>ERZ761592.6-NODE-6-length-615228-cov-30.670426_pt1 | contig 615228 bp, 529 predicted proteins | sample MGYA00433095_ERZ761592 | MGnify/ENA primary metagenome ERZ761592 (study PRJEB28899, sample SAMN03785554) | bioreactor sludge metagenome | biome: EBPR Sludge; feature: EBPR Bioreactor; material: 0.22µm filtered reactor supernatant | place: Saint Lucia: Queensland... | reverse complement strand
CCCCCCCCCCTCCGGGGGCGCATTTTCGTAAATACCTAGCCACTAAAAACCGAAAACAGTGAAAGAGGGTTTTGCGCTTGAAGCACGTCAATAAAGACTCGTTGGACACCATTACTGAGAACAGACGGCTTCGAAAGGCCAAGTGGCACCATTTCTATTTCGTGTTGGCTGGCCTAGATCTTCTCGTAATTTGTTTGTCCCTAACAGTGTCGCACTTTAGCTTGATGAGCTACGACGATTTGACCGATGACCTCGACTACAATTTGCAAATGCAGAATGCCGCGTCAAGTCTTCTGGCCATTGCTCAGCAGCACAATGCACCTGGTAATGATGTTTTTAGAACCAAGAATGTAAATTTAGAGCGCAGCAATCTTCGCTCTAGCGGGGAGGCCTTTGAGCAAAAATTCCTAGAATTAAAAAACCTAGTTATGACTGGGGCAACACTTCCAGAAATTAAGCATGAAAATTTTGAAAAGGAATTTAAAAATATCCAACAATCGGTTGGCTTGATTATGAGATTCAATATCCAGCGCCGGGTAGTCCTCAGTTCGCTCAGTTTATTCGCGAGAATATTGCGCTCCCGAAAATTCAGGCCGACACACGGGCCTGGGGTTTAGATCATGGAACTTGGTCCGTGTTGAAACACATGTATCCGAAGGCCGATATTCCGGTGATTCAACTCAGTTTAAACATGAAAGCCCCTCCTGAATATCACGTGCTTCTGGGTAAAGAGCTTTCGCGCCTGCGCGAAAAAGGAGTGCTCATTTTGGGTAGCGGCAATCTTGTACATAATTTGAAAAGAATTCGCTGGGAGTCGGATGCCAAGCCTTACGACTGGGCGTTAGAATTTAATTCGTGGCTAATTAGTAAACTGTCTGTGGGAGAATACGACGAGATCTTAAATGACTTTCATCGGACTGAAGCAGGAAAGCTGAGTATTCCAACTTTGGACCACTACTATCCGTTACATTATATATTGGGTGCATCTGACTCTGCTGATGCATTGAATATAGAATATGAAGAAATTCAAAACGGCTCTATATCGATGCTAAGTTTCAGCTATAATTCACAGCGGGCATGACGTGTGACTGTAGGTCATGATGACTAGTCCCGCATTGCCGCCGAGGCTCGGGCCTCCGCCGCCCTGACCAGCTGCAGCGGGTAAGGTTACATCGGCAGCCCAGCTATTTGCTCCTGTTGCACCACCACCACCAGCGGCGCCATTGCTGCCGCCAGCGTTTGTCGCAGATCCACCGCCACTACCGTAGCCACCACCGCCACCACCGCCGCCACCGCCGGCTGCTCCGCCATTTACGCCGTTTCCACCGACTCCTCCAGTGTTGGCGACGTTCTGATCTCCGCCACCGCCGCCGCCACCAAAGTAACCCGCACCACCACCGCCGCCGGAATAAGTCGCGCCACCTGCGCCACCGTCGCCGCCAGCTCCAGTAGCACCACCGTTACCTGCGCCTCCGGGCCCTAAATTATTTCCCGCTGTACCGCCTGAACCGCCCGCATTGGTGCCACCACCACCGCTGCCCCCGCCTAAACCGAGATTGGCACCGGCCCCACCGTTTGCCACTGCAACGGCAGCTCCGTTCACTATAATCGCACTGCTTCCGCCACCACCGCCGCCGCCTTCACCTGTGCCACCGCCACCACCGCCGCCGCCGACTTGAACGTCGAGTGTTTGGCCTGCAGGAATAGTAAATGTCCCGGACTGGGTGGTTCCGTTGGTACCTGCCGCTCCGTTGGCACCGCCACCGCCGCCGCCGACCATTGAGTATGAAACAGTCACGGTTGCCGGCAAAGTATTGGCTGCTGCGTTGAATGTTGTCGCGACGTTGCGCGTGCAGTTCATGAGTGCAGCAGCATTTATCACCGCAGTTGTGGAACCATATAGGTTCGTTGCGGTTATCGTATACGCAGTGCTAGCGGCCGCGATGGTGGGAGTTCCTGAAATGGTGCCGGTGGTCGTGCTGAAAGTGAGTCCAGTTGCAGTATTAATGCTGGGGCTAATGCTGTAACTGGTCGGCGCTCCGCCGGAACAAGTGATCGTGTTATTTGTGATGGCCGTACCCACGGTGTATGTCGGATTGGTGCTAGAGTAGCTGCACGCACTGGGGGCTACTCCCGCCGGACCGTTGCGTTCGATGCATGAAAATTTCGAAGCCCCACCTGCGTAGGAAATTGGAATCGTAACCGAAGTGCGGTCCAAAATGTCAGTGGTTTGTGAGCCGACTAAGTAGGCGTAAGCCGTAGATCCATTTGCGAGGGATCCACCGCATTCGATTGGCGCAGGGTAAATGCCATACACATCAACGATGCGTGAGGACCCGCTTTGTACGTCTAATGAAATAGTCGAACCTCTAGCAACGGGTCTCGCAATGATGCCCTGTCCTCGGCCGTTGAAATTGTCGGTGTCGGTGCAGTCCGAAGTGGTGTTGTTGTCGCTACGATCCCAGAACGGCTGAATTCCGTCACCAGTCACATTTACGGTGAAGCAGGAAAAATCAGTGATAGTAGAGGGTACGTTGTCTATTCCCGACTGCAAAAAAGCGAGACTTGAGTACAGGTCAGGCGCTTCTTCTTTGAGGTAAATGTTAAAGCCACCCTGTGATTCGAATGCATCGCGCGAGCAAGACGAGAAAATTGTAATACTCAAAAGAAAAATTAAAACCTTGCTCGCCCCTGCAACCGTCATGGCGACAAGTGTAAGACTCTCGGTATTGGTATTTCAAGATTGTCGGTTAAATTATGTTTTTTTATTTCGAACTGGGCTGACCTTGCGATCAACGAGCCGCTTTTTTTTGGCGTCCCCACGGGGATTGGTTTTGTTCCCCGCTATGCGGGGCCCCCCTACCCAAAACTTCGCTCACAAGGCGTCTCATCCCATTGTGGGCACAAATATAAAAAAGCCCGAATCGCTGCGCGACGGTGTGTTGTTAGTTTTCAGGATAATCGATGTACCCTTTGGCTCCCGGCGTATAAAAGGTGGATGGATCAGGCTCTACCAATGCGCGACCTTCGCGAATCTTTTGCACCAAGTTTGGATTACTCACGTAATGATGTCCAAAAGCAATTGCATCCACTTTATTTTCAGCAATTGCCATTGCGGCCTCTTGAGGAGAGTAGCCCATATTACCGATCAGCACATTTTTAAACTCATGCCTTGCCACTTCCATAATAGGAGCAGATTGAACTCCAAAAAAATCTGATCTCATTAAATGGAGATACGCTAAGTTAAATGAATTGAGCTCACGAGAGAGATACTGAGTCAAACCTGTGGGATCAGAATCTTTCATGCTGTTGTAGCTGTTGAGTGGAGAAAGTCTAAGCCCGACTCGGCTCGATCCCCAAACCGAGATCACTTCGGACAGAACTTCAAATAAGAACCGTGCGCGATTTTGCAAACTTCCACCATAGGGACCACTTCGTCGATTGGAGCCATCTCGTAAGAACTGATCAATCAGGTAACCGTTTGCACCATGAACTTCTACACCGTCAAATCCTGCTTCTTTGGCATAGGTTGCTGCTCGTTTAAAATATCCTACATAGGTAGGGATCTCTGCATCAGTTAACTCACGCGGAGTAACGTGGGGTCTTTTTCCATTGAGAGTTACAACTTCTGATTCGATCGCAATAGCTGAAGGAGCAACCGTTTCAAAATGATCATTCATCTCAGGATGGCAAGCGCGTCCGCCATGCCAAATCTGAAGAAATATTTTTCCGCCTTCTTTATGAACAGCTTCCGTGACCTTACGCCATCCTGCAATTTGTTCAGAGTTGTAAATACCTGGCTCCGCAATAAAAGCAGAGTTGTGCTCTTGAATCATTGTAGCTTCAGCGATGATTAGTCCTGCGCTGGCCCTTTGTGCGTAGTAAGTAGCCATCATTTCACTTGGAACATGCTCCAGTCCTGCACGACAACGAGTGAGCGGAGCCATGATAATGCGATTTCCGAGTTCCAATGAGCCTACTTTGATGGGTTTAAACAGTTCTGCATGATTCATATGATCTCCCTCGTCTATTCTATTTGGTCTATTTGGGGATTCGGCTTCCGCTCGCTCCGGCTTTCTCATCCCCGTGTAAGGTACAAAACGCCTTCGGCGTGTTTTCGTTGTATAGACACCAAACTAAAAAGCCCGACCAGCTTTGCCAGTCAGGCTTTTTAGTTTGGCGTCCCCACGGGGATTCGAACCCCGGTTACTGCCGTGAAAGGGCAATGTCCTAGGCCTCTAGACGATGGGGACGCATCATACGGGCCGTTAAAAGAACCACCACTTATAGTGAAGGCACCCCGGACCGTCAATACCATTCGTTCGAGAGATTGGTTTAGTGGGGGCGTTTGCTCTGATAATAGTCGTAATTGCCTTCGTAAATGCGAAGCTCACCGTGGTCGATCTCAAATACCCGATTGGCAACTTGCCTCAAGAAGTGGCGGTCATGGCTTACCAGTACTACGGTGCCTTCAAAGTTCTTAATCGCCTCCAGTAATACTTCCCGCGATTTAATATCTAAATGGTTCGTAGGTTCGTCTAGAACCAGGAAGTTTACAGGGTTGGCCAAAATAGTGGCTAGAATCAAACGACTTTTTTCGCCCCCCGAGAGCACCGACACTTTTTTGTCAGCTTCGTCACCGCTGAATAAAAACGCTCCCAGTAGATTGCGGGCATACCCAATGGTGGGAGTCGGCAACCGGGAAAACACCTCTTCGAAAGCTGTGCGATTGGGGTCTAATATCTCAAGCGAATGCTGGCTGAAATACCCGGTCTTAACCGAGGCGCCCACCACCGCAGTCCCCTTCGTCGCTTCTGTCTGGCCGGTGATCACTTTTAAAAATGTAGACTTTCCGGCGCCATTCACTCCCACGACGGCAATGCGGTCGAGTCTCCGTATGGTGCCCGTAATGCCACTGAACACTGGTTTTTCGCGGCCGTCTTCGAGTGTCCAAGATTTCGCGAGGTCAGAAATTTGTACCACGTCGTTTCCACTGCGAGGCGGAGTGGGGAACGTAAATTGAATACTCTTTTCTTCTGCAGGAATTTCGATTCGGTCAATTTTTTCGAGTTTTTTTACCCGTGATTGAACTTGAGCGGCGTGGGAAGCGCGTGCCGCGAATCGTGCAATAAATTCTTCTTCTTTTGCCAGCATGTCTTGTTGTTTTTGATGAGCCGCGGCCAATTGCTCCCGGCGAATATTGCGCTCGCGCTCATAGAAGTCGTAGTTGCCGCTGTAAGGCGTGATTGCTTTATTAGCGATTTCCACGATTCGTGAGACGATGCGGTTCATGAATTCACGATCGTGGCTCGTCATCACCAGTGCGCCTTTAAAGTTTCTCAACCATTCCTCGAGCCAGACAATCGACTCAAGATCCAAATGGTTCGTGGGCTCGTCCATCAGCAAAACGTCAGGGTTAAGCGCCAGAATCTTGGCGAGCTCAATGCGCATTTTCCAGCCGCCGCTGAAGTTTTCAACAGGCCGATTATACTGATCGGGACCAATGCCCAGACCAGTCAGTATTTCCTTTGCGCGGGAATCGAGTTCGTAGCCACCTCGACTCTCGAACTCCAACTGTACTTCGCCGTACTTTTCGAGCAGAACCGTCATTTCGTCGTCGCTTATTGGGTTTTCAGTGGTATCCGCGAGACGTTTTTCGTATTCCGCCAATTCAGCGGCCAGTTGGGAAATTCGCCCCGCTCCCGACTTAACTTCTTCAAGAGCGCTGCGCCCTCGCATGTCGCCAACATCCTGCGCGAAGTATCCGATCAAAGTTTTGTCCGCGATATTCACGGTACCGGAGTCCACGCCTTCTTTGCGGGTGATCACTCGAAAAATTGTGGTTTTTCCAGCGCCGTTAGGGCCGACTAGGCCGATCTTGTCGCCTGGGCGAACTTGAAAACCACCATCCTTATAAAGGATCTTGTCGCCGTACTGCTTTGATATATTTGAAAGATGAATCATGTTACGTCCGGCTTATAGCACGCCGCGACGCTTTTGGTCTCGCTCAATACTGCGAAAAAGTGCGCCAAAGTTCCCTTCGCCAAAGGAAAGGTAGTTTTCGCGCTGAATGATCTCTATAAAAATGGGTCCCACCACGTTTTTGGTAAAAATTTGCAATAAATAACCGTCCTCTGCCCCGTCGGCCAAGACATTGTATTTCTTGATCTTGGCGCGGTCTTCCCGAACCTGAGGCACCCGCTCGAAGACTTCTTTGTAGTATTCTTCGTCCATCTCCAGGGTTTGAATTTTAGTTCCCTGCAGGCTGTCGAGTGATTTGAGAATGTCTTTGGTCAAAAACGCCAAATGCTGAATTCCAGGGCCGTTGTATTCACGGAGATATTCATTGATCTGGGACTTTGCCTCCGTGCCTTCGTTGATCGGAATGCAAAAGGACCCGTCCGGCGATTTTAAAGCGAAACTGGTAAGCCCCGTTTGGGTGCCACGGATATCGAAATAACGTATTTCGGTGAATCCGAACACGCTCTTATAGAAATCGCTCCACTTGCTCATCGTACCTTTTTCTACGTTGTTGGTTAGATGGTCGATCAGTAGAAAACCCTTGTCGTTTTGCGGGTCGGCGCCTTCGACGGGTCGAAACCCTAATTCCGAATAGAGCGCTTTATCGCTGAAGCGGTCGATGAAGTAGATTAAACTATCGCCGATCCCATAGATTGCGGGTACTTGGCTGCCGGCCCGTTCATAGTCTGGTTTGGTGCAGGCCTTTGCCCCCCGTTTCACAGCTTCGGCTAGGGCCTCTTTGGCATTGTCCACTCGCCAGCCCATGGAACTAATGCAGGGACCATGCATTTTGCAAAATGTTTGGGCGTGGGAATTGGCCTCGGTGTTGACCAGAAAATGGATGTCGTTTTGAACGTAGAAATCCACCTTCTTTTTCTGGTGGCGCAGAGTGCGGGCAAAACCAAAGTCTAAGAACAAGGCCCGTAAGGACTCCGGCTGGTTTGATGAGAATTCTACGAACTCGATGCCTCGAATTCCGCATGGATTGTGTTGTTCAGTCATCGTAAAGTCTCCAGATTTTGGGATCAGGCTAAGCCGCATAGGCCAGCCTGACAATCGATTTTTCCGCCAAAAAAATAGGTCGGACAGTGCAACGCAACTGTGATATCGTCGGTGCACCTAAATGATTACCAATAAACCAGAACTTATACGGAATATAGCCACCATTGCCCACGTCGACCACGGTAAAACCACCTTGGTAGACGGCTTGCTTCGCCAAGCGGGCGCGTTCGCCAGCCACGTTCAGGTTGCTGAACGAGTTATGGACTCCATGGATCTCGAACGCGAACGCGGCATTACCATTCAAGCCAAGAATGCCGCCGTTCAGTACAACGACTGTAAAATCAATATCGTCGACACCCCGGGCCACGCCGATTTTGGTGGGGAAGTTGAACGTATCATGGGCATGGTCGACGGCGCACTTTTGCTAGTCGATGCGGCCGAAGGCCCGCTTCCGCAAACGCGGTTCGTGTTATCGAAGGCCCTTAAGCAGGGTCTGCGTATTATTTTGATCATTAATAAGGTCGATCGCCCCGACGCGCGGGTAGACGAAGTCATCAACTCCACGTTTGATCTCTTTATGGATCTGGGCGCCAGCGAAACCCAGGCTGATTTTCCAATCGTATATGCTTGTGCACGGCAGGGTTGGTGCACTCTTAAATCTGAAGAAGTTCCGGCGTTGCTTGAGAGCAAGGGCCAAGGCGGCTCACTCAAGCCGCTTTTCGATACCATCTTGACGACCGTACCAGCACCACCAGCCGATAGCGCGGGCACGTTTCAAATGCTCGTTAGTAATTTGGCCTATAGCGATTACTTAGGGCGCCTAGCAATTGGTCGTGTCACACGCGGAACTATCAAAAAAAACCAGCGCATGATGCGTCTTGGAGAAAACGGCAAAACTGAGTCGTTTAACCTTTCTGCGTTGTACGTTTACTCAGGGCCGGTGCAGGTAGAAGTTCCAGAAGTCGGAGCTGGCGACATCGCCGTGTTCGCCGGTAATGAAGACGTACAAATCGGAGACACCCTGGTTCAATTACCAGCTCAAGGTGAAAAGCCTGAGCCGCTGCCTCGCATTTTGGTAGATCCACCGACGATTAGCATGGTTTTTTCGGTCAACACTAGCCCTTTGTCTGGCAAAGAGGGTGAACCAATTCAGTCTCGTAAACTTAAAGAACGCCTTGAGCGCGAGACTCGGGCCAACGTCGCCCTCCGCATGGAAAGCACCGACAGCAGTGAACAATACCGGGTGCTCGGACGGGGTGAACTTCAACTGGCTATTCTTATCGAGCAGATGCGCCGAGAAGGCTACGAGTTCATGGTTGGCAAACCCATGGTGGTGGTGAAGGAAGAGGGCGGTCAGAAACTTGAGCCGTTTGAACGCGCTATTCTAGATTTGCCTCAGGCATACGTGGGTGCGGTGACCGATTTGTTTCAGACTCGAAAAGGTCAACTGCTCGAATATCGTACAGAGCACGAAGGTCGCGTGAAGTTGGAGTTCGTAATTCCAACTCGTGGACTGATTGGCATTCGCTCGCGTTATCTCACGGAGACTCGCGGTGAAGGAATGTTCAATACCCAGTTCGAAGGCTACCAGCCGTGGAAGGGCGTGCTATTGCACCGCATGTGCGGCGCCCTGATTAGCGACCGCTTAGGAGACGCAGTAGAGTACGGCCTTATGGGCCTCGAAGATCGCGGAGTGTTGTTCGTTAAACCTGGGGTTCCCGTTTACGAAGGCATGGTCATCGGAGAACACAATCGCGACAACGATTTGAATGTAAACCCTTGCCGCGAAAAGAAGCTCACCAACATTCGCTCGGCTCACGCCGAAGTTTTGGTTAACTTGCGAGGCACTCGCGACATGTCTCTTGAACAGTGCCTAGAGTGGATTGACGAAGACGAGTGGGTGGAAATCACTCCGAAGTCGGTTCGCATTCGCAAAAAAGTGCTCGAAAGCAATCGCCGTTCAGTGATTCGGTCCGAGCGCCTTGGTTACAGCGATTAAACGCACTCGGTCCGACCACATTCGCCTAGCTTAGTTTGCAAGCGTTTCAGCGTAGTATTTTACAATCTTCTTGGAGCACTCCAGCGAAGTCTTGTCGGCCGCTCGGTGAATGAAATTCATCACGTCAATACTCTCAGAAACCGTCTTCATAAGAGATTTGTAAGTTTCGCCGCCGTCTCCGCGAAGCTTCGCGGTTTTACCACGCTTAATTACCAAGGAATCTTTGAGCGCTTCACTGAAGTTATCGACTAAGGCCGAAGTGCGGTGAACCGCATGACAAGTATAGAGCGAAAAAGACTGGGGCCGCGTTAAGTTCGCCCAGGTATCACACTTATCCCGGTTTTCTGTGCAGAAGGAATCAATCGCAGCGTTAATGGGTGGGTTGACAACCTTGGGATCACTGCAGTGAGAGCGAAGGCGAAAATTTTGATCAGCACCCTCTAAACTGTTGCAGGCAAACAAGGTTGCAAGTTCACAAGTGTTTTCGTCCATTGCCAGCACGTCAACCATGGCTTGAAAAGAAAGTACCTGCTGAGCCTTTTTAGGAAGTTCCTTGAGCTGCTTGGCCGTAAAGTTGTAAGCCGTATCGCGCGCCATTATTGAACGTTCTTTTAACTGCTCAATACGCGAACATATTTTTTTACGGTCGGCATCCGAAAGATCAACTCCAGCTTGGTCCATCGTGATCCGCTCCATCGGGTCGCGAACATCACCCACTATGGTTTCTTCTACTTCCGGAGCTTGTACTAAGACCTCGCCCGCATCTACTGCGCCAGCATCTATCTCACCAGCGTCGGGTCTGTTCTCATCAGCGTTGCCACAGGCCGAAATTGCCAAAGTGGCCAAAAATAAAACAAAAATATTTTTCATAATTACCTCTTTAATACACAACTTTCGTGCGCCGGAGAGCAGTTTAGCGACGCATCAATTTTACAGGCCGTTTCTTTCGTTTCTAAAAGAACTTGTTGAGAATTTTTTAATGTTTCTAAAATATCGGGGCTCTTTTTGGTGCTTTTCTTAGGAGCAATTTTCTTCTGGTATGAAAAAGTAGAGTCGAGTCCGCTTTTTGCCACTTCAATGACTTCAGTGGTGTAAAAGCAGAAGTCTTCGCGGTTGCCAATCTTTGCGAGCCATTCAGCGGAAATGTATTCGTCACAATTTTGGGGAATGCGATCACATCCGTATTTCACCGCTAAAATACAAGCGGCACCCGCGCTGCGATCTCTGCCCAGAGCGGTTTTAGTAAGCGCGCCGGGGAGCTTAGCTTTTTTCTTACCACGCCCCAGAGCTAGGCGGTGATCCATAAGAGATTCTGTTAATTCAAACGACAGGTTTACGAGACGCACCATTTCGCCACAGCGATCAGTGTCTAGGTTGGCCTGAGCATTTTGTTCGTCGGTCGCAATGCCGCCGTTGACGTTTGAACGAAATACCTGTGTTTGGTTTGCGGCCGAATTGTTGTCTGTTGGTGATTCCGTGCCGCAAGCCATGGAAAATAACCCGCTGGCAACGGCGATTGCTGTTAGAGCGTTAAGGTTAAAATTTCGAATGTTCGAGAACATTTTCCAAGTCTCCGGTTCTACTAATTACTGTTGAAATCGTGAATAAATCTTTCTCACATAACTGTCAGAAGTTTCTTTGGTCATTCCAAACCAAGGGGTCGATACCATTTGGTCCGCATCGATGAAAAGCTTCCCAAGTTCGTCGCCAGCCAAATTAACTCGTGCCACTTTGCCTTCTTGCGACAGTTCCAAAGTAATTTCTTTTAACCAGCCGAAGATATTGTTCCACTGTGTATCAACCGAAATGTTTGTGGGAATAATAATTGCGGGTTCGAAATTACCGGTTTTCAAAGAAGTCTTAAGTAGGGAAAAAGTGCGATCATTTTTATTGCCGTCGATCGCAGTGCTGGAATAGGCGAGCCCTATACCTTGACTGACGATGGATACTACTCGGGAAGATCGCTCATCGGCGAGCGGGTTGTCTTTCGCATAGGCGTAATCACTGAGCGATACGACTAAATCCTTGTTATACACCACGGTTCTATCAAGCAATACGTCGCGGTCAGATTCTTCGCTGCCGCGAATTTTTTGACTGTCGTACTTTCGGAACATTTCGTAACCGTCGGCCGAGTAGATTACGAACATTGAGTGTTCAACCGTGACCGGTTTGATAACTTCGGCCTGTACGTTTTTTTTCTGTTTTTTTGGTTTCGGAGTCGCATTTTCGGTCCACGACACTTCAATTGAGCTTGTTCCGTCTTTAAAGTGCCTCGCGAAAACTCGAGCCGTGTTATTTTTGGAAAGTTTCTTTAACAACGCCTTTTGGTAAGAGATCCATGTAGCGTCTACGAATTGGTCAAAAATTACTTTTACGCGGTCTTTGTCGCTTAAAGAACCGCTAATCATTTGCGCTTGCCAAGCTTTTCCACCGGCACTGCCTTCACGAAGTTCGAAATCCACTACGTAAACAGCCGATAACGGATTGCCTTTTTCAGTGCGGCACTCCAGACGGCGCAATGTTTCAACGGGTGGGGTGAGATCAGCGAGGTCCACTGCGTAGGAATTGTCGGCAGCTGCTTTGGCGACGGCAACTTCTTCGGTTACATCGAAGTCACATTGGTTCACCAAGGCGGCGTCTAGTTGAGGGAACAAGAAGTCTGGTTGTTTTTCAGTACGTTTTTTTTCGGTCTTCTTTTTCCCGCCGGCCTTTTTGGAGGAGGCTTTCTTTTTGGGTTGGTCGTAGGTCGGAAATTCATACTCTTCTGCCCGCAGTTCCTGGCTGTTGGCGCACAAAAGGGCCATGATCGAAATAGCTAGTGTGGCAAGGGCGGTCTTTTTCAGAATGGCCTTTTTCATTTCCGTTCTCCTAAAAAATGATGAGCTATTTTCTATTTCTGAGCAAAAAAATCAACTAAAAAAGAACTTAATTTAAATTCTTTAAAAACAGGTACTTAGCGCCTCATTTAAAACCATTCTTTCATCCGTGATGATGCTGCGCATTGAGATAGGGCAGTGGTACCCAATATCGGGGCCAGAGTCAAATTGAAGGGCCCCCGCCTGAGTGCGGGGAAAGAACGCGATTGCACCCCGTCTGGACCCGCTCCTTTTCTAGGTAATGCGGGTCGCCCGCGATTTGTTCGAGCGTCTTGAAGGTTGCGCCATCGATCGTGCTGTATTTCAACAAGCGGGCGCTGGTAAGGCGAAAGAGGGCAATGCGGGACCGAATGCGAGCCTCTGCGTATTCTTGCCCAAGTCGTAATAGTTTTTGAATCTCGCCTTGGACGATGGGGTCCTGTAGGGCTATCGCTCGGTCTGCCACCATGATGGCGACGTCGGGAGCGACTAACCGATACTTGAGAACAGCGTCTTCTGCCATGGTGGTCGCTTGTATGAAGTCGTTCATCGCGCCGTGGGAGGGTTCAAATCCCATGAGCACTTCGGCCATGCGCCCACCCAACATGGTTCCGATTTTGGCGATTGCGACCGATCGAGTGAGTGAAACTTGAGTACGGTCGTAACGGGCATAGCCAGCAAAATTACCAGTGCCTCGGGTGGTCAACCAGGCCAATGTTTCCCCCGTTTTTGCTGGATCGTTGACGACGGCGTGCCCGACTTCGTGAAAAGTGGTTCGGCGAAAATCTTGAATGTTCAAAATTTGAATTCCGGCGGCATCGGTTGATACGTCTTTAAAAAAAATCCGTTCACGTTCCTCACCGGGGGAGCCACTTATAACTTTCGCAGCCAGAGTAACCGTGCGTTCAGGGGCAGCGCTCGCGCTTCGAAAGTTACGACCGTCAAAGTTGTCTCGAAGTTCCAGGTCGAAACGGGCACTTTCGGGAAGCCCGTGCTCGTAGGACTCAAGAATCGCATCCCCCATCAAAGATACGAGCGCATTGTTCACTACCCCTCGAATAGAGCGCGCTCCCTTGTCGTGGGTAAAAAATGTATCGCCCAGTTTTTGATAAAAGGACTGAGAAAACTCAATCGGTCCTAAATTGTGAGCCTTTCGAAGTCCGGCGAGCGCTTGGTTCACCAGTTTTTCTGAAACTTTTCGTCGGACCTCAGATGTGACCGGCCGAAAAAGAACCAGGTTGTTTTCAAATCGCCCAATGAGTGCAGGCGGCCAGCCGTGGTTTTTTACCAGGGCTGATTCGATCATGGGTTTCGACTTCGTTTGGCGCCAGACGGCCTCCCGTAAATCGTCGTTTGGCATATCGTTAAAGAATTCTTGCAACTCGTTTCCAGTGAAAATGAAGGTGTACTTGCGAAGTTCGTCGTAAACTTTGCCAAGAGGGCTTGTCCAGGAGCCGTCGTCAAGAATGGGGTAAAACACCTCCAACATGGTTTGTTTTTCTTGGGGAGTGCGACCCATGTTTCCAATTTCATCGAACACGACCACGCCGCCTTCAGGGAAATCGTTTAAGAACCGCTCGAAGGGGGACATTGTGTTTGAACCCATGTAACCGCGAGTCCCACCAAAAAAATTCTTAAGGTCGTCCGCGTTTTTCAGTGCCCCCATGTCGAACTTCTTCATTTGCTCAGAATTGCCGTAACGAACTTCGGCAATGGCTCGTGCAAGTTCGGTTTTTCCATTACCCGTGGGTCCTAAAAAAAGCATGGCGACCGGCTGGGCGATGTTCGGGTTCATTTCCCTAGCCCGCATAGCCTGGGCAGTCATTTCGATGGCTTCGTCCTGGCCGAATACGGTCTCTTTTAACTTGTGGGCATAGTCACGAATTTTTGCGCGTTCACTCGGCGATTGTAACCGGCGGTTTAAAAGGTTCTTTTTATCGGGGGCCGCAAGTGTGGCGAGTACCGACGCATCGTCGGTAAGGCGCGCGAGGATTTTTTCGTTTTCATAGGTCACCCGGACCAGCGATCCACGAGTAATAATTTGCTCCAATAACGCAGCATCCTTTTGCAGTTCACCCAGAATGTCGCCCACGATCTTCGCGGTTTTTCTTTCTACCGAGCGAACGCCGTCTTGAGGTGTAAAAGAGTCTTCTACAATGTGATTAAAAAGTGCGTCATCGAACGCCAAAGTTACGCCGTTATTCGCTATGCCGCTGGCGAGTAGTTCGGCCTTCCGACGAGCGACAGTCTGCGCACTTTCAAAAGAAATGGGGCCCACAGGTACTGCGCGATAAATTCGCTGCATGAAGGAGCGGTCCAGCACCTGTGATTGGTCGTAAAGATTATTGGGATCTGGGCGTAAAAAAAGTTCCCGTATTTTGGCGTCAGTCAGTTTAGACAGTCGTGCGCGTTGTTCGCTTCGGGTTAGTGGCTTTTTTAAGCCGTGCGGATAGATCAAATCCTCGCCCTTGTTAGCCGTAATGATGACGACCGAATTTCCCAAAGCATCATTTAGTCCGTCGCCCGACTGCAAAATGCCAGTGTCGAAAGCTTCCATGAGCACGCGTGCTGCCTTTGGCCCCGATTTATCGAATTCGTTCAAAATAATAACGTTTCGTCCGCGTCCCGGGCCCCGCAAAAACTCAGGCAGTACACCCTTAAACTTTTGTTGGTCCTGGTAGCCGATCGGCATGCCAAGAAGTCGATGGGTGCCAATCTGGGTTCCGTTCTCATCGGCATAGTGAGTCATGTCGAGCGATAAAACAGCCCGCGGATTCTGCAAGACGATCTCCGCGAATTTTTCTGCACCGAATGTTTTGCCCGCGCTGGTGGGGCCGGTCACTAAGACCACCTTGACTCGGTCCCTCGGCGTGGTTGCAATCATGGAATCGCGGTAAGCGTCGACCAAAGCGTCGGTGTACTCGCTTTGGTCCAAAACTGTTTCACGCAGAGCTTTTTTGAAGTGTTCTAGCTGCGCGAAAAAATTCGCATTCGTTTCCTGCGTTGCCGCTAATTGAAGTTTTCCCGCAATGAGTTTCGGTTCGGCTGCTTTAAACGAATAACTCGCCGCAATCGAAACTGCAGAAGATGGGTGTAGTTGGGCTGGCAATCCAAAAAGTTGCATTTTCCCAGACGGTTTAACGGTGATGAGTCGCCCATTGGAAACGGCAAAGAGTTTTCCATGGGCTGCGACCATGCTTTGTACGGAGCCCGGAGGAAGAACAACTTTGGTCTGGACGCTTTCCGGCCAGCGGGGAAATGGGCGAGCGTAGATAAGCGCGCCGTTGGTGAGCAGGGTAAAAAAACCTTCTCCGTGGGGATTGGGCACTTGTTCGGCGATCTCTCCGGGAATGGGACTCTGCCAATGGAAAAGCGTGTTCATTGGTTGATAGTTTGTCGGAGTCCGTTTCTTACTAATAAAGAGATATTCTTTACCATCAATGGGGTGTTCGATACGTGCAATAATGCGACCTTTAAAGTCCGTTGCTCCGAACAAAAAGGCGTTTGGCTGGGAAAATTTCAATAAAGAGGGGTACCACTCTAAGGAATTGAGGTGTCGGTATTCTAAGGTCTGGCGGTCTTCACTGAATCTGACATCCCCACCCGGGTAAGCGTAATGGTTTGGGGGGCCCGCCAGTTGCTTTCGAATTTCTTCTTCCGGAGATTCCACCCAGTAAAAGTTTCTGCTGTCATAGAGACCGCCAAACTTCTTAACTTTATGCTCTTTTAAATAAAAATGGCGTCGAGTGGTCTGATCAACCAAGACGAGCGTGTTTTCGGGAAAAGAGGTCAAAACGGGTAGGGCATTTGGCCCGCCTGAGGGGCTAGTCGCCGACGCGAGATTAGCCGTGAAGACCAGTAATGAGATCAATATTCTCTGTAACCCAATGCTCCCCATCGCGCTCCCCGTTGGCGGGTCTTACACAGTAAATTAATGCGGCGCAAGTTAGAATCCGATGCTTGACTTTAGTGCTGCGGCAGGACATCCCTGTGGTTCACAAATAGCGAGGGTGCGCATGCAGAAAACCTACGGACAAAACGATCCCAAAGTCGTCGATTACGTGGAAAAGCTCCTGAATCCCGAAGATCGGGTATTGGTAGATGTCAGGCGTGCTTCAGTCGAAAACGGATTACCAGAGATTCAGGTTGGGCCGCTTGATGCTCTCCACTTGGAAGTCCTTACTCGGGCAGTCGGTGCCAAAAAAATTGTGGAGATTGGAACCCTGGGCGGTTACTCCGGTATCGCATTTTGTCGCGGTATGGGCGCCACTGGGAAATTATACACTTTTGAACTTCAACAACGAAATGCAGACGTAGCGCGAAAAAACTTTGAACGGGCCGACGTTAGTCAACAAGTGGAAATCTTCGTGGGTCCGGCCTTAAATACCTTGCCGCAGATCGAAGGTTTTGGCCCCTTCGATTTAGTGTTTATCGATGCGGACAAATCAAATTACTGCAATTACTTAGATTGGGCCCACAAAAATCTCCGAAAAGGGGGCGTGGTCCTTGCCGACAACACCTTTGCTTGGGGGTTGGTAGTCGATGGTGCCCAGGTAGATGAACAAGATAAAAATTCTGTTCTCGGTTTGAGAGCATTTAATCGTAAAATCGCAGCGTCTTCGAGTGGTTTTCGGGTAACTATGTTGCCCACCGGCGAAGGTCTGACGTTAGCGGTAAAGAACTAAATTTTTTAGAGGTAGCACAATGTCAAAAGAAGCATTTTTAAATAAGCCCAAACATACCCCGGAGTTTCGCAAGCGACGAGCAATCAACTGGTTGGTCTTGGGGTTCACCTATTCCGCAATGTACATGGGGCGCTACAACCTGTCGTTTGCGAACAAGTCGCTGTCATCGGACTACGGTTGGGATAAAACTCAAATAGGTGCAATCATCACCGCCGCTCTTTCAATTTATGGTTTTTCCGCCATTTTTAACGGACCTATCGCAGACCGTATCGGCGGTCGACGAGCAATGTTGATCGGCGCCTCGGGTACGGTGATTTTCAATTTCTTGTTCGGTTTGGGTGCCTACCTCGGGTTTCTTGGTACTGGTACTTTCCTTTTGGGATATTTCGCCACCGTTTGGTCGCTTAATTCTTACTTCCAGTCCTACAGTGCCTTGGCTCTAATTAAGGTGAACTCAGGCTGGTTTCATATCAGCGAGCGTGGAGTATTTTCCGCCATCTTTGGTTCAATGATCCAAAGCGGGCGTGCACTTATTTTCTTTATTGGCGGAATCGTCGTTACAGTATTGCCCTGGCAATGGGTGTTTTTCATTCCTTCGATGATCGTTGCGGTCATGGCTTTGATGACCTATCGATACGTTCAAAACGGGCCGGAAAATTGTGGAATGCCAGAACTTGACGTTCAAGACGCTTCCAGTGGCGACACCGAAAAAGTTACTTTAAGGTACGTGGCGCGCAAAGTGTTTACCAATCCGGTGACGATTACAATTGCCATTGCAGAGTTTTGCACTGGCTTCGTGCGTCACGGTTTCGAGCAATGGTTTCCTCGCTACATGATCGAAGCTCAACATCTAACGCTTGAATCCCCAGTGTTTCAAAAGGGGGCCATGGCTGTCGTTGTGGCAGGTATCGCCGGTGCGTTTTTTGCGGGAACTATTTCAGATTACGTGTTCAAGGGGCGTCGCCCGCCAGTGGCATTTTTAGGTTATGTTGTACAGGTGATTTGTTTGGGAGTCATTTGGAAGGCACCGAGTCTTGAGTGGGTTATCGGGGCCTTTATTGTGAACTCCTTTTCGATTAGCGTTGTGCATTCCATGCTCTCGGGTACTGCTTCAATGGACTTCGGTGGCAAGAAAGCCGCTGCAACTGCTGCTGGTATGTTTGACGGTATGCAGTATGTGGGTGGGGCTTTCGTAGGAATCGGAATGGGCTGGCTGTTGGACAAGTTTGGTTGGGGCGTTTGGGGACCAAGTATGATTGGATTCGCGGCCGTAGGCGGATTGTTAATGTTGATCTTGTGGAACGCTCGGCCCAAAGTAAAAGGCACAGGGGGACACTGATGAAACGAAAAAACTTTCACTCGCTTTTTGCATTTGTCGGTCTTTTTTACGGTTCGGTGGTTTGGGCCGGACCCTTCAGTTTTATATTTCAACCGTACTCCGTAGGCATTGAACTCGACGGAGAATTTCAGGGTGCGTCGCCCAACCCTGGCCAAGGATATTTTCCGGTTCCCGGGCTTACCAATCGCCAGGGTGGTGCGACTTATTTCGGTCCGCTGGCGAGCTTCTGCGTTGACGGGACTACTAAAGCGAAAAAAGTCCCCGCGGTTATCGAGTATTTTGTAAAACCTCAGATCATTCCTTCGGGCGGGGGAACGCCCGAGAATACCGTTTATGATTTAGTGATCAGTTACGGCGTTCGGGCTTGGAAGGTGCAAAAGAGTTTAGAGAAACCGTACCTGCACGATTGGGCCTTAAAAGACGCAGTACTTGGGAAGGGCGTGCTCGCCGAATGTGGCGGGCGATTCGTGGCGACCGTTCGATATGGTGTGCAGGCGATTGGAACCTACAGATTGCGAATCGTAGGAGATGTTGATTCCATCGCAGCAAGAGTGGAAGATTTGCGTTTCAAACACGTCGATGAAACTGGGCTTGCTTCGAGCAAAGGTCGTTTAGATGTTCTGAAGGAGCTTCAGGACAAAATCGACCAAATTGAGCCGCGCATTGAGGAAATAGGCGACGATCTTAATTTTTTGGTGCGCTCTTGGCGGGAAACCAGCTTACCGCATTTGTATGAAATCCGTAGTGGAGATGTCGACTTGCGACTTTCCGACGAACTAGAGTTTTTTATCGGATCTTATATAAGTGGCGATGAAGTTTGGGGTGACCCAGTATCGGCGGTCGTGAATTCCTATCGGGAAATTCTGCCACTTAATTCGCGATAAACCGAAGTTGTTCATGCACATCGGCAAGCTGGTCCTGCCAATAGCGGTAGGAACCGAATTCCGGAAAAGTGCGTTGAAATATTGGGTCGTTCCAGCGTCGGGCGATCCATGCTGAGTAGTGAATCATGCGCAACGCTCGAAGTGGTTCGATAAGGCGAAGAGTCTGAATATCGAAACTTCGAAGGGTTTGGTAACTTTCGATCAATACCTGTCGTTGGCGTTGTGCGGTCTCGTCGCGGCCCCGAACCACCAACCAAATGTCTTGAACAGCGGGCCCCGTAACCATGTCGTCGAAATCTAGAAAAAAAGCTTGAGCCCCTTGTGGGGTGTGATGCCAAAGAACATTACCCAAATGGCAATCACCGTGAACCCGATGAATGGGAAGGTCTTGAAACATGGGTTCGATCTTTTGAAGCAGCTCGTTTACGGCGGCCGTGTAGGCAGTGAGAACTTGAATGTCGATAAAATTGCCACTTTTTAGGAAATCGAGAGAAGCCTGTCCGTAGGTCTTTGGATTTAAGCTAAGCCGATGTTTTGCTTGTTTTGCCGCGCCGACATTGTGAAGTCGTGCGAGTAGACGCCCAATTTGAGCGAGTTCGGTGTCGGCCAATTCTTGTACGATCTGACCGCGCACTTTTGGAAATAGCGCAAAAAATATTCCGTCTGAGGTTTCGAAAAGAGTAGATTGGTTCGAAAGTTCGATGGGAGCGACGGCGGGAACTTCACCTGCTGCGAGTTCGCGAATAAATTCGTGTTCTTCCAATATACAATCTTTAGACCATCGACCCGGTCGATAAAACTTACCGACTACTCGAGATTCGTCGTCGAGTTCAATTTCGTAAACCCGATTTTCCATGCTGTTTAGCTGAAAGGTCCGGCCGGTTGCGCGCACCCCGGTTTTTTTTGAACCTATAGCGTCTTCAACCGAGTCCAGTATTCGATCTGGAGTAAGAGAAAAAAAATGATCCATGCCTGCCAAAGCTAGCACGGTGAACTCAAGAATGCATGTCGGGAGTTCGAGGAAATTTTATTCGTATTGATTGAAGTTCAAGCCAAGGACGCGCCAAGGCATTGACTTCAAGCTGTCTACGTAAGCCACCAATGGGACTTCGTTGATTTCCTTGAAACTCGAAGCATGGCGAAAATAAGGGACGCCCTTTTTCCAGACCAAAAAACCTTGGTGGGTAATGAGCACTGGTTTTCGCTCTAAACTTTGGCGCACTACGTTTATAACTGTGCCCTGAGGTAAATGGGTCACTGCACTTTTTAGAGATTCTAATTCGATATAAGGAATCTTAACTGAAGCCGTTTCACCTTCTGACATCGAAGCAATAGCTCGAGAAGCGGCTACATTTTTCTGTTTTTTAAACCAGGCATACTTGTCGATTTCCTTGCGAGCATATTTGAGAGTTAAGCCGGATCGGCGCGCAACCTTGTGCGTGATGTCGTCTAGATTTCCAGATCGTTTATTGTTGGGGATCCAATCAGCTTCTGGAAAGTGATTGCGGGTCATGTAGCCAATTTTTCCGTTTTTGTATCGAATGGAAATTAGGTGGTCGACCAAGTCGACTCCGTTATTGCTTTTTGCGAGCGCACCGACCGTTTCGACGTAAGTCGTGCAATCGTAGCCGTTTGGAAATATTGGTGCGGTGTCGCTAATCTTTGGACCCGGTGCAAGTACCGAAAGTAACGCAGGGTTTTTGTAAATTGCCTCACTCCAAAACGCGATTCGCTCGCCACGATCCATTTTTTCAGCTTTGGCGAACATTGTTGAAAGTTTTGCTGACATTGTGGTCAGTGGATATCGAACTGCACCGCTATTCCACAGTGCAACGATTCCGAAGATAAGCAGTACGGGAAGTGCCCAGAGAACCTTTTCCATCGCTTCCTGGCGCTTTTTTCGTTTAGCGCGAGAGTGGCCAAAGCCGGCCGCAAATCCCACCAATGCCGCACCTACTGCGGTAAGGAACTTAGGGTTTTTCCATTTGAAATGACCCTTAAAATTCAAATTGAATAATTTGTGTTTCTTACGTTTTGCCCGGGTTTTGGTTTTTGATTTTCTTTTCATGCCCTCTACATCGGCAAAGACCTTGGAAAAATTGAGTAAAAAGAATCGAAGGTAATAGCTATAGTATTGAGTGGGCAAAGTCTGCCTAGTGGAATTTGGTTTAGACCAACTTAGCAGCCGGGACCCACTCAAAAATAAAGATTCCTCAAATTAATCCCGAAAAATGAGGAACGGGAGCCCCATGAAAAAAAACCAACTGCAGTATTCAACTGTCATCGGAGTGGCGACGAGACTTAAACACTGCTTCGAAGCGCTCGATGTTAAAATGCCCGATTTAGAAATCGAGCGTCTAAGTCATTTTATTAACATTGTTTACGGGACTCGCAATCGCGCGTTTCACGATGTTGGTCATGCATTGGGGGTCGGTACCGGTTGTACTGCGATCGGCCAACTCGCAGCGCTTTTTCACGACGTAGTGTATCTACAGGTGGATCGCAGCAGACTGAATGAACTGCGCTCCCTCTTTGGTGTGTTCGATCCGGGTGATTCACTGGAGCTAACTATTCCGGCTCAAGAAACGCTTGAGCGCGACCCGTGGCGCCATGCACTTGTTACCTTATTTGGGTTTAAGGCAGGCCAAAAACTTGGCCCCTTCACAGGCGTCAACGAATTTCTGAGCGGCTGGGTCGCAGTTCAAAAGCTAAAGAACCTGGTAGAAGCAAAAGAACTTATACAAATTCTCGCCTGCATCGAAGCGACCATTCCCTTTCGAGGCGAACAAGACGCGCCAAGTGCTTCCGAAAAGCTACTCGCCAACCTAAGGGCTGCTTCTGATCTACTTGCAGTGAACCTAAATGTGACGGAACTCGAAGAAAGCATCGGCGAAGCCGTGCGGGTATCAAACAATGACGTCATGGGGTTCGGACTTCAAGAACCAGAGGTATTTATCTACAACTCCTGGGCATTACTCTACGAAGGCAATCCTGCGCTGCAAAACGACTATTATACGTTGATCAAGTACCGAGAACCGCTGCTTCGTTTAGAGTCCTTTCTTGGCAGCCTTAATCCGAGAAAAATATTTTTGACCTATAAAAACATTCCCGAGTCAGCCCAGCTGGAAAAACTATTAGCTGGCGCCGCGGAAAATATTAGTGTGGCTCGACAATATGTACGTACAAAAATCCTAGATACCGCGATTTTGGAGGCCTTCGCGTTGCTTAGCGGTGGCGATGGTCCGCTGGAACTTTTTACCGGACCTAAGGCAAAAAGCCGAGAAGGCAAAGTCGCTAGAATCGAACATTTTATTGATTGGACAACCATCACTCAGCACCAAGACGGTAAAAATGCTCGGGTGATTCGCCTGCTCACAGTAGGGAGAGAGTTCCGGTCGAAATTCGACGTCAAAACCGCGCTGTTCGCCGCCTACGTTTACCAGGGGCTTACTGGAGAAGAGTTCGCGCGAGCTTACGATGCTTCGATCGAGTTTCTTGGTCGAAAACTGGACGCAGAAAATTTTCTAAGCACTTTACCCGACCCGATGCTCGATCACATCGGTGAAGTGCTAGCAAAACTTGCCTGGACCCGGGCAACCGCGATTCGAACATTTTTAAGAAATCGCAAAAGGAGGGCGGCATGAAAATAAAGGGTGCGATCGGATTAAACAAGATTAGTCCTAAAATTTGGAGGACTATAAAGTGAGCCGTGGAACAAACTCCTGGTCGCCCATGGGTTTTGTGATTTTTGGCACCGAACCGTTGTTGCCGGCTAAGCTGGAACAGCACATCGTCAACGCCCTGCCGAATCAGGAACTTAACATTGATTCTTTTGAGGATTACGAGGATGCGTTAGATTTTTGCAAGGAAAATGCGAATGTCGGTGTCATTATCATTCACGAAAATAGCGAACCTCATAAAATCGAGGAGGTGTTTTCCCAACTAGCCAGGCCCTACAAAGCATCAGGATGGCCAGTTATAGGTTGTATTGTTAGGAACTCGAACACATTGGAATCGATTACTGCACTGAAGGCCATGCGGACTCATCCTGAAATTAGAGAGTACTGTTCCGAGAGTGATCTGGAAAATCCTCACATTGCACAGGTTATATTCGACAAACTATGGAGTGAGTATGTGCGTTTGGTCGAGCAAGACCTTATTCCTACAGCGCTTCAAGATAGTCTCGCCGCAGTGGTCGCCACTCAACAAAAAGTTGCGGACAAGGTATTCTACGACCGAATATCGGAAATTCTTTCCCAACCTCTAAACCTTTCCTGGCGTGATCGTTTTAGGTTGCGTTGGCACTATTTGATTCGTGAGGTTGACCGAATTAGTCCTGCGGTTTTAACCCCACACCAGGCGCTGCACAAATTAGTATTGTTATCTTCTAGCTCCGCTGATTTGAGTAAACTGTCATTATTGGAAATCACCACCGCCAAAGCGCCTTTGATAGATCGGGTCGAGGCTGTTTGCGACAAACTTGTGGCGGCCGGGGGTGCTGAGAATCTAGACGCTCTTTTGAAGGAAGCTAGAACAGAGTCGAAGCCTGGTCGTCCGGGCCTGCTTCGTCACCTGGCAGATCAGAGTAATGCGATCCTGTCGATTTTCGACGACACCTATCAACTCGCGGCTCAAAATTCTAGTGCGAGAAAAATAAGCTCATGAGCGGCCTTAGGTTAATCGAATTTTCAGCTGACGATTACCGAATTGCCGACGTCCTGAGTCGCCCGCATTTAGAAAAATTGAATGATTCACAGAAAATCTCAGCAGCTTTGTCGCTGTACTTCCAATGGCGCGAACATCGACGTTGTTTTATAAGTGTCGCAGACAATAAAGAGTTCGTTGAATGTGATTTAGCGGTGGATCAGGATCTCGTTACGCCTATCGAGATCGTCGCATTAGTCGATAAAAAACTGGTTGATGCGGTGCCGGATCGCGCGCGAGTACGTTTTGAGATTTTCAGAACCTGTTACGAATTTTCCAGTCCCATTACCGCTGATTTATCGGACAGCACGAAATCCGCGTTTGCGTTCGACATTCCTAGTGAAGTTTACGTCCACAAGGCGCGCACCAGTCCGCGCTATGCGGTGCCGCTCGACAATCCGCTACGCCGTTCAAAGTGGATCGATCCGAACGGGTCGGAACAAGAAGTGGAAGTCATCGATCTTAGCGTGAAGGTGTTACACGTCGCTGCTAATAATCGAATTCTAAGCGATTTTGGCCTAATTGAGTTAGACGGTCATCGCTTCAACGCGCAGCTAATACGCAAGTCGAGTGTTGGTCATGCAGTGCGAATAAAATTTGAGCATTCAGGAGAATTTGGAAAATTTTTCGATCGTTTTATAAAAGTAGCCTATCCCGAGCTAGCCCCGCGTGAACATTTCAAGAATGAAAATATCTACGAATTGTATCGTGACACGGGTTACTTAAGTTCATTTAATCTTGGCGAGTGCGAAGAAGAGGAGGAAAAACGTCGAGAATTACTCGTCAAATATTGGAACGAGTCTCAAAACGAAACGCACCAAACCAAAGTTGACTACGTCCTTAAAGACCATGCAGACAAAGCTTGTGGCGCGTCTGGCCTTGCTCGAATATTCAAAAAAGACGGGAAAGCCATTTGGGCATTTCATCAGCTTTGCGTGAGAAAAGAGTCCGCTTCTCTTACGGGGACTGGTACCCTGTATAACTGGCGAGTCGAGTATCTCGAAGGTTTGGGTGCACCGGTCGAAGCGGTGGTTTGGTACAAATCGTCCAGCAAATGGCTCGAGCGTATTTTCACCAAATTAGCGGTAGCGAATGCCCGCGATACCCAACTTGAGGCGGTGCACTTAATAAGGCTTCCCCGTCAAAAGAGCACTGAGGCACTATCGGACTCGCTCGAAGTCGATGGCCCGCGAAAGTTCATGAATATGCCTGGCGTGCTCGTCGGTTCAGGGCCCGAGTTCTTGAACGCCAGTCGGCTTTTTGAAATGGTTTGGGTGACAGATCAGACGACGAATCAAGAAGAGCTAACCCACGCCCGTGAGGTTTACCACCGGCTTGCGGGCGACAACGAATACGATTTTTACAGCATTTCGATTCCCGCAAAATCAGACATTAAACTAGAACATGAAACTCGCCCCACCGACCGCTGCTTTCGGTTGAACCCTGCGGCATTTTCGGATTTGATTAGTTCGGTTGAGCATTCAATAGCGGTCACCAAGAAAAAGCAGGCTAAGACATGAAAGCACTAGCTGCTCTTGCTGTTCATTTAAAGCTATTTGCGAAGTATCTGCTATTTTCGGTGGTGGTGATCGGAGTTTTTCAGTTTCCCGAAATTTTGGCCAAGTTCTGGTCCGAAAAAATACCGTTTCAAACCATTAAGCTGAACCCGCGCGAGATAAAAACAGCACCACTAGCGCTTGAGGCGGGCCACTACTTCGTGAGTTACGGTATAGTGAGAGGGGCTTGCGACGCTTTGTTGAATGATAAAGTGGCAGATAGCAACATGAGCGAAGGTAACGGCATTCGATCCAAAATCATGTTGGGTCACGAATTCATCGTCATCAAAGACACACCGGTGACGTTGGCACTACGCTGCGACTACCAAGCTGGATTCACGACTTCGCTCGCCAATGAACCGCTCGTTTTGCCTGCTTGGTCTGGAAAGCTAATCCAGACATATCGTGCTTTTACCTCCGTTGGTATTGGCGTTGGATCGACATTCTTTCTTTTCGTAGTAGCCCTATTTCTATTGATCGTGCAGGGGCAGGGTAAAAAAAATCCAAGATATATTGAATCCTTTATATTTTCGATCGCTGGTTTGCTCTATTTAATTTCGTACTGTCAGTTGCCGAGACTTTGGATTGAAGGTCCAAGTGCGACTCTGATGCACATACTTTTTCGATCTTGGTTTGCTGCAGGCTCGCTAGTAATTTTGGCAAATTATCTGGGTAAGTGGCGGACTCCTCCACTGCTATTGATTCCACTGTCGTTCGGTTACTTGTTTTTTGATTTTAATGTTCGAACATTCTGGCCAATATATCAGTATAACTATCTATTGTTTGCTGTTGTGACGAGTGTGTACTGTGTAGCACTTTTTAAAAAACGAGACCATTCAAAGGAAATGCAGTTAATTCGAATGATGGGGGTGTGTTGGTTTTTTTCTCTTTGGTGGGACGTAAATAGCTTGTTCACTAGCGCGTTTAACTACAACACCCCCATTGTCATGGCGCTCACCTGCACAATTTTTGTTTATCTTTTAATTTATGACCGCTTCAAACTCGAACAATTGGAATTGGCGATAAAGCGAATACTGGCGATCACCCAAAGCGAAAAACCGCCTGAAAAGATCTTATCTGAAATTTCAGATGTCCTTTTCAATCACACTAAATTTACTCGAATCTCTTGTTACCTAGATACCTTCTTGTTAGGTCAAAGCGCCCTTCCGGGTACCAGTGTTTTGCGCGTGTTCGAGCGGGGTTATCGCAAAGACACATCGAAAGACTACCGCATCGAATTCACTTCTTACCATGGGACTAAAATGAGAGATGCCCTAACTTCGCAGAAATCAACAGTAGGTAAAGGCGCCGATGGCGCTCACTTTGTAATTATTCCGGTTGGCAAGTATATTGTAATAAATTTGTCGGACGACGAACCCGCATCTCAGTATCAACTCCAACTGAGTCTCGATACGCTAGAGCGTATGAAACATGGCCTGGCGGCGATCGAAAATAAAATGAATGATCTCGGTACTACCGGTGGTAATTTGCTGCAGCGCCTGAGGTCGTTAAAAAAAGAGACTTCCTTTCAATCCGAAATGGTCGGCATCATGCTCGATCTTCACGACTATTCCAAGAATTGCCAGCGATACAAAATTCCTGGTGCCTCGATCAACCCGTTCGCAAAGTTCATTTCAACCCAGTACCTACCAGGACTGGCTAGGGCCGTCAGCGGTCTAGCCTATCCGGAATCTCTGGAAGGCGACCTCATCGCTTTTGTAGTATTGCGCGACATATTCGAATCGCAAGAAGAATACCAAAACTCGGTTTCGAATGTTCTCGAGCGGCTTTTAGCCTACAAAGATAACGCCGGATTAAGTGCGACTATTGCCAACGGTTTTGAAAAAATACAATTTAGCATTGCAGCCGGCAGAGGAAGTGCAACCATTACCATGGACGAATATAAAGCGCGAGCATCTGGCGATGCCTTGACGGTTTCCCGGCGAATTCTAGATGCCGCCCCTCGAGAGTCAGTTATGATTGCCAAAGATATTGCTACCGAATTCAAACTCGAACGTTGGAGAACTGTTTCGGAACGGGCCATTTTAGTAAAAAAAGACTTGGTGGAGACCCATTTGTTGGAGCTCATTAATCGGGTAGATGATGCAGCTTAACCACGGGGTGTTATTTAGTTTGCTCTCAAGTCTCGCGCTGGCGGTAATGGGCTTGTTGGTAAGTATCGGTGCCAATCAAATGCACCCCGCAGAAATTCTCTTTTTTCGAAGTGCGGTAACAGTGGTTTTGCTGGCGGCATTTGTGTTCAACGAATTCAAATCGTTTACCCGCGTAAACTTGAAATGGTTTGGATTGCGAGCCGTGTGCGGTGGCGGCGCCGTGCTTATCTACTTCTTCAACCTACGCGCTCTTGGGCCAAGTCTTGCCATTTCTATCGCAAGCACTTCTGTGATTTTTTCGGCCTTCATCGGACTAGTATTCAATAAAGAAAAAATAACTGACATGCAAATAGTGGGTATCGTTCTTTGCAATCTAAGTCTCTACATGTTCTATTCGAGCATGAAACTCATCGCCTTTCCCCAGCTGCTTCTGGGACTGGTCGGAGCGATATTGACAGCGCTTTCGTACCAATTCATGAAAAAAGCAGCTGAAACAAATTTGAGCCCAAATGCAGTGTATTTTGCTTATGCGCTGGCAAGTCTTTTTAGTTCGGCGCTACTTATTGACCATACCTGGTCGGTGCCCCCACTTAGTTTTTATCCCATACTAGTGGGTGTGGTTGCGGCTTCGTGGATTGGTCAGATTTTTCTGAACCTAGCCTATCTTCAATTAGGCAACGTCAAGGCTTCGGCGCTTGGTCGGTTTATTTTAGTTTGGGCGTTCATACTTGAATTCATTTTTACGAGCCGAGCGATTTCAGTTCCACAAATTCTGCTTTATCTGGGAATTGTTCTGGGCGCGTTTCTGATCAGCTTTGATCAAAAACCGTTAGAAAGAAGTCTTTGAATTGGTAGCCTCATATATTTTAGTGAGACACCGACTGATGTGATCACTCCATTTCGGGCTCATATCGGAAAACACGGATTCCAAAACTTTAAGGTCGTTCTTGATCGTCGTGTTCGACACGGTTCCGTCCCTACAAACTTTATAAAACTCATTTGCAGTGCAGCCGGTAATAGGCTGACCCAGCAAACAAGCTTGGGCCACACCAATTCGTAGAGCCGAGAGAGTCAAAACGTCTTGCCCCGTATTCTGCGAACAGCCCGAGCGAAATTCAAACGTCTGGTGTTTGCGCGGCGATATGAAGGTGTAGTCCTTTTGAAAGTCGGGGCACTGCGCAATTCGGTTTTGATATTCATAAATTGAAGTCGGAATTGGTTCGGGAATTGCGAAGGCCCAGTATTTGGGCGAAAAGTTGTCACGCCAAATCAATGGACGCACGCAGTGGTAAGCAGTATTCGAAAAATTCTTGCTATTGGAAAATACCAAGGAGGTAAGATAGTCGAGTTTGTAAAGTTGAGGAAGAACGCGAAAAGAGTCTTCGTCCCAAATGTTCAAATGAACCTGAGTCGCGGCCATGAGGGTATTAAAATACCGGTGGTACAGACCGGTTTTATTTTCTGGTGAAGGCCGGTTTGGCATCCAATCGCTGCGCGGGTGGGGAACCAGTACCAGATCTTCAGCTGGAACCGGGTCAATGACCGCCCCGTAGTGAATGAGAAGGTCGAGGCTCTTCAACGAAGCCTTAATTTGCGCCCACGTTTTTTCGTAAAGCTGCAGAAGTTTTTCTGGTTCATTCGTGGGGGGAAAGGCAACTTCAACGAGATGGGTGCAAAAATCATTTTTTATAGAAATGTATCCGTCGGAAAAATCAAGATTCGCATTTAGTCCTTCGTTGGTACCATGCCCTGGTCTTGGTGAATAACCAAGGGCATGCAACGACTTGAAGAAATTGGCTGTTTCGAGCAGATTGGGGGGGCGGCCGCTTTTGTGGAATACAAAGTGTTCCTGTTCGATGCCGACTTTAAGATTTAGTGAGTTGGACATGTTCTCCACCGCGATATTTTAGTTCTCGTTTTTATTGTCGCATGCCCGCCGCTATCTGGGCCACTCGAGTTTTCGAGGTGTAAAAAAAATCAATAGTGTGTGATTTTTTGTGGTTTCATCGGACTTGTCGGGTTTGGTGTAGGGGAGCCGCGAAAATTCCCGTTCAATACCCGCAAGCTTTTCCATCATAAATTCTCTTTGCTTGGGTGATACGTAGCGATTCACGGTGGAGCGATGTGCGAGGCGATTGTTGATATTGTGCACGGTGAGTTCAGGCAAAGTCTTTTCAAGCGCTCGCGTGACGATCGTTTGACGAACTTGGTCGAAGACTTCGTTTCTTGGCATATAAATAAATGGTGCCATTAACCGCACCCCGCGTTCGGTTACCTCAATTCGTTTTTCATCGATCCAACGGCGAAGATGCCGTTCTATAAATATTTGTTTATCTTTTGATGTGCGAAAGCCCATGTCTTCGAGTTTAACTGCGCGTGGGTGAATAATTGAAAGATGAATGAACATTTCCATCAAACGAGGTTCCTTGAGAATCGCATCACGTTCTGGGATTCCGAAAACCCAGGTATTTTCGAATTCCTCTTGGTGCATGCGTGGATCAGTGGCAAGCACCAAGGCGGGATTGTTCTTCTCCGAGTCTCTACGGCCCTGTTGACTGCGTCGATCACGCAGAAATGTTTCCGGCGAAAAAAGCGCTTTTAGGTCTTCTGTGGGCATTTGCACGCGGGCCCAAGTGGCGAAAGCGACTTTCTCATCTAGAGTGAGAAACGTACAAAGTTCTAGTAACGCTGCAGGCGAGGGGAGGGCAGCCCCCCGTTCGAAATCTGCATAGGCCGCATAGGAAAAAGAAAACTTTCCTTCTCGGTGCATCGCAAGGGCCGAGCGATACTTTTCGACTCGAGTACGAAAAAGCAGCTCTCCCAGCTCTTGATAAATGATGTCTTGTTTGCGGGCCCCCATAGTGACTATTTCGTCATTTTGACGAAAATTTTGAGTTTTTGGCTAAGATTTTCGCATTGGCTAGAAATTCGACAGCTTTTTTTAGGTAGGTATGAAAATTAATTCAAATATATCAATGATTTAGACTGCGGAAAGTGCGGCCCAGAAATTGAAATAGAAGGAACCAACGAAGGGGACGCACACTATGTTTAGCTCTGGAAATCGCTGTACCTGCAAGGCTACCGAAGTAAAACTCAAACAAATGACTCACGATTTGAGATCGCCGGTCGCGGCATTAGGGTTCTCGATAGAACACTTGCTAAGGGATTCTTGTTTTAGAGGTCCCGCCGAAAACGTAATGCGAGCGTCGCTCGAGCGAATACGCGCTATATTAGAGGACGCTCGAGTGGCCTGTTCTCGGAGCGCGACCGACGTCGAATTAAATCAAGTGTTAGACCTAATCTCGCGAGAAAAGGAACAGGAATATCGTGGAAAGTTACGCGTGCGATTGGTCAACCGAAGGAGCGGCAAAATCGAAATCAAAGCCCACAAAAGTGGACTCGAGCGGATGTTGTCGAACGTTCTGAATAATGCCGCGGAGGCACTAATTAATCAAAATCCGAAAAGCGAAGGGCCGTTGGTCGTTGGAATAGAGGTGGTCACTGAATCGAATCTGGTGGGTATTCGCGTGTCCGACGGTGGACCGGGTATGCCCGACGAAGTACTGGAGCGCCTCGGTAAAGTGCCAATAAGTTTTGGTAAGAAAGACGGAATGGGGCTGGGTCTTTATCACGCAGCGCAAACGCTACAAAGCTGGGGCGGCAGGCTCGAAGTTCAGTCGACAGACGCGGGAACCGACGTCACTTTGTGGGTTCCACGCGTCTAGCGACAGAAAGTTACTGCGGTTGAACGATGTCTTTGTATTTAGCCCGCAATTGATTTCTTAATCCGTTGCGCCCAAAGATCACTCCCGTCGTAATTAAGGCGATGTGCAGGATCAAAAATCCAAGGTATCCGCGAAATTCATAGGTTTGGGACGCGAGGATTTCAGGCCACCCGATCCATTTTATCAAGTCGCCGCTTCGGTCCACTATTAGAATCACACTGACTGGTACTGTGAAAAAAGCAGCAGCTACAATTAGGCCATGTTTTTTGTTGTTGTTCGTTAGATCTTTAACAAGGTTATTCATATTTACTCCTTAAACTTTGTTCGGATCGCACTCGAGACCGTTTGCGATCATCGCTTCACAAATTTGTTGTTTAATCAGAGCACGATTTTTTTCTTCGCTGGCTTCGTCGTAACAATCTACTTTGTCTAATGCGAAATCAACAAATTGAACCGCCACTGCAGCGCCCGCTATCACTGCTCCAAACGGAGCGACAATGGCACTGCACATCGCGATGACAGAGCCGGTCGCTATGGAAAGCTGAGCAATGCCGATGGCGAACTCCACCGTTTCTTTCGTTTTGCAGCTTAGTACCGCGCCGTCTGCCATGGGATCGGCGAATTCGAGCTCTAATACTTCTTCCATTGTCAGGTCGTAAGCGGATTGCGCTGATTTCGATTTTTTATCGCACTCCTTAATGTCGGTAACCACGAAGTGGGTCGTGCTGGTTTCGAATTCGTCACCTAATTGAATGGTAGCGGCGCGCCCCGCGGATGGTACCGCAGTTAGCAGCAATACCGCTAGGATCGTTTTCATTGTTCGGAACTTCTTCATATAGACTTCTCCTTAATGTTTTTTGAAATATCGGCATCGATAGCTTTAGCCAGTCCGTAAATTCTTTGAAGATCGCTATTCGCGACCGAGTGCTCGAGTTCTGCGACCAGTTTGGGGTCCAGAAATTTAAGAATGCGGTAGAGTTCGACACGGTCGGCGATGTCGGCTTTTCGGCCGAGTATCGAATTGACTTTGCCCGCTGAATTTTTAGTCGCTACGGGAGGCGTCGATAGGACTGAGAGTATGGCTCGAATACTCTCTTGTTTTATAGGTTCCGGTCCGCTTTGGACTGCGACTAATAGAATTTCAATCGCATCCATTCTTTTTTGAATAGCTTCCGCTTCAGCCTCATAGTTGTCTGAGCGAATGCGTAGTTCGAGTAATGTTTTTTTTGCTTGGACGACGAGATTATTCGGGCCGCCCTTTTCGAGAATTTTTTCGAGATTTCTTAAGTCTTCGCGGCTTTTTAGCACCTTTCTAGCTAAGGAGAGGGCCGTTTTCTGGGCTTCCATTGCCGGTAAAGGTTCTTTCCGGGAAGACTCGAGCGCAGCCGCACTAATACCGGTGTTTCGGTAGAGGTCGAGTTTGGGCGTCGATGGCGGGGCGATTCCCAGCGATTTATTCGACTGCCACTTTCCTATTCCAAAAACCACAGAAACAGCAGCGATTAAAATCAGTACGATTTTAAAGACCCGGGTTTTCGTTTTTAAGCCTGTTGTTTCAAACATACGAGAGGGGCAAAGCAATCTGAATGCCAACTCACCCCCACCACAGAGGCGCCGACCGCCTGTTCGTAAATCCGTTTTTGCGGACAGAGTTGTTCACATTTTCGAACAGTTCAGAACGATTCATTTGGGCGAAGACAGTAGCTTGGTTCGCGGCACGAATGTTGCTTTTTGGCGCCGACAGAATTTAAAAAAAGGAAAAAAAATGAACTTTAAAATCGTTACATTGATCGTAATTGCAGGTTTTGCAACGACTTCACTAGGCCACTCGATGGGAAAAAGTCGTTCGCATAAAAAGAAAGCCAACGCCGAGATTGCTCGACTAAAAAAGGAAAATGAAAAACTAGTCGAGGAGCAAAAACGTCTTAAGAAGAAAATCGCCAAAGACAACGAAGAACGGCGTCGCATCACGGAACAGCACGAAGAAATTGAAAAACAACGTTTAACTTCTCTAGCACTGGTGAACGCCTGGAACGAGTCGAAAGGGAATTCCAATGCGGATTCCGCCGAATCGTTTAAGTGGAATCGTTCCCGATGTCAGGCCGAAGGGGATGACCTTCCAAACGACACGGCGTTGACCGGTGGGCGTTTTGCTTGGGTCAGGAAATGTTTGGGGGAACGGATCGCTTATTTTGGGGAAAAAGAAAAACATGCCAAACAGGCGCAGGACGGAATGGAGGTTGTGTATAGATCAGAAGGTGTTCGTTTTCGCAGTCAGCTGTCCCTTCTTAATATATTTGAGAACGCCAAAGTCGACGGGCGTTATTTCTACCCACTCGTAGGAAAAATTGTATTCACCGAAGAAGTTCAAGATGAAAAAATCGTTCCGCAATTTAGTATTGAAAATACCTACGACAACGGTGGTACCGAAGCAAGGTACGTAGCTCCCACATCTGAGTCGGCCGCCTGTGATTGGCCAGAAGGGTTTGGTCTGGCCGCGATGTGCGTTGGTGGTTGTTACACTCCCGAACAAATTGTTCTGTTTTCAGACGGATATAAGGAAATCGGAAGCGTGATAGGCGGCCCCGGCCTTGAACTCGTGACTGTTCATCGTGAGTCGACGAGCGATTCATTAAAGTTCACGATTACACCACTGGAGGCGATGATTGCAAGTCTGCAGGAAGGGTGGAATTCGATTGTCGAAATTCAAACACTATCCGGAAAAATGTTACGCGTGACAGCGAATCACCCCATGCTTACTGCCAAAGGCGTTATGGTACGCGCAGATCACCTGGGCGAGTCTGACCTTTTGGTAAATGAACAAGGCGAACCCGAGGCTATTTTGGCGATCGCAGCGGGCAACTATTACGGAAAAGTTTACAACGTGCAACCTGCGACCGGAGACTTGTTAGAAAACATCGTGGTCTCGAACGGGTTGTTGACGGGTAGTAACTATTATCAAAACGAAGGGGTTCAAAATTTGAATCGTCAGCTCCTTCGCCTCAATGTTCCTTCGCTGTAATTAAGAGGAAAAAATGAAAAATTATTTAATCATGTCCGTAGCGATTCTTGCGGCCGTTCCCGCTCTTTTGAGTGGATGCAACCATCGTAATAGACAAAATGCAACACAATCACCATCGAGCGAAACAAGTGCCGAGGGTCTTAGACCATTTTTTACGAACGACGCGGCCGGAAATATCTTGTATGGCCGAACTAGCTCAGCGCTATGTGCCCCGAGCGCCGATTTAGAGGCACTTTCCGATTCCGAAAAAGCGTTCTACTGCTTACGAAAAGCCTGCTCCTACTCCGGAGGAACCTTTCTTGAAGAAAAAAAGGAATGCCGCTGTGATGCGTTGCACGCGTTTCGTTCGGAGAACTCTACTGGTAGATGTCTGGAAAAAAAAGTTTTACGCGACCCGCAGTTTGGTGGGTTTCGAACGGGCGTATCTCGTTTTTTCGATTCGAATGAAGTGGTGGAGGGGGGAACGATTATTCCGATCTGGGATTCCACACTCCCCCAGGAATCCGAGGAAATTTTTAGGCTCGGTATTGGGCTGTTGGCGGCGGATGTTAATTGGGGCGGCCGATCGATGGTGCAGTATTCCAAAAATGCACCGAACTTGGCTGAAACACTCGTCGCGGCCGCGTTCGCTTACCGACTTGATGGGGAATCAATGGCAAATCCAATCGCGACAGGAGCGATACCCCCAGCTCTCTGGGAAGGGAATATCCTATTTGTCGCCCCGGCCTTGGGAGCTGTGGAAGTCCTCGAGAGCCTCAAGGAAAATGACCGAATTGATTTTGAGTCGTTTAAGAAACCCCGCCGTATGGCTAATGACCCTACCTATTCAGATTTCTTGAAAGGAATCGAAACCGCGTACAAGGTGTTTCGGAACACTGAAACCTTTGAGTTTACGGAATTTAAGCTGAAAGGACTAGCTGGGTGTGCCGAGAGTTGTTTATTGAAAATGCCATTGGAAATTATCGCCAGCGACGATCTAAATTCGTACCTTTTGGTTCGCTACGACTACGGGGCTATTTCGTATCAAGGAATTCACCTTTCCCAAACCGTTGGGGATATCACGAGACGTGCGGTTTTAGTTCTAAATGCAGCGAAAACAGTGTCTTTTTTGGATCTAATCGAAGCTCGGGCTGTTCCAAAAACGAGAAAAATCAATGAAGCACACGTTGTATTTGATCGTTACGGTAATTTGGTTACCAAAATGCAACGCCAAACGCTTAGGAGTGAGTATGAAAAGTCCTTGTGGTGAGTTTAATAAATTTTATTTTACGATATTGGTTTTGGGAGCCATGTCTGCCGCGAACGCAATGGGAGCTGACGCAAAGTACAGTTATCACCCGGCACTTACCTTCGCGTTAGGGAAAGGCGTGCATACGGCCAATCCTAGTTCGGAACGACTACGATGCGTAAATTTTAAGGAGTCTGCACCGTACAACGATACGGCGGTAGAAACGAGCGTTGATTTCTACTTGATTCGCCAAACCCAGGACCTGCACAGAGTGTTCAATATAGACGCGTCCGCGAATGCCAGTGTTTTGATGTTCAAAGGCAACTCCAAGTACGATTTGCAGTCTCATTTTAATTCCAAAAGCAGCAGTGTTACCCTTGCTATCGAGGGGCATTCGGTTTTCGCGCCAGTCGTCGCCGATAATATTGAGATTCAACCTCGGTATCAGAAAATGCTCGATGACGGGAAAATGGACGACTTTGAATCATTTTGCGGTTCCCGTTTCGTAAGTTCGGAAAAGCGAGTGGTCAGGGTAGCTGTTTTGGTCACGATCGATGATGTCTCATCGGACGACCGAGTGAAGTTAACTATCGACAATGGCGGTGGCGCAGGACTTGGTCCGATCAGCGCATCGGCGAAAGTGCACGTAGACGCATTGATTCAAGATCGAAAAACCAGTCGTAAAGTTAAGTTTCGGGTTGTGGCAACTGGAGGAACTGGCCTCGATTCTCTAGAAAAAGTGATTCCAGCCGCCCTCACCGCGAGTGACCCTCTCGATTCGATCAGAAACGAACTGGGTTCCTTTATTAAAACCTTTAGTTTTAAAAATGCCGCTCCAGGAGAGTTTGAAACAATGGGTTATCCCGGTTTTGATGTCGCGAAGGAACGCTTAATATCCAAAGAAAAAATGAAGCGTTTGACGAAGTTGGTCGAAAGTTACCGGATGTGGGATTCCGTCTACCAACTTATGACGAATGTCACCGGTAATACCGCTTCGGAAGAATATAAGGCCGTTCGAAAACTGTTTGGTGCAACCGCGATATCAAAGGCCAAAGACGAGATGGATAGCTTAAATGAGTTTTTGGAGAACACCGCGAACACTCACGCTGAGTGTTTGAAGGGTGAGGAAAAGAAGCTTTCTAAAACCTGTCGCCCTCCTAAAGAGGAGGATTGGCAGTACATTCGCCTCTTATCGGACGGGTATTGGAATCCAATCGATCCGTCGTTGTAATGATTCCATGTAGGACGAAAGTTACGAGGAACGAATAAAAAAACGGGCTGCGAGGCGCTAGCGCCGCAGCCCGTTTAGAGAGCGTTATATATGAAGGACTTTTAGCTCTTGCTCTTACCCGTTCGGTATAAGAGGAGCATTAACAAGCTGAACATCACCACGGCGGTAACGTTCGATCCAGTAATGGCGGGAGCTAGTTGACTGAGGTCAAGCTTTTGACCGATGTCGCCCCAAAGTGACGACATGGCAATTAAAATGCCGGCTATGGAGCCACCAGCAATAAGTCCCGACGACATAAGAACTCCTGGGCTCGTCTCTTCTTCAACGAGCGAGGCTTTCTTTTTCTTAGTGGAGCGTTCAACCAACCAGCGAACCGCTCCGCCAAAGAAGATCGGCGCCGATGCGGCAAGTGGCAAGTACACGCCAACTGCGAATGCCAGCGAGGCTACTCCGCAAAGTTCGAGTACGATAGAAATAGCGGCACCTAAAAGCACCAGACCCCATGGCAATTTCTGAGCAAGAATGCCGTCGATAATAAGCGACATCAAGCGCGCCTTAGGAGCATCGTACTTTTGCACTGGCGTACCGTCATCGCGTTGGCGAAGTGTGCCGTTGATGCCTGGGTCGACCAAGTACTTTATGTAACCATTGCCGTCGACCAGGTATTTGCCAGCAGCAACGCCAGCAAGTGGGCCAGTGCTCGAGAGTTCAGTTACACGCAGTACATGATACAGTTGATCATCTTTCATTCCCTGAGCTTTTTCTTTGTCTTTCAGCTTCGAGAGATCTTGAATCTGTACTGCTGGTAAATCTTTACGTGAATATACTGTTGAAGCATCGTTTAACAAGTTGAGTGTAAATCCAACAACGAGCGCTGAAGTAGTAACGCCGAACAACAATCCGATTTGTTGAGCTCGCGGCGTGGCACCCACAATGTAGCCAGTTTTTAAGTCCTGGGACGTGGTGCCGCCGTTCGAAGCAGCCACGCAGACAATGGCAGCCACACAAAGAGCGGTTACACGATAGTCCGCTTCAACCCAGCCGAGGAGCAAGAATATCAAACTTGTAAGGAGCAGAGTTGCAACGGTCATACCCGAAATTGGATTCGACGACGACCCAATTTGGCCAGTGAGGCGAGAGCTTACCGTAACGAACAAGAAACCAAACACGATGATCAATAGCGCACCGAGTAGGTTCATGTGCAACGACGGTGTTGCCCAGATTCCAGCCACCAAAGCAGCGGACCCGAGGACCACCCATTTCATCGAAAGATCGCGGTTGGTTCGAGCGGTTGTTTTGCTGCCAGAGCGCGACGCTTTTAGGTCGCCCAAACCAGCTACTGCACCCCGTACGATCGTTGGTAAACTTTGAACGAGACTGATAATGCCACCAGCGGCGACGGCGCCAGCGCCGATATAAAGGACGTAATTTTTCCAAATCTCGTGAGGCCCCATTTGGGAAATTAGCTTAGTCGCTGGAAACAGTGGGGCGCTCAATCCACTGCCGAACAAAGTGATTGCAGGAATTAAAACCCAAGTGGAAAGAATACCGCCTGCCACCATGATGCAAGCAGTGCGAGTGCCAATGATGTAACCGACCCCAAGTAATTCGGGGGAAACTTCAGTGGCAACGTAGGAGCCCCGAAAAAAGGTGAACATTCTCTCCGGTACGTCGACCCAAAGTTTTGTGGCGACGTTTAGGAATTTGTACGCAAGGCCCACGAAAAATCCGGTAAATACGGTTTTGGCGCTCGTGCCACCGCGCTCGCCGGCAATTAAAATTTCCGCACATGCAGTGCCTTCCGGATAAATTAGATTTCCGTGTTCTTTAACTATGAGTGCATTGCGAAGAGGAATCATCATGAGAACGCCCAACAAACCGCCTAGGACGGCGACGAGCATGATTTTGTCGAGGCTCATGTCGTAACCAAGAATCAAGAGCGCGGGCATGGTGACGGCAACGCCAAATGCGATCGACTCGCCAGCAGACCCAGTTGTTTGCACTACGTTGTTTTCAAGAATAGTAGCTTGGCGAACACCGAAAATTTTTGAGAAGGCCCGAAATAAAGTAATCGAAAGCACGGCCACAGGAATCGAGGCGCTGACGGTCATGCCTACCTTGAGAGCTAAATAGAGCGACGAGGCTCCGAAAATTATGCCCAGGATAACGCCCATGAGGACGGGCACCGCGGTTAACTCTGGCATCTTTGCGGAATCACTAACGAATGGCTTAAATTCTTTCTGACTCATTTGTTGGGGCCCCTTCCTATACACGAGATAAACGGAATGTTTTTTCTTCTATAGACGAGGTGCGACAAAAAACCTATAGGGGGTGCAAAATTTTTGAGGTCTGGCACAATTCAATCAATGGACAGCGAACGCGGCGACCTTGGGCGGGTTTCAATACTAAACGTCGGTACAAAGATCTTGTTGAAAGACGTGATGGATCAATACCTGCGTACTTTGGGCGACTTTAAGACCTACTATGCTCCGAACATGAGTTCGGCGCTTCGGGTATTTCAGGAAAACACCATTCAAGTCATTTTAACCGAAGTCGATCTGGGAGACGGTAGCGCCTATCGCCTCATTAAGGAACTCGGCGGAGATAATGGCTTAAACGACTTATACGTCATTTTGGCATTGGAGGATCGATCCGATGCTCTCATCGCCCTGGCCACCGAGATTGAAGCCCACGCTATTATCGTAAAGCCCTTTTCCGCCCAGGATCTCAAAGCGCAGATCGATCGTTTTACCGCGTGGCGGGTAATGCCCAAGGAGCCTTGGTTAACCTTAATAGAAGAGGCCCGGCTAGCGGCACGAGATCGCCGCTACCGCGACGCTGAAGTGAACTTTGTTGAGGCCATGAAGTTGGCTCCCACTAATCCGGTCCCATTTTATAAGGCGGGAATGTATTACATCGAAAAAGGCGATGCCAGCATGGCAGAGACCTTTCTCAAAAAATCAGTCGAACTAAAGGCCAACTATGTTCCGGCTGTAGCCGCACTTGGACGGGTCTATTTGGCCAAACACGACTTGGTAAAAGCAGAAGAGTTCCTCAGAAAAGCTCATGAGATTTCCCCTTTAAATCCTGATCGCTTGGTCGAGATGGTCCGAATGTATATTGAACGCTCGGTCGAGGCCTGCAAAAACTCACTAAGAGTGGATCCCAGCGCAACGGCGCCCCATTTGTTATTGGGGAAATTGCGGGCTCTGCTGAAAGACTACACGGGCAGCGTACAAGAACTTGAAAAAGCCCTTCCTACCCTAAGGGATTCCGCGAGGCTCGAAGCCCAGACCTACATTGCGCTGTCTCGGAAGCTTGGCGGAATAGCCAAGTCCTAACCGAATCTTAACAACGAATAGTTTGGACCCTTTGCTACAAAGGTGGCGGAGGCATTCCAAAATGAAACTTCTAAAATTGTGTATTTTTTCGGTCGCTTTTTTTTCTGCAGTTGGCAGCGCCAATGGCGCAGCTCTAATCAACGGCGCCGGCGCTACATTTCCTAGTCCACTTTATATGCGCTGGAGTAGTGAATTCCAAAAGGTTCGAAGCGATGTGCGAATCAATTATCAATCCATCGGCAGTGGTGCTGGTATTAAACAATTTATAGAAAAAACTGTCGATTTTGGAGCCACCGATCTTCCGATGACCGATGAACAACTAAAAGTCGCAAATGAACCGGTCTTGCACATTCCCACCGTTTTGGGCGCAGTCGTACTGACTTACAATTTACCAGCTCTTGCGGGCAAACCATTGCGTTTTAGCTCAGATATCGTTGCAGACATTTACCTGGGCAAAATAAAAAAATGGAATGACGAACGCATTGCCAAGGAAAACCCAGGTGTTGTTTTACCAGATACTGAAGTTCTCGTGGTCGCCCGAGCCGACGGTAGCGGTACGACTGGGATTTTTACAGATTATCTATCGAAGATAAGTGCTGAATGGAAAACCAGAGTGGGCAGCGCCACCGCCGTAAAATGGCCTGTTGGACTAAAAGAAAAAGGCAACGAAGGTGTTACCGGGCGTGTAAAGTTGACCGAGGGCGCCATTGGGTATGTTGAATTAATTTACGCGAAAAATAACGGCCTTCCTTATGCGAGCATTAAAAATAAAGCGGGAGCTTTCGTAGAGCCCTCGGAAAAAGCGGTCACCGCCGCGGCGGCTGGTGCATTAAAAAACATGCCGTCGGATTTCCGGGTTTCAATTACGAACGCAGATGGAAAAGAGTCGTATCCGATTAGCGGCTTTACCTATTTGTTGGTTCGAAAGACTCAGGTGGCGGGTGAAAAGTCCCAAAATCTATTGTCGTTTTTAAAGTGGGCCATCGGCGATGGACAAATGTTCGCTTCGGCGTTGCATTACGCTCCGCTTCCTAGTTCACTTGCTAAGAAAGTCCAAGCCGAGGTTGCAAAGATACGTCTCCAGTGATTTTTTTAAAAAAACGCTATGGGGCAAACTGAAACCGTTTCGATTCGAGTACCTTCTAAGTTAAAACGCAAAAGCTCTGCGCGGGATAGGCACGGGCCTGATCGCTTCTTTTCGTGGCTTGTGTGGGTTCCCGGAGTGATGCTGGTTTTGCTACTCTTGGCAATTGCGGCGTTTCTATTTTGGAATGCCCGCGAGACAATTCAGCATTTTGGCTTTTCATTTTTAACCGGAACCGACTGGGATCCCGTTCAACAGAATTTTGGAGCGCTCCCAGCAGTTTTTGGAACCGTTGTATCGTCGTTGATTGGAATATCCATTGCCGCACCCTTGAGTATTGGAGTCGCACTTTTTCTTACTGAAGTTGCGTCGGGGCGGCTAGGCCGAATAGTTGGTTTTCTCGTCGAAATGTTGGCTGCCGTTCCCAGTGTGGTTTACGGCATTTGGGGAATATTCGTGCTCGCGCCCTGGCTGCGAGAGAAAATACAACCCGCTCTGCATGGGGCATTTGGTTTTCTACCTTTTTTCGCAAAACCTTTTTACGGCGTCGGAATGTTCTGTGCGGGTGTGGTGCTCGCAATTATGATTATCCCGACGATCGCTTCGATCGCACGCGAGGTATTTGCAGTGGTTCCTCGTGGGCAACGTGAGGCAGCGTTGGCTCTCGGCGCGACCAAATGGGAAATGATGCGTCTGTCAGTGTTGAAGGCCTCCAAGGGAGGGTTGGCTGGGGCCATGATTCTGGGGCTCGGCCGAGCGCTCGGAGAAACTATGGCGGTCGCAATGGTAATCGGAAACCGACTCGAAATCTCGGCCTCAATATTTTCGCCCTCCGCTACTATGTCGAGTGTGATTGCAAACGAGTACGCAGAGGCGGCCGATCGTTTGCACATGGCAGCTTTAGTTGAATTAGGACTAATTTTATTTTTCGTAACTTTCGTAATCAACGCGATCGCAAGGTTTTTTGTCATGAGTTCGTCGAAACGGCGGTGGAGTTAAGTATGGCCATGACAGCTTCCGACCGGGCAAGAAAAAATAGAGCGTTACAAAAATTTATCGCCAAGCGGTATCAACGACGAAAGATTGTCAATGGTTTGGCCTATCTCGCAATTGGTATTGCGACGCTAACGGCTTTGGTTCCTCTTTTTAGTGTCTCCGAGTTTATTTTAAGAAAAGGCCTACCTGGGTTGAACTGGGATTTTTTTACGGGGCTTCCTCAGCCGGTGGGGGAACCTGGTTCTGGCATGGCGAATTCCATTGTAGGAACGGCGATCCTGGTATTGCTGGGTTCGTTAATTGGGCTTCCTTGGGGTATTGCCATTGGAATTTACCTCGCGGAATACGGTCGTGGTCGAGCCGCTGGAATTGTGCGATTTTCGGTCGATATGCTCTCGAGCGTACCTTCGATTATCGTGGGACTTTTTGTTTATACCGCGATTGTTGTGCCAATGAAGCAGTTTTCGGCTTTTAGCGGCGGAGTCGCACTTGGCATATTAATGATTCCCACTATCGCGCGCAGCAGCGAGGAACTGCTAAAGTTGGTCCCCCAGCATATTCGAGAAGCAGGGTTGGCGTTGGGATTGCCCCGATGGAAAGTAGTCCTACAAATTGTTTTAAGAGGCTCAATGAGCGGAATAATAACTGCAGTGATATTAGCTATCGCTCGCGTCGCCGGTGAAACGGCTCCGCTGTTGTTTACTGCGTTTAATAATCGATTTTGGCACGATGGTTTGGGGCAGCCAATTTCGTCTTTGCCCGTTCAAATTTATACCTATGCCATTTCGCCTTACGATGAATGGCATCGCCAAGCATGGGCCGCGGCACTGGTGTTGGTGGTCTTTGTTTTTGCAGTAAACTTAGGTGCGCGAACCATTTTTAGAAATAAAACGAAGGGAAGTCATGTCTGAGGTTATTTTAGAGACCAAAAAACTGGTGGCTGGCTTTGGCGATCTCGATGCGGTTAAGGGAATCGATCTTCGATTTGAAAAAAATTCAGTTACTGCCATTATTGGACCGTCGGGGTGTGGAAAATCCACCTACATCAGATGTTTAAATCGACTGCATGAAGAAGTGCCCGGAGCCTATTCTTCTGGGGAAGTGTTGTTAAACGGCGAAAACATTCAAGGGCTGCGCGTTGATCCGGTGGCGATTCGCCGGCGGATCGGCATGGTTTTTCAAAAACCCAATCCGTTCCCTTCGCTCTCTATTTTCGATAATGTGTGTGTAGGGCTGAAACTGTCGGGTGTACGAAAATCTAGTGTGTTGAAGGAAGTCGTGGAGACCAGTCTACGAGCAGCCGCACTTTGGGACGAAGTCAAAGACAAGCTAGATGCGCCGGGCGTAAGTCTTTCTGGCGGGCAACAGCAGCGGCTGTGCATTGCCCGTACGTTGGCCGTAGAACCTACGGTTTTACTGATGGACGAACCTACAAGTGCGCTTGATCCGATCTCTACTGCCAAGATCGAGGAGCTTGTGACAGACTTAAAGAAACGTGTGACAATTGTCATTGTGACGCACAATATGCAGCAAGCTGCGCGTATTTCGGATCGGACAGCGTTTTTTCTGCTCGGTGATTTAATCGAATTCGACGATACCTCGCGCTTGTTCACGGCACCGAAACAAGAACAAACAGAACGTTATATTACCGGAAGGTTTGGTTGATCGTCCTATGGAACGGCATTTTGATATTGAACTTCGAAGCCTTAAAAATGAACTGATTAAGATGGCAGGTTTTGTCGAACAGTCTGTCGCCTACGCGGTGGAAGCGATTCGAGCGCAGGACCCCAATATTGCCCAAACTAAATTTAAGCAAATTTTCGAAGTCGAAAGAAAAGTAAATCAAGCCCACAAAGACGTGGACGATGCTTGCGTAAAATTACTGGCACTTCAGCAGCCATTGGCGGCTGATCTTCGCCTAATTGTAGCGATCATTAAAATGAATTCTGATTTGGAGCGAATGGGCGATCAGGCAGTAAATATTGCTCATAACTCTGAACGCTTTTTGAAGTTAGAACCAAAACAAACTATGGAAGATCTCGTGGTTATGGGTGACGAAGTGCGCACCATGGTGCGCGGAGCGCTCGACTGTTTCATCAACCGCGACGGCGAAATGGCCCGAAAAATTTTGGCACTTGATGATTCGATAGACGAGGCTCGAAATAGAATTTTTTCTGAAATGAAAACTTATCTAAAAACCCATCCTGAAAATATCGAGCACGGTTTTAACGTTATTTTTATTGCTCGAAATTTGGAACGGATTGGAGATCATGCCACAAATATTGCGGAAGACGTAGTGTTTGCCATAACCGGCGAAGATATTCGGCACGGGGGCTCCAAAGGAGTTTAGTGATGAAGGCTAGAATTTTGGTAGTCGAAGACGAAACGGATATTCGCGACTTAATGCTGCTGCATTTAAAGCGAGATGGTTATGAAGTCGATTCGGTCGATAACGGCGAAGAGGCACTAAAAAAAATAGAAAATGAGAATTATTCGTTAATCGTGCTCGATTGGATGTTGCCTGGGATTTCGGGTCTTGACGTATGTAAGAAGATTCAAAATAAAGCAATTCCTGTACTTATGGTTACCGCAAGGGCCGATACCGCCGATATTGTGGTCGGCCTTGAAATGGGTGCCGACGACTACATTACCAAACCATTTGAGCTACCAATTTTTAACGCGCGAGTGCGAGCCTTACTGCGAAGACTGCTACTGCCGCGAAATTTAATGAACGCCCAGACTTTTGAAGTTGGAGCTCTCCGCGTGCGGGTTGACGCCCACGAAGTTCTTTGTGACAACAATCCGATTCAGCTGACAACGTCAGAGTTTAAGTTGCTTGTCGCCTTGCTTGCAAACCAAGGGAAAGTTCTTTCAAGGTCGAAATTGGTAGAAATGGTTCAGGGAGAAGGAGTCAGTGTTGTCGATCGCACAGTGGATACTCATGTTTTTGGTTTGCGAAAAAAATTAGGTCCCTGTGCCGAGGTGATCGAAACCATACGCGGAGTAGGTTATCGCGTTCAGAGTAACTAAATATCTATGAATCATCTGCCTTGGCGCCTCATCTCGCGGTTCACCCTAGTTGTTTTCACAGTATCAAGTGCTTCAGTTGTACTATTTAGCGTAATTTTTAGAGAACGGCTCGGATGGTATGGCCCAAAGGGCTCACTTTTCGCGTTTGGAATTAGCGTCTTTCTCATGGTGCTTGCAGGAGTATGGAGTAAACCTTTTTTTACTCCGCTCATTCGCTTACTTCATACTTCCCGATTTTCGAAGACCGACGGTGACGAGTTTCACGAAGTATCATTTGCGGAGGAGTCCTTTGGAGAATTTTCGGAAATCGAAAGTTCAATCGAAGACATTCGGAATCGATTAAAGTCCCGCACCGAAAGTCTTTCGGTTGAGCGAGAAGAGTTGGCAACTCTAATGGGTGCCATCTCAGATGGTATTCTCGCAGTGGATCTCGAGGGCGGACCGCTGTTTTTCAATTCGAAGTTTGCGTTACTTTTTGGGGGCGTCGGTTTTGCAGAGCGCAAACCGCGTTTATTCGAGCTTTTTAGAAATCCTGAAATTTTGGACGCATTTGACCGCGCGCTAAAAAAGGGTCAAACCGTCCCAGTTAAACCCGTAGCTATCGAACTCAAAGAGGGGCGTCGTTACTTTTCGATTTCTGTGTCTCCCTTGCGTCGCGAAAGTGATGGCATTTATGGCGCAGTAGGAATATTTCACGATGTTACGGAACTTAAAACTGCGGAGCAAATGCGTATTGATTTCGTCGCTAACGTTTCGCATGAATTGCGCACTCCGTTGACCTCTATTAAGGGGTTTACCGATACCATTATTGATGACATTCGCAGTCAACGCCCCGTTGAAAATGCTTTTTTGGAAAAAATAGCAAAAAATTCTGATCGACTTTTAAATTTGATCAACGATTTACTCGATCTTTCGTCGCTCGATGCGGCCGACGATCGCGCAGATCTTTTGCATCGTGGGAAGGTCGGGACCCGAGAGATCACGGAACGTATACTTCACGGATTAAAAGACTCCTTTGCCAAGAAAAGGCAAAAAATTTCAACGGAGTTCGATGCCGGCATGGTTACGGCCGATTCGAAGCGACTAGAACAGGTGCTCATCAATCTTTTAGAAAACGCCTACAAATACGCGCCAGACGAAGGCGAAATCGCGGTGGCCTGGAAAAAAGATGGAGAGGATGTTTTGCTCCGAGTTTATAATTCCGGACCCGGTATTCCGCGTGAACACCATCCGCGCCTTTTTGAACGATTTTATCGGGTCGACAAGGGGCGCTCCCGCGAAATGGGTGGCACCGGCCTAGGCCTCGCAATTGTGAAGCATATCCTTCAGCGGCATGGTGGTACTGTTTGGGTCGAAAGCAAGGAGGGTCGGGGCGCGACCTTCGTTTGCAAGTTCCCAGGCTAGTGGCTGAACATTTGCGGATTAAATCTCGCGCACTTTGAACAAATCCTCGAACGCCATCGAATTAATGGTAGCGAGTTCTGGCTCTGAGAAACCAAATGCTTTTTTGGCTCGAGCGACTTCTTCATCGAGTCCGACCCCAAATATTCCTGGGTCATCAGTGTTAATTGAAACTCGAACTCCCGCATCAAACAATCGGCGCAGCGGATGCTCGCCCCAACTAGCGACTGAACGCGTGTTTACATTGCTCGTTGGACATACTTCGAGGTGAATGCGATCACGCACCAATCGTTTAACGAGCTCGGGATCTTTTATTGAATGAATGCCGTGTCCTATGCGCTGCGCTCCGAGTTCGTCGATTGCTTGCCAAACGGTTTCAGGTCCCGTGGCTTCGCCAGAATGAACAGTAATCGAAAACCCAGCGTCTCGGGCTCTGCGAAGCGCACCCGCGAAAATCGGATTCGGATAGTCTACTTCGTTTCCAGCCAAATCTAGCGCCACGAAAGATTCCTTGTGGGCGACAGCGAAATCTACTGTTTTATCTGCAGTGTTCGAGCCGTAGTCGCGACTAATAATGCAAATGAGCCTCGCTTGCACGCCGGTAGCTTTGCTACCCATAGAAATGCCACGTTCAATCGCCCCCAGGGCCAAGCGCCAGTCTAGTTGGGAGTACTCTGAAACGAAACTGGGGGAATATCGCAATTCAACAGTTTTAATCCCCTCTCGTGCGACATCTTCAATCGTTTCACGAGCGACACGCTCTAAAATAGTTTCAGTCGTGAGCACTTTCTGAAAAAGTACGAAACAATCGAGTACTTCCTTTAAGGAGCCCATCGGCTTTGTTATCCAGAATTTTTCTTTGATGTCCTCAGTAGTCCGAAGCGTGGGGTGAACGCCCTGAGCTCGAATCAGTTCCGCGAGAGTATCTGGTCGTAACGAAGCGTCAAGATGTCGGTGTAATTCCGTAGTTAACATTTCGAGAACCTTATTTTCTTTTAGAGTGAACGACAATAGACTTTAAGGGTGACCCCATTGAATAGACGAGTACTTCAATTTTTTTTGATTATGTGGGCAGTGACTCTGCCTGCCGTGGCAGAGGTTACCCGTGGAAGAGGGACACCCGTTTTTTCTCAAGACCGTTACGGCGAAGAACGAATAGAGGCTGCCACACCGGAGTATACCCAGGATCAATTTGCTGAGCCCGATATCAAAGTAGACCTTTCTGAAACCTTGCGTGATGTGCCCGAAAGGGGCCGTGAGTGGAGTGAAGTTGAAATCGCAAAAGGAATTGTTCAACTAAATGCTAAACGATTTGATTCAGCGCGCGATCATTTTGAACGGGCCCTTCGCAAGGACGAACGAAATTTTGTGGCGCGAGAATATTTGGCTGCGATTTCTGAGGCCCAGGGAAATTACGATGCCGCAGTGGAACAACTCGCGCGGGCTAAACACATCGCGCCAGAATCACGTCACGGGGTTCTAAATTTTCGCATTGGATTTATTTATTTTCGCCAAGGACAAGTCGATCGGTCGCGAGCGTATTTGCTCAAGGCGTTAGAACAAAAAGCTGTAGCTACTCACGCTTATTATTTGCTCGGACAAATGAGCTTCCGAGAAAAAAATTATGTCGAAGCAGAGAAATATTTTCATGAGTCCGCGCTCCTCAGTAGGAGGTTCGGTGCCAGAGCAGCTGAACGAGAGCTGACTCAGGCAACCTACTATTATTTGGGCGAAGTTTATGCTCGTTTAGGATATTTCGACAGCGCATCTACGAGTTTAGCTCGCGCGGAACCAGGCGAGAGTGCGGAAATTCGCAATGCCGCTTGGCGTACTCATTCCGAAGTCAATCAAGCTAGGTGGACCGCGGGGGCGGGACTTTTCGGTCAGTACGATTCTAATGTTTTGGTGCTTCCCGTGGACGCACTATTGCCCGATGAAATATCTAGTCAATCTGGCAATTCTGCAGTTTTTACCGCGTTTGGTGATTGGACTTCGCCCCGCTACCGGGAGTGGTCTGTTAACGCCGGTACAGAGTTCTATTGGAAAACTCACCTCGACTCGGCTCTACGAGCTTACGACGTATTGAATTTTCATTTCGACGGCGGGGTGTCGCGCTACAGTGGCGAAGATTGGCGAGTCGACGCGAAATATAGCTTCGACCGAACCCTGGCAGATCGACTCGACTGGTACACCTACCAAACAACTCATGGTCCAGATCTTTCGGTTCAGTTCACCCCCCATCAAAGATGGAAATGGACCGCTGGCTTTTTTTATCTGATTTCGAAATTCGGCCGAGACCCACTGGCTGGAATAGAGCAACGCTCTGGCCGCACGACAGGTGTTTATCTTAAAGCCGCCATTGATGCGCCCAATCCTCGGCTACTGCCTAATTTTAAGTACCAATTCGAACACGTAGCTGCTCGCGGACTTAATTACCGTTCAGACGTACATTCGTTGCTCGCCGGGGTAGATTGGCGATGGTTTGAGCGAACTCGCATGCACGCGAGCGTAGGTGTTTCGATGCTGGTGTTTCCGGGCCATGCTGGCGACCGTTCAGACATTTTGAGAACTGGAACAATTGGTGTTTTGCATTGGTTCGAACCTCATTTAGCAGGACTCATTGACGTTAGCGTTCGGCAAAATGATTCGAATGCCGCTGGTCTTGACTACAATCGTGCTGCGGTGACAGTCGGAATGACTTACCGCCTATAAAGAGCGGGTAAAATTGCCACCGCTAATCACGCAGACAATGTCGCGGTGAAGACAGCTGTTAAAATGTTCAAGCATGGCCGCTACGCTCACTGCGCCGCCTGGTTCGAGCGGACCGATTTCGCCGGCGCTTAACAAATTTTCAAAACAGTGAGTGATGGATTCCTCGGTCACACCAAAAAAGTTGGCACAGTGAGCCTGAATAATTGGGAAGGTGCGCGCTCCCGGAACCGAAGCTACAAGTGCGTCGGCGATTGTCTTGAAAGGACCTACGTTTACTGGGGAGCCGCGTGCCAAGGAACGTACGATGGCACCTCCCACTTCTGGTTGGGCTCCAAAAATTTCGTAGACGGGATCTAAAGCCTTCAAAGTTCCCGCAATCCCGGAAACCAGACCACCGCCACTGGCGGGGCTGAACAGAGAAAAGGGAACTTTTAGCTGATCTACCAACTCTAGTGCAATGGTTCCATTCCCGGCAATTGTCTCGCTGGAATCAAATCCGTGTAAAACCAATTGTCCTTCTTGTTTTTGGATTCTTTCGAGCGTTTCAAAACGACTTTCGAAGTGATCTTCACAAAATACCACGCGTGCGCCATGGGCTTTGGTTTTTTCAATTTTTATTGTGGCAGTCGAAGGGGTCATGACGATGGTGGCGTGCACCCCGAGCAGTTTAGCTGCGTAGGCTACGGCTTGAGCATAGTTTCCCGACGACGTGGTAATGACGCCCTGGTTTCTGGCTTGGGCTAAATGACAGAGAATACCATTAAGGGCCGGACGTATTTTGAAGGAGCCGGTAAGTTGCTGGTTCTCGAGTTTTAACCAAATGTTTTTTCCGGTTCTCGAACTCAAGGGTTCCGAAAGCTGCAAGGCCGTAGAGGTGACGAACGGTGCTATGCGTTCACGGGCGGCTTTGGCCTCGGTCAATAAGACTGTTTTTTGCATGAGTTAGTTTTAGCGAACCGAATCGTTCGGCGCAAGGTCGAGTGGACTAATACCAGTATAACGACTCAGTCGCCCGTGGCGTTGTAGACCAGGTGCAATCGGAGAAACATCAAAATCTTTTTCGGGAGTATCAAAGTTTTTCAAACTCGCGATTCGTCGCGATGGTTGCAAAAGTTCCTCTCCGGTTGGTTTATTTGCTAACGCTTTAAAGTCCGGATACCTCCGGGCTTGCGCGATGTTCGAGACTCCGGTTCCTGGTACGTCGAGCGCTCGCGGGAGCACGGCAGCATAAGTGGCAAGGGCGTTGACCAGTGGGCTCGTGGACTTTACTGCTTCGCGGAGCTGCGCCGGATTGAGTGCTTTACTCATGACTTCTCGTGTGAGCCCATTGTGCCCCTCGGTCCGGAACCTAACGCCTGGATTCACCACGGCAGTCTGGTGGTAGACTAGGCCCTTGGTGGTAGGCTTTGCCAGATCAACTGAAACCTGACCGTGCAGACAAACAACGTCAGTTTGCGAGAGACCTTCTTTGTCGGTGAATACGTTTACGATAAATTCAGTACCACGCACATTCATCATGGTGTTGGGAGTGTAAACCTTAAAGGTTTGGCCATCGCGGAGTGGATCGGCCACAATAACCCGAAATTTTCCATAGGCGATTCGCAATTCAACGTCGCGTTTTTTACTGAGGTCCTGATCAACATCGAATTTCGCTATTTCCAGAGCGGCGCCGGGGCCCATGTCGACGAGCGAATTGTCGCGAAACAATATTTTGGTGAACCCTTCGCCAGCTGTCAAAAGCACGTCGCCCGGAAAGACAAGTCCGTTTGGTTTTAAGTAACGTTGGGAATCGGTAGCGAATTTCACAAATACCGGCATGGCGGGAGCGTCTTGGTATTGGCCAAAATCATTGACTTTAATTTTGCGTCCTAAATTCGGGCGAGTGTAGTGAACCGAACCTCTTTGAGAATATACCGTTCCATCGGTCAACACTACTACTCCGGTGAACGGGGCTTTTGCGGAGGGCGATTCCGACGCTGGTTTGCGGCCGGAATTGGCCAGAGAAGAACTGCTGATGATAAACAACAAAATATTTAGTGTTAAAAAACTTCGGCCCATCTATTTAAAGATAGCGTAAACCGGCCGCGAGCGGCACGGGCAGATTTTGCCGTTTGAGTTTCATTTTTGCCTGCCGGACTAAAACGGCAAGCCGCCACCGATTAGGATATTGAATGCGCTCTCTCCACGATGTGCTCGGTGAAGACCGCGGGCATACTGAAATTTAAGGTTAAATGGCACGTGGTAAAAAGCCGTGAGGTTAAACACCAGACCTCCGCCGGCTCCCGCAGAATAACCGCGCCACTCGTCATCGGTTTCGCGAACTTTAGCAGCATCATAAAACACGAAGGCTCCGAAGTTACGATTGAACATTGGAAAAGTGTCGGTACCCCGAAAAACCTGTGAAATTGGAATGCGCAGCTCGAACTGCACGGCCGCGGCTCGATTTCCCAGCAATGCATTGGAAGGATAGCCACGCAGAGGTAGATCTAAGCGTGAAGAATCGCCGCTGCCTCCAACCTCTATAATAGAGTCAGGAATGTCGTAGGATGCTTCGTGGGCGATGGCGCCAAAAATCTGAGTGTCTAAGACCGTATGTTGAGACCAGAGTGAAAAAATTTTTCGCATTTGCGCGTAAGTTTTCAGAGGTTGGTCTCCAGAACTCCAAAATTTACGGCCGGACAAGACTGCTCCGAAGCCTTCGTCGGGGCCAATCGAAAAATCAAAAGACTCGATACTTGATAAACGAAGATCTAAACCGGCCCGATAATCTGGTTCAAACGTGCGGTGAAGAAAACTACCGCCGAACGAAGCCTGATTGCGCTCAAAAACTACGGTGGGAGTGAACTGCCATTCAATCCAGGTCCAAGGTCGCATTAAAGATGCACCGAACGTGGTATCGATTGAATAAAATTCGAGCCCACTGGCAAATGAAAATCGATCAGTCACTTCGCGCTCGGCAGAAAGGCCAAGATAAAACGTACCGATTCTGTGGCGAGTAGAGGCGTTCCCCATGGGTTTTTTTGAAAAAGAATCATACCAAGGGGTCAAGGAATATCTCAGTTGATCGAGGTCATCCCAACCTAACAAACTAACACCGGCGGTCCAGTAGCTAGAGGAGAATTCACCAACAGGGCTCCAAATTCTTGGGCTCAACGAGGAAAATAGATGGTAGTTCCCAATAGTGGTGTTTTGGACAGGGGGATTGGTTGCAGCGTTCAACGGACTTGCGGGTTTCCAGACGGCGCTCACGGCAGGGACAAGCTGGGCCGGTGCGATAATTTTTTTAGTTTCAACAGTCGCGGCCCGTAATCCCCGTGAGGTTACAAGAGTCAATGCGACTGTGCCTTTTTCAACACTTGGGAGCCAATAGCCGTGCTTTGAACGTGCGATTGTTTCGGGTTCCTGTTGGGGCTTTTTGCGCGCGAATTCATAAAACCCATCTCGAACTCGAGTGAAATATATTCCGTCGCTCGAAGGTTCCGGAAAAATAGCGCCCCACTCGTTGCCATCACCGATGCTGAATGGAAGTAGAGTGTTGGCCTTTAAGTTTAGGCCTCTAATAAGATCGAGTTTTCCAGGTGCCCTCTGGGAAAAATATACGAATTCGCCGCTGTCGTCGCAACGTGGATTAGAAACGTGGGTGTATGCCGGCGCAGCATATACGATTTTGTGCTCTCTGCTATAAAGGTCGAATGTTTCTAACCTAGAGAATCGACCTTTTTGGGTAGCGTAAACCAATTTGTCGCCACAAAGATCGGGGTCTTTAGCCCGAAATCCGTGGGTTAAGCGCTTGTGTTTAGCGCGCGCTATTTCGAATTCGTAAAGATCGGCATGTACGCGATGTTCTCCGACATATTCCAACCGAGAGTAATATAATTTACTGCTGTCTTCAGAAAATGCGACACCTGGAGTCGAAAGCCCTTCAAGAACAAGAAGCACTTTTCCAGAGCGAAGATTTTTAAGTTTTAGCTGATAGTCGTGGTGGCCCGATTGCACGGAGTAAGCCAGCAGCTCGGCATTAGGAGACAGACGAGCCCCTATGGCGGAATCTCCTTCAGTTGAATGTGTGCGAGTTACGAGTTCGGAAGAGGGTCGTTGTTTGAGCCACTCCAATTCCGAACCAAGCCGATCTCGTTCTCGTGAAGTCCAGGCGTTCCAAAGACCGCGCCATTCGTTAATCGCCACGGTTCCGACATGTTTTTCTACTACGTTTTCTAGCGTTCCGTTTAAAAAATAGGGGATGCGAGCGGAACCTTCCTCGACAAGAGTACCAAGGGCCTCGGGGCCATTGCGCTTTACGAGTTCGTCGACGATTCCGTAGCCAGCGTAATACGCGCTATCTCCAAAAGGAAACTCAGGGCGCGGGTTTGCCGATATTAAATCAAAACCTAAAAAATCGTCGCTGTCGATATCACCTCGGGCAAGTGCGTCGCGAGTGATGGTATTAAAGTAAGTGCCGTGTCCGCGCCCCTGCCTCGTGTAGTTCGACTCTACCCACACGGCGAGTCCCTCGGACAACCAAGAGGGCCAAGCGTGATTCGGAAGAAGCGCATGACCAAGAAACACTCGAAGAAACGAAAATAAACCGCGAGTTTGCACGAGCGTCAAATAGTGAGTGTATTCATGAAACACTAGCATTCGTAGCCAATCGTCGTATTCGCCCACCGGGCTGTAGGGTTCGGGCGCTTTGAGGTAAAGCACTAACCCTTGAAGTCCGATGGCACTCGCCACGCCATTGGCGCGATCTTCTGTGTCTGCCAATAAAACGGTAACCTGGTCGCTGCGATTGTAACGAAAGCGTTCTGCTAATTTCTGATGGGCTTCTTCAAGTAAAACTATAGTTCGCTTGGCTTCTTCTTCATATTCTTTCGGATAAACGACCGAAAATCTTTCGTTTTGAAGTTGTTGATAACTTGCGTTTGGGGGCAAGTGCAAAAGCTCGCCAAGAAAACCACTCGCTTTGCTAGGGGTAAGTAACAACCACGTAAAGGCGAATAACGACAGTCTTAGATTTCTTGGGACGATCACGCGCGTTTAGCTCCTGTGTCCACGAAATCGATTGTGACCGGCGCCCCGTTCTGCAGGGTTCCGACGGCATGTTTTTTTCCCTGCGCAAAGAGGCGGGAAAAGTAAGCGAGGCCCACCCATTGCGAACTATTTGGGGCCTGAGCGCTACTTGTTAGTGTTGCTACGACGGCGGCGCTGTCAGTATCGCCGAAAATGTTCATTCCTTTGGTAGGCCGCGTTCCTGAACCGCGAATTCGGCCCAGTACCCTTGCGGTTTGCCCAATGGATCGAATGCGCTCGATGACCTCTTGACCAGGATAACAACCTTTATTTTCATGCACAGCCTTTGTTAGGCCCGCCTCGAGAGGAATAGTGGAACCATCCAGTTCAAGACCGGATGCCGGAAATGCACTTGCGATTCGGAAATATTCCGAAAGGTCTTCGCTGGCAAGCTGAGGGGTCACGTTTGGTTCATTGGTCAAAACTCCAAAGTCCCGAGTAGGAGCATCGGGGTATTTAAGTTCGAGCGGCCAGTGGTCGACAGTCCACTGGTTGAGCTCCATGGTTATTTGGCGATCGAATAAATTCGGCAGGTCGTTCAGATTAGTCAGCACGCGAAAAAAGCGCCACTCCGGTCGGGCCGATCGTATCGTGACATTTTCTGCAAAATGAAGTTTTTCCAGCTCTACCACCGCACTGCTTTCGGAAATTCGTGGTGAAACAAGCATATAACCGTCGCGTCGGGCATTGGGGGCTGCGTCAAAATAAAATAAAATCTTTCCGAGGGCAGTGAGCATGGTGCCCGACAGTGGGCCGTTTCCCAAATAGTTTCGAAAATCGGCCGATGTGATTCGGTGCAAGAAATCTTTTGCATCGGGACCACTGACCTCGACAATTTCCCAGTGAGGGAACTCAAATACGTAGGTATGATGCTTCATATCGGAAAACCTATGCGATTCGTGGCACTTTGACCAGGCCATGCTATAACCGGACCCGGAGGCTCGCTATGAATTTAAGCACCTTAACTTGGACTGAAGTTGAAAGTTATCTGAAGACCAAAAACTCCCTGATACTACCCATAGGCAGTACGGAGCAGCACGGGCCGACGGGTTTGTTGGGCACCGACCATCTATGTGCTGAGGCAGTGAGCGCGGGGGTGGGAGCTAAACTTCAAATGATGGTCGCACCGAGCGTAAACTACGGTATGGCAAGTCATCACATGGCCTTTAGCGGAAGCGCTACATTGCGTCCGTCGGTGTACCAAGCCATGCTGGCTGATATTTTTAGAAGTTTCTACGCCCATGGGTTTCGTCGTTTCTATGTCGTGAATGGGCACGGTGGAAATATTAATAGTGTCGGTGCAGTGTTTCAGGAACTCAAACACGAGGGCATGCAGGGCGCATCGTTTGCGTTGTATAACTGGTGGAAATTGCCGGAAGTAGAAGCGGTTTCAAAAAAATATTATGGCGATAAAGATGGTTTTCACGCGACTCCGACAGAGGTTTCTTTAACCTTTCACTTAGCGGGAATAGATCATCGTCCGTTCGAGGAAACCCCTCAAAAGGGAAATGCTCCGTGGCCGATGACTGCTCAAGAGGTACGCCAAGTATTTCCGACCGGTGCAATGAAGTCGGATCCTGGTCTGGCGCGAGGTGAGCATGGAAAAGTGTTTTTGGATCTAGCCGTACAGTCGATCGCGAATGCCATTCAACAGGCGGCCGTAATCGAATGAGTGTATTCGAAGAAAATGTTTCGAACATTCGATTTATTGCCTGGGATACCGAAACCACAGGGCTTTCGCCGCGGATCGACGAAATCGTAGAAATTGGAGCGGTCGCTTTTGACGAGGATTTCGAACATCGCGTGTTTGAATCGCTTATTAGACCCAGAATGGCTATTCCAACTCTGGTTTCTTCGATTCACGGAATCACGGACTCTATGGTCCAAGACAGCCCGACTCCGGACGTCGTTTTGCCTCAATTTGTAGATTTTTTAACTTGGAGTGGACAACCCCGGGTGTTGGTTGCGCACAATGCTTCGTTTGATGTTGGAATGGTGCACGGAGAATGGATTCGCCAGAAAACATCAAGTGGCCGGCGTGGTGCTTCGGATTTATTACCTTCACCAGAAATATGCATTGATTCCTGCCAGCTAGCGAGGTCGTTGATCGACGATGCGCCTCGCCACAGCCTTGAAGCGCTCGCAGAATATTTTGGAATTTCTCATGCCAGCAAACACCGGGCTATGGGTGACGTGAAAGTTTTAAAAGAAGTGTTTCTCCGACTATTGGGCCTTGCTTCAGATCGTTATGCCGACGCAAATGGGCTGCGACTTGAACGCCTGATTATGCTTTGTGGGGGATATTACGAACTGCATACGAACCCTGCATCTGTTTCTATCGAACTCATAAAGGGTGCCTTTAAGTTCTCACCGGCGTTGGAACGCATCTCGATTCTGTGTGGCGGTTCCAGTTCGATTGCTATTTGCTATGATCGTGACGAAGAGTGGCGTTACGTGACCCCAATTGGAATGAAAACGAAAAATTCGCGAGTTTATGTAGAAGCCTTTTGTCACCGTGATCAAATGAAAAAGACATTTCGAGGCGATCGCATTCGATCTGTGGGGAAGGTACTGGAAACTTGAAAAATTATTCATTGATAAAAAAATGGACAATAATTTTGGGGTTAGGCTTGATCAGCAGTTTAACGAGTCATGCGCAAACGAGCCCGTTTTCTTGGGAGCAGTGTTCGGGAACAGCAAAGGCAGTTGGGTGTGGACTGACGTTTTATGTCGATCAGTGTCGCGCTCGTTTCGAATTACGGTGGCCAGAACTGGCGATCCCCGGCACTAGTGAATGGAATCGCGATAAACGCAATTGGTGTACGCTTTCTTGGTACCGAGGGGAAAAAAGAATTCAAACCCACAAACAGACAGCCAAAGGATGTGTTCGGATATTTCAATTGTTCTCCGATGCTGTTCGAAACTTTCCCGAAGTGCCGATGCAGCAAAGCCTATGTTCATTAGCTTCCCCGAGCGAGGGACTATTAGTGGTATCAGAGTCCAAGAATAAAAAGGCCAATATGGTCCCTCATGTCGGTCGGTGTCAGGTCGAAACTTCGAAAAGTCGCAGCCCAATTCAATTAAATTGTCCACTTGTGGATGATCGAACCGAAGTTTGGTTAAACGAACTTGGACGTCAGGCGAAGATAACCGTGCGATTTTACAATCCAGGGGACCAAGGTCCATTGAGCACACCACCCCCGAATCGAGTATTACGCTGAGGTTTAGAAATGATTTCACGTAACGTGTTGCTCGGAGCGCCTTTAAAACTAACTCCATGGCGCAAACTAGCAGTCGGGTCTTGGAAAAATGTATGTGAGGCCAGTATCTACTCTACGTTAGAGTTAGAAGTGGATCCGGTATTGGCGAGAATTGAAGAACTCCGACAACAAACAGGCGAAAAAATCACTCTTACTTCGGTCTTGGTTTATGCGGTCGCCGAAACTATGAAAAACTATCCTGCGCTTAACGTTTTGCTACGACTCGGTCGACTTTACCCTCGAAAATCAGTTGATATTTTCGTTCATGTCGCAGTCGACAAAAGGGGAGATGATCTGACTGGCTTCGTAGTTCGCCAAGCGGATCAAAAGAAAATAACTAGAATCGCGCAAGAGTGTGCTGGGGCGGCGGCTGGTGTTCGCGGCGATGGTGGCCGCGATGCTTTTTCAAAGACCAAGAAGCTTTTTGGTCTTTTTCCTGGTTTTCTAGCGCGCCCGCTTTTGGGACTTTCAAGCTTTATACTGTACACCCTTAATCTATGGAGTCCCTTAATTGGAGTACCGCGAGACTCCTTTGGGAGCGCCATGGTGACCAACGTTGGGGCCCTTGGAATCTCTACTGCCTTTGCTCCGATCGCCCCTTACACGCGGGTTCCATTAGTGATCGCCGCAGGTTCTACCGAAAAACGAGCAGTAGTTCGCGACGGAGCTGTCCGAACGGTAACCATTCTTCCGTTAAGTGTGACCATAGATCATCGGGTGATCGACGGGTTGTACGCAGGACTGATGAGTCGTCGACTTAAGGAAATTTTTAGTAATCCTGCAGCGCTACACTAGAAGAATTTCGTGTGCGCGCGGTGGTTTCGCAAAATTTCTTTTCCAAATTGAGCCAGCGGTTTTGCTTTCAGTCTTTGAAACTGCGCATTGGAAAAATTCTCTATGATTTCACAAAGTAGCCAATAAAGGCCTTCTACGTCATTTGTTCTTACGATTTCTGGTTTAGCTCGCAGATGTGGATCAATATTGTGGTAGTTTCCAAGTGGCGTCGACACCCCCGCGACTTCGAAACCAAAAACTCGAAACGCAGAAGCTTCGCAGGCCCCACCGTCCATGACGCGCTTTTGATAAGTGAAGTCTTTATTTTTCTTTTTAAGCGCGATCGCCATAGATTCAATCTGTTCTACTAAGGAGTGATCGAAAAGACTCACTCGGTCGCCTTGGCGTACTACAGGGCCTTTGCCGAGTTCAGCCCCCGCTCGCCAAGCGCTCGTTTCAATTGAGATCATTTTCGTTCGCGTGGGATTTAGCCACTTCTTGTTCAGAATTTCGAGGGCTCCGTGAAATCCGGACTCTTCAGCCCTTGTTAAACAGGCTGCTACGCGTCGTGCCGGGTTAGAATCTAAAAATGCCGCAGTAATGGCACAAGCTCCGACCAAATCGTCGGCTGCCTTGGTGATACACTCGCCGTTGCTAAACTTAACTCCGTCGGGGCATTCCTTATAGTTTAGGCACGCACCCCAGGGGCCGAGGTCTCGAAGGCTTTGTTTGGGAGCTGCAACGATACTCGATATCATTGGGTTTCTCTCGGGCGAATCTTCGAGCTCTATCAACGCGCGACCGATCGAACGTTTGGCTTTTTCGGCTTCTACGATAGTTCCACCAAACTTAACTCCGGCGTGAAAATCCGAAAAAATCGTAACCCCAAAGTTCCTGATCTCCATTGGGCCGCCGCCCAACCACTGGGCCTCGGCATAACGGCGTGTTCGGTGCTTGGTTTTTTTCTCGAAAAACCTATTAACTACGAAACCGGGATGATCCAGGTGCGCAACCAATAGGAGTTCTGTGCGTTTGGCTTCAGACAGGTTTTCCACGCCTAACCAAAGGTTACCGATCGGGTCCAGCCAGTGTTTTAGGGAATGTTCAAGACAGGTATGTAGGAACTTTGCGCGGGTCCAGGTTTCGCGAAAAGGGGCGGTAGGTTGTCTTAGCACTTCGCTAAGGAGCTTTTTTAGAGTGGGTTCCATATTTCGGTACTTTCGCATATCTTAAATGCCAATGACACAGCAAAGCGCCTATGAACACCTCGAAGAAGTTGCGCGACTTATGGAACTTGCGGGGGAGAACCCGTTCAAAGTTCGGGCCTTTCAAAAGGGTGCCGACGCTGTGCGGGGTACCCAAGAAAAACTCGAGTCCATTGCCTCGGGTGAAGTGAAAGTCGCGGGAATTGGTGATGGAATTAGAACGACCTTGGGGGAATTTTTAAAAACTGGAGATTCGACCGCTAGAAACGAACTGTCGGCTAAAGTGCCGGCACCTATTTTGGAACTTTTGAAGTTGCCGGGACTTGGGCCGAAAAAAGCACGGCAAGTATACGAAGAACTCGGAGTTCAGACACTTGGGGAGTTGGAATATGCCTGTCGGGAAAATCGACTTCTGACGCTCAAAGGGTTTGGCAAGAGCACGCAAGAAAAATTGCTAAAGAATTTAGAACTTCTTAAAGCCTCACGAGGCAAAGCCTTGTTAATCGAAGCGTTGGACTACGCGGCTGAAATTGAGACCTTGTTCGGGGGTAACTCCGTGCGAGTGGGGCAGTTGGCCCGCCATTGCGAGGTTGTTAGTTTATTTGAGTGGCACATTACTGACGTACCTAAAAAAATTCATTTCGAAAAAAAGTCGGAAAAAAAAGTTTTTGGCATGTCTCTTCAGAAACTTGAATTTCTTCACAAAGAGCTCGCGTGTGTGCTTTGGGTTTCGAGTGCTATCGACGAAAAGCTGCGCGTTTGGTTGAATTCTTCAGAGGACCTGCGAAAAAGGCTGGAACAAAGTGTTGCACTAGCCCACGAAGTTCAGGATTGGGAGCCTAGTTGGCTTGAAACAACCTGGATTGGTCAAACGGAATTGCGTAAACCCAATGCTGAGACCTATCGAGTGAGGCGTGACGGAGGAGTGCGAGGAGTTTTTCACAATCACACTACCGAAAGTGACGGTACGGCCAGTCTCGAAGAAATGGTTACTGAGGCAGCAAAGCTCGGGTACCAATACATCGGAATTTCGGATCACAGCCAGTCGGCGTTTTACGCGCACGGTTTGTCGGTAGATCGCATTCGAGCACAACGAAAGGCGATCGCTTCTTTGCAGAAAAGGTGCGGCATTCGAGTGTTTCATGGCATCGAGAGTGACATTTTGGCCGACGGAACGCTCGATTACCCGGACTCGGTTCTTGCGGAATTCGACTTCGTGATTGGTTCTATTCATTCGCGATTTCAAATGGACGAAGCGGCAATGACAAACCGAATTCTCCGAGCGATGGAAAATCCATACATGACTTTTTGGGGCCACCCATCGGGCCGTTTGCTACTCGGACGCGAGCCCTATAGTTTGAATTGGAACCAGGTGTTCGACGCCGCAAAGGATAATGGAGTAATAATCGAGTTCAACGCCCACCCCAGTCGCTTGGATATCGATTGGCGATTTGGCCGAATGCTCGAAGAAAAAGAAATTCAAGTTTCTCTTAATCCCGATGCGCACGATCTTGAGGGGTTGGCACATGTGCAGCTCGGTGCGCGCGTATTAGAAAAGGCTATGCTGTCAAAGAGTTTGGTTTTTAATTTGAGATCGGTTGAGGAAGTGGAGAAAAGTTTGTGGGAACGAAGAAAAAAAGCTCAGAGCTAAGTTTGCAGTCGCGCATGTTGAGCGTTCTAAAAATTCTAAAAAGTACTTATCCCAATGCGCACTGTTCGTTGAATTATAAAAACCCCTATGAGTTAGTGGTGGCTACAATATTGTCGGCACAATGCACTGATGACCGCGTCAATAAAGTTACACCAAATTTTTTTGCTGCATTTCCCACGGTTCAACAATTGGCCAACGGAAAAATTAACGAAATCGAACGCCTTATTCAAAGTACTGGATTTTACCGCAATAAAGCAAAGTCACTGCTCGAGTGCGCGAAAATGGTGATCGAACGTCACGACGGAAAAATTCCACGCACACTGGAAGATTTAGTTAAACTGCGGGGAGTGGGTCGAAAAACTGCGAACGTTGTGTTGGGAAACGCATTTGGAATTCCCGGCCTGGTGGTCGACACACACGTGGGTCGTCTGAGCCGCCGTCTCGGTTTTACTCGAGCGACTGATCCCGTAAAAGTTGAACACGAATTGGAGCGTGTTGTACCCAAAGAAGACTGGGTACAGTTTTCTCATTTACTAATTTATCATGGGCGAGCCCGTTGCATGGCGCGTAACCCGGATTGTGCTGGTTGTGAACTATCGAAACTCTGTGAGATGCGCGGAGTGTCGCCCGCAACTAGAAAAAAAGTTGCGTCTCGTAAACCAGTTCTCACACGTCGTGCATTGATGCGAGATTTGAGTACGCACAAATGAAACGGTTGAGAGCTGAAAAATCGATTTTTAATTGGTCGCGTGTTTTCTTGGTGCTCGTCTTGTTAGGTTGCAATAATCAACTTATTCGTCAGAGTCCGAGTACCGATCTTTTTAGCGCCGTTCCAGAAGGTGGGACACCCTCTCTCGACGCGTCTTTGGGGTTTCATCCTAAGCGGTTGTGGCGATTAGTGCTTCGGTGGGATCCTTTTATGATGGACCGCAAGCAGGCGTGGGTTCAAAAAGACTTTCAGCTGTTTATTGAAGATTCCCGTGAACGCCAACAGTTCGAGAAGGAAATTAACCTGATCGGCGGAGAAGAACCGTATCTGGCGTGGCTTCAGACTCGTCTTGCTCCAATCGGTCGATCGGATCGATTGCTCGAATCTAGAATATCGCGCCTTAGAGACTCCACTATTGTCTCGCTGATCTACCGCTCGGAAAATCCGGTTCCGATAAAAGGCGCGTTTTCGGTAGAGCACGTAGAGTTTCCCGGAATGCCGACTGCAGTGCGATCACTGGGTTGTGCGAGCAATGATGAAAGTTTTATGAGCGAAAGTATTGAAAAGGATTTGAATATCGCATTTGAGATTGTGTTGCATTCGAGGCGAATTGCGCTTTTGAACAATACCTATAGCGCCCAGGTTGCAGAGAGCTCATTGCCTCTTTACGCGAGTTTGTGGGAACAAATGAGGTTTCGAACCGACCGGGTTCAGGTAGCCGAGCGATCTCACGTACTTAAAGATCGAGTTGTTTACCGAACAGGCATTCGTATTTCGCCACCCTTTGCAAAGTGTCCGATTCGACCGGAGGACATTTCGCTTCTTACGAAGCTGCGTTTCTGGCAGCCAATGGGGGTAGAATGGTAAAGTTTTTTTTGCAGGCGGCTTTTGTCGCGCAGCTAGTTAGTTTCGGACTATCGATAGGCGGTAAACGCGCATTAGCGCAGGACGCTCTTTCATTGAGTGCCGTGGATCAAAAGGCAAACGAAGCGATGCGTGAACTAAGCGATACGTTGCCCTACACGCCAGCAGCGCTCCCACTCGAGAGTCTTTTTGCACATGCCGTCGAGCAGCTCTTAGTGGATAATACTTTTCCGAAATTGAGGCCGGTTATCCGCGTCGTTAACCTTGGTGGTCGCGATATATTTCATATTGGCGGCGGAAAAGTATTACTTTCGGGCGGTGTTTTTCGAGAGCACCCTACGGAGGATTCGTTCATAGGGCGGTTTTCCGAGGTTCTGGCTCAAGCGATTGTTCGCGACCGTTATGCGCCGACTGGGGCGCCTTCGATTGATGTGTGGCGGCCTCATTTTGAGAAATGGTTTTTTTGTCGGCAAAAAGAGATACGAGATTTGTCTACCCCGGACGATGGTATTAATTTTGCCTCGAATGCAGAGGCCGTAAAGGAATTCGAACGGTTGCGAGATAAGTTTTCAGAGAAATTGCGGGCGTCTGGGGCACTGCACCCATATGTAGGGCTCCGTAAAGCGTTTCTTGCTACACCTCACCAAATTTACGGTGAACTTTGTGACGACGATCGCGTATTTGTTGCCGAAAACTTCTACAAAAATAGTAAGTGGAAAGAACTGTTAGACTTTTGTCGCGCCGAATTACGGCGGAGGCCAAAACACGAACTGTGGCGGTGGCTCGAAGCCGTCGCGATAGCTAATTTGGGTCAACCAAAAGTGTGTGTATCGCTCACGAGTAGTCGTTGGACCCATTTCGACGAGCGACGCCAGCACTTGAACAATGCGTGTGTGGGTCTTTCTGGAAATTGGTCTCGAGCCATTTCGCAGGCCGACGAAGTCGCGGTTGCACGACCTCGCGATTTTCAGGCCCGTTTCTACAAAGCGTTCCTACGAGGACGCGCTCGATTACCGATTCGCGATGAAATTACCGAAATTGAAAAACTCTGGGGCGACCGCCCAGGACTTCGCGCTCTTAAAGTAATGTATTTTGCAGCGAGCGAGAAACCCAAAGAAGCAGAAAACAACGTGAACTTTTTTCCTGAATTTGACCAGTATGAAGCTTGGGAATGGGGGGCGTTGGCACTTGCCAACGCCTGGCTCAAACAAATGTACGCACCGGAATTTGGCGACGAGCGAGCTGAGCAAAGGCTGAACGAAGCTGCGTCAAAGTGGGCACTGGCCCGCGCATTTTGGCCACATTTTGGACGCACTCGAAATTAATCGCGGTAAGATTGCGAATATTTTTTTAAGACGAAGCGTCGAGCAGGCTCGATTTCTCGCGCTTTTTCTATGATCTTGAATTGCGCAGATATTTGTTGGGCGCGAACCACTTTTTCAGAACCCAGCATTTCGGTCGCTTCTTTTAATTGGTATTGTTGCGCTGGTTTAAGGCAGCGTTTGAACTTCGTCGTAATTTCTTCGCTCGCATTATAAAGCGCAAAAGCTAAGGTTCTCATTTCAGTGAGAGCGGCGGTGACTTCTGCCAATATGGCATCATCTATTTTAAGAAATTCATCGAATTCGAATATACAACTTTCAACTTCCAATACGAAATCCGGATCCTCAGTTCGCATGGCTTCCAAAATTTTTTTTCGTTTGTCGTGCGCCGTGGTCTCGAGCGAATGAACAAGTTTTTTAAAGCCACCCGGTTTTTTATGTCGGTCGGTGATTCCCATTTTGAGTTTGTGCCCCTAGCGAAGAATGCGTTCTATTTAGGATTGTATCAATAATTTGAAAAAAATGAAGAGGGCGTTCTAATTGGGGCATGTGGCCCGCTTTTTTTACTGGATAGAAATCCAATCGGGCCACCTGGCGGCGAAATTCATTAGCGAGTGAAATAGGAAAAAGCCCGTCACTTTCACCCCAAATTAAATGGACGGGTTGTTGAATCTTCGACAGTTCGTGATTCAAAAAATGGTGGCGCTCAACGGAGTAAACGACTTTGGTGAGTTCGGGACCTTTCATGAATTGGTAAAGTCCCAAGAGCGAGTACGGGTAAAAATAAGCGGGTACTTTGTGCCAAAACAATTTCATCAATCGCCGAAAGTCTTCGTGGTTTCGGATTTCATAGACATCGCGGGTTTTTGCGGCTTCTTCTTCTGACAAAAAGTAACCGGCGGGATTCACTAACACTAAATTATTGATCTGGTTCGGTGCGCGATTGGCTAGTTTTACAGCCTGCCAGCCCCCAAGGCTATTGCCCACAACGTATTGAATGGGTGATTTCGCAGATTCGGTAATTAGATCTGCAAATTTTTCTGCAACTCTCAATTGTTCGTCAAAGGTTAAGCTGTCGCCTTCAGTAGCGCGGGTGCTAAGGCCCGTATAGCCCGGAAAGTCCAACGAGAAGAGCCGCATTTTTTTGGAATATTTGAGCAGGAAGTGGGTCCAGTTAGAAAAATTATCACCCATTCCGGGCAAGACCAGACAAAGCGGGCCACTTTGATTTCCGCCCTCGATGTAATGAACATCGCTGCCTAGATGCTTGAACTGTCGAAGATTAAAACCACCAGCCATTAGCGCTCTGTGCGCCGCGCGCATGATGAGTCGAGACATGCTCAGAACCCGATCTCTCCAAAACTACTTATGGCGTAAAAATGTGGGCCTGCGAGTTCCATGTGACGAGCGTAGTGACTAAGGAAATGAAAATGAACGGCATCCGGAAAGGCTTTGATAAACATATCGACATTTGCAGGCTCGTTGTCGAAAGTTGCAATCACGGTTCCTTCGCGGCCAATGGTTTCGATGGACTGTTTTTTGAAAAGTAAATCATCTTGGCCGTAGGCGGGTTTCAAGCAAAGAGTCACGCCGTGACCTTTAATTGGAAAACCAAATTTTTCGAGCGATTCAATTGTTCCTCGACTCATATTGGGTATGTCTCGCCCAGAAAGATAAACGATGTGAACGCCGAGTTTTTTTAAATGCACCACGCACTCTCGGGCGCCCTGGTAGGCTACGTCGGCCAATACTAGTTCGTCGGTGAAAAAGTGGCGAAACCAATAGGTTTCAACTTCGTGAACAAAGTGCGCAGCTCTTTCGGAATATTTTCCAATCCCTACGTTGTTTAAAGTTGTTTCGATATTATAGCCAAAGTCCTGGTAACGAAGTTTTTCTAACGCAGGTATGAAATCAGCGTACTGCTCGCGCCAACGCGGGGTAGCGGCAAAGCGTTTGACGATCTCCATGGTCCGGTAGGTGACGTCAAAAACAGTCCCATCCAAATCGAAGATTGCGACCGGTGCCTTGGTAGTCTCGACCAAATGGTCGAGTTTTTTTCTAGCTTCATTTTGCATAAGTAGGGCTCCTTAAAGCACGGCGAGCGGGCATTTGTCCATTTCGAGTTCGATGCAATTTGCCACGCCTAACGCGCGCCGTCTTTTCAAAGCGCGCGGGTCTAGGTAGCCAAATATTAAGTGTTAGCTTTGGAAGGCTTCGCTCATCTGTCAGGGAGGGTGCTATGGGCAAATGTTCGTACAAGGGGACTGGTCTTTTCTTATTCTGGGCGTTCGTCTTTGCCTTTCCCTTCTTCGCCCATGCGGCGCCGAGCCGAATTGAAGTATTTCGCAGCGATAAACTAAAAACCATCGTCTACAAAGATAATACGGAAGCCAACGTATTTTACTACCTGCCGCCGATACGCTTTTTAGAAAAAGACGACGGATCGCCCGTGATCTACAAAATGGAGCGGCCCGATAGCAGCGTCGATTACATTTTTTACATCATTCCTTATTGGACCGACGAGTTAGACGAACTTTTGCGAGGCGAAATTCCGGGTTTCACTAAGCAGCGCCAGCTTCGGCCTCTGACGGTCACTCAACTGGGGATCAAGGTTGAACAATTCAATTACATGTACGTAGGTGATCGATTGGCCGACGAACAATACCTTAACACCGAACACATGGTTAGAGTCACGGTTCCACCGAGTGAAGTAGCAGCTTTTGAGTTTTTTTTAACCAATCCTCCTGGGATTCAGGTCAAGATCATGTTCTCTTTCGAAGCCGAAAAAATGGACAAGTACGCCGAATTTAAGCTTACCCATAAAGAGGTTTACGACGCGATTACCCATGGGGGAGCCGGGCGCTACAAGTTTTCTCGGGCCGAAATTTCTTCGTCGTTGACCGATTATATTTCAAAAAAAGAATTTGAAATGAAGTCTAAAGGAGACATTCAAATTCCAGATGTTATCAACCGTGCGATCGACGAATGTTTTACGCCAGTGCCCAAGGTGGACACACGACGTAGGAGACCGGGGTACCCGAGTTATCCCAGCTATGATCCGGGTGGGTATGGTGGCGGCGGAGTAGGAATTCCTTATTACCTTGGTGGGCCAGTAAGCGTAGCGCCGGAATCTCTGGAACAAGGAGACGCCCGAATCGCTCGCGCTTATTTAATGCTGTTGGAGCGTGAGGAACCAAAATATTTAATTTCGGGACCATCCATTCCGGGAGGCGGAGTTGTAACGTCAGACGACCCTTTTGGGCCGTCTTCTGTGATTCCAACTCCTCCGCCATCCGGGCCATTTCCAACAAATCGGCCTAGTCCATGGAATCCGGGCGGGCGCGAACAGACTTCAATTGAATACGTATTTAAAAAAGAAATCGTGAATTCGACTAAAGTTTTTTATTATTCCAACCAGCACTTCATCGATACCAGTGTAACCGCTGCAGTGAAGGTGAATCTTTCGAATAAGCCACAGGATCAGGTCTCGAAACCTCGAGTGGTTGATATCGTAAAAATGACGGCTGTTGTTGAAGCCACGGCTACGACGGACAATCCGCTGAAGCCAGGAATTACGGTGAAGTCTGGAGAACAGTATGTTCTTCAGTCCGCGTTTTCGTTGTGGGCAGAAAGTTATTACGCGGATTACGTTCGAAAGCCGTTTCCCTGGAATGCGTCGTGGGAAAGTCCCGACCCTGATCTTTATTATCGGGTGGGCGAAGGTCCTTGGACTCCGGTCAATGGTCGTGCTCTGATTGAGTCTGACTCGCTCTACAAAGGGGAACTACAGTTTTATATAGATAAAGCTAAGGTCTGGAGCAAGATCAGCAAAGACTATCGCGAGCGGAAATACGCGGGCTTTAAGCGTGCGATATTCACCTACGGCAGAACTTTTCCGCAGTTCCAAGTTACCGTAACGGGTCGAAAAATCGAACTGCGAGACTAGCCTTAGATCGCAGTACTATTATTGGGCTTTGGTTGTTTTACTAATGATCTGACTATACGAGCGACCACCGTTGGCGTCGATCGACACGCTTTGAAAGTAATAAGTCGTGCCAGGTTCTAGTCCCATAAGTGTAAGTTCATGGGTTTCAGTGAGCGCGTTATTTACTTCAGACGCGTTTCCTAACTGCGGAGTTGTGCCCCAATACACTTGGCTCGTAGAAGCGTGACCCGGCGTGTACCAAAGCAGGTACGCGGAGTTGCTTGACGTCGCTGCGTCGAATCCAAAAGTATTGAAATCAGATTGTCCGCCCGGTGTCGGAGTAGGACTAGGAACTGGCGAAGCGCTAGGCTCTGGAGTTGCGGTTGGAGCGGGCGAAGGAGCAGGCGAAGCGCTAGGCTCTGGAGTTGCGGTTGGAGCAGGCGAAGGTGCTGGCGAAGCACTGGGCTCTGGAGTTGCGGTTGGAGCAGGCGAAGGTGCTGGCGAAGCACTAGGCTCTGGAGTTGCGGTTGGAGCTGGCGAAGCACTAGGCTCTGGGGTTGCGCTTGGAGCAGGCGACGGTGTAGGCGACGGCACTTGTTTTAGGCAGTAATTTATATCAATCACTGAAAGTGCGTCACCCGCATCTTCAATATGTACTTCGTTAGAATCGGCGTTGTAACTATATTCTGAGTTTTGCCCGTCGACTTCTACGCGAAGAGTAGAAATGTCGACATTTGTTCGTGCAAGCGTGAAGTCGGTGTAGAGGTTCAGTTTAATCGTCGTAAGGTTGCCGATTTCTGCTAATCCCTGCGAGTATTGACCGTCTGCCATATCAACACTTACGCCGTGGGCAGTTTTAACTATATCGTCGATACCGTAGCCGAATTCATTTTCATCACCCTTAGGAACGGTCTTTAGATTGTTGTAGTAAATGCCGCCTACCAAATATGGACGGTCGCCTTGAAAAGCTTTTAATTTTGCAAGGAGGCTAGCCGTTGTCACGCCGCTGCAGTCGCGTTTTTTAGAAGCAGCTTCACCGCCGCTTGGGTCTGGAACTGGTTTTACGCCTACAGGATATTCGGCGCAGATATCGTTTTCATCAGTGACAAAAATCACAGCTAGGGCCGCATCATCACGAAAAAATCCCTTTGCTCTGCTCGACTGTGCTTTACCGTGTTCCAGTCCGTACATGAAAGAGTAACTCATGATTTCACCACCATCACTGTGGTGATCCATTGGTTGGTTCATGAGGTTCATCTTTAGCATTGCTCTCAATTCATCGAGTGAGAGTTCGGCAGATTTCAAAACGTGTTTACTATTTTTATGTTTGTAAATTGCTCCACTGTGATTGGAATTACTTCCGTGGCCCAACATCACGGCAATTTGAAAGTCTACATGTTCCGGAAGAGCTAATACGAACGCATCGATGCCATCAGCAATTTTTCCGCGTTCAGCATCGAGAGACCCCGATGTGTCAGTCACAAATAATAGATCTAATTTATTCGTACGCTCTGCGTGTGGTTGAACAAATCGTTCGTTGAAGCAGGAAGGTTGTACATCGGGTGCTTCGACTTCTTTTGGTTCGTCGGAATTGGCCAACGCCTTATCGAGCGCGCCTTGTTGTTCAGGTGTCGGTACACAGGCGGCACTATATAGACATGCGATCATACCAAACGCAGCGATTGCAGTTCTCTTGGCAGCGGGAAGAGTGGTGAGTTTTTTGGTCTGCACTGGGCACCGTCCTTCTTGAATTTACTAAAATCATTTTACGCTTTGTGTTAAGAAAAACAAACAATTTCAGTATTGTATTTAAGTGCCTGATTTTTATGAAAAAAAAATTACCAGTGTCAAAGATTTAGTCATTTTCGGAGAAGCTCACTGGATTAGAAGAGAAGGGGAAATGAATTCTGAACAAAAATAGTCAAGATACATGCTTGACGGCGGTCCTTCTTCCATGTAAAAGCGGGTCAAACAAATTTCGCATAACAGCGAAGGAGGGAAACAAGAAATGAAAACTATGAATAAAAGTATTGCATTAGGTTTGTTGGCAGCTGTGTTTGGGGCACAAGCTATTGCTGCTCCAGGCGCGCTTCAAGTGCGTGAAAGAACACGCGACATCGTGAAAGATCGTGAAGTAGGTCGAACTGGTCGTAGCGGCAAAGACGCTGTACGCGCCAACGAGCGAAACACGAACACAGGTTTGACTGTAGGTTCGACAGCTCGCGATGCTAAAGGCATCGACGCATCGGCTGCTCTCCAAAAAATGGGGACCACTGGTGAAGCTGTTCGCACTTCGGCAGTAGGCGCTGCGAAAGACGCGCTTGCAGTTGAAAAAACTCCAGCTCTCGATGCTCAAGAAAAAGCTTCGGTAAAACGCGACATCACCACAGTTCGCCGAGAACTCGGTAACGAAGTTGCGGATCACCTGACTTCTCTTGAAGGTTCGGTAAAAGCTGACGGCTTGCTCTTGATGAAGGGCTTGACGGAAGTTCCAGCTTCGGTTGCTCCACGTGAGCAAATCAAAGAAATGGTGAACGAAATCGTAGCTTACCAAAAAGCGACGGGCGTATGGCCAATTCACACTCAAGCGTTTGTTGCAGCTTGCAGCAAAGAACTTGATGCTGGTTCCTACGCTACTCTTCTGAACATTTTCCGTGGCGCACGTAGCGGTGAAGACATTCTCGCTAACATGGGCGAAAACAACGGTATGTTTGGAACTGGCCGCATCAGCGCTGAGCGAAAACTCATTGCTCTTGATGGAATCATGACCAACGACAAGCTTGAAAAAACGGGCGCTACAAAATGTAAAATCATGCCTGCTGGCAAGATTTTGCAAACGGCTAAGGGTGTAAATCCAGCCATTGCTAAGCTCGTAGGGATCTTATAAGTCCCGCCCAATTAGGGGTTTAGGGGAATATTGTTAAATCACAATACCTCTTTTGTTGTTATGCAAAGACCCTGGAGAGCGAAAGCTCTCTGGGGTTTTTTTTCGTCCATAGGAGTACCCGAGAGGTGGTCTCGGGTTTGCATTTTTACCGGGAAAGGCCGGGTGTACCCAGATTCTAGGGCGTGAGCCCTAGATGGAGCTGTCTAACAAATTGACAGTTGCACCAGGTGTTTCCATGTGACTTGAAAGGTTTTGGCGTTTTTATGAGACAGTTTTTAAGTGCTCGCAAGTCCCGACCGGAAGCCCTTACAAAAGCCCAATCTCACACAACCTCTGCCGTGATCCGTGGAATCACAATCGTTCTGGCCCTGTCGTTTGGCGTACAAACCGCGCTCGCTCGTGGCACCCGAAAAACCAAGACCCCTCCTAATAACGTTTCGGTAGTCGCGCTTCCTGAGATTACGCCGGCGCCAAAGGTTGCCACCCCAAAGCCTGAAGCTGAAGCTAAATACAAGAAAACCAAATACGACGAAGAGCTACTCGATAAACATTCGGTGATTATCATTGAGCGGCATGCCGAGCCGAGCAATGCGACCGAATACACCCAGGAAGAGTTCGCAAAAATGGTAGCGAACAAAGAACTGCCTCGTCTGGAATACCACTTCGACCTCCGCGCAATTTACGAAGACCGTGATGCGCTGGCCGTGGCTATGGGTCTGATGGAAGACGATGGTTCGGTTAAATTTAAAAAATGTAAAAGCTTTCGCAAAAACCGCGATGGCGAAATGGTACCGTGCGGATATTTCTATACCGCATGGCGCATTGAGCCCGGTAAAGAACCGGTGAGTCTCGCCGGCAAGCGCGGCGGTTATTCGTTCGACGAGTTTTCCCAGGCTTTGGGCGTGGGAGCTAAAAATATCGACGATTACTACAACAAGGAATACGGCATCAGTCGTACAAACTTGAAGTGGGCAGTCGGCGGCACTCTGGGAGCCTTAGGAGCTGGTGCGTGGATTTGGCGCTACAAAGCTTGGGCTCGTAAGATCGACGCTTGGAGGGAAGCTGGCAAAACTGACAAACAGCTCTGGGCCGGTGCGAGATTGATGCAGGGTTGGGCTTCGTGGTTTGTGGGTCATGATCGAAAAGTACTAGGCAAAACGGCCTTTGGTCGCGGTGCTAAGAAGGTTGGCTTTTTTATAAAAGACAAGATGATGTTTACGATCGGTGCTCACATGTACATTTGTACTTTTACCGGTCACAATGCGGCGTCGAACGTGACTTCAAATAGCATTGCATCTTATCAGTGCGGCTTGCTCGGAATGCCTTGGGTCCCGTCGTTTGGTGAAATGATTTTGGGCGGTCTCTTTAAAAACGATGACGGCATCGCAAAGGTAGGCGGTTGGCTTGATAATCGAGCTACTCGTGCTATCGGCGAAATGGGTTTTATCACCGGAAAAATGGCGGAAACTCAGTGTCTCCTAGGAGCGCTGCTTCCGAAAGAAAGCGATGCTGCTTTTTCGTGCGGTAATGACGCAGCATTAAAGGCCAACGAAAAATTTAGCATGAAAGCGGCGTTGGCAGAATCAAGCCAAGAACTGGAAGATATCGAGCTCGAAGAAGACGACGCCGACATTGAGGCGTTTGAAGCCTACGAAAAGCGCATGGACGAAGAACGGGAACGTATGCGCAAAAAAATCGAACAAGAAAAGTGGCTTGGTCAACAGCAGCTCGCCATTGCGACGGTGATGGCCGACGTGATCGACCCACAACATGCAGAACGAGGTATCGATTTCGAGCAAAAAGCGGTGAAACGATTCTTTTCAATTAAGTTTTCTAAAAATCCAAAAAAGGGAATCGTGACGACGCCGGGAACTCGTTACCAGCCAAAGTACGAAGACATACGTGCAAAGGCTGAAAGTGACGAAGAGCAACGGCCGTAATGCAGAAAAATAGGTATTTCATGAATATGAAAACACCGCTTCTTCGGATTCTGGGAGTTCAAATATTGGTGGCGCTCAGTGTGGTCGTGATGACCGCGCTCGAGCGGCCCGCCTTTTCGGCAGACCAACTGGTAAAAGATAAGCTGGAAGCGTTAGTTGGAATTTCGCAAAAAACGTCCCGCGAATTTTACCGACTACTTTCGGCGGAATTACGAAAGGACCAAGAAAAATCAGGATCTATCGACTTTAAGATTCTTAATGCCAATCTTTTGAATTTTAAAACGAGCCTCGTTTTTTACAAAACCCAACTCGAAGCCGCGGCCGAAGCCGTGGAGTTCTCCGACGGGAGCTCGCACTATTACTGGGATGTAGTTTCGAAAGAATACCAACAGTATCTCGGGCTGCTGTACCGTGTCGTACACCAGTACGGAAAAAAGGTGTCGCTCAAGGAAGCCGATATCGAAAAATTATTCTTAGAAGTATCACCCAACGCGGCAGCACTTTTGCAGCGAGTTGTTTGGGACGTCGCAAACATCGGAAGTTTTGCTTCTTACGACATAACTAGTTATTTCGAACCAAGTCCCAATAATCCGGCAAAACGCCGACTGGTTTTTTCGCCCGATGCAGTAATTCAACACTATGGCGCGGCATTGATGGCCCACCCTTCTGAAGCTGAAGCAAAAAATGCTTTGCGCCGTGAAGGTATTAAGATTCTCTTTGCCGAGCGAGCGTCGCTTCTCAATTTCATGTACCCCAATGAAAAAGTGGAACGCACCATTCCCGAAAAAGCCGAACCATGGATGCGCGCAAAATGGGAACACAGCGATCAAATTCGCCAAGAATCGCTAGTACGCGATTCAATGACCATCGATTGGTTTCAGCCCATCACTGATCATGTGCGAAAAGGTCTGAAAAAACTTTATACCAGCCCAGGAATTGGGCCCGATCTCGAAGTGAGTAGAGGCGGTTTATTCTTCAATAGCTTAGCTACACGTTATGCTGACAAACTAAGTCCAAAACTTCTGAACGATCTCCTAGGTGATGTCGATCTAGTGCGCACGATCAAAGAAAATGGGCTGAGTGCAGAACAAGGAGAATTGCTTTCGACCAAAGTTTTCGTAAAAACCTTAGTCGACACCTATCGAAGCGCATTCTGGAAACTTGTGTTAGCGTCCCCTTACCATCTGACGCTTTTGAGTGATCGTGAGCTAGAAAACTTTTTAAGTGAAACTGCGCGTATGGCCCATTACCAGGTGCTTTCTGAATTTGTTTTCGCTTACTTTTTCGAACGATCAGGCTGTAAAGCCGGTCCGACGCGTTGTTTAAGTGAAAAAGAAGTTGGCGATATTCGTACCATACTCGCGCAATGGGTTGAAAGTAATGTCGTTCCGCTAAAAGACGCTCACGTTGTAAAAGTATTCAATCGCACCCGTAATCTCGAGCGTGCGATTGCGATTCGCCGCTATGCAATGGCGGATGGTTTTGTGACCGCGGGCCTTGCTTATTGGGGTACCGAATTTTTGTTGGGTGAGTTGGCGAAAATGGATTCGTCGACGGAGGCCGGCTTGCAGACTCCAGTAAATTTATTGCCGGAAAATCCCGATATTCGCCGCATGCTCAGTTTAACTATGCCCGACGCCCCAAAATGGATTCAAGGCCTTGTACAGTGGGCGCTGAGCGATATCGACCAAACCAAAAAGCAATCCCAGCGCAATCAATTGAAGGCGCGAGTGTGGGCCATGTTGGACTACGTCGACGGTTTGTACGACGTCGTTCAAGAGGGGCAGAAAGACCGCGAGGTTCAGAAAGTTTTTAGAGAAATCGATGGGCGCTTAAAGAACCGCAAACCATATGCATGGCATTCGACACGGTTGCGAATGGCAGAGTTTTATCGTGCGATTCAGACCACTCAAAACCCCGATAGCCGCGCCTTTAAAACCATTAATGCCGTGGTTCGTTTGCAGAATGTGTTACAGATTATTTTCAGTCAAACCGCAATCGCGGTAACCGAAGAACACATCGCTCCAATATTGGCTTCTCTTTTGGGTGGTTCACGCACGTCGCTCGACAAGTCTCGAAAGATATTTAGCGAAGGGCGCGAGTACTTAAAAATGCGTCCAAATTTACTGATCACACTTTTTGGACCACCGAGCATGCGCAAAGAAGAATTTCGCACATTGCTTAAGAACCCGACGAACTACAAAGAGTATCTCGAGGGTATTAAAAGTGACGTTGTAAATGATTATCCGGGTCTTTTCTTGGCACTGCCGTATCCAACTCGAATTGGTGGTGTTGAGTTGTGGCAGGGTGAAAAAAGTCGACCCAAGGCGCCCATCACGCTCGCGGAAATCATCCGCGTGTTAGCTCCCAAGTTTTGTTCGGAACATGAAAAAGCGAGTTGCGATTCCGGGATGTTCGCACAACTCAGTGGCGGAGGAACGAGTTGGATTAAATCCCTTGCAAAACGCGCTAAGAAAAAATCTTTTGATTCCGAGTTCGACACTCCTATCGAAGTGCCCCAACTCATCGAAGCAGTTGCGGGGGAGTATTCCACTACACCGACTGGGCGTGGGCTGGTGCTTTGGCTGCTCGATAAAGGCACTGGGGATGATCGTCAGACCAATGGTTACTTTAGTTCGAAATTTCTTGCGCGGGATTTCTATGGCGCAGCTTTTCATAAAAACTCCGACGGAGGATCGGCACACTCCCTTTCTACCGGACTTCGAGTTGTTGTCTCTCAGCTGATGGGAGCCTTCCTAAAGGCGGCGGAAGAAGCGAACTACCGAAACTTAACCCGACTCATGAATAATCCGGGCGATGACATTCGGTTTTTGCTGCTCTCAAACGCTTTTGGCGCCGCTCAAAAAGCCTACGGCGACGAGGCTGGGCGTTTATTTCAAAAACTTAAAGACGACGAACTATATTGGGAAAAGAAATTAGAGCAGGTTCAGGCGAAACTTCATGATGTAGGACCGTTTGGTCATTTATTGTTCCTTGCGCTTCCAGTTATTAAGTCCCCAGGACTTCACGTTTTAGCGGGTTCATATTTCGGATTTAGTGCTGCCGGCAATTTGGCGATCGACTCCATGACGTTTCTTCGGGTGTACGATGACCTGTCAACTGTTGAACCCTATACTCGTTCGGCTTTACTCGATAATTCTTTATCCGGATCAAACGAGCTCCAGGGGCTTCGCATGCAGGCGGAAAGCGTTGCTCAGGGCCTGTTCAACATGGAACGCATTGGTTGGGATTTCATAATGAGTACCGACGCGATCGCCGGTGGTTTGCGGTACCGTTTCGCTAAGAAAGAAAATACCGCGGCTTTGAATGCGTTGGGGCTTTCGATGCGATCAGTGTCCGGGAACGCGGAGAAGGCGCTTGGAGTAGTGAAGTCCGCATACGAAACCAAGTTTAAAGAAATGGAAAGCGCCTACAAATCGTGGTTGGACTCTTCTTCGAGTCCTCAGCAACAAAAGATGTTGGAACAGATTCGCTCAGACATGGCGAAACTCACTGATCACTACCTCTTTTCGTTAAGTGCGATTCACACTGGGTTTCAGCCGTGGTCTGAAAGTGGTGTCGCTGATGTGAAAGAAGTACGTGAGGCCTTGGATCAGATTGGATTAAAAGCTGGCGAACTTAGTGCCAAACGAGAGGAAGTTGAAGCTACTCTCGAGACCTTACAAAAAAAACACAACGAACGAATGAATACTGAGATGGTTGAGCGGTTCAAACTCGCTAAAACCGATTCTGAAATCATGAAAATTCGCTACGAAATCGAATTAAAGAGTTTAGAGTTTTATAGAGCCTATCACGTGGTCAGGGGGTATGTGGCCCGCAGCTACACCTGGACCGAAGGTGGAAGAAAAGAAATTAATGAAGATCTCAAAGACCCGACTTACGCTGAGTATAAAAAACGTTTCGAAGCGGGGGACGCTGATCAGAAAGATCCAAAGAAACGAGCAGAGTACCATGCTGCCATTGCTGAGGCCCATAGGGATCTTGGCGTAAAAGAATCGGACTTCTTGAAGTTAGAGTCTTATGAAAAAGAAATCGCGCCATTTTTACGTAAACGTTTTCAGAAACTCATGCGTGAGCTGAGTCCAGATTTTACAATGGTAGAGTCCGAGACCAAGATAAAAAATTTAATTAGCGACTATAAAAAGAATTTTCAAAAAAAGCTCAAGCGAGAGCCCACCGAACAAGAACTGGCAGAAGAGAGTAAAAAAATCTACGATGCGGTTCGTAAAGAATACGACGAAGCGGCTTCCCGTGTATCAACGTCCTACGCGGCTCTACAAAAGTATTACAAGGCTCGTAAGAAGGCCGCCGGCGATTCAGAAGACGCTGCTGACGTTGAGAAGTCCAAGCAGCCAGAACCGCCAAAGGGGCCATTGCAGCTGCCTCCCGGGCGCGGAGAGTAAAAAAGCCTTAAAAAACGCACCCTAAAAGGGCCGAATTTAAGTTTGACTGGGGTGTCTCAGTCAGGTATATCGTCCGAGCTCTGAAAACGGGTATTTTCTTTAATAGTTTCGAGTGTTTTTTGTAGTGGAGAGGGACTCGGAAAGTTGAAAAACGGGCGTCTTTTTTGGATCAGCTACCTCGTGCTGGTCTCTTTTACTTTTGAAACGGTACTATGGACGGCGGGAGATTGGTTTCCTAAAGCTGTATCGGGCCTGTTTAGCCTAACGGCCGCGGCTTCTGAAGTTCCACCCTCGAAGCCCGCGCCTAGAGGCCCAGTTGACGAGTTAGAGCAGGCTGCCAAAATCGCTTTCGGCGACTCACTGTGGGAACCCGGTGAGCTTGAAAAACTAGCACAGCCCATTCGCATTTCTCACGACGATCCAATTTTAGACCAAGACCCTTTCTATTTGCGGTCCCAGCGTTGGGTGCCGTCGACCTCGGGTGCTTTGACTGGTGCCCCTTCGGCTGCGACTGACGTATACTTTCAGACCTTTGAAAATGGCGTGGAAGTGTCGATCCCAGGGCTAGCCAAAAGTTGGTCGCTCGATGTTCCTTTGCAGCCATTGCTCGCAACCGAGGACTATTTGTTTTTTTCCGCACGTGATCCAAGCCTTTTTGAGGCGAAAACAATCGGAGTGGATGCGGAAACGGAGTTGGGGGGCGGGGTTTTCATTGTAGTGATGAATGACCTTTTACAGAGCCTTCCAGACGCAACTCCGGTGCCGGTGTTTTTCTTTCCACTTTATGGTGACGCGTGGGACGTTGATGTGCGTGCCCATGAAGAACCAGCATTGGGTGCCGTGCACTTTGTTGATGCCGGAGACGAAGTTGTTACCGTTCGCAATGATCACATCGCGCAAGTCATTCAAGTTGAACGCGGTAATTTACTGATCGCGCGGCTTGATGCCACGAAAGCTCGGCTGACTCAGCTTTTCCGCGATCCAGACTTTTTGGAGAAATTTAAGAATTTTTCGGCTAAATCGAGTGCTTTTTTAAGTGACGGGCAAGCAATTCATTTAGACCAGGCCGCACCGTTCCTGGCGGACCTTGAAAAACTTGTGGGAGACGTCGAATTGTTTCCTGGGCGTGGAGCCACGGCGGGATTTGGGGTTCTCTACGTAGGTTATGATTTAGACCACAGCACTTCGAGCCTACTAACAGCTCAGGCCGCTGGCCACCGTGACGTTTTGCAACGCGTATTAGATTTTGCTAGCCCAAGGTCCGCTTTCGCAGGTGGCGATTCAGAAGACCCTGCGCAACTAATGCGAGAAAATTATGCCATTTGGCGCCTGGTTTTCGCCATTTTGGGAATGCTTTTGGTTTTTTCTTTTACTACTCGTTACGCGGTAAAATCCATTCGTCAGCGACTTCGCGAGGTGAACGATTTGCAGGACCGACGCGAAGTTGAAGCGGCGCAGGCAGCTGCCCGAAAACGCGCCGAAAAAATAGAAGCCAAGCGAAAAAAGTCTGGCCGCAGACCTTATTTTCGTGAGTTGTGGCACCAATTCCTTACCTGGAAACAACGCCCAAAACACCGCGGCGTCCGCTACCATCTGCGCCGCGAGATGAGGGCCCATATAAATAATTTCGGTTACACCATTACGGCATTTGATCAATTGCGTACGCAGCCGTTTGGCGCAGCGGCGAGTTTCGTGGCAGATCGGTACTTTACTCCACTCATGGGCGCCAGCAGACCAATGCGCAAACTGATGGATTCCACCATTATTTACTCCAAAGAAGTAAACGGCGGCGCAGTGGTCAACGGAAAGCTCATTGGTCGCGCGCTCTTAGTCGGTGGCATTGACGTCGCAGGTTACGCTGCGCAGTTAATTTGGTTGTATCCGCGGATTGCGAGTGAAGTTGCACAGGCATTCGATAGCATCGCGCCCAATATTTCTGAGGCAATGCGTGATACCTTCGTGAATCAGAACTTAGAAACTGCCAAAATTAGAAACGTCGACATTCATAGCACCACTCAGGACAACATTTTAAAAATGAGTGCGCATTACACTGTGTTAAACGATTTCAATACTCAGCAGCACACGGGCGCTGTTAATGCGAAAATGATTCACGACGGATTAAATCCCGAAGACCCGAGAAACGCAGCAGAAAAAAAACGACGACTAAATGAAATGGTCGACATCGCCAATCAACGCGGCGGACTTGCCGAACGTAGTGAGTTTGTTTGGGATCTCACTGTCGTCTTGGCGGAGATCAAAAATTTTCTAGGTTACAAATTAAGCGACGAAGAGCGTGCCGCAGTTGGCCAACAGACGGTGATGGGTGAACACCACCCCGGGTTTATTTTTCCTGCGCTAAAAGCTGCGCGTAAGCACGCGAAAAGTGAACTCAAGCGCGATCCAAATAACAACCAGGCACGCGAGGCGCTGAATCTTTTCGAAGAAACCATTGCCGACTTTGGCATTCTTCACAGCTTGGTAAAGTCCGTAAATCTAAGAGAAGATTTCATTCGTGAGGCTTCTAGGTTTCGACGAGTAAGACGAACTCTGTTGTTGCTGACGACTGAGGGCGAGAGCATTGAACCGTTACTCGAGGTTATTTCGGAGTGGAGTAAACGAATTAGTATTGGCAGTGCAGCTTGGGCGGCTAACGTTTACACCACCAAATTTATCGAAATCATTAGCGGTGGCAAATTGCGAATGATGCCAACCCCCGAGGAAAGTGAAAAGTTTGGACTAGAGGCCGAGAAACAAGCTCTGGCGGAAATGCAGGTTTTGTTCGAGCGGGAATTTTTGAGTGGTGTGGACCTGCAAAAGGCTCATCCGGTTACGTTTCAAGTTTTCAAAGATCGCCACGTAATTAATAGGGTAAGAACCGAAGAACGAATTGAAAGTTATAAAAAGAAACCCTACGAGTACGAGCAGTTGGGGTGGTTTGGCCGCTGGCAAAAGCGTAGGGTCCAGCACCGAGCGCAGCTCGAGTTTTTAAGGAAATACGGCCGGGTATATAGCGTGGATCACTTAATGGATCTGCCCGCGAGCGAGCGTGCAGCAGAGCGAAAGCGCTTTCATTCGATTTATGCCAGTGAATATGCGGCGGCTGCTGGGCTAGTGCCAGACTTCCCAATGAGTGAAGACGAAATACGCGAGCAAGCTCAACGGAAAGCAGCGCACGTTTTTCGGAAAAAAGCGCACCGCCAATTTGACCCTCTTCGCGTCGAAGACGCCCAGCTTTGGAACCAAATATATACAGAAGCCTATTCCAACGCTCGTGATAGTATTCCGGATTTCGAGGCAAGGTCGCACCTTAGAGAAAGCGTCATAAAGAAAGCTGAATTTCTGGCGGCTCACGAAGAACATCGCAATGAACCTTTGAAGGTGGAACTTGATCGGCTGCGTTCAGAGCGGCGATACGAAGAATACGAAGCGCTTCGAGCGACGCAGTATGCTCAGAGTTTTGTGAGGGCCTACGAGGACTCAACGGAAAATGAACATTGGGATAACGTAGGACCATTGAGCCCGGCCCGCCCTGGACGTTGGCAACAATTTCGTCAGCGAAAAGTGGTTCGCCACCAGAACCCGCTTTCTAAGTCGCTGACCATCGGTTGTCGACTTTTAGAGGCCACTACCAATCCAACGCACCGTTTAGGAATGAACGCTTTGTTGGATCGGCGTATGTGGGGGTACTACGGGTTTAAATTCTCAGTCATAAGTACGGCCCGCCATTTTCCGATGAATGCGTCCTCCGGGTACGAGTTTCGATCCGCGGTTCTAAAGACGGCGCTTCCTCGCGGAGTCTGGGTTTGGTACCACTTAATCACTTCAACCATGTTCCGCATGGGAAGTTCTTTTGCCTACCGCTTGTTGAGCAATATAGGCGTAAAACCCATGGGTCGTTTGAGCCATGTGTTCTTGTTTTCACTGGCCTACGTCGCGCTTACAGGTTGGGGATCGTTTTTTGCGACTCCGAGCGCCAAGTGGTGGGAAATGACGGTATGGCAGCGGGTTGAGCGCTGGTGGAATTTCGCTATTTTTCCAGTCACCTGGACCAAACATAAAATTAAGTGCGATATCTTCAGTTCCTGCAAAAAGCCCGAAGCTCCTGTTAAGACAGACGCGGAACAGGTGTGGGATACTGTAGAAACTCCGGTGTTCAGTACTGGCGATAACACGGGCGAAATGGACCGCATGTGGGAGCCCTCGGCCGAAGATTTTCTAATGGATGCGGCGGAACAGTGGACCCCAATAGACGCCGCGACCCCAAACTAAGACCTTCGGAGTCGTAGTAACACTTCATTTTACTCACTTTTTCTTTTTGCCAATTGAAACCAACTGTTTAATATTGAACCCTAAATCCAATAAAACTTTGTTTACTGCTTAGGTGGAGCAACTTAGTTCAAAATGAAAAAACTTCTACCGCTAGTTGTTGTTGTGGTGTTGATCGGTGCGGGTATTGCCGCTCTTTATAACGTTGGCCGAAACAAGGGCTATTCGCCAGATCAGCCAATTCCATTCTCGCATGAAAGACATGTGACGCAGAATGGGATTCCGTGCATGTATTGTCATACTGGGGTTGAAAAAACCAAACATGCCACAGTTCCGGCAATGAATGTTTGCATGAATTGTCACTCTGTAGTTTTACCCGACAGTCCGCACATAAAAAGACTTAAAGAGGCCTATGCCTCTGGAAAACCTATCGAGTGGGTGAAAATTCACGATCTTCCGGATCATGTGAATTTCAACCACAAGCGCCACGTCGCTAAAGGGATAGCGTGCGAAACATGCCACGGCGACGTTGGCCAGATGGTTAAAGTTAAACAAGTGGTCGATATGAACATGGGTTGGTGTTTGGATTGCCATCGCGGCAAAACTACCCCGCCAGAAGTAGTTTCTGCCATTACCAAAGAAAAAGCGGCCGATCCGGTGAAGGCATCTATGCTGGGCACCGCAGTGGCTCCAACCAATTGTTATACGTGCCACCATTAATTGGTGCCATCAAAAAGGGAATCTTCAATGGATCATCCTACGAACGAACAAAGCGGAAACGAAAAAAAATATTGGGTTACTCCCGGGGAAGGTGATGCGACTCTGGGGGAGTTTGTTTCAACTCCCGCAAAACCCCAGGATAAGGCCGAAGGCATTGCTTCCCACGATGGCCTTGGCAGTAGTGAGCGAAGAGACTTTTTGAAGCTCATGGGTGCGAGTTTTGCCTTGATGGGAACCGCGGCCTGTACCCGCTCGTCGGTTGAAAAAATTATTCCGTACGTGAACAAGCCCGAAGAGGTGACTCCGGGAATTGCGAATTGGTACGCATCGTCCTGCACCGAGTGTGAGGCCGGTTGCGGAATTTTGGTTAAGACGCGCGAAGCTCGTCCGATTAAGTTTGAAGGAAATCCAAAGCATGCAGCGTCGCAAGGTGGATTGTGCGCGCGGGGGCAAGCCTCGGTCTTGAATCTTTATGATCCCGACCGACTTCAAGCGCCGCTAGCTCCGGGTCGAAAAAATCTTGCTTCTGGCACCAGTTGGGAAGATTTAGATTCTAAAGTAGTGGATAAAATTCGTGCTGCTAGGGGCAAAACCCGAATTCTGATGGGGGAAACTTCAAGCCCATCAGCTTGGAAGGCAGTCACTGATTTTACCTCGCAACTGGGCGCGGGTGTTCCTGTTGTTTGGGAACCACAAGGTCTCGATGAATTATTAAATGCTCAAGACGCAGCTTACGGCACTCGGGTGGCGCCGCGTCTGCGCTTTGATCGAGCTAACTACGTCTTATCTTTCGGAGCGGATTTCTTAGGAAATTGGTTAAATCCCGTCGCTTTCGGCAAAGATTTTTCGAAACGGAAAAAATTGGGAGCTATTGCTTCCAAAAAGGCCGAGCCATTGAGGTTTGTAGCAATTGAGTCGATGCTTACATTGACGGGTTCGAATGCAGACCGACGTTTAAGAGTAAATAGCGGAGGCGAAGTTCGCGCTGCCTTGGCTATTGCGCACGAGCTTATCGTGAATCAGTCAAAAACGCGGTATTCGAGCGATAGTTCAGTTCGTGCGTTGCTCGAAGCTCATTCCGTTTCCACGGTGTCAAAAGATTTAGGGATCGATGCATCTGCACTTAAAAAAGTCGCCAACGAGCTCTGGGCCGATCGCGGTAAATCAATCGTTGTAGGAGCGGGGCATGGGCTAAAAGGAGCGGCAGGAAATGCTCTAGAAGTAGTGGTCGCGCTATTGAATTCAGCGCTCGAAAACGAAGGTAACACCGTAGATGGCACTACGACCCCGTTTGAGCGACGTACGAACTTCGAAGCTCTCACCAAACTTATTCGCGACATGAAAGCCGGGGCGGTAGATGTTCTGGTTATTTCGGGGGTGAACCCCGCTTATGGTCTTCCTAAAAACGCAGGTTTTGAAGAGGCTCTCGCCAAGGTAGGGACCGTTGTTTACGTGGGCACCAAGTTTGATGAAACGGCCAGATTGTCAGACTACGTAGCGGCCGCTTCTCATGCGCTTGAAGCTTGGGGCGACGCTGAAGCTCAGAGAGATTTATTTTCAATTCAGCAACCGACCATTAGGCCCTTGTACAACACTCGGTCTTTTGAAGAGACACTCATGGCATGGGCAAAAAAACTGGGAATGTCGGGTGCTCTTGTTACTTCGCCTACTTGGCACGAGTTCGTTAAGTCGAATTGGAAAAACACAATATACAGTAACTTTAGCATTTCGGCGCCGTTTGCGCTTTTTTGGGAAAGTTTGCTGCGTGAGGGAGTGTTTGATGGAGTGGCGGCCAAAGGCAGTCGCGAACTTGGAACCTCTCGCGCTCGAAGTTTTGATACGTCGAGTTTACGAAGTGTCGCTGAGTGGACTGCAAAAAATGGCGGCGTCACAAGCGAGATGACACTCGTACTGTATCCCAAAATTGGAATGTACGATGGACGTTCAGCCAACAACGGTTGGTTGCAAGAATTGCCCGACCCGATTTCGAAAATTACCTGGGATAACTATGCAGCACTTTCAGTTGCTACCGCTAAAAAGCTAGGAGTCGTCGAAGGTGATGTTCTGCGATTAAAGACGTCTTCCGGCGAATTGCATGTGCCCGCCCACGTTCAACCAGGTGTGCATGATCAAGTAGTGGCGCTCGCTGTGGGCTATGGCAGAATCGGCTCGGGCCGAGTTTCTGAGAATGTGGGGGTAAACGCTTACATTTTGGCCTCTGCCAATGCCGAAACTCTTGATTTGTCCGGAATTCCGGTGACTATCGAAAAAACCAGCAAACGTGAGAAACTCGCAGCTACGCAGATGCATCATCGCCTTGAGGGGCGTCCGATCGTACGTGAAGCGGATTATCCTGAATACGTATCTAACCCGAAGGCTGGAAATCCCGATGGTCACCCATTGGTTACCCTTTGGCAGGAACACAAGTATCCGGGTTACCGTTGGGGGATGGCAATTGACCTAAGTTCCTGCACCGGTTGCGGTGCTTGCGTGATTGGGTGCCAATCGGAAAATAATATTCCAGTTGTGGGCAAAAAGTTCGTCGAAACTGGTCGTGAAATGCACTGGATACGCATTGATCGTTATTACAATGGGAGCGACGATAATCCGGAAACCGTGCACCAACCAATGCTTTGCCAGCACTGCGAAAACGCACCTTGCGAAACTGTTTGCCCGGTTCTCGCAACAATGCACGATGACGAAGGACTTAATCAGCAGGTCTACAATCGCTGCGTAGGAACTCGTTATTGCGCAAACAACTGCCCATATAAGGTTCGCCGATTTAATTGGTTTACGTTCACCGAAGTCGCGAAACCATTGCATTTGGCCTACAACCCAGATCTCACCGTGCGTACTCGCGGTATTATGGAAAAATGTACTTTTTGCATGCAGCGCATACGTGACGGCAAAGATCGAGCGAAGGACCTGGGGACCACGGTGGTGGATGGCCAGGTTCAGACTGCTTGTCAACAAAGTTGTCCGTCCGACGCAATTGTATTTGGAAACGTAAACGACAAAAATTCGCGTATTGCTAAAATCAACGCAGATCCACGCGGCTATCACGTGCTTGAAGAATTAAACGTGAAACCGAGTGTGACCTATTTGACAAAAATCAGGAACAAAAACGCATGAGCTCAACAGAAGTAGTTCTTAGAAATGCGGCGTCCTTGGCTAAAGAGCCGCTGATTGACCCCTCCAAAAGCTACGCCGACGTTACCAACGACGTTTGCGATCCAGTGGAGAGGTTCCCGACGAAGTTGTGGTTCAAAGCTTTTATGGTGGCCAATATCGTCATGTTCATCGGCCTCTTTTGCATGGGGCTGACGATAGCGACGGGTATTGGACAGTGGGGGTTAAACCGCACCGTCGGATGGGCCTTTGATATTACCAACTTCGTATTTTGGATTGGCATTGGTCACGCTGGAACTTTAATTTCTGCGATTCTTTTTTTGTTCCGCCAAAAATGGCGAACTTCGATCAATCGGTCTGCTGAAGCAATGACGATCTTTGCGGTTATGACCGCGGCGATATTCCCGCTCCTACACACCGGTCGCCAATGGCTTGCAGCCTTTTGGTTGTTTCCTTATCCGAACTCTCGTGATCTTTGGGTAAACTTCCGCAGCCCCTTGCTGTGGGACGTTTTCGCAGTTTCGACCTATTTTACGATTTCGTTGGTGTTTTGGTACATTGGATTAATCCCAGATATCGCGTCGGTGCGTGATCGTGCGAAAAACAAGATTCGTAAAACCATTTACACGATATTGTCTCTCGGTTGGACCGGGTCGGCACGTGCGTGGAATCATTACGAAACCGCATACATGTTACTTGCGGGCCTTTCGACGCCCCTGGTGCTTTCGGTTCACAGTATCGTATCTTTTGACTTCGCAGTTTCAATTTTGCCCGGTTGGCACACCACCATCTTTCCTCCTTACTTTGTAGCGGGCGCGATTTTTTCAGGCTTCGCGATGGTTATCACGCTGCTTTTGATCGCCCGTGAGGTTTTGCCACAACTGAAATCTTATATTCGCCATGTTCACTTAGAAAACATGTGCAAAGTCATCATGCTCACGGGTTTGATGGTGGGCTACGCTTACGGCACAGAGTTTTTTGTAGCGTGGTACAGCGGAAACGAATACGAGCGTTTTGTGTTCATTAACAGGGCATTCGGCCCCTACGGCTGGTCCTACTGGACAATGGTTACATGCAACGTGCTTATTCCGCAGTTGTTTTGGTCTAAATCCATTCGTCGTAACCTCAAGGCCATGTTTGTCATTACTATTTTCGTGAACATCGGAATGTGGTTCGAACGATTTGTGATTATCGTTACATCGCTTCATCGCGACTTTTTACCGTCAAGCTGGAGTATGTTTACTCCGACGTGGGTTGAAATTGGAATCATGGTTGGAAGCTTCGGTTTGTTCTTCACGTTGTTCCTGGCGTTCTGCCGAGTTCTGCCAATGATTGCGATGGCTGAAGTGAAGTCCGTAATTCACGGCGCAAAACATGAAGAGGCTCACAAATGAAAGGCATCGTAGGTATTTTTAAAGACCCGGACCAGTTGTTGCACGCTGCGGAGCAAGTGCGCGATCGCAAGTTCAAGCGCTTCGACGCATTTACTCCCTTTCCGGTGCATGGACTTGAACACGCAATGGGTTTGAAACGATCGTTTTTACCGTGGGTTACTTTTATTGCAGGCCTCACTGGTTTGGCGATTGGTACTGGTTTCCAAATTTGGACATCGGCTTTCGACTGGCCACTAAATGTTGGTGGTAAGCCATTCATTTCATTGCCGGCGTTTGTACCTATCATGTTCGAATTAACTATTCTGCTCGCTGGGCTTGCGACTGCCGGTGTGATGATCATCACTTGCGGTCTTCCAAATTTAAAAGCGAAGATAATCGATCCCCGTTTGACGGATGACCACTTCGCTTTGTTTATTTCATCCGACGATCCTCTTTACCGAGAGGCTGAAATTTCCGAACTTTTTAAAAAGGCAGGTGCGAATGAAGTCCGCATGGTGTGAGCGCCTCGTTTTGGTGGCCGCTCTTGGAGTTTTCGCAGCAGGGTGTACCAAAAACCCTAAAAAGCCCGCATTTGAATTCATGCCTCATATGGCGGATTCGCCGGCCGTTAAAGGACAAGAACGAGATTCTGACGGCAATGGGATGGGCGTTCCGCCCGAGGGCACTGTGCCTCAGGGATACCAACCGTACGCCCACCGTGGTGACCCCGATGCGGCCAAGGGTTTGCGAAATCCGCTACGTTCGACCAAACCTGTTTTAGCTCGTGGGAAATTAATGTTTGAGACCTACTGCATGGTCTGTCACGGACGCAAAGGGGAAGGTGACGGTAGTATTGTGCCTAAGTTTCCCCGGCCACCGACGCTTCATAGTGAAAAAGTTAGGGATTGGAGCGATGGTCAGATTTTTCACGTCATTTCAGATGGTCAAAATTTGATGCCAAAATACGCTAGCCAGATTGCGCCGGAAGACCGTTGGGCGATCGTTCATTATGTTCGCACCCTTCAGAGGTCGCTCAATCCAACGGCCGAAGATCTGAAAGCAGCGGGAGGACGTTGATTCCATGTCACATCATACACACACAGAGTTTCAGCCAAGTTCAGTAAGGTCGATGCGGTTTTCGGCAGGGGCCAAAAGCACACTTCTTGTGTTGGCAGTGATCGGTTCGATTTTGACTGTCACCGCACTGTTAAAGCAGCCGGCAAGAGCGTGGCCCAATTTTTTAGTGAACTATTTCTACTTTTTGGCCCTGAGCTTGTTCGGAGCTTTTTTCGTGGCTCTGCAACACATCACCAATGCCTATTGGAGCGTGACGGTGCGCCGATTTGCCGAAGGACTTATGTCCTATTTGCCCGTAGCGCTAGTGCTTGGCGTGGTGTTGATGTTTGGCACCCATCACCTATACGAGTGGACGCACACTGAAGTGGTCGCCAACGATCATTTGCTGCATCTTAAAGCGCCGTACTTGAACATGAAGTTTTTCGTCGTGCGCATGATTTTATTTTTTGTCATCTGGATTGGCCTAGGGCTCAAGATGCGAAAAAATTCACTCGCGCAGGATGTCGATGGTGATCATAAACACACTTTGGCCAATGTTCGAACGGCAGCAGTGTTTTTGCCGTTGTTTGGTATTTCGTTTTCGGTCGCGAGTTTTGATTTGTTAATGTCGCTCGAACCACATTGGTTTAGTACGATCTACGGAATTTACTGTTTTGCCGGATTAGTGTTCAGCGGATTTAGTCTGCTCGCAATCTTGGTAATTTATGGTCGACGTCAGGGTGTACTCACCGACCAAATGGTTAACGAAAACCATATTCACGATATCGGCAAAATGATGTTCGCCTTTACCGTATTTTGGGCTTACATCATGTTCTCTCAGTTAATGTTGCAGTGGTACGCCAACCTTCCTGAAGAAACGGTTTATTACATTCGCCGATTCAATGGATCGTGGTGGCCTTATTTCTGGACTCTTCTCATCGTGCATTTCGCAATTCCATTTTTTTCGTTGCTTCCGCGTGGCGTGAAACGCAACGAAAAGGTGCTTTTTGGAATGGCCGTTTTCATGCTGCTCGCGCAGTGGATGGACGTGTACTTTCTCGTGATGCCCGTTTTCTTTAAAGACGGCCCAGTTTTTGGTTGGATCGAACTTGGAACGTTTGCGGCATTTGCCGGTGTTTTTGGGTTGTCGGTTATTCGTTTTCTTGAACGAGTTCCAGCAGTACCGGTTAAAGATCCGCGACTTTCGCAGTGTCTGGGTCACGCTCAATAGATTTAGAGGTAATGATGTCAGTAGAATTAACACAGCCAGGGTTTGGAGTTGGAACCGGCAAAGCTTCGAAGGACTTAGCTCCAGGCAATCGCTTTTGGACCCTTTCCTTTGTTCAAGTTTTGTCAAAACTTTTGGTTGGAGTGACGTTCTTTCTGATCAGTTTAGGCTCTCTTGTGCGGAATGAAGATGCGGGCCTGGCATGTCCTGATTGGCCTCTTTGCCATGGGCATGTGGTTCCACCGATGGATTATCAAGTGTTCCTAGAGTGGTTTCACCGCTTGGTCGCAGGCTTCGTTAGTATTGGGCTTTTGACTCTTTCGGTGGTGGTTCTTACCAATCGCTCTCTGCGTCAGCTAGTTGGCAAATGGTGTATAGCCGCCCTAATCATGTTGGCTGCCCAAGTAGTCCTGGGTGGGATGACGGTGTTGGGCTTGCTGCATCCCGGGTGGGTATCATCGCATCTTGCGGTGGGGCTCGCATTTTTCGCTGCGTTAGTGGTGATTTCGATTAAATTTTCCGAACTCAGTGGCAGAGGACGTACTGAACCATTGCTTGCGGTTTGCTTTCGCAATCGGGCCGAAGAGTCTGGTCTATCTAATTTGGCCGCAATTGCGCTTTTTGCTATTTATGGGCAGTCGCTCATGGGTGGCGGGGTGGCTTCAAATTATGCAGGTTTGGCTTGTCCTGACTTTCCAAAATGCTTGGGAGTTTGGTGGCCACCGTTTGAAGGAATCATTCGCTTTCAAATGATTCATCGCATAGGGGCCATTGTGGTTACCCTTGTGGCGGTGACTTTTTTTGTTGCGGTTTGGGCCAAGAAAAAACAACTATCGCCTTCGGTCGTTGGCTGGAGCGTTTTCGCTCTTGTGTTGCTTGGGATTCAAATATTTTTAGGCATTGGAAATGTGATTTGGCAGCTTCCGCTCTTAATGAGTGTGGCGCATTTGTCAGTCGCAGCATTGTTAATAGGAAGTTTTGTGGTGTTGTTTTATGAGATCCGTCGAACAAACTAATTCGTTGCCCGGAACGGGCCTAGAGCAGACAGTCGGTGGTGAGTCACTCGTTAAGGGTAAGCTTTCCTTTGGCCGCAAAGTAGGGGCCTTTGTACAGCTTACAAAACCTCGAATTATACTATTGTTCGCCTTGACTGGTTTAACTGCGATGATCGTTCAGGGAACTCTCTTATCGCACCCATTGGCGCTCTGGATGGTCTGTTTAGGAATTGCTCTTACAGGTGGATCCGCGAATGCATTTAATCAGTTTCTCGATCGAGACATTGATTCGGTTATGGAACGCACCAAAGCCAAGAGGCCTTTACCGAACGGCAGCCTTTCTCCGAACGCAGCGTTGATTTTTGCATGTGTTTCGGGGGCAGTAGCGACTTTTCTTTTGTATACATTTGGCGGATTTTTGGCGGCCGCATTGGGCGTTGCTACGATTTTTTACTACGTCGTGGTTTACACTATGTGGCTTAAACGTTCGACACCTTACAACATTGTCATTGGCGGTGCGGCCGGTGCAAGCGCGCCGATGATTGGTTGGGCAGCGGCGACAGGAAATATTAGTTTTGACGCGTTTGTCATGTTTCTCGTAATTTTTATGTGGACCCCTCCTCATTTCTGGGCGCTCGCGCTCTGCTTGAAAGACGAATACGCTAAAGTATCGGTTCCAATGTTGCCGGTGGTCGCTGGAGTGGAAGAAACGAGAAGGCAGATATTTCTGTACACCTTAGCGCTTGTTCCGCTCACTTTAGTGCCATTTATAACCGGAGCTGTTGGAGCGCTTTATTTTTTTGGTGCAGCGGTATTGGGTGGAATTTTCCTTAAGTTGGCTTGGAAAATCACTAAGGTAAGTGCCGAGCAATTGAAGGCTACAGCGTGGCGCACGTTTGGTTTTTCTATTCTGTATTTGTTGGCACTCTTTTTGTTTATGATCGCAGACGCCCTTATTACACCGCGAGCGCATGCTGCGGAAAAGTTACCTAAAGAGCTTGAGGGAATCGGCATCGAGGAGAAATTTGGGGCTCAGGTCGACCTCAATTTAACCTTTAAGAATGAAAAGGGTGAAGTAGTACCGCTCAAGTCGGTAGTTAGCGGCAAGAAGCCGGTAATGCTCTTGCTCGCGTATTATGGATGCCCCAATTTATGTAATTATTTTTTAAATGGCGTGACCGACGGATTTAAAGAACTTCAATACAAGATCGGTCAAGAGTTCGATGTTGTAACGGTGAGCATTGATCCGCGAGAAGATGCGGATTTAGCTGCTGCCAAAAAGAATTCCCACATTGAAAGTCTTGGAAAACCTGATGCAGCTGCTGGGTGGCATTTCTGGGTCAACGATCAACCAAGAACCAGTCCCCATGCGGTAGACACCAATGCCAAGAAACTTGCTGAACAAGTTGGGTTTAAATACCGTTGGGAAGACTCCACGGATCAATACGCCCACAGTGCAGCGATCGTAGTGTTGACGCCCGAAGGGAAAGTATCGCGCTATCTCTACGGTATTCAGTTTGCGGCTCGCGACTTGCGATTTGCCCTGCTCGAAGCCGGTGGGCGCAAAATCGGCACCTTTGTCGATCGTATGATTTTGTTTTGTTACCACTATGATCCAGAGGCAAAGTCTTATTCGCTTTATGCTCGCAATGTTATGCGTGCGGGCGGTGGGCTTACAGTTTTAATCTTAGCAGGAATTCTTGGGACCGTGATTCAACGTAGTCACCGTCCAACTCGGCCTACAACCAGGAGGAACTCATAATGTTTTGGCAAAGTGCCTATGCGAGCACGGTCGGACTCCCGCAGTCGTCGACAATTGCACCGACGGTCGACATACTTTACGACTTTCTCGTATATCTAAGCGTGTTTTTCCTGATCCTCGTAACGGTGGTGATGGTTTATTTCACAGTGAAGTATCACCGTTCTAAAACCGGGCGTGAGACCGCCTATATTGTTGGGAGCCACACGCTCGAGACGATTTGGACGGTCGTACCTTTGGTGCTGATGCTGTTTGTTTTTGCTTGGGGACTAAAGGGTTATCGCGAAATGCGCGCACCGATGAAGGACCCAGTTGAAATCAACATTATAGGTCGTCAATGGCTTTGGAATATCGAATACACCAATGGTCGAAAAACCTTGAATGAACTGGTGCTTCCGAAGGGGAAACCGGTTCGGTTAATCATGACTTCTGAAGATGTGTTGCACTCATTTTTCATTCCGAATTTTCGCATTAAACAAGACGTAGTGCCCGGACGATTCACCACACTTTCGTTCATAGCGACTCAACCTGGTGTACACATAGTTTTTTGCGCCGAGTACTGTGGAACTGCTCACTCGGACATGCTCGCGAAAGCGGTCGTCGTCGAACCCGAAGAATTTGACGAGTGGACCCGAACTGGAAAGTTGCCGGCCCATGTGAATCTAAATCAAATAATTGGCGCGGTAGGCGCTCCGACATCGGTGGCTGCCGCAACGGGTAACGGAAGTTCCCAACCAAGTCAGACTCCGGCCGAACGCGGCAAGGCCTTGGCAGCTAGCAAAGGCTGTATTGCCTGCCACTCCGACAACGGCACGAGGATGGTAGGACCGAGCTACAAAGGAATTTTCGGGAAGAAAGAAGAAATGGCCGATGGGACCATGGTGACAGTAGATGAAAACTACATTCGTAAGTCGCTCATGGACCCCAATGCCCAGATCGTGAAGGGGTATACTCCTTCAATGCCTCCGTTTGCAGGATTATTGAAAGACGAAGAGGTCAACGATCTAATCGCCTATATTAAAAGTTTGAAGTGATCAGAAATTAGGAGTCAAGAGTTATGGCACACGACGCAAGCGCCTCGCATGGACACGATGTAGATTATTTAAATGATGGTAAAACTGTCTGGTCTTGGCTCTCTACCATTGACCATAAACGTATCGGGATCATGTATCTCGTTACAGTTTTGATTTTCTTTGGTGTCGCAGGATTGTTGGCGATCGGCATTCGGTTAGAGCACTGGGGACCAACCCGTACCATCATGGGACCTGATACCTACAACAAGGTTTTCACGCTCCATGGCGCGATCATGGTGTTCATGTTTATTATTCCCGCGATTCCATCGGCACTGGGCAATTTTCTTTTGCCTTTAATGCTTGGTGCGAAAGACGTAGCCTTTCCGCGCCTGAACCTTTTTAGCTATTACGTATTTTTATTCGGAGCGACTCTCGCAGTTGTCGCAATTCTTGCGGGTCAAGGTGTAGACACTGGGTGGACCTTTTACACCCCATACAGCATTAAGTCTCAGACTGGTGTGATTCTCACGGTTTTGGGCGCCTTTATTATGGGGATGTCCTCCATTCTAACTGGATTGAATTTCATTGCGACCATCCATAAATTGCGGGCGCCAGGAATGACTTTTCACCGAATGCCGCTATTTGTGTGGGCTACTTACGCTACAAGTATTATTCAAGTGCTGGCCACTCCGGTGATCGGTATTACTCTTCTACTTTTAGTCGCCGAGCGCGTTTTGAAGGTTGGAATTTTTGATCCTGCCCTGGGCGGGGATCCAGTTTTGTTCCAACACTTCTTTTGGTTTTATTCTCATCCGGCCGTTTACATTATGATTCTGCCGGGCATGGGCATAATTTCGGAAATCATGCCGGTTTTTTCGCGAAAGCCCATCTTCGGATACCGTGCGATTGCCTATTCTAGTTTAGCTATCGCCGCGATCAGTTTTCTAGTCTGGGGCCATCATATGTTCGTGAGCGGTCAGTCAGATTTTTCGAACATTATTTTTTCGTTCCTAACAGTGTTAGTTGCGGTTCCGACTGCAATTAAGGTCTTCAACTGGCTTTCCACTATGTATAAAGGTTCGATCAAACTAGACGTCCCCATGCTGTATGCTTTGGCCTTCTTGTTCTTGTTCACTATCGGTGGTTTGACCGGAATTTTCCTCGCCGCGCTTTCGATCGATGTGCATCTGCACGACACTTACTTTATCGTCGCGCACTTTCACTACGTCATGATGGGCGGTACCGTGATGGCGCTTTTCGGAGGGCTTCACTATTGGTGGCCGAAGTTTTTCGGACGTATGTATCCAGAGAAACTTGGGCGTTTTGCTTGGGCGCTCGTGTTCTTTGGCTTTAACCTACTCTTTCTTCCGCAGTTTTATATTGGTGGAAAGGGGATGCCTCGCCGGTACTACAATTATGATCCGGTCTACACCCTTGGGCATCAAGTCTCGACAATCGGTTCATTGATGGTCGGTTTCGGATTGATGTTAACTCTCGGCTATCTCTTTTGGGCTGCCAAAAAAGGTCAAAAGGCCACCCAAAATCCATGGGGAGCCAAAACTCTGGAATGGACCGACGCTGCATCGCCGCCCATTACGCATAATTTTCACGGTCAACCAACGGTTGATAACTGGCCTTACGAGTATAAATCGGAAAGGGTTTAAACCATGAGTCACGACGCCTCTACTACGGGCTCTCATCATTACGCCCATCATTTTGAAAGTGCCGACCACGAATTCGAAACCTCGAAGTTCGGCATGTGGGTGTTTCTAGTCACCGAAATTATGCTCTTCGGCGGATTGTTCATCGCTTACGGCATTTACCGTGGCATGTACCCCGAAATGTTCATGGAAGCCCACCATGCTTTGAATAAAATCATGGGTGCCGTCAATACCGTGGTGTTGATCTGCAGCTCCCTTACAATGGCGCTTGCAGTCGGAATGGCTCAGCGAAATGAGCGCGCTAAATCGGCCAAGCTGATGATGGCCACGCTCTTTTTCGCGTGTATGTTTTTAGTCATTAAATATTTTGAATATTCCCACAAGATCCACATAGGCTTGCTGCCGGGTGCGTTTTATAACAACCCCGACATCACCCATCCGAAGGCGCCGATTTTCTTTTCGATATACTTCTTAATGACGGGGCTTCACGGTTTACACGTTTTGATCGGAATGGGCCTGATCATCTGGGTATTGCGGAGAACGATGAAGGGTGAGTTTAGCTCAGCATACTACACTCCGGTGGAGATCGCGGGCCTATATTGGCACTTGGTCGACTTGATTTGGATTTATCTATTCCCGCTGCTTTATTTAATTGGTTGAGGAGAGACGACAATGTCATCGCACGACAATCACAAGCATTCGCACCATGTGACACCCTTAAAGGTTTACTACAGCGTGTGGATTGGCCTTTTAGTCCTCACCGTAGTTACGGTCGGGTCTTCTTATATCGACTTCGGGGGTGTGAATAATATTCTCCTAGCCATGTTGATTGCCACGGTGAAGGCGGTAATGGTCGCACTTTACTTCATGGGGCTAAAGTATGAAGGCAAGGAGAACAACGTCACCTTTTTCGGGACATTTTTGTTTCTTCTCATTTTCATAACCTTGGCCGGAGCCGATATCTTTTTTCGAACTGATCCAACTGTGAAAGCTCGGGTTGACGCAAGCGAATTACCAGCCGAAGCTTCGAACGTAGATGTAAACACTATTAAGAACTCTACGCCCGAGCTCGTACTCAGAGGAAAAACACTTTACGCACAACAATGTGCCACGTGTCACGGAGCAAACGGCCAAGGGGATGGTCCCGCCGCCGCCGCTTTGAACCCCAAGCCTCGTAATTTTACCGAAGGCGTTTGGAAGCAGGGGGGAACACCTGCCGGAATTTATAAAACTTTGACCAACGGCATTCCGGGTACACCAATGCCGGCCTTTCCAGGGTTTAGTGTTGAAGACCGTTTTGCCCTTGCTCATTACATTCGAGAATTTGATGCCAAGGCGCCTTCCGCCGACGCCGATACCGCAGAAGTCTTGGCCTCACTTGGAATCGGTGCAGCGCCAAAACCTAAGCTCTCGATCGCAGTAGCTATGGAACGCTCAGAAGTTCCTTCAGAGCAAAGCACCACGGAACCAGGAGCCGTTTACCACGAAAGCGCGACCGATGGTCCAGGTGAACGATTGTACGGACAGATGTGCATGAGTTGCCATGGTGCGAACGGGCAAGGTGCTCTAGCCAAAAACGTCGGGGTTCAGTCACCGCTGCGAATCGCCACAAAAGCGCTCACGCGGTATTCGAGCACGCAATCTCAGGGTGAGTTTGTACGCGCCTTGACTGAATCGAACCCTAGCGGTCTCCACGGCTATGGAGCGTTGTCGAACGCGCAGTGGAATGCTCTTTACGAGTACGTTCGTAGTTTAAGATAAGAAAAAAGACTACCGAGCGATTGTCTTAGGATGCACGATCGCTCGGTTTTCTGAATCTTTGAAACTCCCACTCACGACCAGAACCAAATCGATCAGTGCCCATATTCCAAGTCCGCCCAAGGTTAGCAGCATAAGAATGCCAGTGCCGACCTTACCTACGTAAAAACGGTGGATACCAAACCCTCCGAATATAAAACAGAGTATCAACGTGACCATATAGGACTTGGGGCTATAAATCTGCGGGTCCATGCTCGAGGTCGAGGATTGCTCGTTTGTAGTGTTCATGTAGACACTTTAGCGGCCCATTGGCTGTTTGGAACCGAAAAATACTCCGACGCAGGCGATTGCCATGAGAATAGCGGCGCAATAAAAGGGCGACTGAATTGTAGCTCGATCATATAGTACCCCGGCCATCGGGGGAGCCAGAATCCGAGCGAGGCTTCCGGCAGATTGATACACTCCCATGGTGGCGCCAAGCTGATTTTTCAAGGCTCCTTTCGACGCTAAACTCGAAAGTGAAGGGTTGGTGATACCATTGCCAACTGCCAATAAACCTAGTGCCGCGAACGCCCATATTCCGGCCGTCTGCAACGAGGCGAACCAAACCATGGCTCCAGCCATGATAAATGTGCCGCAAATGATCAGTCTTCGTTCGCCAAATTTTCGCGAAAGTTTACCAATCAATCCTCCCTGAATCACCGCCATGGCGAGTCCCATAAAAGCTAAGTACCAGCCGGCCTTTTCGGCGTTAAATCCGTGCATGGCTTTCATATAAAGCGCAAAGGTTACTTCTAGCTGCGCTATGGCGACGGTGCCCAAGAAAAACACAACAATAGCTAGTCTTGTGCGTGCGTCACCGAATGCAGTGCGTAGTCGTTCCCGACTGATACGCCGCGCCAAACGATTGATTTCGCGTACTCCAGCAGTCGTCGGCGGTTCTCGGAGTTTCCAAATTGCGAACAACGTGTTCAGGCAGGCGAGACCAGAAGCAAATAGGAACGGTGTTGCATAACCCCAACGCGACAAGATACCCCCGACCGCGGGTCCAACAACAAAACCGATTCCAAAGGCCGCGCCGATCAACCCCATGCCCTTAGCCCGGTCAGCCTCACTCGTAACGTCGGCAATGTAAGCACTAGCCGTAGAAATATTTGCTCCAAAAAGTCCTGCCAGAATGCGCGCAATAAAAATTTGGGTCAGAGAACTGGCGCTCGCCGTTAAAGCAAGGGACGCGGCCGAACCAATCATGGTAGCAATCAAAACTGGGCGACGCCCAAAATGGTCCGAGAGCCGCCCCCAAAAAGGAGCACAAAGAAACTGGGCCGCCGAGTAAGAGGCCATGAGCCAGCCCAACGTTTCTCCAGACGCGCCAAAAGAGTGAGCGTAATAAGGTAGAATCGGAATGACGATGCCAAAACCTATGAGATCGATAAAGACGACTAGGAATATAATTAAAAGAGAAGCTTTGTTGTTTGGCATTTGCTCAAGCTTTACAAGCGGGTTGATTGTTTGGCAATTTGTAATGACACCATGAAACTTTGGCGATCCCTTACCCGAATTGAAATTGCGAGTTTATGCCTGCGAATTCTTATTTGGGCCTTTGTCGCAAGCACCGGCCACTGGGTCGCGGGCGATTCGTTGGGGTTTATGGGGCACAGCGTTCGGTTTTGTGCGGGAGATTTTTTTGGGGGAGATAGCACCAAGTCCCCACTATACACCCTGTTTGCGTGTATTGGATCTTTGCCTACCTTTCCGTTCGTAGGTCCACTGGTTTGGAAAGGGGTTGGTTTTGCCGCTGCGATCTTTTTTCAAACTGTTTTAGTCTGGGCCGCCGGAGTTTATGTTCGCAAGAGTTTGTTTGCTCAATCGAGAGAAGGGGCCACCAAGTTTTGGCAGGTGGCTTATCATTTTGATCCCGTTCTTTTGGTATATTCCAGTTTACTTATGAGCGACGCTCTTTTTGCAGCGTTGCTGTTAATCGCAACCTTGCAAATTGCGCGCTATTTTCATGGATCGCGTTGGACCCCTTTGGCTGCCGCAGCGACCGGTGCGATATTTGCTTTTATAGTTTTGCAACGATCACTCGGTATGGTTTGGGTGGCTTGGACCATTGGATTTGTGTTTATATTTTATGGACGTTCTCTTTGGGTTCGTTTGAGGCGCGGTCAAAAAATGCTCGAGCGTCCTGCTAGCGTGGCAGCTATGTTTTTTCTAGTCTTTGGAATCTGCCTCGCTCCCCGGATTGTCTATCAGCGTGTGACTCAAAATACTTTTTCACCTCACGTTCAAGGTCAGACTTGGTTGCCCAGTGTGGCAGCGGCGGTAGCAGCGAGCGAACAGCGGGGTTTGTCCTTTAAAGAAGCTGAAGATCTTTGGAATCGCGAACACCCAAACGCAACCTGGATCGACGCATTAGAAACCTTTAAAAAGTATCCCGCAAGCTTTGCCAAGCTTGTTGTTAAAGGTTTGGCACGAACGACGATAGGGCACGTTAATGTAGAAATCGGACTTCTTCTCACTGGCAAAACCGTGTTCGGACCGGCGTGGTTTAAAAACCAAGAAAAGTTTACCGGCGAGCCGGGCGGTGCGATTTATTTGCAGGAAAAAGGCCTTAGTGCGAAAATTTTCTGGCTCCTCGGTATACTTGCGGTCGTTATCTGGATGGGATGGGTGTATTTTTTTGCTTTGAGAAGTATTATTTTTTTTCGAACATCCGTAGGTGCTTGGGTTTTGGCCTGGGCAAGTGGCGTCGTAGTCATCATGTGTTCGTTGCCGCTCATCTTCGGTGATGCACGATTTCGGTTGGGGTACTTTCCAGTGTTGTTAGTCCTTTGGGGGCTAAGTCTGCGGGGTAAGAAGCTTGTTTGATCGTTTAATCTTTGGAACTGTCGCTTTGTTTACTGTCATGGTTTATGGCCCGATGGCCACCATGAGCATCAGCGCTGTCGCCGTCATGCTTCTGGCTACTATAGTGGTCGTGCGAGAACCCAAGGTACTCGCTAAGTTACAGACCGCACGCAAGTTATTTTACGTTTCGCTTGCCTTGGCGGTGGCCTGTGTTTGGTCGCTCGTTTGGGCGAAATGGACTGATCTTGAATTTATGGGTGCCCATCCCAACGTTCAGATTTTAAAAGATTCTGCGAAAGCCTGGCATTTGTTTTTTCCATTTTTTCTTCTCGTATTACTCTCGAGGCTCAGCGATCGTAAATTTCGCACCATCATTGTAATTTGGCTATTCGCGGGTCTTCTCATTTCCTTTTTCGCATTTGCTCAACATTATTTTCCAATCTATAAGCCCTCGAAACTCGCTTACTTAAATTATCCAAACTATGTGCGTGGTACCGGATTTTGGGATCGTCTCAGTGGCTCGTATCATGCTACTGGGTTCACGGGCTTTCATTTGAGCTTTGCCTCGATTATGGCGTTTCCGTTTGGCGTGTGGTTAACGCTGGCCGTTTTGTCTTTACGTCGTGGGCGCCACAATGTTTGGTCTCTCGGGGCTTTTTCAGTGCCCCTAAAACCTTTGGCGGTGTTTGGTGCAGTGGTTACGTTTGGCGCCAACTTTTTGAGTTATTCTAAAATAGCCTGGATTTCGGGCCCACTGACTGTTGCGCTCATCGGCTGGACCGGCTTACGGGGAAGAATACGATACGGAGTAATGGGCGTATTAATAATGTTTGCCGGGCTTTGGTCAACTACCTCCGAATTTCGCCTGCGATTCCAGGGATTAAATTCCATTCTCGGTGAGCGACTTGAACTCTGGAAAGCTAACTGGGCCATGGTTCGCGAACACCCGTGGTTTGGGGTTGGTTGGCACCATAACTTCGAGCTCTCCTATGCCTATTACGACTGGATGAAGGTAAAACACGGGTTCTCGTCACATGCCCATAATAACTTGCTCGATCAGTGGGCTACGACCGGCCTTTTTGGTGTGCTGTCTTTTATTGTTCTAAATTTTCTGCTCTTTAAGATGAGTTTAAAAGTTTATCGAGCTAAAATCTCATCGCGGGGAGATGATCTTTTGCCACGCGCGCTCGGACTTGGTTTTTTTGCGGCATGGATCTGCTTGCACATAAATGGGGTCACGCAGGCCAATTTCTGGGACGCCAAAGTGCTTCACCAAATCGGGTGGGTTAGCGCGGTGACTCTCGAAATAGTGCGTCGTGCGGAGTCTAGGGTTAGAGTATAAGTGTTTGATTTTATTGTATTTTTATTTTTGACCTGAAAAAATTCAGGCGAGTTACAATATAGGTTAGGCGAGGAGCGTTCCCAAATGACCGAGCAAGGTGACGGCGCACCAAAAAAACCGCATTTAGGCCCCGAAGGACGTAGGTTTCCACGCGTTTCGACCTATAAACACGCACGCATTGAGTCTGAAGGCGATCTGGCTGTTTCGATATCAGGTGTGGTGTTCGAAGTAGGAGCGCAGGGCTGCGGTGTTCGTTCCGAGGGAGAACTCGAGCCGGGGTCTATCGTTAAAATTTCTCTCTACGATCAAACGCGTCTTGATCCAGTTATTTTTCGAGCCAAGATTGTTTGGCGCGGTGCCATCGAAGGGACTCACATGAAGTCCTACGGCATTCAGTTTTTAACTGTGGAATCTGGCCGCGAGAGTGCGGCGCACGACGAAGTGAAAACCATTTTAGGTGGCGTCGGAAGCAAAGTGCAAATCGAGGATTGACGCCAAACCAGCTCGTGACACAATAGTTCAATATGGAAAACTCGACGAGCTCACGGATGAGACGTTGTGGGACCTGTTTCGCAATTGCACTATCAATTGGTTTTTCTTCGAATGCGATTTCAGCGAACATTTCTTCTCAGAAAAAGAATTTGGGTAAATACCGCAATACTTACTATTACGTCGCAGAAGAAGCGGCGTTTCCTAGCGATCCGCGCGATACTCCCATACTAGATAAAAATGGAGATACCATCGCGATGGTACACGCGAAATACAAAAAGGCGCTGGATATTGAGGGATCTGGGAAACTAACAGATGGTAGAGTGGTCAATTACGCGACACGAGTAGACGGACAAGTACGCTATCGTGTTACCAAAGCGCCCTATGGTAATGGAGTGGGAATTTGCAAACTCAAGCCATTTGAGTCGATCGCAGTGGATCGAGAAAAAATACCCTTGGGGTCGATCGTACGAATAAAAGAAACCGTAGGTATGCCGCTTCCGAACGGTAAATTGCACAACGGTCTGTGGCGAGCGATCGACGTGGGTGGCGCAATTAAAAAGGATCGAGTTGATATTTTTATTGGATTTCGCCGTCACGCAAAATATTTAAGTGACTATGGGGTGACTCATTTGAAACCTCTAAATATTACGCTGATAAAAAAACCAAAAAAGAAGAGCTGTGTCGATCAGGATCCGTAAAGCACTAACCCATGATGATGAACAAATCATGCGGCGCATTTGTTGCGAAACGGCCGATAGTGGGAAACCAATTAACCAAGAGCGTTGGGATTTTTGGGGTCGTTGGTGGGTGGAACCCTATTTTCGGCTAGAGCGAAACCATTGTTGGGTCGCGGAAGATGAATTGGGAAAGGTTCAAGGGTATTTGACCGGAACTCCCAACTCGATAGTTTTCGAAATAAAAAAACTACTCCTCTCGACGCCACGGTTTTTTTGGGGGCGTGACGTCTGGAAAAATTCAAGAACGCAGGAGGATCGCCGGCGCTTTTTGAAACGCGCGCTAGGTGTTGAGCGCAGTCCGTTTCGTCTTTTTCCTAGTGAAATCCAAAAGGAATTGTTGCTTAAATATCCAGCACATTTGCACGTTAACGTAGACGCGGCCTTGCGTGGCAGAGGTGTCGGTCGTGAATTGTACCGAGCGTTCGAACAGCAGTTGTCGAAAGAAAGGGTTTCGGGTGTTCATCTGCTATGTGGCGCTGCACCCGTAGGATATTATCTCAAGTTAGGATTTCAGATATTTTCAAAATTAGAAATCAAACCGGGCCGCGAGGTCTATGCAATGGTTAAAGCTATTCCGGCCGAATTGTGATTGTGTAACCAATTTCTTTAGGTTTTTTGTCTTTAGGTTTCGGAAACTGCACTTTAGCAAGTGCGCGTAGCAGACATCCATGGAGGTCGGGATCGGGACTCGACATACCGTCAATACGGGGTTTCGCAACCACTCCGCTTGGCAATATCGTGAAACGAAAATCAATTCTTTGAGTGCTGCCCGTTTGAATAGTTACGGCATCACGACCACAGTTTACAAACTTTTCGCCATGTTTCGAAAAAGTGCTACCTACAGGCCCAGTGGTCGGCATTGGGCCAAGCTGGGCCTCTGGGGTGGCGGGAACCGAAGCGCAGCCGCCACTAATAAGTGAAATAAGCGCCAAACTGAGAACAAAACCCACAGCCTTTTTAACTTTTTGCAGAGTCGCTTGCGCCCGTTCATTGGCTTTATCAGCGCCCTTATTTAGGATTCCGAGCAGTGCTCCTTTGTCTTTCATGAAGGTCTCCGTTTTTTCGCGTATCGGTTTAATACACGCAGCCACAATTTCAGCGGTGGCGAGTTTGAGATGCCCGTATTGTTTTCCTGCGAATTCGGAAACTATCTGATCTGAGTTCTTTCCAGTAATGGCAACTTGAATATCGATTAAGTTTTTAATCCCCGGTTTGTCTTCGGAATAGGTGATATCGGTTCCAGAGTCGGTCACTGCTTTTTTTAATTTTTTAATAATGACGTCTTCACTGTCAGTTAAAAATATCGTTGCGTTGGCGTCTTCGTCGGATTTCGACATTTTAGCTTTGGGGTCGGCCAGACTCATGATTTTAGCACCTACGGGCGCAATGAAAGGTTCTGGCACCACAAAAAGTGGATCACTTGGGTCCCCGACTTGGGTGTTCATTCGAATTGCAAGATCACGCGCGAGTTCGAGGTGTTGTTTTTGATCTTGGCCCACTGGCACCAATTGAGTTTGATAAAGCAGAATATCAGCAGCCATTAAAACCGGGTAGGTAAAGAGTCCGGTACCAATGCTTTTTTGCTTAGCGCTTTTATCTTTAAATTGGGTCATTCTCGAAAGTTCGCCCATGTTACTAAAACAGGTAAGAATCCAAGACAATTCAGCGTGGGCAGCAACTTGCGATTGCACGAATACGGTTGCGAGCGAAGGATCAACTCCGCAAGCCAAATAAGTGGCAGCGACGGACAAGGTGCGATCTTGTAACTCAGTCGGCGACTGCTTGATCGTGATGGCGTGTAAGTCGACCACACAGAACAAACTGTCGTATTTTTTTTGAAGATCTACCCAGTTTCGAATTGCACCGAGGTAGTTTCCAAGCATCAACTGACCCGAAGGTTGTACTCCGGAAAAAAGCGTTTTTTTTGAGCTCATATTGTGTGTGTTCTACCAAGTCATTTGATCAAGGTCGCGTTCGTCTTGCAACCTATAAGCAGGGTCTAACTCAACCGGAGTCGCCGAATCATTTGATTCAAACATCGGGTCCTCAATACGCGAACGTTGTTGGCTGTCGGTAACGTGGTCGAATGCGAGGACAGCCCAGGGAAGAATAGTTAATCCGATTCGCGCAAAGCCCTTGGCTTTTGCCACAATTCCTCGTGCAGGGGCTCCCGGCAATGTGCGAGGCGCTGCAGGGTCGAGGGCTGGTTCGCCAACGGGCTGAGCTGCGTCTTTTAAACAGGCACGAATCATAGCAGGAAGTTTAAGGCCGCGAGACCCGGCCGTTAATCCCGCCACACCCGCTACTCCAAGCAAACCTATATCTTCGAGGTCTGTAGTCCAGTCACTTGCTAAAAGTAGCGCGATCGCACCAGTACCACCCACCACTGTGTGAAGTGTTTGACCCCGAGCAGGTGACTTCGCCATGCATTGTAGAATTTTGCGATAGCTTCGCTTTTCTGTTTTTGAAGCAGGTGCGGCCAAATAAACAAGTTCAGCAGCCTTTACACCTTCAAGTATTGCAGGCGTTACTATGGTCGCCGACGACGGGGATTGCAGACCTTTGTTGATCGCTCTGGCAGCACCGACGGTGTCCCCGGCGGCTGCCAATGCTTGTGCGTCGCGAAGATTTTCTAAGACACTGCTGGAATCTGCCCCGATTCCTAGGGCCCGCTGTTCCGCAGCAAAACCCCCACGGACCACTCTTTTGCAATGGTCGGCCGCAGTAGCTTGGCCCAACGAACAAAAGACCAAAAGCGTGAAAATTAAATTCGCGAAGCGAAGCGAAACTTTAGCTGTCATTTAATACCTAAAACTCGTTAAGCCGTAACTTTTTTGTCTTTCAGTAGCGTGGCCAAATCCCCGCGCTCATACATTTCTGAAATGATGTCACAGCCACCAATGAATTCACCGCCAATAAAAATCTGAGGCACTGTTGGCCATTGGGTAAATGCTTCGAGAGCGTCCCATAGCGGGTCGTCCGATAAAACATCGATCGTCGTAAAGTCGTTTACCCCAGAAGCTTTAAGCACTTGGCAAGCGCGCGCCGAAAAGCCGCATTGTGGGAATTGTGCGGTACCTTTCATAAATACGACTACAGGGTTGGTTTTGGTGATTTCTTCTACTTTGGTGACCAATGGGTTTGTGTTCATTTGCGTGGTCCTTTCTCAAATTGCGCAGGTGTAAACGTGCGAAGAGTTAGTGCGTGAACTTCGTTCGAGGCTACTTCATCTTTTAAAAGTTCGAAGACCATGCGGTGTTGCTGAATCATGGTCTTGCCTTCAAACGCTGGTGAAACAATGAGCGCCTGCCAGTGGTCCTGGGTACCGGTAAGGTCGACCAACTCCACTACTTGGGTGCCGGCGGCTAGTGTTTCGATTCTATTTTTTAGCTGTGTTGCATTCATGTTTTAATTCTCTCGAGTTGAGCTTCGGATACCACATTGCTAGTCTGGTTTCGATGAAGAAAATGAACGCGGTGCATTTAAAGGACCTGAGTTTTTCCTTTGATTCCAAGAAGATGGGGCCGCCCTTACTCACGGTCGACTCTTATAGTGCCGCATTGGGCACGCTGAACCTTTTGCTTGGAGCTAACGGCGTGGGCAAATCAACGCTTTTGAGGCTCATTGCCGGAAAGCACCTCGTTCCAAATGGGGGAATTCAGGTACTGGGCCGAGACCCTTTTTCGCAGCCCATGGGCATGGCCGACGTTTGTCTCGTGTCGGGGTATTTTCCTCTTACGATGGATCTTGAAGTCGCGGAGCTCCTCGCGGCGGCTGAGAAAAAGCCCGAGTACGCAGGCTCGGGACTAAAAAAAGAGCTAGTAGATTTACTCGAAGTCGACCCAGGCTGGAGAATGCACCGAGTTTCGACGGGGCAACGCCGCCGCGTCGATCTGCTACTGGCCTTGCTGGCAGATCCCAAAGTGCTATTGCTCGACGAAGTTACATCAGATCTCGATATTTTGTGCAGAATCGATCTTTTGGAATGGCTTGCAGACCGAGCAGCCAAGGATCGAAAAACTATTTTTCTTGCGACTCACATTCTCGACGGCCTCGAAAAATGGGCAGATCAGCTGTTATTCTTGGGGTTCGGAAAGGTGTTATACCAAGGGGCGATTCCAAAGCGAGATTCCCTTGTGCGTTTCGCCGTAAAAACAATGCGCAAAGATATCAAGGCCAAGAAAAAATAAAAAAAAACTCCCGCAAAACCATTTGCGGGAGTTTTTCGTTTCAGAGTGCGACGCTAGTTTCTGAACCCAGCAGGTTCAACAACCAACACCTCGCTCAAAAAATGAGCCCTCTACTCAGCCTTTGGAGCAGCGGCGGATCCTGCAGGAACCGATATGCTTGCTCTATTCAATTCCTTATTAAGTTCGGCTTCTTTGCGTTTTTTCACAGCAGAAACTTCCATTGGAGAAAGTGCTTCAACTTTGAATTCTACGCGACGGTCAGCGGCGAGCTGAGCTTCTTTCGAAAGACCAGCGATCATCTTCGGCCGTGTTTTGCCGTAGCCGATAACCTTCAAGCGGTTCATGTCGACACCGCGAGAAGCAAGGTATTCACGTACGCTAGCAGCTCGCTCCTGGGAGAGTTTCATGTTGTACGGGTGCGAACCCAAGCGGTTGGTGTGCCCTTCTACCGTGATTGACTTAAAGTGATCTACGTTTTGCTTGATCACTGCAGCCACTTCATCGAGCAGGCGTTTGCCAGAATCGGTGAGTACTGCGCTGTTGTGGTGGAACTTAATTTCTTCAGTCACGCGAATCTGTTTAGGTTCCCAGAAAACGCGAGGCTGTGGTTTTTGTACCGCCGATACTATTACTGGTTTTACTGGAGCTGGAGCTTCTGGCGGTGTTGCCAAAAACTGAACACCAATAATACCGCGATAGTCTACGCTACCAACACCGTTGATCGCACCGATGGCGAGACCGCCGGCCAACGCGATTTCATTGCGTGGTTGGTAACGAACGCCTGTGTAAAATTCGCCGGGGTTTTGCTTGCCGTTGCGAGGCAATACCAGAGTACCTTTGCCTTCAGCGTTTAACGCCCAAAGACGAGTGAGCGAAAGGTTCGCTCCCAAGCCGGCCGACAGACGGTTTCCGTAATTGATGTCGCGAAAACGGCCATCCGACGTGTAGCGATATCCGAGGTTTGCAGCCACTTTGAGTTTGCCCCATGCGCGTTCTGCTACTACTTTAGCGCCAGCACCGACAGTTCCGTCCGACAAATAAAGATCTGCATTACCAGTAGGAATATAGAGTTCGGGAACCAAAGCGAAAGTTACGGTTGCTTTGCGGTCGTTTAATCGAAGTTTACCCATCAAGCGGCTGTCGCCCAAAGCGAATTCTTGAGCTTCGCCAGGTACCTTCACCATGTTCACGGGAATGTCCAATCCGAGAAAGAACACGTCGTTGAAGTGATAACCACCCGTAATATTGAGAGTGCTCATCGAAGTAAGTAGATCACCAAGACGTTCTTTTCGATCGTCCGTGAGTTCCACGATCGGGCGATTTACGTAGTTGTAAGTCGCGCCAAGGAACATCGATTTTGCTTTAGTGTCCGCCGCCGAGTCTTCAGTCAACGTAAAGCTTCGGTTCATTGCGGGGTTGAACAATTGAACGTTCACGTCCGCAAGGGCCGCGCTAGAGATCGACGCGATTCCAGTTACTGTCAGGGCCACTTTCTTTAGGATTTTTTGAGTTTTCATATTTTTTTCACCTTATTTACTACTACTTATTTTTGAATTCCGCGGTCTTCAGCTTCTGCACAGGTGTCTTTCAAGAAAGTCATTTCAATCTTGGCATCAAGTACTTTAGTGTCGTCGCCAACGGCGATGTTCACGTCAACATTTGCTGCACGAGTGTAATCAGTTACATCACGATACAAATAATCAAGAATGTCATTGTAAGCACTGCCAGCGATGATTTGATTCATGTCTACTGCCACCGTGACTTCGATAGGTTGGCTCGAGCGCTTGCCTGCGGTCTGGCGAGCAATGCTGTCGACCATCATTTGCGAATAAGCACGATTCTGGGTTTCAGGGAAAGCTGGGTTGTTGAACGCGGTCGCCCAGTACCACTGTGAAACCGCGTCGTAGCGGTAACCCGACATGATCATGTCTTTAGGGTTATGGCCGAGAAGAGCGAAAAATTCTGTTTCGTCGTGGCCGTCACCTTTTTTCCCGTCGCCCCGAGTTTTAATAGTGCGAATGTTGATGAACACTTTACTTGCACCAACGATGTATTTTCGTGGAGGCAAAGTAACTGGGATTTTGAACAATACTTGGGAGTCATGTACCAACTTTTTGCCAGGCGAGTTTTCGCCGAGAGATAGTTTGGAAATACTCATTGGAACATCATCGGAGCGCTTCTTGTTACGCTTCTTGATTTTTTTAATGATGTCTTCCGACGAAGGAGTTTCAAGAAGAGGTGTTACGAACGAAGCCATTTCGGAGGGCGACATTGGTATTGCCGACATCGCTGGCATCGGGAACACTTCACCGCGGTTACAAGCAGTTAATCCTGGATCGCCTTTTTCACCACGTACGGTGATGATCGTTGGTTCCTGAACTGCGGGAACTTCGACAATTCGAGTTTCGCCGTCTTTACCGTCTTTACCGTCGATACCGTCTTTGCCGTCTTTTCCAGTTCCGTTAGCGCCGTCTTCGCCGTTACCGTTATTGGCCAATGCGTCGTCGCCGTCTTTACCGTTGTTGGCATTTGCGTCGTCGCCGTCGTCGCCATCAGTTCCGTCTATTGGAGAGCCGTCTTGAGGACCGCTAGCACCAACCGGAGCTTCAACTATCAAATCGTCGTCGGAGCTTTCGTCTGCGTCGGTCCCAGCTTCAGTGCTTGGCTGCACAGCGCCGCCGGAGCTTCCATCGCCGCCACCTGGCTTTCCGCGCATCACTGAGGCATTGCCGCCGCAGCCAGCTGCCGCCACTGCGACCACTAAACTGAATAGGGCTAGTAAACGAACTGCATTCATCGACATGTCGATTCTCCTTAAAAGTATGAACAGAAATTTGAGGCACACTATAGAGAAAACAACGCAATGAGTCAATAAGATTTATCAAAACATTCAGGTATTATTAGTTCAATAATATTAATGGGTTATATTTTATTGACGAGTTACCCCGAGCTGTGGTCCTTTGTTTTTCATGCTAGATGAGAAAAATTATCGGGTTTTGGTGAAACAAGCGTTCGATCGCGTAGAACAAGCCTTTAATGATGTGGATCCCGATGTGGTGGAAGTAGAGACCTCGCAGGGCACACTGCGGGTTCAGGTGGCCAACGCAGGCGCCTGTATTTTGAGTCCCCAGCCTTCGGTACGGCAAATCTGGTTAGCCGTCGCAGCCAAGGGCATAGCTTTTCATTTTAACTATAATGAAGCGACCAAAGAGTGGGACGATGACAAAGGACAAGGTATTACGCTTTTTCAGTTTCTTCAGAACTACGTGAAGGAAGCGGCTCGTGTGGAGATTTCGCTTTGAGCAATTTTTCGGCGACAAATTCCTCGAATTTTTGTTGAAGCAACGAAGCGGCTTTTTTGTCGGACTCTGATCCAAACATTTCTAAAACCGAAACCACAGATTCAAGAGTTGAAATACAGTTTTTGCGCGGTTCGCGGCGAAGTTTGTTGTAGAGCGAAGGCTTCTTGGGATTCAAAACAATCCGATGCAGTTTTAGCAGCCAAGCATTGCGCCACCAAAGGGCTTTAGCTTGTGACCAATTGCCGTCGAGTGCGATTACGCCTTCGAGTGGCAACCCCTGCGGGATAGATTTGATTTTTTGAGACGAAGCTTGAGAGCCGACGAAGAGTACGCCCCATTTTTTGGGGTCCACCGGGCGCCCCACTGCCTTGGCGAGATTTGCCCAAGAAAGACCTACTCGAATTTGGCATCGAGAAAGCGATTGAACTAAGACCGGCGCAGTGGCCAAGTCCTTAGATTTTTCTTGAGGATGTTGCAGAATCAGGATTTCGAGCGTGTTTTCAATTTTAGTCATACGTTAAATCGGCCGCGCCACGGTTACACCAAAAGAGAAATCCCTGCAACGACCATCGCGATTCCCAAAGTTTTTTGAAAAGAAAATTTTTCGAGTCCAAACAAAAGGCCGATGGGGACTGCAAGTACCGGAGCGAGGCTAGAGAGCGCCGATGCAACGGCCAGTGGCGCGTGCATGAGACCGTAGATGTAGCACATTGAGCCTCCGAAAGCTTCGAACGCGAAGACCCAACCGTATCGTTTGAATTCCTTGAAAGGTAAAGCGCGAGGTCGCGCCCTAGTGAGGAGTGAACCTACGAGTGGGCACAGAAACAGCGACATACCCATGCGTATGAAATTGGCGACTGGTGCCGAAACTCCGTGAGCAGTTTGCATGCCGGAGTAGGTATTTAAGGCCCAAGCGAGGGACGTTAAAAAAGCGAACGTGAGCCCAACTGAGTACTGTTCGAGTAATTTTTTTTCCCGCGCCGGAGTGATGCGTTTTTCAAGCTCTCGTTTGACGTCAATGTTTGATCGACGGTATCCCGACAGAATAACGGTGACGGTACCTCCGACCACCAGTAACAGCCCGAAAGCTTTCATGCCGGTAAGAGCCTCGCCTTTTAAAAACACGCCTGCAAGCGCTGACCAAAAAGGATAAGTCGAGGCGATTGCAAGTGCAGCAGGAGCGCCGAGGGCCACAGTCGACCAAAGAAAAAGTACGTCGCCGAGTGCAAAACTCGCCAACGCACTGACGAAGCCCCACACCAAATTGTGGTCGGTAATTTTGAGAAATTCACTAAAACCACCGTTTATAACGACCGCAATCGTGAACAACGGCAGAGCTATCATGATGCGTGCGAGATGTACTTGGTAGGCAGGGTACTTTGCACTTAGGCGAGTATAAGTAGAAACGCCGATCGCCCAAGTCACCGACGCCATGAACGCCGCAAGAGGACCAAGAGGCAGAGTCATTGAAAGGTCTTTCTAGCTATTAATGTCTAGTTTCAGAATCCCCGTCGTCGTACGAAACAGTTCCGTAAGACGAAGCAGAGGTGGTCTCAGTTTCGTTCGCCACTGCGATGACTTGGGAAGAAACAATAATTTCTTCGCTCGCCGCGCGTTCAAGCAATCCGATGGCCGCCTCAGCAATCGATTCTGGATCCAAGTGATGGTATTTGTAAACATCGACTGGTCGCCCCGACTTGCTGTGTTTTCGGACGGCCAGAGTTTCTTGCGGAACGCCAATGACGCTTCCCAAGTTGTCGAGCAGCCCAGGTTCACCATCGAGCACTGCCACTATAGGGACTCGAGACCCACGTAGAGAGAGTAAATCAGCCCGCGACTCTAATGCAATGTTGTGTCCGTTACCATTAACTGCCAGGCTTCCTACGGGTACCGTTTTTGAGCGGTTGATGTGCAGATTGCCATTAATTCCAAGTTTGTTTCTTAAATGGTCGTAACCGTTTTGCTGGGCAAGGTTTCCAGCAAGAAGGTCAGGTGAGGTGACGACCAGAATGTTCGCAAAATACCCCTGCTCGCGCAGAGCCTTAGATGCGGCGACAGCCTCGGGAACCAATGCACCCATGACTGCAATGTGAACGACGTTGTCCCCTGGGGCATAACCATCGAAGCCTTCAAAGTGACTCAGCCAATAACCACCGGCCAAAACATCTAGTCGGGTCGCTTCGAGTATCGCAGCGTCGTCCATGCCGGTGAATCGAACCTGCTCTCTTAGGCTTTCGATAAAAACCTTTTGCTCGATTGAACGCGTAACCGCCCGGATCAGCACTCCCTCGCGATCGACGTTGTCGTGCGTGAAGTGACGTCGTACCGCGTCGGCCAAGATCCAGTCCATTTCGATGGCGAATGCGGGTTCCCAGGTTACTCCGTTTGGAATTTGAATGTCAGACTTCCAGCTGTGTTGAGCACCTTCTGGAGAGAGTGTTACGCCAGACGGCGTGCCCACTAAGATAAAGCCACTGCGCCAATAGAGATTGTAAAAATACTGGTCGAGCGCGCGCTTTATGAAAAAGTCGTAGATCGTCATCATGGGAAGAATAGGTAAGCCCACGTGGTCAGTCATTTTGCCAAATGCACCGGCGCAGGTCATGGCATTGCCTTCTTCGATTTCAAAGCGCAGGTGCCGATTGGCTTCTTTTTCAAGTGGTACAAGATTAGGTCGGCGTTTATCTTTTACGTCGTAAAGCGCTTCAAAATCGACCACGTCGGGCCCGAATACCTTGCCGTCCATGCTCGGATTTAAGTTGGTACTAGTGCCCACGTCTGGGGCGAGAGTGACGAGATAGCGCCCAGCTAAATTCCAAGGCTTTTCGTCCGCGCTGAGTTCGCCAGCTTTTCCGAGGTTGGCAATTCGAATAAGTTTAGCAGCCAGTTGACCCCACATCCACTGGGTATTAGCCCAGGGCGCGAGCTTGAGATTGATGCCAAAGGAAGTTGGAAAACCGCCTTCTTTTTCGATTTCAATTTTTATTTTCTCTGCGTTTTGATCGCGAAGAGCGCGTTGGGCTTCGATGCCCGAGCGTAAATAACGGCCGCGCTCGTCTAGAAACTTTGACTCATCGCTGTTGTTAGGGAATCGCATAAAAAGGTCGTCGCCTTTTTCAGGATTGATTCCCTGTTTTTGCGCTAATTCAACAACTTCGTCGTCGTCTGGGAGCATGCTATGGTTTCCAGTTGCCGCCTGGCAACGAAGACCCCAACCTTTGATCGTGTGAGCAACCACGAGCGTTGGTTTTTTGGAACGGCGGCACTCGGCGAAAATTTCGCTAAGTAGCGCGAAGTCGTGTCCACCTAAATCTTCGAGTACTTCGAGAAGTTCCGCGGAACTTGCACCTTGAAGCTTGCTCTTTGCTTTTGGTACCAATTCACCAAGACGTTTTCCAAAGGCCTTGCCGTCTTTTTTAATTAAAAGCGCCTGTAATTCAAAATCAGTGAGACCTTCGAGTGCCTTTTTAACTTCGTCGCCATATTTTTTAAAAAACTCCAAACGCTTTTTTCCGTGGCGCGCTTGGACAACTCGCCAGCCGTTGGCCGCAGCCATGCGCTCAATACGGTCGGCATCTGTGCCTGCGAATCCCGCCTCATTGAAAATTCGAGTACCGTCGAGGTTCTGACGGTTATAATCGACGATCCAAGTGACGTTATTCAATTCGCGTTCGGCTACATCAGGCATGCACTCTGCAAGGCTTCCCTCGCGAAACTCGGAGTCCCCGATGATCGACCAAAAATGAGAATTTTTGGGAACATCGAAACCGTGGCGTTCGGCAAATCGATAAGCAAGTGAAGTGTAGGCCGCCGTTACAGGTGGAATGCCCACTGAACCCGATGGAAAATAGTGGAACGAATCCGCGTCCCACACTGCGTGATAAGATTGAAACGCTGGTTCGTGATTGGGATCAGCTGGATTCATGAACTTTCTTAGATTGCGCATGACCGCGCGAGCTTCGTCGTCGCTAAAACGTTGCTCTGCCTTGGCGTGGTCGCGGTTGTGATAAAAAAGGGAAAGCAAATAGGAATAGGAATGGTCCATAGGACTTGCATGGGGTTTTACCGCGATGAAATCCTGTGGCTCACGGGCTGAAAGATGAATGGCTCCCAATATGTGGGTTGAGCTGGCGCAGGCAGCTGGATGTCCGCCGACTTTGGGATCGCCTTTTTGGACGTCGTCCCGGTTGTTGGCCAGATGAATCATTTGAGTTGAATAATACAGCGCTCGGCGCACAATCCGGTCCATCAAGTGCGCCGCAGTGGGCGCAGTTTGCTTTTTGCCCGCCATCGGACCTCCTCGTCTTTAAAGACTTTAGGGAAAACGACTCATCTATATATCGGAAAATTCCGAAAGAACAGAAGGGGAGGATGATGATTCTTTGAGCGCGGAAAGTAACGGAAATTCTTCAAAAAGTAGTGGAGGGGGGCCGCCGAGCCCTCAAGGGCCTACCGCCGCGCCCGAGGGGAATAAATTACCCAGTGGTCCAGCGCCGGGCTCAGGGGCGCCGCCGGGGCGGCCATCCCTTGCCCAAATGCTTCAGTACGATGGCCAAGAAATTTCCGAAAAAGTCCCCATGCTGCTTCTTAAAGAGTGCAACCAGACTGTTCAAGATCTTCGAAGCGAGCTGGCTACCGACGAACGGGTGCGAACCCAGGAACTCCTACCCGCCAACGCCGCGACGATTGCCAGGCAGGTGACCCCCTGCCTAATGATCGCATCGGTGAGCGAAAATAATGACATCATGAAATACATCAATTTGTTGAAATTGATAAAAGATGACGTCAAACAAAATCGAATTAAGTTTCTAGTCTTCTCGAAAATCAAGAACCCTGCGATTATTAAAACTTTTGAGTCATTTGGCTGCCACGAATACATTTTAGAACCAATCGCAAAGAAATCACTTATGTTCAAAATGGGGCTGCACATTAAAGCCCTACACGGCCAACGAAAAAAGATTCGGGCCGATGCTAATCGAAAAGACGAAGTAAAGTTGAAGGCGAAAAAACCGGGCGAGGTCGAAACCGCTAATGCGGAAAACAAAGATACCGGTATAAAAAAGGCGGCGGCTCAGGAAAACGAAAACGACGCATGGGTGTTTCGAGGTAACAAACCCAAAAAAGCGGGTGGTAAGTGGACCATGCGCATGAAGGGGCCTGACCCGTCCAAAGGTAAGTGGTTAAACGTCGGAAAAAATAGCGAGGGCGGAAGTCAGTGGCGTTTTATGGACCCCGAAACCGCAGCTAAGGTCGAAGAAGCGCAAAAAAAAGGCCTGCCACTCGACCGGGCGCTTGAAGCTGCCGGAAGTAAAAAAAATGGTTGGGAATGGGAAGGCGATCAGCCCCAACACCATAATGGAGATTGGAACTTTGCCTCAGAGAAACCAAATCTCACTTGTTATAATCAAGACGGCACCAAGAGTCATAGTAAAGTGGAAACTAGTCCATCGGGTGAGCTAATTGCGTCTGAAGACAGCCAGAAGGCATTGGCCAAAGTAGCTCAGATGGAAGCTCAGGCCGAGGCTGATAAACAGAAACGGAAAAAAAGTTTATTTGGGTCCGCTGAATCAGGCGAACCCGAAATCAACGAAAAAAGCGGCGAGCATGGCGATGCCAAATCTAAAAACGACACAGACCCCTCTAGTGAGACCTCTGGCGCGCAAGAAGTAGCGCTTCCGAACAAAAAAAACTCCCAATTAGGGGACGGTGGCCCGAAAAAGAATGAAGCAGATTTCCGAGACTCAGCTTCTGACTCAAAAAAGGGAGACCTTCGAACTTCAAATAAGTCTGAGTCAGATCAGGGTGCGGAGCTAGGAGCAACTGAGTCCAAAAAAGAGTCGGCCGGAATAAACCAAAAACTTTTTGACGCCAAAAAACAAGAAAAAGATTCACCGAAAACTGGGTCAAGTGCTGCTTCAAAAACCGGTGCCATCAAAGAAAAAAACTCCGAAGCTAACGACATCGAACGTAAAAGTAGTGGTGAGGCTGGAACTACATCGAAGGAAACCCAAACCAACGCCAAAGAAAAGACACGTTCGCCGTTTCTGCCTAAGGCTAAGACCGACGCGAGCGAGAGTGTAAATAACGATAAGTCTTCCAAAGCCGATCAAAACACCAAAAATAAAAACCGAGAAAATCCATTTTTGCCGGGCGCCAAGAAACCCGCCGGGGTGGAGGGCCCAAATGCGGAAGCCAGAAAAAAAAATCAGCAGTTGGAGTTAGCGGAGGCGAAACGCTCAGAACGGGAAGCCTTAGATTCGGAAGATGAAAAAAAAGGCGACGCTGGCGAGAGTTTGACCGGTGAGAATGCTAAGAAAAAGAGTGCATTTGCGAATGCCGGAAATCGAGATTCCAAAAAACGCCGCGATGAAGAAAGTCGGAAAGATACTTCGAGCGAAAAAAACCAAAACGGTGGAAGTTCGAGTTTCACAGATAGTTCAGAAAAGAAAGATAAACCGGGCGAGAACTCTGAACAGAAAAAAGATGAAACTGAAGGTGGCTGGAGTCATCATAAAGAAACTGGTGAGAAAAAGAAAAAATGGAGCGGGCGAGATTCGGACCAGGGTAAATTGGAACCTGATGCGTCAGATAAGTTAGTCGAGAGCGAATTGAGCGGCCAAGATATAAAGGTAAAAAGAGCTAGCGAAGAAATTTTCGAGTATCCCCACGATCACTTCGGAGTTCTCAACGGAACCTGGGAAAGAGTGGAAGACGTTGGTGGGGATTGGTTTATTTATGTAGACCCGGCTATTCGAAGTAAGAAGGATTACAATCTACACGTAGTCAAAAATTGGTGGCTCTATCGGGGTCCTGCTCGGCCAGCTTATTTGGCGCCAATAAAGATCTGGCAATTTAGAAAAGTACGACCGGAAAAATTGGACGCGTTCGAAAAACTTGAGGCTCCAATTCGCAGTTTTTTGGAAGGGCTATTGCCCGGCGCAAAAAAAGAAAAAATTAAGAGAGCTGATGAAGGTTTAGAAAAGAAACAGTTTCGGTTTGTCGCCCCAATGGGCGTCGCCATTTCTATTTCGGAATTCAGTCAAGACGCGACGATAACCCCGGAAAAGGTCGTGGAGTTTTTTTGTCAAATGGTAGGACAGTCCTTAAAAGGAGCTAGCGTGGCAGTATTTCGCAATGACGGCGGAAAACCACGATTCTTGTCCGATGCTTCTGATTTTCAGCGAATAGTGGCGGAGAAGTGTTCGGGAGAACGGCGGGTGTTTTTGGAGAAACAGGGAACCCATGCGTGTTTAGCAGTCGTAGTGTTCGATTCTCAAAAGAAAAATATTCTTGGTGGGGTGCTTGCCGAAACCCATGTCGATCAAGCAGAAGAACTCAACGAACAGTCGAACTATTTAGCGCACGCCAGTTTTGGCATTCGCGGCTGTTTAATAGATGAAGCGCTAGTTGCGTTTAAAAAAGCGGCTTAACGTGGACCCTGTGTTTTAGGCAGCTGGTTTGGAGTCGAGAATTTGTGCGCGTGTTTCGTCGACCACCGAAGCGGCTTGAGCCATGAAATCTAGACCGCTACCTTTACGTATCCACAGCATAACTTTCTTAAATATATCCGGGTTAAAGTAGACCGGAAATGTAGTTTGTTTTTCGATCTTGCAAACGAGCGCGATAGAATCGTTCAGGGTATATTTTTTTCCGTCGTAGAACCCTCGATTCATGCTGTCGATCAATTCTGCCAGTCCCAGAATCTGCGCATGGTCTGAGATGTGAAAACCCTCAAGGTGCGCAGGATAGCCCGATCCATCGAATTTTTCATGATGTTGTTCAATGATCTTGCGTGCGCGCGAAGAAACGACAAATCCAAGTTCGTCGACTAGCTGAAGAGCGCGGGCCACGTGGGTTTCATATTGATTCTTCTGAGCCCCGGCGTGTTGGAGTACTGGAACTTTGCAGACGCTTGGCGGGCATTGCGAGAGGCCAACGTCGTGAGCCAATGAAGCGGTTACGAAGTCTTGCAGTAAAGATTTGTCTTTAACCCCAATTCCCATCGCAAAAAGCACGCTGTACACCGCCACGCTGTTGGCGTGTTCATAAGAGGCATTCGCCACTGCCTCGGCGGCGGAAGTGTTTGAGTCTTCCAGGATTTTCTTTACCATGTGTCCAGCGTGTTCCGTAGCCTTTGCCGCGTCTTCAGGAGTGCCAACTAGAAGGTCTTTAAAAATCACTTCCGGTGGAATGTCGGGTATGAACGGAATGACGTCATCCAGTGTGGGTGGCGGCAACTCTTCGGGGGGGGGTGTGTTTGAGGGGCTCGGCTCTGTACTTTTATCGACAGCGACAGGGTCGGGGACCACTTCGGGCGCTTTTGGCGACGGGGGCGGGGGCACTGGAGTGATCGACGCCGGTGGAGCGCTCGGAGCAGCGGGAGTGGGGGCTATCGTTTTTGCTTTGAGATACTCTACGTACTTGGCGTGATCTTGGTTGCGTATGTGCAGTTGTCGGATGCCCTTTTTCTTAAAACGTTCGATAAAAGTACCTTCGATCACATCGGGTGGGGCAATTAGCCGTATGACGTGTTCGTTAAGTGGAAGATAGAGGTACACCTCGAACGTCACGGGTTCGCCCGCGCGCAGGGTGTCGAGATCGAAACTAAAAAACTCCTCCGAATGGTGTTTGGCCAAAAAAACACACTCCTTCGTATGCTTGTCGGAGGAATCAAAAACGACGTTCACACATAGAAAAAAATGCCGGGCCAATCTTGCCTTGATGATCTATATTATCGGTATGTTTCGCCAACCAAGTCGCAAATCAGAAAATCGTTGGTCGGACCTGCTCGTATTGGGGTCGGTCGCGGCACTCATTTATGCTGGCGTGACATTGGCGGCTCGCTGGACTGGCGAGGGGCAAATGGCGGTCGAAATCGACTTACATCCGAGTGCACTTCCTAAGTACGCGCTGTTTTCGTTTTCCCGCGCTGCGATTGCTTACGCGCTCTCTCTCGCCTTCAGCCTGGTGTACGGTTACTGTGCTGCAAAGGCACGTCGGGCCGAACGGGTTATGATACCGTTGCTCGATATTTTGCAGTCCATTCCGGTTTTGGGTTTTTTGCCAGGGCTTGTTATCGGGTTAATGGCGGTTTTTCCGAAAAGCAATGTGGGCCTCGAGCTCGCTTGCATATTAATGATCTTTAGCGGCCAGGCCTGGAACATGACCTATAGTTTTTACAGCTCAGTCAAGGCGGTACCCCAGGACCTATCCGAAGCTTGTGGTGTAATGCGATTGAGTTGGATGGAGCGCCTAAAGCGCTTAGAATTACCGTTCGCCGCGATAGGGCTGGCTTGGAACAGCTTAATGTCGATGGCCGGAGGGTGGTTTTTCTTAACCGTGTGTGAGTCGTTTCCACTGGGTGAACGAAAGTTTCAATTGCCGGGAGTAGGTTCCTACATGGCAGTTGCGATTGAACAAGGCGATCATCGTGCGATGGTGTTTGGGATCGGCGCAATGGTTGGAATTATTTTGTTCGTAGACTTTCTGATTTGGCGCCCCGTGATGGTATGGGTTCGAAAATTCCGCATGGAAGAAGTTCACGACGAAGTGGCTTCGCTTCCGTTTGTTACCGTGTTGCTTCGTGATTCGGTCCTTATTCGCAAGTTAAAACCGTTCTGGTCGCGCAAACATCCGGCAAGAGCTGGGCGTCGGCGTCGGCGAATTGCTGGGGCCGTTGGCCTAAAAGCTGCGCGCCAATCGACAGCGCCCCTAATGCCCATTCCGGTAGATAGCGGAGGAAGCGAAACATACCGTGAATCCAGCCGAGTAGGTTGGAAAATACTTTCAGAACTAGCAACTCCGCTTTTTGCATTGGGTTGTTTGTGGGCCGCTATTCAATTGTGGGAATTGGTGCGCGAGCTCACGCTGAGAGACTGGCGATTAATTTTTTCTAGTACGTTATTGACGGCGGCTCGAGTGGGGGTTGCAGTCTTGTTGGGGTCTTTGTGGACAATTCCATTTGGAATTTTGGTGGGATCGTCGCCAAAACTTCTGCGATTTTTTCAACCGATTGTTCAAGTGGTGGCTTCGTTTCCTGCGCCAATGCTTTATCCGCTTGCTCTCATGATTATGTTTAAGGCGGGTATCACCCTTCACTGGGGCTCCGCTATACTGATGATGTTGGGCGTGCAGTGGTACATTTTATTCAACGTCCTCGCCGGAGGAATGAAAATCACAAATGAACTGCGAGATGGATTGACGATTTTGTCTGCTTCAAAAAAGGTGCTCTGGAAACGACTTTATTTGCCGGCAGTGTTTCCGACTTTGGTGGTGGGTTGGTTTAATGCAGCGGGTGGTGCTTGGAACGCCAGCATCGTCGCAGAACACATTCACTATGATGGACGTCTGAACGCCGTACCGGGAATTGGTTCCATGATTAGTCGGGCGGCGGCGGCTGGAAACTTTCCACTGCTTGCTGGTAGTTTATTGGTGATGGTGGGAGCCGTACTGTTGATTAATAACACGCTGTGGCGATGGTTGAGTGATCTAGCAGAAACTAGATTCAGAATGGATCGGTAGGGACATTATGAGTGAAACCGGAAAAGCGATCATCGAGTTAAAAAATATCAGTCACACGTTTCGCATGGGCGGTGGCCAAAAGTTAAGGGTACTGCAGGATATTAACATCAGTCTTTATCAGGATGAAGTTGTGGCATTGCTCGGACCGTCGGGATCGGGCAAGTCGACGTGTTTGCGAATTCTCGCCGGATTATTGCAACCCACCCATGGTCGCGTTTTGGTAGACGGCAAAAAATTGAACGGCACCAATCCGAGAGTATCAATGGTGTTTCAGTCTTACGCTTTGCTCCCCTGGCTTACCGTTTTCGAGAACGTCGAAGTCGCTCTGGAGTCGTTGCAGTTGCCTCGAGAAGAAGTGCGCGAGCGAGTGAAACGAGCGATCGACCTAGTAGGTCTGGAGGGGTTCGAAGAAGCATACCCAAGAGAATTGGCAGGGGGCATGAAACAACGTGTCGGCATAGCACGAGCTTTGGTGGGGGAGCGACCAGTGCTTTGTCTAGACGAACCGTTCAGCGCACTCGACGTTTTGACCGCAGAGGCGCTGCGTTCCGAAGTGTTGCGTCTTTGGCTTACTCGTAAAACCGCGACGAAAACGATGGTGCTTGTCACTCATAACATTAGCGAAGCAGCATTGCTCGCAAAGCGTATTCTGGTAATGGGGACTGGGCCGGGTCATGTTCAGGTTTCTATAAAAAATGACCTACCGTATCCGCGTGATGAACGAAGTTCGGGGTTTAAAAGCTTAGTCATGAACATTCATGATGTGATTACCCAGTCGATTATTCCCGATACACCGGAGTGGGTGCCGCCCGCTCTGGCTGCGACAACTATTGAGACGATTCCTCCAGTGCCGCTGGTCGAAGTGATCGGCTTGATTGAGTTTATCGCGGCACGCGGTGGGCAAGGCGACAGTTTTGCCATTGCAAATGAATTGAAAAAAGATTTTGGAAACGTACTGTTTCTCGCGAAAGCTGCTGAGCTTCTTGATTTCGTCGACACTCCAAAAAACGCCATCGTATTAACCGACTTTGGCAAGCGATTCATTCAGAGCGACGTGAACGTTCGAAAAAGAGTGCTGCACGAAGCACTCAAGGGGTTGAGACTTGCGCAACTTTTGGAACAGAAACTGAAAACTGCCGAGCAGTTTACGCTACCGATTGAAACAGTGCACGAGTACATTCGCGAATGGATGCCAAATGAAAATGCTGAAACCATTACTAACACCCTGGTTCAGTGGGGCCGGTATGGCGAACTGTTTGGCTATAACGACGATACCAAACAGATATACCTAGATGTAGGGCAAGAAACTGCTTAAGGTGCGGCCTCGTCGTCGCAACCAGAAATGGTAATATCTTTAACTAGGCTGGCATTAGCGAGCTTTAAACAAAGTACTTCTGCTACCTTAGGCTGGAGTTTTCGTAGCTGCCCTAGGTCGAGCCAGCGACGAAGGCCCCCGTTGGCAAAATACCCTTGAAGCCAGCCAATAATCTTGTTGGCGAATAATTCGGGACTACTAAATTTGACTTTCTTAAATGCGCGCAGGGCATTTTGGGTGTCCGGATCTGAAGATTCGTCGTCGAAACAGAGACTATTAAGATATACAAATCCGAACTTGGTCCAATATTCAGTTTTACCCATTGCTGGCGTATTGCTCCAGAGTAAGTAAGCGCTATCGCTCAGCCTTAGTTCGGCTACTCGAAGTTTTTCTAACGCACGAATTCCGGCGGCGGAGTTCATGATTTTACGAATATCTTTTCCGATTTCGTCTTCGGCAAAATCGAGAGTCCTAGCCAACCAGTCGATCGTTACAGAAAGCCTGGCACTGCTGGTGTCGTTTAATAGTCTTCGAAGGCGTTTTAGAAATAATTTTTTTCGATGTTTCTGATCTAGATTGGAGTAAGATAATAAACTCGCAACCATAGACTGGTATTCATCATAGACGTCGTAGTCGAAGACTAATTTTTCATCGGTAGCCTGGAGAGACGCAATAGCGACGTCATCGAAGAGATCGCTGCGAAAAGAGTAATCAGTAACCATAGCCCAAGCGTAGCGGTCGTTCGCATTTTGAATGGGAAGCGTGAATGGCCTTGTTTTTAGTCGCTCGAAAGTGGACTTGGGTAGCTGATCGAATTCATTTCCGAGACAAGCGAGCAAAAATAGATCGATCGAGTTATCTAGATATTTTTCCATTTTTTTGAATGTACTCGAATTCAAGTTTAGAGATTTTTTTTGTTTTTCCGAAATTCGATTGTGTTGAGCCGCGGACTGGAGAGTGGCCGCCAGGAACCGCCACTCACTGCCGCCCGGTTCCGCCGCCTTAAAGTCGTCTACTAAACGTGTAAGGTCATTGGCATCTGTCAGCCAACTGCCAAGCCTGAGTGCTCGTTCGAGAGTTGCGAAGCGTTGATTTTCTGGGTGGGTCAGAGTGTCGTAAAGGTCCGACCAGATGAACTTAAGACTGTTGCTGGCCCAAAGTTGGTCTAGATAAACATCGATTGCGTGTTCTTTTAGTGACCACGATCCAATGTCAGTTGTTTTGAGAATGTCTTTGAAAGCTGTGACTAGAGCCTGGTGTTCCGTTCCGGCGCGACTGCATGTGGAAATCGTCGTGTAGAGTGTAACGGCTGCTTTGGTGGCGATGGCGTGAAAGTCTGGGTTTTTACTTGCGAGTCCGTTCTGAATGAATCGATAAGCTGTGCATCCAGTTTTTTCGACGAGCTTCAAAGACCGAGGCAGACTGCTGGTCGCTTCGGCCGAGGTGTCTATAGTATGGGCTAGAAAAGTAATTTGGTCGTCGTCGGATGGTGAATTAAGAATATCTGCTCGAGATGCCCAGTAAGGGCCGACGTCTAAGATGCATGTTAACAGCAGGACCCCGCCTATACTCTGATACCATTCGGGGTTTATTGCCGTATTAGAAGGGAGTAAGTGGTAAGAAATGTTTGAAAATTCCTGGCAGAGTTTATCGGCCTCTTTTAATGAAGGCGGGGCTCCGGTTAAGCGTTCTTTAATGTGGTTTAATTCAAAATGTTTTACCCAAAAATCGCGGTCGAAGACATAACCCGAATGGGTAAAATCGGTAGAGTAGGCCATGGCAGCGTAAATATTCATGCTGCGTGGTAGTTTACGATTCTCAATTTTCAATTCACGTAGTCGCTCGTCGCGTCGAAAGTTAAGTTTACCGAACTGACGGGTGTATCGGTGTCTCTCGATCTCTTCTTCAAGATTTAAGGGATCATCGAAAATTTTTAAACTACTACTGTTTAGGCGATTATCGTTAAAAAATTGTTCGCAGGCAGATTGTGCATCTTTCGTCGTAGAAAAGTCCTGTTCACAGTAGAGAAAACCAGGATTATTCATTTGTCCGATTAGCGCCTCGAGTTTGGTTTTTTCCCACGAAATTTTTTTGGCCGGTTTTTCGGGTTTAGTGAGGTGAAAGAACTCGAAAAGTTTTTCCGAAAATCGAATCTTACGTTTCGATGCTATGCGTTTTTTCAGAGTACGAATTTCGGCAGAATAAAGCGTGCGTTCTAGTTGGAGCTCCTGCCGCGAACTCGATGGGTCGATTATCCCAAGATCCACCGCAAATAAATCGACCGTCGGTCCAAACGCATTTTGGAAAATGGTAGCGGAGGTAATCTGCCCGGCTTTGTGTTTTGATATTTCTTGGAGTCGGTAACTCCAAAGTGATTCGATCATGTCGGGTGGGTATCCCCGTTTTTCGAGATTATCGGAAAATGCTTTTTTTGCTATGGGGCGAGCAATCGTAAGCGGCGTGTTTGCACCAACCACGAAGACTTGACTGACGTTGGAGAGCAAGGTCGGGCAGTTGCCGGAGCATTTGCCATACAAGAGTTCGTACATTCCTGCCGTAGCGTGCCGTTCTGGCGCGTTGAGGGCATTGTGGAAACGGATATCAAAGTCGGCATCGATAACTAAAACGTCGCAAGTTGGCGCAGTAGAAATTCGTTTTTCGGAACTCAGTTGATTTTTTATATCGGTACAAAGTTTATCGAACGATCCGTATTTAAGGGAGTCAGAGTTTATCGAGATAATATTGAAGTTTAATTTCTTGAGCGCGGCCTTGATTTTGGTGGTCTCGGCGTTAGGCTTACGAAAGTTTAAAAAGCACGCACTAAAAGCGGACTGATCTTTCGTAACTTCCGTTAGTGGTTTTAGCGAAGGGGCGGGGCGTTGTTGTAGTAGAGGAGAGCCGGTAGGCGAAGGTGAGGTGTTCGAACCAGTAATGGCAAACAACGGAGTTGCGTGCAATGCGAGGGCAGTGAATGCGGCGGTTAGCAGCTGACGAAACACCCGAGGATGGTTAAGTTTAAATGCCGAGTTCATTCATATATTTGTCGGTGTTTTGGCTCAGATATAGAAGGCGTTAGCTGGTCCTCCATAGCTCTTTGTCGGCAATGAGTTCCTAGTTTAGCCTGGGTCGTTTTTTGGGGAGACTGACCAGGTTGTGGAATCAAAAAGCGGTCCGTATGCCTGTTTTCGAAACTGGGTTGCCCTGCCCCTCCCGCGTTGCCTTTATTGACCGGTAGTGTTAGTCAACCATTCCGGTTTAATATGGTGCGAAAACGCTACTTTTACCTAATTTGCAGTGTGCTGCTTTGGACAGTTGGGGCTTGGTCCACCACGGTCGCGCACGGTTCGTCATTGTCCACCGCGAGTGACGTCGAGATCTCGGCACCGAGGATGCCCGTTGGAAAACGGCCCTCCCAAGAGGTGGACCTTCACGAAACTGGTGGTGCAACCGAGCGGCGCGCACTCGACGTAGCGTTAGCTCGAGAAGCCAGCATCCAAGTGGTGCCCACTCCCTTGAAAAACGCCACTCTTTCACTAAACGGTCTTGCAGGTGAACACGTCGCAATCGCCACCGACGGCGATCCAGTCGTAGGCCGAGTCGAAGGTGCCTTCGATGCGCGCGGTCTGCCGCTCGGATCGGCCGAACGGGTAGCCATTTACCAAGGGTTGAACTCCCTGCCTTTTGGCTCTCAAAATATTGCAGGTGTCATTAACGTCGAATCCCCATGGTCGGTAGAGCCGAACACAGATCTTTCCTGGGCGATGGGCTCGCTTGGACGCATGCTCATTCGTGCCTCGACCCAGCGCAGTTCGGCATGGACTTCTTTTTCAAACTGGCGCTCCGAAGCCGTGGTGCACCCCGAGCGCCCGCAAAACACACTCTCCAACGCCGTCACCCGCACGGGCGTTGACGCCGGTGCTGTGAAAAAAAATGTTTTCACCTCCAGGGGGCGATCTTTTGATGCTCGCGTAACGGGTTTGTTTATTGACCAGAATCAAAAAGGCCTATTTGGCGGCGAACGTACACTGCAAGATCAAAATCGCTACGGCGCCGCAATCGATTTAAAAAGTGGCGATTCATCGTTCCGTGTTTCCTGGAATCGTTTTGAAAGTAAATTTCAGGGACTCGCCACCGACGATTCTCCTAATCGACAAGACCGGGAGTCAGAGCAACTCTGGCGCTTCGGACCACAAATAGAAGAAAATATTTCGGGCACCACGCTTCTCGCGGGCGTACAGGGTGAACTTCACGAAATTAGTTCGTCGCGATTGCCTGACGCGCGCACGGTATCCACTACGCGGGTGAATCCCTATCTAGGTGCTCGGCGCGCGTTTCCACTGAACACTGTCGAGTCAGCGCTGGTCGTGGGTGCAGGTACGCGTTATGATTCAAACCCCAAACTCTGGAGCCCACGCGCCGAAATTGCGCACACGGTGCAATCTTCTCTAGGAACGCACGAAACAACTCTTCATTCCGGCCTGGGTTTTCGCGATGTAACGGCCAAGGAAAAGTATTTAGAATTCGAAAACTCCGCCGTCGGATATCGAGTGATAGGCAACCCCGCACTTCAAATGGAGCGAGCCTGGATTTCAGAGCTTAAACATTCGCTCCTGGCAGGGATCGATCGTTTCGAAGTCGGCATTTCGGCTGTCCGCGTGAGTGATGCAATTGGGTACGTGCCAACTCAGACCAATAGCGGAATTTGGAGTTACGATAATGTGGGCAACACTCAAACGTTTGGCGCGCGCGCTCAATGGGCTCATTATTTCGGTAACGAATTTAACGGCCGCCTTCAGTGGCTTGGGCTTCGCGGTCGCAATCTATCGACCAACGGCGATTTATTTTTGCAACCCACACACCGTGTATCGCTGCAGTTCGGTCGGAGTGTAACGCGAGGATTTTCGTTTTTAGGCACCGCCGTTTGGACGGCTCGCCAAGCCTTTTTCGATGCCAACCGAAACGGACTCACCGACGACGAGTGGATCGCTTCATTTTGGAATGGTGCCCTCGAAGCTTCTTATGGATTTCGCCTAACTCCGATTGCCGATGTGTTTACCTTTTTCGTTCGTGGCGACAATCTCTTGGACGTAGTGCGACCCAAAACATTTCCGATTGAACCTCGAACTTTTTTGGCAGGACTCAGAGCCGAGTTATGAAACAAAAATTTAAAAACATCGCAGTTGTCATGATGGGAGCGTTGGTCTCAGGGTGTAGTTTTTTTGATGCGCCACCAGTTCCGAACGAACGTCCCGGCGGGGGATCGATTAGCGTAAACCAAGCAATCGAGGGTGGTTGTCAAACAAGGCTGGGTGGACAAGTCGCGCAAGTCGTCACTGTGCCGCTTAAAGAGAAACATGACAAAGATGTTTGGGTTTATTGGACCGCCGGGAGCGATTCGGTGCAGGAACAGCCCGACTCCGCCTGGGTGGAAAGCGCAAACTGGGACCTACGTGTAAAACGAAAAATTCCGGTAATTGGCACTAACGGTGGAATAACCTCTAGAAAAATCGCTAAGTTAGCTGAAGGCCAGGCCAGGGCCGCTTTACTTTTTTGGAGCACTCGTCTCCGCGATCCCCTGCCCGAACCAGAAATTCTCGAAAATCGTGCAGATTGGTCGGAAGATCGTTACGAAGGTATTGAATTTGACACCCTAAGTCTGATACCTGACTATCAGAATCCGCTGATCAATCGAGTGCATCTAAGTAACACAGCTGAAACCGGAATACTGTCGGCCTATGACCCGGGATCTCATGATTTGACGCTTAGCGGTAACGTTTTTATTCTCCGTGCGGCAAATGGGCGAGATTTTTTCGCTCTGCGGTTTTGTGAGTATAGCCGTCCCGGAAATTGGATTCAGTTTCAATGGGTGCGCTTGGCGCATACATGGAATAACGAGAGAGGTGAAGGTATGAATTTAAAAAATTGGTCTCAGGTAGCGGGTGTTGCACTCGGATTAGGATTGGCTTCAGTGGTAGTAGCTGAAGAAGTTATCGAAAATGGCAGTCCAGATGTAGTGCAAACAGAAGTCGTCGCAGAAGCCACGCCGACCCCAGAAGCTTCGCCAACGCCAACGGTTGCGCCCGAAGTTGAGCCAGTGGCGACCGCAGCACCAGAAGCAGAACCTTCCCCAACACCCGTCGTAGAAGCCTCGCCTACGCCAGCTCCTGCAGTTCTTAAAGAATGTACGTTTGACGTGGCGTTTGCGCCGGTACCACCGAAACCCGAAGAAACGCGCGTTCTTTGGAACGGATTAAATCTTTTCAATTGTTCAGTGGTTCGGGCAACTCGTGAAACGAACGAAGTTAAATCTGAGTCTGGAGAATTAACGAAACTTCCAGGCGGAGTGTTCCCTGGCGTTCTCGAAGGCACCGAAGAACAAGAAGAATTAAAATGGCAGGTGCGTGTACGACAAGCCTACGTAGGAACCAATGCTGCCGTTGCTGGATTTGTGAAAGACGCAAAATTTGAAACACTCGACGTGGTCGCCGAAAAACAAACTTGGGCCGCTGATCGCCTGTTCGACGCAGACGGTAAGTATGGTCCGGGTGGCGTCGACTACTACAATCCTACTGTCATGGGCTGGGCTCGTTTTTACGACCCTGAGCGCCACGCGTTCATGCCCGTGGGCCAAGTTTACGTTGTAAAAACTCCAAGCGGCCACTTCGCTAAGCTGCAAGTAGTAAAATACATCGTGAACGGCGGGGGTTATGAGGCCGATCCGGAGCAAGAGGGCGGATTTGTTTGGAACCCTGACCAAGGTCCGAAAGACGGACGAATTCACATGGTTCTTCGTTCGGTGGCAAATCTTACGAAAGACGACACACGTTTAAAGTAGTCGCTCGTCGCTGGTCAGGCTAGAATAGAGCCATGGACTGGGGAACGAAACGATCCACGTTAAAGGTGGTTTGGAGCGTAGTCGCGATGGCCGTAGTCGTGACTGCGTTAACGCTCGTGCTCGTGTGGCGGCTCGATCGCGTAGAAAATCGCGCAAGCGCGGTGAACCAATATTATCTGCCAGTAATTCGATCGCTTAATGTCATGCAAGGTAAGTGGCAGGCTTATCAACGCACCTTCGAACAAAACGTGGGGTTTCGTCGTTGGGGAGCTCGCACAAAACCCACTACGGTTTCGGGTCGGTCCGGTTTGGCGAAAGCCTTTGGCTCTGATGTCACCGACCTTGAAAAAATTCTCCAAGCCGCTCGAAGCAATTCAAATGTTAAAAACAAACGCGACGTTCATTTTGCGGTTGTAGACGAAGTGGCTACTTGGTTACGACGGGTCGACGATATTTCCAAAAAAGAGACTGAGTTTTTTGTGAGTCTCGCCGAGCGACTAAAGAACAAAGACTACACAGGTGCGGCGCTGCTTTATTCCAATTTTCGAGCTTCGCTGACTTCCGTGTTTACCACCGAATGGTCTGATCTCAGCCATCGAATCGAATTGGTTGCCCAAGAAAATCAGCATTTAATTGAAAGCGAGTTGGGCACTTCGCAAAGTATCGTACTGTTTTTTTTGATTGGCACGCTGGTGCTTTCGCTCATTGTTCTGCTCAAACTCAACCGCTGGGTAGTGCCAGTTTCGGAATGGACGCGCGTCGCACGCGAAATCGTTCTACGAGGCACTCATTCAGATATTAAGTATCCCCCGGTGCGGGGGAGTATGCCGGAAGAAATGCAAATTCTTACCCGCGAGTTCACGCGCATGGCAACAACGCTGGGCGAGCGTGAAAAAACCATTAACGAACAAAAAAAGAAACTTGAAGCTGCGGTTGAAACCGAACGAAAACTGGCTCATGCCAAGAAGCTCCTTCTTGCAGCCAATATGTCTTCGCAAGTGGCCCACGAGGTGCGTAATCCGCTCAATTCCATGGGTCTCCAACTTGAAATGCTTAAAGAAGATTTAGAAAGCAAAATTGGCGAAGGAGACGCTTTACTCAAACGAGTCGACACCGTGACCCAGCAAATTCAACGTCTCGAGCGAATTACGGATCGGTACCTTGATTTGGGTAGTGTGCGGGATCAGGCGCGCAAATATGAGTCAGTCGATCTCCACGCATTGATTGAGGATTGTGTTGAATTCGTGGCCCAGGAATTGGCCGCACGAAAGATACGGGTAGAACTAAAACTCGACGCGAAACAATCAACTGCTCGAGGTGATCGCGACGCATTATCGCAGGTGCTATTTAACTTATTGCGAAATGCAATGGACGCCCTTGGGGGAGATCTAGAAAATCTTAGCCCGTCTCAAAGCGACAAATGGATTCGCATTTCCACGAGGAACGTGGATCAGTCCGTGGTCGTGAACGTTGAGGACAATGGGCCGGGCGTGAAATCGGGGTTGGGGGCTCAAATATTCGAGCCTTTTGTTACGACCAAAGCTCAAGGACACGGCTTAGGGCTCAGCATTTCTCGCCAAATTTGCTTGGATCACGGCGGCGAGCTGGATCTGACTGTTGGTGCTTCTCGAAACGGAGCTAGTTTTGATATGAGGGTGCCATGCGCATACTAGTGGTTGAAGACGAAGCTCACAATCGGGAAGCCATTGGCGATGTACTCACGCGATTGGGGCAAACAGTGACGATCGCGGCAGATGCTTCTGATGCGATGGTGAAGCTCAATGCTGAATCTTTTGATCTCGTTTTAAGTGACGTGAGAATGCCCGGGATGAGTGGCATCGATTTTTTTCGAGCCGCCATAAAAATGCTGCCCGATTCTTTGCCAAAGTTTGCATTTATGACCGCCTATGGTCGCCTCGATGAAGCCGTTGAAGCCATGCGGCTTGGAGCTTTACATTTTCTTTCAAAGCCCATTCGGAAAAAAGACCTAGAGGTTTTGATTCACGACGTTGGTCGTGAAGTTGGATCCAAGGCAAAAGACTCCACGAGAGGACACCCGCATGAACCAGTGGTGGTGTCGCGCACCTTTGCAGAGGTGATTCAAACCATCGACCGCGTTGCTCCCAATCTAGCGTCAGTGTTATTGGTTGGAGAAAGTGGCGTAGGAAAAGAAGTTCTTGCGCGAAGGCTGCATGCCAAAAGTGCACGAACCAGCGCTCCGTTTGTTGCATTTCACGCCGGTGCCGTACCGGAATCTTTGGTTGAGAGTGAACTTTTTGGTTACGTAAAAGGGGCCTTTACCGGAGCCGATCAGGACAAGCCGGGACTGTTAACTCAAGCGAATGGCGGTACTTTTTTTCTCGATGAGATTGCCACCATGCCGGTGGGAGTGCAGGCGAAGCTCCTAAGAGTGATCCAGGAACGAATGGTGCAACCGCTCGGAGCCACCACTGCCCACCCGATAGATGTCCGTTGGGTGGCAGCGACCAACGCCAATCTCAAAACTGAAGCCGAGCGGGGTGGGTTTCGCCAAGATCTATTGTATCGCCTAAGCGTTGTGGAAGTCGAAGTGCCTCCGCTTCGCACCCGCGTTGAAGATATTCTCCCGCTCACTCAAGCATTTTTAGAAGAGTTTTCACGCCGAGAAGGGCGAGCGGTGCTGACGTTAAATCCAAATGTAGCCGAAAAACTAAAGGCCTACCCTTGGCCCGGCAACGTGCGTGAACTTCGTAACGTGGTAGAAAGGGCTGTAGCTTTGGCGACTGCCGATCAGTTTGATGTTGCGCTTTTGCCGGAACAGGTAAACTCGGCAGAGAAATCGCGCGAAGTTCGAATTGCAGTAGGTACGACTCTTCAATCGGCTGAAGATAAACTCATTGAAGAAACACTACGCATGTGTGGCGGCGACAAGGTACAGGCAGCAGCGATTCTTGGTGTTGCTCCCCGAACTATTTATCGATGGTTGGAAAAACGCACTCAAGTTTAAAAAACTTCTTCTTTACTCGTGTGTGTAACTGGAGCGTTTTGTAATTCTCGTAGTAGATCCAAATACAGCTTTTTTGCGTTTTGCTGTGAGATGCGATCCCCATTCAAGGTTGTAGTATAAATTTTTTGAATGAACTCGAGTTTCGTTTTACCCGAAGCGAAGCTGTTATAAAGTTTTTCACCCGCAATGAAGCCCAAATTTCTCGTAGCTTCTAAAAATATTGAGCCTCGATTGGGGCCGATCGCCAGCGAAATTGGGAGCGGTCGCGAAACGTAACGTCCGTTCGGTTCGCGTAGGTAGCGCCGCTGCGATTCGCAATGTTTTAATACCAGACCAGCTACTTTTTTGGTGGTGCGTTCTTGTAGAAGAGGCTTTTTGCCCAACGCTCGATTCGCTAATGCTCGAAAGTCGTCTTCTAGATCGCACTTGCGCTTATGATTGAGTGTCTTGCTGCCGAAATAAGCAATCATGTTACGCAACAGATTCTGAAAAAAGTGACGTTGTGGATCAACTAAAATGTCCAGACTTCCCGAGTGCGAAGCGTGTAGTAAGGTCGACGCGGCTTCTCCGACCGCATTTACCGATTCCGAAGGCAGGTAAATTGCTATCGACGGTGAAGAAAGAGTTCCTTTGGTGCGCATCGGAATCAGAACCGTGCGATTACCCAGCACTTGAGCTTTTATAGTTCTCAATTCTGCCTTCGTTAGGCTTCGCAATAATTCGCTATTCGAAAGAAATGCGAGGTCGTTGACCGTGTGAATAGAAAAATCCACCACACTATTCAAGGGGAGCTGAAGTGTTTCCGCCAAATGTTTAAGGTTTTGAGTAGTGAGTTCGTGAAAACTAATGCCTTCACCTTCGTCAATTAATTGGCTGGCTTCTGCCCACTGTAAATATGATTGAAGTTTAACCCAGGGAGCTGCGCTGATTATGCAATATCGATCGGAACTTAATTTAAGAACGTCGACCGTGTGTTCGCGCCCCTGTGAGGCAAGGCGCCAATACAAACTTTCACTGTTCTGAAAAACTGTGAGAATTTTTCGTTTAGACTTAGCACGCGCTAATTCTGTTTTTATTTTTCGCGGAATATGACCACTAGCCAAATGAAGGTCCCCATACAAGACCACTAGCCTTCGGTTCGGATTGGCCAATGCAAATTGAGAAATAACCTCTGCGGCGTGTTGATCTCGCGCAGTAAGCTCCGAAGTACCGGTGTTGAGTGCCAACACCGGGAGTCCGCGCTCCTTTGCGAAAAGAACTAGCGGCCTAAAGTTTTCCCAGGGAAAACCCCACTTTTTTGAGTAATCAATCTTCTTTAGCAACTCGTTTTCTGAAATTGCGTCTTCCAGAAACTGATCCAAATATTTTTGATCTTCCGTTCGCACCAGTTCTAAACCAAGAGCCAGACCGCGTTTGTTGGGTTCGGTAGGGTCGTCGAGATTCCAAAGATCGGTTAAAAGTCGTAGGGCCGATCTCTGTGACTGGGAAAACGTGTGATAATCGCCAACCAAAACGATGTCGGCTTTTTGGGCGGCTGCGATGAGGGCCGGACGATTAGAATATTCGGCAGCGCCACGGAATTCTTTTTTGTAAGCTTCGTAATAACTACGCAGTTCCCGTGGTTGTTCGCCAAGGGTTTTACGAACCTCAGCTCGAATCATTAGGAGAATGTTTTTTTGTAATTTAAGTATTCTCCGATGGCTCATTTAGTTATTTAAAAAAATCCGATCAGTGCAATGATCTAAGCCTCGAGTGCGTGAAAAAGTAGCATTGTGAGCTAAAAATTTAGCGAAATGTTCAAAAACTACACTCTCGAATCTACAAGCTAGAGTTTTGGCTTCCGCATTACTCGATACAGAATGACCTCTAGCATGTGGACAAAATCGCAACTCATAGTGAACTTCATTTTCAGTTAAACGGCGCGGTAGTAAAGGCTTCCACTGCAAATCTCCACCTTCCAGAAACTGATAGAGCCCTTCGAAAACGCTATAGGAGTCGTACCGCTCATCATTTGGAATTAAGAGCTTTTCGCCCGCAATCTCTCGCCCCCAAAGCGCGCATATATTGATACACTCCTCGATACGAATTTGAGCCTCAGTCTCGCCGACGCGCTGGTGATGCGCATGCAAAAGATCAAAAAGGTGAGCTTCGAAAGCGCAAAGCTCGTCGTAAAAGCGAGCAAGAAACGATTCGACTGGTGTATCGTCTAACAATTCAGTGAGCGGATAGGGCTTACGAATGCCGAGGCCCGAAACCTTTTCGGCACGATCTAAGGTAGATGCAAAAAGTTTTTCGGTTCTGGCTAGCGAAACCAGAAGTTCAGGGTCTCCGCTATTTTGGTAAACCTCCGCAATACGACGCAACCACTGTAGGCGGCGAACAATGGCTCCAAAAAAAACGTAGTGTGAAGGACCTACCAGACTAGGCATAACGGTTTATAGTCTCAATGAAGAAACTCTTTCATGTCCCCGGCGACTTCAAACAAATCCTGCGAGAGTAAATTCAATACGAACTCATAAATGGCAATTTCAGAGTCAATATCCCCAATCACGCGAACAATTTCGGTGGTTTGGGCCGTAAAGAGCGGAATATCACGCGGAATCCGAAGTAAATGCGTGGCCTCGGACCATAGATGATCTTTTAGCTCTTTGAGTTGCGCGACAACGTAGTTTTTGAGCGCAATTGGAACCGTGAGTTGAATCACGGGACCTTGTCGGGCATTAATGAGTACGAACGCCAAGTCGCCCTGCGAAACTGCACTGACGTCGGCTAATATCCAATGGTCCGGTGAAAGCGGTGTTTTGCTGCGATCGGCAAAATGCACTCGAATTTCCGGACAGTCACGCAAACGCGCTAACAACAATGAAGGGTAGAACTGGGTAACCGACTCTGGAAGCAAAGCAAAACACTCTTTGGTGGCGTTCACATTGAACAGAGGGCGATAACGTTCGGCGGCTCGCCTCAAAGTATGCGCCTTTTTGGCCATAGCGACAAAGCGAGCTTGCTTAGCATCATGCGAGTCGCCGTTAGCGCCGCCAAAAGCCCAAGTCTTTAGCGCGGCGGCGGCTGGTTTTTTTTCGCCAATCCAATCGAGTGCTTCGTGCACCAACTCACTTGGTACCGACGAAAGATCAGGCATCGGAGCCGATTTGAGTTCCTGCAAACGTGGAGTCTTACCCGCACCCTGAACAAAGAGTTGATGTTTGAGCCAAAACTGAACCGGTGAAGAATTGAGCATAGCCACTAGCCAGGCAACATCTGAAGGGTTGTGCGGAAAAATTAAGGTTTTTCCTGGTTCTGGGTTTCGATTGAGCGGGAGAAATCCGAGCGTGTCGTCTTTTCGAATCACTTCAATCGCGGTGCTTTTAACCGACGGGCCAGCAAAAAGGCCATTTTGACTATCTTGAGCCCAAGTTTGAATCGACGCTAACTGAAAAAGTTTCGGAAATTTCTGGTTCAAATGGCGCACAAGTGGTGCGGCACCTCGAACGAAAAGGTGGTCCCAACCGCGCTCAGCAAGTTCGTGTTGAGTGGCGCTAGAATCTTCAAGCTCCGTGAAATCGATACGATTAGTCCCGAATTTGCCAAACCGCGGTCGGTGTAAATCTCTTTCGTTTTTATTATGCACGCGACGAAAAACATAAAGGTAACGATAAGGGGCGAGTTCTTCACCCGTAAGTTCTACGAAATACTCCAGCGTGGCCATGCCAAGAAGGGCTTTTCGCAAACGTTCGCCGTCGTGGGAATCGGGCAGTACTCGGTGGGAGAGATACACGCAGGTGCCGTTTTCTTTAAGCTTGCTGATTGCGAGGTTTAAATGAAGCTCTCCCCAATTTAGATTGGAGCTGCTCGAAAGAAGCCCTCTCCAGTGCGGCAGTTGCTCTGAAAGTGCTTTGAGCCACCGAGTCGATTTAGAACGATCAATATGATCTAATACGAGCGCTTGATCAAAACCTTCGATCTGCTGAATTTGTCCTGCGGTTCCCTGGTGCAAACGCGAAACATCGGGACCACCGAGCGGAAGTTGCTCAAGATTATGCAGTTCAAGCCCCATGAGAGGTGCAATATGAAGAATCTGGGGCAGTCGTGTGCGTGTAGGTGAGCACTCCTTCAAGTGGCGAAGCAATGCGAGCAAACCCATCATCTCTGTGAATGAAACTTCAAACAGTTCACTTTCACAGGCCCAAATCGCACGTGAAACTTGCGAAGAATCGGTGCAAATGTCAGTGCACTCACCACCGAGTTTCGTAAGTAGTTTTTCCACGAGGTTGAGTGAAAAGTCGCCGAGTTCAAGGCACGGTAGAAAAGTTTTTTTACAAACAGTTTCACCGTGGAAAGAACTTAAGTAGGTGACCCCTAGTTTTTCGAGAACCTCTTCGCAAAAGGCGGCTACTTTTCTTTCACCGTCGAAATCGAGGTGCCGAAACTGTCTTCGAAGGGGCGTGGTCGACATCCATTTGCGAGCACTGTGATCGCTCCATTCAAAATTTTCTGACTTGTTATTAAACTGCTCGAGGGCGGCAGCAAGTTGTTGCTGGGCCGCAGTGCTTGGAACATACCAAGAGTACAGATTGCTTCGAACAAAATTCCAGCAGTGCTTGTCGTAGGAAAAACCTTGAGCACAGTTCTGCAGAAAACTATGAATGGTAAAATTAAGTCGCCCAAGATCGGCGTTTTCAAATGAGCGCCAGCCAAGAACACCGAGGTGTTTTAGAAAAAAGATTCCTAAAATTTGGAAAAGCGCGACTTCGGCTACGAAACCTTCCCAGGCTGCCAAGCCAAGCGTGCGGCCGAAATCTGTTTCACGATAGCTTTCACGCAAAATATCGGTGAGGGAAAGCGAACGATTGAGTTTTTCCCCTCGAGCTCGTGCAACTTTGCGAGCAATGAATTCAAGACGGCGCTCAATAGCGGTTCTTCTTCCTGGATTCAATGCCAGCAGTCGATCTCGTGATGCGCGTACGTCTTTGGTAAGAATTTCAAACGCCGCATTTAGTGGATGTTGTTCCAACGAAACGCTCAGCTGGGGATCGAGGCGAAGCGCCGAAGTTGGTGCCGATTGTGTCGCTGAAGTGCTGATTCCACCCTTGCTAAGGGCAAAAACCATAGGGTTGGAATTGCCGAGCTCGGGATCGTCGGTGACGACCCGGCCCAAAAGAGTTTTGGTATTCAGGAGTTGGGACAGTTGTGATCGTTCGGATGAAGTTTGCTCGATGCCCATGTCTGTTCTGAAATTAGTACCGAAAGACTTCAGAAATTTGAAGACTTGCCGAAAAAATTAATAGCGGAACCGGGCACGGTCTTAACAATATGCTCGGAGAGGAGAATCTATGGTACAGGGTGACAAAGAAGTCGCACAGCCACAGGACGATACGGGTGAGATCGATCGCATCATGAAAGAGATCGAAGAGCTCGAAAAAAACATGGGTGCAGCGCCTGCAGCAGCGCCTGCAGCGGGTCCAGTGGTCGCGCCCGAAGCCGCGGTTGCCCCAGCTCCAGTTAAGGATGCTGCGACGCAAGAGCCAGTTGCTCCAGTTTCGGCAGAAACAAACGAAGACGACAATATGCATCATAATGTTGTGCCGCTTCATGCAGATTCGGGCGATTCCGAGAGTTTAGTTGAGTCGGACGCCGTGTTAACTAACAACGAACCACTTATGAAATCTGATTCTCAATACGAGGGCGACGGTGCTCTGGCGTTGAAAGTCGGTGGGTGTGCGGAAGTTCAGCTCGAGTTTACTCGAGCCGGCGTGGCAGTGACTCTTCACTGTTCTGACGACGGACTTTCGATCACTACTGACCAAGGCGCCGAATTCCGAATTCCCTTTCGAAAAGCAGCCTAAGTCCGGTAAAAGCATCGCTAGATGCTCAGTATCTCATCGGGGCTCCTCCGGGGCCTTTCCTTAACTTCTCCACCCGAAAAGCTTGCTCATGAGGGCGTGCGCCCGACTGGACAGAAAACCCGCCAAGCGGTTTTTAATGTGTTGCGCCACTTTCAGTTTTGCGGTGAACCTATTTTGGCCGGGGCAGTAGTGGCCGATTTGTTTGCGGGAGCTGGAACCCTTGGGCTTGAGGCCGTGTCCAATGGCGCTAAAAGTTGTGTATTTTTGGAAGCTCATCGCGCTGTTTTGCCGGTATTGCAGCGAAACGTCGCGATCGTCGCCGAAAAAATGCTCAAGCAAGGGCACGAAGTGCAATTGAGCGTTCTCCCGGGAGACGCACTTTCCAACTACTCGAGGCTACCAAGTATTCGAATTTTGTTCGCCGATGCGCCGTATAAGGCCGCAGTCGCCCTGCAATTGCTCGAGACCGAGGCTAAAAGTTCGAAAATAGATCAAAATGGTCTTCTAATTCTCGAAGTCTCGATCGCCGAAAAGGTGCCCGGTCAGGTAGGGGCGCTCGTGCGTTTTGACGAAAAGATTTACGGTGACACGGCCGTTCATTTTTTTGTAAAAAAAGGTTTCGCATGAACCGCCTAATACGACGCGCACTTTATCCAGGAAGTTTTGATCCGCTCACCAACGGGCACCTCGACATCATCGAGCGAACGCTCTCGGTTTTTCATGAAGTTAGAGTTTTAGTGGCGGCGAGCTCGCGGAAAAACTCAATGCTTTCAATGGAAGAGCGCGTGGAATTAATAAAAAAAGCATTCAAAGGTAATCGGCGAGTGACCGTGGATTGTTGGGAAGGTCTAATCATGGACTACGCCCGAAATCACAAAATGCACGCCGTGGTGCGCGGGTTGCGAGCTGCCAGCGATTTCGAATACGAGTTTATGATGGCTGCGATGAATCGCAATCTTAATTCGGACGTTGAAACGTTTTTCATGATGACCGGTCAGAATATGTTTTTTATCAGCTCGACGATGGTGAAAGAACTTTTTCGCTTTGGGGGAGATATCGCGCCCTACGTTCCTAAACCCGTGCTGCAACGGCTCATGCAAAAACGTAAAGAAGGGGAACTCTAAATGCATAAACTCGCTGATCGACTTGCGAACGTCACGGAAAGTTCAACCCTGAAAATGAATTCAGCCGCACGTGAATTAGCGGCCCAGGGAAAAAAAGTCATCAACCTGACGGCGGGAGAGCCTGACTTTAAGCCGTTTTCGGCGATCAAAGACGCTACGATTGATGCCATTAAATCAGATTTCAACAAGTATACGCCGGTCCCTGGTATGCCGGAATTGCGCAAGGCAATCGCAGAAAAACTAAATCGGGAAAATGGGCTTGCTTACAAGCCGGAAGAAGTTTGTGTCTCGGCGGGTGGTAAACAAACGATTTTTAACTTTATTCTTTCGATCGTGAACGATGGAGATGAGGTGTTGATACCCGCGCCCTACTGGGTGAGTTATCCCGAGATGGTGAAAATCGCCGGAGGCAAACCTGTAATTTTGCCGACAACTCGCGAAGCTCGCTTTAAAGTTACTCCCGAAGCGTTAAAGGCCGCGATCACTAAACGAACTAAAGCCTTTATTATCAACAGTCCTTCAAATCCCACCGGAATGATGTATTCGAAATCCGAGCTGGAAGCACTCGCCAGAGTGCTCGAGGGCACAAATGTGTGGGTGCTCTCCGACGAGATTTACGAAAAATTGGTGTATGAGGGGCAATTCGTTTCGTTCGCAAGTCTTTCGAAAGATGCTTTTTCGCGTACGATCACGTCCAACGGTTTTTCGAAAAGCTACGCAATCACAGGCTGGCGTGCCGGTTACGCCGCTGGTCCCAAAAACGTAATCGATGCGATGGCTATGATTCAAGGGCAGAGCACCTCTGGCATAGCTTCGATTGTTCAAAAAGGTGCTCTTGCGGCCCTTGCCGTTCCAAATTCCGAAATCGAAAAAGAAATGCTTTCGTTGCGAAAACGCCGAAACCTAATGTGTGAAGTGCTTCGTAAAGCCGAGGACCTCAAGTTTCTGACTCCCGATGGTGCTTTCTATGTTTTTGTTGATGTTTCGGCGTATCTTGCGCGAAAACCGGGGCTCACTACCGATGAATTTGCTCTCGCGCTTTTAAAGAATGAGTGTGTTGGAACAGTTCCAGGCAGTGGGTTTGGGGCCGATGGATACTTGCGCTTGAGCTTCGCCGTGAGTGAGGCAGAAGTGCGTGAAGGCACAGAGCGTCTGGTGGCGGCGCTTAAAAAAATCTAAGTAACGGGAACGTTGATTCGACCGGAATTTTCTACCTAGCAAAAGATGCAACCCTTGTGCCGGCAGGAGTTGCACGGTTCAGTCTCTCGCTAAAAAAAACTATCATTACTATTAGGAGGGCTGCGTCCTATGACAGCGCGTTCGCACACGCCTAAGCGCGTGGTTTTACCGGTATTATTTTTAGTAATGTTTTTTCATGCATGCAGTGCAAGTTACAAAGACATTGGTTCGCCCACCGGTCGAAAAGCGATCATGGACGATGCGATTAACTACCTTACGGACGGAAACTGCGAGTCAGCCATTACAACTCTGCAACCGTTGTACATTTCTCGGTGGGTAGATAACGAGGTCCGCTTACTCTATGCTTCAGCCTATGCGTGCCAGGGCGGTGTAGATTTTCCAAACTTAATTGCCGCGATTAAAGACTCCCCCGCGGATATTTGGAGTCCACTCGTAAAGGCTAACTACTCGGATTTAGGAGATGGAAAAGCAATCGCGTTATTAACCGCAGCAAGTATCATACGTCAAACCGCGGAAATAGCTGGGTCTTTCGAAGCGTCTGCTCGTACGGAGGACGCCAATCTTTATATGATTGTCGTTCAAGTGCAGTTGATTTCTACGACCATTAGCGGTCTCGGTCAGGCTGATCGAACTACCGGCAACGAAGGCATCGCGGGCTGGCCTGCGACATCAGGAGATATGTACCGCTGTCGTATACAGTCGGCGGTTTCGACCATTCAGGACTCGCTTGAATACGTGGAATCATCGACGAATCTCCAAACCCTCTCCAATGCGATTACGACTTTGTGTGTCGGCAGTTGCTCAACTAACCGCGACCCGGAAGGGTGTAGTGCCGCAGACAATTTAGAGGGGCTGGCACTGATGAACGGGATCTCAGCCGATTGGACGGGACCTTAAACTGAAAAGACAACTGTTTTTCACTATCGCTGTGCTGATTGTGGGAATGCTAGAGAGTGTTCGGGGAAGCGCTCGCGAACTTCCCGAATTCTACCGCGGAATTCGGGCAATGGGCATGGGGAATGCCTATACAGCTGTGGCCAACGATGAGGATTCGGTATTCTATAATCCGGCGGGATTGGCTCAAATTCGTCGAATGCGGTTTAATTTCATAAATCCAAAACTAGAGGCCAGTAAAGACGACTACTCTTCTGTGCAAGACATTGGAGATGCCGCCGAACAGTTCGATGCTTCGGCAGTTTCAAAATTATTCGGTAAAAATATTTATGCCAATGGTTCGATGTTTCCGAATATTGCATTCCCACATTTTCTCTTGGGTTTCATTTATCAAGGAGAGTTTCACTTACAGGCCCGAAACAAAGCCATGCCCCGAGTCGAGACACGCTATTTGTTGGATCGAGGATTAGTCGGAGGGTTTGCGTTCGAGCTGAGAGGGCTTTCGCGTCGCCATTTTTTACGGCTTGGTACCAGCGTAAAATGGATCACACGTCGCGGGTTCGACACCACGATTCCCTTGGCTAAACTCATGGCGGCTGACAAAAGTTATTTTAAGTCACTGCTCAAGGGGCCCGCGAGTGGGGTAGGGTTGAATGTAGGACTGCAGTACGACATTCCGATTGCGCTCACCGACGACTTGATCATTGGTAGCGCGTGGCAAGATGTGGGGGATACAGATTTCGCATCTCGAGTGAACGGCGATGGGCCTCCAAAAATTCGCAATAATCTTTCGGCAGGGTTAGGGTGGATTCACCGATTTAGTAAAAAATCGACGGCCATGCAAAATATTAAGGTTACAGCCGAAGCGCGCCACCTAACTGAAGAAAATCGCGATCCTAGATTAAAAGCCCACCTTGGAATGGAGCTCGACTTGGATTCTATTTTCCTGCGGTTTGGAATGAATGATCTCGCATATACCGCCGGAGTGGGTCTCGATATGTGGCTGATTCGGGTAGCAGCGGCGACCTACGCGGTGGAGACCCAAACTTTGGCCGGAATGGATAAAGAACGTCGCTTCGCCTTGCAGCTTGAATTTGGCTTCGATTTGGCGAGGAAAACCTCACGTACTGGACGACAGGAAGACCGGTACCGACGACCGCGTCAGTAACCGCGATCCAAATTTAACTCGCAGCGGGTTTACGATTTTTGGCACAACCATCAACGATCTTTGAGCGAAAGTTGTTGAGTTCGTCTTCCCAAACTTCTTCTTCATAGGGCCAATATTCTTTGCCATCGTCGTCGGGGCGATTCTTAGCGGCTTCTTTTTCATTTACCGCAAAATTTTGCGCGGCCTGCATTGCGAGATTTTGAGAGGCACCCGCGTAGATTTCATATTCGAGCAACGCCATGTTCGAGTTTACGAATTTTAGTTCTTCTTCCATGTTCAGCGCCCGGGCGCGAAGAAATTTAGCCATTTCGAGTTTGAAAGTGTTTCGAGTCTCATCAAGTGCCGATTTAGCCCAGCTAAATATTCGCTTCCCAGCGCTCGGAAAGAGTAACTCTACGTTACGTTCCTCGCGAGCAATCAAATTGAGGGCGGTCTGACGTTTGATAAACTCAGGATGTCTGGCGAGCTCTCGAAGTGCTACTGGGTGCATTTGCGGCGGCTGCTTAGATAGAAAAGCAATCACAGCATCGTAGTGAGCGGTCGACGATTTTTTTGCGCTAGCGTTGAATTCGGTCACGCTCTTGGTAAGCGGTACGTACATTAATTTATATTTTTTTACCGAAGTGAACGCGTCACCGAACTGACAAAGCTCTTGGTACCCAAGGGTTTGTAAAAAGTAGGAGTCAGGCATGTAAGCACCCTCGAAGTAAGGAGTGTGCAATGTAAACATGTTTCCCACTGCGTGGTGTTTGTCGCCGGATTTTAGTAATGACCATCCGTTATCTACTGCCGATTCGAGCCATATATTCGTTTCTTTGGTTACTTGCTCGAGATACTGGTTGGCGGCTTTGTAGTTGCCTAGAATGAAATGAATGCGCCCCAGTGCGGTAGCTACGGCATCGAAAACTGCCGGGTCTTCAACCGTTCTAAATAAATCGGTCAACTCTCGCCCGGCGAGTTCCTGGCTGGCTCTGTTCTCGGGTTTGGCAGCATAGATGCAAAGCGCGGCAAGATAGCGACCGCGTTCGCTCCAGCTGGATTTAGGAGCTATGCCTTGGGCCAATTTACGAGCGGATTCAAAACGACCGGAATCAAACGCGCGCTCCGCCAACACGAGGCTGGCAAAACTTCTCGCTTCGTCGGAGAGGCCGCTATGATCGATAATTTTTTCGAAAACATTTGGGCGAATTAAAGTTTTAGCGCTGAGTTGACCTCGCGCCACTTTCGATAGTGTTTCGAGAGTGTAACTGTTGAATTTCAGACCCTCTGGCGAGTTTTGGCTAGGGTCTAGTGCTCGCACTAGACTGGTGGCAGCGAGGGTTGGGATGTTTTGTTCGAATAACAAGTGTCCCAAAAACGCCAGTGATTTGAGTTTAACGATTTCCGCCTTTGTTCCGGTGCCGAGGCGATGCAATTGATCGCCGGCGTTGTCGTTTTTGTCACCCACGATAGCAAGCAGCGCTCTCACCAGTTTTAATTCATCTATGTGGACTGCCGTAACCGGAATAATCGCTTTATCCGACAGCGGCAATAGTCGTGCGTTGTTGGTAAAGGTATCTGACGCGAACGTGATGCTTTCCTTCGGCGAAGATTCAGGACTATATTTTTTGTGAAGCTCAATACGAAGCGCCGGTTCTTGAGCCGCTATCGTGAGCAATGGTTTTGTGGTCTCGAATTCCAAGGTGCTCGGGTCTTTGAGTAAGCGAGTAAGGCGGTTGCTTTGTTCAATGGATTCATTGACGAGTGCTACGATTTTGCGATCGGCCTCGGGGCTAGAGATTTTTGAAACCGAAGTGGGCGTTCGACCCGATACATCTAGTTTTTGATAATCAGAAGATTCGGAATCGCCGTTTCCAGGAATAACCCGGCCAATTGTACTTGTGAGCGCAGCTTTGATTTGACCCCAGAATCCTATAGATTCCGATTTTGGTACCGCTGGCGGGGCGGCGGCACTCATAGTTTTGGGTTCAACAAACCCGGGAGGAAGCGGTGGGCCATAGAGATCTTGGCCTTTCGCAATGCGCCCAATGCATAGCGTTATCGTGAAGGTAGCCAGGAACATCATCATTTTGGAGCTCATAAACAAGCACTCCCTTTAACGAACAGTTAATTCAGAACAAGTAGCTCAGACCAAAAAGAAGATTTTGAACATTCACGGTGTCTTCATAGTAGCCGGGGCCCCCGTTGCGAGCAGCGGTGGCGCCTTCGTTGGTGTTGACGCGGTCGTCGTATCTAAAAAAGCGGTACTCGAGGCGAAAGTTGAAATTGTTGGTGATCCAAAATTTTTGACCCAAGGCGATCGTGAAAGTAGGGCGATAGGCTGTCGTTTGAGTGACACCAAAGCCGGGCGCTATATACATGTCGAAGTGACTGATTTTCTTTCCGAGGAAAGAAAACTTTCCGTAGATCGGTGAAAACTGAACGTGCCCCCCGAAATATTTATTTTCTTCATTGAATTCGATGGTGGCTCCGCGAGTTTCTTTAAACTTTTTTACCACTCGAGAATCCTCGTTCAATATGGTGTAAGCCATGAACTCGAATCCCCACTGATCATTCAAATGGTAGGCTAGTGAGCCGCCCAGGGTTTTGGCGTCTTGAAAATCCACTCGTTGATAAAGACCGAACATGGCACTTAACTCAAAACGTTCGGCCTTGGTGTAGAGTTTATTCTGAATAACTTCGAATTGTTTGTCGTGTGCCTTCCAGTATTGGCTTTGAACGTCGGAAATATCGACCTCACCTTCGGCGGGCTGAGCGGCAACATCTTCTTTGGTTTTTGCGGGCGACTTTTTTTCCGCAGTCATCGCTGTGCGAGGCAGTGCTAGCATAACGAGTGCGGCAACGAGCGCGGTGGTTAGGGTTGCTGTGGTTGATTTTTTTCTAAACATGGTGAGTTCCCCTTTTATGGTTCGTCAATTCTACCGCGTTGATTTAAACAAGAATGGATAAGTGACTGTCACCTTCGAACCATTCTTGGGTTGTGGGAACTTCCAGCCCGAAATCTTTGAGAGCATGCAATTTTCGACCGGTGCCGAGGCCAATGTAGTTTGCTTCACAAGCGCACCTTCCACTAAACCTTTGGCGGTAATTTCCCACTTCACTACAACTTTACCAAAAAGATCAGGGTCCGCCACAAGTTGTCGCTCGTAACAGTATTTTATTTGTGAAAGATTGTTTTGAATCACTGCAGCAATTACGCTCTTATCTAGCCCACCGTCGACGATGCTTTCTTCTTCGATTAAGCGAAAACCACCGCCACCAATTCCATTGCCCACTCCGGAGCCTACGCCTGAACCCACTCCGGTACCTAAACCTGTTCCAGTGCCTCCACCGTATCCTTTTCCTGAACCCGCAAGAGCTAGCGCGCCGAGTTTAGCAGCGCCCGCAACATTCGAGGCGCCATTGCCAACGGCAGCCAGTTTGCCAGTTTGCACCGCGCCTGCGGTTGCCACTGCGGTGGCTTGTCCGATTCCGGTTTCCGATACCACTGCGTTGCTAGCTACTTTCGACTGCGAAATAATTCCGCCCATTAAGCTTTTGAGTCCACCTGTCAAACTCGCGGCAAGCTGCGATGGGGCGCTCGAGGCACTGCCTTGGGTTGGCGCGCTTGCTTCAGCGTTTTGTGCGCCGGAACCGCCGCCAGCTTGTTGTTGTTCCGAGGGGGCGTCTGGGATTTTCTCGATTGGCACATTCTGGATTCGTGCGTAAAGAGAGTAGGGCTCTTCGACTTCGGCCTCAGGTTTTCCGACTAGGAGCATCCAGGCGAAAAAGATCACCATCGTTACGAAACTTGAAACGAAGAGCGGTTTGCGAAGATCTTTAGGAAGTACATCGACGCGTCCGGCGCCAATCCGGTATTGGCCCTCCGAGGCAAGTATTTCTACAATGAAGCGCCCGTGGTAGATTCGATAAACGGTGTCGGTTTCAAGCTCCTGAGCGCTGGTCCAATCTTCAAGTTTGGCGATCGCTTTTTTCCCAATTTGAACGCGGCCGCCGCCTGAAACCCAACTGGCAGGGATTTGAGCTAAAACTTTGCCGCCTTGTTTCCAGGCTAGCCGATGTGCGCCAACAACGTCGTACTGATCTTCGATCCAAAACTCGTTGGTACTGTTTTTAATTTCCAGCGGAATATTTTTTTCGTAAATTCGGACACGAAGCGTAAGAGTTTTGTCCTTGGAATCAGTAATGGGTTCCCACGCGCTTTTCAGTAAGTTATCGCTCGATATCAATTTACGAACCAAGCGGACCTTCCGTGAGCCAATTTCAATCGTGAACACCCCAGTGTCACCAATCACGGTTTCGACAATTGGTTTACCCGACAATTTCAACTGCGATGGACCGCCGAGATCCATGACTGTCACCGGATCAGTGGCTTTTTTCCCTGCTTTTATACCCAAGTGAAGTCCGCCAACGCCCTTTCCATTTAAGTGAATGTGCGCGGAAGGACTTTGTCCGATGAGCGTAAGTCCCTGGTGCAAAACATGTGATTGGGCGACTTCTTCGCCTGCGTCTAAAATCTCGAGGCGAGTAGTCATTACCGCGGGGGCTGTTTTTTCGGCGGATTTGTTTTTTTCAGTAACTTGCATACAGCTTTAAGCCTCAAAGTTTAACGCACATACTCGTAAGAACCTAAAATGCGATTTTTCTGGCCATGTTTTACGCGATACAGATGTTTAAATTCGAGGTCAGCTCCGTGTAGCAAATAGGCGGCGTTTGGTTTCTTAACCTTTCCTTCAATGCTGGCTTCTTCGAAATCAACCACTGTGCGAGAGCGCACTTTGGTAACAACTCGTTTTTCGGTGGTTAGCCCCTTACTGTCGGTGGTGCGGGTAACTTGAGTGTCGACCACTTCGGTGTCGCCGCGGTCCTGGCCAAATTCTGCTGCGTGGGTGGCGCGTCCCAAGAGTAGTGCACACATTAAAATGGACCCGGCATACACAGCAGTTTTAAGACGACTCATGGCCGCCCCCTTCTAGGTAAAGTAACTATTACAGTGTTATTTTAAATTAACCGTTCAAAGTAGTCAATTATAACAAAAAGTCAATAAATACAGCAAGTTACAGTTAATTCCAACGTAACAGGACCTTAGGCGCCTGACTAAACCATTCGCAGTCACCTTCATTTAGCCCAAGATTCGAGCACGATTTCGCGATGGCCGCGAGGTAACGGGCTAGGTCCCAGCGCTGGGTAGCCGTCAGGGTGCCGGGGGCAATTTGGGTGAGTGGTAGTCGAGCGAAATCGAGTTCGTGTTGGAGCCGGGCGGCTCGAATTCCAGCATCGTCACTTTTGTTTTCATCTTTCAAAATCGCGGCCGTGGCGTAGGCCAGACCGTATTCCGAAAGCTCCAAGTATTTTTCTGCTATTTCTATAGCCTTTTTTCGAAGCCCTTCTTTGTCTGATTCGTTGAGCAGTTTTTCTCCAAGTTTTCGAATCTCAGTGCGCACTTTTTTGGGGTCACGGGAACTCTCTAGCGATAGCGAGGGTCGCTTCTTCCAGTAAGTTGTCCAACGTTTTTCAAACGACCCTTTTTCGGCGTCGAACGGAACACTGTATTTTTCGAGAATCTTGTATATTCGCTGATCGAAATTAAATGGACAGTCGGTCTCGAGGGCGATTTGAAGAATTTCGGTAGCCAGCGAGGTTGCTTGATCGCGCAGTTCCTTTGCGTTGCCCATGATGGTCTCGACGTATGCTTTTCGGTCCGCTTCGGTGGCTTGATTTAAAACTGCGGGAAGGGCTGCCGTTTCTAGCGTTTCCGCGAACTCGCCCAAAAGTTCGGTTTTTACAATAGTCGCCCAGAGTCTGGCAGCGCCACGTAAAGATTTTGGGGTGCGATCGACTGTTTTTTCGAGCGTGGCGTTTAGAATTTTATGTTGATCGGCCTTTTTCTTAAAATTACTTTGTGGGTTGTTGTTGCTTTTCACAAACCGAAGCTTGAAAAAATCCCCAAGACTTTTTTCGAACCGCTGGAATTCGGCCCAGGTTTTTTCTACATCTGCATCGCTGTTGACGACCTTTGCACCGCCTTGAATAAATTTAGTGTGATTGAGATCGCGGATGGTTTTTAAGTTCTGTTCAGTTGCCGACCTAGTTTTGGAATCGAGTTTCAATTTAAGCAACTCTTCGTACGAGTTTCCAAGTTCAAACCAAAGAAATGCTTTACGGTAATAAGGTTCGAGCGCGAGCCAAGCCTGTGTGCGGACAGCTACGTCTGGAGCTTTGGTGGCTTTTTCGAGTCGAGCAAGAGCTTCCCCATGGTCGCCGGTTTCGATCGTCGCCCGCGCCGCTTTAATTAGGGCCTGGGAAACAAAACTAGAATCCGGATTTTGTTCTGCGAATTTTTCAAATTCGCGAGAAGCTTTGCTCCAGTCTTTGTTCTCTTCAAGTTGTTCAAGTAATTTTAAGTTGGCGTACTCTCGTGACTTTCTTAGGTCTTTGGCTAATTCTGAGCCCGCAAAACCTTTTCGTTCAAGAAGTAGATTGGCGTAGTCTCGGAGATCTTCCCAACGCGCGGCTTTTTCAAGTTGGGAAGTGGCGTCCTTTGCGAGTGCGACGGCGTCTTTTTCTTCGGAGAAAAAGAGCGTGTAGAACAGAGCTCGATGTAGCGCTTGTTCCTGGTTTTTCATATCGCGGTTCAAGCGCGCGGAAGCTGCTAAAATGCTCGAAACGGTGGTTTTTTCAGTGCCTTTAGTGATCGATTCATTCAGATAGGCGGCCAAATAGAGGTCGTAGGTTTTCAGAACTTTTTCTTGGAGTGTTTTGTCTTTCGGTTGCTCTTTGAGTGCGCCCTCACCGGAAGCAATTAAGCTTTTGATTGCGGCTTCGAAGTCTTTGTCTTTTTTATGTCCTTTGTTGCCCAAACGAAGCGCTAGCCACTCAAAGTCCTGCGAGGCAAGAGCCCACTGTTTTTGGGCGAAATGCAAGGCCGCCTTGGCGAAAACCAGTTCAAACAACTGTGGGAGCTCAATGGCTCTCCAAGGTGCCGCGAAGGTGGCAAATGCTACATCGTACACTGCCGACGCGTGTTTGGCCGACTCCAGGTTGCCAGTTTTGTTGAACTCGCCATGAAAGAATTGGGCGAAATCCCTAATAGTGGGAACGCTCGCAGTCGTGAGATTTCGAGCATACAACGAACCCTCTTCTGACGGGTCTGGCTCTCTGTTCCCATCGGGACCTTTGATTTTAGGCAGTTCGGGCCAGACGACGGTGAAAATGTCGGGTCGAGTTTCTCTAAAAGAATACTTTGAAAAAAAATCTATTGCTGATTCCGCTTTTAAAGTCGGAAGCGTGTCTTCGTAGCCTTTTACGGGTGGCAGATCGCGACGTACAAGCTGTGCAAAATCTCTGAGTTCTTGATGAACGAGTTCGCGTTTGCGTAATTTTTCCGCAGCCTCGGCCCGAAGTCGGTATAGAAAAACCACTTTTGGGTGACGACTCATGCGTTCAATTAGTTTACCCGCTACGATGTAAGCGTGTTCGTGTTTGCCTTGTTCACGGTAAATGTTTGTTAGTCGTAGCAGTTGTTCGTTGGCCTCGAGGAGTTGCATTTCATCTCGGTCTTCATCTGGTATGGCGGCCTTTTTTTCTTTTAAGCTCTGGACTCGCTTTGCTCGCGCCGCGGTTAATTCTTCGGCAATGCTATCTGGAGTTTTGGCGACGCGGTCGAAGTAATTGATCGCCGCCGTTGCTACGTCAGAGGCGAGTCCTGGTTTTTCGGAATAGAAAAACGAAAGATCGTTTAGCGCTTCTTTGCGAAGTTCTATTCGAGCTCGCTGGGCGCCTTCAGCATGATTCACCCCGTCGATAGCTTTTTCGAGCGAAAGCATAGCGGAGTCGAGGTCGGCAAGGTTGTAGTACGACCAAGCCATTTTATAGAGCGCGAAATTTTTCAAACGCGGATGATTACTTTTTACAATCTCTTTGAGTTGATTAACTGAAGCCTGGAATTTACGTTTGTCGAAAAGTATTTCAGCCATCGCGAGCCGAGCATCTCCAACTAGAGGTGATTCTGGAAATTTTTTGACTGTTTTTTCGTAGTAAGTGAAAGCCGAATCCACCTTGCTGGTGCCCATTTCTCCGTAGTTGTACCCAATGCTAAAGAGAACCACGTCCATTCGAGGGTGTTTGGGAAATTTTCGTTCTACTTCCAGAAATACGTTGGTGCTCTCTTCGAGGTAAACCCGAGGAGCTTTGAGTTTGGTCGATTTCACCGAACTATTTTGAAAAAAACTTGCAGTACGTGCCCGGTCGGCCAGTAAAGTTGCTTTGCGAATCAAGAGTTCGGCTTCCATTGAAGATCCGCGAGAGCCTCTTAGTAGCGAATCCAGTTGTTTCAGCGCCTTGGTGCGAGCATCGTCGGCTAGTAGTTCAAGTTTTGCGTGGCGTTTTTCGTCGCTTGCGGCATCGACTTGATCGGAAATAAGATCGCCAAAAAAATCGAGGCCATGATTTTTGTAAAATTTGCGGACGGCTTCTACTTTTTTGGGGTCAGCCCAGCTAGCTGCCGGTAGGAGCATGGTTCCTAAAATTAGGAGTCCGGTGAGAGAGAAAAGTAGTTGAGTTTGTGGCGGTTTTTGCATTCCTCTAGCATGAGCCAATGGGGCGCGGTTGTCGAGGGGCCGAACTAGGTCTCTTCGGTGTTTGATTGTTGATAAAAAAAGTTTAGATCGGCGCGCGGCAGCAATGGGGTGACTAATGGGTTTGCTCGCCGAGAGAGTTCGAGCTTTGGTCGTAATAGATTCTGGTTATCGGGTGGTTCGTTTGCGACAAACGCAATTGGGTTTCTTATCTTTAAGAAACTTCGCTTCGTATCGTAAGTAGCTGCCGTGGTAGATGGAGCAGTATATGAAATTCTTGCCCTCGCACCGATCGCCGCAAGGCGCTGCTTCTCCGACTTCACTAATTTGATCGAGCGGCACCGAAAACCCGCATTTGGTTGGTTTTGAGAATTCGGAAATGCAATTTTTTCCGCGTTTACGGCAAAACTGAGCGCAGATTTTCTCGCCCTCTTCCTGCAGATCGTTCAGAAAACTCCGCATCACGAAGGCAGCCTCGGCTTCACTGCCGCACTTGTAACTAATGGCTTGAACCTTGACTGAGCCGTCGCAGCGGTCGTTTTTATTCTCAAACACTGGGTCTACGGGCACGGCTTTGGCGTTGCGCGCACAGAGAATTCCGGCCTGGCCGCTAAGCGGAAAAAAAGTGGCTATCAGAAGAAAGGCAGCAATCAGTCTCATTAAGACCGATTGTAGCTTAAGTTCGAATATAAAAGGGAAAACTATTGTTTCAAGACGGCAAACTTGAAGTCATTGTAGCCTGCGCGCGCCGACGTGTAGAGTACTTGTTTCACCGTTTTTAGTGGAACAGCCTTGTCGGCCTGCATGAGAACCTTTCCTTCAAATTTCAACTTCGACTCGTCGGCGGCCTTCTTACTTTCTGCGGCCAATTTAGCCATTTTCTGAAAGAGACCGACGATCTTTTTTCCACCTTCAGACACTGCGTCGCCAGGAACCACGCCGTCTTTCATGGGCACAATTTTTTCTTGGTCTAGGTAAATGCCATCGAGTTTCGCGATAAGTTTTACGCCTTGTGGGAGTTCCGCACCGGCGTGAGCCCACGGGAGTGCGATATTCGAAGCCATTTCAAGGTTCACGGAGCCAGTTCCTACCGTCATGAGCATGAACACTAAAATGATCACGAGCGTGTCGATAAGACTGGTGATCTGCAAATAAAAATCTTGCTCACGTCTTCTGATTTTTTTGCCAAACATGCTCATGGTTATTGCCCTTTCGCAGGATTAGCTGCAGCGGCCGAGAGACCACCAATGATGAAGTCGGGAAACAGTACGTCCATCAACATCACTTTGCCGTTGCGTTCGTCGGTTACTTTTATTTCGCCGTCTTTTTTGGGGTCTAGGTTACGAGTTGCATCCATGAGAAACACCAAATCGGCGTAGGCCATGTCGATGTCAGAGTTAAAGTGAATAGTGAACTCTTTAGGGCGTTCCTTTTTTATTTTAACTAAAGTGTCGTGCAATGTTGTGAGATCGGGTTTGCCCGCAATGTGAGGAACGCTGCGTTTGCCGCTCAAACTTCCCGCCCCAACTGCGGAAATATCAATGCCGTTTTTGCGATAGACGAGATCAAGTTTGAAGGTGGGGTCCTTGCGTTGAGCTTCCGGGGCGGAAGCTGGAACAGCGAGAGGCACTTTGGCGTCGAGTCCAACAAGAGCGACGTAAGTAGTGGATAACAACATAAAACAAATCAACGTCACAAAGCAGTCGATAATCGGCGTTAAATTCAGCTCAAAATCGTGAGCTGTGTGCGCTCGCTTGTGGAACATGGCTTATGCAGCTCCTTTAATGCCGGACCCATTGCCTGTTTCTACGGTGTCAAAACTCACGTTCGAAAAATCATCTTCTCCGGCATAGACGCGGTTATGTAAAAGCGAGAGTGTGCGACCGGCACCTTTTTCGATTTCGTCTAATATCTTGTTAGAGCGACCGCTGAGTAAGCTAAAAGCGATCATCGCCGGAATCGCGACCACTAGACCTAAGCCAGTGGCGTTCATCGATACGGAGATACCTTCCGCCAAGAGGCTTTGTTTAGTTGCGGCGTCTGCGCTGGCCACTGCTTTAAATGACTGAATGAGTCCCGCGATCGTGCCGAGTAGTCCCAAAAGTGTGGCGACGTTTGCAATCATAGCTAAATACCCGATGCGAGCGCTGAGCAAGCTGTTGGCATCGATCACCGCTACTTCGAGAGATGTTTTTATTTCTTCCTGGTTGCGCGACGCTTTCAGCAATGCGGCTTTCACCACACGCGGTAAAAGTTTCTGCTCGTTGGCAGCGCAGAGGTCCAGTGCGCCTTGAAGGTTGCCCTTTTGTAGAAGGCCTTCGATCTGGCTCATGAACAATTTGCTGTCGATCGAGTATTGAAAAAACAGCTTGGAAGTGCGCTCCGCGATAAGCGCTGCTGCTACGACCCCGGTGGCTGCTATTGGAAGTAAATGTAGAATCATATGTTCCCCCTGTGATTACCTAATAATATCGTTTGGTGTGTAAAAGACGTTGATTGGAATATTGGGTCCGTCTGGAATGGCCGAACCGTGAAACACGATACTGTTGATGCTGGCCTCGTAAGTCCAGCCGTTGGTTGCCGACTGCGCCAAGTATTCGCCGTTTTTAAACACTGCAATTGTTCCAGGATCTGGTGTGCGCGAAAGGCGAATGGCAGTAGAAGCTTCTAGAATTTTGGTTGCGACATTAAGTAATCCAGCCGAAAAATCTGGAGCGCAAATGCTGGCAACCTGGCCGCCGGTATTGTTAGCGAGTTCAATGTATTTCGACCCGTATTCACTGGCTGGCCCGAGAGCAATACAGTCCGGGTCGTTTACGTCGTCCACCACCATGGCTGATGCGTTCCAACTTCGAATCGTTGAACCACTGGCCAAAGTGAAGGGGGTTTTTATGCCGTCTAGAAAGGTAGTTAATCCCGAAACTGTTGCTGCGGTGTTGTCGTCGGCATCGCTAAAAAAGATCACGGCGAGGTAGGCGTCTTCCCGAAAGAAGCCGCTATTGCAGTTCGAAAGATTGGGTTCTGACAACGCGAGTTCCACTGCGTCGAGACCGTGAGCGTCTGATGATCCGAAAAATCCGACGTTAGCATTGTCGGAGACTTCAGTAGCGGGATTGGGAGTCGAAGCCTCCACTACGGTCGGCGAGCCCACGAAACAAGCCGCCTGGCCACTCAAGTTTGGATCGTTCGGTGCGAGCGGATCAACTGCGCGAGTGTCGGTCGTGGTGATTGCGATGCGATAGTCAAAATTCTTACTTACGAAACTGTTCATGAAAGAGTTGATGCTGTTGCGTAGACTAGTTTGTTTGGGGCCCATTGTTCCCGAGTTGTCGATAATCCAAAGAATATCTACTTTGTTGTTTGCCACTCCCGAAGTTACGGTGGAGTCGGAGCGCCCAAGTACTGCAATACGGGGGTCGCGAAATCCGCAACTGGTAAGGGTACTGCCGAGGGCTGCCAGGCCAAGAAACAGTAGGGCGGCGTATCCGTGATGGGCGATCAGGCCAGTGGTCGATCGTATTTTGTTATACTGCATGGCCGGTTCCTCAACTTGCTTGTTAAAATAATTTAACAGTTACGGGAATAGTTTACTTTTTAAGTCGGTTGTTATCAAGTAATTAATGCATCGCATAAATAGCGAGAATCTTTAGTTTTTTTTGCTATCCCGTTTCTATTTCAATAGGATCGACGTTGAGGGGTCGGGCGAAACCGGGGCCCTTAAGATTGTCGAGGACACTTAGCGTGGATCAAGGAACCTATCATATTAGGGCTTCAGGCAAGGATTACGGGCCGCTCACCGCCGCAGAACTTGAACGTTCGGTAAAGGATGGTGCCGTACCATTTAGTGCATGGGTTCATGCAGAAGGTGAATGGAAGCTCTTGGCCGAGATTCCCGAACTACGCGAACGTCACCCGGAGTTTGAAAGTAAACCTAAGGGTTCGCCAAAAAAAGTGGTGGAACTCTCAGAACTTCGCGAACGACGAGCACGAGCTCAAGCGGGGCAGGTCTCGACTTCGGCGGGGACGAGCATTGCGGCGGCAGTGGGAGTTTCGGCTGATCCGATATGGTTTGTGATTCGCGATAAAAAGAAATTTGGTCCCTATTCTGCGGCCGACCTTGTTGGGCAACTTCAACGTAAAGAAGTCACTAATAATTCATTTGTTTGGCGGCCTGGGTTTGCAACCTGGCAAAAGCTTTCACACGTTGGAGAGTTTTCGCCAGATGCAATGCGCAGACTAGGCGATGCGCCTGGTATGGATATTTTAATTAAACGAAAGTTTCCAAGAGCGCCCTATAAAGTGGATGTCATTGCCCACGACAATAAAAACGTTGTTGAGGGTCAATCCATGGTGATTGGAGAGGGTGGCTTATTTTTAGCGGCCGACCACGTGTCGCATAAAGTAGGATCCCGCTTGAAAATTCATTTTCGTGAGTCGGACCTTTCAGCCTTTAATGCAGTGGCTGAAGTGGTTTCGGTGCAACGTTCTCCCGTGTCCGGCTATTGTCTGCGATTTGTAGCGATCTCTGATTCTGATCGTAAGCGTATTTCCAAGTTCGTCACTGAAAGGAGCTCTCGTTGAGAAAAGCTTTCGTACTCGACACCAATGTTCTTTTGTTCGACCCTTTGGCGATCAACAAATTTGGTTCAAACGATGTGATCATTCCGATCACCGTGATCGAGGAAATTGATCGATTCAAACGCGAAATGAGTGAAAACGGCCGGAATGCGCGGCAGTTTTCTCGGTTGATGGACCAAATTCGAAAACAGGGCCAGCTCTCCCAAGGTGTAAAACTGCCGAACGGGGCAATACTCATGGTCGAACTTGGTTCGGGCGGTCCGCTACCAACCGAACTCTCGGCCGATCGTGCAGATAATCGCATTCTCGCAACCGCGATGAATATGCGAAAACTCGCACCAAAGCGACCGGTCGTATTCGTAACCAAAGACACTAATTTACGAATTAAGGCCGACGCGCTTGGACTCGATGCCGAAGATTACGAGCCAACGCACACTCACTCCGAAGACCTTTATTCGGGGGTCGCGACCTTGCAAGTTCCGCCGGAAGTAGTTGACGAGTTTTACGCCCAAAAAAAGGTGCAACTCAAAGACCATCACTTGCGTGCGAACCAGTACGTGATCATGAAAGATTCCACCAACCCCCATCACACGGCGATGGGGCGGTTCAATCGCGAGATCGACTGTATTGTGCCGCTCTACAAACCAGCTGAGGGATTGTGGGGAATTTTTCCGAAAAACGCAGAGCAGTCATTTGCCATCGACATGCTTTTAAACGACGAGATCAAACTCGTAAGCCTTGTCGGCAAAGCGGGTACGGGTAAAACGTTGCTCGCCATCGCGGCAGGACTTGCGAAAACAGTCGACGAAGGTATTTTTCATCGCTTGCTCGTCAGTCGTCCGGTGTTTCCGCTTGGCAAAGATATCGGATTTTTACCGGGTGATATCGAGGAAAAATTGAACCCTTGGATGCAGCCAATCTACGACAACATCGATTTTCTTTTTGGCGCCAGTCCGGTGAAGGCGCGAAGAGGGGCGGGTAAAGGCTGCCAAGAGCTCATGAATCAAGGGCTTTTGTGCATTGAACCGCTTACCTACATTCGTGGCCGCAGCATACCGAACCAGTTCATGATTGTAGATGAGGCGCAGAATTTAACTCCGCATGAAATCAAAACAATCATCACCCGAGCCGGCGATGCTACCAAAATTGTCCTAACGGGGGACTGTTTTCAAATCGATAACCCGTACGTAGATTCCAACAACAACGGGCTCGCGTATGTGGTCGAGCGATTCAAAGACGAATCGATCTCCGGGCATATTTCACTCGTCAAGGGCGAGCGAAGTAAACTCTCAGAGCTGGCGAGCAACTTGCTCTAAAGAAGTCGAATTTATTTTGCTTGGGAGAGTTGGCTGTGAAGGCGGGAGCGCAATTTGCCGTGCAGTTCACGCGCAAGCTCACGCAGTTCGGTCAACTCTGCTCGAGCTTCAAGCACTTCCATTAGCTGCTCGGCGCGAATCGTGAACGACACGTCGTTCGGGTTTTTCTTATAAAGTTCGTCGTAATGTATAAGTTCGATCAAAAGGCCGGCCTTGTCCATTTGTTCAATGCGCTGGCGATAGGGCTTGGCCTTTTCGCGCAAACTTTGCAGCGAACGAAAGCTATTGAGGCTGATAACGTTTTCGGTCTGTTTGTTAGTTTGATCCGACATGGAACAGGTTCTCCCCCGGTACTCCGGCTGGTACCAAAGCAAGTTTGGTGCCGCAATGAACCCTAGTTGACGAGCGCGTTTTTCAAATCCCGAAGCATGTAAATCTTACAAGTATTGTCAAACACCTGAGCAAGAGGTTACTGGACCCCTGGGGGAAATTGATCGTGGACAACGGGGTATTGTTCAGGGGATTTGCGCGCGGAGCGATGACGTGGGGAGTGGTTTTCCTCGCGTTTTTCGGCGCTCTCAGAACCGCATTTTCAGCGTCTCCCCCCATTCCATATTATATTGGCCCCGAAGTCTGGGAAGCTCTTGATCGCAAGGTTGCAGAACGGGACTGTGGCGAAATCCTAACAACAATTTCGGTCTACCCTGTCCACCCGGGGCACTCGTCGCTGCGGCGTGTGCAGAATTATGCGGAACTTTCGTCGGATCTTATCCTCATGAATTCAAGGGCAGTTGTATTGAAAGACCAAGGAACCGTCGTTGAATCAGTAAACGGAATAAGAGAGAGAAGTCTGGATGTAGCTAGTCTTCCGCGCCCCGGTTCCAATCAACTATATCGAAGTCGAACGCGAGTGTTCGAACATCTGAATCTGTTTTACCACGCAGACCGAACTGTCGCCTATTTCGAGCGCCTCGGGTTCGAGACACTTGGCCGGCCTATGATGTTGTACGCGGCCCGTTCACTGAGATCGACTGCGGTTTACCATCGTAGTGTGGGAGTGATTCATCTACTCGATGGACCGATTCGTGACGGATTTCAATCGTTTTTAAAAGACGCAAGCGTAGTGGCTCACGAAATCACTCACGCCGTTGTTGATCGAACCACGATCAATCGAAATCCCAAAAATTTAGTTCATGCAGCTATGGAGGAAGGCTACGCAGATTATTTCGCCGCAGCTATCCAACGGCACCCGGCCATTGCCGAATACGCCTCGGGCAGAAATCGAAACTGGATTCGCGACCTGCGTAAACGGCCGGTCATATCGCACCCGGAGCCGCATCAAATTGGCCATGTGTTTGCGAGTGAGCTTTGGCGCTTTCGCGAGCGAGCCATGCAGTTAGAGTTTTCCGGAATCGAAATTGATCGTGCGGTGTTTCGGTCGATCGAAGTATTCAATGACGCTGATGCGACTTTTAAAGGCGCGGTAGATTTGCTGGTAAAGGCGTTGCCGAAAAGCCTCTACGGATTTCAGGACGAATGGGTACGGGGATTTTTTAGTGAAACGCTGACCCTGGATGACCGTTACCGAGGGTACTTGAGAGAGGGTCATTTGTTTCGCAGGACTCGGTAGCGCCTCGGTTTGACACGTGCAATGGCTTGAGATAGCCGTAGCCCGGGGTGTAAAAGTGTGGGGTAGGGTCTCAGTTTTACCATTATTAGTATTGAGCTTGGCTTTGCTGGCGAGCACCAATCTTCGCGCAGACGAAGATGGCGGCTGTCAGATGATAGTAGGGCAGGCGCTTTCGCAAAATCCTGCGGTATTCGCTGCACCAGACGCTAGATCTCTGCCGCGGATAGACGACCTAGTGGAGCGTTCCAATAAATTTCGCGCAAAATTATTAAGGCGCAATATTCGCTATCGTGAAGTCCCGTGGGCGCTTCCGGAGACGCTCGAATCAGGAATCGCTACTGCGAGCGCGAGTGGTAGCGCCAAGAGTGTTGTTTTAAAATTTTTCACTTCTGATGCGATTGAGGCCATGCGTTTGCGTCCACTCGAAGAGCGACCCGTAATGTTTTGGGTCGAAAGTGTGCGCCAACTTTTTAATTTTAGACGCGACCCGCTTTTAGAGCGACTTTTGGATCGAGTAGAACAATCACCCGTTCGTTATTTAATGGACCCGTCGATATATGCGCTAGGAACCATAGGCCAGGGGGGTTCGGTCTGGTCCGGTGTTGGCGGTGGTGCAAAATATTTTTATGTCGACCCGACCGCTTCCCTTGCCCACTTGCGATCGGTATTTAGGATAGAACTCGCCAGGAACTCGAGCCTGGAAGGAGAGTCGCTGTTTTCCGACTTGGAGGTTTCCGTTGCGGTTATCGAACGAATGAAACGCTACGCGGTGCCTGCCGAGCTTTGGCGCGAAGTATTGCCGTTTGCTACTGGTCTAGAGATGTCTCCTAGATCGAGCGAAGTTCAATTGCAGTTCGCTAAAGCGCTCATAGATTTGGAGGCCCAAAGGAAAGCCGGAATTCGATTAGACCTCGTGCGAAAAGACATTCGAGGAGCTCGACTTTTGCAGGGCGTATCTCGGTATTTGGTGCGGCCGCTGTATCTTGGCGCCATCGGTGCCGGTACGTTGGCAATACTTTATTATGTGGGCAGCGAGGCGGTCGATTATTTTCAGCTTGTCTGGCGCCCCGGGAATTCAGATTAAAACCTACAGATCTAACGACCCGCCACCTGAGACAATCGGTTGCAGCGGAAACTTCGAGGCCTTCGGATAGTAATGCACTCCCAAGTGAAAACCCTGCCAGTGGTGACTAATTCCCAATCCAAAAAGTTTGTAGTTTAAATCGTAACTCACACCACCAGAGAGTACGTTTCCGAGATGTTTGCCTCGTATTGGTTTGGGAAGCCTGTCGGGTTCGATATCTTCAGTACTTTTTATTTTTTTTGGTGCCGCCGCGCCGTACCCTACAGCCTGATAGGCCCAAGCAAGATCCGATTGTATGGTCGCGCCCTTTAGAAGCGCACTGGTCGTAAGGTTTTGTTCAATCAATGGGGTCTTGGTAATATTTACGTTTCCACCGGTGAAGAGTGCAAATGTTTGCGATATTTCAAACGCGGCCACTGCACCAGGCATCCAAGACGTAACCCGCAGATCTGGATTGGACGAATCGATGTGCCGGTAGTTGAAACTCTCAAAACTCACGAACGGCGAAAAAGCGAAAGCCGGTAGATCGATCATGCAAAGTCGCGCGTTAGCATTAAATATTCGGTATGCGTCACGAAGAATGTTGGTACCAACTTGAAAAAAATCGGTGATACCGAGCGCTACTTCGGTGCCGTAGGAAAGTTGGCCTGCGGGCAAGGTAAAAGGAGACGGTAGTAGGTGAGGGAAAGCAAAAATTTTACCTGCAAACGCTCGATGCGAGGTTGCGGCCGCTCCCGCGACCGAGAATAAAGAAAAAAATAACAAAGTTCGTAAAACTGTCATGCCAAAATCCTCTGAATGTCATTTAAAACAATTGATCGGATCGGACAATCCGAATGCGTTCTTCTTTTATCGCAATAGGGAATGCCGCAATTTCTCGGTCTTCGGTCTTTATCGACTCGGATTTGTCGATACCCGGAGCGTACTGAATCGTACATTCTTTTTCTTTCAACCGAACCTTTAGCGCCTCGGCGTTCTTGGTGACCAAAACTAAATGTAGATTGTCGGTGTCTATATATTTTTGAATTGTATTTTTAACAGCCTCGTTTGATGCGCGTGAAAGACGCGTTACCAACTCCGCCAAATAGTTAGACGGTGTGCCATAGAATACCGAATCTACGGCGTAGCCGAGACGTCGTTCGAGCGGACTTCCCAATATGGGCAACGCCCCCTGAAGATGACTTTTGGTTCTCGTGAACTCTTCAGTAGTCAGCCCCTGAGTTTTCAGCGACTGAAGTTCACGAAAAATTTGGCGTGTCAAAAAACAGCCGTTCTCATGAGGAGTAGGACGTCCCCAAACCGTGAACGCTTGAATTTGCCGTGCTACCTGCAAGGGTTCTGTCAGAAGTCGGCCGCCGTACGGAAAGTCTTCCACGTAGGAATAGGTTCCGTAATTTAAGCCCCGGACTTCGCGCACCACATGCATGAGTCGGCCCACGAAGCTGCGGTGTTTTCCGAAACCGTTTGCCGCCAATACAAGCTGCGCAAACCGTTCATCGCGCCGATTGATTGGAAGTGCGTGACCAAGGTGTACTCCTGTGCCATCAAAAGGACCCTCGACGATGGTAACCGAAATACCCTTATTCACTGGGGCAGGTGGAATTTTAGTGGAAGAAGAATCCCCAGCGGGGAGCGCGGCCTCTAGTTCTAACATTGCGCGTTTTAGCTCGTCTGTGACTCGTCCCGCTGCGGCTACGATAATTCGTTTCTGGGTGAAATATTTTTTGTAAAAAGCCACGGCCTCTTCGTGAGTGATCGTCTGAACGTCGGCGCTTAATCCGGCAACCGGGTGGGCGTAGGGGTGACCCTTGCCATAGATCGCAAGATCTAGTGCCGCCTTTCCGAGTTCTTCTTGATCTTCGCGGGGAAACTGTTCTTTTAAGTAGTCGAGCGTTTCGCCTTTAATGCGTTCGAATTCGCTAATATTGAGTCCGGGACTAACTATTAATTGAGTGAGCAGCTTGAACACTTTGATCGAATTGCTGGCAGCGGTCGTGACCCGAAAGCTCGTCTGCTCTTTTTGAACGGAAGTTTCGATCACGGCTGCCAGTGGGAACAGTAGTTTTTCAAACTCCAAGCGAGATCGCGCAGGTTGCTTTTTCCAAATCGCCACGCCGCCATTGCGCACAAGCTCTGCCACTACGGCAGCCATGCCGGCTTTACCGGCAGGATCATCGACCGAACCTACGCGAAACGTTACGTTAAATGTCGTCAGTGGTAGTGCACTTTGTTCCTGCACTAACTGGCGAGCCTCCGCTAATGAGTACAGCGACGGAATTAACACCGACATGAAGGTTAGAACGAGAGTTGTATTCCAGTAACGTTTCATTCGTTCCCCCGGAGTATGACAATGTTTCTTTTAGCTTCAACCAGGTGGGTCTGCGCGAAAGACTGTATCTGATTTGGCGCCAATGTTTTAATGGAGTTCATCACTCGATCAAGAACGCTAAACCCCGCCAGTGAAGGAGGGTCGATCGTAGAGTACCAAGCGATGCGAGACGCAAGGGCATCAGGAGAGCTAAACCAACCGACGTTGCGTTCGTTCATAAGACGGTTTTTAGCCTCGGTAAGAATTGAACTCGAAGGCGCTGCGGAAGCTAACGCGTTTAATGTTTTCTGAACTTCGGTAATCAAGGTTTCGGTATGTGGTTTTCCGGTGTTGGACAACCTTAGGTTCACCGTCCAAATTCCTGGGTCGATCATTTCGATTACCGGAGCGTAAACTGAATCTAACCACTTTTGTTCGTAGCGATATTTTTGAACAAAAGGGGAAATGTCAGAAAAAGCAATTTCTGCAATCGCATTAAGTACTGCGAAATCGGAGTTTTCTGAGGAAAAAGGAGGAATCTTATAGGCAATCGCCAAACGGGTTTGAGCCGGTTTATCTAAGGTTTCGCTGCTAATTCGCGCTTCAGTTTGTACGGGCTCCGGAGGCACGGATTCAGCGCGAAGAGCAGCCGCAGTTAGGACCGGATTTCTCCAGGGACCAAAATATTTCTTAACCAGTTGAATGGTGCGCTTGGGGTCAATATCCCCGACCACTACGATAGCAGTGTTCGACGGGCGATAATGCCGTTTAAAAAATGGCCAGACGTCGCCGTACCGTTCGCCATATTTCACGATGTCTGATTTGTATCCCATCGTAGTGTGCCCGTAGGTGTGTTTTTCGAATGCGAGTTCTGCCAACTTTTCTTCGATTACATTTTCAGGGTTGGCGATGTTTTTGTTGTATTCGCCTAGAACCGCTCCGGCTTCATCGCGAAATAGCTTTTCATCGAACGAAAGATTCATAAAACGATCAGCTTCTGCCTCTAAAATCTGTTCGAATACTCGAGGCGAGGCCGTGCCGTGATAATTGGTCATGTCGTTCCATGTCCAAGCATTGTTCTCTACTCCAAGTCTGGTGTAGAGGTCTCCAAACTCTTTACCGGTGCGTTTTTTGGTGCCGCGAAACATTAGGTGTTCAAAAAAATGTGCGAATCCAGTTCGGCCCTCGAGCACTTCGTTGCGCGATCCCACTCGAACTGGAATTTGGTAGGCGATTACTCCGGGACTGGGGTACTTTACGGCATAAATTTTTAAGCCGTTGGCTAATACATCCATCGCATGTGGCAAACCAGCTAGAAGTTTGCTTTGGGTGCTGACCACAGGCACGGGTTCCGCGCGTTGTTTGCGCCGCTTTTTTGCGTGAGCTGAAACACTGGTGGTAAGAATCACCGCCAGGCAAGTGATAAACGCCAACCAAAACTTATTTCGAGTGAATAAACGAACGTTTCTAACTGGGTGATGTCGAGTCGCCATGTCTATGAGCTGAACTCAATGCGATCGACTCTGCAATCTTTTCTTTATGAAACACTTTACCATCGACGCAGTGCAAACAGCTTTTTCCTAGCACATACGAAGGTAATTTCTGTTCCTCTTCGAGCACGGGCATTTGGCAGCGATGGCAAATGACGGTACTTGTTTCCTGTAAGTCGCCGTCTACGCCGACTCGTCGGTCAAACACGAAACATTCACCGTTGTAATGGGCCGCGCCGCACTCTTCGAAGTAACGAAGAATTCCGCCATTCAATTGGTAGACCTCTTCAAACCCATAGTGTTCGAGTAGGGCAGCAGCTTTTTCGCATCGAATACCTCCGGTGCAAAAAGTCACGACTGGGAGGTTTTTCATTTCTTGAGGGAGTTTTTGAGCTTCAATCGGAAACTGACGAAATGTTTTAAGCGACATATCCACGGCATTCTTGAAGGTACCAGTACGGATTTCATAGTCGTTACGGGTATCAAGAATGACGAATTTTTTACCTTCGTCGTACCAGGTCTTTAATTCTTTGGGCTCGAGACGGGGGGCCGTGTGTTTGCGGGGCCGAATGCCCTCAATACCGAAAGCGATAATTTCTTTTTTAATTTTTACGAGCGTGCGTTTAAATGGTTGCCGTTCGGAGAGGCTTTCTTTGTAGGGCAGCTCGGTAAAGCGTGAGTCCTGTTCTAAAAAAGTTTTAAAAGCTTCAAGGCCAGAACGCGGTCCAGCTATACAAGCGTTGATTCCTTCGGTGGCTAACAAAATAGTTCCAACGATGTTTTCGCTGATGCATTTATCGAGCAGTTTTTGGCGAAGTCCGGGAAGTTCCTCGGGCGAGATATCCACAAATTTATAGAACGAAATATTGAGGTAAGATGACATACCAACTCCTTGTAAAGGTCGTTAGGCCGCCCTTTTATCAAGAATAGAGAGGGGGCTCAAACTGTTCTTTTGGGTTTCTCGTTTAGAGCGACAACAGATGAATTTTATTGAGAAAAGCCTTAGTTGTAAAAGTGTACCATTGTGGTACGATATAGATAGATAGTTAAGATCTGTTAACCATCGAGGGCCTGAGGGGGTTCGGTATGAGATCCAAACCAATTCAATTTAGTATTTATGCCATGGTGTGTTTGCTGGTTAGCTTCACGGTGCCTCTCCACGTTTACGCTGTTTCGTATTATTCGACGGGACTGCTGGATTTCGGGGTTTTCTTTAATCGTCCTCAGCCCCTTCAATGGGCATTAGTGGCGGCCGCGCTCACTAGTTCCTACGCAGTTTGGCGAGCTTCAGTGGTAACGGTATTTGCGGTGCCGGTTTTAACCGCGCTCGTGACCTACAACAACTGGACGTTGCTTTCGCACTTCATGCAGTATTCCGCGGTTATTCTAATTTCCACAATGTTATTTATCGCGACGACAGTTTGCTTTTTCGTTCTGCCGACTCGCGAAGTGTTATTCAATCCGGAATTACGTTGGTGGTTGCGGGCCAAAAGGCACCGAAAATCCTATCCCATTACCGTGCAGTTCGAAGGCCCCACGGGTCCTCAGGTCATCACCGAAACATTTGATGTTTCCGAAACCGGGGCTTTTGTTCCCGCGGGCCAATTGCTTCGCTCTCGATTGAAGCCAAATGTGGGAACTCCATGTGTAGTTATTCTAAAAATTGATGGTGTAGGAGAGTTTCAGCTTCATGGTCGCGTTGCCCGATGTGCCGAAGGAAATGGCTCCTATCCGGCTGGAATCGGGCTACGATTCGAAGACGTTCCAAATCTTCGGCGCCGCACTTTAGTCGAGGCGCTTGAAGGTCAAGTTGCGAGCGCATAGTAAATTTGGTTTTGAAACAAACCAGACGAAGAGTAAGGCCCACCAGCTGAAGGTGGGCATGATCAAAACCTCTGTGAATATTCCGTACCAGGCTAAAGTGCCAAGTGCGAGCGAGCCGGCAATTGGTCCCAATTTAAATTGAAAACCAAATACGTAAATATAAAATGCTAAAATTAATAGCAGTCCGATCACTCCGAATCGAGCGAGTGCATCAAGCACCTGACTGTGGGGTTGGGAGTCGTTCCAGACCCCGTCTGGTGAGTTTGGGCTGCCAATAAAAGCTTTCGAAGTGCCAAAAAGCCACTCCGCCGCGCTAAACTCTAGCGTTCTATTAAAGTGATTTTTCCAGAAATAGCCGCGGCCTCTCAGAGTAATAATCTGTTGTTTCTCTAGCGGGATGGCGGGAACAATCGGGGCATTTAAAACTGGTGGATCAGTCGTAATAGATTTTAATCGGTAATTAAATTTTAAAGCTAACTTAGGTACATTGATGAATTGAGACGGTGCAAAGATGTGGGAAAAGTTTGTGCGATGCACTGCCGAAAATAGTAAAATCCCAATTAGCCAACTCACTAAAACGATTAGCAGACCATAGGCGGAAAACTTCGCGCTTCCTAAGTACCAAAAAAGAAAAACAGTGGAAGTCAGCAAAAAAAATAAGGTCATACGGTGAGTGTTGCCAATAAAAATTAGGTGCATACCAGCAAACAACAAAATTGGTACTGTTCGCCTATTTTCGGGAAGCCTCGAAGCTAAAAGTACTAAGAAAAAATAAGGCCAAACTAATACTCGAATCAAGTCGAGCGGGTGATAGTAGAAGCCCGTCAAACGCCACACTTTTTTTAATGGCTCTTCAGCGAAAGCATGACCGAAATAAGAGGGTGGTATTAAATCATACGATCGCCAAGGAACCAGTCCCGCCGCTTGTAACAGTACGCCGAGAATGACAGCAGTGATTGAAAGAAGTGTAAGCCACTTAAATAATTCAAAGTTACTACGCTCTGGGCGACTGACTTTTGTTAACTGCTCAAACGCCCAGGGAATAAAAATTAAACCTGAGAAGCTTGATAGGTACTTAAACGCAAACTCAAGAGAAGTAGTGCTACGGTAACAAGCCATCCCAACCAAAAACAAAATCAAAAGAAACAAAAAGTGAGCCACTGGCAAATGGCTAGTTTTTTTTTGGTATTTTAAAGTTTCCCTGACTTGCGAGAGCGAAACACAAGTCGCCACTATGATGGCGAGAATTGCAATTAACCCCTGGGCACTTAAATTCACGACAGGAATTTTAAAAGACCAAAAAAAATCAATAACTGGCTTAAGGCAAACAAGAATGATTATCGCGGTAGCAATTTTTCGCTGCCACAGTTTTGGCAAAATTAAACTCCAAAACATATCCAAAAGTTCTCAATGGTTTCGGACGAGATTCTGCATGTAGGGAATTTTTGGGAAACGTTCAAAATGCACTGTTGTTGGTCGGCAAGATCACTGAGCTTTGGAGGACCGCAAAGCGCTAACCAAGCCGGCGGCTGATTTTCATCAGTAACGGAGTGGAGGCTCAGTGGTTTTAGAAACCGGCCAAGTTCGTAACTCAATGTAGGGTTGGCAGCTTCAATGTTTGTAAATAACAAGAGCTCCGGCCTGTCGTATCCCGCAGGAATTCTGATTTTTAATTCCTTTATCACGGCCGGCCAAGACCTAACCTGTTTCGCTAACTGTGTTTGTGCGACAATTACGTTCAACCCAATTCCCAGTACCAATAATGGTTTAATAGGTGCTTTAATTTTGCGACCCGCAAGCGGAGCGAAAATCAAGATTAGCGTCAGGGGAATAATTGCGCTTTGATAGTAGTTGTGCGCGGAGCTTACAGAAACAAAAAAAAGAAAAAATGAACCAATTCCAATAATGGCCGAAACGACTAGGTAATAGTTGGTCCTCGTTTTGGGTGGTGTCTCCGAAAACAAGAGACAAATTCCCAGAACCGCTAGAGTTCCTGGTCCGACCGTGTAGAGAAACAGTCGTCCGGTAATTTTAAGAGTGTTTTCAATCGAGGTGTATTCAAGTAGCGAACGGTACCAAGTAAAATGAGCCGTGTAGGAGACACTATTACCCCAAGAATGGTTCACTTGATTGCTATGTCGAATCCAAAGGAGAGCAATAGTCGTCGCAAAAATTGCCCCCATGATAACGAGTATTTTTTTATTTAGTCGAACTTTATTGGAAAAAAAGAAAAAATATACAAAGAGACTGGCCAACGCAAACATCGTGGTTGGTTTAATAAGTAGCGAGAAAGTAGCTGCGACAACATAGGCGATAATCCAAGAAATCTGTTCCCTCTTGGTCTCAGTCCGAAAAAATTGAATCATAGAAAATAGGGAAAAAGTTCCACTCGCCAGATGTAGGTTTTCGATCGTGACCCACTGGCCCATTCCAAATAGAAGTGGTGTTGAAAGAATTAACGGAAAAACTTTTTCGAACGATAAAATGGTGTTGTTCGTGGTGGCGGCGTTCTTTTTTCCTAAAACAGAGATTAAAAAACTAGTAGCGATCAAAGCAAAAGCGATTGCGAACAATCCGCTAATAAAGCGTCCGATGGATTCTGGCGATAACCCGGTTGCGCCTTTTAAAAAGTGAATTGCAGCTTGGTAAAAAGGGGCCTCCAGTGCCAGAATTCCGGGTTTTCCGCGATACCCCACTCGTGGGTTAAAAAAGTCGAAGCCCAATTGTGAAAAAAATGAGGCAGTTTCAAGTGTTTGGGCTTGGCGAAAGTAATGGGCACTAAAGTAAGGCTCACCTATCGAGAATAGCAGTATGGCGCCAGCGACCGCGATTGCTAGACCCCATTTTCTTAGAGAAAGACCGACGGTTGTCATTTTTTTATCGTTAGAATCACTTTCCTGGGATGGCAAGCGAGCAGTTGAAATACCGTACTCGCACTTGAATTGCCAACCTGAGTTCGTTAGAAGGTTTTTATGCAAAAAAGCCTGCAAGAGTCCTTTGCACCAACGAGCATTTGCTTTGGATGCGGCCCCGCGAACCAGAAGGGGCTGCGCATCCGAACCTTGCCGGTTTCTGGGGTTGCGGATTCAACCAATGGGAAGAGTTACCTTACGGAAGCCGAGTGGGTACCCGAGAAACACCATGAAGCGTTTCCAGGCATGCTCAATGGTGGAATTATTGGCTCGTTGCTCGATTGCCACTCTAATTGGACTGCTGCTTGGGCGTTAATGCAAAAGCAAAGCTTAACTCAGCCGCCCTGCACCGTTACAGCAGATTACGCCATTGTGTTGAAGAGACCTACTCCGACCAGTGGTCCGGTACGGCTACGAGCTTGGGTCAAAACGCTCGGAGAAGACCGCGCTACGATCGAAGCTGAACTTGAGGCAGGTGGAAAAATTTGTGCGACGTGCACTGGCACGTTCGTGGCAGTGAAGCCGGGGCATCCGGCTTATCATCGGTGGTAACAGGTTAAAGAAGAAAGAGTAGCGAAGAGAGGACTCATGGGAGCACAGTGGAAACAGGCCGGCCGTGAACAGAACGCCAATAAAAAGGGCATTATCATTGGCAAGCTTGCTAAGGAAATTTCAGTAGCCGCCAAATTGGGTGATCCGAACCCGGAAAACAACCCCAGGCTTCGAATGGCAGTCGAAGCGGCGCGCAAACATTCGGTTACGCGCGACACAATCGAACGGGCAATCAAAAAAGGGGCAGGGCTCTTAGACGAGCAAGTCAACTATGAGCTTGTGACCTACGAGGGGTTTTGTCCTCATCAAGTTCCAGTGATCGTCGAATGTTTAACCGAAAATCGAAACCGTACCGCCGCCGAAATTCGGGTATTATTTCGCAAAGGGCAACTGGGTAGTTCCGGTAGTGTGGCGTGGATGTTCGATCGCCTCGGTGTAATTGAAGCATCCACCGCGGAAGGTGGACTTGATATTGAGGGAGTAGCCATTGAAGCGGGGGCGCAGAATGTTGAGCCGATCGCTGGCGACGAGCTTAAACAAATGAATCCGGACCACAAAACCGGTGCCCGGTTTATTTGTGAACCCCAAGATTTAGATTCTGTATCGAAAGCGGTAACAGCATTGGGCTGGAAAGTGGTTTCTGCGGAACTTAGTTATTTGGCAAAAAATAACGTTGAAATATCCGATGAGCAGAAAAAAGAAGTCACCGCATTTTTGAACGATATAGACGATTTCGATGACGTTCATCGTGTTTACGTTGGCCTAAAGTCTTAAATTCAGAGGTTTATGGCGGAATCAAACGACTCCTCGAGTACTGCTGAAACACAAAAATCGTTCGGTGAACCCGGGCTTTCAACGGTGCTAGCGCGTGAAGTTGCGCGTCGACGTACTTTTGCGATCATTTCTCACCCCGATGCAGGTAAAACCACACTCACCGAAAAACTTTTGCTTTACGGCGGAGCCATTCACTTAGCAGGCGCTGTAAAATCGAAAACGAAAACAAAAGCCACGACTTCAGACTGGATGGAAATCGAAAAGCAGCGCGGTATATCGGTAACTTCAAGCGTGCTGCAATTTGAATACAAGGGCTACTGTATCAATTTGCTCGACACTCCGGGGCATAAAGACTTCTCCGAAGATACCTACCGTACCCTCACTGCTGCCGATGCCGCAGTGATGTTGATCGATGCTGCAAAAGGCGTTGAGGCTCAAACGCGAAAACTCTTCGAAGTATGCCGCATGCGTGGCATTCCTATTTTTACGTTCGTCAACAAGCTTGATCGTCCGGGACGAGACCCTATCGAACTGCTCGACGAGATCGAAAAAGTTTTAGGAATTCGTTCCTGTCCCATGACCTGGCCGATTGGAACCGGAGATCGATTTAAAGGCGTGTACGATCGCGAGAAAAAAGAGATCCTGTTTTTTCAAACCGAGGGGCAAGCGAACGTTAGCGGTCGCTTGAAGCCAAAGAAAGTGGGCCAACTTCAAGAGCTGGGGAGCGAGTTTGACGAAGAAACTCTTCAGAGCGTTGAATTAGTCGAATTGGCTGGGGATCCGTTCGATCATGAACGGGTATTGCGCGGCGAGTTAACTCCGGTGTTTTTTGGTAGTGCCATGAACAATTTTGGCGTGGAACATTTTCTAGAGCGTTTCATCGAGCTAGCGCCCCCTCCCGTCGGTCGAAAGACTTCTGATTCTCATTTGGCTGAGAAAAAACTCATAGAACCAACCTCGACCAAATTTTCGGCCTTCTTTTTTAAAATTCAGGCGAATATGGACCCTTCGCACCGCGATCGTGTCGCCTTTATGCGGGTTTGTTCCGGTAAGTTCACCCGAGGCATGACGGTAAAACACGTGCGGTTAGGCAAAGACGTCAAACTTGCGATGCCGGTGAATTTTTTTGGTCAGGAACGCACGGTAATTGAGGAAGCGTGGCCAGGCGATATCGTGGGTGTGTTGGACACCTCGGGCGATCTGCGTATTGGAGATACCCTAGCGCAGGGAGGGGGCTTTGAGTTCGAAGGTGTGCCGCAGTTTTCGCCAGAACATTTTGCATCCGTTACGATTCTTGATCCAATGAAACGCAAGCAACTTCAAAAGGGATTAGATCAGCTTTCAGAAGAAGGCGTGATCCAAGTTTACCGGCAGCGCGATCTTAGTGATAAAGACCCCGTCTTGGGCGCAGTGGGTGCGCTGCAGTTCGAAGTTCTCAAACATAGGTTACTGTCAGAATATTCGGTCAACGTGAATATTGAAAAATTGTCCTACACCTGTGCGCGCTGGGTCGAGGGCGAAAACTTCGACGTCGACGGCTGCGAACGGCGAGAAGGTAACCGTTGTTTAGTGGACCGCGACGCTAATCTAGTGGTTCTTTTTAAAAGCGATTGGGCGCTGCGTTGGGCGGAAGATAATCACAAAGGATTTCGCTTTCTAAAGACACCGCTTGCGAGACGGCGAAACTGAATTTATCCTTATAGCTTCACTTTTATTCTTCGTACTGAAAGGAACATCCTATGAAATTGGCTTCAGTTTTTTTAGCATTTCTGGCGCTCACCTCACTTTCGGCCTCGGCCGCCGGTGAGCCGGTTAAAATGGAAATCAACACTTCGGAAAGTAAGGTTGAATGGTTTGCTAGCAAAGTTAAGGGTAAACACAACGGAACGATCGAAGTAGAGTCGGGTGAATTCGAACTTGATGGCAAGGGAATGATCAAGTCTGGAAAAATCGAAATCGATATGGATTCGATCAAAGTCTCCGACATCGAAGACGCGGAGGACAACGCGAAACTGGCAGGGCACTTAAAGTCCGACGATTTCTTTAACGCGGAAAAATGGCCAACGGCTACGTTCGTGATTAAAACGGCGCTCCCACTGGGCAAGCGCAATAGCGATGGGTGGCAAAAATACACTCTCAAAGGTGACCTAACCATTCGCGACGTAACCAAACCGTTCACCGCCCACGCCAACGTCAAAATCGCCGGTGAAGCGGCCGAAGCCACTGCGGAGTTAAACATCGACCGCACTCAGTGGAATGTAAAATATGGATCTGGTAAATTTTTTAAAGGTCTCGCCGATAGAATGATTCACGATGTGTTTAAACTAAAAATTGCATTGAAGGCTGAAAAAGACTAAATCGCGAATTTTAAAAACTAATGTAAGGAAGGGGTTCCTAATAATACTAAGGAGCCCCTTTTTTTATGAAATCTATAGGTCTTCACTGGTTTCGTCGTGATCTTCGTTTTGATGGCAACCCCGCCTTGCTTCGTAATATCGAAGAAATGAGGGGCCGGGTATTGTGTGTTTTCTTTTTCGACGCCACATTTTTAAGCCGCCCAGATTTTTCGGTCGGGCGCTTTGCGTTTTTTATTAAATCTCTTCAATCGCTCAAGGACCAATTAAGAGAACGGGGGGGCGACCTTTTAGTTCTAGACGATGGACCCGATGCGGGGTTCGAGCGCATTTTAAATTTGCTCGATAAACACCAATTAAAGCCCGCATTAGTGACTTGGAATCGCGATTACGAACCTTTTGCACGCCTTCGAGATGAGCGTATTGAGCGGTGGCTTCAAAAACGAGACATCAAAGTACTTACCGAGCGCGATCATTTAATTTGCGAACCACACGAAGTACTTAAAGACGACGGAACACCTTATCGCGTTTTTACTCCGTACTACCGCAAATGGAAGCAATTTCTCGCGACTTCTGGCGGGCGTGTTAGGTTGGCGGCTCCCACGGCCAAAGACAAAATTAATTTCGAACTTAGTTGGAAAAGAGTGGATGCGAAAATTCCGGCCCTGGATCGCTGCGATACCTTCGAAAAACAAAATCGCAGGCGATTAAAAATTAACGTTCCTGAAGCGGGTACGAGCGAGGCTTTTAGGGTTTGGAAAAATTTTGGGCATCGCCTCGATGCCTACAAAGATCTGCGCGATTTTCCGGCGCACGATGCTACTTCCGGTCTCTCAATTTTCTTCAAAAATGGTTCAATTACCACTGCCCAGGTTCTTTCCAGAACGAATAGACACAGTGCGAGTGCTGAAAAATTTATTTCCGAGGTCGCATGGCGAGAATTCTATTACTCTATTCTGTTTAATTTTCCCTATGTTGAAACTGAGAGTTTCAACCCCAAGTATCGGAATATTAAATGGGAAAACGACGAAAAACTTTTTAAAAAGTGGAAAAGCGGCGAAACAGGGTTTCCGCTGGTGGATGCCGGCATGCGAGAACTCGTGCAAACAGGGCGAATGCACAATCGCGTGCGCATGGTGGTTGCGAGTTTTTTAGTCAAAGATCTTCATATTGACTGGCGGTGGGGCGAACGCTTTTTTATGGAGCATTTATTAGACGGTGACCTTGCCGCCAACAACGGAGGCTGGCAGTGGGCGGCGTCGACAGGATGTGATCCTCAGCCCTATTTTCGGATATTTAATCCCCAATCCCAGGCCAAAAAATTTGATCCTGAAAATTCGTATATCCAAAAGTGGGTGCCGGAGTTCGGCACCAAAAATGAGTTGCGGCCAATTGTGAATCACGCTGAACGGGCGCGGCGTGCGGTTACCTTGTATCGCAAACTCGGCTAAAAATGCCGATTTTGAAATCGTGAGTTGTTTCGTGCGAAAATAACGTGATGGGTCTGCGATCAAAAATTTGTATCCTTGGCTTGCTCGTAGTTTTCTCGAGTGCTGCGGCGTATGCCGACGAAAAGAGATCGAATTTTTCGAAAATCGATAAAAATTCTACGTTGGGGTGGCTGAAGTACCCGACCGAACCCTCGCCCGAACGCCGAGGGGAAAAAAAGAATGAAGTGATTCGAAAATACCAACTGCCGCCCAAAACGAAAAACAATGTCTACAAGGCAATGCTACCAGCCTTCTATCAAGACCTTGATTTTGACGCTTACTACCGATTTACTTTTGAGGACCTTGTTTGGGCGACTTTGGCGATTGAAGGTGAGACCGATTGCGATGGGCGAGAACATTCAGCCGCGGTGTTGTGGACCATCGCGCAGCGAGGCGGAATTAATCCAAAACGCCGATTGAGTAACGATAAAAGTTACGCGGACGCCTTGATAGAGTACTGTCAGCCAATTAAGCCGAAATGGGCCAATCCCAAAAAAGTCTGTGCCGGTAAAAATAAGGATGAAGTCGTGTGTGATCCAAAAGTTATTGCACGGCGAAAAAAGGGAATAAAGTTGGGCAAGGCTATTTTAAAGGCAGGCTCCTTTGACCTCGAAGCTAAAGAGCTGCAAACACAACTGCGCCGCCACGGATTGACGAAAGCGGATTTTAAATCGTTTATAAGACCGCAATGTCTTCAGATCGCTTACGATTTCGTAACCGGAAATCTTCCGAATCCGGTTCCGGGCGCTACCGAATTCGCGCAGCACTGCAAGCAGGGTAAACAACACGATTTTTTAGTTAAATTTCAACGTAAAGACAAAGTGATTCATTCAAAAAGTAGGCGCAGGTGTCCGTCGAAGAAGTCGAAGAAAAAAGGGGGAAATCTCTTTTTTACCGACGAAGTATTGTTGGGGAAAACTCGCTATTCGACAAAAAACTGGGACGGTTCTGAAATAAAAATTATTAGCCCGTCGGGGAGTGAATCGCGGGTCGCCTCGAGAATTCAAGAGACCGACGAACCCAAACGAGTCGCCGAAGTCATACCAGTCTCAAACGAAAATAGAAAAGACCGGGACGCCAGCATGGGAGTGAATTGATCCATGGGCGAGCGCAATTTACGACACGACCTGGGCAGCGTGATTTCTACTTTAAAAGTAGCTGAGGCGGCCATTCGCGAAAAAGATGAAGAGATTGCTGAGTTAGTAGCCGCTGCTCTTGAACGATTGCTCGAGATTTCGGATTCACTCGATAAAAAATGAAATCAGACATAGAATGAAGTCATGGTCAGGTGCGTTTGTCGATTCACTTTAATCGGTGTTTTATTGCTCGCAAGCGCCTGCCGCGTCTATGACACGCCAAAAGCGACCGATGGCGCTAGCTCCAATATCGACGCGGTGATTTCGTGTACGCGGGACGCCGAAGTACGCCAAACTAATCCGAGATTTCACAATGTAGATCGCTGCGAAGGGTCGTACACCATTCAGGGAATTAGTTATCGTTGTGGGCGAGTAGGAGACGTTGCTACTAAAACCTATGAATTTCTAAATACCTTGAACCAGCGAGCCAGGACTCGTTGTGAACAACTGTGCCGCGAACGAGGAAGAGGTTGTGAGGGGTCCTATCGCGATGCCAGCAAATGCGGATTTTCGGTTCCCACAAGTCGCGCCACGATGGTGGGTACCAAAATAGTTGGATGTCATCCAAACTGCGAGGGCACAGCGTTCATTTACTGTTCCCTTTACCACGGCAGTTATTTTCGCATTGAAGACCACCTGTTCGAAGACATGGAACCGAATTGTTACTGCAGAAGAGCTCGTTGATTCCTACAAACAGTAGTAATATCAGTTATTTAAATACTTTATTAAAATAATCAGATATTTAATTTGCCGCATCGCATCTACTGAGTTAGAATGCGCCACCAATATTAGTTTTACTTGAAAGGTGTGCGGCATGAAGTTTTCCCAATTTTCTTTGGCTATTTTCGCGGTACTAGCGATCGGTGTAAGTGGGTGTTCAAAATCTAAAGACCAAACCATAACCGAAGTGGTCTACAGCGAGCAAAAGGCCCAAAAGTTGATCGATGAGGGAAAACCGCTTGAGGCCGCAACCGAATACACCAACATTGCTGAACTTTTATTCACCCCCGAGGGCATACAACACGCAGACTCGCTGCTCGACCGCGCGTTGATGCTCGACGCATCCAATCCGAAAGCCAATTTTTTGAGTGCTTTCGTAAAAATCGTGTTGGTGACTAAACATTTGGAGCACCGAATGGCGCCCCTGCGGGAAATTGGTGGCACGCTCAACGACATTCCAGCACAAATTTATTACGAACATTCTAAACTCCGAAAAGCTGTGCGAGGCTTTCAATCGCAGTCTGCTTATTCTCAATTCGTGAAGCAAAGCAGCGATTCTGTTTCGCAGTTTAAAAATTATTTGGATTTGCAAGAGCACTTGAAAACGGTTGTATTGCCGGTGCTTGAGCAAGGTACCGCCAAATTAGAAAAAGTTTTGGCTAGTGGTGCGAAGTTCGACGTGCGTGTTGATAATGGTGCCTGGGGTGCGAATGAGTATAGTAACCATGACTATTCACACAGTACCTATTGTTACCAGAACGGAGGCCACTGGCGCTGCAACTACTATGTCTACAGCTATTATTTAGAAAAACCTGTTGCAGCTCAGCGGCTCACAGCGGACTCAAATGACCTTCGAGTGATACTAGGCGGGCTGCGCGCCATGACCGACAGTGTGCGTCTGTCGCTTGCCTATAGTTTTGAAGGCCTCGATCGCGTGATCAAAGAAGTGGTGCGGGTGCAAAAGAACCGGGAACGATTTGCGAAAAAGTTTTCTCATCTGCGCGCCATCGATCGCAATATTTCGACTCGTCAGTTAGTTGAGATTTTAAGAAGTGAGCCGAAATTTTTAAGTTTGACCGACGAAACGCAGCTCTCGAAAATTCCGTATAATTCCGAACGAATTATGCGAGAAATTCTAGATCTCGGTGCGATGGAACGAGAGTTATGCGGTAGCGAGACTCGTCGAATGACCCATCTCGTTGCTTCGGTCTGTTTCACAGGTAACGCCGTGGCATTGGCTACCCGTAACTTAGAAATGTTGGCTGGCCCCTCTCGCGTGCGGATCGGGTACGACGAAATTGGGGAGCCAGTTGAAATTCTCATGGACGTGACCGCGTTGTTTCGCGATCCTTCGAGAGATCTCAAGAGTCTTTTGCCGAACAAATTCAATCGCAAAGGGCATGCGATTTCTTACCCCGATCCTACAATGGGCGGGTTGTTCCCCGATGGCGATTTGATCGAACGACTTAAAGTTATCGATGCTCCAGGCGTCAGCCATATCGACTAAGCGAAGTAAAATGCGGAGTGAACTACTCATGGGTCAGCGTAACGTTCGACTACTGCGTTGTTTCACGATAGCGCTGATGTTCGGACTGACTTGTCCGTCGGCATTCGCGACTAAAGAGCGTTTCGAAACACTCACGTTTGATACCGCGAGTTCCGAATGTAGGGTTCAAATCGCTCCCTACGCCCAGACCATAAGTTGGAGCGATGGGACTGCGCTCGAGGTGGTAGCTGCGAGTGGTTGCGCATCACGCTTGGGGCGCCATTATGAGCTTCAAGGGGACGTGCGCCTTACGCTGCTCGATGCGAAACGGTTACCGTTGCTACAAGTGACGGCGAACAACGCCGATCTCGACCTTGCCAACAAACGGGTGGTGTTCCCCGCCGAAGCCAAAGTGAATTACCGCTTAAAGCAAATGACGCTTCCGGGGTTGTTACTGAACTGGAACTCGCGTGAAACAAAGTCGTTTAGTGGTTTCTACGCTCGCTTTTAGAACCTAATCATAGGCCCGCACGACGCCGCCTTGTTTGCTTAGCTGAATTTCCATTGCTGCCCATATTGGTACCTTGGAAGACTGTACTGGTTGTAAAAGTCGAGAGTTGTACCAATCACCGGCGATGACTCGGCCTATTCCTTCGGGCACCGCTACTTTGTAGGTTTTGTACCAAGCAACCTCCGAATTACCGACCCTAAAGTTCGAAATGCTTTCTTTACCTTTTGCGCCCGAAACGTCGAACGTCACGTTGGTGGTCGTCACTCGAAAACCTTGGCGTATAACATTTTCGAGAAAGGGTTTTAGAATCCACCCCTCGACTTCGAGCGTCCATACATTCCAACCCGTCGTATGATTATAGAACTCAAACACTCTAGGGTAATACTGAATTAGTTTTTCGCGAGTAACGATTCCTGCGGGAACTGAAGTACCGTATAGATCGCTCGCATTGAACGCGAGATCGGCTTTTGTTACCCGCATCATTCCCCGTCCAAGAATTTCACTCCATGCGGTGCGTTGTCCCCGCCCCGGGACTTCGAGAGGAACTTCGCTGAAGCCGATGGGTTGGGACAACCAGTTGGGTGGATACATCGCCTTAAGTTTTTCACGGGCGTCGGCTAAGAATCGTTCAAGTCCCGAGTCCCGAGGGCCATGTAAGCTCACCGGGTGTAGTTCGTAACGAACAATTCGCAGTGGTTTGCCAGGGACTAAGTCTACCAGTAAGTCTCCGACATACTTACCGTGGTCGCCCGCCTGAACGATCGGAACCAATTTGTGATCGAGATCCGTTTGGTGATAGGGCCGTGAAAGTTTAGTGTGAGAGTGGCCACCGATAACCAGATCGATTCCTCGAGTGTTTCGAACTAGTTTGAGGTCTTCTTCGATTCCTAAGTGCGAAAGAGCAATAACGAATTGGCTGTCTCTGCGGTATTTCGGCACCAACACCTGAGCGGCTTGGATTGGAGAAGAAATTACTTTTTTTCCAGCGCGCCAAGTGTACATGAACTCATCGGTGGTTAGCCCAATGACAGATATGTGTTTGCCCCCACGCTCGAAACGAGCGCGGCTGGTTAGTGCTTTTTTTAAGTCGGGATAACTCTTACCCACGCGGAAATTGGCACCCAATAGATAGTGGCTGGGTTTTACATTCTTAATGACCCGGTTCAAGTCTTTCAGCCCTAGTAGATAGTCATGGTTGCCAATCGTGACGGCATCGTAACCAAGCTCACTCATGGCTCTCCAAGACTGTTCGCCTCGGTCCGCTAGATAGAATTGAGTCCCTTCGCTAAAGTCCCCAGCGTCGAGCACTAAGGTTTCAATGCCCTGGGAACCAGCGTCGTTTTTTATTCGATCGATGGTTGCTTTCAGGGCCGGGTAACTTTCAAAATGCGAATGAAGATCGTTGGTGTGAATTATTTGCAAGAGCTCAGCGCTTGAAGGCTTAGCCGTGAAAAGTATAAAAAATGTAAAGATAGACCGCGCAATACCGGAACGTGAGAATTCGTTTCTCATTTTTCGTGCACTCCATGCATGAAATTTCGTTTGTCACGATGCGCTCGCTACGATGTGTTGGTTTGATTTTAGAAATTGAAATTACACTTCGGCCCACCCCCTCCAACCCATAGTTTAGCAGACGCCGTGCCAAGTGCACAAAGTTGTTAAGTGTTTGTTCTTATTGTCGACGCAATGCGCATTTTGATTGCGACCTGGTGCATTTCGACTTTGTGCGGTGACGAATTGGGACCGGCATGGGATAAACAAAATCGATGACATTGAACCAAATACTTTTAGTGGGGATTGGTGGTTTTTTAGGATCAGTCACTCGCTTTGCAGTGTATTTTTTTTTAAATCCCTCACAACTCTTGAAATATCCGTTGGCGACCGTAGTGGTGAATGCTCTAGGCTGCTTCGCTGCCGGTAGCCTGTGGGCGCGAGTGAATGCACAGTTCACTAGCGATCAACCGTTGGTCCTTTTTTTAAGCGTGGGTTTTTTCGGGGCATTCACTACATTTTCTGCCCTTGGAATTGATACACTCGTGTTCGTCAAACAAGACGAAGTGGCTCGCGCTTTAATACACGTAGCCATGAATTTGGTGTTAGGAATTGGCGCTGCGTTTTTCGGACGATGGCTGTTTCAGTGAGCGATTACGTATTTGGCTTTTCTGCCGTGCCAGGCGGCATAGGCCGCAATGAGTCCTGAAAATACAAAGCCGCGATAACCGACTTTAAGAAAAATCCAAGCGCCCACCGCGGAACCAAAAATGAATGCCAATATCGAACCAATTCGCAGATAGTTGGCTCGCACTTCTTTAGCGAATCCACTCTTGTGAGTGTCGAGAGTGAGCACTCGAGCAAGACCTAAACCAAGGTCAGTGGTTAAGCCGGTGAGGTGGGTGGTTCTAACGGAACGTCCCGAGGACGATGTAATGGCGCCGTTCTGAAGCCCACATGCAAGGCAAAGCAAAACTAAAAGTAGATAACTTTGTTTCAGACGCGATTCTCCGAAAATTCCGAAATGTAGCAACTCTCCGCCGCTTGCTGCTAAAAACAAACAAAGCGCGCTGAGACCCATAACCCAGTCAAAGTGAGGCTTATTGCCATGGTAGATCGGTCGATCAATCATAAGGCCCGCTATAAAGGCCCCAAGCAGAAAGAAAAGTGGAACTGAAAGAATGCCCAGTGCGGCTTCAATTTGATGAGTCATAATGTCGACTCCAAACAAGGTGGCGAAACCTGTAACGTGACTAACGAATCGCCCCGTGGCCAAAAAACCCCCGGAATTGATACAGCCGCCGCTAAAACTTAGCAAAAACCAATGGAATACTACGCGATTGTTTGGGGTTTCGTCGAAACGATGGTTAAACATTAATAGCCTTTGTACCACTAATCTTTAAGTTTTATAAGACCGACAGTCGATTGAAATGATAGCGTTCAAAGTTCTAAGTGCACCGGCGATGGAGGATTGCGAAATGCGCGTCGCTGTAGTAACCCCCCGGTAGGGGTACATACCGAATGAGTAAAAAGAAAACTTCAACCGGCTTATCGAACGGAATCAAGGTCTTTCTCGAATGGGTTGAGCGCACTGGAAACAAGCTCCCGGATCCGGTGTTCTTATTCATCTACTTAACGGTGGCGTTGGTATTGGTTTCAGTAGTTTGTGCGCTTTTAGGACTTTCCGCTATTCACCCTACCCAAAAAAGTCCAGACGGCGGGGCCTTCGTCATTCGGGCGGCGAGTTTGTTGTCGCCTGCTAATATTCAAAAATTTTGGGTTGATATGCCGGCCACTTTTACGCACTTTCACCCGCTCGGCTACGTATTAGTCGTCATGCTAGGTGCGGGTGTGGCGGAACGTTCAGGACTCTTCGCGACGGCAATGCGGTTTGCGGTCAGTAAGGCGCCCGTGGCGCTTTTGACGCCACTGGTGGCCCTGATCGCTATGATTTCCAGCCACGCCGCTGATGCAGGTTACGTGGTGTTGATTCCCTTGGCTGGAATTTTATTCGCGGCCGCGGGGCGGCACCCTCTTGCGGGAATAGGTGCCGCATTCGCGGGCGTATCGGGCGGGTTTTCGGCCAACATTACGCCCGGACAGCTTGACGCACTTTTGCTCGGAATCACGGAAACAGCGGTGGTGGCAAGTAAACTTGACCCTAAGTGGACCGTGAATCTTGCAGGGAATTGGTGGTTTATCATCGGAATGACGCTCGTCTTTTTGCCGACGATTTGGTTTGTCACCGATCGAATTATTGAACCGCGGCTTGGGAAATGGACGCCGAGCGATTCAAGCCCAGTCGCAAATTCCGAAAAAAAGAATATCTCCACTGCCGAACGCAGAGGTCTGGGGCGAGCTGGTTGGGCTCTGCTCGGTGTTATAGGTTTGTGGGTCTTCATGGTGGTAGGACCTGGAGCACCCTTGCTTGGAAAAGGGGCGCCTGATGCTGCGTGGTACGTAAAAGCCGCACCCTTATTTAAGTCGCTCGTTTCGGCGTTCTTTTTATTGTTTCTCGCCTCTGGTTGGGCTTACGGTGCAGCTGCAGGCACGATAAAAAATCATCGCGACCTAGTTAAGATGATGGCCGATTCAATGAAAGACATGGGCTATTATTTGGTACTCGCGTTTGTGGCGGCACATTTCGTTGCCATGTTTGGCTGGTCGAATCTTGGTTTGATTTTCGCAATTCATGGGGCCAACGGAATAGAAAGCACCGGGCTTCCAATGCCAGCCTTGCTCGTGCTCATTCTTTTGTTCAGTTCTGCACTCAATATTTTAATTGGTTCCGCGAGCGCAAAGTGGGCGCTGATGGCGCCAGTATTAGTGCCTATGCTCATGCTTCTTGGTGTGAGTCCCGAGGCTACGACGGCCGTGTATCGGGTAGGCGATGGCGCTACGAATATCATTACTCCGCTCATGGTGTATTTCCCATTGGTATTGGTGTTTGCCCAAAAATGGCGACCGGATTTTGGGCTCGGAAGCCTAACCGCGCTCATGTTGCCGTATTCGGTAGCCATCCTGTTAGTTGGGACCTTGCTGGTACTGCTGTGGGTACTCGTTGGTGCGGAACTGGGACCTAACGCGCCATTGCACTACATTTTGCCGAGGTAGTGCGTAGCGAAATTGCTACCGTACTCCATCGGCTACTTGTGCTGCATTAAAACGGCATCCGACACAAAAAACCGGGGGACGGTCTGTCTTGCGAGCTTAATTTTGTGGCGCATGAGTAGGACGTTGAGCGTGAACCGAAGAGCGCCCAAAAAAAACCGAACTTCTTTTCCGATCGGATACACCGCGAACTCTGGTTTGTAGGCGGTCACGCGCAGCCCGACACTTGAGAGATAGTTTCGAAATTCTTCAATACCCGGCTGCAGCAGTGACATGCTGTGGGTGCAGGCGATGAATTTGGTAGTTCTAAGTGCTGAGCAGAAAGTCAGCGCAGATCCCACAAACAATTTTAATCCTGCTACAGTGCACGGCGGGTCCATGAAAATGAGACCATAGTTCTGAATTAGATCTGCGCTGGGAGGCATTTGAAGATCGTGGACTTTCGCTCGAATAGGAAAGTCGTGTTGAGCAGCGATATGCTGAATGCGTTGTATGATTGTGGGATCGATGTCGACTACGGTTACATTTTTAAATCCTCGTTTTGCGAGTTCCAGACTTAATAGGTCGTCGTCGCCTAAAAGCAAAACTGGTGCGTCGCAGCCAATGTATTCCGCAATCAGATCGGCGCGTTCGAGTAAGTTTTTTTGACTGCAGGGGAGTTGGTTGAATTTGTGGTTCAGAATGGAACTCGAATTCATACCCGTGGTCAAAGAGTTGCTGTTTGCATGGTGAATGTTTCGCACCACCTGTTCCGAAGCCAGATCCACGAGTTCGTTCCAGTGAGTGTTCACCAAATCTGGCAGATTGGGGCGGCGAATGGCCCCGCTAAAAAGAGTAAACAAGCCCGTCATGAGGGGGCGAAGTTGTTTTACGATCTTCGGTGATTTGAGTCGCTGAAGAGCTTCAATATGGGCGCGAGCTTCTGAGACGAGCAGGTAGTTGTTTACGAGCGACTCCCAGGTGGGAAGCCCCGCTTCAAGTGAGTTTTGGACTTCAGCTTGATTTGAAGATTCCATAAAACCCTTTCGCCAGCAGAAAACCGCCGAATAAGATAGTTAGGCCCGCTGTAAATCTTTGTATCAATGCGAGCGTACGGCTTGATTTAGTAACTCTGGCAAACCGCCCGAGAAATGAAAACCATAGGAAGTCTCCCATAAATATTCCGCTAAGAAAAACTACCGGAGTAAGTGCCGTGGCAGAAGGGGAAAAAACAGGCAAAGTGGAGGTCGTCCACAAGACCCAGAATGCCAAGAATGTCGGATTCGATAGGCAAATGCTGGCACCAAACCAGAAGTCGAAGTGGCGGAATCGCGCTTCTCTCATGCGGACATCGGTTCGGGGAGGTTGTTTTCTTTGAAGGTGTTCCTTTAAGCCAAGGCAAATGAGCAAAAAACCAGCAATCAAAAATAGATATTCGGTTTGCTGCTTAGAAATGAACTTAGCGTAACCGAAATAAGCGAGACCGGCGAGTGCGACGTCGGCAAGTACCACGCCCAAAACGAACGCAAAGGTACTGCGGCCGGAACGGTGCATTTGCAGAACTTGTAAATTTATTGGGCCGATTGGTGCGGAGGAAACAATACCGCCTGTGAAACCACATAAAGCGAATGCGAGTACGTCTATTACTTCCACTCTTCGACTCGCTGTTCGGAAAAATCTGGCAGACGTTGCGCAGCACCGCGACCTCTTAGAATTGTTTCGCTGCGATATCGATTGATTTTGAACAATGCCAAAATAGTTTTTTCAAACACCCCAAGATCAAAACCATCGTTGCAGATATAGAGGTCCATGCTTAAGTATTGGTGCTCGGGGTAAGTATGAATTGTGAAATGAGACTCCGCCAGTATGCAAACGTGAGTGAGCCCCTGGGGCTCGAAAGGGTGGTTAGTTTCCGCCACCACAGTAAACTGCGAACGAACCAAATCTAGTATGGAATCAACGGTAAAGGCAGTTATTTTGTCCTGGAGCCAAATGTCGAGTATGAGGTGTTTGCCGAAGGTATTCATGTTGTATTCCGCCCTTTTTGCCTGCGCTTTATTCAGTAGAGAAATATAGAAGATGTTTTAACTGCGGAGCGGTGGACGGTGGATTGACTGGTAAAATTCCTGCGGCGGTGCAAGATTGGCGGGTAATCGGTGACGCTTTGTAAGAAGTGTTTTGTTGGACGTTTCAGAATCGGTGGCTAATTCTTCGGCGCTCAGATAGTCGACCTCTTCGGGAGTGCTACTTTGGTCGAGGGTGTGGGGGGCGTCGGTGTTGTCCTGAAAATAGAACTGGGGAGTGTTTTGAGAGTGAGTCGTGGCTACAGAGGATTTACGCACAAACACTGTTGTCGAGTTTAAGACCTCGACGACAAAAACCAACAACACCATCCATTGCGCTGCACGGTAAAAGCCCATCTTCCTATAAGCTTAAGTTCATTTTTAAAAACTGACAAGGTTATCGCCGCATGGCGGGATGTTGTTTGCCTTTCTTATCCTTTTTTCGGCAATAACCTTCAAGAATTCATTGTGAAAGGCCTTGCAAGCCTTTCGGTGTGAAAGTTCGGTCTAATATTTCAAAAAAAATGTGAACGCCCAATGCCATAAGGGCGGCGGGAATAGCACCACGTAAGATGAGTGTGACGTCATTGAGAGCGAGCCCCGTTACGATGGGAGCACCATAACCGCCTGCACCGATAAAGGCGGCCAAAGTGGCCGTTCCAACATTGATAACCGCAGCCGTTTTAATGCCGGCCAAAATAGTTCTGAAAGCGAGCGGAATCTTGATGGTTCGAAGAAGTCGAAAACCTACTAGCCCCAACGTTTGGGCTGACTCAATGAGGCGTTTATCGATGTTCTGAATGCCCACACAAGTGTTTCGAACAATAGGAAGTAGCGCGTAAAGAAAAAGGGCGATGAATGCTGGGGGCTTTCCGATTCCCAGAACCGGTATTAAAAAACATAACAATGCTAAAGAAGGTACTGTTTGAATAAGACCCGTCACCAAAAGGACGAGTTGTGTGAGCCAAGCCGACCGTGAAGCAAAAAGACCAAGTGGAATTCCTAGTGTTACGGCTGCAAAAAGCGAAAGGCTTACTAAAAAAGCATGTTCCTTGGTACGAAACCAAATTCTGCTCGTGTCAGGGGCGGCAGTTCGATTGTATTGCGCAGAGTCGAGCGGAGGGGTTTCCGGCGCGCCATGATTGCCATCTAAAGATATTAAAAAGGACCTAGCAATTTCGGCAAAAGATTTTCGAGCAATTTCTTTTTCAGCATTCAATTCGATCATTTTATTTTCTGAAATACTACCTTCAAGGCTTCGCAGTCTGTGCCAAATGTCTGGGTTTTTTTCTGCAAAATCAGATCGGGCTAGAAGAACAGCGAAGTAATCCGGAAAAAATTTTTGATCGTCTTCAAGTACGACGAGATCAAGTTTTTTTACTTTGGCATCTGTGGAGTAAATTTCCATCAGATCAATTTTATTAGCAGCAAGCGCTTCATAAGCGAGAGAATGTTCCATTCTTCTGACAAAAAAATCTTTCATTTTGTAATGTGAAAGCATTGCGTAATAGCCATCTTTGCGTTGTGCAAATTCATAGCTAATTCCGAACCGGGCCCGAGGTACCTTTTTTAAATCGGAGATATTTTTTAAATCGTGTTCTTCGGCAAATCTGCGAGAGGTTGCGATCGCGTAAGTATTATTGAATCCAAGAGGCAGTGAAATTGTTAAACCCTTGGTTTCGAGTGCGGTCTTGAGATCATTTATGTTTTTTAATTGAGGCTGCTTTAAAATTTCTTCACTAATTGTACCGGTGTATTCGGGGTAAACGTCAATCTCGCGGGCGAGTAAAGCCTGGTACACGATTCCCGTGCCGCCGAGTCCGATTTTTCTGTCGACCGATTCACTGCGTTGCCTGTTCTTGATCTCGGACTCCATCGTTTGAGCAATGATTTCAGCTAAAATATAGTTTTCCGTAAAAACTTTCGAACCTACAGTGAATGAGTTCGCGTAAAGGGGCGTGAAGCCAAAAAAAAATGTTAACCCAAAAAGCAAAGCAGCGTAAAGAGTCGAGCCTTTAAAATTTAATTCCATAGGTCGAGAAACTCCTGCGACGGTTTCTGGGCAGTGATAAACGTTCGCACGAAATCATCGTGCGGGTTTAAATGGATATCTTTAAATGTTCCCGACTGTACGACCGAACCCTTGTTCATCAAATAGAGAGTATTTCCAAGAGTTGCGGCTTCCATGAGGTCGTGAGTTACGAGTACGACTGTTTTTTTTAGCGACTGAAAAATTTCCTTCAAACTCTGCTGCAAGTCTGATCTCACGACCGGGTCTAAAGCACCAAGAGGTTCATCTAATAGTAAATAACCGGGGTCGTGCATGAGTGCGCGAGCTAGCGCGACGCGCTGTCTTTGGCCGCCGCTCAATTGGTGCGGGAACCTCTTTAGAAAAAGTTTTTCGAGATGCACGAGCTGAAGCAGTTCTTCGATGCGTGCGTTAATGCGTTCGGATTGCTCGGTACGTGTTAATTGGGTTCCGAAAGGCCCGATCGAGAGATTCTCGTAAACACTGAGGTGCGGAAATAGCCCGCCCTCTTGTATGACGTAGCCAATGTTTCGGGCATAAACTTTTGGCGGGATGTGGGTAGGAATTTGGCCTTTTACTTTTACGGTGCCCGATGTTGGCGCCTCGAGTCCGGCGATGAGTCTCAATAAAGTCGACTTGCCACAGCCACTAGGCCCAATAAATACATGGGTTTTCCCTGGTTCGAGCTTTAGTGAAAGATTGTTTACAGCTGCGCTGTGGTGAGACGAATCTTGAGAATCAGGGTTAGAATCTTTCGCTGAACGATATAATTTCGATACGTTTTCAAAAAAAATCATAGGTTTCTGGCGAAAAATTTAGGTTTTTAAATCGTTTCGCGGCTTTCGTCGCAGGCCGCACTTGTTGATATGTAAGAGAAAAAAGACCCGTCGTTTTCGCTTAGGGCCTTTTTATTTTTGAAATGGGGTGATCGAGGGGTCTCGAACCCCCGACCTTCGGGACCACAACCCGACGCTCTAACCAACTGAGCTACGACCACCGTCCAAAGTTCGAAAAATTCTTATAGTGGGTTCGGGGCGAGGAATCAACCCTCAAATGAGCCAAAAAAGGAGTGTATTTTGGGCTCCGGTCGACATATAAAGAACACAGAAATCAATTAGTTAAGGACATTTATTGCATGAGCTGTTTAGCTATGGACCCGCGCATTATTGCGCTTGAAAAGTCTCGCTATCGCCCGCCGCGGCCTCCTAAAAAGAAGCCGCCAAATGGATTTATACCATTCTTATTGATTTTGCTGCTCTTGGCGGCGGCGGCCCTTCATGCCCGCCAGTCCCACGCAGGCGTGTTTGACCTTCCTAGTTTCCTAGAAGCGGGGCAGTGGTCCTTCGGTGTGGAACCAGAAGTTATCATTAGCAATGGCACCGGTGCCGGGATCAACTTCAAACCGCGCTTTGGCGTGAACAATAACCTCAATTGGCAAGCCATCATTGGCACGGGCACCGGGTCCCGCAAATTTCGTATTGGAGCTATCGCTGACTTCGAATGGTTTCCGGATCACGAAAAACAACCCGGCATCGCCACTCCTTTTATGGTGAAGTACAGTCGTGTCGACGACGACGGCGTGCTTGCCATTGGCGTCATGCCGCTCCTTTATAAGTCGTTTGACGGCGAAGGTGGTCGGTATACGCCGTTTATTTCGTTTCCTATCGGGTGGGACATGCGTAGCGCCAAGGTTACGGGTTTTACCCAGGTGGCACTTGGAAGTTTGTTCAAACTACCTACGATGGAGAAATTTAAATACGTGCTCGAAGCCGGATTCAACATTCACCAATCACATAGCTACATTTCGGGCGGCTTTACTTACTACCCCTGAATAGAAAAATATGCACCAGCACTCCACTCATGCGCCGGTTACAGGTTCTTTAGAAGAATCAATTCTAAAGCGTAAAAACGCGTCGACATTAGCTCTAGCTGCTACCTTTTTACTAACTAACGTCAAAATGGTCGTGGCTGTTTTTACCGGCAGCGTGGGTGTACTCTCAGAAGCAATTCATTCTGGCTTAGACCTACTCTCTTCGCTTGTGACGTTTTTTGTCGTGCGAGCCTCAGGCAAACCCGCTGATCTTAATCACCCGTTTGGTCACGGAAAAATTGAAAGCATTTCAGCCCTTTTCGAAGCGTTCCTCCTATTTGTTGCCGGTGGGTACATTGTTTTCGAAGGTGTTCGTGCGTGGGCCAATAGCGATTCCCACCATATTCACAACACTGGCTGGGGAATCGCCGCCCTCGGTGGCTCGATCGTGGTTAACCTGTTCGTTTATTTGCAAAACCGCAAAGTCGCCCGCGAACACGAAAGCATCGCAATTGAAACGAATGCGTTTCATTTCTTAACCGACATGTTTTCCAGTTTGGCAGTATTTGTAAGTTTGATCATCGTGCAATACACCGGTTGGGTGTGGGTGGACGCGCTTGTTGCAGTGGTTATTGCAGCCTACATTACCGTCGTTGGTATACAACAAATGCGTAAGTGTATTGCCGAACTATCAGATACCGCGCTGCCCGACGACGAAGTAGGGGCTATCGCCAAAGCGATCGAAAAACATAAATCCAAATTCGTAAACTACCACGACCTGCGCACGCGAAAATCAGGCGCCAAACGCCACGTCGATTTTCACCTCGAAATATGTTCCGAAGATCGGGTGGCACGAGCGCACGCAGTTTGTGACGAGATCGAAGACGATCTGATGAAACAATTTAAAGAAACCGATGTAAACATTCATGTTGAACCTTGTGGGCACCACGAAGCGGCCTGTGAAAAGGTTTGCTTGTTCTACCGCAAAGACCGTTCTGAGGTTGCACGGAGTGTCTAAAATCAAGTTGCCTGCACCTCTGAGGCATGCGCCCCGCCAAACGCTCGAACGAGTGAGTGCTGTTTTCTTCGATATTGACGATACCTTTTCGTTACACGGAAAAATTTTGAGCGAATCCTACGATGCGCTCTGGCGGTTGCGTAAAGCCGGCTTTCGTTTGGTGCCCGTGACCGGACGCCCCGCCGGCTGGTGCGACATGATCGCGCGCATGTGGCCAATTGACGGCGTAGTGGGCGAGAACGGTGCGTTCTATTGCTCGCTCGATGAAAAAAAGAAAAAACTTGAGAAAATATATCTCGAAACTCCGAAAGTACGAGCCGCAAATCAGAAAAAGTTAATTGCACTTAAAAAGAAATTGATAAAAAAATTTCCCGGTCTTCGAACGCCGAGTGATCAACCGTATCGCGAATTCGACTTGGCCATCGACTACTGCGAGGACGTTAAACCGTGGCCCGAGAAAAGAGTGCAACAGTGCCTCGAATTTTGTCGAAGTCATGGGGCGATCGCCAAACTCTCGAGCATTCACGTCAACACTTGGTTCGGTCGCTATGACAAACTAACTTGTGTACGGCGGGTGTTGAAATCTTTTTACGGGGCCGTTGATGCAAAAACTCTCGCACAAATTGCCTATATCGGCGACAGTCCCAACGATGAGCCGTTTTTCGAAGCGCTCCCATTTACCGTAGGGGTAGCGAATGTCGCGCCGTTTCTTAAAAAAATGGACTACGCACCAACCTACATCACGGAACGTGAAGGTAGTTTCGGTTTCGCGGAATTAGCCGATCGTCTTATTGCGGCGCGTTCTAAGATTTTGCTTCCAAAAAACTAAAACACGCTAACATTAGAGCTGTCGCCCGCATTTGCTTGGGCGCTCCATGGAAGGAGAACGAATGGCAGATGGAACCTTATTAAACCTCTCGCATCGACAGGGAGCAAAACTACTCGAGGAAGCCGTCAGCTTGTTGCATCAGGGGCTTCTAAAACCCGCAAAAAACAAACTTGAACTAGCGCTCCGGTGGCAGCCGTCGGCGGAGGCATACACCCATTTGGCTTGGGTTTTGAGTTTCGAACATAAATATCAGGACGCCATCGCGTTGTGTGAAAAAGCAGTTGAACTCGATTGCGAGTTTGGCAACGCCTACAACGATATTGGCATGTACTACATGAAACTAGGCGATCTAGACGCCGCTGAACCTTGGCTCGAAAAAGCCAAAAAAGCAGCTCGCTATGACAAACGCCAAACACCGTACCTGAATATGGGCCGCATATTTCTTTCGCGGTGTCAGTTCTCGGAAGCTCTCGCGGAGTTCGAAGAAGCCCTAAAGTACGAACCGGAAAATATTGAACTGCGCACAGTTGTCGAGCGCATTCGACTTAAACACCCACGGTGAAAAGTTATTAGCTTTGACTAGTGCAGGAGATTACGAAAACTTCCTTGGTACGGCGATCACCGGCTCGGTCGTTGTGTCCATCGAGGACGTTTCGAATCAATATATCGTAGCGAAACCCGAAACCTTGAAGCTCATCTAAAAATGCCTGCAAGTAACTGCGGCCGGGGTCTGCTAAAATAATGTGTCCCTTTTTTTCGCAATAGCTGCTTAACGTTCGCGCCACGTCTTTCGGGTGAGAATTTTCATACAAAACGTCGCTTCCGATTACGAAATCAAATTTGCCGAGATTGTTTTGACTAGCGCGCCAGTCTAGGTGCAGGTAGGGGAACGTCAGCTCGTTGTGCCGCTGATTACGCGCAAGAAAGACTGGAACTTCTGGGTGAAAGTCGCTGGCGGTGACCCGGGCCCCCAATTTGGCTGCCACTAGTGAAGGAATCGCTAGCCCGCAGCCGACTTCTAGAATCCGCTGATCTTTTAACCAACTTCCCATTCTCGCAACATGTTCGCCTAGTGCTCGCGCAGCTGGCCACACCACACCGAAATAGGGACACAGCTCTTCTACGAAGATTCGTTCCGCCGACTTTTCGTCCACCCCTTCGCAAAGAGAATCAATGGCACGATCAAGATCGGCAATTGTTTCGAGAGTGAGTTCTACAGGACCTAATTTTTCGCGCAGGGTCTTGAGCTCGTACCGCATTCTAAAAGCCTCTTCATATCGGCGGGTAAGGCACTTTCTATTTCTAGCCATTCTCCGCGGGTTTCATGAAAAAAACGTAAGTAACGACTATGGAGCGCATGGCGTTCGAATCCGAGCGCATGCTTCATTTCGTCTGTTAAAACGCCGTGGTCTAAATAATGTAAAAAAATCGACTCGTCGCCGCTGTAGAGTTTATCGCCAACTACCGGGTACCCTGCCGCCGCCAGGTGGGCTCTAATTTGGTGCTGACGACCGGTTTCGATCTTGCAGTCGAGCAAACTCACATTCGGTCCGTGTTGCAATAGCGTAAAATGAGTGCACGCATTCTGGGCTCCGCTCTCAGGTCTCAATAGCTCCGTGCCCTTGGGGTACACGCCAACGCGCAATCGAATGTTTGAACCTTGTGCGGGGCCAATATCGAGATCAACCGTAAAAAGTTTTTCGCTAACATGACCGTAACATATGGCGAAGTACCGTTTTTCGGTTTCCCGTTCTCGAAATTGGCGCACCATCCACGCGGCAGATTCGGGGTTTTTGGCCAGGGCGATTACGCCGCTTGTTTCACGATCTAAGCGATGGGTAATATAAAAGTCGCGTTTTCCGGCGAGAACCCAGTCGCTGCGTTCCTTGCGTAGGTTCGTGAGCAAAGTGTTAAATAAAAACCGTCCGGCGGGATGAACCGGTAAATTAGCCGGTTTATCGAGTACCAATAAGTCGTCGTCTTCGAAGAGTACTTTGTACCCAAAATTTACATTTGGTTCGTCGAACCGCTCGGTCACAACTTGGACCTCGTCGCCCGCAATTAAGCGCGTCGAGGGCCGCAGTAGCTGGCCATCTTCTCGCAAACGCATTCGTATCTCTCCGCCGGCGATTGCCTTTTGGATTTGGTTGCGAGACTTGGTTCGGTAATGTTTTTTCACGAACTGGTCAATCCGTAAGCCGTCGTTACTGTCGTCGACCAGGTGAGTGACGATGTACTGATTTCCTACGATCTCTCGCTTTCGAAATTCACCCGGCATAGGGAAAATTAGATCCTTTGTTTCGCTTTTAGTTCCGAAAAACTCCGTTCGGTGGCTTGTCTTAAAAGCTCAGCGACTGCAGATATTTCGTTCTGAGTGGGAACTTCGTTCATAGCACTTGGATAAGCTTTTACCGTAAATTCAACCTTGGGCAAGATGTCTGAATGATAGACTTTGTGGTTGTAGTAAACCTCTTGCGTTTGGATTTCCGTGCTTTTCGGGTCAATTAATCCCCACAGTTGCAGTTTCATGGTCACTGCAATTCGGCCTCCGCTGGGCATGATCAAATCGATGCGGGCATGGGCTGGGTAAAGGTTTGGTCGGGCAAGTTCCGGATCATAGCGAAATAAATCCGCCGAACTCGCCACGCTCTCTAAAAATTCACGGGCAGCAACTGAATGAGTCTGAGTGTACTTCAAAATTATTCTAGATAAATGTGCGAGTGACTTCACATTTTCGTTGCGGGCCTCGTTCGCGATGAGCGTCAAAAATAGTTCTAGTTGCCCAGGCGAGAGAACCGGTTGAGTCATTCGCGATAATCCGGTTCGAAGTGCTCGAGCATGAATATTCAAAAGAATCGCCGTTCCGTTTTTGTCCAAAAAATCTCGAGCAATTCCCATGAGCGCAACCCGCAGTTTCTGGGATACGTTCGTGAAAAGACCATTAAGAATCCCTTGATAGTCGAGGTAATCGAGGTGTTCGCCGGGCATCGCGGGGTTCGGCGCGTAAACCAACGGTACCGACGCCTCTACTCGCGACGGAGCCGGCATTTCCATAAACGGTTGCGAAATATGTTGTACATCTTCGAAGTTAACCCCCGACAAACCATTTGGAATGGTGATTGCCACTCCGTAATCGCGCAAATGCTCTACCACTAAAGCGTCAGTGGTTTCTAAGTGCGGTACTGCATGGAGCCGCTTAACAATGAAAGGTACTTCTTGGGCGCGCTGTGGTGGCACTAAAAATTCATAATCGGTAGCTAAAAGTACCGGTGGATGAAACGGATGTTCATTTTTGACTATTTCGTCGACGTACTTCGTACCGAGCTGGGGCACGAATTCGAGCGGTGAAGGTAAACGATAGGCGATTGGTGCGACGATAGCCTGACTCAATGGTTCCGGCCGAATTAGATCGACACATTTCTTAAAGAAGCCACCAAGGCGAGATGGCGGCGTCTGCTCTTTGGTTGCCCACGAATTGTTCGGCACCAACGAAAGCAAAAGCAATGTCCAAATAGCGATAAATCTAATGCAATGCACGGGCGCGTTATAACATGCTTGACTAATGAGGTCAAAATTTGAAAATATCAGTATTTTCAATTATTTACATGAGTGCCTAGTATTTCGACTTTAATAAGAAGCTAATAACCCCGGGCGCGCACTGGTCACAATAACCGAATTTCGAACACATGTTCGATACCGTGATTCGGGCGAGTTTATGGTGGTCAGCCGTTGTGTCTTCTTTTTCAGTTCCAAAGAGCGCGATAGCGTCACTGAGTTTGGTCATTTGGGATTTTTGCTGATTAAAGTAGTGGTCTTCGAGTTTTTGCATAAAATCTGGAAAAACAAGCTTGTACTCAACCGGCTGATTTGGATGATCGAGCGCGTAGGCGCCGATGGCCGAAATAACGTTGTTACGAAAGGTGTCCCGCTCAGCTGCGGTGCTTGGGGCACCGATAATGGTTTCAAATTGCTCGATCAAAGTAAGGTCCGGTGATTCCATTTTCCCAGTAATCGAATTCTTTATCTTTTCGTGTTTCAGCAAATGCGACAAATGAATAACGTACTTCTTTAAAAAGTCTCCGTATTGCCGACTCTCGAACACGCCCATGGACTCGCGCACCTCTTGATCGAGAATCTGAATGTATTCGTTTTTAGCGGTTGTGATGAATTCGTGGCAGTCGTGGTATCCGTCTTTAATATCTTGTTTGAGGAATTCGTATTCGCTCACGCGTTTAACAAAATCCTCCAACTCGCGCAGTGCCGAAAGCGGACTGAGACAGCTAAACTCTGAATTTTGAGCAGCGTCAAACAGTATGCCCTTAATCTCGCGAGCCGAGGCGCCCATGCGCCCTTCGTAATAGGGGACTGCATTGTATTCTTCGTGCAAACGTTTTAGCGAAGATCGCAATAATTTCTTTTCTTCTGGCGACAAATTATGGGGAACTCCGCCGTGGTCGTACAGACGGGCTTTTTCAATCGGACTGAGGCTTCCAATTAAATTCGTCACGTTTGGTGGGTAATGAATCGAGTTTGGTTTTTTCAATCGTGAAAGCACGGCCCAAAGCCCTGCGACTAATGTGGTGTGTGGCGCTACGTGTTTCGAGCCGGCAATTTTCTGTAGGCTGACCTCGTAGATTTTGCGTTCACGTGAATAGGACATTAAATAGGGCACTCGAATTAATTCAATGCGCGCTTTGAACGAAGTAAAATCCGGAAATTCCTTGAAAGCGTCGAGTTGTAGTTCATTAGTTGAACCAATCAACACAGTGTCGAGATAGGCGATGCTCGACTGTACATTTACGCTGCCCATTTCACAGGCAATTAAAAGATATTTAAAGGTATCGACTGGGCGTTTGAGTAGGTCGGAATACTCAACTACGCCGCGGTTGCCGTCTATTAGATCACCCGAAAGTTCGTGCAGAGAAAGGCTTTGGAGCGAGGCAGGCAGAAAACTTAGACTGCGATCCATGGTGATCTGGCGTGATTGAGCATCAATGTGTAGTTGCGGTTCAATCGTGACAGCGGCAGTGCGATAGCGCTTGGAAATGTAAAAGCGTTCTATTTGAACGTGGGCAAGAACCTTTTTGAGGTCCCCTTTGTGGGCAGTGAGCAGGGCCTCGAAAATTTGTTTACATTTTTGGCACAGAGAACCCTTTGCGAGGTAGTCCGGCAGATTGCCTTTGAAGCCATATTCGCGAATCAATCGTTCGCGCGCTGTGGCGGGCAACAGCAAGAGCGGGTGATCCTTCAACTCGCAACAAATTCGGGCAGAAACGTCTTCCTCTGGCAATTTCGCGTAAGACTCTAGAGCTCCTTTGGCTGGCGAATAGGTTCCTAGGCCCAGACCGCCTTTTACCGCGCGGTCGACTGGGAAAATCCAGTTAAAACGGTACATCGCACCATCGGGCGTTTCACTGTAATGTTCGAGTCCCTTCATGATGCATTGAACAATGCTCGACTTGGCCGAACCATTTGGTCCGTGAAGTAGAATCAACTTGTTGTTAATGCCTTCCTTAACGAAGTTCTGAAGCGAACGGTAGATTTCTTGTTGCACTTCGTCCTGTGCGATTACCCGAAATTTAGGGTCATCAAACTCCATATCGAAGAGCCGAAAATGACGTTCTTCCCCGCTGGTGGTGGTTCCAAAGTGATCCAGCATATCGATCATGTATTGGGCCGACCCGCGTGTGTGTTTTCGAGCGTCTTTGGCTACCAAAGAAATGTATTCGTCGAACGTAAGGATGCGGTTGTTTTTTTCAAACTCGGTCTTAACGTCTTGTTCAATGCGCGAAAGAATTGGATCCATTCGTCTAAGACCCCCCTTGGACTAGTGTGCAGGTGATCAGGCCTACTCGTCAATTGAAACAGGGCGCTCTTTAATGCGCTTCGGAGTTAGAAAGTTTTTCTTTCGAATTGGTGAATACTTTTTAAGGTATTCGATGACGATATCTCGTAAAAAAACTCCCTCAAAGGTTTTTACTCGATGTTTTTTTACTCGATCAAAAATAGTGTGAAGATGGTCGCCCCCTTGGGTCAGGAAATTAATGGTGGCAATTTTATAACGTTTCCGAGGGTCAATCATTCGCCCCTCGGGTGTTAGCGTTGCGTCAAGCAAGAGATCCCGCTCCCAGTCTTCGGACACTCCGTTCGAATCCAGATCGCGATCCCAGCGACCTCGCATACCGGGTGGTGCCGCAGTTCGTGTCAGTGAGAGTCCAGCTACCGGAAAAATCCCGTGTCCACCGCTAGTACCTATTCTTAATAGTTCGAAAAGCTCTTCTCCAGTGAGGGAGGCAATAGCCAAACTGTTGTCGAACGGCAGAACTCGAAACACGTCGCCGTAGTTTAACTTGCCTTCCGGAAGATCTGCTCGGAGTCCCCCTTGGTTAACAAATGCACAGCAGACATCGCCATCAATCGTGCGGGCGTATTCGAGCAAAGCGTCGGCAACTAGATTGCCGAGAGCAAGTTCCGTTGTGTGCACTTTTTCGAAGCGATCTTCTGATTCACCAACCGGGAGCCGCTTAAGATCCTCGGCGTTGTCTCGATACCGAGCCATGGCATTGGTAATGTCCAAAACGGCTGCTGGCTCGTTGGCTTTCGTCGGTACCTCGGACCAAGATGCGAATTCGTGGCGGCGGTTTTTCTTCCAAAGCTTTAGAACTCCAACGGTGCGGGCGTAAGAACCTGCTTCTATGACCGGGGTTCCATGGATCACTTCTTGAGCTTTCAAATGGGTATGGCCAGCAACTACTGCATCAAGAGTGCCTTGAGGAAGTTTTTCTAGCAGATCGAGGATCTCGGCACGATCACCGCGTTCCCGACAACGGCCCTCCTTATTGCAAAGCAGACCCGCGTGGGCCACCAGCACTACAAAATCACAACGTTGACTGGTTCGCAGATACTTGGATTCGGCCAAGACAACGCTGTAGAGCGCTTTAAAACGAACATTTTTTACGAAGTCGACGACAGTAATGTGTTCGGTGCTTGGTGTAGTGGCACCGATGACACAAGTTTTGGTTTCGTTTTTATGAAAATAAGCACGCGGAGCAAACACCGTTCTTTGTCCGAGCGCGTTACAGCGTGGACCCGGTTTGCAACTTGGCGCATTTTTTTGAATCAAATTTGCCGAAAGCCAGGCGAACTTGGCTTCTTTGACTCGTTTTTTTAAATTTCCAAGACCGTCTTCGCCTTTTTTTACGTCGATACGCCCCTCAACTGCCGGCCCGTAATCGAGCTCGTGATTTCCGATGGCGGCAGCATCGAATCCAATCAGGTTATATAAATCCACTACCGCGCGACCTTTGCTCAAATTGCCTTCGAGAGACCCTTGGAATAAATCTCCTCCGTCGAAAAGGAGCGCGCTTTGCGGATAGATTTCTCGAAGATTTCGAATTGTTTCCGCGAAGGGCTCCGCCCTTTCAATATTTGCATGAAAGTCCGAGGTGGCCAAAATAACGAGATCAGCGCGCTCGCCTTGCTCGCTTGCACTGGGTGGCCGGCCGGCACAAGCACTAAACGCAACTAAGAGCAAAACCCCTAATAGGGTTTTAACCGAAGGGTTCATCACTAAGGCCGTACGAGCTTTAGGTTTTTTTCTTTGATCTGTTGCATCAGAGCGGCAAGAGCTCTGGCCCGGTGACTAAGTTCGTTTTTTTGTTCGAGAGCCATTTCGGCCATCGACAAATCGGTGTCCTTTACCAAAAAAATGGGATCATATCCAAAGCCGTTGGGGCCCCGAGGAGTTTCAAGAATAGACCCTTCAACTGTTCCGGTAGCGGAAACCACAACGCCTTCCATAAAAAACACCAAGGTACAGACGAATCGCGCGGTGCGTTTGTCTTTCGGTACTCCTCGCAGTTCTTCAAGAAGTTTACGTACATTCGATTCTGATTTGCTGTAGCCCGGTTCGATTGAAGCATAACGATCTGATAAAACGCCTGGCCGTCCACCGAGTGCGTCGACTTCCAAGCCGGAGTCGTCACTGATGGTAGGGAGTTTTCCTGCTAGGTGCGCAAGTTGTCCTTTTTCAAACGCATTTTCATAATAGGTTTTACCGTTTTCGGCCTGGGCCAAGGCCGATGCGTTCGACGTGATTTCGCCGACAGTAACCAATTTGTATTCAGGATATTTATTAAATAGCGATTGGTATTCGCGAATTTTTCCGGCGTTTTGCGAGGCCAGCATGATCATGTTGGTAGGTCTCATAGAGGCGTTCTCCTGCTTGGTTGTGGTAGCCAGCAACATAACGCCACTGGAGAGGATTTTCTAGCGCGTTTGTCGTTTAGGTTTTGTGGCGGGGGTGTAGGGCTTTTCCCGGGCGCTCCACTCGCGAAGAAAGGCGGGAAATGAGTCGAAAACATCGCGCGCTGCTTCCGGTGTCATTTTCTTTTCTCGTACTAATCGTTTTTTAAATTGCGTGGCTCGTTGTTCCAGATTTTCCAGGGCCGCAGGTCGCACCCACGGGTTTAGGTACTTCGGATTGGGAATTATAAGAGCCAGGAGGATTGCTTCATGGGTACTTATCTCCTTGGCGGTGTGGCCGAAATAGGTGCGAGCAGCAGCTTCGGCCCCAAAAAGTTCGGGGCCCCATTCGATCGTATTGAGATACAATTCCAAAATCTGTTTTTTTGTGAGTTCTTTTTCAATTCGTAGCGCTAGAGGAATTTCTGTGGCCTTGCGGACCATCGATTTGTCTTTGGTGAGAAAAAGATTTTTGGCCAACTGTTGAGTAATCGTGCTGGCGCCGCGCGAAAATTTACGATCCTGAACGTCTTCTTCAATGGCGTTGCGAATCTCTTCGAGATCTAAACCAGTGTGGTCATAAAATTTCGCATCTTCTAAAAGAATCACAAAATCCTGAAGTTCTTGCGATATTTCCGCGAGTGGCTTCCAAAGTCGAAGGCCCCGCACGGTTGTCCCCAACAAAGTACGAGTCAAAGGACAGCGGTATTCGACGACGGTTCCATCTTCGTTGAAGATTTCGTCGCAAACCGGTGGTCGCAAGCTTTTGGCGTTGAGCGAACCGGCTTTATACCAATAAACGTAGCTCGCCCAAACCAATATTGTAATTCCGATGGCGCCACCAAAAAGCATCCACCAACGCACGAGACCAAGTATCCGCGAAGCAAGTTCTAGAAAAAGTTGCGCAAAGAGAAAAAGAGCAATAACGCCTAGGCAGATGACAAAAGTTACGAGCGCGACGATGCCAGGGGAAAGCGGAGTTGAGGTGAAATCTTGCACCTCTCTATATTAATAGACAACACCCATGCCGTCATAGCGCGGATCTGCGGCGGCTTCCCACTGGGCAGTTTTTTCTCGGCGTATGAGCATCTGCGGATAGGTGTACACGCCACTTTGTACGTCAACCTCGTAACCAGCTTCGCGAAGGGCCTCAACGGCATCGGGCGCCATGAAAGATTCGACCTCGGCAATAAATTGTTTGCCCTGGACCCAACGTGGGTGAATGCGGGCGCTGGCGATTGCCATTTTTGCGTCCAATTTGTGAATGAAATAATTTTCCAGAAATAGCGTAATGCTGGAGTGGGTGCGTAAGCCGCCTGATGCGCCCAAGACCGCTACGGGCGTTTTTCCGTCGAATAACAAAGTCGGGCTCATAGTAGAGCGAGGTCTTTTTCCAACGGCGGCGGAGTTTGGTCTTCCGGGTTCGGCGTCGAAGTCCGAGAGTTCGTTGTTTAGTAAGAAACCATGTTGCGGAACGGTAACGCCCGACCCAAAAATTTCTTCTATTGTGTTAGTGATTGAAACAGCGAGCCCCTGATTATCGATCGTACTAATTTGAGCAGTAGACCCATACTCGGGGAGACGCGGAAGGGGGCGCTGCGATTTTGGGAGCTGGTCCTTTAAAAGGTGCGTGACTCGCGTGCCAATCTTAGATTTTTTTTCATTTATCGATTTTTCGATTTCGATCCATGCTTGTTTTTCGGCATTAGATTCAAAATATTTTTGTGGATCGATCGTGGCGAACCCACGATCTGCAATAGTTTCAGTTCGAAGTTTCTGAAAATACGCCAGTGCTTCGACTGAAGTTATGTATCGCTCGACCGAATCATGACTGGGAACGGTTTTATCTCGATAATAGTGTTCTAAAAATCGAAGAGTCGCCCCTACTGCAATCGAAGAACCACTGGGAGGACCTTGCATGTAAGCAGTCTTTCCGAAAATTTTAAAAGTGATCGGTTTTTCAAAAGATACTTTGTAATCTTTCAAGTCTTGTTCCGATAGGCGAACACCAAGCTTTTGGGCTTCCGTTAACCAGGATTTTGCGAGTGGGCCCGTATAGAAACTGCTTCCCCCGTTATTGGCAATTGTACGCAGAGTTTTGGCCATCTGAGGCTGTCGCAACAAGTCTCCGCGAACTAGCGGGGTTTGCCCATTTTTCGAAAAAGTGCTTTTGGTGGCGGCGAATTGTTCGATTCGTGACCAGTTCTTTTTAATATCAGCTTCGACATTGCTAGATATAGGAAAGCCATTTTGGGCCACTTCAATTGCAGGCTGCATGATGGTTTTCCAAGGCAGTTTACCCCAGCGCTTGTGAGCGGCCGCAAAACCCGCCACCGTGCCTGGTACCCCCACGGGATTAGGGCCGGTGACGCGTTGGGGATAATAAGGAATAATTTTATCGTCAGCGTCGAAAAACATTTTTGGGTGAGCCGACTTCGGTGCGACTTCTCGGTGATTTACACAACTGACCGAGCCGTTTTTCCCAACCAAAATAAAACCGCCGCCACCGATGCCCATTTTGTGGGGAGTCGTAACGTTCACTACGAACGCTGCCGCGATTGCGGCGTCGACCGCGTTTCCGCCTTTTTTAAACATTTGAATACCAGCCTGGGTCGCGTAGTCGCTCGAAGTGGCGATCCCCCAACCAAACGCCGCAAGGGGGGCGCAAACGTGAAAAAGCAACAAACTCAAGCAGATGCGCGCGGTCTTCTTTATGGTAATCACTAATAATCCTTTAATATCATATGGTTATGCATGAATTAATTTTGACTAAAATAGTATGACTTTAGTCGGCCCAGCCATATATAATAGAAGGGATGGTGGGGGAATTCGTCAATCGGATTCGAACGGGGCCGCGTTTTGCGTTGCTCCTTGTAATGGTCTTCACGCCGGTGCTTTTTTGCGCCAAGGCCGGTGCAGAAATTCGAGCTTGCGAAAAGGAACCCCGAAAAATTATTCCGGGCTTTGACGAATCAGAAGCTCGAGTGCGTGCCCGTATCGATGCTGGCGAGACGGTTGACTTGGCTGGACTTGAAGCCTGTTCCGCAAAAATTCAAAACTGTGCAACCGATCTTTCACCGATTTCAATTGAAACAGTCGAATTGTTCAAAAATTTTTCACTCTCCAAAACATCAAAAAAAATGGTGACCGGCAAATTCAAAAAAGAAACCAGAGAAGCCCTCGATAACGGTGACGATCTAATTAGTTGCGACCGCGACGGTCTAGCCGCGCGTACCGCGGCAGCAGTTGCTATCGCCAGCGCGGCAGTTCAGGCCGAGGAAGATCTTGAGGCCTTAAAAGCCGACCGCATCGCGGACGAAAAAGAGCGACTGCGGCTGGCTCTAATCGCGTCACCACTGATGTGCCGAGATCTCGAAGAGTTTAATGAACTAGCGGGGATCTCCGCGCAGGTCGATGACTTTCAGGATCGAATAGTAGAAGAAGCCGCGGTGCTTGAAGTGGTTTACGGTATGTGCAAAGGGCTAAAAACCGCATCTTCCAAATGGAAAAGATCGCGGGGTAAAAAGGGCGGATTAGATCTTGAACGAAAACTTCTCGCTTCTTTGCGAGCGCATTCAGATTTACCTAAGTTCGCCCTTTACGAAAAGTGGCCCGGTTGTCCGTGTGACAAAGACAAGTCGAGCCGTAAGATCAAAGGGGTTTGTTTCAAGGGGCTGACCCCCTATGATCCGATCGACGAACGAGTACCGCAGTTGCTCGAGCGATATGCAGAAAAACTTCAGGCCTGGGCAGTGGCCAATGGTATGACGCTCAGTTCGGTTCAGATGGGTGGTTGCTCCTTTGCTCGTCTGGCGCGTGCCGGCGGTCATGAAGACGGAACATTCGATCATAGTGATATCAGTTCTCACGCCGAGTCGAGTGCGTGCGATCTGTACAGTGCCACTTTCGAAGAGACGGTAAAGTCGGGTAAAGATCGAGTTAAAACTAAAACCAAAACGGTTAAATTTTTTGACCTACGAAGTAGGAAAAGAAAAAAAATTCAGTCACACCCTTTTGCAGACGCGTTTCAAAAATATTTAAATTGGATGGATAAAGAAAAACCATTAATCGAGCGAATGGCATTTAAGCGTCATGATGTGGAATTAAAACGCGAAATAGTGAAACGGGTAAATAGTTCGAAAGATCGCACTAAAGGCAAACACCACGATATTGAAGAAAAAAAATCGAAGAGCCGAATTCCCGAGGCGATTTATGACTACCGAAAATTGGCCGATGAGCTGGAAAAAAATGGTTGTCCGCTAAAAGATGAAAATTCCTGCGATCAACTGCGCTTGGGATTTCTTTTAATAAATGCAGGACGCGATGTAGGGTTTCTCACGATTGCCCCCGGTGTCGGCAGTCACGATGGCCACGTTCACTTAGGTGCTTCGCCCGACGAACAAGACTCTCTTCGTTTGACCAGCGGGTTGATGCCCACCGAGTGTCACGATAAACTTATCGACTACTACGTGATTCGAGCCGCCGGCCTTGAACTGCCGTACCCGCAGTGCGCCGAGCGCTTTAAAATGTCTCGTTGAACAACTCTTTGCAGAAACCAGATTTTCGATGGGCGTCGATCGCCAGGCGAACGCTTCGCGCGAATGATTTTGCTAATTCAGGGTGGTCCATAAAAATTTTTCTCAGACTTCTGGATAATTCGATCTGAACGCCCTGTTGCGCGGTTCGATTGACAATATTTCGCGGGTGCATTCCCGCAAATTTTCTAGCTTCTTCCCACGGTAAAATGTGAAGGCTTGGCATGGTTCGTTCTGCGAAGTCCTCTAGACGAGCCGCGATTTTATCTCGCAATAAACTGTTTTGACCGCCCAAGATCACAGTGGCCCGTTCATTTTCTATTGGGTTTCCGAACCAGTAAAACCCGTGCACGCTCACGCTAGTGGAGGCTCGTTCGAGCATTTCAAGGGCTCGGGGTTCGTCGAACAAAGTGCTGGGAACATGGTGATCCCAGGCCGGTTCTTCGGGAAGAAGGGATTCAAACTTATACAGCGAGTGTTCGCCGCCGGCTATCAAGTCGGCGAGTTCCGACGTGCCTGGTTCGATATTACCGCCGTGAATTGCGAGCACTAAAATTGGCGACCGTCGCAAAATAGCCGCAACTCGAAAGTCGCGGTCTTCGGTGAATTCTTTTCGTAGTTCAAAAAAACTATCGAATCGATCGATGTGGTTTCCGTGAGTATTGTTCGCATAGGCGGCTCCGCCGGCCACCAAAAAGGTAGCAGCAAATGTGTAAATTTTTCGAAGAGTAATATTTACCGACATTAAGACCGATCTAATAGAGGTCGCAGAATTGGGAAATATAAATCTTCTTCGAGCGGCATTCCGAGATTTGCGCGCCGATCCTCTTCTACGAAAGTGAGGGCAGTGCCATGAACCACCGCGAGTGGGCGCGGAACGGTACCCTCGCCCATGGCGTAGACCGCAAGTCCCGCTAGCGCATCGACATGATTAATCTGCGTCATTTTAAACGGTCTTCCGTAAAGGTCGGGGGCGCCCACCAGATTTTCGGTGGGTTCAAAGCCCCAGAACGACAAGCCGATTCCCGTAACTCCGCGGCGTAGCGGAGTGGTGTGAGAGTCAGTTAATATCACCCCTAGGTTTTTTAGACCCCAACGCTCGCGTAACTCTTGCCATAGTTTTTGGGCCGAGGCGTAGGGGTCGATCGGATAGAGAATATAAAAGTCGCCAGCAGCATTGCTCTCATCGATCCCTGCCGCCGGAATTAAAAGGCCATGCGCTACGGTGAGCGTGGTGTTGTAGCCGATGGTGCCAAGAAAGTGTTCACATTCTCGACGCACCAAATCCTCTTTAGATGGTGCTTCGTCCTTCAGAAGAATTCTATTCTCGGCCAGAGAAACGATTTTCGAGGTGACGGCCAACACCATGTTTTCCCGCACCAGGGAGCGTGGCACTTGGGTCGCAATGAAATCCGCCAAGTGACCACCAACAGCAAACAGAGGCGTTTCAACGGCTTGGACAGAAATGGCTGTAGAATTCGGTTTAGTAAGAGGCATTTTTCGATTTACCGACCCACTTCATCGCAGCGTACATCAGCGGCGTATCTAGGGTAGCAAGCAAGGTTTTTAATAAAAACGGCGGGACCATGGCTTTCATTAATTCGGGCGCTGGGAGTACTCCCGCCAGAAAAATTGTCATGAAAACGACTGTGTCGATAGCCTGGCCGACTAATGTAGAAACATTTTTTCGAAGCCAGAAGTGGCGCCCCTCGGTACGTCTGCGAATGGCATGAAAAAGCCGTACGTCGATAAGCTGGGAAATTGTATAGGCCGTAATCGAAGCAAGCACCATACGGGGAGTTAGTGAATACATTGCCGCATAGGCTTCGGACAGGTCCCGGCGCGGTGAGGGTGGTAGCAAACCCCCAATTTCTACGATCACAAGTGCGATGACTTGAACAAAAAGTCCGGTCCAAACCATGTTGGTGGCCGTTTTTGGTCCAAAGAGTTCTGACACAATATCGCAGACTAAAAAAGTAAGAGGAAACACCAGAATTCCGGCCGAAACCGTGAATCCGCCTACCATTACCAGCTTCGAACCGATCAGATTAGCGGTCACCAGTGATCCCGAAAAAACACCGGCCAGGAGTGTGAGGGCAAAAGCTCTTTGGTCTGTCATGTGTGGGCCATCCATTAACTTAGAGGGTCGAGCGAGTTCAACTTTATCTTTTAAAGGGGAATTGCTTGGGGTCCCTTGCGGTGTCCACCGGTATTTGATATAACGCATGGCGGTATTAGAAAGGGGTTCAGGGGTATGTCACTTTCTCAATCTGAAAAAAGATTCACTATTTACCATAATCCACGGTGCACCAAGAGCCGGGAGACGCTCGATCGTCTAAAAAAGGCAGGAATCGAGCCGCGAGTGGTGGAGTATTTAAAAAATCCCATTTCGGCAGACGACCTTGATCGCCTCTTAAAACAATTGAAATTACAGCCTCATGACTTAGCTCGAAAATCCGAGGATCGCTACGTGGACCTCGAGTTGGCGACTAGTCCGCCGCGAACTCGCAAAGAATGGGTTCATTTGTTGGCAGCCAACCCAGTACTGATTGAGCGCCCAATTGTGACCGACGGGGAACGGGCAGTGTTGGGACGTCCCCCTGAAAACGTCGATCGTTTGCTCACTTCCTGAATACATTCAAAGTGAATTAGGTACGAACTTCAAAAATAGCTTAAATTCTGACTAATTTAGTTCAATATAGAAAGTGAGCATTGTCGATCTCGTGCGCTCGTGGCACATCCTTCAAGCAACAGCCAAAAAAGGGGGTGCTCATGGTTCCTGTTCTTTCCATCGTGTCGGTCGGCCTCGGAATCTTCGTCGCAGGTTTTCTAGGAATTGGCTCGGTGGCTCGCGCCGCTTTGCCAAAGCCATTGCCGGTACCGAGCGAGATTCGAATCGTCCCATCGAGTTCGCGAACAGAAATCGCCGGAGTATTGAGTTCCAATCAAAAGCACCTGGCTTATCACTTATTGCGAGCTGGCGATGCCGGCCGAACTATTCTGTTTCATCAGAACCATCGCCACGCACTTCGACTAAAAGAAGTTCTAGAAAACGCCTTTGAAAAGGAAGCCGTGGCGCGAACGCGAGAGATCGTTGGCACGGCTGAAGCGTTTAACGAACTGTTGCACTATGGTGCAAAATTTTTTGAAAACAACGGACCCTATGAGCCCGCCAACCGTAAATTTGTGCTCACCAAGGTTACTCCGCAAGCTGCCCAGCAGTTGGTCGAAGAATTTAGCGAGCCCGACGCTAACCGATGCCGAGGTTCACAAGCGGAGGTAACGAGTACCTGCACTGATTCCGCACTCAACGAAATCGTTCGTCTGATGACCGACGAGTCTTTTGAAGTGCAGCGCTTGCCCGAAACCCCAGACGGCGATGAACTTGCGTCTACCGGTGGTAATTTGTACGAAAAACAAATCACTGGAGCTGAGGTAAAGGAATGGCTGGAAAACGGTGGAACGATTGACTTGAACTGCCGAGTGGTTCGAGCAACTGATGCGGAACTAGCTTGTCAAAAACAAACCACCCGCACTCCGGGCCCCGTTGGAGATGCGCTGCGCCGCGTGGTGCGCCATTTGGCGCTGGCCCTGGGATACAGCGAAACGGAACATCAAAAAAACCAGATCATATATCTAATTCGTTACCTAGAGGAAGGGAATGAAGAGGATTTTCGACTCTCGAGTATTGAATGGGTGAAAGATCGCGGGAACTCGGTCGTTGATTTTATGATGGGTTTCGTTGAAGTCTACGAAGATTACAATGCCCGCATGGGTTCCTGGGAATCTTATGTGCAGATTCTTGATCCTAAAACTACAGAGATTTCGCTAAAACTAGCGAAAAACGCCCAGTACTTCGAAGAAAAAATGCCGTATGGGGAATTTCGAAAAAAATTTCCTCCGGAGTATTCGCCGCCGGCTCTGGTCGCGTATTACCTACAAGAAATTTCTTCGATGCGAACGGCAGGATACAATTTGCCGAATTACGATGATATTCGCCGCGACGTAGGTTTTAAGAATATCATTCGACAAGACCCACTGAGTTTAGAGCAAGATCCAATTGTTCGTGACGAGCGCCGACAAATGTATCAGGAGTTCCTTGTTGCTTCTAAAGTCGACGAGGTTCTGGAACTCGGTCCACGCGCGAAGAAACTGAAAACTCTGTTGCATGAAGTGATCGGTCATGGCTCTGGCACATACGATGTTACGAAGTACGGAGATAAAGAAGACCCGGTTTCGGCCATGGGTTCTCCCGCAAGTTCGTTGGAAGAACAACGGGCCGATCTTACGGCGTTGGTATTCGGAGCAGATGCGAAGTTAGTTGAAGTCGGAATTTTTAAAGACCAAGCCGAAGCCGACCAAATTTTGCGAGTGTTGTACGATGACTACATGGCCGACTTCTTGCGAAACCTGGCTAAAAATCGTTCGTTTGCGCAGTCGCATCACCGTGGCCGATGGCTTTTCATAAATAAACTGCTGGAGGCAGGAGCCATTGAATGGGCTGCAAAGGATGGAGAGCAAATCTCCGATCGGAATCGCGTTTTGAATGTTAAAGACTATGCTTTATTCCACGCGACTGCTCTAAAAACTTTGGAAGACCTTCAGCGGATTAAAGCAAGTCGTGGTGAAACTGAAATGCGGGAACTTTTTGCGAAATACGCTCCGCTCGATGCGATTAATGAACCCTGGGCTCAAGCGATTATTGAGCGAGGGGCAAAACTACGAATGAGTAATGGCACTGTCGAGCAACCATGGAAAATGAATCGAAAGGGCGTTGTAAAGGTTTTCGGAGATTCCAGTTCAATGGAATCAATCGCTACTTTTTGGAACGCCTGTTTGTATAAACCACATTTATGTCGGGAGGCATCGGAGTAATCGATGAGTGCCGCTAAGGTTCAGACGGGTGACGTCGTTCGTTGGTGGGGCCCGCTCAGTGTCGCACTAGGCGCCGGGTTGTGGGGTCTTGAGTCGTTATTTCGGGTACGACTGGGCGAACATTTTCCGGCCGATCTATTGGTGTTTTACGAACACGTCATGGGCACCGTCGTTTTAGCGCCAGTACTGTGGTTCGCTCGCAAACAGGTCGCCCAGCTTACCAAAAAGGCTGTAGGTTGGTTGCTCATTTCGGGAGTTGTCGGCTCTGCTTTTGGAACGGTGTTATTCACTGCTTCGCTTAAACATCTCAATGTTTCCGTCGCCACCGTACTGCTAAACTTACAACCACTCGTTGCGATTTCAATGGCTTCGATTCTTTTAAAGGAAAGAATGGCCAAGGGATTCGCGTGGTGGGCTGCCTTGGCAGTGGCCGCGGGTGTGGTGATAACGTTTGAACATGTCGAAAATTTTAGAGTCGAAAATCCCGTCGGAATACTTTGTGTGTTCGGTGCTATTTTGTGTTGGGGTACCGCCACAGTAGCGGGTCGTGGCCTTATGCGCGAAACCTCAATTTGGGTGGCCGCACCGTTGCGGTTTGCCGTTGGGATGTTGGCTACCCTCGGTGTTGTTGTTTTTGGTGGCCGCTCAGAGTTGATGGTCGAAAAAATACCGATTCTGGGTGAAGGCGACATTATAAAACAATACGCGCTTCTTTTGTTTGCCGCGGGCATTACGCCGACCTTTTTTTATTTTGTAGGACTTAAATACACTCGAGCTACGGCTGGCGCCTTCTGTGAAATGATTCAAGCGATTGTTGCAGTTTTGGTGGCATGGATCGTACTGGGTGACGCGCTAGCTTGGCACCAGATTATCGCAGCAGTGGTGTTGGTGGTGTCGGTAACCATGATTAATTTATTGCAGGCACGAGATAAATCATGACTGAGAATCGTTCGGAATTTTGGAAATTAACCTTAGTGGTTTTTGGGCTATTGTTCGGTTGGGTCGCGCTTTGTCGGGCCGACGATAAAACACTCACGCTAAAGGCCGGCTCTTGGGAAAAGAGCTACACATTGAAGCAGCTCCAAGAGTTGCTTCCTATGACGGAACTAAATGTTTATGACCCGGTTTATAAAAAGGAAATGAACTTTGAGGGGTTCTTGCTGAGCGATGTGTTGGGGCTAATGACTTCGGCCAACCTTACCAAGAACCTGGGCCAGGAATTAGTGTTTACCGCGGAAGACGGGTTTGCCCCGTCAATGTTTTTGCCCGATCATCGGAACCAACGAGCAATTGTCGCGTTTGGGGAAAAAGGGAAAAATGGCGGTTGGTCGGAATTCGAAACCGGAAAAACCACGACCACTCCCGCGCCATTTTATGTTGTGTGGCAAAGTTCTAAGTTAAAAGAAGAGCGTTATCCTCGGCCCTACAAACTAGTTAAGTTGGAAGTGGTAAACTTGCGGGAAAAATTCCCGAAGGTGTTTCCGACGGGTAATACTCATGAAAAGGTTTTTCGGGGCTTCACCACGTTTAAGCAACATTGCTTAATGTGTCATTCAATGAATCTCGAGGGCGGCGAAGTGGGACCAGAGCTCAATATTCCAAAAAACATCACGGAATATCGCAGCGAAAAAACATTGCGAAATTTTATTCGCAGCGCGAAATCATTTCGCGCCAAGTCAAAGATGCCAGACTTTCCCCAGTTGACTGCTCGAGAGCTTGATGGCTTGATGGCGTATCTCAAATACATGGGTGGTCAGAAAATATTGCAGTAAATAGTTTTTGGGGTTTCTGATCACAATTCTAGAGGGGGGAATTCGTGTTCTTTTTTATTTCAAAAAAAATTAGTTCATCTTCGATCATGGGCTTGGGGCTCATGACGACAGTAGGTTTAACAGGTCTGAGCATTGCGTCGAACCTGGCGTGGTCAAACGAGCGGTCGAACCCACCTGGTGCTGAAGGCGGGGCAATGATTCCTGCGCTCGATTCGCGCACCAAGGAGCCGCTCGACTTAGATAAGCTCGACTACGACAAAGACGTAAAAAATGCCGCTGACCATGTTTCAAAATGGTTTTGGGCAGAATTTGGCCAAACACCACCGCCTGGTCTTTTAGAAACCATGACGAGTGCGGAATACGAAGATATTTTAAAAACCATTGCTGTTTACGACGAAACTTCTGCGAGACGTCTTGAACTTGAGCGCACCGCTAATCGCGAAATTCTAATGAAGAAAGCGTTTCTTGAGCCGACTTCAATGGTGTTTCCTTACGAAGAGCGTATGAATGGTTACGCTCGTCGCTTCGAGTATTATATGGATGCAGAGTTAATGCTAAAATATGATCCGAACCAAAAAATGCCTTTGGATCCTACGGCTCCGGAGTTGCCACACATGATTTCCACGGCGACCGAGGCTCGCATCCTGGCCTATCGCGAATTGCAGCAAGCATATGTGGAAATGGTGAAGTACTCCGGCTGGAGTCCTTGGCTAGGTAAAATTGCGGCGTATGCCCACAAAGTTTCGGGTGGAGTGAAAAAAATTCTACCTAAAGAACTAGGTGCGGCAGCCGGCGCCGGTGGCTTAGGCTATCTAGCAATATCAGGTGAACAAGCAGAATTTTCTTCGCAGCTCGCGGTGTTTTCGAGTAGCGCCGTTGTAGGCGGCGTTGCTGGCTACACCTGTGCATTGTTGCTCTCGGAAATTCCAAAAGGTGTTGTGGGCTGGTGGATTATGCCAACCATCAACGGCTGGACCGCTCCTCGATATGCTAGAAATGTATTTCGAAAAGCATTTAGCCAGTCCGCGCGTGCTAAAGAAGCCCGCATTCGTTTAGAAACTTTTGGTAAACGAAAAAAATAGTAATTAGCGTTTCAATAGGTCTTCACGGGGTGGTGTCCAGTTCGGTACGAATCTTGGACATTTCCCCGGGGGATCGTTGATGATCATTTCCGGAAAATCTCGGCCTTCACTTCGGTCATATCTCAAATCTCCCACGATCCATTGGCCCGCACCTTGCCTCTTGATGAACGGTACCCGATAAAACTTCATTACCGCGGAAAACTCGCAGTTATGGTCGTAGAAACTGCGTAACCGCTCAAGTGGTAGGCGCGTTTCACCCACCCACTGAAAAAGCCCTGCCTTTTCGAATTCCAACGCCTTAGACTGAGTCACAGGTTTCAGATCGGCAGTGAACTTTGCCGAACTAAAAATGCTAGGGCACAAAGACGCGGGCACTAACCAGGATGCGAAGGCGACGGTGAAACGACGTGCTACGTAGTCGGTACGGTCTGTTTCGACGCTCGTGCCAGTCCAACAAAACGGATTTAACGGGAGCGGTGTTAACGATACGTCGAGAACGGTCGTCCCGAATGCGTGGCGCAGCCAGAGTCGAGTGCGCTGATCCATAGAGATTGAAAAGGAACGGAGAAAAAAAACCGGGATGAGTAGCAATACCAATACCCAAGCGGTGCTTTGTTGTCGGTGTCCTTGAAACCAGTTTCGCCAAAGTTTGAACGAAACAACAACGGATACCAGCCAAAGAGCAACCGACCCCCAGTGGGTGGCGCGATACTGCACCATTAGATACAGCAGTCCCCCGAGCAGCGTAAATATCAGCGCCCGCACAAATTTGCTGCTAAAGCGAAAATAAGCAAACGGAAGTCCAATCGCCCATATCAGGGGTTCGACAATGAAAAGCGAATCGCCGTAAATCCAAGAGTTCCAAAAGGGCCAAAATGGATGCACGCCGTAGTTGTTCCAAGAGTCGGCGAATACGTGAGTGCTGATCCCCAGTGCCGCCGCAAAGAAGAGCACCCCAAAAGGTGCGTTTAGTGATTTAAGCGATTTAAAGCCAGAGAGCCAACGAAGCAGGGCTGCTAATATAGCAGCGCCCGGTAAGGCGAACGCAAGCGTGTGGGTGTGGCCGCGGTGGTGAAGAATTTGACCAATTCGTTCGCCAGAAGCCGAGGTGGTTATTCGAGTGTAGGCAAAATCGAGATCGGGCAAATTATTTGCAATTAGAGATGCGAGCAGTATGGGGCGGCTGTATTTTCTTAGTTCCGGTTTAATCGCGGTGATAGCTTCGGCGCAAGCAAGTCCGACGAGGGAGTGGGTGATGTTGTCCATTCTACTGGTATCCTTTTTGGTTTTCCCCTGGCTCAGGTGATCTCGAATCAAGTATACTCGTAGATCAGAGTATGCCCACCCCGTTTCGTGCTTTGAAAGACAAAAATTTTCGCGGGTTCTTTTTGGCCCAACTCATTTCGATGAGCGGTACTTGGACACAAGGAATCGCTCAGAGTTGGTTAGTGTATAAACTCACACACTCCGGTTGGTGGCTGGGTGTAATCATGTTTTGCAATCACTTTCCGGCTTTCGTAGTTAGCCCGATCGCCGGAGTTTTTGCAGACCGAGGTGAGCGACGCCACTTATTGATGGTCACTCAGTGTGTTCAAATCACCCAGGCGCTCGTGTTGGCCGGCCTAGTGTTCACACATCTAATTCAGCCTTGGCATATCGCCGTACTGGCCTTTCTGCTCGGAATTATGGAAGGCATCGACATCACAGTTCGTCACACTATCACTCCTGATCTCGTCCAACGAAAAGATCTACCTGGGGCAATCGCGTTACAGGCCGTAAATAATAATTTGTCGCGCATATTGGGACCCACGATCGCTGGAATTGTAATTGGAACGGTGGGCGACGCTTGGTGTTTCGTCGTGAACGCGGTTAGTTTTTTTCCGATGATATTTTGGCTTATTACCGTTCGATTAAAACGCAATACTGCGGGTTCTCCGGAATCGACACTAAAGAGTGCCTTAATCACTGGGGTGGCCTACGTTCTTAAAACGCCCTTTGTTTTTAGATTGATCGCCTTGTCGACGTTTGTCTGCATCGTGCTATCTATGTACACCGCGCTTCTTCCTATTATTGCGAAATCGGTTTTAAAGGGTGATGCGCAAACTCTTGCCTGGCTCACCGGTATGTTAGGTCTCGGTTCGGTCGGAGGTGCGTTGTTATTCGGGCGAACGGCCGCGGCCGAGGGGCAGAGATACTACTTAAAACGTTCAGTTTTAACATTCGGAATAGGAATTCTCGGACTCGCGCTTGCGACTCGAGTGGAATTTGCTTCCGCGGCAATGTTTACGATTGGCTTCAGCCAAATGGGCATATTTCCCAGAATTAATTTGTTGTTAAACCATACTGCAATTGAACAAATGCGCGGGCGAGTGATGGCCGTTTACACCATGACTTTTATGGGAACGGTGCCGTTTGGGGCACTGATCAGCGGGTGGTGCGCAGATCGTGTGGGCGCTCCGATGGTAACTGCCGTAGCGGGCTTGATAGCGATCGCCGGTGGCGGTGCGCTTTATTGGATGGAACGGGGAGAAAAGATAAAGTGAATCTCCGAATAGTTCTGAGTGCAGTTTTCGGCTACTAAACTTACTCAGCAGCTTCGTTTGCTAACAAATCGCCAAGCGTCGCGTAGCGTTCATTCGGATTTTGGGACGCAATCCAAAGACTGCGGTCAGGGAGATTGGGCTCGAGGATGCGAAAGGCTTCGTTCAATTTCGCAATGAAACTATCCCCATTTGGAATAAAAACATAGTTAGGATGGGCGCCCCAACCGCGAGCAATGAGCTGATCAAGCTGCGCAGCTTCCGAGGCTGATTCGGTACGAATTTCGGTACGCGTGTACCCTCTGCCTTCTTCCGCGGATTGCAAGTGTAGCACCAAACTGTAGCGCGAGTATTCGTGTTCGACGGTGGTTCCCATTTCGGCCACGAACGACTCGGCGGTGCCCGGCCAGTAGGCTGCCCCGTCCATTGAGCCGCGATCACAAAAGAGCGAAACTTTTGTTTCGCAAACTCCATGGGTGGTCGCGCAATGAGCGATCGCTTTGGCTTCGAGTTCCCGTTGAAGGCTAAAAATAGCACGCTGGGTGTGGACCCGGTCGGCATCGGTGTCTGGGCGCATAAAACCCCCTCGAAGCAACATGCTGGCTGCTTCGGGCGCAATGGCCACGCGGTCGCCGTACTGTTTTTGTAAAAGGTCTAAAAGCGTTGTTTTTCCAGCGCTTGGACCACCAGTGATCACAATCCGTTTTAAACCGCTCACGAAAAACACCGCCTTATTTAGAAAAGCCAAACTAGGGGGAAGATTTTGCCGCTTTGTATCATAAATAGCGCTACGTCTCCATGGAAAAACGTTCGAAAAGATAACGAATGGGTCTATTGAGGCGCTTTATCTTCATTGCTGGATTCGCAGTTGCGAGTACCCTCGGGCAAGCGAGCGAGGTGGGTTGCGATATCTACCTAATCCTTTCAGAACTAACCATAAAAGTGGAAGAAGGGGCGGGGTTCCGAGTAGTTGGGCGGACCGCCGATGGTAAACACGGAACCCTAATTGTTGAGTTGGGCGCCGATAAAAAACGAAAATTCTTCAAAACCACCAGCTCTGAAAACCAAGAAATCGTAGCGGCACTTTTTGGGGACGGGCACGGGGAAGGGGCCATGGCGGACCGAGAGTTTGCGAGCAGTCGGCTTTTCGCCCATGTTGGATGGGAGGGCTCAACCCGAGTACGGCGCGCGGAATTAAAAATGCGCGACGGACGGGTCGAAAAGGGCGTCTTGGTCGACGAAGTACCGGGTGAATCGCTCGCAACCATTCAAAAACGTGATCGTGGTGCCTACAATAAAATTCTACGATCACCCGAATACAAACAGGCTGCAGAAGAAGCCACTCTGATTCAGTTTGTAACAGGAAATATAGATTGGATCTCTTATCGGGAAGGACAGGGCATCGATTTGCTCTCCGAGAACGTAATGGTCTTCGAAGACCCCGTGACCAAACGCTATTCGATACGATTTATCGACAATGGCGCCTCTTTTACAAAAACTCAGGCTGTTGATGCAGCGGCTACTCCCCGCGAAGGTCTTTCCCTAGGTGAGCGCTTGAAGCGGCTACAATTGCTCCACGTACAGTTTGAAAAAAAATTGCCTCAAGTGTTTTATCCACTGCTTGACCTCGAAGACATGAGTAGTACGACTCAGAAATTGCTTATAAAATTAGCGGAGTTTTCAGACGAAGAATTAACCCAGCTCTTGGCTAAAAGTCCGACCTTAAATGATAACGATATCAACGGCGCGATTGCTCGGATTCGATATCTCGAAGAGCGTTTCATCGAGCGGCGGCCCGAAATTCAGATGGCTCGCAACGATTATCCGCCGGATATCAACGTTCGCGACAATGACGACATCACCAGCGGGCGGGCGCAGCGAGAAGCGACTGTCGATCTCGAGCTCGAAACACCGATTGTCGGAGAAAGTCCGGCCAAGGGTCGTCTTCCCGTAAAAAGTGATTTTACCGACGATCCATCTGTGCGCATCGTGGGCGAAGTTGCTCGCGTTCAGAAAAAAAACAAGAACGTGGTCTACAAGGTTGAAATCGATGGTCAGACTCATTACTTCAAACCCAAATCTGGGGAGAATCCACTAATCGGCGAGAGTTTCTTAGGAAAGTTCGAAAAAGGTATGATGGCCGATCGCGAGGTTTTTGCGTCGTTGGTATACCAAAAGGCCGGTTGGAGCGAGGTCCCCAGAGTAAAGAAAGTTAAAATCAAAGTAGACGGTGAACTCGAAGAAGGTGCTCTAGTCCAAGGGTTGCCTGGCAAAACCATTCGCGAGTTCGGAACCAAAAGGTTTGATGAAATGATCGAAGGTCAGGCGGACTATCGACGTTCGCGCGAGCGGGCGCTGATCCTGTCTGTTGTTACCGGTAATGAAGACTGGTACCGAATTAAATCCAATCGAAACGCACATGAAAATGCCGGCAATCTCTTGTTGGAGGTCGACCCCGAAGACCCGCTTCTATATAACTATTACTGGATCGACAGTGGGCTTTCGTTTCCCCGTCGTAGTCGGCGCAGCAATACCCGCTTGCCTGGTGCGCAGTCTTCCCAGTATTTGGCCGAACAGTTCGGACACCTGTGGCCGCTGTTGCTTGATCTCGATACGCTCGACTCCGGAACAATCGATTTGATCAAAGAACTCTCCAAGGTGAGTTTCGTAGAGTGGCGCGAATTAGCGAAAGAACTGCCGACCATTACCCAAACCGATATCGAAGGAATGATGATTCGGGTGAACTATTTGAATCGACGATTTGTTCTAAACGACCCCGAATTTCAAGTGACCCAGCCAATGCGCGAGGCTTGGCATAAGAAACGAGTATCGAAGCGAATACTTCCGGGGCGTACCGTTAAGGCCGATTCCGACGATACGACCTTAACTCCTACCCAACGGCGAACAGATACCCACCAAGTGGACACCTCCGAGTCCACTCAGTCAGCGTTCGATAACGAACCTACTAAGGCGGGGCCACGACCGGGGGATAACGACGGAACGCCGGATCATAGGGCCCGATAGTAACCAGGTTGAGTGATTCAAAAACAATTGCGCCGAGTCAAAGTGCCCTTGCGATCGGTTCGCGACCACGATATAGCGGGCCTTTACGGCGATGCTATTAGGAGCGAAACGATGAAAACTCTCACTGAGTTCGATGGATTTACTTTAAAACGCGGTCTTCAGAAGTTGGCCGAACTGGAAAAAGAAGGAAAAACTGCGGAAGAGATTCCAGCGTTGATCACGGAAAGTTTTAAATACGAAGGTGATAAACTTAAGTTTTTTCAAGTAGCTCTTGAAATGGCAAAGGCTCGCGGTTTTGACGGCGAGAGTTCTCGAGTAAAACGCGTGGTTGTAATGACGCTTCTTGAAACCGAAAAGGCGCCACAGGGTTCTGAAAAACGCGAAGAGCAGACCTACGTACTGGAACTTTTCCCGGCTCCACCACAAGAACGAAAAAAAGGTCGCGGTCGGTTTGACGGTGATCGCAAAGGTGGTCGTGGCAAAGGAAAAGGTGGTCGTGGTGGCAAGCGTGGGGAGCGCGGTGGTCGCGGTGGTGACCGTTCAGAGCGCCGAGCCCAAAATAAAGATGGTCGCCCTCCAAGACAACCCCGACCTCAGACTCCAAGCAAGCCGCTTGTGATTCCAAAACCTAGAGCACTACCGACGGATGCACCGGCTGCATCGACGAGCGAGTCTGCAGTTTCCACTGCAGCCAGTTCCGAGTCTTCTGGCTCAAGCGCCAGCTGAGTACCGAGGGTCCATTTAAGGCCCTAGTCTATCGCATTGCGGCATTGAAGGATTGTTTTCCAGTCACCAACCTGGTTGTGGCGAGTCTTATTTGTGTTACCCTGTAGTTAGTCATTTTCTTACTTGGGGGAACAGCATGTCAGACAATAAACAGATCAGTTTCATGCGATCGTTGTGTATGGGTGAGATTGAAGAGGAACTCATTATCCCGTTCCCTCAACTCAACGAAAACGAACTCGGAACGGTTAAAGACATTCTTCCCACAATTGATAACTGGCTTAAAGATCGCGGCCCCGATTTTCGAAAATGGGATCGCCAGGCTGAGCTTCCCCCGGAGTTCATCGAAGAAATGAAACAAATGGGTCTCTTCGGCGTGATTATTCCCGAGGAGCATGGTGGACTCGGACTGGGTGCAACCGCCTATTCTCGGGTCTTGCAGCAGGTGGCGCGACACGATGGTTCGGTCGCAATTACCGCGGGCGCGCATAGTTCGATTGGTATGCGAGGTCTGCTGCTCTTTGGAACTCCCGAGCAAAAGAATAAATACATGCCTAAACTCGCCAGTGGTGAAATGATCGCGGCCTTTTGTTTGACCGAACCAGGGGCTGGTTCCGACGCTGCGTCGATCAAAACAAAAGCAGTGCGCGAAGGTAAAGAGTGGGTACTAAACGGCGAAAAACTTTGGATTACCAACGGTGGAATTGCTCAATTTTTTACCGTGTTTGCGCGTACTGAAAAAGAAGAGGGCGGGCAAATGACCGCGTTTATCGTAACGCGCGATATGCCGGGCGTGAGTGTTGGGCCTCACGAAGATAAAATGGGTCTTCGCGCAAGTTCCACAACTACCGTGTTTTTTGAAAACGTGCGGCTTTCGGATGAACATATTTTGGGTGAACCCGGAAAAGGGTTCAAGGTCGCAATGAAAGTGCTCAATAGCGGGAGAACGGGTTTGGGCGGAGGCTGCGTAGGGGCCATGAAACACGTAATCACCGAGGCAACTAAACAGGCCAAAGAGCGTACTCAATTCGGAAAACCAATTGCTGAGTATGGTTTGGTGAAACAAAAAATCGGTCATATGATTGTTGAGTGCTACGCGTCCGAAGCTGCGGTAAACATGGTCGCGGGCCTCGTCGATCAGGGCTACGAAGACTACGCAGTCGAAGCCGCTATCAGCAAAGTATTCGCGACAGAGTGCTTGTGGCGCACAGCTGACGAAGGTTTGCAAATTGCAGGCGGTAACGGTTACATGTGCGAGTTTCCCTACGAACGCATCGTGCGCGATTGCCGAGTGAACCGAATCTTCGAAGGTACCAATGACATCTTGAGGCTTTTTATCGCGCTAACGGCGATGAACGACGTTGGTAAACAGCTTAAAGAAATATCGAAATCTCTCGACGGCATTTTCGATGATCCTATCAAGGGATTCGGCGTTCTCTCCGACTACGCCCGACGTCGCTTAAGTGCCGCAACCGGTGTGGCCAATGAAAAAGGGACCTTTACCAAGATTCATCCGGCGCTTAAGGACTACAGTACGGTTTTCGAAGAAGGCGTGCGAGATTTGTCGGCCGCTGCAGATCGAATTTTACGCAAACACGGCAAGAATATTATTGGTAAACAATTTGCTACGAAACGCCTGGCCGACATCATGATAGACCTCTTTGTATTGGCCTGTACGCTAAGTCGGGTGAACAGTTCGGTGGCCGCAAAAGGAATCGCGAACTGTACCAAGGAAATCGAAATACTTACGGTTTTTTCAGGACAAGTTCGGCGTCGCACGAAGGGTAATTTTGGAAAAATCGACAATAATGACGACGAACTTATTAAGTCGCTTGCTGACCATGCCTACGAAATCGAGGGCTACGGCTGGGACACGATTTAAAGGACACTCTCAATGAGGGTCTTACTTTTGGCCGTGAGTTTGGCGGCGCTTGGGTTCTATTTTTTTCTTAGACCCAATCGCCCATTTGAAGATTCCAAACAGCTTGCGATAAACAAAAGCGTCGAACTGACTCCGGGTGCCCAACCTAATGTGAATCCGGTAACGGAAAGTAAACCATCAGTCACCACGATATCCCATGAAGAGCCGATGCGCTCTCCCGAAGTCGAGCCGATCTCTAAGACAATAAACGATTCGAATGAAGTAACTGACTTAAATGAGGTACCCCAGTTTTTGAATCGGGCTGCTCTAAAGGAATCAAAACCTCAGGTCGACACGTATGACGTCGTACGGGACGATCGATTTTTACGGGACTTTCGGGGAATTTTCGAGGGTAAGGCAACTTCGACCTCCGACAATGTTCGATTCGCGCCCATGTATTTAGAAATGAATATCGAAGTAGTGAACGAGCGCCAGCAAGGCAGAATCTATGTGGAAATGGCGCGACCAGGACAGGGTTTGTTACTCAATCTTCCGATTCGAATTTCGGAGTTACGCAGAAAAGCCGGCGCCTTGTGGATTACCGTTGAGTCGGCTGCCGGTTCGCCCCGAAGCGACACCGTTTATTATCAGGTCTACACGCTGCGCGAATTAGATGCCGTTGCCGGCAATGTTTATAGACTCCGACGCGGAGAGTTGCGAAATACCGAAACCTTCGTATTGCAGCGAAAAAATTAGGCTACTGACACTGGTATAAGTCTGTCATATTTCGACTGTCGAGTGAGCCTTGGTACCAAGCAATTGTTTTCGCAGATCTAGGACAGTCCACCAAATACATTTGGGTTACGCGGTTATATAGACCGAAACCGACGACCGCCTGTACAGTTCGATTCGAATTGCGTTCCCAAATCGGGTGCAATTCCCACTGCCATGGCCAAACGCCACCGCCAACTAAGGTTTGGGTAGAAACGGTAAAATCACCTGGTGCAGTTTCTGAGGCGAACAAATATTGTTGAGTATCAGCGACACGAATGGCGACTGGTTCCCCGTACACCAAATAAGGATCCGCGGGGTTTGGCGTTAATTTTTCAAAAATTAAATTTGGTTGAAAGGTCTCCGAAAAGATCCAGTCGTCGTTTTGAATTTGTAACTGGCGATTCAAGTGAGAACTAAAATAAGTAGCGATCTGAGATTTCAATCCACACGCTAGCGAAGAACTTCCAGTGCAAATGAGAAGCGCGGGTCTGGCCTTCCATGCGTTCCGAACGGCGGTGGCGAGACCGCTCGGGTTGGAGTCTTGAACCATGTTGATCGACCAGTTCAACGACGGGGTGTCGTTGGCACGATTGTACAAGACACCGAAATGAGGGCGCATGGCTTCCGCTCGCTGAATTGCGAAACTATTTTCCCAAGTGATCCGATAAGTCCAAGGTTCGTACGGCAAGGTCCATCGAATAGGTCGCCGAAAAAAATTTTCGTAGAGTGGTTCGAGCGCTAAAATGCGAGCTTTGTAGCCGTGTTTTCGTTCAATCGAAAGTGCGTTGTAGTTTCGAACAAGCTCTTCGGATTTTTCCGAAAGCACTTTTAGATGATCGGACCATTCAACGAAGGCCTCTGCGAGCGGAAGCCACTGTTGGTTGTTCGTCTGGGTTGAAGTTACGCGAACGTTGTCTAGTTCACCGTATAAGCGGGATTCTTCTTCGAACAGCGCAGATAGATCATCGATGTTGTTGTAAATGGTCGGATCATGGCAGGCGTCGACTCCTAAGAAAACCGGAAGAACTGGCAGGAGTAAAAGTAGAAGTTTGGCGATGGGTTGAGAGTGTTTCATCAGATGTCCCCCTGGTTTGCGAAACTATTGTGACTTGATTCACTTTTGCAAGCAGTCGGGGAAATTAACTCTCACCAACTTCGGGGGTCCGGATTATCAAGGCATGGATCTTTACCGTTGCTGCTAGCATGGGCGGCCCACTGAGCCATGGTACGACCGGCCCAATGATCGTCCACGTCGCTTGACCAATTGTTTTTTCGAGCCAGTTCTAATTCTTGTTCGATTGATCGTACGGTCCACTGGTAGAGTCCGGGAGTAGCAGGGTCGGGCGAAGGTTCGCCCCAGGCGACCCAACGCACGCCTTGATCTTTCCAATATTTGCGAGGCGCGTGAATCGGGTTGTGAGTGCACCAGACAAAGCCGCGAGCTTTGGCTTTATATAGGTATAATAGCTCACTGCCACGCGAGCGAACTGTCATGACGACAAACGGGTGGCGTTCTGGAAACACTTGTTCATTCCAACCATGTAAATAATCAGGGGCCCTGGGGTCATTGATGCGCGCGGCGTAGGCTAGGTAAGGAGGGACTCCTTTGCGATAAGCGGTGCCGCACACGGCAGTTACTAATACTGCGAGAGCAAGCGCCAACAGTCGGTGATGCTTATCAATGGTACCTAAAACGACTTCTGCGAGGAGAGCGAGTGCGATACCTGTCGCCAGTGCACGCCCTACGTCGAAGGGTAGAGCGTAGTATTCGTGTACGATGTAAACGGCCCAGAATAGAAACACGAACACAAAGAGCGCAATGCCATAGGGCACGGCGACTTGGGCGAATTTAAGAGCCCAAGCTTTTACGGGTCGACGAAAAAAAATCGAAAGTACAGCGAGGGCGGGTAATACGAGAAAAATGCCCGTTTGCTGGGCCCATTTGAGCAAATTGGAAGTGAAAAACTTTGGCTCAAAACGTTCACTCCAGTTCCCAAAATACCAACGAGTCGCTCTGGGCCCAGTATGCAATATCCAAGGTAGGTCCGAAGCTTGACCGAGTACGTGGCCCCAGGCAAGCCACCCCACTACGACCAGACTTCCGGTTCCCAGCGCCAATATGCCGCGAACACTTGGTGCAATTCCCTGAATTCGCCAGCGAATGGCAAGAAAGACTGTCCAAAAAACAGCGAAAAATGCGAAGCCCTGCGGTTTGTGTACTCCGGTCATCGCCCAAGCCGATCCGGCTATCAGAGGCCACACGTAGCGAGCCATTCCAGCTTTAGACCCCGCTTCGGTCCGCACACTCCCATAGAGTGCGACCAGAGCGAAGAACAACATTCGATTTTCGACCATTGTATACGTTGCATAGCGAAGCCAGAGCTCATCACACGCGAGTAAAAATACCGAAACCGCGCTCCCAATCAATGCGAATGGAGTTGCAATCCCTACCAGCTGGGCGAGCGCAAAAGACAATGCGCCCAACACCAGTAGGCTTGCTGCCGAAAACCAAATGCTCACAGATTTTCCGATTTTTTCAACCGCGCCTTCGCATTCGGTTCCGCCCAGACCACGAGCAAGCACTCCCTGCAGCCATTCAAAACCCGTGTACTCGAGATTGAATGGATTGTTTCCGAAGTGAATTTGCGGTCCCTTTAAAATCGAATGAGAGGGATTGTGGCAATACATTCGTATGATTCCGGCGGTAAAACCCTGGCGCTCAGCGCTTCTTCCGCCAGAAGGCCGTTCAAAAGCTAAGGGGAGAGTAAGAAAAAGAAAAACCGCAGCACAACCCCAAGTCCAAAGTTGAGTGGCGAACCAAAGTTTGCGGTGTTCTTGATTGGAGTCTTCCAATTAATGTTCCTCGCTCAAAAAGGTGTGAATCTCATCGAGAGTGCAGCGATAAACGGCACCTTCATCTTCGACGGGCGAAAAAATAGTCCGCATCGGAATGCGGCGTTCTTTACACGGAGGATTTTCAGATCGACTAGTAACAACGTAATTGTAGTCGTGCGGATCAAGTCTTTTTCGTCGCAGATGATCACGGTCTATGGCGTAGGAATAGGGCAAGGGGCGGTGAAAGGTGTAATGGCCGCCCGAATAAATTCCATTCCATCCGTAAACAAGTAAACCGCGAACGTCAGTTTGGGCGCCCACCCAGGTTTCGAGTACTGAGGGAGTTTGATAATCATTCCAGCGAGTTTTTTTAGATCCACGCCAGGCGGCGAACGATAAAAATAGCGTTAAAATTAAAACAAGAACTTGTCGGCGATACTGCCATTTCGTTGTTTCAAACCAGTATTGTAACACGAGGCCCGCTAGAGCCGCTCCCAGAACCGCGATGGGGTAGAAATAACGGTATTCTTTGTGGCCGAATAGAGTGTGGAGCAATAAAAGTGAAAGTGTGGCTCCCCAATACGGACGTAATTTTTTTGGTGAAAATGCGACTGCTAAAAAAAATAAAACGAATAGCGGTTCAGTCATGAATCGCCAGAGAAGTTCGAAGGCAAAGTAAAACGGTGTGACTCCATCGCGGGCGGGCTTACCATCTATCAAATCAGCGTAGGCGTAGTGCAAAAACGGGCTGGTCCACTGGCCGTTGACCGCAGAGTTCAATAGCAAATCAAATAATACGAAACCTAACCCCGCGACGAAAGCCCACTGAAATTTTCGGTATTGGCGGGTGAATAAAAACATTAGGCCAATCCAACCCAAAATTACGACGAAGGGGTATCGTAACGCACAGCTTAGTGCGATTAAACACAATCCCGCCATCAATTTACTGGGGCTTCCTTGGTCGAGCCAAACGAGTCCTACGAGCAGTAGCGGAAGCGCCAGCGCCGCAAGTTCGCCAAATGTTGAGTAACGTAAAAATTCTGGCGTAAGAAAAACGAAAAGGCCCGCCAACCAAGGCAGAGAACGCAAACCCAGTTTTCGTGCCACGGTCAAGATGAAATAACCCTTAGCCGCAAAGGTCACAGTGGCAAGCAAGATGCGCATAAGTGGCAAAACCACCTGACCGTCTGTGAGCCCCAGAGCATGGAATACACGCAGGATGGATCCGACCAAAAGTGGGGCTAACCAGCTTCGAACGCCTTGAACCCAGTCGACATCGAGTTCCCCGACGCGGTAAATCCAAGAGTAGGCTGGATTGAATGTTACCCAAATCTCGTCGACCCAGGCGCGGCTTTGAAAACAAAACGCGATCAAAACTTGCGCTGCGAATCCAAAAAGGCACACCGCTGCAAAGATGCGACTGCGTGATTGAAGCATATTTCTCAGAAATAATTTAATTGCTGCCACAAGTCATTTTCCGCATGTTTAATGAGAGATGGGCCCATTGCATCATATCGGAGTTGATGAATCAATTGATCGATGCTAACCCCTGTCTTTATGTCATCATCTTCGCCAATCGAACTCTCGATTGTAATGCCCTGCCTCAATGAAGCCGAAACGCTCGAGGCGTGCATTAAAAAAGCTAAGAATTTTTTGGAGCGACACCAGATCGCCGGCGAAATTGTTGTTGGCGACAATGGATCGACCGATGGGTCGCAACAAATCGCTGAACGATGCGGAGCTCGTGTAGTAAGCGTTCCGGTCAGGGGCTACGGCGCTGCACTTTATCATGCCACCCAAGCGGCTCGCGGCAGCTACGTCATCATGGGAGACTCCGACGATAGTTACGATTTTTCGGGGCTAATGCCGTTTGTCGAAAAACTGCGCGAAAATTACGATCTAGTTATGGGGAATCGATTTTCCGGAGGCATTAAAAAAGGGGCAATGCCTTGGAAAAATCGGTACATCGGAAATCCTGCTTTGAGTGGAATCGGGCGGTTACTTTATAAGATTCCAGTTCGCGATTTTCACTGTGGACTACGTGGGTATTCAAAAAGCGCCTTTCAAAAAATGGACTTACATACCACTGGAATGGAATTCGCCTCTGAAATGGTCATTAAAGCTTCGCTCAAAGGGATGCGCATAGTGGAAGTGCCGACCACCTTGCAGCCAGATGGGCGCTCGCGAGCACCTCATTTGCGCCCTTGGCGAGACGGCTGGCGCCACCTGCGCTTTATGTTGCTGTTTTCGCCCCGTTGGTTATTTTATTATCCGGGATTGGCGCTCATTTTATCGGGCTTGCTGTTGGGAAGTTTGCTTGTCACTGGCCCGCTGGACATTGGTGGGATTCGACTAGATATTCACGCGCTGTTTTATTCCGCGATTGCAGTGATAATCGGTTTTCAATCGGTTAGCTTTTATGCGTTAGCCCAAATTTCAGCAGTGCACAAAGGTTTGTTACCGGCCTCGAAGCGAATGCAGAAATTTTTAGATCACTTTGTGATCGAAAAAGGTTTGGTCCTAGGCTTGTTGTTGTTCTTGGCTGGAGTCGTAGGGCTCCTGGTCGGTGTTGAGCAGTGGGGCCATTCCGAGTTTGCTAATATTGAACCGCGCCAAATGATGCGAATAGTGATTCCGTCAGGGTTGGCCGCCACGTTGGGTTTTAATATGATTCTTGCGAGTTTTTTCATGGGCGTCTTGCAGCTGCCGACGCGAAGGGAGCCAAAATGAAAGTCACCCTTGTTCAACCGCCGGCGTTAGTTGCGGTCGATAATTACTCCACCATTACGTTGCCCCCGCTAGGGATTGCCTACATTGCGGGCTATCTGCGAAGTCACCACCACGAGGTTACCGTGGTCGATGCGGTCGGTGCGGCCGTCCGAAAACTGGAACCATGGCCCAAACGTAAGAAACGCCTTATTCAAGGTTTGAGTTTTGAAGAAATTTTGGAACGCATTCCCAGTGACACTCAGGTGATTGGTGTGACCTGTATGTTCACGCATGCCTGGCCAATGGTCCGTGATTTGTTGGCTGCGCTCAAAGAACGCTTTCCTAAGGCTTGGCTTGTTTGCGGAGGCGAACACATCACGTCGATGCATCCAACCGTGCTCGAGCAGACGCCTGTTGATTTCTGTGTTCTGGGTGAGGGTGAGTATACCTTTCGAGAATTAATCGATTTGCTGGGCGCCGGCAATCTTGAGCAGGCGCGCACAATTCAAGGCGTGGCTTACAAGAGTCAAGCGGGGCAAGTTGTTAAGAATGAACGCCGTCCACGCATTAAAGAAGTAGATAACATTCCTTGGCCAGCTTGGGATTTGATGGACCCCATGGCCTACAACGAAGCTGAGATTTATCAGGGGCCCCAAAGCAACGGAAAAACTATTCCGATGTTGGCCACTCGCGGATGCCCGTACCGCTGTACCTTTTGTTCCTCGCCCAACATGTGGACCCAACTGTGGAAGCCACGTGATCCGATCGACGTAGTTAACGAGATCGAGTCGTACATGAAAAAGTACGGTGCTGCCGACTTTCAGTTTCAGGATCTTACTGCAATCGTAAAACGCGATTGGATACTAACTTTTTGCAAAGAAATATTACGACGCGAATTAAAGATCACTTGGACTTTGCCTGCCGGTACGCGGTCTGAAGTTGTCGACGACGAATGCGCGAGTTACCTCATGCGTTCCGGATGCCAACATATTACTTTCGCTCCGGAGTCGGGTAGCCCAAGAATACTCGATCGCATTCAGAAACGAGTCGATTTAAACAGTCTCGAAGATTCTGCCAAGGCTTGTTTACGCAACGGCATGAAAGTCTGCCTATTTATTATCGTCGGATTTCCCTTCGAGGAAAAATCGGACATTCGTGCCACTTTCAAGTGGTTGCGCCACATGGCGCGTATTGGAGTTCATGAAGTGGCGACTGCTACTTTTGTGCCACTCCCTGGAACGCAGCTTTTTGGTGAGACTAGCGCGATTTCAAAAATCGAAGTCGATGACGAGTACTGCCACTGGATGACTGCGGCTACCAGCATGTTGACGGTACGTTCGTGGAATCCTCGTTTTAGCGATCGCCAGATACTTTTTTATAAGCTCTACGCCATGGCTCAGTTTTACGCTGTATCGTATTTCTTTTATCCGAGCCGGGCATTTCGATTGATTCGCAATTTTATTTTGCACAAACAGGAAACCAAAGTAGACCGCGTTTTGCGCGAAATGGTGAACAAAACAGCAATTGTCTTAAAAACAAAGTTACTGTCAAAAAAAGCGTCATAGTAAAAACAACGTTGGGGGGATTTCGAATGAAAAAGTTAGGACTACTTGGAGTCGTAGCGTTGATGAGCGCCTCTGGGGCGGCTCACGCAGTTGATACTTCGATGATCAAGTTTGAAGGGAATGCCCGGCTGAAGTATCAGTCCGACAATCGAGTCGATTACCAGAACAACCGTCGTTATACTCTATTGCGCGTTCGTCCTGGCATGACTGTCACGCCTAATTCAAAAACTTCGCTTGTGATTGTTCCGCAGTTTGCAAAGGCCTTAGGGGAACCTACTCATATTAGTTCTTCAACAACTGCCAACACAGAAGTGTCAACAAGCGGCAGTAGTTCGCTTGGTGCCCACGGTGAATTCGGTGTTTACGAGGCCTATGTCGGTTGGCAACCCTTGGGTTGGAGTGAGTTTTATTTTGGTCGCCAATCACTCAAATACGGTGACGGGCTGGTGATCGGCCAAGGGAACTGGGGCAATCATGGTCGTAGTTTCGATGCATTGAGAGCGCGGGCAAAGTATGGTTTGGGTTGGAGTGACTTATTGTTTTCGAAAATCAAAGAATACAACACGTCTGATTCTTCGACCATCGAGCGTGGCGACAAAGATCTCTGGGCTTTGTACAGTTCTTGGGATTTAGGACAGTATTTCAAAAATGTTGATCCCTATGTGTTTTACCAACGCGATCGATCGTCTTTTAATAGCGCGGTCAAAAGTGACCGCTATATTGCGGATCATCTGTGGACGGTCGGAGCCCGTCTCAGGTCGGACGTGGAGAAATTCGACTATCGTTTAGAGGTAAACAAACAATACACCTATTACACCGGAAAAGACGGTGTGCAGCTCAACGGAGATCAACAAAACGTAGAATTAGGTTACAACTTCGATTGCGAATGCAAACCGAGAGTGGCGGTAGAGTGGTTTAGGGCTTCCCGAAATTATCGGGAACTTTATCCGACAACTAACGAATTTCTTGGACGCGCCGACTTGTTTGGCCGAAGAAATATTATGGGATTCGGAATCAAGACGTCGGGCTCGGCGGGGGATGATTGGAGCTGGGGCTTTGATTACTATAATTTTTCTCGCGAACGGAGCAGTCACACCGCTTATCGCACCAACGGAACCACCTCGCTTGGTGGCGCGCAGTTGGGGGTTTCTAGGTTTTTGGGCCATGAGTTTGATCTAGGTTTGAAATACCAGGCTAACAAAAACCTGGATTTTAAGGCCGGTTATAACCACTTTGTGTCGAGCAAAAACTCCACGCTTCGCAAGTTGAATGGGTACACCCACGCCGGAATGGCGTTTTTGGCAATGGAGATGAAGTACTAAGCACCTGCCTTAACTTCAGGGTGCGTGGTGCGGGAGAGGTGGGCCCTTCTTCGAGGGCCTGCCAATTTGTCTTTAAACCGTCTAAAACTTAGACACTTTTCGTTTAGGCTAGCCTGGTTTGCTGCAGGGCTCCGACTGTGGTACCTCGTTTGCAACTTAGGAGGGTCTATGAAGCACGCTTATCGTGGTTTTCGCGGTTCCTTAACGCTTTGTGCGGTTCTCGGTTTGATGGGGCCGTCGCTGGTTGTTCGCGCCCAGGAAGCTGATCCGGTCGTAACCCCGATTCTCGAAGCAGACCCCGCGCCCGTCGCAGAGGCAGTGGCAAAGAGCCCCAAAAAGAAAAAGAAGGCGAAAAAACCGAAAAAATCGAAACGTAACACTGGCGTAGCCAGCGTGGAAATTCCACCCTCTGAACCTGCTGCGCCGGATGAGCCCGCGCTCAAAGACGCGACACCTCAAGAAATTCAGAAAATTTGTGCTGTGATGGAGCGAAAGAAACGAGCCTCCTACGCGAAGTTCGAATCCGGTAAGGAACGGTTTGAGACTGAACGCAAATTGTACATGAAGAAGTTGGAGAAAGACTTAAACGCTGCATTGGCCCGCCCACAGCGGCTATTTACTAAGGCGATTGCGACTCTGTCTGAGGGCACAGATACTTCGAAAAATCAGGTTTCAGAGTTGGTAGAAATAATTCGAGCTTACGCTCACCCGGAATGGTTTGAAGGTGAAAATTCGTCATCTTATCGTGAGTTCGGTGAATTCATCGTCGAAGAAATTGCGATCATTGAAAAACAAGTTAGAAAAAATATTGATTCGAAATACTTTATCGATAGCGATGCACGATTAAAAGAGCAGGGCGTGCCATATCTTCGTGGCGAAACGGTCGATGTTCGTTTTTATCCGGCTGCCAAGTCTATCGGGGTGTCCGCGTGCGCTATGGATATCAATGATTTGTTGAAAGCCTATTTGAAAGGTGACACCAAGCCCCTCGAAACTTCGTTCTGGTGGAAAGGCTTCTCACAGCATCAAGAATTCAGGCCGTTGTGTATCAGAGTTGACCTCCCCGTATTAGACTTCGATCCGACTAAGGTTGATTTAAAGAGCGAGTTTAAAAAACGCTTGGAAAGCGCAATCAGCGAGGTTTCCGCCTGGACGCCGCCACCAGCTTATTACGACTCACTCGAAAAATATTTGGATCATGTTTTGCCGAAGGTCTGTAGACCAAAGTCTGTCGAAAGTACGGAAGTATCCATTACGCCCGAGCCTGTGGAAACTCAGGCCGCCGGGGAAACACCAGTCGATGAGGCTACTCCGAACCAAGGCGAACAGCCGACGCAGGACAGTAGTGAAACCGGTGAAACTTCTGACAATAGTTCCGGTGATGACGTCGACCTATAATTGCTAGCGGCTATTACACGGTGGCAAATCGCCATCTTCACATATTTCAGTGATCGAATCGTCAAGGACACTGAGTCGCGGGTAGTACTTGCCCCTGCGGTAGTCTGTTTGACATTGACTCGTCAGCCACGTGTTGGAGTCGACGAAGTTGGAACTCACAGGGTACCCTTCGTGATTTATTTCTAAGAACGGCTCTAAACCTGCTTGTTTGGGCCAGATAAACCGCAAGGTGTTTTTATCGATCGCTTTAAGTTCAATGGGCGCCGCTTCGGTATAACGCGTGAAATGCACCCAGCGCGCTCGCATCGCAGTGGCGGACTTCTTTGACGGACTTACAGTGTCGTCCTGCACGAAAACTCCGCGTGAATAAAAATAGAGTCGCCGTTTGGAACCCTCACGGGAAACCTTTTTTGATTCACCGCTCGTCAGGTGGCATTTCCAGTTCCCACTTGGCGAATAGGAAAGACGGCCCCTGATTGGGTTCACAGATGCGGCGGACCGAGTATCTTCGGACCCATATCCTGATACGACTTTGTGGTGCTTCTTTTTTAGATCTGGAAGATTGATGGTGCATTGAGAAGTTACCTCCGCTGAGGTCTGGAGCGCCCATCCGTAGTCGAGCGTCTTAGCGATCGTAAATCCCATTTCAGAGCAAGGTCTGCATTGAGAAAGGCATGATAGTACAGATTCCGCACTTCGGAGAGTTTCTTTATCGACCTCGCCGTGCTGAGAGTAAGAATCAATAATTGGTTGAACGGCCATTTGGTATTGCTGCGTCAATTCGGCCGTCATGCTGCAGTCGAGAGCTCGTGGCGGGGCATCGGAAGAATCGGCTGATTGCAGAAAACACTCATTGGAGCTTGCGAGTTTTCGCAGCTGTGGGGGGCGCTTGGAGGCAGCGTGTATTGCCGCTCCGATTAGGTGGCCAACAACCAGGAAAATAGCGATTTTTTTTATGAAAGAATAAAACGAACTCATCGTTATTAAGAATACCTCATTTTTTTACGAAAGTTGTGTAAAAGAATGAAGAAAAACCTGCCGTTTTCGAGTGAACCTACTTAACACGCCGAGCGCGTGCGATGTTTGCGATACAACGAGTTTCGCCATTCGATCAAATCAGAAAACTCTCGCGCGAGTTCCCCAATGCGCCACGCTTCGCGTGCAGCGGACCCTAGCGACAGGTAGGGTTCTTCCACCGGTTCCAGGGCCTGTACGCAAACGCTTGAAGTGATATCGGCGTAGGAAAATTTTTCTAGTAGGTAAGGCCTACCGCCGAGTGCTTGGCGTAGAGCGAGAAAACGTTTCCGCAGTTCTGTGAGATGTTCCGCTGTCGAATCTTTAATTTGAAAACTTTTTTGCAAATAACGAATAGCAAGATTGGCAATCGGTCCAGCTGCAGATCGCAGCGCTCCGTTAAAGGGTTCTGGCAGCAATTTGGGCAAATGATCAAGTCTCGCCTCAGAGTTCTCGCGCAGGCGATGAACAACCACTGCTCTTGCGGCACCTAGTGTCGCTTCAGAGGCGCGATTCCATTGGTCGATGGCAGCAAGATCGTTTGGCGAGAACAATTTTGAGCCAGTTCCAATCTGATCCGCGTACTGTGCGATCGCATAGGAATCACCGAGACGCCGCGTGCCATGAATAAAGAATGGAACCGTTACGTTTGACTTAAGCGATCGTGCTTTCCAGTGCAAAAGTGGATCGCCCAGCATCATCAAATACTCGGAATATTTATAAGGCACCTCATGGTGATCGAGCGCCCAACGGGCGCGTTCGGTGTAGGGCGAATAAAAGAGTCCGAGCAACTCGCCGCGGTTAGCCGATGGACTTGAAATTGTCGGTAATTGGGATGTCATTTACAGCTCCTCTGAAAGTTCCTTTGTAAACGGCAGACTCGAGCCAAGCGATCTCTTCGGCCAAATGATCCTTAGGCAGTGTTCGGACCCAACATTTTTCGGGAAACGTGGTACCGGGGCCCGGTGTAAACCACTGATAACCGCGCGATCGCAATAGATCCTTTGTTTCAAAGGGGGAACCAAGAGCAAATACTCGACTCATGGGTTTACGAGCATTATTTAAAAGTTCGCCGAGATATGGTTTGCAGGTCGTCGGGTCTGAAAACGTGAGCAAATGCAAGGTAGCGTCGGCGTCATGAATAGCTCGGTGGGCGTCCGAAAAAAAACCGTGGTAAATGCTGAGCACTTCCAGCTTTCGGCTTGGAAATCCTTTTTCGTCCCAGGCCACTTGTTTGAAAGAGCAGCCCCAGGGAATTTCGGAGCTGATTGAAGAACGTGCATCGGTAAACGGACGATCAAAGGCTGCGTTGTGCGCAAGAATAATTGAACAATCCGAAATAAAGTGATCGACTGCGGCCCAATCGATTTTTTTTCCCGCAACCATTTCATTGGTAATGCCAGTAAGTCGCGTAAGTTCGGGGGATATGGGAACTCCTGGATCGTGAAATTCATTGTAGCTTGCGCCCGCTTCGAGCATTTCGCCAGTTGCGCGATTGAACTTAAATTTTCGAACACCGATTTCAATAATCTGATCGGTTCGCGCGTTTAGCCCGGTAGTTTCTAAATCAAGTACGGCTGCCGTGCGCACGACTTCACGGTTTTGCTCCAACCAAGCAGGGGTGGCGTATTCCGCGCAATTGAAGGTACCTCGAAAACGCTTCAGAGTAACTGATTCACCGTCGAGCGATTTACCGATCCACCTAAAGTTGCCTGCCACTGTTACGACACCTGCCTCTCTGCGTCACGACAATGCCAGACGGGTTGGTGTATGACAAGAACAAGCATTTTCATATGAGCTGTGTGGGGGAGAAATGGAATTAACTCGTCGCAGTATTATTGAACCGTTCAAAATCAAAATGGTGGAGCCGCTCCATTTGCATTCGCTAGAGGCGCGCGAAAAATTTTTAAAAGACGCTGGTTATAATTTATTTCTAGTGCCGAGCCAGGGAGTCACGTTTGATTTTCTAACAGACTCGGGAACCACTGCCATGAGCGCCAATCAGTGGGGGGCTATGATGGTGGCCGACGAATCATACGCTGGTTCGCGGAGTTTTCAAAAGTTCGAAGCAGCAGTGGGCGAAGTGACCGGTTATAATTACGTGATTCCCACCCATCAAGGGCGAGCCGCGGAGCGCCTCTTGTTTGGTTTGCTAGTTAAACCTGGCGACCAAGTACCGTCGAACAATCACTTCGATACGACCAGGGCGAATATCGAACAGATCGGCGCCCAAGCCGTCGATCTGGTGATTCCAGAAGGTCGGGATCCCAAAAGCCGCCATCCGTTTAAAGGTAATATCGACTTAGAATTGCTCGAAGAATTTTGTAAAAAGCATCGCGCTAGAATCCCAATTGGAATGCTGACAATCACCAATAATACCGGTGGTGGACAACCCGTTTCGTTCGAAAACATTCGGGGTGCTGCTGCAATTTATCGAAAATATAATATCCCCTTTATTTTAGACGCCTGCCGTTTCGCTGAAAATGCAGCTTTCATTCGAAATCGTGAACGGGGAATGTCGGAGAGGTCTATTCGATCGATTGCGCGTGAGGTGTTCGACACCGCAGATGGTTGTATGATGAGCGCCAAGAAAGATGGCATGGTGAATATTGGCGGTTTTATCGCGCTTAAGAAACAAGATTGGGTGACTGACCTGCGAAATAACCTGATTTTAACTGAGGGGTTTCCTACTTATGGTGGTCTAGCGGCACGCGATTTGGAAGCACTTGCGGTTGGTTTGTTTGAAGCGCTCAACGAAGATTATTTAGAATATCGTTTGGCGGTGGCTAAATACATGGGCGATGGTTTGACAGATCTTGGAATTCCAATTGTTCAACCACCGGGCGGCCACGCAGTGTATATTGATGCAAAAGCTTTTCTGCCGCACATTCCGCCAAGCCAATTTCCGGGGCAGGCTTTGGTAGTTGAGCTCTACCGGCGCGAAGGGGTGCGTTCGTGTGAAATCGGTTCCGTAATGTTTGGGCGCACCGAAAGTGAAAAATTCGTACCTGCCGCCATGGAATTGGTCCGGTTAGCCTTTCCGAGACGGGTGTACACCCAGAGCCATTTTGATTATTTGCTTGAAGGGTTTGAACTACTCGCCAAGGAAAAACAAAAGTGTCGGGGTCTGCAAATGACCTATAGCCCCCCGTTTTTGCGGCACTTTACCGCACAGTTCAAACCGGCAAATCGTCGTGCGGTGGAGCGAAAGTGGGTGGCCTGCGCTCCAGAAAAATCGAATTAGTCGGACCGCATAGCTTTTGTTAGACACTCTATGCTACAAAGCCGGGCATGATTTTTCGGAACGGCCGCTGGGTTGTACTGGCGGGATTATTTTTATTCTCGCTGCACGCTCTTGCGAGTGAGTATTCTGAGTTTCTTGCGAAGATCACCCCCGGAAAAGTTCAAAAGATTTATTCCGACATTTTGCCCGGCGGTTCAGTCGAAGCCTTTATCGATGAGGAGGTGCCGGGAACCAATTTCGTTCTTAAATTGTATGATAATAAACAAAATGAGGTCGGCAACGCTAAGGTCTATTTCGGATTTTTTAAAAACGCTCCGAATATCGACCTTGCGAATATTTCGGTTCACCACAGTCACCGCGGTCGCCGTGTCTCGGCCAGATTTTTGAAAAATTCAGTGCGTTTTTTGGCTTCGATTTCAAATGACCGCAACACCTCAGTTACCTTGAGTGCCGTTACTTTGGGGGAGGTTCGTTTTGGTGCCTATGTGTGGGCACCGTTTGGGTTTGAGTACCTCGCTGAACCAGGGCTGCGGCCCTTGGACGTGGCGGTTAGGATGAACCAGAGGTTCGTTGAATGGCTTGAGCAGTCGAATCGCGAACAGTTATTTTTGAATCCTAGTGAACTAACTCGAATCAAATCCGTGGCTCGGAGTTGGCGCCAGCCCTGGCAATTGGCGACCATGAAGACAAGTCAAATTATTGGGCGAACTACTGGACCCTACGACGGGCAGTTGGGCAAAGCCTTCTTGGGAGACGCCCGGCAGGGGCTTATTACCTGGAATGGAATACTCTTTGTAAATCGATCGAGATCTCAAAGTGTAAAACAGTTTAAACGGCACCTAAGTGCTACCCTCAAACTTTCGTGTTGGGAAATTCTAGAGTAAGCTAATTGCCGGTACCTATGCTGATGGTCGACGGATTGGCCGTATTCGAATTGGTTGTTGCCCAATCAAGTTTGCCGTCTTTGTTGACATCTCCGATCGCTAGGCCAAGAGGACCATCACCAACGGCAACGCGGCTCGTATAGGTAAAAGAAGCGGAGCCGTTATTCGAGAAGATGTATACGTAATCGTTTCCGTAAGACGAAAGCGCGATATCAATGTCGCCGTCACTATCGAAATCACCGGAAACGATTTCAGACGGAGTGTTTAATGCATCGGCGGCAGTAAAAGTCGCTACCGCACCGAATGCACCGCTGCCGTCGTTCAGACCCACGCCGAAATTAGTGGTTGCGCTATTCGCGGCTGCGTAATCAAGGTCACCGTCACGATCGTAATCTGCGAGATCCATGCCCAGAGGGTTGTGGGCGCCACTACTTGTCGAGTAGGTCGAAGCTGCTCCGAAAGTTCCTGAGCCGGTACCATTCCCGCGACCGATGATGTCATTGGCAATTTCCAGGAATAATAGATCGACGATGCCATCGCGGCTAACGTCTGCCAATGCGAAGTCTCTAAGGCCGTAATAGGCGTAACTCACACCAGCAGAGGCGGCCGTAAAAGTTCCAGTCCCATCGTTGAGGTATACTACGGTCTCACCGTTATTTGAGTCGTCACCGATCCAGTCGAGGTCGCCGTCCCGGTCAATGTCTGCGGGTATTTGGGATACCGCTTTTACGTAACGGCCGGTATTGGTGCGGCTAGAGAGCGTAAGATTTGCGGAACCATCGTTAGAAAAGTAGCTGTAGTACTGCGGGCCGTTGGCGTGGCTGACAACGACATCAATGTCGCCATCATTATCGAAATCTCCTGTAACTATGTCGCCAACAGATTGCACCCCACCCACGGCGTTTAAGCTCGTTCCAGTGAGTGCGCCGAACGTTCCGGTGCCGTCGTTGAGTGATACATAAATTGCGTCGAGATTGGCTTCGCCAACTACCATGTCGAGATCACCGTCACGGTCCATGTCCGCAAAATTTATGTTTTCTGGCCCGTTGGAACCGGCAGCAAACGAAAGTGTTTGAGATACTGTAAAAGTTCCGTCGCCGGTAGTGCCCGAACCACTAGCAAGGGCCGTCGCGGTGGCGCCAGTGCTGTACATGAAAACTACGTCTGGTTCGCCGTTGCGATTAAAATCGCCAATGGCAACGCCCGAAGGGTCGGTGCTACCCAATGCAGTATTTGCTGCCGCACCAAAGGTGCCATCACCAACACCGCTTAAGACAGAGTAGTTGTCGCTACCGCTGTTAGAAATCACGAGATCAAGAGAACCACCGGCGTTCCAGCGAACCGCGGCAATACCGGCGGGGTTGGTGCCAACCGCCGTGTCGGTCTTTGCTCCAAACGCTGCGCCTCCATTAAGAGATACGCTCACGTCACCGTCGCCATAATTGGCGGCAGCGAGGTCGAGCATTCCGTCGGAATTAAAATCAGCCGCAACTAGCCCAAGTGGGTTTGTGCCAACAGTAATGGTTTCGTCCGCACCCAGAGCGCCAGCAGCGGTGGCTAAAACAGTGATGGTTCCGCCGCCCCAGTTGGTAACCGCGATGTCTTGATCACCGTCGCGGTCCCAGTCGCCAGCAACAACACTTGCTGGTCCAGTGCCGGTCGCAGTGGTAGCGCCTGCGGTCATGGTGCCAGAGCCGTTATTAGAAAGTAACTGCACGTTATCGGCACCATAGTTGGCGACGACTAAATCAAGGTCACCGTCTTTATTGATATCCAGAGCCGCGAGGCCGGCTGGTTTGTCGCCGACAGCGACAGCGGCCATAGCGTTGAAAGTACCGTCGCCCACGCCAGTGAGTACACCGATCGTGTCGGCGTCCCAGTTGGAGACAATAATATCGAGTTTACCGTCGCGGTTAAAATCACCAGCAATCACCGCAACCGGTTTAGCTCCGACAGCCACTGCAGTGCCGGCACTAAGGGTGCCCGAACCATTGTTTAGATACGGAATAACTTCGTTGGCAGTTAAACTCGGGATGACCACGTCGATGTCACCGTCACGATCAAAGTCACCGTAGGCGATTTGGAATCCAGGAAGACTAGCAGGAGTGGCTGTTGCGGTGCTAATCACGATTGCTTCGTTGGCACCGAGTGACCCAGCTGCGCCGGGCGAAGCAAGAGTTAAAGTGGCGTCATTTCCTGCGGCGTCTCGAATACTAGTGCCGGCAGTCAGCGAAGTGGTTGCTTTATAATCTAGGTCGGCAGAGGTGTCGCCGGCTTGTACGGTGTATTCGAAAAGTAGAACAGTTCCAGGTGAGCCCGAGGTAAAATTTACTGTGCGATCGGTGGTACCCGTTTCCAGTTCGATCGTTGGAGTTCCTGCAACGGTTACTGATTCACTAAAAGTAACTCTGACATCGATTACAGTAGTGGTGCCGTAGGTTCCGGCCGCGGTGTTGGAGGCGACGCCAGTTACCGTGGGAGCAGTTGTGTCTACGATAAGGGCTTTGTTGTTTCCAAGTGAGTTTGCGGCCCCGGGCGCTGCGAGCGTGAGAGTTGCATCGTTCCCTGCAGCGTCTTTAATAGTTCCGCCCGCCAAGGCCAACGAAGTAGTGGCAACATAGTCTAGGTCACTCGAAGTGTCGCCCGCCTGAATTGTATAAGTAAAAGTGAGCGTCGCACCACCAGTGCCCGAACTGTAGGACACGGTGCGGTCCGTGACACCGGTTTCAAGTTCGATGGTCGGAAATCCCGTTACGGTGACCGATTCAGAAAATGTGACCGTAACATCGATGGTGTCGCCTGCTTTATACGAGCCGTTTGCGGTCGATGCACTCACGCTGGATACCGTCGGAGGGGTCGTGTCGGCTCCGCCACCGCCACCGCCGCCACCACCGCCACTATCTCCACCCCCGCCACCGCCACCACCACCACCACCGCCACCGCCACCACCGCCGATCAATTTTCCGGAACAACCGGAAAAGATAAGCGCACTAGGTGTCGCGACAGCGAACGCTGCTATGAATGCGAGGATTGCTCTGGTCATCCTGCTTCTTTTCGTCTGTTTTTGTTTGATGCTTGAGTACTTCATAAAACAAACCTAGTTAAAATTAATTTAGCTGTGACTAATTGCCGGTACCTATGCTCAGAGTCGATGGATTGCCAGTGTTCGCGTTAGTTGTTACCCAGTCGAGTTTACCGTCTTTGTTGACATCGCCAACAGCGAGGCCCCAAGGGCCATCGCCCGTGGCGGTGCGGTTCGAGTAGGTGAATGCTGCCGAGGCGTCGTTCGTGAAAATGTAAATGTAGTCATTACCGAAAGATGAGATCGCCACGTCAAGATCGCCGTCACTGTCAAAATCGCCTGAAGCAACTTTTCCTGGTTCGCTCATAGCTGAGCCACCAGCATTGTATTCAGTAACTGCGGCGAATGCGCCAGAGCCATCGTTTTTGCCGACGCCAAAAGTCGTGGTAGCGTTGTTAGCCGCCGCGTAGTCCAGGTCGCCGTCGCGATCGTAGTCTTGAAGGTCAAAACCAAAGGGATTGTTTGAACCGGCGCTTGTTTGATAGTCCGCAGCAGCACCAAAGGCGCCTGCGCCGTTGCCGACGCCACCGGCGATGAAATCGTTTGCAATTTCAAGGAAGAATAAATCGGCTTTGCCGTCGCGGCTGACGTCAGCTAGGATAAAATCCCGCAAGCCGTAGTATGCATAGCTAGCGCCTGCTGACGAGTTGGTGAAAGTGCCAGATCCGTTATTAATATACACTTTAGTTTCACCGTTATTGGAGTCGTCGCCCACGAAGTCGAGGTCGCCGTCTCGATCAATGTCTACTGGCACCTGAGACATTTGCAATATGTAAACCCCTACGTTTGCTCGCGTAGAAGCTGTCAAAGTTCCGGAACCGTCATTGGAAAAGTAAGTGTATGCCGCAACGCCGTTACCGTGGCTTACGACGAGGTCCGAGTCACCGTCGTTATCGAAATCTCCCACGAGAATGTCGTTGACCCCTTGAGCTCCGCCTGTCGGAAATGAAGTTCCAGAGAGTGCGCCGAATGTCCCAGTGCCGTCGTTGAGTGAGACGTAAACTGCGTCTAAGTTACCTTCACCGGTCACAATGTCGAGATCACCGTCACGATCGATATCAACAAGTTGCACGGCTTCTGGGCCGTTTGAACCGGCAGCAAACGAAAGCGTTTGAGTTACGGTAAAAGTTCCGTCGCCGGTAGTGCCCGAACCACTGGCAAGGGCCGTGGCAGTGGCACCGGTGCTGTACATGAAAACTACGTCGGGTTCGCCATTTCGATTAAAATCGCCAATGGCGACGCCCGAAGGGTCGGTGCTGCCCAATGCAGTATTTGCTGCCGCGCCAAAGGTGCCGTCGCCAACACCGCTCAGAACCGAGTAGTTGTCGCTACCGCTGTTAGAGATCACGAGATCGAGCGCGCCACCTGCATTCCAGCGAACCGCTGCAATGCCGATTGGGCCGGTGCCAACTGCGGTGTCAGTTTTCGCGCCGAACGAAGTACCCCCATTGAGGGATACACTCACGTCGTTGTCGCCATAGTTTGCAACCGCGAGGTCGGGTTTACCGTCAGCATTAAAATCGCCAACCACGATACCAAACGGATTCGTGCCAACAGTAATCGATTCATCTGCCCCCAGTAATCCGAGTGCGGTAGCGAGCACGGTCACTGTCCCCGAACCGAAGTTCGTGACGGCAATGTCTTGATCACCGTCGCGGTCCCAGTCGCCGGCAACAACGCTCGTAGGACCAGTGCCAGTCGCATTAGTAGCGCCTGCGGTTAAAATTCCCAAACCACTGTTTGAAAGCAGCTGCACATTGTCGGCGCCATAGTTCGCAACCACGATGTCGAGATCGCCGTCTTTATTGATATCGAGCGCGGCAAGACCAGCTGGTTTGTCGCCCACTGCCACGGAGGTCATGGCGCCGAACGTACCGTCACCTACGCCGATCAGTGTGCCAACTGTGTCGGCATCCCAGTTTGAAACAACGAGGTCAAGTTTCCCATCGCGGTTAATGTCAGCGGCGAGCACGGCGACAGGTTTTGTACCGACTGTAACCGCAGTACCAGCACTGAGCGTACCAGAACCATTGTTTAGATATGGGATGACTTCGTTGGCTGAAAGACTCGGAATGACCACGTCGATATCACCGTCACGGTCAAAGTCACCGTAGGCGATTTGGAACCCAGGGAAATCCGACGGAACAGCAGTAGGCGTTACAATCACGATGGCCTCATTGGCCCCAAGTGACCCAGCTGCGCCCGGTGAAGCAAGGGTTCGGTCGGCATCATTGCCCGCGGCATCGCGAATACTGGTGCCGGCGGTAAGCGAGGTAGTGCCAACGTAGTCAAGGTCGGCCGAGGAATCTCCGGCTTGTACCGTGTAGTTAAAGAGCAACTCTGTGGTGCCGGTACCGGAAACGTAGTTTACCGTGCGATCAGTGGCGCCAGTTTCTAATATTATAGTTGGAGTTCCAACAACGGTGACGTTTTCAGAAAATGTTACGCGAACGTCGATAACGTCGGTCAAACCATAAGTCGCAGCTGCAGAGTTCGACGCTACGCCCGTAACAGTCGGCGCGGTGGTGTCGATCACAAGTGCTTCGTTAGCACCGAGCGAGTTAGCAGCCCCGGGGCTGGCAAGCGTTAAAGTAGCGTCGTTGCCAGCAGCATCGCGAATGCTAGTGCCGGCTGCGAGCGAAGTGGTGGCCACGTAATCAAGGTCCGACGAAGTATCACCGGCTTGCACCGTGTAGGTAAAAGTGAGTGCGGTGCCGCCGCTACCCGAGGAGTAGTTCACCGTGCGGTCGGTAGTGCCGGTTTCTAATACGATGGTTGGAGTACCAACTACGGTTACGTTTTCATTGAAGTTGACGACGACATCGATAGTGTCACCAGCGTTGTACGACCCAGCAGCAGTTGGCGAATTCACGCTCGAAACTGTTGGAGCAGTGGTGTCAATCACGAGTGCTTCGTTAGCACCGAGCGAGTTAGCAGCCCCGGGGCTGGCGAGCGTTAACGTAGCGTCGTTGCCAGCAGCGTCGCGAATGCTAGTGCCGGCTGCGAGCGAAGTGGTGGCCACGTAATCAAGGTCTGACGAAGTATCGCCGGCTTGCACCGTGTAGGTAAAAGTGAGTGCGGTACCGCCGCTACCCGAGGAGTAGTTCACTGTGCGGTCGGTAGCGCCAGTTTCTAATACGATGGTTGGAGTACCAACTACGGTCACGTTTTCATTGAAGTTGACGACGACATCGATAGTGTCGCCAGCGTTGTACGACCCGGCTGCAGTTGGCGAGTTTACACTCGAAACTGTTGGACCAGTGGTGTCGATCACGAGTGCTTCGTTAGCACCGAGCGAGTTAGCGGCCCCAGGGCTGGCGAGTGTTAAGGTAGCGTCGTTACCCACCGAGTCGCGAATGCTAGTGCCGGCTGCGAGCGAAGTGGTGGCCACGTAATCAAGGTCCGAGGAAGTATCACCGGCTTGCACTGTGTAGGTAAAAGTGAGTGCGGTGCTTCCGCTACCCGAAGAATAATTTACGGTGCGGTCGGTGGCGCCAGTTTCTAAAACGATAGTTGGGGTACCGACAACCGTTACCGTTTCGTTGAAGTTAACAACTACGTCGATAGTGTCGCCGGCCTTATAGGTGCCAGCTGCCGTTGGAGAATTAACACTCGAAACGGTAGGGCCGGTGTTATCGATGACGATTGCTTTGTTTGCCCCTAACGAGTTGGCCGCACCAGGGCTGGCAAGCGTTAGAGTCGCATCGTTGCCCGCGGCATCGCGAATGCTAGTGCCAGCTGCGAGTGAAGTGGTGGCTACATAATCTAGATCTGACGAAGTATCGCCGGCTTGTACAGTGTAGGTGAACGTCAGAGTGGTGCCGCCGCTACCCGAAGAATAATTTACGGTGCGGTCGGTGGCGCCCGTTTCAAGAACGATAGTTGGTGTTCCTGCCACAGTGACCGACTCAGAAAATGTTACGGTGACATCAACCGTACTGCCTGCTGCGTAGGTACCGTTGTTGGTCGTAGAACTTACGCTAGAAACCGTCGGTGCAGTGGTGTCGATGACGATAGCTTTATTCGCTCCCAGAGAGTTTGCCGCGCCTGGCGAAGGAAGCGTTAGAGTTGCGTCGTTGCCGACTCCGTCACGAATCGTAGTACCAGCCGCAAGCGAACCAGTTCCTACGTAGTCCAGGTCGGAAGAAGTATCGCCGGCTTGAACCGTGTAGGTAAATGTCAACGTAGCGGAACCAGTGCCAGAAGAATAATTCACCGTGCGATCAGTGGCTCCGGTTTCTAATACGATCGTTGGAGTGCCAGTGACCGTTACGACCTCAGAAAAAGTTACGGTTACGTCAACCGTATCGCCAGCGTTGTAGGACCCGTTAGCAGTCGTTGCACTAACGCTCGTGACTGATGGAGCACCAGTATCGATTACAATGGCTTTGTTCGCGCCAAGTGAGTTTGCGGCGCCTGGAGTAGGCAGTGTGAGTGTGGCGTCGTTGCCAATAGCACTGCGAATACTTGTGCCGGCGCTCAGAGCAGTGGTTGAAAGGTAGTCAAGATCACCCGACGCATCGCCGGCTTGCACCGTATAAGCGAACACCAATGTCGTGGTGCCAGTTCCCGAGGAGTAGTTCACGGTTCTGTCTGTTGCACCTGTTTCAAGTGCGATCGTTGGTGTACCGGTTACGGTTACGGCCTCGGAAAAAGTGACTGTGATGTTTACGGTTCCGCCCGTGGTGTAGGTGCCGTTGGCAGTAGAAGAACTAACACTAGTAACCGTCGGGCCCGTGTTGTCGATCACGATAGCTTTGTTTGCGCTAAGCGAGTTGGCCGCACCAGGACTTGGTAACGTGAGCGTTGCATCGGTTCCAGCTGCGTTTCGAATACTTGTACCGGCTGCAAGTGAGCCAGTGCCAACGTAGTCTAAATCTGCCGAGGTATCGCCCGGTTGCACAGTGTAGGTAAAAACAAGAGTAGTGGTGCCTGTTCCCGAAGAGTAGTTTACGGTACGGTCAGTTGCACCAGTTTCAAGCACTAATGTAGGTGTGCCCACTACGTTTACGATTTCCGAAAATGTGATGGAGATGCTCACGGAGTCGGTTGCTGAATACGTTCCGTTAGCGGTCGATGAAGTGACGTTGGTGACTGTAGGGCCAACTGGCGTGGAACCGCCACCGCTGCTGCCGCCTGCTGAACCACCGCCGCCGCCACCGAGTGCGCCACCGCCGCCTTCACCAATGATTTTCGCATTACATCCGTAGATCGCCGTGCTCAGGAGAACGATACTGAGTACGTGCGCGAACTTTAAGACATGGCGTCTAAGCGCATCCAGTACTAATTCAATGTTCCCCATTGTTCGGTTCAACATACGGACCCCTCTATACCCAATAGTGTACGTCGTTTTTGCCGGAAAACAATTCTGACGACAAAAATGGTCTAATATAAAATATAATAAAATTAGATATTTACGACGATCAATGATCGAATTGCATGCAGTTCTTAACAATTGGCACGGCCGGTCGACTAGGTGTGTCGGTGTACCAGGGTGGGCGAGGCTTGGTCGATCGGATAAAGGGTCAACGACTGGACGTTGACGTGTTTGGGACGCCCGATACACCAAACTACCGACTCCGCGATATCGGCGGCAGTAAGCGGGTGCATGCCGCGATAGACGTTCTTTGCGCTTTGGGCATCGCCCAGCCGCACCAGACTGAACTCGGTTTCAACCATGCCGGGAGCAACTTCCGTCACTCTTACTCCGGTGCCCAAGAGATCTTGTCGCAGAGCTTCGTTGAGTGCTCTTACCGCAAATTTGCTGGCACAATAAACGTTGCCTCGCGGATACACCCACTGACCCGCGATCGAACCTATATTAACGATGTGCCCTCGGTTTTTAATGAGATGTGGCAAGAGGGCGCGCGTGACCCAAAGCAAGCCTTTTACGTTGGTATCGATCATGGCGTTTACTTTTTCGGTCCAGTCACCGGCTAGTGGTTCGGCAAAGGAGTCGAGTCCCCGAGCGAGACCAGCGTTGTTGATAAGTATCTGAGTTTTAGAGAGTAATTCACGATGTTTTTTTGCGAAGGATTCAACTTCCTTGGCGCTTCGCACGTCGAGTTTAGCGAATTCGAAGCGGTTTTTTCGACCTTTTTTCAGAGACCGTTTGAGCGTTTCTAAGTTCGTCTGGCGACGCGCAGTAGCGAATACTGAATAACCTTTTTTGAACGCCAGTTCGGCGCATGCGCGCCCGATACCACTGCTCGCGCCAGTAATAAAAACCCATCTTGAATTGTTCATGCTTCTATTTAATCCGTACCCCCGGCGAAAGAAAGAGGGTATTTATAGTATTGAGAACATGGAAAAGTCCAAAACATCGCAAACCAGTGCTTCGCCCACAGTTGATTTTATTTGGGATACCGAACGAGTCGTTCACTCGGGTGATGGCTATTTCCATGAAATGGTCGAAGACTTTCGTGCAGCATTTTTTACGATCGATATCGAAGTTTATATTTTCGACCCAGACGACGTAGGAAAAATTATTGTGCGAGAACTGATTTCTGCTGCGGCACGAGGAGTGAGAGTACGGGTCTTAGTAGACGGGTTTGGCGCACTCGCTTGGATGACCACCTATGCGCCACTATTAGAATTAAATGGGGTGGAAACTAGAGTGTTTCACCCGCTGCGTTTTTTTTGGAACCTGAATCAGCGCAATCATCGAAAGTGTTGCATGATCGACAGCAAGATTGCATGGGTCGGTAGTTTTAATATTTCGGCCACTCACTCCGAAAAAATTTATGGAAATCGAGCATGGCGCGACTGTGCTGCGAGAGTTTCTGGGCAGGGAGTTATCGTCCTGGAGCAGCTTTTTCGCAGTTTATGGGTTCGTAGCAAATCCCCTTTTTCGAATCCTGTATGGCGCGCACACCAATGGCTGGTGTGGAAACGCACGCTCAGCGGATTCATTCGCAATCGCCACGGAAGACGTATTGTTCCGTGGAAACGGCGCCGAAGGTGGCGACGCATGCTTCTTAAATTTCCTTTGCCCGCAGTGCGTTCGAACCCGACAAGCAAGGCGGGTCGAAAAATGGCGCTCGATTTCGCAAGACGAATCGCCACCGCGAAACAACGGGTTTGGATAGCGAATGCCTATTTTGTTCCTACTCGCATGATTCGCAACGCTCTCACCCGGGCTTGCGACCGCGGCGTGGATGTGCGCGTAATGGTACCTAAGAGCCCAGATATTTTTTTTATACGGTGGGTGAGTGCCGCTCTTACAGCTAGTCTTGCCAAATGCGGAGTGCGAATTTTTGAGTACGGCCCTTCTGTTTTACATGCTAAGTACGCGCTCATCGATGATTGGGTAACGGTGGGTTCCACAAACTTGAATCATCGGAGTTTTTTATTCGACTACGAACTCGACGTCGTACTGAGTTCTCCTGAGTCACGCAAATCAATAGAAGAACATTTTTTAATTGATTCGCACCGCTCCCGGGAACTCGACCGAAATTTTTGTGAACAAGTGCCTTGGATCGAGCGACTCCTCGGCCGTTTTTTATTAAGGCTAAGGAAATGGATGTAATCCAGTCGGTTCGACGATTTAATGGTACGACGGTGCCGCAGCCGTCCGACCACATAGCGACTCAATTGCATGCGGCCGTTGTGCACGCAAAGAGATTCGAATTGCCATTAGACTTCGAAATCGGATGTGGTGCTGGAATGCACCCTATCGAATACAACCAGAGTGAAAAACAACGGGTCCTGATAGCAGTCGAACACACGCGAATTAAATATCAGGCGTTTTGCCAACATCTCTTAAAGAACCAACAGGTAGATCTACGGAGACTGGTACCACTTCATGCAAATGCAATTTCAGTCTTAACACACCTGGTTCCGCCAGCTTCGATTGAGAGGATATATCTACTTTACCCAAACCCTGAACCCAAGGCCCGCAACCGTCGTTGGTTCTGCGCACCGTTCATGGCCAAAGTTCTAGATTGCCTAGTGCCTGGCGGAACTGTGCATGTGGCTAGCAATATCGATTGGTATTTTAATGAAGCTTTGCATCAGGCTCGCAACGTTTGGGGGCTGCAAGTCACTGCTGAACGATCGTTCAACGAAAACACGATTCCGTTTTCGAAACCTCGAACGCACTTCGAAAAAAAATATCTTGAGCGCGGGCAAATTTGTTACGACGCGATTTTACTCAAGCCGAACAGGTAGCGTTACGACCGATGAGTTTTTGTTAGCTTTAAATCGGTACTGCGTCGTGAAATCACGCACCAACTTCACGATATTACGTTCGGCGTTCGCTACGGAACTTCTTAGAGTGCTGGGCAGGGTGTGGAACTTTTGCACAAGTCCGCTTGCGTCCACGGTAAATCGAACCGTAAAAACTCCGCGGGCCCATTCGCCATTGTCGGAAAGATTCGCGTCAAGAAAGGAACCAAGTTCTTCAGTCATGGCGTAAACGAAACTTTTAAGCTGGCCATGGGGCAGCGGTCCCGCGATAAACGGCTGCGGCTGCACGAACCAACCGTGAATTACCAAACGCCCGTCAGTGACGCCTTCGGCGCCTTCTACGCGCTTAACTCCGTGGGGAATGCGCGGATCAAAAACCGTGAGCTGATTGAATTTCGGTGCAATGGCGTGAAACACCTGCCGATGTTCGAGCCCTTTTTGGTAAATCGAATGATCGGCCCAAAAGTCGAGAACCTGGTCTTTAACCAATAGGGTTTCGCCCCCCCGAAACTTGCGGCTCGCCCATGGCGTGAGCGAAAAGACGTAGGCCCATGGTCCGTGCGGCAAATCCCCGTGTAGGTCTTGATAACAACCGTCTACGTAGCAGCTCAGCCAGGGTGGCGATATATCGTGGCACCCCAAGTGCTGGCGGCCCCATTGCACGAGTTGCTGGTGGAGCGCCTGGTACATAGGGGCGGGAAAAAAGTGAGCGGCGGGCGTTCGCAAATGGCGGTATTGACCGGGCACATGCCAGAAGTCCCACACGAAGCGGTCTCCCGCAGTAGAGCGTACGTCACCGAAACGTTGCTCGAAGTGTTTACGCAGTACGTTGGCCTGTCGAAAAAATCCGGGGACGGTAAAGTGGGATTTCATGACCTAATCATTCGAGTATGATTTGCCGCTTGTCAACGCCCACTTGCATAAAGAAAATGTCGCTCAACGAAAGGTGAGTTATGAGCGAACAAAATCAGGTGTTGGAACCCTTAAAATGGCGCTATGCGACCAAGCGTTTCGACGCGACAAAAAAAATCACGAAGGGCGATTGGCAAACGCTAGAGCAAGTTATCAATTTTGCCCCGACCTCTTATGGCTTGCAGGCGTTTAAGGCGATCCTTGTAGAGAATCCCGACCTTCGAAAAAAACTGCGAACCTGTTCGTTCAATCAATCTCAAGTTGAAGATGCTTCTCACTTCGTGGTGCTCGCGGCAGCAACCAAAGTGACTGAAAAAGATATCGACCTTTATATGGAACGCATTTCGCAAGTGAGAGGCACGCCCGCCTCGGTACTCACCGATTTTCGAAAAGTGATGGTGGGTGATTTGGTGAACAGTCGAACTGATTCCGAAGTCAAAATCTGGGCGGCTAAACAAACCTATATTGTGATGGGAATGTTGTTAATGGCGGCCGCTGAACTTTCGATCGACGCATGTCCGATGGAGGGAATTGAACCGGCGAAATATGACGAAATTCTGGGCCTCGCTGGAAGTGGTTTTTCTACTGTTTCGGCAGTGGCTCTGGGTTACCGACATGCTGAAGACATCTTTGGAAAAATGAAAAAGGTTAGAAAGTCTCGGGACGAGCTGTTTGTATCGTTATAGTCGAGTGACCGCGCTGACGGGCTACTTAATTGAAACGGTGAGTTTCGTTCTTGTGGCCCTGAGCCTCAGCTCGCCAGTGTTCGCTGCGAGCGAAGCCGAAATGTTTCGGAAAAAAGGGCTCGATGCTTACCAGAGCGGCAACGTAAGCGAAGCGGAATCACTGCTGAGACAAGCCCTGCAACGCGACTCGGGCGCAGAGGGCGCACGCGATGCCCTTGATAAAATCGAAAAAGCTAAGAAAGACGTTAAAGGCAGTCGTAACCGTGCGAGGTCGGCAGTAGGCGCTGGCGGATCTTCGGAAGAAAACGAAGGGGATTCTGCCGGCGGGACGTCGGTATCTACCGAAAATATCTCAGACACCTATCGCGAAAAAGGCCGTCTAAAACCAGGCACGAGATCTAGCGGTGCCGCGATTTCAGTTTACGATGGCCGCCCAATCGAACGACCTTCCGAATACGGGTCATCGTCGCTCTTTAACCGCTTTGGAACAGGTCCTCAGAATTTTCGTCCGGCAGCCGAGCCGGTGGCGTTTCTCTCGCGAGACGAGTTCATAGAACAGGCCTACGATTGGCCTGACGCTACCATGTGGAATGGGCTTTTTCGTTACGCCATGACCTACGACAGCAACTTTCCAGACGTGGTAGATGACGCCACAGTTCCCGCAACCTTGCAGAATCAGGGCGCGGTAATCCATCAGGCCCAGCTGCAAGGCAAAGTGCGTTCTACTCCGCTGGAGCGCTTTTGGTATGGAGCGGAACTGAACGGTGGGATTAAGTATTTTGCGCGAAGTCAATTTCAGCCGCTCAATCTAACACCACTGGGTGGGGGCGTGGTGGCATCGTGGTGGAATGCGCGAAGTTTGGACGCAACCTTTCGTTACGACGCCGCTACGAGTTGGCTCGGCCAAGAGTTATTTGGTTATCATAGTTCCGCGCACGGACCGCATCTGAGCGTTGCTGCATTGGCCGCTCCAGCAATTCAAGTTCACTCGGGCTACGCTTTTCGCCGCAACCATTTTCGCACCAGACCTGGAACTGCAGACCTTGCGGGTTGGCGGGCGTCGACCCATTCGTTTCATTTTGAAGTATGGCGCGTACCGCGCGATTCGATTTGGCACCCCTATTTTCGAACGATGTGGGATTGGAATTCAACGCAATTAAACGAACAGCGCAGTCGAAAAAAAACGTTCGGCGTCGGAACATCGCTGGCGTTGCCTATGATCAAACTTAAAGGTGGAGTTGATTTTTCTTACTTCGAATTTCCGAGGGCTGTTGTTAGCAGGATTGAACATCGTTGGGGGCTGCACGCCGCAGGTGAGATGACACTTTCACAAAATTTTTCAGCGTTGCTTTCGATTCTCCGAGACATACAAAAATCTACGATTAGCGAACGCTATTCATTCAACCGCTCGGTCGGTTCGGTTGCTTTGTTGTACCAGCTGTAATTTCTTTTTCGAAGTACGGCGAATGGTCCGCCAGTTGTCGTACATAGGCTTCTACGTCGAGCCATTTTTCTTTGGGTAAGTCTTTGAGTCGCACGATGTGTTCTTCGGGCACATAGCGAAACGTAAAGTTGATTCGACGCGTTTCGAAGTTGGGTACTCCGATATTAAAGTGAGTTTTCTGTTTGCGTTCCACTCTCTGCACACGGTGAAAGGTTTGATCCTTCCAGCGAGGCGTGCCAAACACCTGAAGCGAGCTGTCGACTAGCCACTGCTCAAACACGACTCGTTCGCGGGTGCCGCGGGCCTTAGATTCTACAAATTGGAAAAATGCTCGTTCTCCAAAGCTGAGCGACGCGACGGGTCCCAATTCAAAGTCTTTGTGTTCGCCAACCCGAGCCGTGTCTGTGCGTTTGCCGTTTTCGATTTTATCGCCGTAAAAATTAATCAGGCAGGTGTTGGCGGCCCATTTCGGTGGAAGATCTCGCCCTTTGTACATTTTTCGAACAAAGGTTTCGATTCGTTGTACGACGCCAGCCAGCGCGGGTGGGTAGGGTTCTGCACGCACGCAACGATGCAAGGTGCCTTTGGGTGGATGATAGTAATCAAGACACGCAAACTGCCAGTTGCCGAGCCAATAAACGGGGCGCAATAACCAACGTTGAGCTTCACCCTCGGGAGGAGGTCGTCGCGTAGAAAAACGCTGTTCCCAGATCGGGTGTAGGGTTTGAATCCAAGCTAGAATGTCTGCTCGCTCGCGCGGGCTCACGAAATGTCGAAGATAAAACAAACCATTGGGAATTCTAGAGTCGTGACGCAATTTAAAACTACCTACTTAGTTTTCGATAACAACCGACGAGATAGTACCCGATCCATGCATTCGCTGGCGGCGAGATAAAAAGCGCGGCAGCGCCAAACCAAGTCATGGCGCCCGCCGAACTGGCAAATCCCAGGTAAATCCAGTCGGTGAAGATTTCTCCTAAACGAAGTCCCGCAACCAGCACAAGCCAAAAAGGCTCACGCTTCCAACGAAGAGCTGCGAGCGTTTGAAATATTGCAAACGCCGCCCAACTCGCCCCGGTTCGTCGAAGTAAGCCATAGGGGTCGGTAAAACTAGGCCAGTCGGAACCGTGAAACACCCAACACCAAACTTCCGGAAACCCTAACGCAACTGTTGCAATCACAACGTCGAGTAATACAAGGTTCCAGAGTACGAGATTAACGCGTTTTTCCATGGCGAAGAATTCGACCTAAGATTTCGGCAGTACGGGAGCTTTTTCTTTTGGACGTTTGCCAGTCAAGCTTTTCAGAAAAGCGACAATATCATTTATTTCATTTTCTTGGAGCTGACGATTCAATTGAGTTTTGGCCATGATTCGAACTGCCTCTTCAAGAGAGTCCACCGAACCATTGTGAAAGTAAGGTGCAGTCAGTTCGACGTTTCGTAGTGTGGGTACGCGCCACATGTTTTTATCGGCTTCGTTCTTAGTTACGTCGTAGCGACCGAGGTCTTTTCGAAAACCGTATTTGGCTTCGATAGCTTCGTCAGGGATGAGCGGGAATTTTTGGTAAAACCCCGTGCCAGTCGGTAATGGTGGGCCCGCAAAGACAGGGCCGCTGTGACAGCTTGTGCAGCCGACCGCTTGCATGGTCTTCCAACCCCGTTGAGCGGCAGGTGACATAGCGGACTTATTGCCCTTGATAAATCGGTCAAAAGGACTGTTCGGGGTTACCAGCGTGCGTTCATAGGCTGCAATAGCTTGAGCGATGCGATCGATAGTTACCGGCTGGGTACCACCAAAAACTTTGGCGAACTGTGCTTCATATCCTTTGATTGCGGCGACACGTGCAACCACCGCGTCGTGATTTTCCATGGCCATTTCAACTGGATTTATCAAAGGCCCTTTGGCTTGTTCCTCGAGTGTGGGGGCTCGGCCGTCCCAGAACTGCACCGAAAGATATGCTGCGTTCCACACAGTGGGCGAATTGCGACCGCCTTCTTTTCCGCCAACCCCTTTTGAGAAACGTAAGTTGTCGGTGCCGCTTGCGGTGGCATTGTGGCAAGTGTTGCACGATACAGTGCTGTCCTTCGAAAGACGCGGATCAAAATACAGCTGACGACCAAGATTTATTTTGTCGATCGACATGGGGTTATCCGCGGGGATGGGTGGCTTCGTGGGCAGGGCTTCGGTCGCCCGACTCTGTGCGGCAAACCCAACACTAAGGACCAGAAACATTAAAAACCGAGCTGTGCAAAAGATAGTGTTCGTCATAGAAAGAATCATGATCAAAAAATTTCAAAAACTGAAGCTTCTTTTATGTTTATTTGGAATATTTTCCGGAGGTTTTGTTATGAGCGCGGTCACCAGTATTTATGAGACGAAGATTGAATCCATCGACGGCAAGCCCATGGCGTTGGGCGAATACAAAGGCAAAGTGCTTTTGATCGTCAACACCGCCTCAGAGTGTGGTTACACCCCACAATATAAAGGCCTTCAGGCGCTCCATGAACGGTTTTCGGAAAAAGGGCTCGTGGTCTTAGGCGTTCCCTGCAATCAGTTCGGCGGTCAGGAACCTGGTACCGAAGCCGAAATCAAGAAATTCTGCGAACTGAAATATCGCACTACTTTTCCGATGTTAAAGAAACTTGATGTCAAAGGCGCGGGACAACACCCACTCTACAAAGAGCTTCTCGCGCAATCGAGCGATCAGACCGACGTGAAATGGAATTTCGAAAAATTTTTAGTTGGTCGTGACGGGAAAGTTATCAATCGGTATCGGTCAAAGGTCGAACCTGAATCGAGTGAGTTGGTACAAGCCATCGAAAAAGCGTTGCAGAAATAAGCTATAACCTTGCCGATAGGGTGAGTTTGCCATAGCCACTCGCGCCCAGATCGGTGCGTGGCGACGGGTTCGGTCGATATTTTTTGGAAGAAAAAAAGCGCCGGTCGTCGGATATTCCCGCTTCGAGTTCGCCCATGAGTGCCGCGGACAATGGAGATTGAAAGCCGATGAAGGCCTTCTTTTCGTCGTAGTAGAAACGTTCTTTTTTGTCGGCTCGACCATGCAATAAAAAGGTTGCTTGCGAGAGTTCTCCGCCGGCGAAAACCTGAATCGGACCACCGATGATATAGTTGTTTTGAAGTCTCGCGACCCAGGGGGCGAGGGTGAATAGGTTCACGCTCCAGTGGTCGGCGTATTTCCAATACAGCGAAGCGAAGGGCACCCCAAAAGTTGCTCGAAAATCCTTAGATGGGACATAGGTGTAAGCAAAGCCCGGCAGAGGCCAACCGTTCAAAATGGGGCGGTTGTTGGAGTATTGCAGAAAAAAACTCCAGGTGCTGGCGCTGCTGGTTGGGAACCGATACGAAGCCAATCCACTCACGGTGGTGACCGAAGAGTCCTTAAACGGCTTGTTACTTGCCGATCCATAAGTAGATTGGATCGACCAGACGTGTTGCCGAGCGGTTTGTCGCATATATGTTGCGCCGATTTGGAAGTCGTAGAGATCCGGTACTGCGGAGTTGTTGGGCACAAGGTCAAACCAGACTATTCGGGGCGACAGCAGCACTGCGTTTGAATCGTCTTTATACAGCGGAGCGGTCACGTTGAGGGACTGGTGGTGAAAATCTCGTTTGAGTGTTCCCGCGTAGCGCACCGAGGTGGTTTGTTGTCCCGGCGGGGTAGAAAAGGCCCGTAGATCGAAGCCATGGCTGGTATTGAATGTTAGGTTCAGTGCCGCAATCGAGAGTGAAAAATTCAAGATTGCTCGCAACCAGCCAGAGCGTTTGTTCATTCCAGATATTTTGCCCTTCTTGTGGGGGCAGTCAACGCGGTATTTCGCAGTGTCGGGATCGGTCAATTTAGGGTATAAGGATATCAAAACAGAAAGTTTGGTAATAGATTTTGCAAGACGAAAAAATGACAGAAACTCAAGAAAATCCGAGCGTTGAAGACGAATCTTCGGAAACAGCTGAATCCGCCGAATCCGCCGAATCCAACGATTCCAGCGATAGCCAGGAAGCAGGGTCCGAAAACAACGAGTCCAGTGCTGCGGTGGGCGCTCCTCCCGCTTCGGAAGTGGGGCCGGCCTGGGAAGATCTGGGTTTGAGTTCTGAGGTTTTAGAGCTTGTCCGCAAGGAAGGTTACACGGCTCCGACGCCAGTGCAGGGCCAAGCCATTCCGGCTCTGCTCGCCGGTAGAGATTTGATTGTTTCGGCTCAGACCGGTACCGGCAAAACAGCGGCGTTTGTGTTGCCGTTGGTTGAAAAATTAAAAGGCCGCTCCGGCACCCTCGGGTTAATACTGGCGCCAAGCCGTGAAATTGCTCTGCAGACTCAGGCGGTAATGGAAGTGTTCGGCACGCCACTCGGCGTGCGTTCGGTGGCATTGATTGGTGGAATCGACCTCAAGATCGACGCTGAAGCACTCCGCACTTACCCCCAGGTCATTGTGGCCACACCCGGGCGTCTGTGTGATCACGCCGACCGCGGTAATGTGTGGTTGGAATATTTAGAGTTTCTAATTCTCGACGAAGCAGATCGCATGTTAGACATGGGATTTTCGGCGCAACTAAATCGCATTCTCGAAGAAACGCCGAAATCGCGACAATCGCTTTTGTTTTCTGCAACGTTTCCTCCGCCAGTAGAAAAACTTGCCAATGCCATGCTCACGGATCCGCAGCGAATTCAAATTGGAAAATCTGTTTCGGCGGCAACTACAGTGGAGCAACGATTTTTGTTTATGCCCGAAAAAGCGAAACTCAATCAGTTGCAACGCTTATTGGAACGTGAAGAAGGCACAGTTTTTATTTTCACGCGCTCCAAAGATGGAGCTTCACGGTTGTGGCGTTCGCTACGTGGACGCGGCTTTGAAAACGTTACGCAACTGCATTCAGATCTACGACAAGCCGATCGCGAACAAGCGCTTGAGGACTTTAAAAACGGTGTATATCGAATCATGATCGCCACCGATGTGATCGGCCGCGGCATTCACGTCGAAGGGGTCGCTCACGTTGTGAATTACGACCTTCCTCGCGACGCCGAAGATTACGTGCATCGAGTTGGTCGCACGGGCCGAGCCAAGGCTCGAGGTCGGGCAACTAGTTTCATTACACCGGGCGATTATTTTACTTTAGCGAAAATCGAGCGTCTGCTCGGGCGTCGAATTCGTCCGCGCGGTTAATTCTGGCGGCCTCGGCCATCGAATGCTAGGACAACCCCAACTGTAACTCTGCGAGACTTAGAGATTGGGGTGTCATCGTGTTTAATCGCGTGTTGGTAATGTTCTTGGTACTCATGGTGTTTGCGGCGTCTGGCACGCGAGCGGCTAGTCCTATAGACTGCAATTTTGCTTTAGTTCCATTGACGCCGGATCAGATTGCTAACCGTGTCGACGTTAGTTTTGAAAGAGCGCGGAAAAAGGCACCGCGTTTTCAGCGATTTTTTCTTAAAATAAAATCAAAGCGGCTTCGAAAAAATATAATTTCTGCTTGTGAACGTAGAGCGGACTGTACGGTCTTGCATGTAGATCACGAAGTGGCGAAGGGGTTCAGAAGTTATAAAGAAAAAATGCAGCGATTAAATGGATTCGGAAAAGTGCTTCTCATTTTCGGGGGAGCGATGGTTTTGCCCAACTTGGCAGTCTACCTGATGCCCGATGACCTGGTCGCGCAATACGGAACCGCAGTCCGATATGGTGGCATGGCGTTGGTGGGAGCGTTGGGTGCCCCATTTTTGTCTACTGTAAAGTCCGAGACTTGGGAGTGGATGTCGGGGATCACCGCCAACGGTGAGTTTGACCTCACAACTCCAGAAGTCGCAAAGCGACTTAAAGATGGTTGGCGTCGAACTCAAGACAATTATGGTCCAAATGATTTGTCGCATGCGACTCGGCTTATTCTGTACCTAATGTATATCGAAAGTACGCTGCCCGACGTAGCGAAACGACTCAGAAGCCGCACGGCGCCTGAGCGCGAACGTGCAGTTGCCGACTTTGCTGGCAAACTCATGGTAGTGCGTGAGCTTGCGGTCGATCTAGATCAAAAAAATTTACTTGTTCAGGAAACCGTTCGCTCCTATTTAAAATTTCGCGATCAAGAGGCGGCCGACCAAGTGAAAGCCCGGACGCTGGAGGTTTTGAGAGTAAAAGATCCAGAGTTTGGCGATCAGACTGTGCGTAAAATTTATGAAGGTATTTTAGATGCATGGATGGCGCCTCAGTTGGCTCCGGGAATATTACCTGAATCTTTGACCGCACAGGAAAATCTAAAGTGAGTGCATTTAAGAATTGGATCGACCGAAAATTACTTACTCGCATGGGCGAAGCGATCGGAGATGTTTACCCTACTTTTGATCGAAAGCGACTCTTGGCAATTGCGCCCAAATTGAAATCTTTAGAGCTGAAAGCGCGGGTTCGTCTTGTGCGAGATTGCTTACATGAACTATTGCCTTCCCAGGCCAGCGCCGCCATTGATGTTCTTTTAAAGTCTACTCGTGGTGGTCTATTAGATGGCTTTGATCTTTGGCCCTACACCGAGTTTATTCAGACCTATGGGTTGAACGAACCTCAGAAATCGCTCGATGCGCTCAAAGAATTAACGGTGCGCTTTACTGGGGAATTTGCGGTGCGTCCGTTTTTGCTTCGACATCCGGAAATTACTTTAGCTTACCTGGACCGGTGCACTACCAGTCCAAATGTACATGTTCGAAGGTGGGTGTCGGAAGGTTCGCGCCCGCGGCTGCCGTGGGGTGAACGGCTCGGACCGTTTATCGCCAATCCGGACCCGGGACTGCGTTTGTTAGAAAAACTCAAATACGACTCAGAACTCTATGTGCGCAAAAGCGTTGCCAACCATCTCAACGATGTTTCGAAAGATCACCCAAACCGAGTACTCACTTTACTGGCGGGTTGGAATAAAACAGTTCCCCCTATTCATCGTTCGAAAATTGCCTGGGTCACTCGCCACGCTCTTCGTACTCTTATTAAAAACGGAAATGTGAATGCTCTAGCGTTGATCGGTGTACGGGCCGAAGCTGCGGTAAAAGTCGCAGAGCTTCGATTGAATAAGAAAACCTTTGAACTAGGTGAAGTGCTAGAGTTCAGTTTTAATTTGCGATCTCAAGCGAAGATTCCACAAAAACTCGTGATCGACTACGCAGTCCACCATGTAAAGGCAAACGGCAAGACTAGTCCCAAAGTATTTAAGTTAAAAACTTTCGTTATCGACCCTCAGGAATCGCGAGAGCTGCGAAAAAAACACGCAATAAAAGCAATCACCACGAGGCGTTATTATCCTGGCGCTCATAAAATCGACTTGATCATCAACGGACAAGTGCGAGGTGAAGTTCGTTGGAACTTAGTGGGTCGGACTTAAAGTTCGCTTCGTACGAGGTTCGCCATTTCGCGGGTCGCCTGTTCGATACCCACGATCGCTGCTCTGCAAACTATGACGTGACCGATATTGTATTCCTCAATCAACGGGTGTTCGTTCTCGCGCCGAATGGCTAATATAGGTTTGATGTTTTGATAATCAAGCCCGTGGCCCGCGTTTACGTGTAAACCAAGTTGAGCGGCTGCGTGACCAGCGAGTTCAATACGATTGAGCTCGGCAGCTTCAACTTTAGTGGAACGAGCTCCGAAACCCTTTTGAGCGGCAAGACAGTATCGTCCGGTATGCAGTTCGACCGCGTGCGCTCCCAACTCTTTGCAGAGCTTCATGATTGCGGCTTCTGGTTCGACGAAAAGACTAATTTTGGTTTTGGATTTGGCAAAAAGTTTAATGGCGTTTTTGATGCGACGACGTTGTTTGACTACGTCGAGCCCGCCTTCGGTAGTAACTTCTTGACGTTTTTCAGGGACCAAGCAGATCCAGTCTGGGGCAGCCTTGCGGGCTATTTTAAGCATTTTGGGTTCGAGCGAAATTTCGAGATTGAGAGGTACGCGCACGCTTTTGCGGAGGGCAAACAGGTCAGCATCTTGAATGTGACGGCGATCTTCACGCAGGTGAATCGTAATTTGTTCGGCTCCACCGCGTTCGCAAAGTCTCGCTGCTTCGAGCAGGTCTGGGTAAGGCGTGCCGCGAAGCTGTCGCAGAGTGGCCACGTGATCGATGTTTACTCCCAAACGAGGTATCATACGCGATCAGCCTCCTGGGTTGTGTCGGCCGCGAAATCAAGAAAAGTGTAGCGATTGCGAATCTCGCGGGCATGCTTGAGCGCGTTGTCAAACAGCGCGGGCGACCAACCAAGATCATTCGGCTCGGTCGGAGCACCGGCACTCACTAAAACAGACTTTAGAGTGGCTGCAGGAATAGTAACTGCTCGGATGCGGTCGCGAATGCGTGGCCAGTGGTTCTGCAGCTTGCTATTCAGTGCGGCGGCCTTAGAGCTATCGAGATACTTATGCTCAAACTCCAACCAACACGAATGGCCGAGCGGATCCCCAAAGTGGTCGATGACGGATTCCCGCGTAACGCGAGTCGGTCGTACAGTGGGCGGGGTTTCAGAGTTGAGAATTTTTTCTTGAATTCGGGCCATTGCCAGCGTGGTGACGCCGATCTGTTCACCGTGGAAAGTGTTCGGTAGGCCGGGGCCGCCGACCATGTCGATGTAGTGACTGATTAAATGTTCGCCTTGACTGGCGGGGTAACTGCCACCACAAAGAGTCATTCCGAATCCAGATAACACTAGAGTGCGTGCCAGGTGCTTCATGGCGTAAAGATCGCCGCCAACTAGAGCTCGTGAATGTGAAAAAAGATCTTTTTCATCACCAGCGAGCAATTGAAACGGTAGTTCATTGTAAGGGGTTTGTTCAAATAAGGAATGAGCAAGCAGCCAGTCCGCTTGGGCCGTGGGTCGGCAAAGGCTATCGCCAAGTCCAGAGCGAATGAGTCGTTTAGGGGCTGCAGCCAACACGCTTAAGTCTAAAAATACACCGCGCGGTTCGGCGGCATGCAGCGATTTTTTTAAACCATTTACAGTGATCGCTGCATTGATGGATGTGTAGCCATTCATAGAAGGAGCGGTGCCAAACACTGCCTGCGGACAACCGCGACGAAATGCGACCATTTTACAAAGATCGTTTATGGTGCCGGACCCTACAGCAATTACGCCGTCGATTCCGGCGGGAATCACGTCGAGTAATTTATTTAACGTTACGTCGTCGGCGTGAGGCTGATGTGGAAGTACAACACTTTGGATTTTAAATTTATCGCTGAGCGCGTATTCAACTTGCTCAGCCATGGCGCGATGAGTGTCGACGTCACTAACCACTGCGAGTTTCGGCCCAAAACCGAGAGCCGAAACGAGATCCACTTCTCGACCGTCGAGGTGGTCGTCAATGACGACCGATTGTACTTGAACGCCTTCAGGGATCACAAAGACACCAGGAAGTTTCATGAGTGAGTCTCCTCGTTGGAAGAGGGCGAAAATAATGGTTTCAGTGCGTCGAACAAACTAAGGTAACGTGAGTACGCCTGATCGTAGACCTCGCGCAAGGCCAAATTGGGTTTGATCTCGGTCGCAACTTGTCTGAGCAATTTGGAGCCCGCCGCCAGATCTGGTTGTAGTCCACTTGCCACTGCTGCACACAGTGCGGCTCCTAATGGAGAAGTGTCTTTCACTTCAGAAATTCGCACAGGAAGTCCAGTGATATCGGCCCGAATCTGGGCCCACAATACACTTTTTGCTCCGCCACCTGTGAGTAATATAGAATCGATTGAAACGTGAAGTGCTCTCAGGCGCTGCAACACGTCGTTCATGGCGAAGGCGCACCCTTCGAGCACGGCTCGTGCCATGTGACCACGATGATGGGCCGCTGTAAGGCCGTAAAAACAACCTCGTGCATTTGCGTTCCATTCGGGAGCCATTGCTCCACTAAGAGCAGGTAGAAATATAACTCCCTCTGATCCCGCTGGCGCGGCGGCGGCCAATGTGTCGAGCATTTCTACGCGATCGATTCCGAAGATTTCCTGAAACCAAGTGAGAGAACCGCCAGAGAGCCAGCCGGGGTTTTCGATAAAAAAGATATCTTTGGTGAGTGGGTGAGTTTCCACTAATCCAAGGGCATCGTTCTTAGGAGCGGTGTCAAGCGCGCCGACCACTTCCGCAGTGCCGAGCACGCAGATCATTTGCCCGGGTTCTGTGAGTCCCGCACCTAGAACGCTCGAGAAGTCATCGCCCGTACCGACAGCCACAGGCAGGCCTTCCGAAAGTCCGGTCCAAGAGGCTGCATCGAGAGTCAAAGTGCCTGCCCTAGCGGCAGCCTGATCAATGCGTGGCAATGTTTCGCGATCAATCGAAAAAGCTTTAAGCAGGTCTGAATCATAATCGCGTTTTTCGAGTGAATACAACATGGTGGTGGAAGCAATGGCGTGATCCATGACGTGTTCCCCGGTGAGTCGTGCCACCAAGTACGAAACCGGTTGATGAAAACAGTGTACCGATGTTTGTGGGTTATTTTCCTGAAACCAGGAAATCTTCGCAGCCATGTGGCCTGCGTCGGCAGTGATACCGTTTTTGGTTCGCACTAGTTTGGGGTCGACACGCTCGCTCTGGGTAGTTGCACGTCGGTCCATCCAAATTAAGCAATTTGAAAGCGGGCGCCCGTTGCGGTCTACCGGAATGCAGCCATCCAGCTGGCTCGCTATTCCGAGTGCCGCAATATTTTCGGCTTGTAGACCGGATTGTTTTAAAACCGCAGTAATGACTTTGCTGATAGCGGATTCCCAGACTAGAGGATTTTGTTCCGCCCAACCTGGTTGCGGAAACTCAACATCGTAAGATTCGCTAGCGCTCGCCACGATGGCCATTCGTTCGTCAATCACAACAGCCTTTAAGCTTTGAGTGCCCACATCGATGCCAATGACATGACGAACAGATTTTGAACTTGTATTCCGAGCGCCGGAATTCAACGTAGTTTTAGCGGCAAGCATCAAGTACGTCCCTCAACTGCGAACGGAGTGATCCTTTGAGCTTTGAATAGGAGCCGTCAAAAACCGCAGACCCAATCGTAAATGCGTCTGCACCTGCGTCTTTGAGATCGCGAATTTGTTGTGCCGTAGTCACGCTGCCAGCGACGATAAGTTGCCCTTTAAGTGCACGACGCGCAGCTCGTACGAGATCAAGCGGTGCTGCTTCGGTGGCCCGGTAGGCGAGTAAGTCCACGCCGGCACAACCCATTTGTTCGAAGCGTCGACAATCGTCTTCAACGATTTGGGGGGATCCACCCAGTTTGGTTGGGTGATCAAACGGTCGCCCTGGAAATGGAAAATAAGTGGTCGCGGACCCTTTAAGAATGCCAAGAACTTCTTCTACATAGGTGCCGCCTAATAAACGATCGACGCCAATTTCGCGAGCTACACTTGCAGAGCGCAAGCAAGCTTCTTTGCTTGTGCTTACGACTTCCATGTAACTAATAGCTCCGGTAGCTTTGATTCGGCGATTAAGTTCTAAAAGGGTGGTGGGCGGAACGCCGATGTCTTTAAATCCTAAGTGTTTCAGCTGTAGCGACTCGATATCGTTTAATACGTCTAAACAGTCTGATACAGTTTGATCCGATCGCGTGAGCATGAAGATAAAGTCCATGATGTTCCCCTTGAATTTAATTAAAAAATTCCCCTAAATTTCCAGCCCAAGATTTCCCACAGCGCTCGGGCGATGGCAATATTCTTTGCATTTTCGAGTACGCAAAAGTAGTGAATAAATCTCAACATTCAGGGGGGCGTTCCATGTCTGCAGAACTCAAGAAAACTCTAGGTCCAGTCATGCTCTGGGGCCTAGGTGTCGGTTACGTGATTTCAGGCATGTACTTCGGTTGGAATCTAGGACTACCGCTTGGCGGGCCTTATGGGTTTCTAGTTGCGACACTACTTGTCACCTTAATGTATATTACCTTTGTTTTGAGTTACGCCGAACTTGCATGTGCACTTCCGAAAGCGGGTGGGGCTTTTGTTTACGGCAACCGAGCATTTGGTCCCGGCTTAGGTTTGCTCTCAGGTATGGCTCAGTGCGTAGAATTCGTATTTGCGCTTCCCGCCGTAGCAGCCGCGATCGGCGCGTATTTGAATTTGTTTTTTCCGCAAGTGCCGGCACTGGCGATTGCGATGGGGGCCTATTTCTTTTTCACTGCCTTAAATATTTATGGAGTTAAACAATCCGCGGCGTTTGAATTGGTTGTTTCAATCGCGGCGGTACTTGGGGTTTTAGGATTCGCGGGAATGACGCTGCCTCATTTTAGTTGGGCTGCTTTTTCTCAGGATGCACTCCCCAATGGGTGGGCTGGTGTGCTTGCGTGTGTTCCCTATGCTATTTGGTTTTACCTTGCGATCGAAGGTGTAGCGAACGTGGCTGAAGAAACTAAAAATCCACAACGGGACCTTGCGCGGGGCTTTACCACAGCGATGGCTACGTTAGTGGTATTAGCAGTGCTCACCTTCGCTGGGGCGGTTGGTGTTTCAGGTTGGCAGACAGTGGTGTTTAAGCCGGGAACGACCACTACATCGGATTCCCCGCTGCCGTTAGTGGCAGGTCAGTTGTTGGGTGAGAGTCATTTGTTTTTCAAGGCACTCATCGTTGTCGGAGTGGTGGGCCTGGTGGCATCGTTCCACGGCATCGTGTTGGTGGCAGGTCGGTCGATCTTAGAGTTCGGTCGCATGGGTTATGCGCCAAAAATCTTGGGGCACATTCACGCCAAGCGCCATACGCCTGTTCCTGCTCTCATGTTCAATATGATTGTTGGCTTTGCTGCTCTTTGGATGGGGCGCATGGGTGAAATCATAACTATTTCCGTTTTTGGTGCGTTGACGCTGTACATACTCTCAATGCTCGCGGTGTTTCGTTTGCGCCGTTCCGAACCGGGTTTGGTTCGCCCATTTCGCGTTCCGTTTTACCCACTTACCCCGGCTATTGCTTTGTCTCTGGCAATCCTATGCATGGGAGCGATGGTGTATTACAACCAGAAGTTGGCGCTCATCTACTTGGGACTGCTCGCTGGGGGCTATGCCTGGTATTTTCTTTTTGTACCTAAGGCTGCGAAAGGGAATTCAAGGCATGAGCGAACTGCGCCTCCGATCGAGCGCGCGGCTTCTTTTGGTCAAAACGCTTAATGTAATCGCAGCGCTGGCATAGCGCTTCTACGCATTGATTGTTGGCAAATCCCATAACAATTGATTGGGCGCGTGGACTCATTAAGATTGCTTCGAGTGATTGGGTCTCAGCATTACCAAGTGCGAGGTTGGCTTCTTTGTCTAAGCAGCAGGCGACCACAGTGCCGTCAGCATGAATTCCGAAATGAGATGACAGTGCGTGGCAAGTGCCCGACGACGAACGAATTGGTGCGTCAGGCGAAGGCCATTCAAATCGGGAATCAAAATGCAGGTAAAGCCGATTGAGAATTCGAAAACTTTTTCGGCGGCGTAGGTCTATATTTAAATCGTCAAAGCTAAACTTGAATTCATCTGATATTGCCGCTCGCATTTTGGCATTGGTTGGAGAAAGTTCGTTTGGTGAAGTCAGATCCCAAAGCCTAAAGTTAATATAAAGATCTGGTCGGCGTTCAAAGGCTGCGTGAGTGAAAGCAAAAATTTTTCTTAAATAACCAGTGACATCACGTTCGCCGAAGTTTGCCTCGAAGCTGTGGAGTGAAAAGTTCACCTGTCGAACGGTACGATGTAACAACACCTCGGTGCGAGCCGCGTCGAGTAAGGTTCCGTTGGTGGTTAGATTCACTGGGGCATTAGAACCCGCGCATATATCTATGAATGCAGAAAGGTTCGGGTGGCCAAGCGGTTCCCCCATGAGATGTAAGCTGAGTTCGTCGGCAAGAGGAGCCGCTTGCGCAACGATTTTGCGAAAAAGAGGTTCCTGCATTACCGTTTTTTGGCGTAGAACCTCGGGACAAAAGTTGCACTGGAGATTACATACGTTGCTGATTTCGATGTGAATGCGTTTAAAGCGCTTACTCACGCAAACTCAACCGACGTTTCGAAAGGGTTAAAATTTCTGACGGTGCACGATAAGACCATGAGTCGAATCGTAGGGACTAATACCGACCGTGACTTTGTCGCCGACGATCACGCGAATATTGAAGCGTTTCATGTTTCCGCAAAGTTTGGCCAAAATGGTTACGCCGTTTTCGAGCAGCACTTTATAATGCCCCCCTCCGGAAGTATCGGCCACTCTACCTTCAATGCGAATTAGATCGTCTTTAGCCAAATGTGGGTCCCTCATGTTTAAATTGAGGTCCGACGGTAACAGTAATGGAGTCGAATAGATACTTTTAAAGAAAGTCAGTGGTTAAGCGGGAATACGATATAGCCGCCGAGGCCGATAGGCAGTAGCTGGGTTCAAACGACACATTCGGTCGCTGACCACACTCACTTAGCTCATTTCGCGACAAAAAAAACACAACAAGAGCAAGTTGTTAACTATGATTATTAAATAAATTTAACATAGCGAACAATTCTTAGTAAAATGGAGTTGTCAGTAGAAGTGAGGTTTTTTTATGAAGTCCATCCAAACCCGCAATTACAAAATGACTGCTTCAGTGCTGGCGATCTTAGTATTGATCGCTGGTGGCAATCTTGCCGGATGCGAGGGCGTCGGTCTCCAAGCGGGTGGTGGAGGGGAAGGTAAAAGTAAACACGAGTCCTCTGATCGCTGTGTTCACGAATCAATAGACGGTTCTAAAAGAGGGCGAAACTCTGTTGCGGTTGATCTCGTGCGGGAGCGCCCAAGTCAGCGCATCGTTGGGTTGGACTTTCTTCGTACCGATCTTGATCTCACGACGGTGTCAGTACGGGCCAATGGTGAAAGCAAAGTTTTTTTCTCCTTTAATGAAGCTAACGAAATTCAGTTTTTAGAAGACTGCGGCGAAGACGTAACCATCGAAGTAGTTTATTGCCGTGCTGAAAAAGTAGAAGTTTGCCATCGTCCGCCAGGAAATCCTGAGAACGAAAGAACGATTTCAGTAGGACGACCAGCGTTGAGTGCTCACCTCGCGCACGGCGACATTGAAGGTCCTTGTGGTGGTGTAGAACCGTCACCAGAGCCAAGTGCGTCGCCAGAGCCAAGTGCGTCGCCAGAGCCAAGTGCATCGCCAGAACCAAGTGCGTCGCCAGAGCCAAGCGCAACTCCGGCACCAACTGCTACGCCGGCTCCAAGCGCAACTCCGGCACCAACTGCTACGCCGGCTCCAAGCGCAACTCCGGCACCAACAGCTACGCCAGCTCCAAGTGCAACTCCGGCACCAACTGCTACGCCAGCTCCAAGTGCAACGCCAGTTCCTAGTCCGACGCCGGCACCAGTTGAGACTGCATTTAATATCTTTGGGTTCGATGCGGCCGTTTCATCGGACACTGCGTACTTGCTCTGGTACTCGCCAGGCAATCCTTCGACTAGCCAGATTTTCTGGGGCGAAACTCCAGCACTGGAAAACGCGTCTCCGATAGATAGTACTTTGGTTGAAAACCACTCGCTCACTATCGGCGGTCTAAGACCAAATACTACTTACTACTTCCAGGCTCGTTCAGTGGATCAGTTTGGTGGCGCGTCTCGAAGTCAGGTAATTGTAAAAACCACCAAGCCCTAGTTTGCCATGCGTTTTTTAATGTAGGTGATAATGGAACTAAGTACAGGGACGCGTTCATAAACGAACTCTCCCATGTCGAAGTAGTCGCGGTGGTGGATGGCCTTGTTTTCAGTGCCTCCGAATGTAATAACCGACACCCCGTCCACCGTGAGTTCCTTGCCGCTCTGTAGAGCTGGAGTCTGTAAATGCATGCGCCAGGTGAGAGATACGGTATTTCCCTGTTCAATGCTCGGTCCATAAACGAATCGAATCTCGTCCACGTTACGGTAAAGTCCTTCGTAGTACTTTTTTAGGGCGCTCGCTCCATTGAGAGTATGAATGGGATCTTGAAATACCACTTGTGAGTCGTAAAATTGATCGACCAAGTGCAGTTGATCTTTGTTTAGTTGGTCAAAAAAAGTCTTAGCGCGCTCAAGGTTATTAGCGTGCCCGGTGTTAGCCAACATGATTGCCGCCATTGAAAAAAAAGAAATTAAGGTAATAGACATTAGTTTCATTACCAAGCCTCCTAGGGATAAAAGTAATCGATAGTGACATTCTGATTATCTCCCTCATCAGTTCTTAGGTTTGAAAGACCCTGGTACCAAACGATTCGCTTAGAAAGACGATCGTACTTTACCAATAAATGGGGAGCAAATATTCGCAAAAACCAGTTATTGATTTCAATTTTGAAGTTTGCGGTTCCGCCGTCTTCGGCCTCATGGGGAGTCATGTCGAAGTCGTAGAAGTCGAGCTTTCCGGGAATCAAAAAACGTAAAGGAATTTTTTTCTTTAAAACCTCGTTGTGAAGGTTTGCGACTACATAATAGTGCAATCCTTGGCAGCCCACCAAAACGCGTTCGTGGATCTCTTCGCCTGTAAGTGTTTTGGTTTCTTCGGGTTTGTCTTTTTCTTTGTAAAATAAAACTATTTTTTCAGATTCGCGGCGAACACCCTGAACTTCACCTGTGCGTAAATCAATAATTGTGTGATCAGGCGACGTAAGACTCGAGCGGAAATCCGAACTGAGAGATGCAATTTTGCTGCCGTCGGATCGCTCGTACTCGGTTTCCGCACGTTCTATTTTGCCAGCCTGATCCAAAAAAACGCGGTGCCGTTCGATATACACGATCTTGCCTTGGTTTTTGGCCTCCCCACGATAGACGAACATTGCATCGCCGGCAAAGAGATCGCCGGAAATGAGCGTAATCGCTAATAGTGCAGATCGACCATAGATGTTCAACGTAGAATTCATAGAAAATCCAGTTGGCGATCAAACTCTAATAGTGTGCGGGTGTGAAACAATACGGCGCTGTAGGGATGTTTTTTTAAATCAAAATCACATTGACCTCCGATCCAAATTTTTATTTGCATTGGATTCCAGAGTTTTTCTTTTTGGAGTTCTCGCCCAAGTTCGGTGATGTACTCTTTGAGTGGACTTTTTAATCGCGTTTCGTCAGCTTCGACCGCACCGAGTACGACAATTTGGGCTTTTACCGCGAGAACCGCCCGTCCAAGATCGACTGCTGGCATATTTGCCCCGAGATACCGAAACTTAAATCCGCGGCTTCCGGTTAAAATTGCGGCTAGTAAAATTCCAAATTCGTGTAGATCGCCTTCCGGAGTGGAAAACAAAAATCGAGGGAGCGCAGAGGAAGTATTGCTGCGCCAGTCGTTTGTTTTTTGCACCTGGGAGAGTAATTCTCCAAGGTGATTGCGAAGTACTGCTGAGAATGCATGTTCTTGGGCGACGTCAAGTTTACGGGTATGTACCAGGTAACCAACCTGAGTGAGCAGGGGAGCCACCACTTGAAGCACAAACTCGCGAAGCGGGGTACTAATGCGAGCTTGTAAGATTAATCGGTCCATTTCATCGAAGTCTAACTGTTCGACTGACTTAATTAATTGCCGGCGAATTTTTTCGAGAAAATCGACTTCGTGCGATCGATCTGGTGCTGAGTGTTGCGACTTTTCGAGCGACCGCAACTGAGCGGGGCTTAATTCGGCTAGCTGCCCGATTGAATGACCCGCTTCGACTAACTGGCCGAGTAGTCGCAGTTTTTCGACGTCCTCCATGGTGTAGAGTCTACGACCGTTAGCAGACCGTCGCGGTGTGACTACGCCGTAGCGCCGTTCCCAGGCTCGAAGCGTGTGGGTGGTGAGTGCTGACATGTTGGCAGCCGCTTTTACGTTGAATGTTTGACTCAAGGGTTCCCTCGCAAGTTAGTTCCCATTCTAGGCTATTTGTCTAATGTTTGTCAAATTAATAGCTTTATATATGTTTGACATATATTAGACAAAAGAGCTACAATAGGGTTTGTCGGAGGCGTTTTGTCTATGAAAATTGCGGTAACCGGACCTACCGGTTTTGTTGGTCGTGCACTACTCGCGCATCTCGCTGAACGAGGACATGTCTGCACCGCGTTGGCGCGCGACGCGTCGGTTGCTGCCACTCTGGCCGCGAAAGCGGTGTCGGTCGAAGCTGTCGATAGTTATCTAGAAGAGATCGACGCACTAGTGCACCTAGCGGGTGAACCAGTCGCTAACCATCGCTGGGACGATCAAACCAAAAAACGAATACGCGATTCACGAGTGCAGGGCACAAGGCAGCTAATCAATGCGCTTGCTCGCATACCGGTTTCGAAAAGGCCCAAAACGTTAGTTGTTGCGTCTGCCATTGGTTATTATGGCGATCGAGGCGACGACGAACTCAACGAAGCAAGTACTCTTGGAACCGGATTTCTCGCCGACGTGACCAGCGCCTGGGAAAACGAAGCTCTGTTTGCCGAAAAACTTGGGGTGCGCGTAGTGCGAGTGAGACTGGGTGTCGTGCTTGGTGTCGGTGGCGGAGCACTGCAGAAAATGCGCCCTGTGATTCTGGGGTCGGGAAAACAGTGGATGAGTTGGGTGCACATGCGCGACGTCGTGCGTGCTATCGAGTTCGCTGTCACCAATGAAAAGGTAGAGGGCGTATTTAACCTGGTGGCTCCGACGCCTGTAACCAACGCAGAATTTACGCGCGCCTTCGGCGCAGCTACGGGAGCCGCAGTCATCCTGCGAACGCCAGCGTGGGTTTTAAAGAGTGCCTTGGGCGAAATGGCCACAATGCTGCTAGATAGTGCACGCGTGTTGCCGTTAAAGCTCCGACATTGGGGGTTTGATTTCGAATTTTCTAAACTCCGCGAAGCATTACGGGACATTTATCCCGACCCTCTAACTAAAAAACTAGAGGTGCATCAGTTTGTTCCCCGATCGCTCGAACAAGTTTTTTCATTCTTTAGTAAAGCCGAAAATCTAGAAACTATTACACCCCCATGGCTGAACTTCAGAATCACGAAAACGTCGACCCCCGTTCTCGGAGAAAACACTATAATAGACTATGCGCTAAAAATTCACGGAGTACCTGTTAAGTGGCGATCCCGTATTGAAAGTTGGGAACCTGAGCGACAGTTCGTGGACACACAAATTAAAGGCCCGTACAAGAAGTGGCACCACACTCATTTGTTTAAAGCCGTGAGCGGCGGCACGCTCGTGTCCGATATAGTGCTTTACCGGGTTCCTGGCGGAAAGCTCGGTCAGCTTTTTGGCGGTGCCTTCGTCTCAAACGACGTGGAAAAAATTTTCAAATATCGTCAAGCTAGGATTGGCGAAATGTTCGGGATCAAAAAGTGATATGTCGCTGAGATGTTTAGCTAAGAGCAATGCGATAGCCGACCTGCGTGACGGCTTCCAGTCGAACATTGGTGCCGAGAAGCTTTTTTCGCAAGCGACTTACATGGGAGTCAATCGTTCGGTCCGACAGATGTATGCCGTTGCCCCAAACAGCCTCGATAATTTGTTCTCTGCTTTTTATTTTGTTGGGTACTCGAGCCAAAAACGTAAGGATGCCAAATTCTTTACTGCTAAGTTCAACGGTACGTGTTTCATTTTCAAGTTGAATGCGAATGTGATGGCTCGCCAGGTCGATATTCAAATTTCCGATCGATATGGAATTGGCCGATTGAGCGTTATCGATCCCCTTTTTAATGCGGGCCTCTACCCGCAGTTTCATTTCAAGGGGATCGAATGGTTTGACAATGTAATCTTCGATTCCTAGCTGAAATCCAATGGTCTTCTCTTGTATTGAGTTGCTTCCGGTGACTATAAAAACTGGTAGGTTAGCCAGCTTTCCAGTGGCTTTTAGTTCTGCAAAAAAGCGCATACCGTCGCCGTCCGGTAGACCAAGATCAAGAAGAATAAGATCGAAGGGATTGTTGGCAAGTGCTCCGCGGGCCTGTTCAATTGTTTCCGAAATTACTACATCGTAAGAGGCACCAAGAGCCCCCCGTATAAGTAGCTGAATGTCTGGAGCATCTTCAATGGCGAGTATGCGGGGCTTCACAGCACACTTTTCGTCAGAACCTCTGGATATCTTTAGGAGTCTCAGATGTTGCAAAAATGCAACAGAAACGCCATTTGGCCGGCATAGGGCTCAAGTACAATTTTGGAAAAGCGAGGTCTCTATGAGTGAATCATCTTACATAGATCGGTCGGCTTTGGTGCAGTTCGACGATCTAGATCAGGAAGGACTGCCACCAGTTCTACCGCGTCTGATCGCCTTATTTTTAAAGAATGCTCCCAAGAGAATCGCCGAATTTACAAAACACGCAAAAACTCTTTCCATTAAGGGTCTTAAATGGGAAGCGCATGCACTAAAATCTAGCTCCCAAACCCTCGGAGCCCGTAAACTCGCAGAGGCATGTCTCAAAATCGAGAGCCTCGCCGATAAAGCCGATTCAAAGAAAATTCGAAGGCTCGTAACTAACTTAAAGAAAACCTACGTATTGAGCTGTCGGGAATTAATGGAAATTAAAGTGGAGCGCAGCAAAAGGGAAAATAGTTCCGAGTACACCGACCTGAGGACAGTAGCTTAGGTGAGAACGAGAAAGAAAAATATTCCTAGTTCCTGGCGCGGCGAAGCTGAAAATAGCGAAATAATAAACAGTTACGAAGCGGGATTGCCGAAAGAATTAGAGATGGCTCTATTTAGAGAGAGAATTTCTAATGCCACAAAAAACTATGTTTTACTCTCGCGCCTAGTTTTAAAAGTTGCGAGTGTTGTGGTTTTTTTATTGGCACTGCCAGTGTTATTTAATGCACACCTCAATGGTGGATTGTTTGGCGTTTGGTCACCCATGCAATTCAACACGGCATTGACCTTTGTCTTAGTTAGTGTCGGGCTACATTACCTCTCAAAAAACCGTCACAAGTTCACTCAGGGTAGTGGCGCATTGATAGCAGTCACTGGTGGCCTGACACTGTTTCAGTATGTCGTGGGCATTGATCTCGGAATCGATGAACTTTTTCGTAAAGCGCACAGTGGGGTATACTCCGTATTTTTAGGGCGCATGGCCCCAAACTCTGCGATTAGTTTTTTCTTTTTAGGTCTGAGTTTCGTTGTGTTGGGTTCTCGAAATAGGGGTCCAAAAAGGGTCTTTGCAGGCGGAATACTAGCGGCGCTGCCCTTTGCTTTCGCGCTCGTTACTTTGGCCGGCTACATACTTGGCATGAGCACCTATTACGGTTGGGGCAGTTATGCGTTAATGGCCCTGCCTACGGCGGTGGCATTGCTTACAGCCAGTGCAGCTATCTTGGCGGGTACGCTACTAGAGTTGAGAGCCACATTCGAGGGACGCGTTCATGTCGTTCCATTGTGTTTTACTTTTTCGGGATTCACGGTGTCGATTTTTTTATGGCAAAGCGTGTTAGTTCACGATGCAAAAACCGTGGAACGAGTCACAGATCTTCAAATTGAAGTGGCTGGTCGCAAAATTGAAAAGTCACTTGAGGGAACTGCGCTTGCCCTAAAACGCATGGCCACTCGAATCGAGTATTTGGGCGCCAGAGACGTTGGGTATCTATCGGTTGATGCCAATTCCTATATTCGGCACCTACCGGGCCTTACACGCATTGGATTAGTGGATCAGAACTATAGAGTCACATGGTCATATCCAAACGAGTTTCGGCATCAGGTTGTAAACTTCAATCAAGCCTCGGAACCACGAAGGAAAGCTGCGTTCGATCGTGCAAAATCGAATCCTAGTGAATTTACCTTAAGCCAAAGCGTTGAACTTCGTAGTGGAGGAACCGGTTTCCTAATGCCAATTGCGCTGCGCAATAAAGGCAAGGTAAATGGGTTTCTTTACGCTACCGTCACCGCCCAAAAACTCTTTGAAAGCGTGTTAGACGACAACGCCTATAATATTCGAATTGGGGATGACCGCGGCCTGTTTTTCACAAAGGAACTAGACCACGGTCTGGGTGACAAACGGTGGTTGCGTAAACAGAAAATTACAATTGGTGACTCCGTATGGCAGTTCGAAATGGCGCCATCGCTTGCGATCCTGCGCAAAGAGGTGTCGATCTTTCATGTTGTAATTTTGTTAGTCGGAATTGCGCTATCGCTTTTAATAGGGTTGTTTTTAGACCTTTTTTTCGTATCCCGCGAACAAAGAATAAAAATTGCAGAGAAAGACGCTTCCTTTCGACTCATGGTCAATGGGATTCACGATTATGCCATAGTCTTTCTCGACCCCGAAGGCGGAGTCGTGACCTGGAATACTGGGGCCGAAACGATTTTCGGCTACCCCGCGGATGAGATCGTCGGTAAAAATCTATTGGTACTGTGCGATAGTACCGACAAAAAAAACGAAACCATTCGACTTTTCCTGTTTAAAGCAGCACTAGACCGAGACAGCGGAGGCCAGGAGTACGAAGGGTTACTTTGCGACAAAAATGGACGCGCCTTTTGGGGCCAAATTGTCTTACGGCGCGTTAGTTTAGAAGATGGCAAACACGTTGGTTTCGCCATGATCGCCCGGGATCTAACCACTGAAAAAAAATTAGAACAAGAACGACAGGAAATACTGACTCATTTAGACATTGCGCTCGAAGCATCCGCCCTAGGAATCTGGAGTTTGGATATTCCGACAGGAAAAGTGTGGCGCAGTAATGGGCACGACCAAATCTTCGGCCATGCTCGAGCTCTAGTAGACTGGGATATGGAAAAATTTTTCGAGCACGTGATTCCGGAAGATCGCCAAAAAGTGCGCGATCATCTTCAAGAAGCCTATAAAGCAGAATCCTCCCAGTTCCAGTTTCGGATTCGACGGGCTGACGACCACAGCATTCGTTGGATATCAATAGAGTGCAAAACCTATCCGCCTGGCCAGGAAGATCGCACTCAGATTATCGGTACGATTAAAGACATCACTCAATCGAAACTAGAAATGGAAGAACGGGCTACATTCTCACAGTGGCAACGTGCAATTCTTCAGGGCGCTAACTATTCAATTATTTCTACCGACGTTGAAGGCGTTATTCAAACCTTCAACCGGAGTGCTGAAGTCATGCTGGGGTACCGGGCCGACGAAGTAATAGGTAAGCAGACTCCAAAAATATTTCATGAATTGTCGGAGGTTCAAAATCGTGCATTGGTTCTTAGCCGAGAATTGGGTGTTCCGATTGAAGCCGGTTTTGACTCATTTGTAGCAAAGGCCCGATCACTAGACTGTGTCGACCAAGCAGAGTGGACTTACGTTCGTAAAGATGGAACTAAGTTTCCGGTGAATCTATCGGTTACCGCGCTCCGAAACGAAAAACGAGAAGTAACAGGTTACCTCGGAATTGCTTCGGACATTACTGAGCAACGAAAAGTACTAACCGAGCTGCAAAGTACTACCAAAAAACTAAAAGCAATATTTGACGCGAGTCCTGTAGGTATATTGGTATTAGATCCTCAATTTAACGTCACCATTTGGAACCCCGCGTGCGAGAAGATATTCGGCTGGAGCGAACGCGAGGTGCTTGGTAAACCGCAGCCATTTGTAATTCGAGAAAGCGAAAATGAATCGCTCGCAAATCTCGAGAGCGTGAAAAAATCAAAAAATCCGGTACGCTTCCAGGTAGACCGCATCACTAAGAAAGGTACTAAAATAAAGATCGAATCTGCCGCAATGTCGGTATTCGATGATGAAGGAAATATCGTAGGGATCGTTTCGATAATGTCTGACATCACCGAAAAAGATTTTCTACAACGGCAAGTGGTCGACGCCAATACTGAACTGCTTGAAACCTTAGAAAAGGTGACTCAAGAACAGCAGCGGGCAATCGCCTCCGCCGCAGAGGCAGAGTCTTTGCGTACGCGCCTGGCTCTGGCGTTGCAGTCCTCACGCATTGGCGTGTGGGATTGGGATATCACCCAGGACGAACTAAATTGGGACGACCGAATGTATGAATTGTATGGCGTTAAAAAAGAACAATTCGCCGGCGCCTACGATGCCTGGTTGAATGGTTTGCATCCCGACGATCGCGACTTTTGCGACGACGAAATCCGCAAGGCAATCGAGGGTGAAAAAGAGTTTAACACTGAGTTTCGCGTGAATTGGCCCGACGGCTCCGTTAAATACATTCGCGCTTTCGGGCTGGTAAGACGCGATGAAGAAGGCAATGCTGTTGGCATGACAGGCGTTAACTGGGACATTACCGCCGACAAAACCCGGGAACTGGAATTAAGAGCCGCCCAAGAAAAAGCAATTCGAGCGTCTCAGGCGAAGTCCGAGTTCCTGGCGAATATGAGTCACGAGATTCGAACGCCAATTAATGGAGTGCTCGGAATGACGGGCGTACTTCTCGACACTAAATTGAATTCCGAACAAAAAGATTATGCCGAAAATATTCGCAGAAGTGCGGAAGCTCTTTTGACCGTAATAAATGACATACTCGATTTTTCAAAGGTCGAAGCTGGAAAAATGGAACTTGAAACTATTGAATTCAACTTAGCCGAAGTTCTTTCGGACTCCGTCCGCACGCTAGGGTTTTCGGCTAAACAAAAGAACCTGCATATTAAAGCCGAGGGTATTAAAAAGTGGCCAAATCATTTTATAGGCGACCCCGGGCGAATTCGTCAGGTGCTTACTAACCTTTTAAGTAACGCGATAAAGTTTTCTACCAAAGGCGACATTAACGTGCGTGTTTTTGAAAAGCCAACTTCAGAAAACGGTGTGATGATCCGCATTGAGGTTGAGGATCACGGCATTGGTATTCCGCCGCAAGCTCTGGGTCGAATGTTCCAAGCTTTCTCCCAAGCAGACGCCAGTACTACCCGCCGCTTTGGCGGCACGGGCCTGGGATTGTCTATTTGTAAACGACTCGTGCAAATGATGGGCGGTCAAATCGACGTTATAAGTACGGAAGGGCGCGGTTCGACGTTTTGGTTCGAGGTGCCACTGCGAATCGGCTCAAAAATTAAGAAGGAAAAGAAAAAAAGAAGTGTCGAAAAACTTACGGCCGGTAAAAAACCTTATCGGGTGCTCGTCGCAGAAGATAATCCAATCAATCAAAAAGTCGCAGTTCTGTTTCTCAACAAACTCGGAATTCATGCGGACACTGTAGCAAACGGCAACGAAGCTATCGATGCTCTACGTAACGTGCCCTACGACCTCGTTTTGATGGACTGTCAAATGCCAGAACTCGATGGCTATGAGGCCACTCGTATTATACGTTCAAGTACCACTATGGCGTTTCGCGAAATTCCCATTATAGCGATGACGGCCAACGCAGTTAGTGGCGATAAAGAAAGATGTCTGGCCGTCGGTATGAATGATTATGTTGGAAAACCCGTGGGTCTTGAAGAACTGTCGAAGGCGCTGAAGCCTTGGTTAAAAAAGGGACGAAAGAAAAACCTCATCGCGAAAAAGGCCAATACCATTCAGGGTGAAAACGTTACGGTGTCAGATGCGGTTACGACTGAACCGGTGGCGAGCGTGATGAAGGAACAAGTAGCCCCTCCGCCGCCCGTGAGTGCCGAGGTGGTGCCCCTGCGTTCCTCGTCGGGGTCCATCGATTGGAGTGTCATCGAAGATCTGAGAAAACTAGATGAAGGCACGAACAGTGATATTGCCGCTGAACTGAGCGAGTTATTTGCCAAAACCGTACCAGAGAAATTAAAGAAGATGGGTGAGTGCCTCAGTCGTGGGGATCGAGAAACGTTAAGGCGAGAAGCTCATTCGCTAAAATCTAGCGGCGGTAATATCGGTGCGCGCAAGTTTTCCAAGTTGTGCGAAGAACTTGAGCACACTGCTGAGAAGGCGACGGTTCCAGAATTATCAGGGCTATTTAAGGCCATTAGCGATGAGTTTAGTGTCGTTAGTCGAGAATTAAGTGTTTTAAGTAAGAAAGCAGCTTAGGTGTTGAAATGGCATCTTTAAAAGAAAAACATATACTCATTATCGACGACGCAGCGGACGTGCGTTTACTTGCTCGCAAAGTGTTTGAAACTGACGGGGCAATAGTGCTGGATGCCGACGGTTGTGACTCGGGACTTAAGATTGCTCGTGAAAAAAATCCGCAACTGATCATTCTTGATTTGGAAATGCCGGGGCGAAGTGGCTTTGACTTTTTGACTGACCGAAAAAAGGACCCGGTTCTGTTAGAAATTCCCGTACTTATACTTAGTGGTAAGAACGATCGGCAGTCCATTAGTAAGGCCATCGCGCTAGGGGCCAGCGATTATATGTTGAAGCCTTTTCGGGCGCCACTTCTGTTGCAAAAAACCCGAAAAACACTTCGTTTAGTATCTTTTCTAGTAAAAAAGTTAAAACCCGATGCCCATATTCCCGCAACCCTTTCACTTAATGGCGACATAGTCGGCATTCACGAAGGTGGGTGTCAGTTAGAGGCCTCAGTAAAGCTTGGATCGGGTGATCGCGTTAAATTAGTTGGTCGATTTATCGAAGATCTCGGCTTGCACGACGTACCAACAACTGTAATGCCGATTCCTCCGACCTACGCGAATCAGGGGCGATATTTGAATCACATCGGATTCGTAGGAATGAACGAAGAACGGGCAAAAAAGGTACGAAAACTCTTGAAAGACGTAGTGAAGGTTAAAAAATGAGACTTAAACCTACGGTACTTATAATCGAAGATGACGAAGGTTTTCGAAAAATCATGGAGTTAGTCCTTGCGCGATTCGGTGTGAATACCAAGGCGGTGGCCGATCCCGAAGAATTTTTAAAAGCAGCCGATTCCTTGAATCCAAATCTGTACTTGATTGACTTGAATTTAGACGGGTCCAGTGGATTCGATTTAATAAAAACGCTCCGCGAGCGGAAGAAGCTGACCGGCTCTATAGTCGTAGTGTCAGGCTCCAAAGAAAGTGAAGCAATATCTCACGCCCTGGAGCTTGGAGCTAACGATTATATACTGAAGCCGCTTGACCGCGTTCTGCTTGCAACAAAACTTTCACAGTTTATTCAGACCGACGAAATAAAAGAACATAGCGCCAAACAAACGGAGCCTACCGACGGTAGAGTTGAGGTGCGTTTGAGTTTTGATGGCCAAATTACCTCAGTGGACGAAATCGGGATTGAATTCACTAGCGCGACACTTTCACCTAAAGGGACGGTTCTTAAGCTAAATAGTGATTTCTTTAAATTGGCAGGGCTGCCGGTTACCGAATGTTTAGTCACAGTGGCGTCGACTTGGTTGGTTCCCGATACTGGGCGCTACGGCGCATACGCAGAGTTTGATGGCGTCAGTGCTGAGTTTCAACAGGCGCTGCGTAACTGGCTGTCTCGGCCATAATCTTCGTGGCCCAGTCTGCGGTTTATCTACGCTGCCTTCTGTGGTACGGTCAAACCCATGTCACAATGTCCGAAGTGCAATTCAGAAAACACCTATCACGACGGGACGCTCATGATTTGTCCCGAATGCTCCTACGAGTGGAATCCAGCGACAGTGGCCGCGGCGGGGACTGGCGCCAATGAAGCCGACGACACCTCGGTGCGAGATTCCAACGGAAACATTCTAAACAACGGCGATGCCGTGACCGTGATAAAGGATCTAAAAATAAAGGGTGCGTCGTCCGGTATTAAATCCGGCACCAAGATCAAGGGCATAAGACTGTTGGACGATGCAGTAGATGGTCACAACATCGCCTGCAAAATTGACGGTATTGGTTCGATAAATCTTAAGTCCGAGTTCGTAAGAAAAGCTTAAGTAAATTAGTTTGTCGCACTCAGTTCGCTACAAAAAGAAGCACTGAGACAAAATGTCTCGCGGCGTGCTGTTTCACCCCGGAAAAAAATCAAAATTTAACTTTATTCCCAAAAAAGCGCTGTCCTCGGCGGCACGATGGTTGCATATTAGAAAGAAAAAAGGTGAGCATCGTGAATTTCCAGTTATCGTTAAATCGATCAAATCACGTTGATCGCGAGCCTGTCGCTTGCGCTCACTGTAGGAAACCGGTGTATTCTTCAGCGACCGATCCCGGGATTTCGGTGTTTTGTTGCACCGGTTGCGAAACAGTCTACCAATTGCTGCAGTCTACGGGTCTCACCGCTTACTATGATCTGCGAGACAGGGCCGGTGGCGAAACCAAGCGCGTCTCTGAAACCATTCCTGATCTACGGTACCTCGACGACCCTACGTTTAGAGAGAAATTTGAAAAACAGCTCGACGGTTTGAAGCGCCCGGAAATGGATTTCTTTGTTGAAGGCGTACATTGTGCGGCCTGCATTTGGTTGATCGAAAAACTACCAGACCTTGTGCCCGGAGTGGAATCTTGTCGCCTTGATTTTGGTCGGTCTGTCGCAACTATTCGCCTTAAAGACCGAGGCTTATTTAGTGAAGCCGCTCAGAAGTTATTCTGGTTAGGGTATCGACCCCACGCCATTGCCGATGATAACGAAGCCGCGGAGCTGAAAAAAAAGGAAAATCGCGCCTGGTTAACTAAAATTGGAGTCGCTGGCGCGTGTACCGGTAACATCATGCTTCTGGCCGCCGCGCTTTATTCAGGGGTAGAAGAACCCTACGCTAATATCTTTCGATGGCTTTCTGGTTTGTTGTTCGCTCCTGTTTTGTTTTATTCAGCTAGTTCCTTTTTTTGGAATTCGGTGTCGGCACTGCGGTCTCGCAGCCTCTCGATTGACGTACCAGTATTTTTTGCCATTGTTTTTGGGTCAGCCGTGAGTGTGTGGAACCTACAAACGGCGGGCGCTCATATTTATTTTGATTCGCTTGCGATGTTAATTTTTCTATTGCTCGCGAGTCGTTACACGCTCCGTAGAATTCAGCAGAAAAACCTGGGGGGCTCACACCTATACCATTTTATAGCGCCGTCGCGGGCCAAACGGTTCAATGCTGCAAACGGCGAGTGTAGTTTCGTAAATGCAGACGTGCTGGTCGCTGGCGATATTTTAATAGTAGAAGACGGAGAGGTGTTCCCCGTCGACGGTCGAGTGATCGAAGGGGCGTCTCATGTGAACCTCGCCTTGCTTACCGGGGAATCGAATCTTCAAAAGATTGGCCCCGGCGACAGCGTTTTTGCGGGCACAGTAAACCAGGGGACTGCGTTAAAAGTTCATACGGTAAAAGTCGGTAAACAAACGCGATTTGGCCAAATACTAGCCCAAATTGAAGCGGGCGAAATGACAAAAACGCCCATTGTGATGGCTGCCGACCGAGTGGCCAAATGGTTTCTAGCGGCAGTGTGTCTGATAGCTGTAGGAGTGTTTTGGTTAACTCCGGGATTTGATGCGGCACTTAGTCGGTCCTTGGCGCTGATCATTGTAACATGCCCCTGCGCATTGGCACTTGCTACGCCACTCGCAATGAGTTTAGCGCTCAAGAACGCCTCGAAAAATGGCGTTCTTATTCATAACGCGGAAGTAATTGAACGGCTTTCGAAGGTGAGAAATGTTTTATTCGATAAGACCGGCACTATTACCCAAGGAAAATACCAGGTTCTTGATTGGGCGACCGACTGGGGGGCTTTCGCTTCGGTGGCGAGCGTGGTGCGTGCGCTCGAACAAAAGTCAAAACACCCCGTGGCGTTGGCGCTAGTAGAATATCTCGATTCCCGTTCGCCGGCGGGCATTGATGGGAGCGCAACTATTGCTCTGGTCGAGCAATTCGAAGAACGTTTAGGAATCGGTGTTTCCGGTTACGTAGGCGATCAGTACTGTGAGGTACGGGCGCTACCGGAACAAGCGGAACAAGTCGAAGCGAGTCTTCAAACTACTAAGCAACCTGTGACTCGCGTTGGTGTTTTCATGAATAAAAAACTAGTTGCTCGAATTGCGTTGGGAGACGGCGTTCGACCTGGGGCCGCCGATGCCATCCGCGCGCTTCAATCAACTGGCCACCGAGCATTTCTGGTTTCGGGTGATAGCGTAGAGACCTGCACAGTTGTTGGACGCAGCGTGGGTTTACCTCAGGGCCAAATATTCGGGCGTTTATCCCCCGAACAGAAAGCAGATCTCGCAGGTAAATTGAATCCGTGTGCTTTGGTCGGCGACGGAGCTAACGATGCCTTGGGCCTAAAGGTCGCCAGCGTTGGCATTGCGGTTCACGGGGCCGTCGATATTAGCCTGCGAGTTGCGGGAGTCTATGTGTCGAAACCTGGATTGGATTACGTTTCGGGCTTGTTTCGGCTAGCTCATGGCACGATGGTTTTGATACGAAGAAATTTCGCCTTTTCCCTGGCTTACAACGTTGCAGCGGGAGCACTCGCGATTTCTGGCCACATGACACCGCTGCTGGCAGCTTTGTTCATGCCCGTGAGTGCCTTTACTGTTTTTGCTTCGACTTTATATAGTAGTCAAAAAAATGAAAAAATTGCGTTTAAAAAAATGCAGTTGGAGGCCAGAACGTGACTATTCTTGCGATACTCATGCCGCTTGCGTTGCTGCTCTCATTTAGTTTTACGGCAGTTTACTTTTGGTCTGTTTGGCGTGGTCAGTACGATGATCTCGAAACACCCGCTCACAGAATTTTACTCGAGGATGAACAGGAAGGAAAAATATCATGACTAGTACGGAATCGAACAAACTCGAAACATTTTATTACGACGACGGCGTAGTAAAAAAATTCTTGTTGGCAACGGTACTTTGGGGGGTAGTGGCTCTACTTCTCGGGGTTGTGGTCGCAGTGCAACTTTCTGACTGGCGTTTTAATTTTAATACGTCCTGGCTTACTTTCGGGCGGTTGCGGCCCCTCCACACCAACGCAGCCATTTTTGCTTTTGCGGGAAATGCCATTTTCGCTGGCATGTATCATTCGAGTCAGCGGCTGCTCAAGGCGCGCATGTTTTCCGATTTGCTTTCGCAGATACATTTTTGGGGATGGCAGCTTATTATTGTGGCCGCCGCAATTACGCTTCCTTTGGGAATTACTGTAAGCAAAGAATACGCCGAGTTGGAATGGCCCATCGATTTAGCGATCACCTTTGTTTGGGTCGTGTTTGCGGTGAACTTCGTTGGCACCATGATTAAGCGTCGCGAAAAACACATGTACGTGGCGATCTGGTTTTATATCGCGACCATTGTGACAGTCGCCGTGCTACATGTTGTAAACTCAATCGCTTTGCCAGTTTCTTTTTGGAAAAGTTATTCGGTGTACGCTGGTGTGCAAGATGCGTTGGTACAGTGGTGGTATGGTCACAATGCGGTCGCATTTTTTCTTACGACCCCGTTTTTAGGTTTAATGTACTATTACGTTCCTAAAGCGGCGGGCCAGCCGGTATACAGTTATCGGTTATCTATAATTCACTTTTGGTCGTTGGTGTTTATTTACATCTGGGCCGGCCCCCACCATTTGCTTTACACCGCTTTGCCGGAATGGGCGCAAACTCTTGGAATGGTTTTCAGCGTTATGTTGATTGCACCTAGCTGGGGCGGAATGATCAACGGGTTGCTAACTATTCGAGGGGTCTGGGACCGAGTGCGCAAAGACCCGATTCTCAAGTTTTTCGTTGCAGCTCTAACTTTTTATGGAATGGCGACCTTCGAAGGACCGCTTCTTTCGGTTAAAAGTATTAGCGCACTTGGGCATTATACAGATTGGATCATTGGACACGTTCACGGAGGCACGCTCGGTTGGAACGGATTCATGATCGCTGCCATGTTGTATTACGTGGTACCGAAAATATGGAAGACACGACTCTACAGCGAACGGTTAGCGAATATCCATTTCTGGGTCGGGTTTTTAGGGATCCTAATGTACGTGGTTTCAATGTGGATCGCGGGCATTACTCAAGGGCTAATGTTGCGGTCTATTACTCCGGCAGGTCAGTTAGCGTACCCTGATTTTATTGAAACCGTGGTGCGACTAATTCCGCTTTATTGGGTGCGAGCAACAGGTGGTACGTTGTACTTGGTCGGGTTTCTGATCCTGGGATACAATATCTTGCGTACCGTAGCGCAAGCGCCGAAATCTGCTCCTGAGGCTCAGACCGCACCGGCGTTAGCGAAACTCAACCCGAACGACTTACTAAAGGGGCGGCCCCATCGACATCTCGAAGCGATGCCGGCGGTGTTTACCGTGCTCACTTTGTTAGCTGTGCTCGTGGGTTCAATTATCGAAATCATGCCGACCCTAATGGCTCATAATTACGTGGGGCTCACTCAAAAGACGCTGCCATATCGGCCGCTGGAGTTGTTGGGCCGTGATATCTACGTGAAGGAAGGCTGCTATACTTGTCACTCGCAAATGGTGCGTCCGTTGCCCTCAGAAGTGTTGCGCTACGGTAAACGTACGACAGCAGAAGACTCCATGTACGACTTTCCTCATCAATGGGGCTCCAAACGAACTGGTCCGGACTTGGCGAACCTCGGGGGTAAATTCCCGGATCTTTGGCATTATCGGCACATGCTCGATCCTCGGGAGATGTCGCCAAAATCCATTATGCCGGCCTATCCATGGCTCGCGATCGAAAAAGTGGATTTTAAAGGCGTGACCAAAAAAATGAAGGTCATGAAAAGTTTGGGTGTTCCGTATAGCGAAGCGGAAATTCAGTACGGAGAGTCCCTCGCGCGTGACCACGCCAAACAGATCGCTAGTCAGCTGGCCACGCAGGGAGTGCCTGCCACAGTGGAAGATCGGGAAATTGTAGCTTTGATTGCGTATTTGCAGCGCCTTGGGCGCGCGGGAGGTGTGCAATGAAATCGGAGGTATTATCTTCATTTTCAATGCCATGGCTCTCGGGTCTGGGCTTAATTCTTTTTTTTACAGTATTTGTCGGCGCGATCGGCTGGGTTTTTCGGCGCTCGGGGCGTGACGTCTACGCGAGCATGGCCGAACTCCCATTTAGCGACGAGAACGGAGGTAACAAAATATGAGTGAAGACAATCGTAACCAATCTAATACCGGTGACAAACACGAGTACGACGGAATCGTCGAACTCGACAATCAATTGCCACGGTGGTGGCGCAATTTGTTTTACGCTACGATCATCTTTTCGATAATTTACGTCTGGCACTATGAGTTTGGTGCGGGTCCCAGTATTCAAGACGAATTTAATGCCCAAATGAATGCACTGGAATTGCAACGCCTTGCCAAAAGTTCCGGTGCCGGATTGTCGGAAGAAAAGCTGTTGGCGGTCATTGCAGATGCGCAAGAAAAGTCGAAAGGAAAAGCTATCTTCGATTTTCGCTGTGCTTCTTGCCATGGATTGCAGGGCGGCGGAGGAATTGGTCCTAATCTCGTCGACAAGTTCTGGATGAATGGAAACGGAAAACCCATCTCGGTGGCGCAATTAATTAAAGATGGCGTGCCCGCTAAGGGGATGCCGCCGTGGGGCGCGATTTTATCGGAAAGTGAACTCTATGCGGTAACCGCTTATGTGCATTCTATGAAAGGCAGTAATCCGGTGAACGCCAAAGAACCGCAGGGCAACGAATATCCATAGGTAAAGCTACAATAAATGTCTCAAGGTATTAATCCTCGTGATCTTGCTAAAGACCGTCTTACCACTACCGATGCCGAAGGTCGGCGGTTGCATGTTTATGCACAAAGTGTAACAGGGTTTTATCGCAACCGTCGATCGTTGGTGCAAGCCGTTCTGGTGTTGGTATTTCTTGCGTTGCCTTGGTGGAAAATCAACGGCCAACAAGCCATTTTGCTAGATGTAATTCACCGGCGCTTTACGCTATTTGGTATTCAGTTCTGGGCGCACGATGCACCGATGTTGGCTTTTGTCGCGGGTGCCGCGGTATTAAGTATTGCATTCATCACTGCCCTTTTCGGGCGCGTGTGGTGCGGCTGGGCTTGTCCCCAAACGGTGTTTATAGACGGAATATTCTTACGAATAGAACGCTTGATCGAGGGTGATGCAGTAAAACGACGAGCTTTCGACGCTCGACCACTAGATATCGATAAAGCACTGCTCAAGGCGGCGAAATGGTCTTTGTTCACCTTAGTTGCGCTGGTTATATCTCATAGTTTTCTGGGGTACTTCGTCGGTGTCGAGCGGCTCGCGGAAATCGTTCGGCGCCCACCAGCTGAAAACATTGGACTCTTTGCGGTGATGGCGGGCATCACCGGCTTGTTACTTTTTGATTTCGGTTGGTTTCGTGAACAGTTTTGCACGGTCGTTTGTCCATACGGGCGCTTTCAGTCACTTCTTCTAGATTCTCATTCTCTGGTTATTGCTTACGACGCGAAACGCCCCGATTGCGTAGATTGTTTTCGCTGCGTGCAGGTGTGCCCCACGGGTATCGATATTCGACGTGGAGTACAGTTAGAATGTATTGCTTGCACGGCCTGTATTGACGCTTGTGACGACGTAATGACGAGGTTGCGTCTACCTCCGCGCCTCATTAAGTACGCGAGCGAAGAATCGATTCAGGGTCGAAAAACCAAATTCCTGCGGGCGCGCACCGTTGTATATTTTGGGTTGCTGGTCATGATCGTAACCGCCCTTACTGCGGTAGTGGGGTCTCGACGCGACCTAGAGCTTTTTGTCGCGCGAGCAGCGGGGGCGCCTTATCAGGAAATTGCCGCCGCGGGAACTGACGGCGCTGGTACTAAGATTGTGAATCGATTTCGATCTGAAGTGACCAATCGAACATTTCGCCCGGTAGTGGTCACCTTTACTCAGGGACAAGAAGTCGTAGCTGGTGCCAACATAGTACTTGCGACCCAAAAACTCGAACTAGCCGCTGGCGAAACACGCACGGTCGATTTGTTTGTCGAGTTTCCGAAGGCGGAACTAAGCGAAGGAAAAAGAAAGTTTCAATTAACCGTAACGAGTGATTCAGAGCTCACTAAAAACACGGAAGAGGTAATGCTTGTCGGCCCCTATCGATAGTAACTTAATGGCGCCCCTTGCCGTGTTTGTCGCGAGCCTTCTTGGCAGCTCTCACTGCGCCGGAATGTGCGGCGGACTCGTTTTGTTCATTGGACAAAATAAACTAAACCTCGTGGTGTATCACGCGGGGAGGTTGTTAGGTTATCTGACCGTTGGTGCACTCGCCGGGGAACTTGGAAAAAGTGTACTCCAGGCTAAAGAAATGCAAGGGGTTGCGATAGCGGCGAGCGCCTTGTTGGGTGCCGTATTCGTCGCCACGGGCGTGCGGTTAGTGTGGCCCGAGATTCGGAAACGAGTGGCTCCTCGGAGTGGGGCCTCGTTTTACCGTCCGTTTGCAAAATTAAATCGGATGTGGAGTGGGGCATTTCATCGATTGGCTTTGGTTCTAAAAAAACGATCTCACACCTGGCATGGAGCGTTGGCGTTTGGAGTAAGTACCGCGTTGCTTCCTTGTGGTTGGCTCTACACCTTCGTGCTGGCAGCAGTGGCCACTCAGAGTGCTTTACTTGGGGCAGCTACGCTATTTGCTTTTTGGTTAGGTACTGTGCCGGCGCTAAGTGCCGCTCCTTGGGTTCTACGTTCCGTTCTAAAGCCGATTTCTGGAAGTTTTCCAATAGTTTCCGGCTTGTTGTTGGTAGCCGTAGGTCTTTATTCGTGGTCGGGAAGGTCGTTGCAAGTTATTGGCAATTTAGGTAACTCTGAGCCGCCCGGGGAAACCATCAATACGAACCAACCCAGTTGCCACGGCCATCACAGTGGAAATAGCGACGGAGAGCCCTAAACTTATTCGGTAGTAAATGAATTACGATTTGCAGACTGATCAACAAAACGTTTTTTTCCGCTGCGTCGAAGACTCCAACGAAGCAATCATGATCACCAATATGCGCGGGAACTTGGTTTACGTAAACCCTGCCTGGACGGCGGTCTACAAATACACACGTGAAGAGGCAATTGGTCAGAATCCCCGAATTCTGCATTCCGGCATGCAGTCGCCCGAGTTCTACAGAAGCATTTGGGTTGCGATCTTGGACCCTGAACTAGGGCATTGGAAGGGGGAACTCACCAACAGGGCAAAAGACGGAACTCTGGTGCCAGTGTTACTTAGTATTACGCCCTTTCGCGCGCCAGACCACACGATTATCGGTTACATGGGCCGGGCGCTCGACATGACCGGACAGAAAGATCTCGAAGCAAAAATTCTACAACAAGACCGATTAGCTTCGGTCGGTATGTTGGCCAGCGGACTTGCCCACGAAGTTGGAACTCCCCTTGGCATCGTACGTGGCCGCGCGGAACTTCTTCAAATGCTGGTGGGCGACAATCAGACGGTGCGGAGTGGTCTTGAAGTAATAGTTACTCAGATCGATCGCATTTCGAAACTCATCACCGCGCTTTTACGTTTCAGCCGAGGTTCTGATCAAGTGGAGCTGCGCCCAACCGAAATTTTAAAAGTGGTCAACGAAGTGTTGGCCCTCATTGGCGGAAACTTCAGACAAGATTCCATTGAGCTCAAAATCGAAGTGCCGCCGGGGCTAAAAGCCAGTGCGGACTTTAGTCACCTGGAACAGATCATTTTGAATTTCGCAGTCAATGCAGCCCACGCTATTCAAAAGGCAATTAAAGACGGCCGGTCTAGCGGTCACGCCATGACTGTAAGAGCAGTAGAAGTGGCGGACCACGTAATTTTGTCAGTGACTGATACTGGTTGTGGTATTACGACTGAACACCGCCGAAGGCTTTTTCAGCCGTTTTTTACCACCAAAGATGTTGGTCAAGGAACCGGACTCGGGCTGGCCATCGTTGCAAAACTTGTTTCTGAAATGAACGGTGAGATTACATTAGACAGCGTGCTGAACCAAGGCACCACGTTTTCAGTGCGACTGAACAAGGCGTGATTTAAATTAATAAGTCTCGCTATCCGAAATAACTTCTTCTTCGGGCGCATCGGCGCTTAAAAAACCGTATTCCCGTTCTTTGCGATAAAGCGTACGACGATTAATTCCAAGAATGTGAGCCGCCCTGTCTTTGCGACCCCCGGTTTTTTCTAGCACGAGCTTGATGTATCGTTTTTCGAGCGCCTCTACGGTGGGAAAGTCTGCGGTAGCCGATCCGAAAAAGTGTTCGGCATTCACTGTGTCTGGCGTTGGAATGTCATCAGAGTCGATTAAATCGCTATTGCAAAGCACAACTGCTCGTTCAATGACGTTTTCAAGTTCCCGAACGTTACCTTCCCAACGGAGTTCCACTAACTTATTGATCGCGGCTTTCGTGAAGCCTTTTACCGGAGATCTGTTGGCGGCGGAGTACTTTCTTAAAAAATGTTCTGCCAACAATGGAATGTCTTCTTGGCGATGGCGCAAAGGTGGAATAACTAGTGGAATTACACTCAAGCGATAATATAGATCTTCGCGAAATAAGCCTTCTTTTATGGCAGCCTTCAGATCTTTATGAGTAGCAGCAATAATTCTTACATCGATCGAGCGCGTGGTGTTTTCACCGACGGCCTTAATGGTACGCTCTTGAATCACGCGAAGTAGTTTGGCTTGCAAGGCACTGTTCATGTCGCCGATTTCATCGAGAAAAATGGTTCCGCCGTCGGCTTCTTGAAACAAACCTTTTTTGTTCGCAATGGCCCCAGTGAAAGAACCTTTGGCGTGACCAAAAAGTTCCGATTCAAGAAGATTCTCGGGAATAGCTGTGCAGTTAATAGCTACAAACGGTTTTTGGGCACGGGGTCCGTTGTTGTGAATAGCACGGGCGACCATTTCTTTTCCCGTTCCACTTTCCCCAGTAATCAGGACATTTGCGGTGGCTTGCGCGACGCGGGTTACCAAGTCAAAAACCTGCTTCATGCCCGAGCTTTTACCAACCAAATCCCCTAGGCCCCAGGAACGTCGAACCTCTTTTCGCAAAGCATGATTGTCGCGTTGCAGTTTGCGGTACTCGACGGCCCGTCCAATGGTGACGGACATTTCAGCCAGCTTGAAGGGTTTTACGATATAGTCGTAGGCGCCTTTTTTAATGGCATCGATAGCCGAGCCTATGCTGCCGAACGCAGTGATCAAAATAACAGGAATATCGGGGTAAACGCCTTTGAGTTGTTCGACAAATTCCATTCCGTCCATTTCCGGCATTTTTATGTCGGAAATAATTAGGTCGATCTCGCTTGCTTCAGCCTCTTTCGAAAGAGTTCCACCAGGCTTTAACGCGGCCAGTGCTTCTTTGGCCGAAGAATAGGTCGAACAAAAAAATTGGCTGTTGGACAGAAAATCTTTTAATAGCGACTGCATTTCGCGATCATCGTCGATGATCACGATATGTCCTTTATGACCTTTCATGGAAAACCCTATATCATGGGACATTTTTTCTCGTAGTGCGTAATTTTGTACGTCCGAAATAGGGGGTTTAAGCGGATTCGTTGTCATGGTTTAGCTTAAAGCACGGAGCGTGCCAAAATCATTAGGTCGGAAATCCGCCGAGGTGGCCGGGGTCGGGCTGAGACAGATTCAGCAATATTGAGGCAAATTGACCCAAAAAAAACGAACTTTCGGCGCTAATCGCCCAGGTTTGCCTAAGGAATGTGTTTGGAACGCCAGTTGCAATACTCAGCGGTACCTAATTTCATTTCAGTAGAAGGAGAACCAAGATGAAAAACATGCCACGCATACAAAAATACATGACGGCAATGCCACATACGATCGGCTCGGATATTTCGATCAAAAAGGCGATTGAGATGATGAAGGAGTTTCGCATTCGGCACCTACCCGTGCAACAGGGCGGCAAGTTAGTTGGGGTCATTACCGATCGCGACATTAAACTTGCGAGTTCGTTTCAAGGTACCGACGAAATGCTAGTAGACGACGTGATGACGCCCGACCCCTACGTGGTGGACCCAGATGCACAGATCGACGACGTCGTGTTCAACATGGCAGAACACAAATACGGGTGCGCGATAGTGCAGCAACAGAATGACAAGGTCGTAGGGATTTTCACCGATAACGACGGTCTACGGGTACTGGGCGAAGTGCTGCGTCAGAACTACAAACTGTAAAGTCTCAGTCGCCTAACGGGTTGATTTAGGGTAGGTTTGGGTTTCATTTTGGAATTGTAATGAGCAAATCTACCCGACTCGTTTATTCGACCGATCCGGCGCTGAACCAAAAGTGCCAAAAGTGCAAAGAGCTGAAATCCGAGTGCACCTGTGCGCCCGAAGTGGATGTAGCGAAATACAAATTCATCGCTGTATTAAGAATTGAAAAACAGGGGCGTGGCGGCAAAACGGTGACCGTCATTGATCAGCTGCCCAAGAACGAAATATTTCTCAAGAACCTAACAACTCTGCTCAAGAAAAAATGCGGTTCGGGCGGCACTTATGTAATGAGTGGCCGAGAAGGCGTTATCGAGATTCAGGGCGATAAGCGCGACATGATTCGAGTGATCTTGGAAAAAGAAGGCATTCGCTCGAAGTGACGTTTGCCACGCGCGGGATTACAGGTATAAAATGCAGTGAATGGCATTCATACTTCAGTTTCTATTGTCTGCTGGCGTCATTATTGTCGCCGGTTCACTTTTAACTCGTTTTGCCGACAAGATCGCCGATGTCACGGGCTGGGGGCGAATGTTTGTTGGCAGTTTGTTGTTAGCAGGTGCGACGTCGCTACCTGAGTTAATGGTAGATATTAAAGCCGTCCGAATTGGACTGCCGGATCTCGCCGTCGGTGATTTGTTGGGCAGTAGTCTTTTTAATCTTCTTATATTATCAGTTTTGGATTTTGCGTTTCCTTCGGCGTTTCGCCGTACCGCGTTTTCGCCCAAGTTTTTGCATCATTCTTTGGCCGCTATTTTAACAATTGTCTTAACAGCGATTGTTGGCCTTGGCGTAGCCACGCGGTTAGAGACTTCGTTTCTTGGTATCGGTGTGTTTTCGTGGGCCACAATCATCATTTACTTGTACGGCCTTCGACTCATCTTCCTAGATAAGGCTGAGCAAGATTTAGTGAATGGAGCACCGGTGCCAGAAGGGCGAGCCGCCGAGCCAAACTCGGGCAGCGCTAAGTTCAGCTCGATCGTAGGGGCTTTTTCTGGGTATTTTGCGTCGGCATTTATTATTGTTCTGGCGGCGCCGTATCTTGTGGAAGCGGCCGACCAAATCGCGACGCAGTCGGGACTTGGGCACACGTTTGTAGGTACAACATTGGTCGCGCTTGCGACTTCATTGCCGGAGTTAATCGCGACGCTTTCGGCCTTTCGCATAGGTTCTCCAGATTTGGCGTTGGGTAATATTTTTGGCAGTAACGCGTTCAATATGATCTTGTTCGCCCCACTGGACTTTATGTACCCCGGCGCGCTTTTTAGTTCGGTTCGCGCGGTTCATGCTGTGACCGCGTTCAGTATCGTGATTGCGACCGGAGTGGCCGTGATGGGCCAACTTTATCGAAAAAAGGAACGTTCACGTTTTGCCGAGCCCAGTTCCGAAGGCGTGGTTGTAGTTATATTGATGTTTCTATTTTTACTCTATCAACTCAATGCCAATTAGGTGTTCAAAATTTTGGTGCCCGGAAGAGAACTTAAAAAATCGGTGCCAAAGGCCAGGGCCGGCGTGGTTGCACCAGTAGGGCGATCTCGAAAGATCCGTTCCACGCTGGCTACTCCAGCTACAGCAGTGAATGGGTAGGGCCCGCAGGGAAGTTCAATTTGCACTTCCGCTTGCCGCCCTTCATTGTTCCGAGCGCGAGCCCACACGTAGGATTTGGCGTTCCATGAGGTCGTGGGGTTCGGGTTTTTTATCAAGAGTTTGATGAGCCATTGCGCTAAACGCCGAACGAGCGAATTTTTTAATAACGAAAAGACAAATTTTCCGAAGAGCCGAGTACCTGCCGCAACAGCGGGGGACACCGCCACGTAGGTGCTGATGTTCGGCACTCCGGTGGTGCGATACGCTGTAGCGAGATCGCCCCAGGTGATCGGCATTACCGTTCGAGAACGGTCCATGAAGGCGACGCGTTTGTTATCGGAGAAATGGGAAATGGGCACAATTTGACCTGCTCGTCGTTCGAGAATGCCTTGTGGAGCCGCTTCGAGCGCGGTGCTCAGTGTGCCAGTGCTACCGCCGGTACTGATTGCGAAAGCAATTTCCAAATCGGTTGCCTGGGGCACTCGGTCGCACACCTGTTTGGCTGCGCAATCCGTGGGTACGACGTCGAAACCCACTCCCGAAAGAATAACGATGCCTTGTTTTTTTGCCGCGGCATCATAGGAAAAGTTCTTTTCGAAAACCGCGACCTCACCCGTAATGTCGACATAGTTTACGGAAGCCTCTAAACAGGCGCGCACTAGTGGTTCACTGGTTTTTGAAAATGGTCCCGCGGCGTTAAACACCAGGTTAAAACCCCTTACGATGTTTACGAGATTGGGGTGATCGAGGTCAAAAACCAGGGTGTCTAGCGCGAAATTTTTAGCAAACTCCTGAAGCGCCGACGCAGAACGTCCAGCCAGCACGGGGCGGTGACCACGTTTTAAAGCCTCTCCAGTTATCATGCGACCAGTGTAACCGTAGGCTCCGTAAAGCAACCATTTGTGATGTGTCATGGAGAGCCCTTTATCAGCGATTCAAATAGCGCCGTGCGACTGGGTTTGTGGGGTCAATCTTGAGTGCCATTTCGAAGTGAAGAGTGGCTTCTTCCTTTTGACCGTCTAAAAATAAAAATTGCGCCAAATTGAGACGTGCATCGAGAAAAGTCGGATCTTGCCTAATTGCTTGGCGGAATTGTTCAAAGGCCTCTGACTTTCTGTTTAGATCTAACAAGGTAAGTGCAAAACTATTGCGGGCGTGTGGTAGGTCAAAACCATTTTGAAACATGGTTTCAAAATGGCGAGCAGCATCTTCGAAACGTTTTAAGCGACGCAGGGCGATTCCTAGGTTGGTCCAGGCCCGTTCGTGTTTTGGATTCGCTTCAATCGCTTTTTGAAAATAGGGTATCGCCTCGGCGACTCGCCCAGCTTCCATGAGTGAGTACCCATAGTTATTCTTAATGAAAAAATTTTGGGGGCGCGCGTGGTCGGCGTGGGCAAATAGGGTAAGGTTGTTTTTCCAAATCGCAGTTTGAAAGAAGGACCGCCCTGCGAGCAACACCACCACCAGCAAAGCGATATACTTAATCACGGGCCGGTTAGTGCGACGAAGAGCAAGCGCTAAAGCGAATACCACTCCAAACATTGGCAAATACAAATAACGATCGGCCACAGTGGAAATATCCTGAAAAACAAACGTCACGATTCCTGATACCGGCAATAGTGCCACGGTAAAGATGCAAAAGGCGCCCCAACACCAAGGCCGTTTTAGGCGAGCTTTCCAGGCGGCGTAGGCGGAGCCAAAAAAAACCAATGCGGTACCAAAAGCTAACCCCGTGGATAATACGCTGCTCGGAGTTCGCCCGTAAACTGGCGTATACGAAAGTGGAATGAATATTTGATAATAGTAAAAGGCAAACGCGTCTCCCATTACGAAAGGACGGGCCCACGCTGCGGCGACATCTTTTTGCAAAGCAAGAGGTTGCAAACCACTAGTGAAAATAGTGATCCAGCCTCCGAAAGCGAACCAGGGAAGCAGCCATGCAAGATCTTTTTTGATCGGGATTCGCATGATTCCGCGCCTAACGGCTAAAACAATCAACGGCACGGTGACTGTACTGGGTTTAGCCAAGACACTCAGAAAAAAACAAATGCTAGCAATGGCATAAAGAGCCCAGGGTGTTTTGCTGTTGCTCGGTTGTCGAAATCGTTTTTCAGCAAACAATAAATAAAGTACAAGCGAGGCCATCGCCAACGCGCTTGAAAGAAGATCTTTAGTACCGGTGGCCCAGGCGACGGTTTCCACTTGCACCGGGTGAACCATAAAAACGGCAGCAGCGAGTACCGCCCAAAACCAGTCACGGCGTAGCGAGTTTGCTTCGTCGGTTGGCAATTTCTCAGTTGAACGAATTCGCCGCAATACGTGCCAGATGGCGAAAAACACCAGGTAGGACGTGATGGTGTGTAGTGCCAGGCTCACTGCATGAAAGTATTTTGGAGCGAAGGTAAAGTGCGAGTCGATGCCCCCGAAATATATTGCGGCCTTACCGATGATTGCCCAGGCGGTATAGGTGACGGGGATATAAAGTGAATAGTAGGCATTGGTCCAAAAAAAACTGAGCGCCGTTCCTAACGGTTTGAGTAGTAAATAGTTTTTATAAATATTGGCGTCGTCGTCCCAGATTAAAAACTCGTGATCGAGAATTCGAAAGTACACCGCCAGACAAAGTAGCGTTAGAACGGCGAGAGCTTTTTTATTCATGTTACTGGTTAATCTCCGCTTGGGGACGAGACCGAACATTCTGTGATTTAGCTATTTTTTGGTCCCCCATTTATCATGTTTGAGACAATTCCTTGGTCTCCACGTGTTTCCGCTAAAACAACGCCCACTAGATGGCCACCGATGAAAACGACAAAAAACCACATCATGAATTCATGAGTTTCTTTAATCGTTTCAATAAGGTGTTTGGCGATTCCGAATTCAGACTTGAAGTTTAAAAGGAGACCAGTGATCAACATGAGGGCGGTAACAAAGTAGAAGGCCGCGTAACCGGCTTTGACGAGTGTGTAATGCAGAGCGCGCGGTTTTTTTCCTGGGGGTAGGGATTTAATTTGTACCGCGCTTTTTAAGACGCGCAAATAAACACATTCCTTTTCTACAAAAACGGCTACCAAGATTCGCGCTAGGTAGAGTGCGAGCAACGCAAAGCCTAAGTATACATGCCAATCCCACAGAGGATTACGAATGGCCACAGCCACTTTTTTTGCGAGTTCAGGGGGCACAGTTATTCCAGCCTCCGCAAACTGAGCTTCGATGAGTGCGGAATTAGTGCGCCAACTGAGAAAGGTTTTGCGTAAAAGCACAGTTCCCAAAAGACCAAGCAGAACAACCGCATTGAACCAATGCCAGAGGCGAAGGCTCAGGGGAAGGTGTCGTTTGAAATTATAATCACTCATTGGGATCTCCGTTGTTTTAAATAGTGTTTTTGCATCGTCGCTACAAGACCGGCGACAAGGTAAGCCCAGGCGGCACCAAAAAGTGCACCACTTATCACATCGCTTGGGTAGTGGACGCCGAGGTAAACGCGTGAAAATGCTACGCTGACTATAACCAGAGCGGCCAACCCTTGTAGCGCGAGCGCACGAGGCCACGAACCAAAGTGCTTTCCGGCCATGGTAGCGAATGTAAAATACAAGGCCGCCGCCGCAAGCGAATGACCACTGGGAAACGAGTGCCCTGTGACTTCTACTAATTGGGTAACTATTGTGGGTCGGGGGCGTTCGACGAAGCTCTTAAAGGCCCAAGTCCAAAACCCAGCGCCAAAAGAAGCCAATACCAGTTGGAGAATTCCACACTTGTCGCGAAGAAGATAAAATACCGTTAAAAAAACAAACCCAATTAGCGAAACAATGGTGACGGAACCCAGGGCCGTGATATCGATCAGACTCGCAGTTACTGGGCCGGACCGATGTTCTGCGATAAAGAGCAAAACCACGTTGTCCCAATGTTGAATCCAGCTGCGGTCTTCGGCGTCGTATAAAACGTTGTGAGATAGTTTGACGAAAAGTCCCGTTAGGAAAAGTCCGAGAGCGAGGTACAGCCAGTGTCGGGCGCGCTCTAATGTTGCACCAAAACGTTGGTCGGTGAGATAGCTTTTGATGGTTGCCCGCATGTGGATCACCTACTATTGCTCCTTGAGCAAAGGGACACTATCTTATGAAAAGAAAATGGTAAACGACTGGAACGCACTAGGTTGAAATTCCATTACGGCGCGGGGCGAAAATAATTTAAGGAGACGCATTTGAATTCGCATTGGCATATGAAGTCGGAGTCCGAGACCTTCGACGAACTTAGTACCAGCGTTCACAGTGGGTTGCACCCGGAAGAGGTCGATCGCCGAAGGGTTTCTTATGGGTCCAACACCTTAGAGAAAGCGCAGCGAAAAAGCCCATGGAGAATTTTACTAGGGCAGTTTACCAACGTTTTAATTCTAGTTTTGCTTGGCGCCGCGATTCTCGCGATTTTTCTAGGGGAAGTGCACGATAGTGTCGCGATTCTAGCAATTGTTTTGTTAAACGGAATTTTGGGTTTCGTGCAAGAGTATCGCGCGGAACGCGCCATGGAGGCACTACAAAACCTGGTAGCGCCTCAGACCAAGGTAAGAAGACACGGAGAAATTCATGTGGTGCCGTCTTACGAATTGGTTCCTGGCGATATCGTGTTGCTCGAGGCCGGAAACTTGGTTCCGGCCGACTTGCGTCTGGTGGAGCTGGCTTCACTCGAAATCAACGAATCTGCCTTGACCGGCGAGTCGGTGCCCGTCGGAAAAGTACCACACGTTCTGGCTAGTGAGCGCGCCGCAGTGGGCGATCAGAAAAATATGGCCTTTAAAGGTACGATCGTTAGCGCCGGCCGCGGTACCGGAGTGGTCGTACGCACTGGAATGGGCACGGAACTCGGAAAGATCGCGAATCTTTTAAAAAAAGAAGTTGAGGTTGAAACTCCTCTTCAAAAGAAGCTTGCACGTTTTGCTAAGAATATTGCGTTTCTGGTAGTGGCCTTGTGCGCCGTTATGTTTGCAGTCGGACTTGCCCGAGGCAATGCGCCGGTATTGATGTTTTTGACGTCGTTGAGTCTGGCCGTTGCAGCCATTCCTGAAGCGCTCCCGGCGGTACTTTCGGTAGCGCTCGCGTTGGGCGCGCGCGAAATGAGTAAGCGAAACGCACTTGTTCGAAAATTATCGGCAGTCGAGGCGTTAGGGTCCGTGACTTCGATCTGTTCCGACAAGACTGGCACTTTAACTGAAAATCGCATGACGGTTGGTGAAGTGCGGGCGGTAGCGCCCGAAAGTAACGACTTATTGTTTCGTATGCTCGCGTTGAGCAACGACGCCAGCGTTGGAGCAAACGGCGCATTACAGGGCGACCCGACGGAGACGGCACTGCTTGCCGCAGCACTCGAAGCGGGCTTTGACAAAACTCAACTTGAAAAAGAGTGTCCCCGAATCGCAGAGATCCCGTTTTCTGCCGAACGCGGAATGATGACCACCGTTCACCAAGTTGGGCACGAGAGACTGGTGTTTACCAAGGGCGCACCGGAGCGGGTGTTCAAACAGTGTATAAATAGTGTGGCCGGTGAGTTCAGAGCAGCCGCCGCCGAAAGTACAGCCGCGGAGCTAGCGCGCCAAGGGTTTCGTGTTTTGGCTTTTGCCTATGCCCGCAAACCTGGCGATTCGACTGTCATAGATCTTGGAACTGTGGAGACCGGTCTAACCTACGTGGGTCTAATTGGTTTAATGGATCCACCACGATGCGAGGCTAAAGAGGCCATCGAACTTTGTTTTAAGGCCGGTATTCGCCCGGTCATGATTACGGGAGATCACCCTGCTACAGCCAGTGCAATCGCCGAAAAATTAGGGCTGCTAGTCGAAGGGCGCTCGGAAGTCGTGACTGGCGAACAAGTTTCTAAAATGACCGAACAAGAACTCAAGTCACGGGTAAATACCATTGCGGTTTATGCTCGTGTTGCGCCCGAACAAAAAATACAGATCGTGAAGGTCTTACAGGCGTTGGGCGAAGTCGTGGCGATGACGGGCGACGGAGTCAACGATGCTCCGGCTCTCAAGCGTGCCGACGTGGGAGTCGCCATGGGCCGCGGTGGCACCGATGTCGCCCGCGAAGCGTCACACCTAATATTATTAGATGATAATTTTGCCACCATCGTAGCGGCCGTTCGCGAAGGGCGAAGAATATACGACAACATACGCAAGTTCGTGCGATTTGCATTGTCGGGCAACTCCGGCGAATTGTGGACCTTGTTTTTGGCACCATTTTTTGGTTTGCCGACCCCACTGCTGCCAATTCAAATATTGTGGATCAATCTAGTGACCGATGGGCTACCTGGATTGGCCTTGGCATTTGAACCCGAAGAAAAAGACATCATGCAGCGGCCACCACGCGACCCAAAGGAGAGCATTTTTTCCCGCGGCCTGTGGCAACACAGTTTGTGGGTAGGATTACTCACGGCCGGAGTGACGTTGGGAACGCTGGCTTACGCCTATCGGACTGGTAATGAACGCTGGCAAACAATGGCATTCACGGTGTTGTCGCTCACTCAAATGGGGCACGTGCTCGCGATTCGCTCGGAGCGCCGCTCACTTTTTAAAATTGGGTTATTTTCCAATACTTATGTTCTAGGGGCGGTTGTTTTAACAATTGGGCTTCAGCTGTTGTGTCTATACACGCCATTTCTGCGATCGGTTTTAGGCACGACCGCGCTTACAGCTAGTGAACTTGCCTGGTGTTTTGGTTTGTCGTCGGTGGTGTTTGTTGCCGTTGAAGTTGAAAAATGGTTTCAGCGTCGATTCGCGCGTTTCGGTCGAATTTCGGCATTATAAAGCTGAATCGAATCAGCAATGACTTTGAGTGCCTCTTTGGGGCCAAGAAATTTTTCTACCACCACGGATTTTTGCTCAAGTGCTTTGTAGTCTTCAAAAAAACGTTTCACTTCCATCATGCGATGCGGTGATAGTTCGTCGATCGAATTGTAATGAGAATATTCCGGATCGTGTGCGTGCACTGCAATGATTTTGTCGTCGGCCTCGCCTTGATCCAGCATTTTCATAACGCCGATCGGTTTGGCGATCATGATTGAAAGGGGCACCACGGCTTCTTGACCTAAAACCAAAATGTCGAGCGGGTCGTGGTCGTCACAATAAGTTTGCGGAATGAAACCGTAGTTAGCAGGGTAATGCACGCTACTAAAAAGTACGCGATCAACTTTAATTAGTCCGCTTTGCTTGTCTAGTTCGTATTTTACTTTGGAACCCTTGGGTACTTCGATGACTGCCGCAACTGCTTTGGGGGCGGTACTGCCGATTTCAACTTCGTGCCATGCGTGCATAAAAAAACTCCCTAAATTTCCAAGCCGAGATCGCTTAAAAAATTTTTCATGATCGTGGCTCGCCGCAAACCTTCTTTGCGGCCCGCCGCGGTTTTTAGAGTCTCGGCGGTCTTGAAGAGTTTGACATAAAAGTGGTCTACCGTGAAGAGCGTGTCGTCGCTTTGGCGCTCGTTACAAAAGGGGTCGTTTTCCGAATAAAAGGGGCGCCCCAAAATACCAGCGGTCGCGAAACACCGAGCTATACCGATGGCACCCAACCCATCGAGTCGGTCTGCGTCTTGAACGATTTTGGCTTCTAAAGTTTGAGGTTCGAATCCCGCGCTGAAACTGTGCGCAATGATTGCGTGGGCGATGTCTTTATGAAATTCTTCGGGATATTTGATGTGCCGCAAAAAATCCAACGCCGCATCGGCCGAAAGTTGAGAGGCTTGTTTGCGGCGGGGGTCGTTTTTGGGCACGATGACCAGGTCGTGGAGCCAGGCGGCAGGAAGCACGACCTCCAGGCGAGCTTGTTCCTGGGTACACAAAAACTTCGAGGTGGCGACCACGCGTTTAAAGTGTAAATAGTCGTGGGCCGGGTCCACATGCAGCGACGTAATTTCTTGGACTTTATTTGCCAGCTGTACTTCAATTTGGAGTAGATTCATTATTATCTGGCATACCTCAGATATTGCGTTTTGAAGAGATCATCCGATTATGACAACGAATATTATTTCAGAGTTTCTACACACGCTCTCACTACCCGAGGTTAAGTACACGGGGCTTATATTTGCGCTCTTCGTGTTTCCGCGATTTTTAATTCGTTTCGGAATTCCATATGCGCTTACAGCGTTTGCCATGGGTGTGTGTGCTTCTTTTTTGGAATGGGAGCTTGGCGGGAGCGACGCGGTAAAGCTCCTTTCGTCTTTGGGAATCATTTCGTTGTTTCTGTTTGCAGGGTTAGAAGTCGAGTTTGGCGAGCTTCGTCAGAGTCGTCGCTTTTTAGTGCAACACGTAATTGTTAGTGTGGTGCTTCTGATTATTTCTAGTGTGGGACTCACTTATTGGTTGAAGTTAGATGTTCGGCCTGCGGTTTTGTTGGGGCTCGCGTTGCTCACGCCATCGACCGGATTTATTTTAGATACCATCAACACTTCGAGCGTGCCGGAGGCCGGAAAATTTTGGATTCGCTCCAAAGCGATTGCGGCGGAAATCGTAGCACTATTTTTAATGTTTGTTTTGGTGCGTTCCATGAGTGCCCAGGAATTTACGTTTGCCATGGTGGGAATGGGCTTGCTTATTTTGGCGCTTCCCCTGGCGTTTAAGTTTTTTGCAAAAGTTGTGGAGCCGGCTGCCCCTAAGTCTGAATTCGGTTTTCTACTCATGATCGCGCTGCTCTCGGGCATGATCACAAAAAAACTAGGTGCTTATTACCTGATTGGGGCTTTCGTCGTAGGAATTGTCGCGCGGCGCTTCGAAGGCAGTATGCCGCGACTAACGTCGAAGCCGATGTTGCGATCTATTCGGTCTTTTACCGGTTTTTTTATTCCGTTTTATTTTTTCCATGCCGGATCGTCGGTTTCAAAAGAAGAACTTTCACTGAAATCTTTGGGAATCGGGCTCGCAATGATTGCCGTGTTTCTGCCACTGCGCATTTATTCAGTCGTATGGCATCGCAAACTCGCTCTGCGCGAAGCTATTCATCAAAGTTTTCCCGTCGCGGCCTCGCTATTGCCCAATTTAGTTTTCGGTTTGGTGTTGGCCGAGTTATTAAAAACCACATTTCAAGTACCGCTTGATATCGTAGGAGCGGTGATCATTTACACGGTGGGAGCAACTCTTGCGCCGCCAATCTTGATGAGGGTGTTTTGGAAATCTCCAGAATACGCATTTTTGGCCGAAGCCGAAAGCAATCTGGGCGCTACTTGGGGCGACGAAGATGCCAACCCACGGTGATAGTGACCTAACGAAAGTTTGACTTTGGAATCCACTGGTTCGGCGTTAAGCTAGAGCGAGATGGCAAATCGCGAAACGGACCCAACTTGGCGGAAACGATCGAACCCGGAACCTTGGGAATTTGCCGGGTGGGGCACTGCTGCAAAATTAGAATTAGGCGACGAGTCCGTTCCCATACAAACGTTAGGCGTTAGCAGCAAACAATCCGACCATCTCGGAGAACTCGCATCAACCGCGATTTGCGGTAACGACATTACTTCAAGTGTGCTTTATGTGTCGGCGCTCACCATTGGAGTGGCCGGAATCTATGCTCCGATCGGTCTTTTGCTGGTGAGCCTCGTGCTCTACGGGTTTCGCAAGGTGTACGGTGAGGTCGGCGCGGCACTTCCGCTCAATGGCGGGGCGTATACCGTTTTGCTAAACACGACGAACAAAAAAGTAGCCGCCGGCGCCGCAACATTAACTATCATTTCTTACCTCGCGACCGCGGTGATTAGCGCTACTGAGGCGATGCATTATCTTCATTCGATTTTGCCAAGTATTGACCCGGCTCCGGCTACGGTCGCACTATTGGGGGCGTTTGCGTTGCTCTCGATCGTGGGTATTACGGAATCTTCCAAGGTCGCAGTGGTTATTTTTATAGTTCACATCGTTTCGCTCACCATGCTGGTGCTTACGTGCGTAGCCTTAGTGTTCACCGATGGGTTCGCGTTTTCCCTCGATAGAATGTTCGAGTCCGGGCGCCAGGTGTCGCCACTGACTGGTATTTTTGTGGGGTTTTGCGCAGGCATGTTGGGAATTTCTGGATTTGAAAGTTCCGCTAACTTTATCGAAGAACAAAAACCCGGAGTATTTCCGAAAACTCTTCGTAACATGTGGGCTGCGATTACAGTTTTTAATCCACTAATCTGTGTTTTAACGCTTTTGGTGATTGGCGCGGCATCTACCCAGGAGTACGAGAATTCTTTGCTGTCGGAACTAGCACGCAGAAGCGGGGGGCCTTGGCTGCAGCGTCTGATAGGAATAGACGCGTTTTTGGTGCTTTCGGGTGCAGTTCTTACTTCTTATGTTGGTGTTATTGGACTCGTACGCCGCATGACCTTGGATCGCTGTTTGCCCCAGTTTTTCTTGAAAGAAAACAAGTGGAGAAACACCAATCACTGGATCATTCTGGGGTTCTTCCTACTTTCGTGTGCGATTTTGGTTCTAACCGGGGGTAAGGTGTCGGCCTTGGCGGGAGTTTACGCGCTCTCGTTTTTGTCGGTCATGGCTTTGTTTGCACTTGGAAACTTGTTCCTCAAGAAAACTCGGGCCAGACTGCCTCGAAGTGAGGAAGCCAAACTCTCGGTGGTGGCCGTGTGTTTATTTGCGGTCTTGGTGGCCGGTGTTTACCACGTCACCGTCGAAAACATACGTAGCCTCTTGGTGTTTGTTACTATTCTTGGTGGCGCGGTCGCGATCATGTTTTCGCGGATTTTAATTCTGCGTCTTGGGCTGTTTTCACTAAAAAGTGTGGTGGATTCATTTGCCGGAGCTAGCCACCATTTTCAAAAATTTCTTTATAACGCTATTGAAAATGCCAATAGTCAGGCGGTTATTTATTTTTCACGGGGTGACGACTTAAAAATTCTTAATCACGCGGCCCTTTACGTTTTGCGAAATGAACAAACTAACAATCTGATCGTGATTAACGTTTATCGAAACGAAAATGAAATTCCCCCTAATCTCGCAAACCAACTTCGGGTGATTGATCAACTTTATCCTGAGATTCGAATAGATTTTCTGGCAGTACAGGGAGCGTTTGGCCCGCAGGTCGTAGAGAAACTGTCGAAGCGTTTGGGAATTCCAAAAAACTGCATGTTCATTGGGACGCCGGGTACTAATTTCAAACATTCGCTGGCGGAGCTCGGTGGTGTGCGCATTATTTTGTAGGGCGGAAACTATAAAAAGTTAGAATGATGCTCTTACGCCGCCGAGCGCGTAGTGAAACCACGCAAAATTATAGACCGTGTCGTTATTGGCGCCGCCTTCGACGGTGCGGTATCCCAGGAAAAAAGTGTAAGCCGGAGCAATAAAACTACGCTCTAGAAAAAGTGCGGCGTCAAACGCGCGACCCTGTGGGGCCGCGAGCCCATCGAAATCAAAACGAAAAAATAAGTCAGCAAAAAGGGGCCTTCGAGCTTGAAAGTGCAACAGTGGAACGAACCCAATGTTTGTTTTGCGCTCGAGTTTGTTGCCCTGGGTTAGGCGTACTTCCGCGTCACGCACCTTGGCGGTGAAGCCGAGCGCAAGTTCCCACTGGCTGATCGGATCAAAGTGGTAGGCGTAGGTCAGGCGGTAGGAATTGAATTTGTAAAACGCAGTGGTTTCGGTTTCGGCGGCGAAGTCGCTGCCAATGTATTTAACAGGGCTACGGAACTGACCTTTAATTTCAAACTGCAAAGGTGCAAAGAGTAGTCGCAGTTCGTGACGGTTATTGAATTTTCTGCCCGCGTAAAGGCGGTAAGTAAAAAATGGGCCGGGGTCCATTTTGCTCAATGAAAATGTGGTGCCCGAGGTTCCCGGAATTCGTTGGTCGTTTTTGGTTTGCCAAGCCGGGCCCAATTCCACTGAAAGGTAATTCGGCGCTTCGTCGGCGGCCATGCCGGGCGTGGCAAGTAATAGGGTAACGAACAATATACTAAAACATTTAATTAGGTTCATTTGTGACTCGTCTCTTGTTCAGCCTGTTTGGCAATGGCTGCGGCTAGATCGTTAAAAATAAAAAAGTGAATCGGGTACAGCAAGTACCAGTAAGAGAGCCCCGCAAGGCCTTTGGGTGCAAAGCTTGCGGTTTGAATAAAAACGGTTTGCTCGCCGTCGGAGTGAGCGTTCCATTCGATCCAGGCTTTGCCCGGCACTTTCATTTCTGCCCGCAGTCGTAGCGATTCGCCGGGTTTAATTTCTTCGACGCGCCAAAAATCAATGGCTTCACCGACGAGTGTTTGGTTTGCGTCGCGGCGCCCACGGCGAAGCCCCGGCCCACCGATCAAGCGGTCAAACAGGCCACGCGCTTCCCAGGCCCAACGCCAAGCGAGCCAGCCTTTTTCACCACCGAGTTGGCTGAAGACTTTAAATAAACTCTCGGGCGAGGCATTCACTTTCAAGCGACGTACTTCGCGAATCATGCCTTCTTCGTTTTTGACTAAATAAGATGCATTGCTGTCTTGGCCTAAAGCGTTGCTCCAACGGGTTTCGGTACCACCGCTTTGCAAGCGCGCAAGAGAAAGCTCGACGGCTTTGCGGTAAGGAATAGGTTTAATATCGGGAAACAAGCGTTCGGCTTGGGCAGTGTCGGCGATGAGTGGCTGAATAATGCCTTCGATAATTGGCACCGCTATGGAATTCGGAATCGGAGTCACTAACCCCACCCAGCGTGATGCAAGGCCAGGGGCGAACACCGGCACCGGCAAAATCGTGCGCCGCAGTCCGCGTACTTCGGCAAATACTTGCATCATTTTTTTAAAGGTGAGTCGATCGGCCCCAACGTCGATCACGCCGCTTGGAGCCACGTTGAGTGCGGCCACTAAATAACCGAGTACGTCGCGCACGGCGAGAGGTTGAATTTCGTTTTTGATCCAGCGTGGGGCGATCATGATTGGGAGCCGTTCGGTGAGGTAGCGAAGCATTTCAAACGACGCCGAACCGGAACCGATAATTGGACCAGCTCGAAACTCGGTGGTGGGTAAAGCCTTGCGTAAAATGTCGCCAACTTCGGCACGACTTTTTAAATGCTCCGATATGGCGCCAGCCTTGGGCACCAGACCGCCCAAATAGATTACGTGTTTGACGTGCTTTGCAGCGGCGGCAAAATTTTCGGCCGCTTTGTGGTCGAGATTTTGAAAATCTGGCCCAGAGAGCATTGAATGAACCAGGTAATAAGCCGCATCGACGCCATCGAGCGCAGGAACCAAACCTTTGTTCTGCACCAGGTCGCCGGTGAAGATTTGAACTCTCGAAGTCCAAGGTCGACCGGCGATGCGGTTAGGGTCGCGCACCAGCACGCGCACCTCGTGGCCTTGCTCCAGAAGTTTAGGAACAAGTCGTCCGCCGATATAGCCGGTTGCGCCGGTGAGTAGTATTTTCATCTTGGCTGTCATTATATGCCGTCTTTTAAAAGAGCCATAAATTTTTTGGGTTCATTGTTGGGATATTTCTCGTTGAGATATTTAAGATTTGGTTTAGAGGCTTTCTTGTGCCCAGAGTTCTTGTTAGAACAAAAACCATGAAAATACTTTTTATGTGTGTTGCCAATTCCGCCCGCAGTCAGCTGGCGGAGGGTCTAGCTCGCAAGCTGTTTCCAGACGCCGAAATTCAAAGCGCTGGCTCGCAACCGGGAAAACTAAATCCCTATGCCGTGGCGGTTATGAACGAGCTTGGAATTGATATTTCCAGCCATTATTCGAAATCGCTAGACGATCTTTCAACTGAATTTATTCAAAACCTCGACTATGTGATTACCCTTTGCGCGGAAGAAGTGTGTCCCACACTAGTGTCGAAGGCCAAAAAAATTCATTGGCCGCACCCCGATCCGGCGAGCAAAACCGAGTTGCCAGAGTCTGAGGCCCTGCAACGGTTTAGAGTCGCTCGCGATGCCATTCAGCAAAAACTCAAAACTTTTAAAAGTGAGCTTGCGTTATGATTCGGTCACGAGTGTTTATTGGCGAATTCCTGGGAACGGCGTTTCTTTTAATGGTTGTCGTTGGTTCAGGAATCATGGGCGAAAGTCTGGCTCAGGGCAATGCAGCGATCGCGCATTTGGCCGCCCTTGCCCCGACTTTTAATCGACTTCTAAGTTGGGGGGCATCAAATCATGCGTATTATCGAGTGTTTACGTCGGCCAAAAGGATTGGGCAAACCCCCGATAGTGGATTCTACGATTTAGTGCTATAAGGCCGCACATGTTTATTAGAAGTCGTTTTTTCGTGCTCTTGTTTTCGGCCTCTACCGCACTGCTTTTTACGAGCAATGCTGTCGCAGGTGCTCGGTCTCACGTTAAACGGTTTGTTAAAACTCGGGTCCTAACTATGCTTCCCGCAAATGTTTTGATCGTGCGCGGAGACCCGAACTCCAAAAAAGTGGCGCTCACTTTTGATGATGGCCCCGACGAGATGACGCCCAAATACGTAGAAGTGCTTGAATCGCTCAATGTGAAAGCAACATTTTTTCTACTGGGCAAACAGATCGAAAAGTTTTCGTACTACGCCCAAATGTTGGCCGAGCATGGCCACGAAGTCGCCGGGCACGGAATGACGCATAAAACATTCCCGAAACTGAACGCCCACGAGTTGAATGAAGAACTCGAGAATCTTAAAGTTCTACTGCATGGAATCGTTTCGTCGAATCCGCGCCTGGTGCGACCGCCCCATGGAACTAGTTCGATACGCAGTTTGGTGCAGTCGTGTTTGAACGGCTACTCCACGGTGCTTTGGTCGATCGCGAGCGACGACACCACGCCAGCTAACTGCGATCGCCTGCTGGCCGAAGCTAAAAACGGTAAGATCGGCGGGGGCGACATCATTCTTTTACACGAGGGTCAGGAGTCAACGCTCAAACTCTTGCCGCAACTTGTAGGGCAGCTTCGGGCTTGTGGTTTGGAACCAACGACTGTGTCTGAACTTCAGTGAGTTTTAAGACCATCGTCATTATCGGAGGCGGTTTTGGCGGCGTCGCTGCCGCCCGTGCGCTTCGCACCGCTAAGAATTGCAAAATTCAACTGATCGATCGACGAAATTTTCACTTGTTTCAGCCATTGCTTTACCAAGTGGCGATGGCCGGTCTGAACCCTTCCGATATTGCGATTCCGCTGCGCCGGTTGTTTACTCGGCAGAAAAATATTCAAATCACGCTTGCAGAGGTCGATCGCGTAGATCTGGCAAATCGAAAGATCATGTACGACGGTGTTTGGCATGGGTTTGATTACTTGATTCTAGCTTGCGGATCGAAGCATTTTTATTTCGGTAACGACGATTGGGAAAACCATGCCCCTGGATTAAAGACTATCGAACAGGCGACGGAAATCCGAAGACGGGTGTTGATCGCATTTGAACAAGCGGAAAAACAAACAGACCCGCTCGCGCGCGAAAAACTACTTACGTTCGTGATCGTAGGGGGCGGCCCAACCGGTGTAGAGCTGGCTGGGGCGATCGCAGAAATGGCGTCGCGTACTTTGTACAAAGACTATCGTAACGCCGATTTATCGAAGACTAAAGTCGTGCTGGTCGAAGCTGGTCCAAGAATTCTTGCGGCGTTTCCGCCGAAGTTGTCGCAGGTTGCAGCAATATACTTGCACCGACTCGGAGTCGAAGTGCTCACCAACGCGCGCGCGAGTGAACTCAATGGCGAGTGTCTGAGAGTGGGAGATCGCCTTATTGCGACCCACACGATTATTTGGGCGGCCGGGGTGAAACCTTCGAGTTTGAACAACACGGTGGCCACCGAGAAAGACCCCCAGGGACGCATTCTGGTGAATTCCGATCTGAGCGTTCCGGGGCACGCTGGGGTTTTCGTGATTGGCGATCAGGCTGCATTCAAGAATGAGCGCGGCGAATTTTTGCCCGGAATTGCACCGGTTGCCATTCAACAAGGGCGTTACGTGGGACGCTTGATCTTGAACCAACTGCGCGGTAGCGGAGCACGCGAGCCGTTTCGGTATAGCGACAAGGGGATCATGGCTACCATAGGGCGCACTAAAGCGGTCGTCAGTCTTGGTTCGTTGCAGTTTTCTGGATTCGTGGCCTGGCTCACTTGGGTTTTTGTGCACATCGTGTATTTGATGCGGTTTCGAAACCGTGTTTTTGTTTTTTTGCAGTGGGTGTGGTCCTATTTCAAGTTCGGCCACGGTGCGCGTTTGATCGTGCACAAGACTTGGCGATTCTACAGCGGAGAAAAAATTCGTAACTGATTTTTGGAAGTCAGCGCCTATCCGGAATGCCGTGGCCGTCGACAGTCGCCGGTTGATACGCCGTGGATATGAGCGGGCACTTGGTGTCGCCTATGGGGCCGCTGCAAACCCGCGCGGCAGCGAACGATGCGCCGCCGTTTCAGAAAATCGGTTAAAATGCACCGGTAGCCATTCCGCTCGCCGCGATGATGATTGCCGGATCGGTTTTCTCACTCAAGGCTTTGGACTCTTCGGAAGAGCTCACGATGTGAACGTTTTCCCAAATGCTTGCCAGCTCGCCAGGCGCCAGTTTCAGCTCACTGGCATGTGCCGCGAATGCGCGATTGGCCTGCGCGGCCATGGGGCTGTTCAGATAAATCGGCAAACGCGGGATCGCTTGCCTACGCCTGAGCCGATGGAGATAATACAGAACGAGCTGAGCGCGTCCCACGGCAAAGGAAGGGACGAGCAGGACTCCGCCTTTGGCGTGCGTTTGAAGCACGATCTCCCGGATTTCCTCCTCGGGATCAGTCTCAGGATGCCGACGGTTGCCGTAAGTCGACTCGATGATGAGGTGGTCGGCTGCGAAGTTCGGTTGGGGATCGCGAATCAAAGGGTCGGAAACGCGTCCCACGTCTCCTGAAAAGGCAACTGACGATGACCCCGCCCGGACAACGACGCTCGCAGCTCCAAGTAAATGGCCTGCGGCATGGAACTCAAATTCAAATCGTCCCGCCCCATTCCGTGTGAACGTAGTCGATGTTTTCCAGGAGACCTCCTTGAATGAGTCCAAGGAGTGTTTGGCGTCTTCGGCCGTGTAAAGCGGCAACGCCGGGTGATGCTTGGAATAGCCACGCTTGTTGGCGAGCCGTGCTTCTTCCTCCTGCAGAAATCCGGAGTCCGGAAGAAGAATTCCGCAAAGATCGATCGTCGCCCGCGTTGCAAAAATGGGGCCGCGAAAGCCGCGTTTTACCAATAGCGGGATGTACCCGCTGTGATCCAGATGGGCGTGAGTCAGTAGCACAGCGTCGATCTTCTCAGGCGCGATCGGAAACTCGGCCCAGTTTCGGAGTCTGAGGTTTTTGAACCCTTGAAAGAGCCCGCAATCCACCAAAACCGTAGTTGCACCGTGCTTCAGAAGAAAGCGCGAGCCGGTTACGGTTTGGCTGGCTCCCAGGAACTGGATTTTCATAATGCGCCCCCCTATGAAGCATCCCTGGGGTTCTTACCATGAAGATATGGATAAATCATTGATTTAGTTGGTCTTTGCGGTTAAGTTGCTCGCTATGAAATCCGCACTTGTGGGCTTGGACCCGACCGTAAAGAAGAACCCGACTCTGGACCGTTTTCTTGAGTTGCTCTGCTTGTACAAGTCGCGCGGGGTCTTCGCCCGGACATCGATTGCGTCGATCGTGAATCCTTCCTCGTACGCCGTTCCCTCATCAGCCTACCGGGAGCTCAAGGGCCAGTATGTCAAAGAAGCGAAGCATCGCATCAAACGCGCCATTCAGGGCTCTTTGGATTTGGACCCGATATACGTTCTCGCATCCGATTCGCAGGCCAACGAAACCCACGTCCAGCAACTGACTCGTTATGCCAGGCGGCTCAATGCAGATGCGCTAGTCCTTTCGAGCAATGATCGGAGTGGGGTTCCATATTGGTTCTTGGGCAGCTTTTCAGAAACCGCGGCGCTGACAGCGGGCATTCCAGTCGTCGTCATCAAGCCTTCTCTCGCCGCAGCCGATCTCTCCCGGGACGTGCGATTCGTTTTGGCTGTGGATGCAGCGGCGCCGCCAAATGCCACGGCTGTCAGGTGGATTGCCGAGCTAACCAAGTCGGCCAAGGGCAAACTCGACCTTGTTTATGTCATTCCTAAGAGAAGAGTCGTGATCGATGCCCTTCAAGAGCGAAAAAACGAAGAGGAAGTGGAAAAGGTGCTTGCGAAGCTGAAAGCGTCGTTTCAATCCAATGGCGTTCACGCGCAGACCAAGGCGATAACGGAATCAAAATCGGTTGCCCAGGCGATCGCAGACTACGCCGAGGACGCGAAGGCCTGGCTTACGATCACGACGGCACCAGAGCGATCCGGTGTGCGAAAACTCCTTCTGGGATCGACTGCGAGAAAAATTCTTTCCCTGACTCGACGCCCCTTTCTTAGCCTGAGACTCCATTAAGGCGCTTATGCCGGGTTTCAGCTTTCAGGGATACTCTCTCGAAACTCTTTTGCTAGGCGGCGCGCTCCTGCTCACGCTTTCGGTGCTGGCGAGCAGAATTTCTTCACGATTTGGCGTGCCGACTCTTCTGATCTTTCTTGGCATCGGCATGCTTGCGGGCTCAGAAGGGCCTGGAGGGATTGAGTTCGACAATTATCCGCTCTCCTTTGCGATTGGAAGCGTGTGCCTTGCGCTCATTATTTTTGATGGTGGGATGCGCACCTCCTGGAAAAGCGTGCGCCCCATTTTGCCAGTTGGAATCTCGCTTTCGATCGTAGGGACATTTGTAACCGGAGCAGTAACAGGCGTTTTCGCGAAGGTCGCTCTTGGCCTTTCATGGACTGAGGGACTGCTGCTCGGTGCCATCGTATCCTCTACCGACGCGGCGGCTGTCTTCAGCATCCTGCGGGCAAAGAGTCTTTCATTGAAAGGCGCGCTCAAACAGACGCTGGAGTTCGAGGCCGGAAGCAATGACCCGATGGCAATCTTCCTCACCGTAAGCGTCCTTGCCATCGCGACTTCCAAGGCGAACGGCGCGGCTGGCCTTGCCACGATGTTTCTCCTGCAAGGCGGGCTGGGGCTTGCGCTTGGCTATGCAGGTGGTCGATCCAGCACCTGGCTGATCAACCATGTGGGTATCGAGTACGAGGGGCTTTACGGCGTCCTTCTCCTGGGCCTGGTCGCGATCATCTTCAGCGCCACCTCGGCCTTGGGAGGAAGCGGGTTTCTCGCGGTTTACGTCGCGGGCCTTTGCGTTGGACACTCGGAGATTCTGCATAAGGGGAGCATTCTGCGTTTCGTCGATGGGATCGCGTGGATTGCCCAGATTCTGGTCTTTCTCACGTTGGGCTTGCTCTCTTTTCCCTCCCATCTCCTTCCGCATTGGAAGGCGGGCATCCTGCTCTCGCTCTTCATGATGATCATTGCCCGGCCTTTGAGTGTCTTGGTGGCCGCGCCTACCGCGAAGATCGGGCAAAAAGAGCGCCTCTTCATTTCGTGGGTTGGCCTTCGTGGCGCGGCGCCCGTGATTCTCGCCACGCTTCCCTGGAGCGCGGGCATTCCGAATTCCGAATACTTTTTCAATCTCGTCTTCTTCGTCGTTCTGACGTCCGTGGTCGTTCAGGGAATCAGCATTCCGTGGGTGGCAAGCAAGCTTGGAATCACCGTGCCGCTTCGGCAAAAACCGGCCGCCGAGCTTTCCGCTGGAATGCTTCCGGCAGGATTCGTAACCGTCGAGATCGAAACGATGGAGAGTGCTCCTGCCATCAGTCAGCGCGTACTCGATCTGGGGTTGCCCGCTGGTGTGCTTCTGACGAGTCTCGAAAGAGCCGATCGATATCTGGTTCCGCGAGGCGATACCGTCGTCAATCCAGGCGACAAAATCTGGGGCCTGGCACGCCCGAGCAACATCGAAGCGCTTCGTGAAATCTTTGGCAAAGCCAAGATCGCTACGTAAGCCTTTAGACCTCGCCGTAGCGGTAAAGGACATACAACACCGTTAGCACGATGCCGATGATTGCGAAGGCATCAGGCTCGATCAGCTTCTTGCGCTTCTCGACCTGGTAAAGCTGGCCCATGACGGCAACAGACGTAGCCATGATGGTCGCCAGAGCAGTCAAGATGTGCAATCGGGAAACCGAGGCCAAGAGCGGACCGGGATGGAAGAAATCCACGGGCAGCAGAATCAGCATATTGAAGGAGTTGCTTCCGAAAATATTGCCAACGGCCAGGTGTCGAACGCCCCCATTCTCACCGCCGCTAGGGTCGAAACCAGCTCGGGCAGGGAGGTGCTGAACGCGACCAAGGTCGATCCGATGAAGGTCTTTCCGAGCCCCGTCAGATCGGCGATTTTCCCGGCCGATTCGGCCATGAACGGACCCGCGACGAGAATCGCTATCGTACAAAACACGAACACTCCGACAGCGCGAGCAAGCGAGCCACGTTCGACGTTCGCGGCGGCTTCCGCCTTGGTCTTTGCGGCGGCGAAAACCTTCTGATCGAAGTACAGCAGACGCAGACCTAAAACATAGGAGACTGCGATAATGAATGGCCCCACGCCGATACCGGCAATCTCAATGGCTGTGAATCGAGGGCCAAGAAAAATCATGATGCAAGTGATTGCCGCCAGATTGATGCTCATTGCGCCTGAAAGGGCATGTGCCGCCGACGCGCGTGAAAAGATCTTATGCGAGCTCTTGTGCAGAAGATCGGCGATAGCCAATATGAAAAGATTGGCAAGGCTGCTGCCCATGAGGTCGCCGACCGCGAGATCGGGCATTCCTGCACGCACGGCGCTAATGTCCACCGAGATCTCAGGAAGAGAAGTTGCCCCGGCCAGAAAGATGCTGCCCACGAGCAAACGTCCGAGTTTCGTTAGCTCGGCGATGGAGTCTGAAGCCTTGGCAAGGAATGTTCCGGCCAGGACGATCACGCCTGCGGAAATGACGAACTGTAAAATCAGCGTAAGCAACGTTTTCCTTTCTCCTTTACTGACTCATTCATAGAAACCAAAAGCATAAGGCAGCGATCGCCGTTGGCGGGAGAGCGCTGGTCAGAAGTAAAATGGGGCTGATGCCATCCTCGCCAAAAGAAGAATTCAGAATCCCATATCCCGCAGGATTGGGGGCGTTCGCGATCACCGTGAGGCCGCCGCCCGCGACGGCTCCGGCGACCAGGGCGTATCTGGATGTTTCACTGAGCGAGGGGACTTGAGTGCCCAGATAGGTGAGCGCGGCATTATCGGTGATAGCCGTAAGCGAGATGGCACCGAGGTAAAGCGGAAGAGCATCGAGGCGAGTCAAGAGGGGTTCAAGCCACCAGCGCTGCTGTCCTCCCAGGACGACCAAGCCGCCTAAGAAAAATGCGACGAGAAGCCCTTCTCGGAGTTTGACGTCGTCTTGGTATTCGCGAGTTACGGAAACCAGTCCCAAGAAGAAAAGAAATGCGCCGGAGAATAAGACCAAGTGATGAGAACTGATCACCACCGCCGCGAGAAAGGCGAGGTGTATCGCGGAGACCCAGAAGGGGATCTTCTCGCCGGCTCTACCCGTGGATCTCTCCCAAGAGACTTTGCTGAGGTCTTTTCTGAAGCGAGCGGTGACGATGGCGGTTGCCAGAACAATCGAAAGCACCGCCTTCCATCCGAACTGAGTCATCATGAATGTGAGATCCCAAGACCACTGCTTCGCCACCATCAGAACCGGAGGGGCGGCGTAGGGTGTGAGCGTGCCGCCGATGGAAATATTGACGAACAAGAGCCCGATCGTCGCGTACATGAGCTTCGTTGGAATTCCTCGCTTGAAATAGCGTTCAAGAAGGATCAGTGCCGTTACGGTCATCGCGGCGGGCTCAGTAATGAAGCTTCCCATGATAGGACCAACAACAAGGCAAGTCGCGTAAAACGCGACCGTGCCTCTTCAACGGTAAGAGGCGAGATGCGGCCTCAATGAGTTTGCCTGCAACGACCAGAATGGGGCGCGTGGCGCAAATTGCCATGATCACGAAAACAAATGCGGGCTCCGTGAAGTTGCGCGTCTCCAGGTAATGAACTGCATCGCCTGGGCTCTGCGTGACACCCAAGAAAACAAGAAACAGGGCGGCCCAAATCCCAAAGACAATTTCGACCTCGCCAAGGAGGTGAAAAAAGTTTTCACCAACCGAGCCGCTTTCATATCGATTAGCGAAGTGTTGAAACCGTTTCACCGAGAAGGTGTGAATGATCGCCAACGCAAAACAAATCGTAGCAAAGAGTTGGGTGGAATCAGGGTTCAAGGTGCTTCTCCTGCGGACATAGGGGCACCTTCGCAAGAGTGATCTAATTAGTCAAAAGAAGTTAATAAATGCAATGGGTTAGGCTGGGGAAGTGAAGAGCGCAACACCTCGCCGGCGACAAGCGGTTCGACTCCCTCCGATACCTTTGCCAAAACGGAGGTCGAATCAGAAAACGAAAACGTCCAACCCATTGAAGTTATTCAAGTGGGCTGGACGAAATTCGGACGATAACGCATAGCGTCAAGTGGTGGAGGTATTTTTTCGCTTCTAACCCCTTGATTTTCCTCACACTGAGCCTCGTTGGGCTTCATATAAATATTAAATCCTGAAAACTTGTAGGGATCAAGCTCACTTCGTTTTGTCGCAGAGGCCAGACTCTAGGCCGATGATGGCAGCTTTGACTCGGGATTTGAGTTCATTATCGCTATCTGGGGAGTGTTTTTTTCGACCACCTCTTTCATAGACTTCGAATAATATATTGGGGACTCCGACTGCCCCGATTAGAAAACGAATGGCATGGTTTATGTTTGGTGTTGAAAGTTTTTTGATCTTTAGATGAGCTTTTAAAGTTTGCTCTAGTACCGCGAAATGTTCGGAAAAGTTCTTTTTTAAAAAACGGACAACAACCTCGTCATTTGACAATACATCTGAAAGTATTGATGTAAGGAGCTTTCTGCTATCTCTTGAAAATACAGCGATTTGAAAAAGAACAGCTTCGAGATGAGGCTCTTCGTTATTCAATGGATCAAGGTTTTCTAAAAACTCTTTATAAAATTCATTTAAAAGCTTGAGTACAAACTTTTCCTTCGTTCCAAAGTGATAGTTAAACATTCCAAGGTTGGCACCGGCTCGCTCTGCGATATCTCGGGTCGATAACTTTGCGATACCACCTTCTAGAATGAGTTCAACTCCAGCTGCGATCATTTTTTTGTCTAACTCATTAGATTTTCTAGCCATTTACTTTCCAACCCCAATAACTATACAGTTGAATAATAATAATTGTCTTTTAACTACTCAAGTGTATAATAAAAACAATTGGAGGTACAAATGATTTCGAAAATACTTGGTACGGTTTTGTTAGCTTCGGTCATTACAACTTATGCGGTCGCAAAAGAAGGGAATCTTATGAAGGGCAATGTCTCAAAAAACTTGGAGTTTAATAAAGAGAATAAGGTTGTGAAGCCACTCTTTAGTGAATCTTTTAAGGTCATGGGAATTGGATTAACCAAAGGTCAGAAGCTTGAAAAACATCAAACCCCGACCGCAGCATTTCTCTATGTAGAGAGTGGAAAGGTCACTTTTTCGATGAAAGGCGAAGTTACAACTCTTTTGGCAGGGGACTACTTCTCTATTCCTCCTAAAGAAATGCATGAGGTCGAGGCCCAAGAAGATTCTCGTCTTATGTTGATCAAGTAAAACTTTAGGAGACTACTATGACGAACCAAGCAACAGCTGAGATTTGCACTAGCAGTAAAAAATTTGTTGGGAAGAAAAATTTAATCATTGGACTGTGGACCATGGGAGCCTTTATGTTTTTAGGCTTCGTGTTGGTTTACCTGCGAGACTTTGCTCCAAATGCAGCAGAGTGGGCAGCACAATACTCGACGGGAGCTCATTTTGAGACTCGATTGGCCCATGTTCATGGAACATTATTCGGATTTTTGAATATTGTGATTGGCTTCCTCCTTTTTCAATTTCCAGTCTGTGATCGGGGCACTCGAGTGATTTCATGGTTAAGCCTGGGTGGGATTCTGATGCCAATCGGAATTTTAGGAGAGGTCGTATTAGGCACATCACCTATTTTTGTGCTTGTTGGTGCCACAAGCATGACTGTAGCAATGGTACTCTATGGCTTTGCCCTATGGAGACATAGCCCTGCTTCATAAATCCATGCCATATCTGATAATCTTACCCAGATCGTAATCGTGGGTAAGATTATTAAATACCCCAAGGTCCCATTTTTTGTGGGTTTTGGACAAAAGTGACATTTTCTTTAAGAAATGTCACTTTTCACCCACGACCTTCGATTAAACAAAAGAGACATTTTTGTTGAAAAATGTCTCTTTTGTCGGTTTAATATAATTATGACCCCACAGCAAGAATCAAAGCTCAAGAAAAAGAAAATCTTCACTCTGGCTGAAGCTGAAGCCATTGGCCTCACTAGGCAGGATCTCGCTAAACTTGTGAAAGAAGATAAACTGCTTCGCATGGGAAGGGGCATCTATTCGCACCCTCAAGCACCGGTTGATCGAGAGATTGATTTTCAGGTCGCCTGTAGCAAACTTGGGCCTGATGTTGTTGTGGGCGGCCTGTCTGCTCTTTACTATTACAACCTGATTGAACAAGTCCCTCAGCAAGTTTGGGTCTTGGTGCCATCGACAAAGAAAACAAGAAGCAAAGACTACAGACTTATCCGCACCAAAACTCCGCTCAACAAAGCCATCATTGAGGGCAAAGGATACAAAATCGTAAGCCTTGAACGAGCTATTGTTGAGAGCTTTAAGCTTGCCACCAAAATTGGTGAACGAACCGCAATAAAGGCTGCCAAGACAGCCATTCAGCAAAAACGAACTAATCTTAAAAAAATTGGAACCACTGCCAGAGAAATAGGCCTTGATTCTTACATCACCAAGTATTTCGAGGCCATTATAGGATCGATAACATGACAACAAAAATTAAGGGTGAATCCGTCAGGGCCAAACTGAAAAGTTTGGCTTCAAAAATGAAAATTAAATACTCGCACCTTGAAACAGTTTTTTTGATTGAGCGACTTGTAGCCCGCCTTATTGCTGATAAAAAGCTCAGTCAAAACTTGGTTTTCAAAGGTGGCTTTGTTGGCCTGAAAGTCTATGATTCTCCTAGGTACACTGTGGACTTAGATGCACTCCTCGTAAAATCAAACATCGAGCAAACTCTTGACTTGGTAAAGCGACAAGCCCAATCCGATATTGATGATGGAGTTTGGTTTCGATTTGAAAGCCAAATGGATTTGGCAACTCAAGGTGAATATGGTGGAATTCGCCACACCTATCGAGCTGGCATTGGTGAATTACTCAAAGACATAAAACGGGCCCAAATCATCAACTTTGACCTCGGTATTGGTGACACTATCACTCCAGGGCCACAGATGGTTTGACCTTCCCCCGCAAAACTGGGCCAGTTGTTAGCTCAAAATCCGGTTAAACTAAGTGTAATTTAGGAAAGGATTTTGAGAATGAAAAAGTCGCAGCATAGCGAAGAGAAGATCATCGCGACGTTAAAAGATGCGTCGAGCGGGACGCCGGTGCCCGAGGTTTGTAGAAAGGCCGGGATCAGCCACTGGACTTTCTACAAGTGGAAGAAGCGTTACTCCGGCATGGAAGTGCAGGAGGCGCGCAGGATGCGCGAGCTCGAAGCGGAGAACGCCAAGCTCAAGAAGATCGTCGCCAACCTCTCGCTCGACAACCTTGCGCTCAAGGATGTGCTGTCAAAAAAGTGGTAAGGCCCGCCGATAGGCGCCGGATCGTGGATTATCTGATGGCAGCTCACCGGATGAGCTGTCGTCGGACCTGCAAAGTCGCAAAGGTTGAGCGTTCGACCAAGCAGTACAAGCCGCGGCCCGATCGCAACGCGGATCTTCGCGCGAGGCTCAAGGAACTTGCCGCGCGATACCCCAGATATGGAAGCCCGCAGCTTTGGTTGCTTTTAAAGAACGAGGTGAAGAACTTGGGCTACAACCGAGTCGAACGAATTTATCGCAAGGAAGGCCTATCCCTGCGGCTAAAACGCAAAAAGAAGAGGCTTAGGCACCTTCGCGAGGCGATTCCCGTCCCAGAGCGCCAAGATGAGGTTTGGGCGATGGACTTTGTTCACGACGAGCTCGTCGACTGCCGCCGTTTCAAGGCGCTGACCATCATCGACCACTGCACGAGAGAGTCGCCTGCAATCCATGCCGCCAGATCCATTCGCGGCTCAGATGTCGCACGCGTTCTCGAGCGTCTTAAGATTGCCGGCAGAAAACCCAAGATCATCGTCTCCGACAATGGCCCAGAGTTCGTGAGCCGCGCCATGGCCAGGTGGGCATCGATGAACGACGTGAAGCTCTTCTTCATCGAGCCAGGGAAGCCGACGCAGAACGCCTTCATAGAGTCGTTCAACGGGAAGTTTCGTGATCTCTGCCTCAATCAGCACTGGTTTTCGACGATCGAAGAGGCTCGCCTCATCATCGAGAACTGGAGAAAACATTACGTAGAAGAACGGCCGCACAGTTCTCTCGACGGCCTTACACCAAAAGAATTTGCATCGCAGAAGAGAGATGAGTTAAACGGAAAAAGTTGCCGGAGCGTGAGCTTATGAGTGGCTCAGAAAAGCGGGGAAGGTCAGGAATCTAGGCGAAGTTCGGCAATGCATGGATTCTGGTGCTGCGGACTATATTCAAAAGTCTGAAAACATTGTGCCTGAGCTTTTGGTGCGTATTCCAAATGCCTTGAGTCACGTTGCTCTCAAGCGCCAATCCGATAACCTTCATCAACTTATCAAAGAATCCTTTCGCCACGAGATCATCGGTTCGTCGGCAGTAATGACAGAGCTAAGAGCAACGATCGAAAGCCTCAAGGGAAGCCCTTCTCCTGTACTCATCACGGGAGAAAGCGGGACTGGAAAGGAGCCAGTTGCTCGAAGAATTCATGCGATCGAAGCTGATCCGCATCGGCCATTCTTTGCTATCAACTGTGGCGCTATTCCTGAAAATCTTATTGAGAGTGAACTTTTTGGGCATGTTGCAGGCGCGTTTACCGGAGCAAACGCAAATAAAGCAGGAAAGTTTGCCCTTGCCGACGGTGGTGATCTCTTTCTCGACGAAATCGGTGAATTGCCTCTAGCTGCTCAAGCAAAGCTGCTTCGGGTGCTCCAAGAGGGTGAGTTTAGCCCAGTTGGATCGAATGAGGTTTTATCTGTAAATGTACGAGTCCTCGCGGCGACAAATCGGCCTCTTGAAGATTGGATTCGTGATGGAAAATTTCGTGAAGACCTTTTCTATCGACTGAATGTTTTTCGCATTCACACCGAGGCTCTGCGAAATCATCCACAAGACATTCCAGACCTGGCGCGTTTTTTCGTAACTACGCTTTGTGGGCCAAAGTATTCAATTTCCGAAGAGGCTGTAAAATATCTATCGCGTCAAAGTTGGCCAGGAAATGTTCGTGAGCTAGCGAACGCGATTGAACGTGCTTTGATCAACCTAAGACGACGTAACGACACTGTGATCGAAAAGCAGGACTTTGCGGTGCGCATTCCGACGACAAGCCTGAGTCGTCAATCTGCTGCTTACCTGTCGTTACTTCCAAAAGAACAGCGCGAGCTCTCGGCAGAAGCGTTTCAGCAATTTATGGAAGCCGCAGAGAGAGAATACTTACGCAACGCGCTTGAGCTTTGCGACGGCAACGTAGCGAAAACCGCATCAGTGCTTGGACACGGCCGAAGCACGCTTTTTAAGAAGATCAACCGACTCGATGTTTATCGAAGCCCTTCGGTAAAAACTCAGGTGACGGAGCATTGATGCGAACTCTTCTTTTGGCGGCATTGATATTTGGATGTTTTCAGGCTCGGGCCATGGACAAGAAAAAGTGTGGCGACTTACTGGAAGGAAAAGACGTTATGGCGCAAGAACAATATAGAACCGATCAAGGTGGAGCATCGAAATATGTAGCGGGATACGACGTCTTTCTGAAAAGAACAAATTTTCGGGATCAGGTTGAAATCGCTGTTGGTAATTACATCGAAGCGAAATTTCATCGTTTCGTGGGTCCGTCTGGATCAACACGAATCTTAGAAATAGGCTGCGGCAATGGCGAGATGACAGTGCGTTATCTTCGGGAACTTCGAAATGTTCTTCAAAGCGTGGCTCCGAAGGTGGCGGCAAATTTTAAAATACGCATTGATCTCGTAGAGCCAGCGCAAGGTGCTTTGAACGAGGCCGTTCGCGCCATTAAGGAACTTGATCCAAATATTGAAGTTCGGGCATTCGCAGAAACGATGGATGCCTTCAAAGAAAATGCTGCTTTCAGAGACTCAGAATATGATTGGATGATTGGGAGTTACGTTTTCTATCACGTCAGCCCAACTATTATCCCGGGCCTACTCGAAAAGCTTTCTCCACTCGGTACTTTTATGGTGGCTATGGGTTCCCCGCAGCATCCATTACGAGCTCCAGCTCCATTGAAGGCTCTTTCCAAACATGGTGATTCAAATGCCGTTGCTTCAGTTCTGGACAGCAGCGCTGTTCGATCAAAATTTGGCGTAGAATTACTGAACGTTGATACCGAGGTAGATCTGAAGGGGCTATGGAATCAGTCTACTGGAGCAACGACAGATGGAACCGCATACTTTTCATTCATCTACAATCATGACCTACAGCGATTCAATAACGAGGAAAGAGCAGCTCTCGACGGGCTGCTCACAAATATCTTTAACGAGCAGGGTGGAAAAATTCATCCTCAACATCACTTATTCTGGGTATGGCGAAAATAAAACTCTTACTCAGCATCATCGCTTTTGCCTCTAGTGCAGCATTCGCCGCGCCACCTTCACTTACTGATTGGCAGTATAGGGTGTACAAAAGCGTCTCTGAAGCTGAACGGTTGCCCTGGAAGCCAGCGCAAGAGCTGCGTCTTTCACGGGAGTACCAAGGGTTTATTGAGTATCGCGCCCGGATTGATCTGTCGGTGTATTCCGACAAATCCAAAGAAAATGAGTTGGGTGTATTTCTCGGCAGAATTTCGGACGTTGATCGAACTTACGTCAACGATGTTCTGATAGGCGAAACAGGCTCATTTCCGCCGCATTACGAAAATAATATGGACGTTGTGCGTGAGTACCGCATTCCCCGTGAAGCTCTTGGTACAAGCAGCGTCGTGACGCTTCGTGTGCTTGCCTATGTTGAGTATCCTTCGAGCAAGGGACTCAATCTCAGCACTGTCGAGATCGGATTTCACCGTGATCTTCAGCAAAAGAAATACGTCGCTGATCTCTCTTGGTACGGCTCGCGCATGTTCATTCCAGTCCTCTGTCTTCTTCTCGCCGCAATTTCTCTTCCTTGGTTGGCTCCCGTGGGGTTGCGTTTTCAGCAGGCAGTCATCTTACTTCTGGGAGTGACTTGCTTCATTTTTGGAATTTGCCGGAGTCGCGTGGTCTTTCATTTTATGGATATCGTGAGCGCGTACAAGCTAACCGGCATGTCGAGCGTTCTCGCTGTGACGCTTATTTGTTGGTACGCCGTGCTTCAAGCGAAAATTGGGCGGCAGCGTGTAAGACTCGCGACCTTGCTTGCTCTTTCTCTTCCGGTGCTATTCTTTTGGCCCGTATTTCTTTCAGCGGAGAGCGTACTTGTTGTAGCCGGAGTGATGAAACGCTGGTTCTTTGTAGAAGCTGTAATGATCTGGGCTGCCGCAGTGTTTGTGATCTGGCGTGCGGGCTCGGGGCGCTTCTGGCTTAAGCTTGGTTTTTTGTTTTTGGCCGCTGTTATTACGAACGATATTCTGCGCGACCTTCGTGTGTTCAATCTTCCGATTCTAATGGACATCGGCTTTGGCGTGTTTCTCGTAACACTCGTGATTTCGCAACTCGTTTCATTGCGAATGTCGTGGAGTGCTCTCGCGCGCCGCGAAGCACGGCTTGAGCACGACGTAAGGCTCGGGAGGGTCTCGGGGCTACTCAGTCACGATCTCCGAAATAAAATCGGCGCAGTTTCGGTGCTGGTTGACTCAACAGCGCTTGCGCCTGAGACCAAAGACAAAATCGCTTCATTGCTGGGCCGCATAAAGGGCAGCGTTGAACTGCACCTTAAGCAAGCTGTCGCCGACCCTGCGCCGTCGAGTCGCCAGGTTGAAATGAGCGCACCGGAGGCCTTCGAGCAACCCGCGTGCAGCCTGGGCGGGGTGGTTCAGACCTGCATCGAAGACCTAAAAATGAGTCATTCGGTCGAGCTGATCGCCGATATTGCCAGAAAAGCATTCACCGCCTTTGTTCCAATCGAATATTCGGAAATGTCCCGCTGCGCGACGAACATACTCCTCAATGCTATCGAGGCTTCGTCCGCTGCCTCACCGACGTCGAAAATCTATGTGTCTGCGCACGTTTCGGATACCGGGTGCGAGATTGTTGTGAAAGACCAAGGGGCCGGATTTTCTGATGAAGCTTTGCGTGCTGCGCTTTCGGGTAACCAAATGACGACGAAACCTGGCGGCACGGGGTTAGGGGTTATTAGTGCACGGACAATTCTTGCTCGCATTGGTGGAGAGCTCAAAATTACAACCAGCGCTGCGGGAACAGTGGTTCGCCTAATCTTGCCGCGAGTGGCTCCGCCAGCTTGGTTTTTTAATATCGGAAATCACGTTGCCAAAGAACTAATCGTTCTCGATGACGACACAAATATTCATGAAAAGGTGCGACGCCTTTTTCCTGAAAAAACGGTTTTTGCCACCACGCGAGAAGATGAGTTCATAAAACTCGCTCAAGAAATGCCGAACGCCCTGGTGCTCGTCGATTTTGATTTTGGCGGGACAAGAAGTGGCCTTGATCTCATCGCTAGCGAGCCTGCGCTGCGCCAGGGAGTGCTTGTGTCTGGGCGAATTTCATTCGATAGGGATCTCCGGGGTTCCGCGCTCGATCGAGGCGTGCGAATGTATCCGAAGGAATGCCTCGGCTGAAGCAGTCGTTGGCAATTTTGACCCTACCAAAGAAAAAAACTATTACCTAAAGTAGAGCCCCAAACTTAAGTAACCCCTTTCGGGAGCTGAACTCAAACTGTTCCGTTAACAATATAGCTGTATGTGCTCTTCGAATTGCTAGTTCGCGGAAATACGAAGGCAACAGCAATGGCGTTCGAGGCCGCCCGAATTGGCATGGTCTGAGAAAGCGATTCGATATGACCTTTTTCGGTCTCGTCTGTCATTTCTAAGTGCGGATTAAGGGCATAGAGTAATAAGAGTCCTCGCTCTTTTGGTCGAACATTCTGCCGAAAGTAAGTTTCAGTTACCGGACTTTCAACTTTCGAAATTTGGTCGGTATTGCGAACATCAGGGTCCGGCAACTTATCTTTTAGATCAATCAGCTCATCCCAGGGCGCGGTAATCACCTTGAGATGCTGCGCTCTGGGATCCCGATCTGACTTGGACCTCTTCATGATGGAGCGATCCACCATAAAAACCTTTCGACCACTTCCCAGCTCAAAAGAAGTCCCTGACTTCGACGACATGACAGCCACCGACCATTTTGTCAGTTCCCCGACTTTATTTAGGTCGTGGATGTAGTCAGAAATCATTTTCGAAGTGAAACGAATATTAGCGCCGCTAAATTTGTAACGTTCTAAAAATTGAAAAATCAGCTCAGGACTGACATCACGGTAAAGTAGACAGGCGCTGAAATCATCGAAGCCGGAATCAACTGGTGTTCCGTGATACTTCTCAACCGAGTCGAGTAACTGCGTAACACTTTGAACATTCTCTCGCAGGCACTTTCCGTCCTTGAGATTCATATAGAGCGCCTGAATTTTTGTGGCGGAGTAGGTGAGCGAGCCGGTCTTCGCTGCTTGCATCTTGAGATTTGAAGTAACGGTCATCGAGGGGTGGGTCCGAATCTTCAATCCTACGTCAATAGGACGCTCTCGATTGGCCGCCATTGTCTTGATCTCGTCGCGAACTTCTTGCTCGACAGTCGCCAGATGGAAAAACTTCGCTTGGAGATCGTCGGTCACATAGATTCTCGTCAGATCAACATAATCAGGCCGATATCCAAACCACCTCCCCATCTGCAATAGGGTGTCGTAGCCTTTTGAACCGCGAACGAAATAGCTTGTGGTTAAGCCTTCAAGAGTCAATCCCCGGGAAAGGGTATTCCCTCCGATGACAATTCCCCAAAATGGATCGGGACGATCATAGGTCAGCCGCTCTTCTGACGCATGATTCTCCATGACAACTTCAAGTCGTTCGATAAATTTTTCCGAGTTTTTCCAGATGGCGGCAAAATCTAATGCCTTGGCAGCTTTGAAGCGCAAACTTACCGGTTGATAGTCTTTTTCCCAAATCTCTTTCAAACGAGCCTTTAGCTCATCAGATTCCGTTTGCCGGTCCATCTTCATATCAAGAACCAGCCTGTCAAAAGCGTCCTTGAGCACCATGTGGCGCGCGACAAGATGTGAGGTATGAACCAGCATTGTCATATGCTGCTTCCATTGGTTTCTTGATAAGCGCGCGGAACAAGCTACTACGAAGGAATCCAATGCTTCAAGAAGTGAGGGAGCAATTTCATCTTCGCCATGGGACGTCTTTGCGCCTTTTCTTTTCGGTGCAAATCTCGCTGCCTCGTTGTCCGCAATTGTTCGAATGACAGGCAGACCCTCAAGCGCGCCCTGCGGTTCCACTGCGTCTCGACCAAATAATTCTTCCGTGCCAACGTACCCAAGGGGCTTTTCGAGACTTACTAAGAAGTCCTTTGGAAATAGATCGTCGGTAACCGACGCGTCAATGAGAACGTTTGCAAATGGCGTCGCCGTGTATCCCACATAACTAACGACACTAAATTTCTTTAAGATGTTTCGAATGCGGTCGTTGATGGCCGTCGGATCGTCTTCGGGGCGGTTCGTATTTACACTTGCTTGATCTGACTCGTCGTCGATCACCAGAGTCGGACAAGCCTGGAGCGTTTCGGGACTGGCCTCTTCTAGCCAGGCAATGAAGTTACGAAGAACTGAAGCGTTCTTTTTCAAAACGACCAAGGTAAAGCCGTCACCCACGCCGAGAACACGATTGGCTCTGACGGCTAACTTCTTTTGGAAATCCCCATTTTCATCAACTCGGGTCAGTGTTGTACATGCAGACTCTTTCGGTAAAACAATTTCCTCATGAAGCCTGGCCTGGGTTTGCAGCCGAAGAATGTTATGCATCCCGGCGAATACGATTATGAGTTTGTAACCAGCATCAACAGACTTGGAAATGACAGCCGAGAAATTCGCGGTTTTTCCGCTTTGAACGTACCCAAGGACCAATCCTTTAACGGCGCGTGGCACCTGAGACTTTGGAGGCGCTAAATGTGCGACCACAGTTGATGAAGAATGATCAAGGCTGCGAATCATGTCGTCATTCCAAGGCCGCGTCTTTTTGTTACGCAAAACCTCGGTGAGCAACTGCCAATGTGAATCTGATGACGAAGACGGCCCCTGATACCAAGTTTCGAAGTCAGGATCGTTCTCTAGGGTATTAACAATTCTAGTCGCCTTCACCGCAGCACTTTGCTCTTTGAACGCGGTGACAGCAGATTCAATTTCATCGTCCGCAGCTATGGGGCGCAGCTTTCTAGCAATCTCTTCGAGAGAGCGACCGAGGGCGAGCTGATCCTGAATGCTTTCTATGAGGTACTTCTTTCGCTCGTCACTCACGCAAACGCATATCCGTTCATTTTGGTCGGTTACTATTGGAATAAAGCGGCTTTCTTCAGAATAGCTGAATTGGTTCCGTTTGGCTGCCCCATACCTGAGCGCATTCGCCAACAAAAATGTAATGCGTCGCATAATTTTTGTTGAACATTGTCGAACAACACCGTATCACTCGACGCATTCGTAAACAGGAGACTGCATGGGAAGGGTTCGTGGAGTGAGATTTTTGGATCGCGATGAGGCGCTCATCGAAGAGTTTCTCCGAAGAAATCCGCTCATCGATTTTTCGACATTAGCGAAGATCGCGATCTTGGAGTTCATCAAAAACCCTCAGATCAACCTAATACCAATTACGCAGTCGCCGGAACGGGAAAGCAAAGATGTCAGACCACTTTCATGAGCTTCAGCCAAAGCCAAAGAATAATATTATTCCGTTTCCCATCCTGGCCTCGGAACCCAAAACCAAAAGAGCAAACGATAAGCCGCTTCCGCCAACTCCCATCTATGATGAGTTGATAGGAGAGGCTGCAAAGCTCAATAAACTTTCTAAGTACAGATGCGACTTTGATTACACCGTGTATCGTGACCTCGAACTACGATACAAACAAAGCCCTATTCGCGGCGGCATTGTAAAAAGTAATCCAATAAAACTCGTAAACTCGCACGCCACTTGTCAACAATGCCTCTATGCTTTTGAAATAGACACCTACGGGCGTGGTTGCACCCACAATTGTACCTATTGCTACGCGAAAGCAGAGCTTACTGTCCATGGCTACTGGAACAATCCGATACCGGTCCCTGTCGACTTGAACGAGATCCGCAAAATTTTCTATACTGTTTTTGAAACTAAAAAAGCATCCAAGTGGCGCGAAATCATGGAGCGAAAGATCCCTCTGCGAGTGGGATGCATGAGCGACTCCTTTATGTGGATGGACACAAAATACAAAGTCACTCAAGAGTTTTTAAAACTTCTCAATTTTTACCAATATCCATACACGATCATTACTCATTCCGATCTTATAGGTCGCGACGACTATATCGCTCTCCTAAGAAAAGACCTTTGCTCCGTCCAGTTCAGTATTCCGTCAACCAACGACGGCCTAAATAAACTTTTAGAACCTGGTGCTCCATCAGCAAAGCGACGCCTAGTCGCAGCCAAGAAACTATCGCAAGCCGGATTCTGGACAGCGGTAAGAATAAACCCGATGTTCCCGATCTATCCCGATGGTTATTTTACCAATCCCAACTTTAAATGGGATGGTGCCGTACCGAAGCTTGAGTACAGCTCTTTTGAGATGGTAGATGAAGTCGCAGACAGCAGCTGCAAATCTATTATCGCTGGCTTTGGACGCTTTAGCGCATTTGCGATGAATAATATGACTCGCGCAACAGGAATGGATCTTCGGCAATTTTTTAACAAAGCAGAAGTTTACAAATCAAGAAGAGACTACCATTTCAGCGAAACTGAGATTCGATACTATTACGAGGAATTGAAGCGACGCTGCAACAAAAGAGATCTAGACTTTACAGTTTGCTACATTGGTAACGGCGAAGATCAATTTTGGAAACATCAAGATCTATGGTCCAATAAAACCGACTGCTGCAATATTAAGGGCAAGGTACGCTCTTTTGAAACAGACTCTCGGGAAATATCTTTTGAACAACGACTCAAGTTTAGTACAAAAAAGACAGCGACACCAATAGATCCGGACAGGCTCCATGTTCCGCTCGATACTCGAGAAAACATCAAACCACTTAATTCACTATCACAGTTGTCAAAAGGCGATAGCAGCATTCATTCGGAGCCCCCACTGTGAAACCAAGTCGCGAATATATAGGGATCAATATTCAATATCCGATCTCGAAACTCATCCTCGACGGCAAAAAGACTATTGAAACCCGAACATATCCACTTCCAAAAGCCTACATAGGCCAAGAGCTGGCTCTAGTTGAAACCCCTGGCCGGTCCGGGGATTTCAAAGCCCGCATCATGGCACTAATTACCTTTGGCGAATCCTTTGAGTATAAGAATGCAGCATCCTTTTATAGGGATCAGAAAAGACACCATGTCTCACCTGATTCCCCCTGGCGCTGGGTACAAGGCAAAAACAAATGGGGATGGCCAATTCTAAAGATTAAACCGTTCAAACAACCTAAACCAGCCCCCTTAAAAAAGGGAATAAGGTACACGCACGGCATCCCGATCTAATGCTATGCGGCCTCGGACGAAGCGTCTTCCGGCTCCTCCGACTCAAAATAACTATCTAGAAACTTTCTGGCAGATAGGGGTAGCCCGTAATACAGCAACGCGAGATCATCGATAATGATTTCAATTTCTGAGGAATTTTTAGGTTCCCTTGTGGCCTTAAATGCCAGACCAGATATTAAACGCGCGCACTCTTGGACATTTTTTACATTAGTCTTGAGAAATTTCTTTGCTTCTTCAAGAGTAACGCTACTGAAGTCCTTTTCACTTATCGCAAAATTCTTAAACGGAATATCGCCGAGCGGCTTCGAATAAAGCTCGAGCATACGCCCTTTCATTTTGCCCTTATGCCTCAACCAATACCAAGTTAGTTTTGAATTCAGCAATCCCAAGGCAAGATACAAATTTGACTCCTTATTAAGAGGAATCGTGTAAAAAACGTCGATAGAAGAAAATACGGGCGTCCTGGTACATACGAAAATAGGACAAGTAGATCGATACGGACTTATAATTTTTGCAGAGTTGATAACCTTAGAATTTAACGGCCTATGAAGATCGAACCACTTCAATCGATCTTCTGTGCGAAACTTGTACCGATTCTCTAAAATTGGTTTAAATTTTTCCAGGTGTTTATAGATCCTCGATTTAGAATCCAAATCTCCGTTTTCAAAATATATTAAAAACAGCTCTTGATCCTTTTTCTCCAGCGAATATTTCTTTTTGATGTCACCGTTTTTAATAAAAGGCCTTATATACTGATCTTTCTCTTTCTGCGACAGACCGAGCGACTTCAACTCTGCACCTGTTATAACAAAGATCCCATCGCCTTTTTTTATTCCATTCTGCTGCAAATCAGCCTTGTACTTTGTAAGCGGACGATCCAGGTCTGATTTTTTCGGATCGAAGTGCTTGGGCGTCACCCTATCAGCACCCGTTTCAATTCCTGAATGTATGTCAAAGCTATCCGAAAGACTTGAACCGACTTTCACCATAGTCGAAAGAATAGCATCACCTTTTCCACCACCTTCAATATTGAAATTCCATACTTTTGTGCCACCGTCCTGAATCTCTCGCAAAGTCAGTGCTGATATATATTCTTTCAAAACCAGCATCTTACTGTTTCGCTGCTTCTCCAAATAATCTAATTCAAGAGAACTAAGCTTCGGATCTCCTCTTCCAGGCTCTAGCTCCATGATTCGAATCCCATTTTGAGCAGTATTGCCTTTTTGAAATATGGAAATGAGATTGTGCTGTCCCTTTGCTGCAGAAAACAGCTTAATTTCATGAAAACATACAAAACTTTCAGGGCTTGCTGTCCCAGCCAAATATGCTCTAAGCTTTTCTGCGCCATCGGCTGTCGGCCAATAGGCTGTAGTGATACAACCCATTCTTCCGGAGGAACTTAAAATCTCGATAGCGCGAGCTATAAAAAAATAAAATAAATCATATTTGTTCGTTACGATGTGTTGCCACTCTGGAAGTTCCCTCAGGTATCCAATTTTTTCCGCATTGTCTTTTATGCCTAAATAGGGCGGATTCATTAGAATCGAATCAAATCCACCGCCTTGATCAAAAACTACTGCAAATGCTTTCTTCCAATTAAAAGATTGCGTATTTACCGCATCTCCACAAAGAAGCTGATCATCCAGATCCTCCAAGTGTTCACCTGAATCTGCACTTTCTAGCCAAAGACTCATCTTGGCAAGTTTGACTGCTCGAGGATTAATATCCACACCGAAAATACAGCTATGAAGTAACTTTCGCTTGGCATCCTGAAGAGTAATTTTCAAATCATCGTTGGTTTCTTTTTCAAGCACGTACAGATAATTTTTTGCCAAATAGTTAAGCGCAGCACTAATGAAATGGCCAGACCCCATAGAAGGATCGCAAATACGAATGTTTGAAAACTCAGATGATTTCTTTCCCCTTACAATCGGACCGAGAGTTTCCTTAATAATATATTGAACAATATAGTCAGGCGTGTAGTAGCTTCCGCTAACCTTTCTTTCTTTGTTATCCGGCGAAAAGCATAACTGGCCTCTCTTTACCTTCGGGACATCCAATGCTTTCACTTTTTCAATCGATAAGTTTGCGGGACTCCACTGCTTCTTGACAAAAATCATGTCCTCTGTTGCCCGTTCTAAACGAAATTCCAAAAAGCTTTCGTAAATTGAGCCTAGCTGCCTAGGCGAGAAGAAATTGTACGGGATCTGCTGAAATCGCTTTCCTGGTACATCGGACACGCAGTATCCGAGCTCGAACAAAATATTAACCATCTCCGAGTTATTAAGTTTATGGTTCCGTACAAACCTCCATTCATCTTTTGAAAAAATGCTTTCTTTAAATCCCTTAATTTCAAATGTATCAGACTTTGAAGTTGTTCCGTCCTGAACCATAATTGTAAGTTCAAGAAGCCTCTCATATAGTTCTGTTCCATCTGGCTTGAATTCAAAGTCTTTCGAAAACATCCGCTGCAGCACCGGAAGATTAAGATTGTCCGTTTCACGCTCCGGTACAAAAAATTCTAGTTTCGCTATGGTGTTTGAGAGAGATATCTTTCGATAATCCGAATGTTTGAGAGGTAAAATACCTCGCGACTCACAATGCCGAATGAAAAGGATATTAAACAAATGACTTTCAGCGACATTTCGAATTTTTGATAGCTCAATCGATTCCTTCGCATCTTCTGCTGATCTCAGAAATCCATTGCAAGCGTGCGACATTGCCCTGACAAACCTAGTTTTAAGATCATCCTCGACCCGGGTTACATAAGTTTTGCTATATTCAAGCAAGTCATCAAGAAAGCGGCGTCCGCCATCTTCGGAATAGACAGCACGTTTTGAAAAAATGTGAAAAAAATACTTCGCATTTTCTATAAATAGATCATAGTCGCGCTGATTTGCTTCTAAACCTGCATTTACGTGTTTAATAAGGTGACCCAAATTAAACTGAAAATTTCGGTGGTAGTTATCGGAGGAAAGCTCGCGATTGTAGAGTCGCCATGTTTTTCCGTCGGTAAGGATTCCGTAATCCTTATCCAAAACTTCCATATACTTTAGACACTGCTCGTCGAAATCTAACGCGCGGGTGGAATCACTTTGATCTTTTTTGTCGGCGCGCTTTGAGTCGTCGGAACTCTTGACCTCGCGATCCTCTATTCTGTTCCAATATTTTGCTTCGATTGGAATAATTACCGAAGCACGAGCCTCGTCAAGCTTCTTTTGCCCCTCTTTATTGCCTATATACTTTAGCTCACGAGGATCGTTTACGATTACAAGATCAGGTTTATAGGTTTTTGACTCTCCGTGTTCCTTAAACGTGTACGCATCGTCTTCACGCCATGGTTCTTGATTCAGTGAGCATTTGTCGGCGTAGCCCAACATTCTCAGCACTGGCTTGATAAATTTATTGATAGTTTCGCGTTCGGTCCAAGAATTGAAATCGTCGTGCTTTAATTCTTCGCAGAAATAGCGAAATTGTGCACAAAAATTATCAAACGGTTCAGCATACGAATCCCAGAGTTCCTTGTATTTTACAGGGACATCGTTCTGAAGATAGACATCACTGAAAAGCGAGCTCTCCCAAAAGCGATTATAATTTGCACTTGGAACGGATTCCAAATGGCGTTTGGGTGCGACAGAATTTTCCTGTCCTAACTTTTTAGATTTAGCTGCTGACTTTGCCATCGGAGATTAGATCTCCTTAACGCGTGACACTTGTGTAAATGTCATATCTTCAAGAAGCTGAAATTTTACTTTTTGTTTATCTCGAAGAGCCAGACGCTTGGCAGACTTTGCAGAAGCCACCGATTCGATTGCTGAGTGGTGTACAAAATACAAACTTCCATCTGCGCCTTTAATCAAGCCCTCGCCTGATTTTTCGTCGAACCAATGTACAGTACCCAAATGCCAATTTTTCTTTTGCGACATAACTTCCTCCGTTGAAGTCACGTGAGAATTTATCCAGCGATCCCCTTTGAAAAAGGCGATGCGCAATTAGCAACCATGCTAGGACAATCAAGTAACTCTTCGGCTACGCCGCTAAAAACTGAAGAAGATTAACGGCATGGCTCGTTTTCACAGGGCCAATTCCGTCATAGGCAAAACATGCCTCTGAATAGGGCAAACGAATCAGTAATTCGGGGCACTTATACATCGAGACACTTCAATTGATTCAAGGAGTTACGTCCTGAGTCCGATGAGTGGACGATGGCCATCAAGCCGCGGCTCCTTTCAAAATCGCGTTTCAAACTAGGCTGCGAATGCCCAACGAAGCTCTTTTTCACGGGCAAACCGGAGTTCGGAAACACCAAACTCGACAACGCATTTCTAGCGGCACTCGCCGAGGGCGGGTTTCAAGTCGGTGCGCTAGCGAAGGCGTATCACGAGAACGGCGTCGAAGTGGAAGGACTGGATGTCGCAAAAGCTGTGCAGCAGACTACGGAACTTCTCACTCAGGAAAACATTATCCTCTACGAACCCGCAATTCAGTTTGGCGATTATCTCGTTCGGGTAGACGTACTTGTAAAGAAGGGTAACCAGGTTGAGCTTATCGAAGTCAAAGCCAAGAGCTTCGACACTTCCGAAGAAAACCCCTTCTTCAATAAAACGCTCCTCAAAAAGGGTATCTATAAGCTCAGCGGCGACTGGGAGCCATATCTTCTCGACGTTGCGTTTCAAAAATACGTACTGACAAAAGCGCATCCAGACTGGAAAATCTCGGCCCATTTAATGCTGGCTGACAAGAATTCACGCGCATCTGTAGATGGCCTGAACCAGCGCTTCTTTCTGAAAAAGAGCGATGATGGCCAGGTCGGCGTTGAGATCGCCGCAGGGACGACACTTGCAGATCTCGGCGACAAGCTTCTCATTAAGGTCTGCGTCGATCAGGAAATTGCAGTCGCCCACGGCGCGAAATACGACGGCCGAACATTTGCGGAGTTCGCGCAATTTCTTGCAGACACTTACAAAAAAGATGCGTTTGTGTCGTCCTTGATCGGAAGCCACTGCAAACAGTGCGAGTTTCGAATTGGGGGAGCGGACAAAGAAGCCGGATCGAAAAGCGGATTCGATCTCTGCTGGCAGAAGGCCACGCGACTTGCCCCTGTCGACCTAGAAACACCACTGGTCTTCGACATTTGGAACTTTCGCGGATCTCAGGAGCTGATCGACGCTGGACGCTTTTTGATGGCCCAAGTAAGTGAGACGGATATCGCTCCAACATCGCGTGAAAACGCCGACGGTCTTTCGAATACAGAACGCCAGTGGCTTCAAGTTCAAAAGGTTACAGCCCACGATAACACCCCGTACCTCGACGTCGACGGCTTGCTGAAGGAAATGAACTCGTGGACCTATCCGCTGCATTTCATCGATTTTGAAACAACGATGGTAGCGATCCCTTTCAATAGTGGCCGCCGCCCTTATGAACAGATTGCATTTCAGTTTTCACACCATGTGGTCAGCGAAGACGGAAAGATCGAGCATCGAACTGAGTACATCAATCGGGAGCGCGGAAAGTTCCCAAACTTTGAATTTGTCCGCAATCTTCGAAAAGCTTTGTCTGGCGACAACGGAACCATTTTCAGATTTGCAGCCCACGAAAACACCGTGCTTTGCCAGATTCACAAGCAACTGAGTGAATCAATAGAGAGCGATCGCGACGAACTAATGGCTTGGATCGAGTCCATTACTAAATCTACCGGTGGCTTCGAAATATCATGGGAAGGCTCTCGAAACATGGTTGATATGTGTGAACTCGTAAAAAAATATTTTTACCATCCGCTAACAGAAGGCTCAAACTCTATAAAAAAAGTGCTTCCGGCCATACTTCAAACATCAGAGCACCTGCAAACCGTTTACTCGCAACCCATTTATGGGTCGCACACCGAAATAAAAAGTAAAAATTTCAGTAACTGGAATTGGATTCAAAGGGATAACAACGGCACTGTAGTAGACCCGTATAAACTATTACCACCGATTTTTTCTGATCTTGATGTAGCAGAAATGGATTTACTCATTACCTCTGACAGCATTGCAGATGGCGGCGGCGCAATGACCGCATACGCAAGAATGCAATTCACCGAAATGTCAGAAATTGAGTGTGACAGAGTAACGAAAGCACTTTTGAAATATTGTGAACTAGATACGTTCGCAATGGTGCTAATTTTTGAGTATTGGAAAACACAGATAAAAGCATTTACAGAGAAAGTGGCGTAAAAAATGGCAAAGCAAAGACAGTCGCGACACCTCGTCGTTCAGTACATAGAACGGGTTCGAAGTGAGATATTTGAAGTATATCATCGGGAAATAAAGAAATTCGCCAAGGGCCGAAACGGCATTTATACTCTCTACTCAGGCAACAAACTATACTATGTGGGCCTTGCATCGAGCTTAACCGGAAGAATCAATGGTCACCTTCGAGACCGTCACAAGGGAGAGTGGGACACATTTAGTATGTATCTCACCGCTGATCCAACCTATTTAAAGGAAATTGAATCTCTTATCCTGAGGATAGTAGATCTAAAAGGCAACAGAGTTAGGGGCAAACTAAAAAACGCACTAGATTTGCGGCGCGAGCTTCTTAAAGAGTTGAAATATAGCCAGAAAACACAACTCGATTTCTTAATGGGGCGTACAGATTACAAGCGCTTATTCATGGCAACAAAGCACATCGGCGAAAATCAAACGGAGCTCATTAGATATGGCCTCGGGTCAACGAATATCTGTGCTAAATACAAAGGGAAAACTTATCAAGCTCGCATTGACCGCAATGGATGGGTTTTGTTTAAGAGTAAAAAGTTTTCTTCACTAAGCGCAGCAGGAATTCACATTCTAAATCGAAGTTGTAATGGTTGGACATTTTGGATGGCAAAAAGCAGAACCGGGAAATGGGAAAAGCTCGATGCGTGGCGATAGGGAAGTTTAATACCCATATTTCGAAATGTGGACCCGCACAATATCTGCTACAGTGCTCTCATTTATATTGCGTTTCACACAATAGTCTTTAGAAAACCAAACTCGCAAACTTTTTGCTCCCTTACTCGAATTACATGACCTACAGCAAAGAGCAATATTTTCAGCAGTCGTAATTTTTATATCGTTTATAATATGTTCCCATGAAGCACCGCTACCTGTGCCGGCTTTGTTGAATTCGATATGGCAGTAGACGCATTTGCGATCTCGGCTTCGAACTAAAGTTTCAATTTCTAGCGGGATACCCCAGTTATTCATTATTTCAAAAAACCTATATCTTTTGCGTATTGAATTATTTTTCCCAATGCCGTGTACAAATGAGGCGTTAGTTTTTCGACATCGCCGTATTTCGATTTAAGGCGAGCGAGGTCGAATACGTGAATATCTTTACTCGCGAAAATCGTAGCAATGTCGGTATCAAGAGCTACCGCAATTTTTTGAAGAGTATTTACACTTGGGTCCATTCGTCCAGTTTCGATCTGGGCAACTGTAGACTGCGAAATGCCCGCAGTTTTAGCGAGCGACTTTTGCGATAGTTCGCGAGACTCGCGTATAAATCTAACCCTAGCCCCGAGGTTGTAATAGTCGTCTCGTGGCGGGTCTTTTTTCTTCTTTTGTCGCTTCATTTTGGTTGATATCCTATGATTATTATCACTACTTAATAAGTAGTATGAGTATATCAAAGAATTCGTTAACAATATCAAATATTAGTAATAATACTTGACTAAATTAACGCAAGGCATTACAATTAAGTAAATCTATAGGAGTTTCATATGGATACGACATTAACGACCTGGATCAAAAAGAATGCCTACCCAAATGGCCAGATCAAAACAGCGGCCAGATACCAAGGGAAATCGCTTCACGGAGTGGCAGTAGGATATTTTGCTTCGGGAGGTGTGCGATTTGTAGAACACTTCAAAAAGGGAAAACTCCATGGGAATTGCCGCCATTGGTATGAAAATAGAGAGCCTCATTGCAAAGGCAATTATGTCGAAGGACGCCGGGAAGGTTTTTGGCAGTGGTGGCACTCCAACGGCAAACCATCAAACTGCGCAGTATTTAGAAAAGGGCAAAAAAATGGGTGGGGAGCGTCGTTTCATGAGAATGGAATAACCTCTGGAATCATACATTGGGTCGACAACCAAGCCGACGGAATAGCCGTAGGTTGGTTTGATAATGGCGAACTCGAATACGTTTCAAATTACAAAGAGGGTGTATTGCATGGCTTTTCCCTTGAGCAAGACTCCCATGGGCGTGTTGTATCCTACAACATATATGAAAACGGCCGATTGGTATTAGGCTCTGTTCCAAATGCACTCGAAGTTGAAAAACTGATTAAAACTGCGATTCGGGGAGTAAGGAGCAACCTCCAAATCTCTTTGGTTCAGTTTGGTCGGTCGAAACTTCGAAGTAGAAGCGCGGCTTAATTTGAGTTCGTGCTTCTGGGCTCTCGGGCGTTAAGTTCTTCCCACCAGGAATCGATCGCCACCATTCGTGCGATTCGATCGTTGGGCTTGAACGGAAGCGTTTGCAAATACTTGTGAATTACTTCCGTTTGTTTTTCCTCACTCGAAAACGCTCTTGTGAAGGCTTCTTCACGGATCGTCCATTCGGCTGCCTCTCTCTCCTCCACTGCAGCTCTCATTTGTTTGGATTCTGTTTCTCGTTTCTCACGTGCGATACGTTCATAACGCGCTTTCCGCAGCTTTTCGATTTCAGGCATTATCTCAGCGATAGCCTTTGATAGGTAGGCCATCGGCGAGTGGCAAGGCTGTACATTTTCACCGCGACCAACACCGTGTTTCTGAACAAATGCGAGGCAATCAGCGATGTCTACATCGGGAAATTCGTTTTGAAGGTTCTGAAAATAATTCAATTCACTCTCTCGCTTTTTTGCGGGCTTTAGTTCAGCAAAATATTTACTCAAAATTTCTGGAAGCAGGGAAAGAGAGAGTTTGTTTTCTATATTTTCTTTATCTTTAAAGTAGGTCTGATTTCCGACCCCCGCCTCGGTTGATTTTTGAACCTCGGCGGGGATCATTTTTTTAACCAAGGTCGTTTTTGTTACCTCGGGCGCTTTTTCAACCAGGGTTGTATTGCCATCTCGATTCGAATTGATGAGCTGATCCCATTCTGGCGGCAAAACAAGGCCCAGTTGATTCGGGCGATTTTCATCACCCTGAATTTTCTCGATTAGTCCTTTCTGACAAAGCCCAGAAAGCGCTTCAAGTACAGCGGCTCCACGAAGCCCGCTACGGCGTTCGAGAACTGACTTTGAAAGCGGAGCGCGCTTGCGCTGAAACGAAATCGAAAGCGCGCAATGAGGAGCGCGAGCTTGATCTCGTTCTTGGTAAAGTCACCGCTTGCGAGACGCATCAGAGTTGTATTTGGTAGTCGAGTGTAGCCTTTTTCCAATCCCTCGATTGCACGCTCTTCGAGTAGCACCGAGCTGTCCTGCTCTGTTGCTCGACGGGGGCTGGTTGATGAGGCGACCTCGGTCTTGTTTCCGACCGAGGTTTGTTTTTCGACCACGGCAGTTTCTTGAGCCAAGGAAGGACTTTCGACCGTGGTAGGTAATTCAACCTCGGTTTGTTTTTGGACCTCGGGTGCGATTGCTGCCTGGGTTGTTGGTTGTGCCACGGTCGATTTTACGGCCTCGGTGTGAGAATCAACCAAGGTCGAATTTTCCACCTGGGTAGGTTTTTCGACCAGGGGTGCTGCCTCTGGCGGTGTAAACGACGGAGCTTTCGCAGGTAAACGCAGAGGTTTATTGACTTGGAGCGATTGCATTGCTGCTTTTAGATCTGACTTACTCATGTGCCACCCCCGTTACAACAGAGAGGGCTGGGCGCGTGTCTTTGCCAAGGTTAGCGACTTCACCGATCCCAAGCCTTTCCATTACTTCTTGAGCAAGCCCTAGATAGTCGCGAGCACCAGAGCTTTCGGGAGCATGATGAAAGATCGTTTTGCCAAGTGCAGGAGATTCTCGAAGTTTTACGGAGCGTTTAATCTTGGTCTCGAAGACTGTTTCACCGAAGTTTAAAACAAGCGTATCCCAGGTTTGACCGGCGATATTCGTCGGATCGACAAGCGTGAGCAAATAGCCCAACACCGAAAGTCTCGGGTTGGTGCCGCGTTGAATTTCGTCCACTTCCGCCAACAGTTCCTTAATGCCCATAAGTGCGAAGTAGCTGGAATCCACTGGCACTATGAGCTGGGATGCCGCATTCAGAGCAGAGTTCATTAGTGGGCCGAACGTCGGTGGGGTGTCGATGACAATAATTGCATACTGCGAACGCAACGGTTGAAGTCGTTGTGCGAGGCGTAATTCGGCATTCGTCATCGAAACCATTTCGCGTTCAACACGAGAAAGTAGGGGCGTTGCGGGGATGAGATCAAGTCCATCGCCTTTGTAAATCACGCGTTCAACGGGAAGCGCTCGATCGCGGATTAGTTCAGCTACGGAGCCCTGAATTGTTTCGAGGTTGATCCCTACGCCTTGAGTTGCGTTACCTTGAGGGTCGAGATCGACCAGTAAAACACGCAGGTCTTGAAGCGCTAGGGCTTGGGCGAGGTTGATTGCGGTGGTCGTCTTTCCAACACCGCCTTTTTGGTTGGTAACAGCGATGACAGGGCAGTTATTGCGTTCCATGATTTCTCCATTCGAGTTGACAGCAACGGCACGACTCCGTAAGAATGGAGAAGTACCGACCAGAAACCGCGCTTCGAGCGCGGTCACGGTTGAGTTTGAAAGAATCAGCTTCACGACCCGCCAAGATCTGCGAGCTGATGACGACAAAGTTTAAAAGCCTGGAGCAATCGCTCTGGGCTTTTTTTATTTCAGTGATTTGAATGTGGTTTACATAGGCCCGCCTTTTCTCCGTGGTGCACACGGGTGAAAGCGGGCCGCAAAGTAGGAAAAAAATAGGAAGTTTGTAGGAGATTCCCGAAATCGCGCGACTGACCGGGAAATGTCGAAGCTGCTTTGAACTCGTAACTGCTTGAATCCTAACAACCCGAAATTAAAAGGCTCCCACAAATTTCTCTGTGGGAGCCTTTCCAAGATTGGTGGACCCGCGGGGAGTCGGCTTCCGGTCCAAGTGCTGCTCGCACTTGGCCTGCAGCCCGGCCTCAGCCCCGACCCGCAAGCGGGTACCCCGGGGCTTCCGGCTGTTCAATTCCCCCCGTAAAGTGCGCGAACGCTCCTCACGTCGCGTCCGCGTCGATTAGATTTCCACCAATCGCAAAAATAAAAAGGGCCGCGTCTTGCGACGCAGCCCCATTTTTTATTTTCGCGAATTGGTGGACCCGGGGGGAGTTGAACCCCCGTCCGAAAGTTTTTCCGCTAGCGATCTACATGCTTAGTTTGTGTTTTGGTTGTCTTGGCGGCGTCCACAAACAAACTACACCAAGACCCCGTTCGAGTTTTATCTCGCCCGCTGCCCTCGAATGACAAACAGCGAACTATCCGGCTAAATGACGTTCACTCCCGAAACACCGGCGATCGCAGGGTGAACGTTGCTAGCTTATATTAAGCAGCAAGAGCGTAATTGTCGTTTGCAATTACAATTTGAGGCGGTTTAACGAGGCCTTCCTCACCTCGGCATGCACGTCTAGGTTCCATACCTCCGTCGAAACCGTGACGGGCCCGGTAAACTCCCTACGGGCGCTTACCGGGGCGGTCACTAAACCCAAAACGCTGGGCTCGACCGTGATTATACCACAAATCAAACGCAAGATCACAACGACTTCGCCACTCGCTCCGCAACCACCGCCGCGTCTTTGCGAATGCCGCGTAGTAGGTGACTGTCGTTCGAAAACATCTTCGGCACACCAATAAAATGCAGGTTCGGCACCTGTGGCACCCGTCCGTCGCTAAGCACCGGTCGGCCAGCTGCGTCTAACGGAATCAACTGCTTCAAGTGGTTAAACACTGGCTCGTAACCCGTAGCAAAGATCACCAGTAACGGCGCAACCACGCTGCCGTTCTGCAACTGCACACTGTTATTATTTAACCGGTCGACCTCGGGCAAAATCTGAACCCGCCCACTTTCCAACAACTCCGGCAACGCCGCGATCACGTCTTTTATTTTCGGGCGCTGCAACGCCACGCGAATACGAGCAAACGTGTTCTGATCACTCGTCTCAAGCGGCGATTCAATGTTCGATAACAACAAATCCTTACTCGACTGTTCCGCACCCGCCACGCCCGTTCGGAGCGAAAGCGCTACGTTGTAGCCACTTTTTGAAAGCGCATACAACAACTGCGCGGCCGAAGTGCCGTTACCCACGACTAAAATGGGTTGTTTCGCCCCTATCGGAATTCCCAATGCCCGCAATTGTTCCTCGCCCAAATACTCCGAAGAATGCATTTGCGGAATAGCCGACTCTAAACGGCCAGGTAGTTGCGGAAGCTCAGGTTTCGAAAAGTTCCCCGTCGCATTCACCACTTGTTTGGCAATAATCACTCCGGTCGATGTCTCGAGCCGTAGCCGCCCGTCGAGTTGCTTACTCACCGCGTACACGGCCGTGTTAGTGCGAACGCGCGGCACCACCGAGTGAGCATAACGTTCTAGATAATCCGCAAAATCTTTGGCCGAAACTTGTTCTGCATTCGGAAAACGATTTCCAAACGGGCCCTCAAGCGCGCTGTGTTCCCAACGCGTGACGAGCGGAAAATCAGATGGCATTCGGCGGCGCCAAGTGTCGCCAGGGCGCTCGCCCTGGTCTATCGTAAGCACCGCAGTCATCGGCAAGCGTTTTGAAAGTTCGTACGCCACGCTCAAACCGCCGGGCCCTGCGCCCAAGATTACCACCGGTATTTCAATCGCAGTCTCCAAACCCGGTGCCGCTGTCGCAACTATTTCCCCGCAGTTCGATGCAGTCGCCAACGTGGGCGTTGCTGCCCAAAAAAATGCAATTCCAGCAGCTAGTATTGCGAAAACGTTAACTAACGCTTTGATTCTAGTCATACAGTCTAAGTGTCCTCTATGCCGGGGGTTTTACTGTGAAGTTAACGAATAACTCTTTGCGTTTTGTTCGGCTCTGCGAGGGGAATTAAGTACTCGCCAACCATCAAACTCTCAGGTGGGCGATACCCAAAATCTGGGTGTTCAAACCGCACCCAAGAATGGTTTGCAGGAATTAAAAGTCGCCCAACTGTGCGGTCGTAAGGTGCCGGCGCCGCCAACACGACCACTCGAGTCGAACCAATAATGGCTTGCTTAGTTTCTTCAATCGTCAAGCGGTCAAAGTTTTCAGCATTTGCACGCCAGTAAAAATCGCGTCGGTGAAGCGCCACGAATTCAGCCATCTCCGCAAACGCTCGGTCGCGCGCGCCGACAACTATTCGGCGTACTTCTTCTTTGCCACGTTCAACCGGCGAGTGCGCCAATTCGCTAGCAATTCCAACCACGATGTCGCTACGGTCTGCTTCGACACGCTTTAAATTTTCGAAGGCGGCCACAGGGTCATAAAAGCGGTTGGTATAATTGGTGTACTTAATTTTAAATCCGTCAGGGCGCAACGCGACGGCAGCCCCCTTCGTGCGTGCGACAACCTCATGGGGAATCGTTGCAATGGCCAGAAGCTCGCTCGCTAAGTCGATCATACGGCCAAACACTTTGCGTCGTTCAATTTCGGTTGTGGTAATTTCGTCACGAACTGAAAGTTCAAGCCAACGCGTTAGTATCGCCAGATCACCCACAACTTTGTCCGCTTGAATCTCGGCTTGAAAAAGTTCTTCTTCACCATGAAACTCTTGGTCCTGGCTATCGTGTTTCCATAAAAATTTTTGATTCAAAAAGTTTTCAAGCTCTGAGGCCGTTCCAAGGTCTAACGTTTGTCGAAACTCCGTACGACCCACAAGCTCCCTAGTGAGCGTGTCGACGTAATCTCTCACCGTAGGTCCATTGACGAGCATTGGATTTAAAATCTTCTTCAGTTCTATGTTTTCAATGCGAATGGCTCGGACTCGGGCCAAAAATCGATGCCGAAGGTTTAAAAATTCTACTTGATGGGGCCCGTTAATTGGTAACGGAAACATTTCAAACAACGCAGCATCTTGGCGAATTTCATTGGCACGAAGCAGTTTGCGACAAGTCGTTGGTTCCGCCTCCACCGAGTTGGCCCATGCGGACGCGCTTGCGAAAAACAGCGATACTGCAAAAATGAAAATCCGATTCATAATGCAGGGTTAGTAACACGACGCGGCATATTCTGTCAATAAAGGTCAAGTATAGGGATTGGCCGCTAACTAGTCTTTTTTAAAGCCATATTCGTCTTCAGCTAGACGTCTTAGTTCGTCGGGCAGCTGTTCTTCGGCCATGATCTTAAGCGCATTTCGGACCGGTGAAACCCCGCGGGTGACCTTAAAGGGGTGCTCACTTAAACCGCCGATTTGAATATTTCTAAAACCACCAAGTTCGGCCTCAAGGTTTCCAAGCTCGTGACTGTGGCTGCTGGCAATGGCGAGCAGGCCGCGCCCGTGCAAATACCGCAAAAATGCCGTCTCAGCCGCGATTTTCTGATCGTGGGAAGTGCCAGAGAATAGTTCGTCGGTTAGCACCAACGCGTGGCGTGTGCCATCGAGTGCGTCGATAAGGGCTTTAACTCGGCGAATTTCGTTTCTAAACAAACTGGTGCCGTCGAGCGTGGAGTCGGCCCGTTGCATGGTGCTCAATAACAGCACCGGAGTCAGGCGCGCACTCGTAGCGGGCACGGGCGCCCCCACCTGAGCAAGTACGACAGCCTGTGCGATTTGACGAACGTAAGTGGTTTTACCACCCGCGTTCTCACCAGTTAAAAATAAAACCCGGTCGCCCAAACTCTGATCAGCGGCAAGCACAGCGTGGTTCGGCACCGGCACTTCCGGTTTGCTCAAATCCAGCAGTGCATTGCGCCCATCAATAATGCTCACTTGAGTGGCTACCGGCGCCTGCTCCGAGTCTTCGATAATGTGCGGAAGCGTGTAGGGTTTCTCGGCCGTCGAAGCACTGAGTAACCGCGAAAACGAAAGTAGTGCGTCGACCTCGGCAGTGGCTGACGTTAAGCCCGCTAGCAGATGAATTTTTTCTCGAACAGTGGCCGCAGCCCGCTCGATAGGTAAATTCATGAGAAACAAGTTGTCGACCACCGAACCAGAGGTTGGTTGGTAAAGCACGCTTTCGATTTTCGAGACCAGCTCTTTTACGTCTAGCGGATCTTGTTTTTTGTCGACCATCGCTAGAAACTCGCCGAGCGAACGCAAATAATCGCTTTTTGCGTGAGTCAGTAGCGCTTTGGAAAGCGAGCGAAAAGTGATGGTGAACATGGTGAGGTCGTGAATTTCTTTACGGCGGTGGCGCATGGTGGCCGTGTTCATGGTCGAAGCAGTACCGAACAACATTCGCTGACCTGTTAATTTACCAGCTAGCGCCAGCGCTGGAACCGCGAAACGTTGCACGGCATTGTAAACTTTACGGCGTGGCGTGGGTTCGTCGGTGAACGGTTTTAAAAACGCCAGCGCGTCGCGTTCCATGAGGTCTTTCGGGTCAGTCTTCGTACGCAGCACTTTTTCGTACACCCAACTCGTCATGCGGTCTTCAATCATGTAGTGGCGCTCAAAATTGCGAATCGAAGCAAGCGCGTGCACCACCGCTTCCCGCAACGCCCGGTTTTCGTGCAGTTCGCGCACCCCAGTCTGGGCCGCTATAATCGAAGCTGGGTTAGACCACGGGTTGGCCAGTAGCCAAGCAATGCGACGTTTTCCAAAACTAGTTTCCGCATTCTTACCAAGCGAAACAGCCAAAAGATGCAGGTCAAGTTCGCGGTACTGCGCTGCGGTCATGGGGTTTACTTGGCGGCCGTAATCGTGAATGGGTCCACCATTTTTAAAATGAGCAATTGCAATTTCTCGATTGGAATCGAGCAGACTTTTGCAATTGTAAGCGGCAACCGAAGCTTGGCTAGTGACCAGCAGAATGAATGCAAGAATATGAAACATTTGAATACCCCAGAAAAACGGTCCTACTATAGCGGGGTGTCAAAGTCCAGGAGGTGTGAGGTTGCGCTTGGCTTTAACGGCAGTGCCAGTGGCCAGCATGCGGTAGGCCCGAGTATCGGTGCCGCCCAGGTCCCGGTACCCTTCGATTAACTTTACGGCAAACGAAATGCCGATCACACCGTGAGCCCCTAGTTTGAATGCGCGGCTTGCCAGTTCTCGGGTAAGTTTTTCGGTAACTTGTTCGAATTCGTGGGACTGAGGCGCCTCGGCCACTGAGGCAGGAACAATTTCACTCAAGGTAATAGCAGATAAAATACGGGTGATCGTAAAACCGGCGAAATCGCCGATCGTAGCCGTAAAAACGTCGGCCTCGGAACCCGGTTCATCGCCAAGATCGTGGGCGTCAGTGGTGCGTTTTCGGAAGTGGTCAGGGTCGATAAGTTCGTCGTCGGGAACTTGGCCCTCGACGATTTCGTCGGACAAGGCGATTTCTACGGTATCTACCAGATCGAAAATTTTTTGGCCCAACTGAATGGCGGCGTATTCCGAAATACGAGGGACCATGAGTTTTCCCACTGAAAGCTGAGTTTCGACGTCTTCAAAACGCACGCCGTATTCATCGGACGTCAAGACGCCTTTTATTCGCTCAATTTTTTCGGCGTTAAAGGTGCCTTTTGCGAAAAGAGAAAAAGCCGGGTTGGCTTCGACCGTCGGATGCCCAATGGTCATGCGGCCGGCAAATTCCCCAACCGACTTTAGAGTGGCCTTGGCTGACTGGTCAGCTTCCGGAGAATGCTGAGGTTGGTCGAGGCCAGCCGGTGGCGCATCGAGCGGGGTTTCAGGGGCACTCGCCTGCAACGCCGACAACGCCTGATCACTGGCGGGAGCGGACGCTTCGTTTACCTCTGAAAAAGCTTGGTCCGGTTCGGGCGCAGACCCCAGTTCTATGGGGGACTCGGACTGGGGATCTAAGCCCTCGAGAGGGGCGGCAAACTCGGTTTGAGGTGCAGCGAAATCGCTTATCGTTCCCTCTTTGGGGGGTTCTGTTTTTTTTGTGCTCGGCGCCGCCGTGGCTTCGCGAGTGGTTTCGATTTCGAAACCCTCGTCGATTGCGTGGACTTCAAGATCCGGCAATAAATCTGATTTTTCGTTCTCGTTACTCACGTTGAAATTATTGTACGTCGATCAGGCCAGGGGCTGCAAATTTCTTGAAGATAAGAAATCCGTCGGTATCGATCACTTTCTGATAGGCTGCGGGGTCGAGCGAGGCGGCAACTTTTTCCAGGTTGTTCACCCCCCATTGAGAGCGCCACGGGCTTAGATCGAACACGACATAATCGGTCGTGGGCGGGGTGCCACGGAAAAGGTCCGCCTGGGTCCGAGTGCAAACGTGCGGGTGCACGATCATTTGAGCCGTAACCGAAACGTTAGGTGGAATTTGTTCGAGCACCTTTGAAATAAAGGCATCGCGCTCATCAGGGCGAAACTCGCGCACGGTAAACGCCGGACTACGCCCGAAAAACAGCATAAACAAAAGCACGAGCGTCATGAGCAGCTCAGGCCGACCGGGGTTCAAGCGTCGCGAAAAAAAAGAAACACCGCCGCTGAGCAAAGTTTGCACGCCACTTATCAATACGTAGAATAAAAACGGAATGAGCACGCACTCATAGTGAAAACCGAATTTAAGGTCGAGAGCCGTATTCATGGCAAGACCAGCGCAGGCAATTAAAAAGGGAATCGGCGCGGCCCAAGCAAACGGCACAAATGGCGTGAGCACTTTTAACACGTAACGCAGATTCTCGCGCTGAATCATGCGAGCCCAAACTTCTTCTAAAAGTTGTAGGGGGCGAACAGTCGAGGCTTCCACGATTCCGGCGGCGTCTAATCCGAAACGCTTGGCCAGCATGGTGGGCCCGGCACCTGAAAAATAGGGCGTTACGTAAAGGTTTACTACACTCAACACAATCAACGAAGTCACTGCGAGGCTCACGCCCACCAAAACGTGACGTTGTTTTTTTCGCCCCGCCACCCAGAGACCAAGTAACATCGTAAAAATTCCGGCGTTTTCTTTTATGAACCATGCAGCAACACAAGAAAGCACAAAGAGCGTCATGCGCTGCCGTTCCAACGCTAATAGCGCACCCAAGAAAACTGGAACGAATAAATTGTCTTCGCGTAAATCGAAAATATTAGCCATTCGAAGTGGCTGGTAGATTAAAAACAGAGAACCCAGAACCACGGCCCATTCCCGGGGCACTTTTTTTGCGCGTGCAAGTTTGTACACCAACACCGCAGAAAGCCCCAGCAACGAGGCCTGCGCCAGGAACAGCGAATACGCTTCGCTCCACAAACGGTAAATCGGCGTGAAAAGCGCGAGCAAGGGTGAAAAATGTTCGCCCAGATACGATCCACCAGTTGCGATTGAGGCCCGCAAAAAACCGTGGCGATCAGTGCCCGCAATACTTTGCAGGACGTAACTTAAATCGTAGGCGCTCGCTTGAAACGAATCATAACGCCACGACGATATCCAAAAATGAAAGGCAATGTAGAGACCAATACCAACTGAAAGTAAGGTAATGGGCTGACGCTGAATAAATTGTAGGGTGGCGTTAGCAAACTTAGATTCATTGCTCGAGAGCCACTTGCGCGACATTTGAAAACGCAAAACCCACAGAACCAGAATGGTCCAAGCAAAAGGGTCGATTTGGGCTAACTCAAAATGAAATTGCTCGGAGCGGTGGTAGTAACCCCCGGTGAGCACAAGCAGGCCGACGAACGCGTACAACCCAAACAAAACTCGGTCTAAGACTCTTACGCTCCGTGACACTTTTTATATTTCTTGCCGCTACCGCAAGGGCACGGGTCGTTGCGACCAATCTTGTCACCGTCGGGTGTGGTCGCACGTGGAGTCGCTGAAGTCGCCTGCGCACGAGGAGCCGACCCCTGGGGCCGTGGGGCGTTTTCGGGTTCGCCGCCGTGGCTAAAAACCATGGGCTGTGGCTTCGGAGCCATTTCTTCTAGACTTTCTTCACGCTGAACTTGAATTTCAAAAAGTTTACGTACGACGTCGTAGGAAATCTGGCCGTACATCATTTGAAAATAGTTATAACCTTCTTTTTTGTACTCTAGCAGCGGGTCTTTTTGCCCGTAACCGCGCAAGTTAATGCCCTCGCGCAAGTGGTCCATGGCAAGAAGATGATCTTTCCACAAATGATCCAGCGTAGTGAGAGTGACCATTTTTTCGAGATTGCGCATTACCGGTTGACCAGAACCGTCGTGGGCAACGCCTAGTTGTTTTTCTTTTTCGTCGTAGGCCGCTTCAACTTGTTTTACGATCAGCGCTGAAAGATCACCTGCGCTGAGAATGCGCGGCAAATCGGTTTCGCCAACGGAAACCGGGGCTCGAAACGTGAGTGTGGCGGATTCATTAAGCGCAGCCAAGTCCCAAGCCGGAGAACCTTTTCGGCGGTCCGGAAAAAAATCTTGTGCCACTGCATCGGCGATCTCATCAATCATGCCGAGCACTCGTGGTTTTAAATCGTGACCCGCCAGTACTTCGCGGCGCATGGCGTAGACCACCTTGCGCTGTTGATTCATGACATCGTCGTATTCGAGTAAGTGTTTTCGAATGTCAAAGTTGTGAGCTTCCACTTTTTTCTGAGCGTTCTCGATGGCCTTGGTAATCCACCGGTGTTCGATGGGTACATCTTCTTCCATGTACTTGCCGATGTTTACTGAACCAAAAATACGAAGCAGATCGTCTTCGAGCGAAAGATAAAAACGTGATTCGCCCGGGTCTCCTTGGCGGCCAGCGCGGCCTCGCAACTGGTTGTCGATGCGGCGGCTTTCGTGACGTTCGGTTCCTAAAATAAAAAGTCCGCCAAGCGCCATGACTTCTTCGCGTTCTTTAGCGCACTGAACTTTAAACTGCTCGAGCACTTTTGCGTATTCCTCAGGGCTCGCCGCTGGATCGACTTTTTGTTTAGCTAAAAACTCGGGGTTGCCACCTAATAAAATGTCTGTGCCTCGACCCGCCATGTTGGTGGAGATAGTCACCATTTTCCGGCGGCCCGCTTGGGCTACGATCTCGGCTTCACGCTCGTGTTGTTTGGCGTTAAGGACGTTGTGAGGAACACCGGCGCGTTTGAGCAACGAAGACAGTAGTTCCGATTTCTCAATGGAAATCGTACCGACCAACACAGGCTGGCCCTTCTCGTGCAGTGTTTTGAGTTCATTGACCACTGCATTGTATTTGCTCTGGATAGACTTATAGATCACATCAGCGTGATCTTTACGAACCATCGGCCGATTCGTTGGTACGACGACCACGTCGAGGTTATAGATTTTTTTGAATTCCGCTGCTTCGGTGTCGGCAGTACCCGTCATGCCCGAGAGTTTGGAGTACATGCGGAAATAGTTTTGGTAGGTGATCGTCGCGAGAGTTTGATTTTCGTTTTCGATCTCGACGTCTTCTTTTGCCTCAACCGCTTGGTGCAACCCATCGCTCCAGCGACGACCCGCCATGAGACGGCCGGTGAATTCATCGACAATAATAATTTCACCGTCTTTGACCACATAGTCGACGTCGCGTTTGAAAATGACGTGTGCTTTAAGGGCTTGATTCACGTGGTGCACGAGCTCAATGTTGTGAGGTTCGTACAGGTTGTTCACACCCAAGTATTTTTCGATTTTTTCTACACCCGAGTCTGTGAGCGCAACACTCTTTGATTTTTCTTCAACCGTGTAATCACTTTTGTCGAGTTTGGGAATAATGCGGTTGATGGCGTAATACTTGTCGGTCGAGTCGTCGGTCGGACCACTGATAATGAGCGGCGTTCGGGCTTCGTCGATAAATATGGAATCCACTTCGTCGACGATCGCATAATTGAGTTCTCGTTGAACGTAGTCGTCTAGCGAAAACTTCATGTTGTCGCGCAGGTAATCGAAGCCGAACTCAGAGTTGGTGCCGTAAGTAATGTCGCAGCGATAATTCTTTTTGCGTTCCAGATCGCCTACGCCATGCACGACCACTCCGACTGTGAGGCCTAAGAAATTATGCAGACGCCCCATCCATTCGGAGTCGCGGCGCGCGAGATAGTCGTTCACCGTTACGATGTGCACGCCCTTGCCTGAGAGCGCGTTGAGATAAGACGGCAACGTTGAAACCAGGGTTTTACCTTCACCCGTTCGCATTTCGGCAATCTTGCCTCGATGTAGAACTGTGCCGCCAATCATTTGAACGTCGTAATGGCGTTGGCCTAAGACGCGCCAACCAGCTTCGCGAACTACCGCGAATGCCTCGGGTAAGAGGGCGTCGAGTGTTTCACCACGAGAAACACGCTCTTTAAATTCTGCGGTTTTTGCCTTGAGCTGGTCGTTTGAGAGCGCTTTGGTAGCGGCTTCGAGGCTATTGATCTTCGAGACGAGCGGAGTGATGAGCGCGAGTTCGCGTTCGTTTTGGGTGCCGAATAACTTTTTCGCAATGACGTTTAACATGCCGTATATAAAAGGGGTAACACACCCATTTAGAGACGACAAGAAAACGCTTTAGCGACAATACGGAACGTTAATAGTGGGGGTCCCGTGGGATTTCTGCCAGTTGCTTAGCGGAAATCTCGCGAACCGAGGAGCTACTATCGAGCCCCATGACGAGTTCCTGAATTGAGGCGGCCGGACCAGTAATGATGATGTCGGTCCATTCCACTCCGGCGTAGGAGCTCTGTTGGCCTCTGTTGTGGATTTTGAGTCCCAGCGACGCCGCCTGTTCATAAAACGCGGTCGAAGCGATGCGTTCAGTGGAGCCAAGGCTCACTGAAACGGCAGTGGTCTTTCGTTGAAGTTTGCCTTTATTCCAAAAACCATCACTGGCGCGAATTTCACCCTGAAGTTCTACGTAGCGAACGAGCGGGTCTTTTAAAAATTCTTGGGTCTCGCGGCGAGAACCGCTAAAGAGCACCCACTCAGTACCGTCGATCGTATTGGGGTGTTTTTCGTGTTCTCGAGACTCAACAATATAAGTAACAGTAGCTGTTCCAAAACCTTGGAGCCAGTCGCGCGATAGAGGGGACTCTTTAGAAGACACAACCTGAGCGCGCAACACGACGAAGTCACTACCACTCTCGGAGAGCAGAGCATTGGCCCGCTTCGAGATAACCAGCCCCTCACGCTTAGGCAGCGCTATGGCGGAGGCGGATTTGTCGACTAGAATGACCGGAAGGTGAGCGATGCGTTGAGCGACGCGTGCTCGAATGGGGGCGTCCCCCGCAATGGTCACGTTGATCGTGATCACTGAGTTTAAATGAGGGCTTACGCTTTGCTGTTCAACTCTTGCCAATGCGGCCTGGTGGCCCAGCGCTCGGGTGACAACGCTTGAATTCCATTCAAAACCCACCCAGCGCACACCGCTCCCGGCTTCTTCGAGCAGTTTGCGTAGTCGTTCTGGCGTAGCGGCTACTCGAATTCGATAAATAGAATTTGGCGACGCTTCGCCGCGCACGGTGTCACTCTCGATCACCGGTACACCGTTGAACATGGCCAGCAATTCAATAGGAGTTCCGCCCAGACTATAAAGGATATCAAAAACGTGAAGGCGCGGGATTTTGGAGCGGTTGAGTTCTGCGATCACTTCGCTATCTACCGGGGCAAGGCCTCGTAGCACATTGCCGCAACCACTTCCGTTGCGCGAGTCTACGACCTGAATATTCACGGCACCGAGCGCCGAATGGGAAAGTAGCAGGACTCCGAACAGGAAATTCGTAAAAAATCGAATCATGAAACCACCCCTTTTGACGCGATGGGTATATAATATTTAATGAATTTGATCAAGTTTGGGTGGAATTCAGAGAATAGTTAACGCGACCGGCAAATCGCCGGGTGGTCGAGAATGTACCAGCAGGGGTCAACCGGCATGCCGCCGGCGTGAACTTCATAGTGGCAGTGGGGCCCGGTGGAATGGCCGGTGCTGCCGACGTTGGCGATGCGCTGACCTCGTTTGACGCGGTCACCAACTTTGACTGTGGTTTTCGAGTTGTGAGCAAACCGCGTTTCGATTCCGTTGCCGTGATCTAAAATGACGAGTTTACCGTAGGCCGGTTTAACTCCTGAAAAAACCACTAGACCGTCGGCAGGGGCAATGATGTCGGCTCCGTAGCGATTGGCAATGTCGATTCCTTCGTGCATTTTGCGGCGGCCGTCGATGGGCGAGATGCGAACTCCGTACTCCGAGGTTACGTAGCCGAGCGTGGGCAGGCGAGTGGGAGTGCTGGCAAGTAAGGTTCGTTTTTCGCCGAGCTTTTCTAAAATAAACTGAGTCTCTTGTTCGGTTTCGAGAGCAAACGAATTGACGGCATCGTAGGCCAGATCGAGTTTCTCGAACTCGCTTTGAACATAAAGGCTAGCCTCAGTGTCACTCAAAGCCATGGTGATTTCTTGAGCCCCCGACATTAATGAGGCTAAAAGATTTTTTCGCTCAGATCGGCGATCATCGTAGCGTGGGACCGATTCTTGCGCGTACATGGGATCGATAATTTTGTCGGCCAGTGGATTGAGAGTGTCTTCGAGATCGGTGTCTGCTTCGATGGGAGAACCTAAGTGGTTCCCCGGGCGGGTAGGAATGCGTTGAGTCACATTGGGAGGTGCAGGACCCGGTGCCTGACTGTGAGGAGCTGACGGGGCAAACGGTGGCAACGCGGGTTGCGACGGAAGCGTCGGCATCGACTCCGGAATGCTTGGCGACATCGGCGAGTCTTCGATGTTGGTAATGATTCGAAGTTTGGTGGCAAACGTTTTTACGCGGTCCAGAGTGTTTTCGATAGTGAACATTTTGTTTTTAAAAACTTGAACCGATTGCCGAAGTTGGCGGTTTTCGACTTTAAGTTTTTTATTTTCGCTAATTTGATTCATGACGTTGGCGTAGTCGAGCACCATGACAACGGCCAAGACCGCCGCAAATGCGATCGCGATGATCATTCCGTGAAAGACATAGTGCGGAATAATGATCTTGCGAACTTTCTGAGTTTTTTCGGGCACCACCATGATGGTAAAAAATTTATTCGCTGCCATCGTTTTGTTTTACTCGTGTAATTGAATGACGACGGCGGTAACATTGTCATCGCCGCCTTGTAGGTTTGCTTTTTCGATCAGCTCTTTGGCGGCTTTTTCCACCGAGTTTTGGCTGAAAACACGTTTTTCGACCACTTCGCGAATAATTGAGTCCGAAATCATGCCGCTCAGTCCGTCGCTACATACGACGAAAACATCACCCGGGTGGGGGTCGATTTCGTAGAGATCGACATCGACCTCGGGCTCGAAGCCTACTGATCGCGTAATAACGTTTTTGTTTTGGTCGCTCTTCATTTGTTCGCGGGTAATTAAGCCCGCGCGCAATTTTTCTTGCACAAGTGAGTGGTCGCGCGTGATTTGCCAAATGCGATTTGGGTGCACCAAATAACTTCTGCTGTCGCCCACGTGTGCGATAAAAAGCTTTCCACCGTGAAAAAGTAGGGCGGTGGCTGTGGTGCCCATTCCGGCTAGATCCACTTCGGTCTGCCCCTTTTTTTGAATGGCTTGGTTTGCGTGCTCGAGCGCTTGAGTGAGCGTCGCCCGGGCATCGGCGATGCCGCCGTTTTTAGAAACGTGGTCGCGCAAAAAGTCGATAATAGTGGTGACCGCCATGAGTGAGGCAATTTGGCCACCCTTGTGGCCCCCCATGCCGTCGGCAACAATAAAAAGTCCGAGCTCGGGGGCGAGCATGAAGCTGTCCTGGTTTTGGTTGCGCTTCATTCCGACGTGAGAAAGTCCTGCTGCTTTGAGTTGCATCATAGCTGGTGGTTCCATAGTAAACCGCGAAGTCGGAGGCGTAAACTTTAAACATTGTGAAGGTTTAGGATCCGCCAATGTTTAGCTCAGACACCATAAAACTAGACGCTCCCGTGGTGCCCCAAAAACGGTGATCGTTACCTACTGCAGTTACTTTTGATAAAAGGTCTGTCAAGTTGCCAGCAATGGCGAACCCCTTCACCGGTTTGGTGATTTGGCCGTTTTCTATAAGAAGGCCACTAGCACCCACCGAAAACTCACCGGTTACCGGATTTGCGGTGTGAAGGCCCATGACTTCGGTGATCACGACGCCGTTGTGCGCCTGTTTAAGAAGCGCTTCGAAACTATGAGGACCTTTTTCCAAATACAAATTCGTGGTTCCGATCGAAGGAGGTGTTTTAATGCCACGAGAACAATTGCCGGTGGCCTTGATTTTCATTTTGCGAGCGTAATACTGATCCGCCAAAATGGATTCTACGACCCCTGCCTTCAACAGAGTGGTGCGTGACTGCGGCATGCCCTCTCCGTCGAACGCACCGGTGGCTAGGCCCCCGGGTAATAGTCCGTCATCATATATATTTAGTTCTTTTGAAAAAACTTGTTGGCCGATTTTATTGAGCGATAAGAGCGAAAAATTCTTGTCGATATTTTCTGCGGAAAAAGAACCAGAGAGAAAACCAATGAGCTCGGCCACCACCGAATTGCGAAATATTGCCGGACACTTTCGAGTGGGGGCCGGAGTGGCATGCAGTAGCTCGAGCGCGTTGCGGCCACCCATTTCGCCAACCCAGGTGGCCTTGAGGTTTTTGCTGAGTGGGGAGGAAATCGATTCATAGCCGGTTTCCGCAGATTGGCCGTCTTCCGCCACGCAGAGTATTTCGGTCGAAAAAGTTGTACCGTGATGGCTTAAGCGTGTTCCATCAGTGTCGACAATGACGATTTCACCGATTGATTCATCGTACCCAGCTTTTCGTACCCGCGTGATGCGTTGATCGACCGATCGCGCGGCGCGTTCAACTTCTCGGGCGAGTTCAATTTTTTCTTCAATATTACGTTCGATCCCCTGGAGATCATAGACATCGTGGCCGCTTTTTGAGTCGATCGTGGTGTATTTTTGATCGCGAAAGGTGACGAGACTGAGGAGCGGGTCCTGGGGCATGAGAGCTGCGATATCGATGGCCGTGCGTAGTGCGACGTTCACGGCGTTTTCACTTAAGTCGAAGGTGTAGGAAAACCCCATTCGTTGGTCTTTTAGTACGCGAAACGCCATGCCCTGGTCGGTTGCGCGGGAAAGATGATCTACTTTTCCACCCTGCACTTCAATGCCGAGTTGCGAGCTGCGTTGAAAAAGAATCTCAAACGCGTCAATAGTGCCTTTGGTTTTAAATTGGTGGAGTTTATCGAACGCCATATTCAGAGTTTGCATATGCAAGGCAGCGTAACTTTACATTCGCACTGATGTAAAGATAGAATGGAGTCGGGATCATAGGGGGACACCATGGCACGTGAATTCGACATCGTGAGTTTAGTCGGCAAACATCAATCGACTGAAAACTACAAAGAGTTTCACTGGGAAGGTTCATTTCAAGAGTACGTAGATCTCGTGAAAAAGAATCCGCTCATCACGCGCAATTCGTTTCAACGAATGTACGACATGATTTTATCGTATGGCGTTGAAAGTTACGTCGATTTCAAAAAGAACGTCGCGCGGTATAAGTTCTTCACGGACCCTATCGATAACGGAAAAGACGCCATATACGGCCTCGATATTCCGCTCATGAAGCTTGTTCATTTTTTTAAGAGCGCGGCTTACAACTACGGCACCGAAAAACGAGTGCTGCTGTTGCACGGGCCGGTGGGCAGTTCGAAGTCCACCATTGCGCGCCTATTGAAAAAAGGATTGGAGCGCTATTCGCGCACCGACGAGGGTAAACTATACACCTTTAAATGGGTCGATCCTGAAAGAAAAGTTCAACACATTATTGGCAACGTTGTTGAATATCCCGATCCTATGCACGACGAGCCCTTAAAACTTTTGCCAGATGAAGCGCGCGAAGCTGTGCTTGACGAGCTAAATCGCGGCAACAAGGGCCCTTATCGCGTGAATATTTTGGGCGGTCTGTGCCCGCCGAGTCGTTTGATTTATCGCGAGCTCATGAAACATTACAACGGTGACTGGGCTTCGGTGATGAAACACGTGCGCGTGACTCGTTTGATACTGAGTGAGCGTGACCGCATAGGCATTGGTACATTTCAGCCGAAAGACGAAAAAAACCAGGACAGTACCGAACTTACTGGCGACGTGAACTATCGAAAAATTGCTGAATACGGTTCGGACTCTGATCCGCGCGCGTTTAATTTCGACGGTGAATTCAATGTGGCCAATCGCGGTGTGGTGGAGTTTATCGAGGTCTTGAAGCTTGATGTGGCGTTTTTGTACGATCTTTTGGGCGCCTCTCAAGAGCACAAGATCAAACCGAAAAAATTTCCACAGACCGATATAGATGAAGTGATCATTGGTCACACCAATGAACCTGAGTTTAAGAAACTTCAGAATAATGAATTTATGGAAGCACTTCGTGACCGAACCGTGAAGATCGACGTGCCGTATATTACGCGTTTAAAAGACGAAACGCGTATTTACGAAAAGGATTTTAACGCCAACCGCATTCGTGGAAAACACATTGCCCCTCATACTATTGAAATGGCGGGGATGTGGGCTATTCTCACGCGGCTTGAGACTCCGAAAAAAGCCAATCTCACGCTCATGCAAAAACTAAAACTCTACGACGGAAAAACTCTTGCCGGTTATACCGAAGACAACGTCAAGGAGTTGCGTAAGGAAGCGGTTCGAGAAGGTCTAGAAGGTATTAGCCCGCGCTATATTCAAGACAAAATCTCAAACGCGCTAGTGAATGACAAAAACGGCGACATTGGCTGCGTGAACCCTTTCATGGTGCTCAACGAACTCGACGGAGGATTAAAACACCACGCGTTGATTTCGAACGATGAAAAACGTCGGGAGTACAAAGAAATGCTCTCGATGGTGAAGCAAGAGTACGAAGACATCGTGAAAAATGAAGTTCAACGTGCAATTTCGGCCGACGAGGACGCCATTGCTAAGTTGTGCGGCAACTACATTGATAACGTAAAAGCCTACACTCAACGTGAAAAGGTAAAGAATAAATACACCGGTCAAGACGAAGAACCAGATGAAAGGCTCATGCGGTCGATCGAAGAGAAGATCGACATTCCGGAGTCTCGTAAAGATGATTTTCGCCGCGAGATTATGAATTACATCGGCGCACTAGCGATTGAAGGCCGGCAGTTCGATTACAAAACCAACGAACGTTTGCACAAGGCGCTTGAACTTAAATTGTTCGAGGACCAAAAGGATTCGATCAAACTAACGAGCCTGGTTTCAAATGTCGTCGACCGCGCCACTCAAGAAAAAATCGACGTCGTGAAGAGCCGCATGATCAAGAATTACGGTTATTGCGAAATCTGCTCGACTGACGTGCTCAACTACGTTGCTTCAATCTTCGCGCGCGGAGACGTTAAGAAGCGCACCTAAAGCGAAGCTTATGCGGCGTAGCTTTAGAACACTGTTAGCGTGTGTGACCTCAGTGTTTGTGGGGTCGCACGCGATCGCGCAGGATTTTTCCGACGACGAATGGAAAGTCCAGTATAGCAAAGCCGAGAACCTGGCCCACGAAATCGAATACACCTATCGTGGGTTAAAACGCATTAAAGACGACGATAAATTTTTTGAACGCTGGACCGAAGAGTTTGAGAAAGCGTTTGAGAAAAATAAGTCTTCGCATGTTGATGCGCTTTTGAAGCTTCTAAAAAAACGAAAACTTGTATTTCAGATCGATAAATATTTGTTTGAGGCAGTCGGTAAAGGTCACAAAGACCTGACTTCGGTTCTGCTTAAGAACGGGGCCGATTGCGACGCTCGCTTTGGAACAAACAGTAGAACCTCTTTAATGGCAGCAGCCGCCGCGGGTAATGAGCAAGTGGTGCGCGTGTTGTTGAAGTCGGGCAAATGCAATGTTTCAATGGTTGGGCTTAACGACGAATCAAATATTACGGCTTTCGGTTTAGCGGTTAAGGCTCATAATGGCTTTGTCTTAAAAGAGTTTGCGCGGGCCGACGTACCACTTAAATACGCAGTGGTGGGTAAGAAAAATCCAATCGACTGGATTCTAGCCAACAGTCCGGTTGGGAGTTCTGATCGGACTATTTTTTTGATTAAATCAATTTTTAACGAAGACGTCGAAAAAATTCGAAATTTCCGAAACGATATTGGCCGCACGTTGTTGCACCTCGCAGTTGAATGGCAAAGTGCCGAGCTATTAGAGTTCGCTTTTGCCAATGGAGTATGGGCTCACTCGCGGGATGCTTCAGGGTTAACCGCTTTCGAGTTAGCGCTGCGAATGAATGAGTTTGATTTGGCGGACCAGTTGATTGCGCGCGATCCAACACTAATAAATCGGCGCGATGCTTGGGGGCGCAGTGTTTTAGCCACCGCCATCGAACTAGGCGACGACAAAATGCTGGATTGGGTTTTAAAACACCGGCCCGACCCCACGCTGAGGAGTTTGCCCCAGTCGATCGAGACGCTAGAAACTAGCTTGGGGAAAAAGAATGAAAAAAGGGAATATAATCTTGAGAACGCAGGAGTCACCCCGCTTGAGTTAAGTAGATTATTGCTGGATCTGAAAAAACAGAGTGACCCTCAAATCGTACGAACCTGGAAAAAAATCGAAAAAGCCCTGATAGCCTATGAGCAACAAATCAAGGAGGAGTCGGAACAAAAAGGTACCCCGATCGCTTTTAGCTACCCAAAAGATGGACATGCAGTAAGTTTCGCGACTTTGGCCAAGGCCTACGAACTATATAAAAGTGGAAAAAAAGCGGCGGCAATAAAGCTGCTTGGTGGTTCCAAACTGGCGAAAAATGCAATGAACAATGGCAAGGTCCCATGGACCCTCTTAGATTTAGCGATTCTCGATCGCAATGTGAGTCTTGTAAAACAATTAAAAAAAGCAGGATTTAGTACTTCGATCGCTGATTCACGCCCTTATAATCCGCGAGACTTTATGGGGCTTGGGGTTTCTCACGAGCTTGAAAAATTAATTCAAAGTTGGGGCTATGATGGCCCTAAAAATTCGGGCCGCCAACGTTTAAGGGTTTTGAAAAATACGTTCTATGATCTGTTAAATGCGGGTGACCCGTCGGTCGAGTGGTTGCTTGCGAGGAAATCGAATACGGACTTCGCTAATGCAACAGTACTTGCGGGCATTGCTTTACCGAATGGAAAATGGATTGAACGCGGAATAAAGGCTGGCGTGGATTTTACGTTAGTCGAAGACGAAGATTTACCGAGTCCTTACGAATTGGAAGGCATCGGGGTTTGTTTTAAAGATAAAAGTAATTGTGATCCACGCACCGAGAACGTAGTAGTCCGCGCCATTGTCGACGATCCGATGGCTTCGGATTTAGCCATTCGCCCCCGATACGAATGGTTCCCGCCGCTTAATCCAGAACAAACTGCTCGGGCCTGCCAACGACTATGGAATCAACTCACGAACGGGTCGTTTGACGGCCTGGCCAATTGGCTCCTCAGCAATCGCATTAAACTGCCGAGCTGCGCAGATCAAAAACTAGCCGACCGAGTCGTTGACGAATTGATCGTAAAGTTCAAAAAAAATCTATATGGAGGTTCGTTTCAATTCGATCATCTAGAAGAACTTTTGCGCGGACTGACTATGTTAGAACAGCTAGGGGCAAACTACGACCGTGACGTGGGTTTGGGCTCAGATGGTTTATTGGAATACTTTGGTGATTGCTCACGGAATCTTACTTCTAAAAATGAAAAAACTTTTCCCTCCGACTGTGGTTATCGCGAGAAGAACGAAAAAAATGCGACGTTCAATTTAATGTTTAAGTCAGCATATCGAGACTTGGTACGCGCTCATTGGAGGCAGGTTCAGCATCGGCGAAGCACGCGTGATTGTGCGGTCGTCGAACAAAAAATTGAAAAAGAGTTTCAAAAGAATCGAACGGGGGTTCAAAAATTTCTCACTGAACTGTTTAAACCAATATTCGTTTCCCGCAAAGCAAGTCTTGCCGAGGATCGCAAGAGACTCAAGGCCATGGCCAAAAGTAAGAGTGAAAAAGAATGTCGCGCGGAGGCTTTAAAGTTCATTGGTGAATGGCCCCAAGAACTAAAAGAAACGATGATGTTTAAGGTGTGTCAGCCAAATTTGCGAAAAATTTACCGGAGCCACCCTAGTTCAGCGATGAAAGCGTTTCAAAAAAGAGTAGGCACTAATTTCGAGTCGGCGACCAATTATTTATGCGCGAATGCCCAGTCCAATTGGTGGCAATTTGAGAACGTAGCCGAAAGCATAGTTGAGGACCTTCACACCATCATAACTTTCGAACCTTCGAATGATGACGGGTTCGATTTCTTTTCAGAAGGCAGCGATAGCTGTTCAGAGAAAAGCGAGAGTTACCGAAAGACTGACGCGCGCGTAGAGTACAATCTTCATCTGGGGGTTAACTTTGAGTACGAGGTGAGTTCCCACGACCAGAGCGAACCAAAATCGGTAGATCGCCAATTTGAAGAGCAGTTAAAACAAAACCTTAGTGCGCTGCATCTCGATTCACTGGCTCGCTACAAGGCGCGTTGGTACCCCCATTGCGTGAAGGCTGGGCAACCCGCGCGCCTTGCCCCTATTGAATCTGACTCGCGCGCAGCGCCGTAAAAATGTGAGTGGGTCTTGTGAATCTAGCGCTTCCTAACGCAAGTACGCGTGGACCTTTGCTTTTTTTAAATCGAATCGTTAGAATTCAAGTCGGGGGATCTGCATGATCTATTCGATCAAACGCGACCACGCTCGGTTTCGCAATATCGTCAAAGGTAAGATCAAACAGGATCTTAAAAAGTACATTTCGCATGGCGAAATGATCGGTCGTAAAGGCAAGGACATGGTTACCATTCCTCTGCCCCAAATAGACATTCCGCATTTTCGCTACGGCGATAAAGAGGCTGGTGGTGTGGGGCAGGGCGATGGCAAACCGGGCGACGCAATCGGGCAAGGCGAGCCCCAAGAAGGCGACGGAGAAGGAAAAGCCGGCCAGAATGCTGGAGAACACAGTCTAGAAGTAGATGTGTCGATTCAAGAACTCGCAGAAATTCTGGGCGAAGAATTGCAGCTTCCAAAAATTGAACCCCGCGGGCACAAAACGGTAAAAGTGGTCAAAGACAAATACACCGGCATTGCACGGGTTGGCCCCGACAGCTTGCGCCATTTCAAACGGTCCTTCAAAGAAGCGCTCAAACGGCAGATCTCATTGGGCCAGTACGATTCGAAGTCTCCGGTGATTGTGCCCATTCGAAGAGATCTACGATATCGCAGCTGGCGCTCGGTCGTTGAACACGAAAATAACGCAGTGATTATTTACATGATGGACGTGTCGGGATCGATGGGCGACGAACAAAAAGAGATCGTGCGAACCGAGGCGTTTTGGATCGATACATGGCTACGCAGTCAGTATCACGACATCGAAACGCGTTATATTATCCACGACGCTACCGCCAAAGAAGTGGACGAAGACACATTTTACAAGACTCGTGAAAGTGGCGGCACCCTGATTTCTAGCGCCTACAAACTTTGTCAAAAAATGATTGAAACAGATTACGCCCCGAGTGAGTGGAACATTTATCCGTTTCATTTCTCAGACGGTGACAATTGGTCGGGTGAAGATACGAAAGTATGCATGGATCTTTTGAATAACGACATCCTGCCGCGGGTGAACGTGTTTTGTTACGGCCAAGTGGAAAGTCGTTACGGCAGCGGGCAGTTTTTTAAAGACCTGCGTGAAGAGTTTGAAGAGTCTGACGACCGAGTGATACTTTCCAAAATTGAAAATAAAGAAGGCATCATTCAAAGCATTAAAGAATTTTTAGGGAAGGGAAAATAACCACATGGGTTTACCTCTCGAACTTGCTAAATTGCGTGACGAAATTCGGGGATATGCGGTTTCCTACGGTCTCGATTTTTTTGAGACGGTTTTCGAATTGCTGGAGCACGACCAACTCAACGCAGTGGCGGCACTCGGTGGGTTTCCTGTGCGCTATCCTCACTGGCGTTTCGGAATGGAATACGACCAACTTTCTAAAACCTATACCTATGGGTTGCAGAAAATATATGAACTCGTAATCAATAACGACCCCTCCTACGCCTATTTAATGAAATCGAACGCGATGATCGATCAGAAGTTGGTCATGGCGCATGTCTACGGGCATGTCGATTTTTTTAAAAACAATACGTGGTTTTCTAAAACTAATCGCAAAATGATCGACACCATGGCCAATAATGCCGCGCGAATCCGGGAGTTTATGGATCGACATGGCGTTGACCGGGTGGAAAATTTTATTGATCGCTGTCTTTCGTTGGAGAATTTGATTGATCCGTTTTTGCCTTTCACGCCCAAGCCCAACGCTAAAAATAAAGAAGACAACGATGACTCGGGAAATATTCCTGGCCGCATCAAAGTCCAGCGCGGATACATGGATACGTTTATTAATCCGCCAGATTTTATCGAAGATCAAAAACGAAAACTTGCGCAGCAGGAAGTAAAATCAAAACGTAATCCAAGTGAACCCCAAAAAGACGTTCTAGCCTTTCTGCTCGATAACGCACCTCTAGAAACTTGGGAGCACGATGTGCTCGCCATGATTCGGGATGAAGCGTATTATTATGCTCCTCAGTGGCAAACAAAGATATTAAATGAAGGTTGGGCTTCGTTTTGGCATTCAAGAATACTTACCGAAAAAGCGCTACGTGATTCGGAAGTTATTGATTACGCTGACCATCATTCCGGTACCATGGCCATGCAACCAGGTCGTATTAATCCGTACAAGATTGGTATTGAGTTGCTGCGCGACGTAGAAGATCGATGGAATCGTGGGAAGTTCGGTAAAGACTACGAACAGTGCGACGATATCGTAGCTAAGCGCCAGTGGGACAAGAAGCTTGGACTAGGTAAAGAAAAGATCTTCGAAGTACGGCGCGTTTGTAATGACGTGACATTTATCGACGAGTACTTAACGCCCGAGTTTTGTGAGCGCTTCAAATTGTATACCTATCAATTCAATCGCCGCACCAATCAGTATGAAATAGCTGATCGCGATTTTAAGAAGATAAAAGAAAAAACCCTCTTCGGTTTGACCAATATGGGCCAGCCCTTCATTTACGTTGCCGATGGTAACTACTTGAATAAAGGAGAACTGCTCATGCTGCACAAACACATGGGCGTTGATTTGGATTCGCGGTATACTCGCGAGACCATGCGCAATCTTTCCGAAGTGTGGCGCCGGCCGGTGAATTTAGAAACTGAAGTTGATGGTCAACGCAAATTGTTCATGTATTCCAACGGTGAATTTAGCGAAAAATTTCTCTGAGATTTTGCGCTAGAACCAGAGTTTAAGGGCTCCAAGTGCGAGTAAAGCCGAGTACGAATCGTCGGCCATGACCCGCAAATACGCGCCTTCGGCGCCAATGCTGAGCCCGGAGCCAAGCTTCAAATCAAAACCAATCGATGGTCCAATGGCGAGATCGGTTGAAGAGGCTCCAACCGAAACTCCAAGTACTCGCGCTTTGCCTTCAACCTTACTTAAACCACCTTTAATTCCAATTCGAGTTACTCCCATCGGATCAAGGTGAAGGGAAAAATCTCCGCCATAAAACGCTAGTTTGGTTTCTGCGGTCACTGGTCCGACCGATGCGGTTTTTGTATTGGAAACTAAATAAAATGCGCCGAGCGAGTACGAACGAGTGGGCATGACCCCTACGGTAGCACCGTATACGGTGAATTGGCTGGAGTTAGCTTTGACGATCCCGCCTTGGCCGCCCAGCCAGAGACCGGCGCCTTCGGCGCGAGAACCAAAAACGGTTAATGCGAGTAGAGCCACGGCAGATAAATATTTGTAAGACATAGTTCTCCTTATCTTCTGGTGCTTGCCCGTACCTTATCTCATCTTGCGCGTTTTTTAACTCGGCAAATGTTTCCGGTGTTTTAATGGTCCCAGTGAATCGGCGGACAGAACCACTGCTGGTCATAGGGCAGCGGAAGCGCCAGAAAGGTTGCGTGGAGACTGAATCCGCGGTTTTTACTGGTGCGCTTGGGGCTGCGCCATCGACTAGGTTTTAATTGATTTTTAAGCAAATGGAATCGGTGCAATTCCTCGTGCGGTAGTCCCCGAATTTTTACAGTCGCCGAGCGAGTAGCTTTGGACTGGGGTTCCCCGTAGATCGGATCGCCCGCAACCGGAACGCCTAAATGGGCCATAGTTGCGCGAATTTGGTGGGTGACTCCGGTGTGAATTTGAAGAAGTACAAGAGTGTGATCATTTTCGTGAGCAATCGGATAGATGCTAGTCGAGGTGGTCCATCCGTCTTTCGAACTAGCTCTCGCCACTCGCATGCGTTTTTTTGATTTAGGATCGTGTTCAAGTTTAAGTTCTACTGTGCCAGCAGTTACAATTGTTCCGCGCAACCATGCGGTGTAAATTTTGGTAACCGATCGAGCGGCCCAAAGTGTTTGTAACTGTTTAAACGCCGACTTGGTGCGCGCGCATACGATGAGTCCGGAGGTGCCTTCGTCTAATCTGTGGACAAGTAAGCCTTCAAGGGGCCGTCCGATGCGCCCTTCTTCGGCACATTCGGGATAGCGAGCCACTAAAGCGTTGAGAAGTGTGTCGGTTTCGGAAGTCCGTATCGGGTGCGAGTGTTGACCGGCCGTTTTGTTAACAACCACGTAGTCGCTGCACTCGTAAATTACATCACAGTCGATTTTAGGGTTGGGTTTTATTTTTTGGCCTTCGGCAGCGATGTACAAATCGTCGCCCCGAAGCACGTCGACTCGGTCCTTCGGGCGAACGAGAGTCAGACGATCCGCAATGCGCCCATTCACCAAAACGAACTTCTCACGCAACTTGCGTTTTAAAATGGCTCTGGGTTGCAGTCCGCAGTGGTCGCGTAAGAACTTTTCTACTTCAATGGTTTTGGATGAGTCACTGACAAACGACCAGTTCTTGTATTCCTTCACGGTTTTGCAACCTTCGGTGCCAAGTAAAAAAGATTACCCTCGTGGCGAATGACTCCCGCGTGGCGGGCAGCATCTTTTCCCGAACCCCAAAATAAATCGAGCCGCGCGGGCCCAGTGATGGCTCCTCCGGTGTCGTGGTCTACTACTAGTCTCGAAAAAGCTTCAAAGCGCTCCGGAAAAACAGCTTGGTCGTCTTGAAATATTGGTTTCTGGCCGCGGAGAAAAGCTAGTGCTCCTTTAGGAAACAATTTTGCGTCTACCGCAACGGATCGGCCAGCCACCGCTGGTACTCCAATCGTAGTTAGTGCAGGTTTATCGCTAATTACGAAAAATATATAGCTAGGGTTCAGCGCCAAAGTTTCGTGCAATTCTTTTTCTGGCAGAGACCTCAGGTGGGCTTCAATGGCTTGAATCGACATTTTTTCGGGCGGAATATGAGCTTTAAGAAATTTGCCGAGTGCTTCGTATTTGTGACCATTACGTTCTGCGTAATTAATGCGCACCTGTTTGCCGCTGGGTAATACGACGGTGGCGGAACCCTGAATTTGGGCAATGAACGAATCAATCGGATCTACCCAAAGAAGTTCCAATTTTTTCTTAGCAAGAGCCATGTCGATGTCAATTTCGCGCCTTGAATAGTACGGAACTACTTTGCCGTTTTCTACCCGAGCTCGATACTTACGAGGGGGGGCGAGCCCTTCGTCGAAGGCCGCTACGTCTAGCTCTAAAAGATCGGCGGGACGAGAATAAATAGGCTGCGAAAATCGTTTGGTACGTCGAAGGCTGCCTTCAATTACGGGTTCAAAATAAGAGGTCATGAAGATTTGGGAGGGCGCACGATCTCCGTAAACCTGATAGAAGTCGAAATTTTCAATTACATATTTGTAAACCGTTTGTTCAGAAAGATTGGCGTCCGCGGCGTTTTGAAGAAACGTAGAAAAATTATTTAAGGCCTCGGCGTAATGTTGTGCCGAAATCTCACGATCGCCAAACATCAATGTGGCATCGGGCCGCGATTTTAGAACTTGAATACTTGATTCGAGAGCCCGAGGCAGGCTCTTGTAGTTTAAGTCGTCGGCAAAATCTTCGGGCGAAGGTGGCGCAGTTTTTTCCAGTGCCAAAATTCTTGGATCACTAAACTCGCGCACTGCTTTGTCGAAGGGTTTATGTCCACAGGCGGAGCATATTAGAGCGACCGCAAGAATGAATAGTTGCGAATTAAAATAAGAGGGAAGGTTCATTCCCTTACAGGTTCATCCATCGCTTGTTTGTACGCAACAAAAAATAAGACTAGTCGGGAATCAACGGTCTCCTGTATCTTGGGAGTAAAACGCTCTATCGACCATCTCTCGCGGATGATGCCGTCATCGACGCGACGTATAGTAAAAGATTCGTTTCCGTTTTGGAGCGTAAAATCAACCTGGTCACTTGATCGCGGTATTTTTTTTGAGGCGGCGACCAACGAACCATCGCTCGCCCGAATTTCGTAACGAACGAGTGAAGAGGAATTACCTTTGACGGGTAGTTCCAATACGCGACCGAGAACCAGATCGTCGTTGACCTGCACCGCGATTTCGTAACCGCCGTTGGAACCGGGAATTCCCCTAACGGTAGCCTCCGAAAGAAATCGGCCATTTTTGCGTTTGTGGCGGTAGTGATGAGTGTAGCGATGGAGAAAAGTGGTGATCTCGCCATAGCTATGGTCGGCGTCTTCAACAACGAGGTTTTTTTCCGCTGCGAGCCACTGGTTGCGAACTGTAAAATATTCCGGAAGTTTGATTAGTGTGCCACGCTCGGTGGTTTTAACGAAATCACTCGAGCGCTCGGGTGGGGTGTGCAAGTCGTGGTACGCACAATGTGCGGTACCCCCGCATAGCGCGGCCGAAATAACGGCGGCACAGAGTTTAGTTCTAGAATTCATGGCGTGGGAGGTGGGTGAGTTCCATACCAATGAAACGATCACGAAAACCAAGGTCCGAAAAATGCTTGGGTTGCCCATAGGCGCGGGTCTTTACCATAGTAACGCAGTCAGTCAATAGAGCGCTTCGAATAACTAGTTGGATGGGTATTCGTACATTAAGGTGAGCTCCACGCGTCGGTTTTTTGCTCTGTTTTCGACGGAGGTGTTCGGAACTAAAGGTTCTCGGGCGCCGGCGCCGGTTGGAATCACCCGATCTTCGCCCATACCGTGATTTTTCACGAGATATTGCATTACAGAAACGGCGCGAGCCATGGAAAGTTCGTAATTGTTGGCGAAACGTGTGCCGTTCGTAGGGGTATCGTCGCTGTGACCTTCGATTCTTACGTAGCCTTTGAAGCTCTTTAAGACGTTACCCAATAACGCCATGTACTTGTCGACGTTGGGGTGCAGGGTCGCGCTGCCGGCATCGAACAACACGTGTTCGGGCAGCGAAAACTTGATTTGATTTTCAGTCACGTCCATTCCGAAAACATTTCCTTCGAGTAAGTCTTCAATCATTTTACTGATCGTGACGTTTTCTTTCATCAGATCACGATGCGGAATAGGACGATCAATTAAATCTTCAGGAAACAATCCCGAAGCGCCTGCCAGAACATTGTCGCCGTGTCCTTCGCTTTCGCCCATCGGATGGGCTGCGTTAGACTGAGGGTCTCCGCCCTGTTTGTAGGGCGTATTTGGATGGTTGAAATAATGAGACACGGCTTGTTTGGTTTCTTCGTCGGCACCCATGAGCCACATCACAAGGAAAAATGCCATCATAGCAGTAACGAAGTCGGCGTAAGCCACCTTCCAAGCACCCCCGTGGGCGCCACCGTGACCTGCGGCTTTTTTCTTTTTTATGACAATGATTTCGCCGCCGCCAGCCATGGGCTATGCCGCCTTTGCTTCTTTGCCGCCACCAGAACTAGTTGCTGCGTCGACTTCCTGAAAGGTCGGACGAACTTCGGGTGGAATCGTACGTCGTGAAAACTCTACGCAAACTTTGGGACCGCAGTTTTTTGCAAAAGCCAGCAGACAGGCTTTGATGCATTTTATGTAATCACCTTCGGCATTGAGATTACCTTCGATTTTTGCGGAAATCGGTTGGAACAATCCGTAGGACAAAAGAATCCCGATGAAAGTTCCCACGAGTGCGGCGGCCACACTATGACCGATTACTTCTTTACCTTGAGTCAGTTTTCCCATCGTGAGTACCACACCTAGAACCGCGGCCACGATTCCGAGACCAGGCATGGCGTCACCGATTCGCGATACGGTGGATGGAACTTGAAATTCCTCGGCGTGCGCGGCGGCCATGTCGGCGTCCATTAAATCTTCGAGATCGTAGGGCGACATTGAACCGCTCAGTTGTACTTTTAAAGTGTCACACAGGAATCCTAGCGCGTGGTGGTTTTTAAGCACACCCGGATATTTTTTGAAAATTTCACTGCCCTCTGGGTTGTCGACGTGAGCTTCAATAGAGAGTGGATTTGCTTTGGCAGTTTTGGTGATTTCGAACAGTAGTTTTAAAAGCTCTAGGTACGCGTCTTTCGATATTCCGCCACCAGTAAACACACCGGTGATGGCGTGAATGATTCGTTTCAATTGACTAGTGGAGCATGAAATTAAGAGAGAACCCGCAGCCGACCCGCCGATAATTAGCAACTCGACTGGTTGGAAGAGGACCATGAGGTTTCCGCCCGCCATAGCGAAACCGCCGATCACAGCTCCAAAAACTACGATGACTCCGACGATTGACACGTGCGACGCACCTCTCTTGGGAATCTCATCGATTTTTTCGGGATTTTTTATTAGGTGTTTTTTGAAAACAGCTACTATTTCGTGGTCACTCGGCAAAAGCAGCGGGGACTCCCAATGGAATAGGCAGGACTTGCCGAGTGATGTGGTTGATTGAATTTCATTTTAAGCGGTTTCTTCTAAAATCTTTGTATGAAACGGAAAAATAAGTTCCTCGCTGAGGCTTTAATAATGGCGCTCCTTTTAGGAGTGGGGATTTCACCTTTGCCGGCAGCGGAATGTCCGAGCGATACATTAGCGAAAAGTATAAGAATCGCCGCGAAACAAGATGGCGAAAACTCCGAGCGAGGGCCGACTCTTTACCTGGTGTGTGGTCGCAAATCCGGAATAGCTAAAACCGAAAAACTACCTTACGCTTGTCCGCCGAAAACGAATCCAGAATATATACGACGAGGCAATTACTATTGGGTCGAGTGTTACAAAACCCAGCGGGAAGTTAGCTATGTTTTTCAATTCCAATTAACCGGCAACGGCGCAAAACTAATTAGCTCCGGCCGACCGACACCTGAGCCCAAAACGCTGAGACCAGCGAGTGATGCAAGCGACGATGCGGTGAAAACGGTAGATTAATTCTGTTCGCTGCGCTTGGCTGCTAGCGTTCGAAAATTTCTTTCGCAATAATCAAACGCTGAATCTGCGATGTGCCCTCGTAAATCTGGTAAATCTTGGCGTCTCGCATGAGCTTTTCAACAGGGTACTCACTCGAATAGCCGTACCCTCCGTGCACTTGCACGGCATCGGTGGCAACCCGCATGGCCATGTCGGCCGCGAAGGCTTTTGCAAAAGCGGCAAATTTGGTGTTGCGGCGGCCTTGGTCGATTTCCCAAGCAGCACGCCAGACCAGCATGCGGGCGGCTTCAATGTCTTTGGCCATATCGGCAATCATGAAGCTCACGCCTTGGTAAGCGGCGATTGGTTGGCCGAAAGTCTTTCTTGTTTGGGAATAGTTAATGGCTTCATCCATGGCGCGGCGAGCGAGTCCCACCGCACCTGCTGCGACGCTGGGTCGGGTGTGATCGAATGCGCCCATTGCGATTTTAAATCCGTCACCTTCTTTTCCCAACAAATTGGTAGCGGGGACTTTGACGTCTTCAAACGTGATCCCGCGAGTGTCACTTGCGCGTTGGCCCATGTTCCATTCTTTTTTGCCAACCGTGATACCTGGTGATTTGGCGTCGACGATAAACCCAGTGAGTCCTTTGTGTTTTGCGGCGGGGTCCGTTACGGCGAGTACGAAATACCAATCGGCCACCGAGCCATTAGTGATCCACATTTTAGAACCGTTGATTACGTATTCGTTGCCAACTTTTTTAGCGGTGGTGCGAATGGCTGCGACATCGGAACCGGCATTGGGTTCGGTCACGCAATAGGCCGCGAAAGTAAAATCAGAAACTAATTTTCCTAAATATTTTTTCTTTTGTTCATCACTTCCGGCGACGAGCACCGGCGCAGTCGCAAGGTGATTGGCTTCCATTGCAGTGCAGATTCCGGTGCAACCGTAGGCCAGTTCCTCGGTGACAATCGAGCCGTCGAGAACTCCTAGGCCCATGCCGCCGCAGTCTTGCGGTACGTGAGTGTTCATGAGGCCCAACTCCCACGCTTTTTTTGCGATCTCCATAGGGAATTCGCCTTTTTCGTCGTGGTGAGCGGCTTTGGGAACGATTTCTTTTGCGGTAAACTCTCGCGCCAAGCGCTGCAGCTCTTTTTGTTCGTCGGACAATTCGAATGAAATCACGATTCCCCCTGTTGGAAGTTTAAACGTTCGTTGCGAAGTGCTTTAGACGATTTTGCCTTCGTCTCCTACGAGTGCCTCGGACAAACCGAAGAGCAGCACGAACGGAAGCACGATTAAAAACCCTTGATCAACCACCCCGAACGAAACGGGTGCGACCAGGAAGAAAAATAGAATGAAGGCGCGGAGCACCCGCGAACGCTCAAGAATATCGAGCAAGATCGCTTGCGCAAAAAGAAACGCACCCACTATCCACGGCACAAAAAGTACCAGATTTTTATACGGTCCGGCAACTTCTGTTAATGCCCAATCGACCAATCCAAGCGGCACCGCGTTGCCACTTCCTGGGGCGGCCCAAGGTTCAGGTTGAGGCACGACTGGAAATATAAAATACATGGGAATTAAAAGAGCGGCAGCCACGGCACCCAAACTCATCGATCGGGCGCGAGCCCGGAATCCCCAGCTCCATGAAAAAAATAAGCTGTAGATTGGCAGAAGCGCGATTGAGTAAAACCACAAGTCCAGACGTACGAGATTGCGATGTTCCAGTATGAAGGTCCACCATTCGCGCGTTTCGCCGGTTGGAACAATGCCTTTCCACGCAAAAAGCGGCAAAGAGGCAAAAACCAGCGGCAGGGCCAGCAATAAAATTTTTTCAATTCGTACGAAGCGTCCGGTTTCGCCAGTGGTGCGGGTCCACAAGGTGACGAGCACTAAAATCACTGCACGCCAATCGACGAGGACACCCAAGCTCAACAACAAAGTTGCCCAGGCCGTGCGTTCCTTCTCGAGGGCCCAGAGCGAGGCGAGCAAAACGAATAGAAAAAAACCAATATAACCCACCCGCATCGCCGCTTCGAAGAGATAGGGGTTTGCTGCTAACAAAAGAGTGCCGAGGCTGATCCAAAGCGGGTTAAGCCGATTGCGGTAGGTGTAGTGAAAACCGAGGAGAGTAAATACAAACAATGCAGCTAAAACCACGCATAAATGAATTGTGCGCATTGTGAGTAAGTCGCCCCCGGCAAGCTGGTGTACGCGCCCCATGAGAGCGTAATAGGCGAGATGGCCGCCGTAATCGTCGAGCGAACGCACGAGGTCGATTTTCGGAGGAAAGGTGCTCTGCGAAAATTCCGCCAATATTTGAATTGATTTCGTTTCCCCTAAGCTTGGTTCTGCGAAACGAGCTTTCCACCAGAAAGCTCCGCCATAGAGCATCGATGCAATAAACCAGATCAAAAAAGGCTTCTCGAGAAGGGCCTTAAAGGAGCGCATGTTAGTTAAGTATCATTTTTTCGTATTTTCTGAATAATAACAATGGGTTATAGGCAAAAATTGCTAGGTTTCCCGGGGTTTTCGCCTAAAAGTTCGACAGCGCGGCGGGCAGGAATCGCCCACTTAGCGGGGTTTGCCGAACCTTCCTGCCGAGTGGAGTGCGAAAACCCCCTTCGTTTTGCACCCTTAACTCAACTTTGCGCGCTTCTTGCACGAAAAGAACAGTGGGGGAACAAAACGTGGGGAGTAGTTGGGAAAAAAAGCAGACGCTTTTTTTAGAAATCCTGTGCGGATTTTTCATTACCTTTATTTCATTTTCGCTCACGGGCTGCTTGAACACGGGAGCCAACGGTCTATCGACCGCGGCTTCTAAAGTGGCCTCGAATAGTTCGAGTGCGACCACAACTGCGAGCGCGAATTTTATTACAATCTCAAAAGTGGTCCGGTCGAACTTGAACCCCGATACTACCATTGAGCTCATTGGTTCGAATGGTCAGTTGGCCACTTACTGCCCAACGGCCGATGCTTGCCAGTGCCAATTTGATTTTACCGAATCTGGTGGAGTTCCTGCCCAACGGTTTCAGGCACTTTCTTATGTAGAAGTGAACATGGCCCGTTGTCTCTACACTCAAGTTTCATCGAACGCGGGTTACTACGATGTTTCGATTTTCATCAATTCGGCCAACGCGAATTCTAATAAAACGCGAGTGTTCATGAATTCAATAAGTCCATCACTGGATCCGAGCGTGGCGGCAAATTACGTTGAAACCAGCCGCTACATGTGTCGCGACGTGATTCGCAAATCACGGTCGGCTACTAATTTTTACGGTCAAAATCTACAAGATCCAAAAGCCTGGCTCTTGAGTCAGGCCTACAATTTTTACACGACGTCACTGGGGCTCGATTACGGCGCCCATGCGGTGGCGATAGGAGAGAGTGTAGAAAACACGCCGGGTTTTGAGTGCCCGCCCGTGCCGAACGATTCAACGTTCGATGCTTCGATTCGTTACGAAGTTTATAGCGTAGATCCACTTTCGTTTTCAGATTACGGCGGTAGCGCAACAAACGACAACACCATTTACCCGCCCGACGACAAAGTGGGAATCGACCCCGACTGTCCGACTGGTACTGAGGCGGATTGCGAAAAGTTTTTAGTAAATCGTCACGATTTCGCACTCGCGAAATTTCAGGACGGCACGTTCAAACAACCAGTGTGCACGTTGCACACGCCGGCAAACATGGTGAACCCGTCGCTCTCTTGCACTACCACCGGAATTTCTGCGCCGGTGACGCTTGCGAAAACAACGGCCTCATCGGTGGGTAAAGACATTATCGGTTTTGCGGCACTGCCGAATGCGAATCAAGAATGTCCTAACACCAGCGTGGTCAATTTACCTGCTGGCAAGAAATGGGCAAAACTCTGGCGCTTTCGTGCAAGTTTAGAAAAACGCACCATGGAATCGGCGAGTAATTCAGGACAAATTGGTTATCTCTACTGCACGACCCAGAATCAGGAGTGTTCGGAACCAACGGCGGACCAAAACTCGGCTTGTTGGGATGCAGATCCTCAAGGATCAGGAACCACACCGGGAATCATAGGACCACGGCCAATGGTACCGTCGGGCGCTGGAGGCACCTATTTCGGCAACTGCAGTACGAGTGGCGTGATTGGCGATAATTGGGCACCTGGAGGTGGCTACTTAAATGCTGGAAATGCTTGTTCCTCAGCCGCAGTGCAGGCCGTAAATGGCGGGGGGTCTTGTTGTTACGACTACGGTGCTACTGGCGCCGGAAGAGTGGCGGCGAATTACACCCAAGGCGGAAATTACTGTACGCCTGGCCTTACGGGATTATGGGACTTGCCAGCAATCGGCGGCGAAAATGTGTGGCTCATGGGTAGCAATAGCACCGCTTGTATCGAGGCCGACACCGACGCGGCCGGGCGTTTGTTTTTCAACGGCATTATTGGGCCCGACCCGTATCGCAGATCGTCGATCGACATCGATGCCAGTTCAACGTTTGATTATCTATACGTAGTTACACCCGCTAGCGTGCGCATGGAAGACATGACCGATCCCAATTCCACCAGTGCGCGTAAATTCAAGCCGTACCGCAAAGATCGCAACAACAATAATATTCACTACGGAATTTCATTGGGTTCTGAAAATACCGCCACGCAGTTTGAACGACTGGTGAAGTTTCCACTATGCGTATTACAGGACAGCGAATGAGGAGGGGCGAGATGAAAACCAAAATGAATAACACCCACATCCTCTTCGCCGCGTTATTCGCGGTGGCCACGCTTTCGTTTGGCGCGCTTTCGGGGTGCGTGAATACCGGCGGCGATACGTCTTCGATTGTACGAAAAAACGCTGCGAGTACTTCAGGCACGAGCAGCAGCAGCGCCGGGCCGACGTTTAATATCTACAACGCCACTTTCGAAGCAGTCGGGCCGAGCGGTGCAAGTGGCGCCACCGGTGCACCGGCAACTCATTTAAACCTCTATTTAAATGCGGGTGCCACTGCCACCCTTAACTCAGTTTGCGTAGTGCAGTCGGGCGGAGGCGCCGACACGGGTAAAGCCTGTAGCTGCCGCTACAGCTGGTCGGAAACCAATTCGAGTGATTCCACTACTATTACTCGCACCGCCGACGCCGAGCCCGACCAAATCACGAGTTTTCAAATGCGCTGCGCGCTCCCGCCAGCTTGGACCAATAGCGAAATTCTCGACAACACTCAGGTGCGCGTGAGTATTATTCCAAATTCAGCGGCTGGCAGTACTCAAAGTTTTGCGACTAACACGGTACTTGTCACCAAAACTACCGTGACGTCGCAGGGTGACTTTCGCGACATCGAAGGGCGCTCTTACAAGAACATTTATCACTACGTTTGTTACGATCGTGCGCAAAAGAACCAGGGCATTTTTCGCAATCTTCAAAACGTGAGCAATGGCACCACTACTAACACGGTACCGGTGGCCAACGACTTCGTATTGGGCGCGGGGGCGTTCACTGGCCAAAGCTACTACTACGATTTTTATATTCGAAACTCCGAACTGGGCAGTCCGAACTCTTCTGCCAATGGTTTTGTGTGCCCGACCACCAACATAGCTGGAGTTCAAAGTTTTTACCCGATGGACACCACCTTTGCGCTGGCGCTCAATTCGAGCAAAGATTTTCCCGTGCAAGTAAACTCGCTCACGGTTGTTCCGATCGGAACAAGTCAGAGTATTATTGGAACCATCGGCTATGCCGCCAAACCGCAGTCTGATGGCTCGTGTCCAAGTTTCGCCGATAGCAACGGCCAGATTCGCCGCACGTTTCGGCTGCGAAAATATTCAGCAGCTTATCCTTTGCGCTACAACGCCGACGGCGACCCGCTCGATCAGTCACAACAAATCAACACGCTCTACGTAATGGACCGTCCGGTCAACAAAGCAACCGTCGACCCGTTAAAACCAATCACGCGATTGGGGCCCAAACCATGTCCGTTTAGTTTTCGAACTGCGCAGTTTGGCCAGCGCTGCATGAGCGACGCCTCGCTCACAGGGTGGAGCATCGATGGCGATCAGATCGACGGCAATCCAAAGTGCCCGGTGTTTCCGCCGGTGCCAAATGAAGTTCAGAAAACAGACGGCACCGTTGTGGTGCGTCCTTACCAGGCGTTCGTGCCACGCTACTTAGAAGACACAACGTTCGAGGGGTGCGCATTTCAGTCTTCCACGCCAGTCGATCCAGAAATCGTGCTTTCGACTGATTCGACGATCTTCCCTGCGCCGGTTGGCCCTTACGACTTTTGGTGTGCCAAACATTATCCACCAGCCGACCCGAACCCACTGAACCGTGCGCCCGGGGAGTGTTCGCTAGCAGATTCAGCGGCTGCCGTGAAAACCGATACAACGTACGCGTGCCAACTAAGCTACAACCCAATCAATGCGGTTCGAAAAACACCTCAAGCTGGATGTTGCCAGGTGTGTTCGGGAACCGATTGTTCTGCCGTGGGTGGCGGTACAACTCCTGCTGGCCGAAACGCGGCGTTCTCGCCCCCGCAAGACGTGGGCAACCCCGCGCAAGGCATCAAACAACTCTCGCGTGGCACACCCAACGTGAGTGCGAGTTCTTGTTTTGATCCAAGCGAAGATTAATTCAAATTTTTGTGTGAAGTCTTATTTCACGCCCAAGAGTTCGACTTCAAACACGAGCGTCGCGTTAGGCGGAATCACGCCACCGGCACCGGCTGCGCCGTAGCCCATTTCTGGTGGAATGGTGAGCTTACGTTTGCCGCCGATCTTCATGCCGGCCACTCCCTCATCCCAACCGCGAATCACTTGACCCGCGCCAAGTTTGAACGAGAACGGATTATTACGATCGAGCGAAGAGTCGAACTTTTTGCCGTCGGTTAACCAGCCCGTATAATGCACGGTAACCATGTTGCCGGCCTTCGCCTCGGTGCCGTCGCCTACCTTGGAATCTTCAATCTTAAGGGGAGTCATTGCGCTCATGTTAGTAGCCTCCTGGGAGTTTTGAGTTTCGGCCGCCTTTTTGGTGCAGGCCACGAATGCCAGGCTTAGCGCAAGCATGGCGAGAACGGCAAGGTTCAAAAAACGATGTAATTTCGACGGTGTACTCATTGCGTTTCCCTTTCCTACGTTTGTGAAAAGTATACCGATCATTGATTTTTATTGTCAACATTAGTACAAGCCACAGCCATGAAGGTAAGGGGAATTGGGGTTACTTTCGCCGGGGCACTTCTTTTGGTTACGCTCACACCGGGGGTGGTCCTTGCGGAAAGCTGTAAAGAACTAGTAGGGCGATTAACCGATAACGATTTATCGCAGCGTCGCGAACTTACCAACTTAACTCGCGAACTAGAAACGCTCACACAAAAATCCATAGACTCTACCGACGAAAAACCAATCCGAGGTTTACTTCGAAAGCTAGAAGCCATTGCAGTTTCACCAGCGTTGAACGAAACCACGCGGGTGAAGGCCGTAGAAGTCTTGCGCAACACGGCTGTTTCGTTACGCTCAGTAAGTGGTTCCGATCTTCAAGAGCTACTTTTTCGCTTTCTGTTGGTGGGACTTCACACAGGAGCACGAAATCAGGTATCGATTCTTGAACGCACTCACGAGGCCAATTTAGACGCGCTCGCTTCACTAGCATTACCGCCACGTTGGGCCTCGCGTTTTGTACTCTCTCGCGTGCTTCCGACAGAAGATCGAATGGCGTTGTATTTACATTTTTCTGCTGCTCCCCAAATTCGTTGGCAGCTCTTCGAACAAGCGGCTCGGGAACCCTACGAAAGCGAAATTCCTCTGCTTGAGTACGTTGCCATTGACACGGGTTTTGCGAATCTTGCCGAAGCACTCGACGATCATCGACGGGTAGCCGCGGCGATTAAAGTATTGGACCAAGGATCGACGTTTGGAGAGTGGACGTCGAGTGATAAAGGTTTGGTCGCAGATCTGCCGAACGCGTACTTTTTTTCGAATTTTCAAGCTTCGATAACCCGCCGCCTAGGGGAGGTCGCCCAATCGGGGCAGTACACCGCCCTGCGGACGTTGTTTCGACTTGCGATACACCCCATTGATGACGAGATGACTGAACTAGCCCAAAAAGAAATCATGCGCTTGTTCGACAGCGGCCTTAAAGATTCGCACCTCAACGAACACTTGCCATCAATTTTGGAATACGTCGAAGCGCCGCTTTTTATTGCTTGGCTCGTGCGCCGTAACCTAAATGAACCGCTGCTCTTAGATTTACTAAAGAAAATCGAAACGATTGAAGTGCTCACTTTTAAAGAAGCACTAGAGCGACATCGAGAGTTTGCGTTTAGTAATCGACCTCAGGCTCGAAAAGTTGAGAATCAGAACTTTTCAGGGCAGGCGGTTTTCGTAAGTTACGATCTTCGAATGGTACCGATTCGAAGTGCTTTAAACGAGTTGCAGTATTTTCGTGATTTGCCGCCCGGTGCGCTTCTTGATCGCGTGGCACGAGTCAATGCCTCTCTTGAGCGGGCTCGAGTCGAGCGCGAAAAAGAGCTTGTAAAAATCACGCCCTAATTTTTTTAAGTACCAGCGTTGGATTCATTCGAAAGCCACTAAGGTTGTCGACAATTTCTAGTTGCTTCCAGGTCGAGTAGTTCGAGAACGTTTGCTGATCAATGCCGAGGGCCCTAGCAAGTTCGGTTAACGATTCGCCGGGCGGGAGATCGACTCGAAGCACTTCTAAACCGAGCGAGCTACACCATTTTTCAAAATCAGAGTAAGCTATTGGTTGATCGTGCGCGTGGAGAAAACCGTCTACGAAACCAGCCTTCGTGCGTGCGTCGGAGTAGCTCCGATATGCATAGCGAAGTTGATGGGTTCGAGAAAGTGAGTCGAGTGTGCGTTTGGCTTCGGATAAGTTCAAACCTTTGACCAGTCGTTGAAGCTGGTAAATTTGACTACGCGATTTGGGAGCATAGGTCATGAGACGAAGAGTGCCTTGGTCGGCCAACACGCGAGCAAGTTCGGAAAGTGCACTTTGGGGTTTTTCACAATGGTGCAGCACACCGGTGCATACCAAGTAATCAAAACTGGCGTCCGGATAAGTCAGCTCGTGCAGATCCCCTTGCTCAAATCGAATTGCCTGACCGACACCGCAGAATTTTGCAATTCGCTGCGCTTTGCGAAGAGCGGTTTCACTTAAATCTAGGGCGACAATTTGTGATTGTGGGTTGGCGCGCGCCACTAAGGTTGCTTGCAAAGTGCCGCAGCCCGCTACGAGTATAGTTCGCGCGTTGGGTACGGCCAGGCGCTCTAGTTGTTTGGTGCCTGGTAGAAACAACAACTTCCACCACGGGACGTGGGGGTAGGGATACCGCTCGTACTGCGCGCGAACGCGCGCGGTTATATTAGAGTTTAAAAGTCCCATTGCACGCCAAACGTGCCAGCGATCAAATGAACCTGTTCTTTGAAAAAAGCCAATCGATAGGTGACTTCGGGAACAAGATGAAAACTTCCCGCCGAAGGAATAAGAAGGCCAAGTCCTGTGCCGACAGCTGCGGTAGTTTCCCGACCGTCGACGCCGTTTCGGCGCTTGCCGTCCGCGGTAGAACCGTGAATGCCATCGACGTATAGTCGACCATACATTCCACTCACGTCGTCTAAGTATTGAGCAAAGGCCCCGAAATCGAGAACTTTAATTCCGACTCCGCCGACATTGGAGTACCCGACGTGCAAACCCAGTCCGAAGTTTGTGTCGTTGAATTGGTAGCCACCTAGGGCGGTCGTGTAGAAACCAGTGCCCGAGCCGCCGTTGGTGAGTACTTCAAAACCCACGCCCGCTCCGGCAAAGCTTTGGCCTTTGGGAGCGGCCTGCGCCGGAGTGGCAATTAAAACGGACAATACGGTGAAACAAATTAAAACGAAGATATTGTGTCGCGCGATAGTCATGTTTAAAACCCTCGTTGTCACTTTCGCCGATTGTTTGCTACGATGCAAGCATGCACCCCATACTTTTTAGAATCGGTACCTTCGAGTTGTTTTCCTACGGCCTTGCTATGGCGATCGGCGTACTTGTTTCGTTGGTTGTTTTGGACTCCGAGGCCAAACGCGCCGGATGGAACCGCGATCAAACCACGCGCATGGTGGTCTTTACTTTTCTAATGGGTTTGGTCGGCGCCCGCATTGTGTACGTATTTACCCGCATTAATGATCCGGGCGTAGATATTTTGGCGGTGCTCTTTAACGCGCGTGCAGGATTTGTTTATTACGGTGGTCTTATCATCGGCACACTTTATCTCGCAGCTTACCTTGCTTGGAACAAACTCGCAGTGTGGCCGCGTATTGATGGCATGACCATGGGGCTTTGCATGGGACTCGGAATCGGACGCCTCGGCTGCTTGCTTGGCGGCTGCTGTTTCGGTACGCCGACCGATTTACCGTGGGGAGTGGTGATGGCCAACGAACCCAGTCTTGGCCACTTGCACCCGACGCAACTTTACGAATTTGCATTGTTGATGGTTACGTTTGGTGTTCTTTGGTGGCGCCGTACCCGCAAAGCCTACGAAGGCGAGTTAGCCGTCTGGTTTGCAGGGTCATACGCCATCGGTCGCTACGTGCTAGAATTTTGGCGAGGCGACTCAATCCGCGGCCATATCGTTGACAATTACTTGTCGACTTCCCAGGCCATTAGTATTCCAGTGTTAGTGGTCGCAATTTATTTTCATTTTAAACTTCGTAAAAGAGCCTCTTGAAGTGAGAAATTAGCGGGCGCCGCCACGCAACTTTGGCGTTGGCAGACGGTCTTTTTCTGATCGACGCTCTCGTTACCTTTTACCAGCCAAAAAGGGTGCAACTCTTTTAGTTCAAAGTTAACGACCCCCGGTGAACAGAGCCACAACAAGGATGCATTGGCGAGTTCCGCCATCCCGTGAGCGCTATTTAGTAAAGGCGTAAACAAACGAAAAAGCACATCTTCCGCTTTTGCGGCTAATGCCGAATCCGCCCGAAGTTCTGCCAGCAGCAACGAGTTCCACAAGGTGGTAGCGGTGCCAGATGGAATCGCTTGATCGTAAATTGTTTTCGGCCGAGCAATCAATCGTTCGTGCCTGGAACTGGTAAAATAAAATCCCGTTCCGGTATCATCTAAGAATTCTTTCCAAATAGTTTCGTTCCATTGTGCGGCCAAATCTATGGCGTCGAGGTGACCCAACCTCGCCATGTCGATTGCGGCGGTGGTGGCAAAAGCATAATCATCGAGGAAGCCTTCGATTTTTGCTTTGCCATCTTTCGCGGTGGCCCATAAATGATTGGAACTTTGACTAAGCGTGGTTCGCAGAAAATCAAATGCGCGTTGGGCGGCCTGGTGAGCCTCGTTGGCCCGGGCCGGGTCGCCGTGACGTTTGAGCGCAAGTGATGCCCAGACTAAACCCGAAATCATGAGGGCGTTCCAGCCAGTTAGAGATTTTTCATCGCGAAAGGGTTTTTCGCGACGTTCACGTTCAGCAAAAAGCACCGAGCGCGCCTTTGCGACGAGGTCGTGGCGGTCCAGCGCCTCTTGGGGGCTTGTCCATAGAACCGTTTCGTTAGTGTGTTCGAAGTTACCCGCCTCGGTGACTCCGAAGTGGTTGGCTAAAGCCAGGGAATCAGTCTCGCTGAAACCATTTTTAACTAAGATGTCGACAAAGTTATTTTTACTCCAAACAAAAAAAGCGCCTTCTCGCCCTTCGCTATCTGCGTCTTGCGCGCTGTAGAAAGCCCCTGTTTCGGGGTCCGCCATTTCTCGCATAACGTAATCGACGGTTTCTTGAATGGTCTTCAAAAAAAGTGCGCGCTCTTTTTCTGAAACAGAGTGGGGCAGTGGCGAAAGTAAAACTTCTGAATAAAGTTTAAGTAACAATCCATTGTCGTAGAGCATTTTTTCAAAGTGAGGCACACTCCAGGACTCATCAACACTGTAACGGTGAAATCCGCCACCGAGTTGATCGTAAATTCCGCCGCGAGCCATTTTTTCAAGCGTCAGCACGACGGCATCCTGGGCTTGGCCAGTTTGAGTGATAGTTCCCCAGCGCCACAGAAACGAAAAAGTCATCGGAGAGGGGAACTTCGGTGCATGGCCGAGCCCCCCGTTGCGCCAATCAATATGGGCTAGGAGCTGGTCGGCGATTTTTTTTAATTCAGTCAAATCCGGCTTGGTGTTGATTTCGTTTGAAACGGACTCAAGTTTTGAAATTGCGTCGGTGAGACGGTTGGCGTTTTCGGCAACCGAATTCGGATCGTTCTTAAAAGCTTCGGCGAGAGCCGTTAGTACTCTAGGAAAGCCCGGCCTTCCGTAACGATCTTCCGGCGGAAAGTAGGTCCCCCCAAAAAACGGTTTAAGATCCGGAGTCAGAAAAACGGTGAGTGGCCATCCACCGCTGCGAGTCATGAGCTGCGCTACGTTTTGGTAAATTTGGTCAATATCGGGGCGTTCTTCGCGATCCACTTTGATATTAATAAAATTTTCGTTCATGAGTTTGGCAATCGCCGCATTTTCAAAAGACTCGTGTTCCATGACGTGGCACCAGTGGCACGAGGAATAGCCAATAGACAGCAAGATAGGTTTATTTTCCGCTTTTGCGCGTTGCAAAGACTCGTCGTTCCAAGCGTGCCAATCCACCGGATTTTGTGCGTGTTGCAACAAATAGGGGCTGGTTTCTGCCGCAAGGCGGTTTGCTTTTTTTTCTGAGCTTGTCATAGAGTTTTCCCCAAAATGAAAAAATTTAAATGTGGGCTATGGGTCCTTGTTTTGAGTCTTTGCGGTGCGAACCTAACATGGAGTGCACCTCCGAGTCTTGAAAATCCGACCTCCTTGAACATGAGGCGCGATGCGCTGTTGGTGACTGTTGTTCGAGGAAAATTGAAGAAAGAAATTTGGCGCAACCAAGTTTTAAATTCCTTGCCGGCCGAGGACCGCGAAAGTGCCGAAGCGTTAGAATTGGCGATCGGTTATTGGATCGCCGCTGCTGCACTCGACCTTGAAGCCCAAAGTAGGAATTTTTTCGCGCACGATGTTCCTACTTCGCGCAGTCTCTACTGGTCGAGGTTGTGTGACCTTTGCCGATACGGTCCATTTTGTAGGCTGGATCAAGTGACCTGGGATTCCGAAGTAGATACGCGGCTCTCTACCGGTCAAATTTTTCGCAAGACCGACCCCAAACTTTTTAGCTTTTATCAAAGATTTGATCGACAAGGTCCTGCTTGGGAGCATTGGCCTACTCTGCGGTTTGACGTGATGACCGATGATTTCTTAGATCGTTGCGATGCGGACGATACCTCGTTGCTCGAGCGAGCTTCGATTGTTGCGGTGCGAGCAAGTCAGCTCAAAGCCTGGTCGTTGATCGCACAAGAGTCGGGAAAATATGCGTACTATCGCACGATCAAAAGAAAACTACTGCGCCCAGCAGATCTCGTCTGGACTAGTAGCGGTGAACGGGCCGGTGGACGGTTCGTTGAAGGTGATAAAGGTTGGAAGTCCCTGATTGGAGCAAACGGGGAAGTCTTCAATCAAATTGTCACTTTGATTCCACTCTGGTGACAAACTGCTACCGGAGTCCTTTTGCACTCGGCGAGAAAGTTCTATTGAGTCGAGCAATTGGCCAAAGTTAACGCTGCTGGTCATTTTAAAATCACGAAATACTTCAGCGAGTTGCGGCAGTTCAAAAACAGCGTGACCGGAGAATGAAAGTGTACTCATTAAGTGGTACGCTGTTTGCTTTACTGTATTGGCGTGTGGGTTGGGGGAACTCCAAAAACGGGATGGAGAGCCTCCTGGTTAATAGAAGCACTGACAAAGAAGAAGAAAAAAAGGGGCTGGAGATCAGGGACGATCTTCAGCCCTTTTCTCTTTTTATGGCAGAAAGCAAACCAAATGCAGCGGCACCCGCCGCCCCGATTCGAGTACTAGCATTTTTTGGCCAGGAGCGCCTTCAATCGCAAGTCCGCGTTCTTGATAGGTGGTACCCACCCCGCGATAAGAAAACGGCAGCGGTGTATGTTTTTTTTCGGCATGGCGTAGTTGGCGCATTTTGAAAAGTTCGTACGAAGTCAGGTGCCTCTCGCCATCTTTCATCGGCATAAAGCGGTCCAGGTGTTTACGAATCAGTGTGAGCGTTTCCGGCTGATCGAGCAACCCATCTATTTCGGCTGGCACCTGAGAAACCGAAAAATTAAAAATGTCGCTGAGAAAAGTTTCACCCTTATTAGAAATGGCTTCGATATAAATCGTGCCACTCTTAGCGATCACTCCGCCGACCGGTAACCCCCGTTCGCTTCGTTGGAGAGGTACCACAGCTACGCGGTGAGGTTGATCTTTGACAGCTTGGAAGCGGCGTTCGATGGCTTCTTCGAGCAGTTCGCGAAACTGTTCGAGCAACCAAAGTCGGGCTTCGTTCAACCGGCCAAAGGTCGAATCCGGCACCGGGTTTTTGGCCCAAAACTTGGTTTGGAGTTTTTTGAGAATCGTATCGACCCACATTTCGGTGTTGATCTCGTTGGTGTTGATGAACACATCGAAGGGGTAGCCCCGTTCGTGGTCGACTTCGAAGAGATAATATTCCGCCACCTTGGCTAAAAGTTCGTCGTGTTGGGCGAGGTGATCAATGCGCCTTTCGAGGTTTAGGTATTGGAGCCAGCGTTCGGGGGTAGACGCTAAACCGTAGCGGCGATCTTGGCTTTTCATCAGCCAGCTGTGGCCCACGTCGTGAAAAAGAATTTCGACGGGAGAAAGGTAGAAGTTATCGATGTATTGGGGGTGGCGCGAAAGTCCATGCACCAGTACTCCAGAGGCACGCAAGCGATTGATCGTGCGAATGGAGGTCGTCCCAAACATAAAGACCATTAAAACGTTCGGGGCTTCTTCGAGCAGCTCTTCCAGGCGAGCGCGGCCGTAGCTTTCGTGGAAAAGGGTGAGAAATTCGTTGGGCGCGAATGGAAACCGGCGATCGGTGGTGGCTGCCAACTTCACGCTGGCTTCGACCCATTGAGCGGCTTTCATGGCGGTGTCGTCCCCGCGGGCTTGGGCGTGGCCGATTTCGATCAAACGTTGGGCTTCGATTGGTCGTGTGTCTTTAAGCTCTTCGAGCGTTTCGATGGCGAGATCAAAAAGAATCTCTTGAGCCGCACGGGCGAATTCGTAATGCGAAATAGTTGCTGCTTTTTCGATGAGTGTTTTAGCACGCGCGGTGCCCAGACGGGTCAGTACTTGCACGCGATTGATCGTGTCGACGGTTTCGGACCACTGAAACACCAATCGAACGAGTTCGCGGTAAGGTACGTGGTTCGCTAAAATTTTTTCGCCGCGAATTTGCAGCGCGATGAGTTGGTCGGCGAGGGGTGGCGAAGTGTCCAGGTCGTTTGCGATGGAAACGAGAATTTCTTTGGTTACAGTGGATAATTCAGGAACTTCAAAATCAGTTTTACCCTGTGCCTTAGCTTCGGCCGCCCGCGAACGCGCCATTTCTATAAATCGAATCGGGTCTTCGCTAATCGTGTCCACAACGGCGCCAGAGGTTTCATTTTGTGATTCAATGACGAACCGGCAGGTGGTGCCAAAGGCAGAACCACCAAAAACCGCCAGGGCGGCCGAGAGAATGGGGGTGAGAAGGAAGCTCTGGCGAAACATCTGCGTTCTTATATAGAGCTGTATTTTTTAAGTCAAGTATTGAGATTTGGTCAGGGAAATAGACCGAAGACTCAGATCCTGGTCCGGAAATGTGGATACCCGTGCCACGTTAGTTGCGTTTGCAATGGCTTCGTTTTTGCTGAAGTGTTTCCCGCCAAACTCAGGCGAGTAGATGGATCTACCTCCTTTTCGTAAGGAAGGAGGTGATCCCATATGAAAAATACCACCAGGTATTTAACGTATCGGATTCGGCTAGAAAAACTTAAGCAAAAGACCTGGTTGCTCATAGTCTTAGCCAAACTTTTGCCTTTTCTAGCGCTGTTGCATTCCAACTATGTAGGACAAACGTGAGGTGGGCTTCGGGTACAGCTTGACGCCAAAACCGGAGTCTCTCACGAAGAGATCGACTGGGTTTGGTTATTCTGGTTTTGAGTATAGGATTTGAATGTCCTCGATCGCGAACGGAGTGCGATCTTGGTCTGCTGCTTGGAAATCAGTGACAAAAACGCTGAGTACGTAACCGCCGTTCACTTCTTTGAGTTGACTATTGATGTACCAATCAGAATTCGAAATTTTTTCTTGAAGTGCAACGAGCGCCGATTCTGCGCGTTCGCGAACCAGTTCGATTCTGGCAGGGTGGTCCTGGTCGGCGACTTCCGAAATTTCGGAATCAACGCGAACGCCTTCCCATTCTCCAAGGACGTAGGGGACGGCCTCGAGGTCGGACACTCTAAAGTTTACCAGGAAAGCGTCGCTTTCGCCTTCGACGCCTATGCCCATGCACCACGGTTCATTGCCAAATTTTTCTCCTAGCGCGTTTGCCGCCGCGACGGCTTTGGTGAAGTCAGTGGTGAGTTGTCCGGCGGAAGAACGAATTTTAAGATCGACGGGAACGACTGCGATTTCGACCTCGTGCCCCAAATGAGTTTTTGGCAAATGGTCTGCGACCACTTGGTCGGTCACGAAAACAAAAGCCTTGGAATTGCGAACCACGGTGCTCGTGACTCCGCGGTATTGCAGGTAGTGGGCATCGAGGGCTTTTTGGAGATCAAACTCTTGTTCATTAGAGCCGACGACCCCGCGGCAGTTCGGTTCTGTGGGCGGATTGCCAGCCGAGAAACCATAGGGAAGGGTGGTAACAAAACAAAGGAGCAGTAAGAAAAAAAAGCGCATGAGCCGAGAGCTACATTAAGTCCCAGTGCAGTTTCAAGCGTCGAATCGAACGGCGAATTTTGGCCTTTGCCGTGGCCTGTTGGTGGCGTGGATCAAAACCCCATTTTTCGACGAAGTAGGAAAGATTGTGTGGCGCGTGTTGATCGCCACGCATTTTGAATTCACCGAGCGTGCGAGAGCCAAAGTGGTGAATGAACGCTGCACCGCTCACGGCGTAACTAACACCCGCGCGCTTTAAGCGGTGTGCGTAATCGGTGTCCTCATAGCCACCGACTCGATAGCCTTCGTCGAAGTAGCCAATTTTGTCGAACGTGCGGCGCGTGAGCACGAACGCGCAAAAGTCGTAATCCGCCCATAATTTACTAAAGTTTCGACGAGTGAAGCGTTCAGCTCTGGCTTCAAAATCATATCCAATTTGTCCGCCGACTTCGGCAAACGGCGAAATTAATCCAAGCTTGAATTGTTCCATGGCCCAAAGGAGTGATCGCATCCAACCATTCGATACGACGATGTCGTTGTTAAGAATGGCTATATACTCGCCGTTGGCGTTTTTAAGGCCTTTGTTCCAAGCTGGAGCCACGCCTTCATTTTCCGCATTGAAGATGGGTTTAAAAACGTCACGAGTTCCGCGAAGTGAATCGGTCATGGACTCGAGGTATTCCCTCGTGCCATCTATCGATCCATTATCGATCACGATAATTTCGTAGGATGGTCGGTCACGATCGCGCAGCAAGCTTTCTAAACACTTTTTCGTATACTCGATTTGATTAAAAACCGGGATCACTACACTGACAATCGGCGATTCGTTATGGTTTTGCATGCGGGAGTCCATTCACAGCTTCTTCATACTCCGAAATCAAGTGTTGAACAATGGTTGCGACTGGTTCCACCTGGTCAATTAGACCAACACCCTGTCCGGCGCTCCAGACTTCTTTCCAGGTGGTGCGGGTAGCGGCCGCTTCGAGCCACTTCATGCCGCGCAGATTAACTAGCAGTTTCGCCCACTTTTTAGTGCGATTGGTGTTGAGGAGCCACTTTTCGATCGGGTTGAGATCAAGACCTACTTTTTCGATGTAAGGAGTCTTGATCACTGTGGCCGGGGTGCCCGATATTCGCGAAGTAAGTACAATGTCTTCAGGCTCGGCCGCAACAATCGCTTTTTTATAGGATTCGTTTACGCGGCACTCGGTCGATGCAATAAATCTGGTACCTATTTGTACGGCACTGGCGCCCAGGGCGAGCGCCGCGGCGAGACCGCGACCGGTAGCAATTCCCCCGGCCGCAACAATTGGGATGCTCAAGTGTTTCTTTAAATACGGTACGAGGACCATGCTGCTAATCGGGCCAGCGTGGCCACCGGCACCTTGGGAGACCGCAATGACGCCGTCGGCCCCTAGGTCTTGAACTTTTTTGGCGTACTCTACATTAACAACGTCACAAAAAACCTTCGCACCGTTTTTGTGGGCATCGGCGATGACTTGTTTAGGGCTGCCAAGACTGGTTACGAAGAGAGGAACCCCTTCATCAAGGCAGGCTTTAAGATCGGGCTCAGCCCGGAGATTACTTTTGTTTACAATAATATTCACAGCAAACGGTTTAGTTCCCACACTCTGTTTGATGGTTTTCAAGGCCTGACGAAACTGTTCCGTCGTGCGCCAGTTGAGCGACGGACACGCCCCTACGATACCTGCGTCGCAAGCTGCGGTAACGAGCGTTTCATCACTGACCAAAAACATTGGGCCTGCGATGATCGGATATTTTGAACCAATGAGGTCAGTGAACGAAGTTTTCATGGAATTTGCCTATAAATTTATGACAACGAAAACATGCCCTAGTAAAATCGATTAGTGAAGTGGCAAATCAGAGTTGCCACCCTGGGAACAGAGGAGCTCACTATGGAATACGCAGCAAACGGCAGTGCGGCAGAGATTTACTTAAAACTTAAAAAAAAGCTCGAGGACTACCGAAACGCCGGTAAACTTGAACAACTCAAAGAGGTGACGTTTGACGACGCGGCTCATACCGCAAGGGCGACCGGACCCGGATTTAAGGCTAATATCGCCTGCAAAGATGGCAAAGTGGTGGTGGAGTTGGATTTGAATTTTTTACTTAAGCCAATGCGTGGAAAAATAGAAGAAAAGATCGGAAGAATGGTCGCGAGTGTCTAGTTCTGTTGCCAAGTCTGCCGGAAAAATGGGCCTTGCCACGCTGTGCAGTCGCGTTTTTGGGCTAGTGCGTGAGCAGGTCTTTGCCTTTTATTTTGGTGCCACCGACGCGGCCGACGCGTTTAATATAGCTTTTCGAATTCCAAATTTACTGCGAGATCTCTTTGCCGAAGGGGCCATGAGTGCGGCTTTCGTGCCTAACTTTACCAGAGCACTCCTGAATACCACCAAGGCGGCGTTTCGGTTGCTATCTTCGGTCGTGGCTGTTTTGGTAGTAGGGTTGAGTGCGTTGTCGTTTGTCGGTATTTGTTTGAGCGAACCGCTCGTTCGTTTGTATGCTAGCGCATTTGCGAGTGTGCCAGGCAAACTAGAACTCGCAACGCAACTCACCCAAGTCATGTTTCCATTCTTCCCCATGGTCGCGCTCGCTGCGGTACTTATGGGCGCCCTAAACGCCATGGGTTCGTTCTTTTTGCCAGCGTTTGCCCCCGTATTGTTCAATGTGGCGTCGATTTTGTGCGGGGTTATTCTCACTCCATTGTTTGCGAATCATACTTCTTTACCGCCAATCTACAGCATGGCGGTCGGAGTTTTGGTCGGTGGTTTTCTCCAATTTTATGTGCAGTGGTGGCAACTTCGGAAAAAAGGGTACCGACCCCTGGAATTTGCAAAGAACTTTGCTCGACCCTTTGCCGACCCAGGAACTAAGAAAGTGCTTCTGCTTTTGGTCCCCGGTACCGTGGGGCTAGCGGCGACCCAACTTAATATATTGGTCAACTCGGTTTATGCCACCCATTTTGGCTCTGGCGCGGTGAGCTGGTTGAATTACGCGTTTAGGTTTTTGCAGTTTCCTATCGGCATATTTGGAGTTTCTTTGGCGGTGGCAACCCTGCCTCTAGTCACGCGAAAACTTGCTAAGGGCTCACCCAAAGAAGCGGCAGACGAAGTGGCGAATTCGTTGCATTTAGTATTTGCGGTAAATGGTCCGGCGGCGGCTGGATTAATGGTGGTGGGACTCCCGATCGTGCAAATGATCTTTCAACACGGTCAATTTAAACTTTTTGACGCTCAACAAACCGCGCAGGCACTTTTTTGGTATGCATTAGGACTGCCAGGGTACTCAGTTGTGAAAGTTCTTGTGCCTGTGTTTTACGCGCTCGAACGCACGCGCATACCGGTTACGATTAGCTTTGTCATGGTAGGTTTGAACCTAGTGCTCAACCATTTATTTTCAGCAGTCTGGGGGTTTCCGTTCTGGGCGTTGGCGCTCTCAACTTCGATCGTCGCCACGCTCAACGCCGTATTACTGCTGTATTTTTTAAATAGAAAAATGGGTGGAATACTTGGTACCCAATTTTTTTCGCGCCTTTTCGCACATGGCGCTGTGGCAGCCGCGGTCGGTGCCACGAGTTATGCCGCCAGTAGCGGCGCGGCCACTTTTTGGGTAAAAATCGGAATAAATACGGGGGTTTTTACTTGGAGTTCGCAGGTTGTTTGTGCTCTATTAGCGGCCATCGCAACCTGGCTTGCCGTTGGCAAGGTGTTTAGGATTTCAGAAATCGATCGCGCTTTGAACGTGGTCGTTCGGCGTTTTAGGGGGAAAAATGGAAACTCAGACCACCAATAAGCACTCACTTAAAGTTTTGGCAAAAGTCTTGTTGTCAAAATTTGAGAATCAAAAAATGATCGAATTTAACCCACGGGTTCGCAATGATCTCCAATTGAGTTTCGAACAGTTCTTGGCAACTAAGATTCTTACCGACGAAGATTTCACCATTCAGGCGCGCACCGAAGTAGCTAGTCGTGCCGACGCGTTAGCAAACCAAAATCTTACTGAGACCGAAGCCTTTCAGAGTCAAAAACGGGCTTTGCGCAGTCGCTATGAAGACAACGCAATTCGGGGTTTTTATTTGAAGGGCACTTTGCGTGATACTTCCAAGTCGGTGGTTCAATTTTTGTTCGACAATACCTTGGTAGACGACGTGTTTGAGTCAGACGAAGCGCTCGCAGGTGTCGTGCTGTCCACGCTCCAAAATTTCGACGAATCCAAAATTGCAGGTTGAAGTCATCTTAGAAACACAAAACCCCCGCGCCGTACTAACTTTTTGGGGAGGCGCGAGGGTTGTATGTGGGTCTGGGGTTTCTAAACACGCTTTTGGGGGAACGCGTCTAGAAACTTTGATGCGGTGTTTTTTTACATTTTCACCGTATCAAAGGCTTTTGTCACAGCAGCACATTCAGTAGACGATTTGCCATACATGATGTCGCAAGCCTGTTCGGTTTGCTTACGCATGTCTGAAAAATCAGAACTCGCAGTTAAGTGCTTGGTGAGAACTTGGTAATAAAGATTTTCGACCTTCTCCTTACCGAGAGCAACGACCATCAGCGCCGAAGCTTTGTTTGGAATGCCACTGTTAGTGTGGACTCCGCACATGTCGTTGAATGGTGAACACGGCCCACGTGTGCTTTCACGTAGGTTGCTGTCATTGTCGCCCGGTTGGTCGAACTCTTCTGGGTGAATCATGTTACGAAGGGCGCGTCGTTTGTGACGAAATCCTTCGGCCATGATCGTGGCGCCGATGTCCCAGTCTCCCGGTACATAGTCGATCATCTTTCCGAAAAAATCGGCAAACGACTCGTTTAGTGCGCCCGACTCGGCTGCGTATTCGAGATTGGCGCTAGTCGAAATCACTCCGTGAGTCATTTCGTGTCCCGCAACATCGAGCCCAATAGTTAAGTCGCGAAACAAACGCTCGTCGCCGTCACCATAAAGCATTGAACCGATTTCGTCGGACCACATAGCGTTGTTCATGTTGCGACCCACGTGTACGACGCTAGTGATGAGTGAGTCCTTGTTATTGTAGGAACTCCGACCAAACGTTGACTTGTAGTATTCGTAAACACGACGGGCATTGACGAGCGCATTCACTGCCGCACGGTCAGCGATGTCCATGTCAAAGCCTTTGTCGTCAGTGTACACGGTGTCGTACCAGTCGAGATCAAACCCGCTTGGATAGCCGTCACGTCCAGTTTTCGAGAGCGCTTTTTGAGTGTCGGCACTCATCACTACGTGTTTGCCAGTGACTTGGGCATTGGCCGCCGCGAGATCGCCAAACATTTTACGAAAGGTGCGAGTGTCGGTGGCAGCGTGCAGATCATAAGTTCGCGGCGCTTCCATAATGAATGCACCGGTGTGTGCATCCAAATATATTTTCTGACCGCGGTGATCTTCGGTGGTTTTCGTGGTGATCGCGTAAATTAAGCGATGGGTTCCACTGAAGTCTTGGAATATCTTAAGCGTTGGTCCTGTTTCGATTACTGGATTGGTGTTGTACCGATCGCGTAATGTAGCCAGTACGTCTTTTTGAGACAACGCAGGAGTCGTATTCACGTTGACTGCTTTAGCGTCGTTTACAAACCGCATTTTCCCGCGCGCATCGAAATGAAAACGCGTGGCGCGACCAAGTACTTCGATGCCACCAAATACTGGCACATATTGAAGTGTCGTCGAAATTGCGTCGCCAGTGGCGCGCTTTAAGACGAAGTCGCTTTTCTCAGAAGCGATTTGAGCACCACCCATGAGTCGCCCCGAATGAAACGAATCGTTCGACTGCAAATAGCGCGCAGCTTGCCGGATCATCTCCGAGAGCGGTGCGTTTTTTGGCAGATCGATGATGGTGGATATTTGAGCAGATGCAACGGACGAAACGGTGAGCGTCGCGGTCGCGGAAACAAGAGTTGCAACACAACTCTTTTTCCAAGTCATCCTTAACCGGGCACTCATTGGTTCTTTAGCCATGAACCAACCTCCTTGTTGAAGAAGAAAAAAGTGCTATTCCATGCGCTTCCTCTGCACTCGCCCTAATGGCTTTGTCAGAAGAAGCGCCCCCTTTTTTGCTTCAGGTGTTCAAATTTCTTCGAACCCCTTCGGCTTCGCTCCGCAGCCGACAACCCCCATGTTGTCATTTTTCGGGCCCTAGAGCCGCGGAGAGTGTCATCATTGACATAAACAAGAGTACGCAAGTGCAGTGCCAGCTCAAAAATGTGCAGGTCGTCAATCGTTTGTTTTTAAATTTCAATGAGTTAGTTTTTGATTAAAATGGTTTTAATAACGCTGTGCAATTATAAAAAATATAGGACTCATCGCGTAAATTCGTAAAAAAATTACTTTCACAATATTGGTGAAAATAAACTATTTACACGTGGGCAGTGCATTAAAAAGGTTTTGCGCGATCTGGGAAACGTCAGAGTTAAATTCCTGAACAGTCGCCATATCAATTGAACGATGAGTGGGTGACCAAATCGAATAAAACATCGAGCCTTGTAATTCTTGGTTCCAGAAAATGTCCATTAGCGGGGTCCAGTCGGGGGCATAATTTCGAAGTGGATCGGGCCCCGGATCTAAGCCATAGGGCGGAAATTCAAATTCAGTGCTCAGCGTGACTTCAAGATTGCCGATTTTAGTATTCGGCGCAGTCAGTATCGTAATTCCCGGGATCGGCGTTGTGTAAGCGTTCGCGATTTCTACGGTGGGTTCTTCATCGCGGGCGGCACTGAGGGTAAGGTTTATTTCAAGTGTAGGGGTTACGTCGTCGTCAGATGGAGCTAACCCAACTTCGCAAGTAAACGGCAGTACAATAGAGGACGCAAAAAAGTCTTTTCCCAATGATGGTGGTGTTGGTCCGCCGAGAGGCGTGACTTCCAAAATCTGGTAATCAAATAATCCGCTGTTGGTTCCTTGAAAAACGCATTTCGTTTGCACACCGAATAGCCCGACTAGAAGTTTGTTGAGAGAGCGGGAAAATGGTCGAGCGATTTCACGAATATTTTTTAGGAATTTTTTTTCATCGGGAAGATCGAGAGTGCTTTTTCCTGCGGCGATGTTTTGGAGCTGCACCTGATTTAGGTGAAACCGGCCAGAGGCGGTTTTTTTATAGATCCAATTTTTGTTGACGTTAAGCAGATCAAACAAATTCGTGTACAACTTTTCAAGCTGAAGTGCGTGGCGTTCGGCATTCATTCGAAAACGAGAAAGTTCGGAATGGAATAGTAACTCGACTTCATGAAAGTAGCTGTAGCGATTTTTTTGGGGGGCACAGTTTTGAGAAGTCAATGAACTCGCAAACGTGAGGGTGCCGGAGACCGTAAGAACGTAGGCGAAAAAAAAGAATCGAACCCCCAAAAACCAATTTCGCCGTCTGCGAACCTTCGCCATTAGTCACCCCTCCCCAAAGGATAAAAACGCTTCGGGGATATATCGATTTTGGCCACAGAGTGCAAATTCAGCGAAAACTTCTTGCTCCTGTCTAAGAACTTGTCACTGGCCAAAACTTAGGCGGTAAATTCGAAATAATATCCCCGGGGAAATCGCCGAATCTTAAAAAAGGTCTTTAAAATCAAAGAGAAAGAAAAGTGAACATTGTTAACTAAAAAGGTCTAGTATTTGCATCACTTTTTGGTGCGGGTTCTGAGTCAGCAAGGGAAGAGTAGTGTTGCATGGGGGACCGTTCCTCATCCGAAAATCACCAATCCAAGAATAAGCTCGGTACATTAGGGCCATTTGCCCCTTTTGCGCTTGTAGTTTTTGCGCTTCTGCCCGGGCTGTTCCACGCGGGCGCAGCGGTGTTCCAGTATTTGGGGCCGAGTGCTTCGGCGGCGGTACTGAGCGCTCCAACGGGCCGAGACTCGGGCGAGCACCGTTATCAAGACCGCTACAATATTGAAGACCACCGACTTTTGTTGGTTCTGGGGTTGGACTTGCTTGTGCGAGCCGAGCGTGTTGTGCACAAAGAGTTCGGAACCTTCACAAATGCGTTAGGTCGGGTGCCCGACCTTCTGGGATCGAGTACGCTCAATTATCGCGTCGAAGTGGCCAAAGCATCTCCAAGCCAGTTGTTGATTCGGGCGACGGGCCAGGGGTTTCGTACAATGTTCGACACTAAGTCTGTTGCCGGTGATCGCCTTTTTATTGATCAAAACTTTGAGATAAAGAGTAACTTTCCGTTGCCGGACCCCCCAAAAGAGTATCTTCGCACTTTGGCCAAGACAGTGCTGTTTAGACTTGCGCGGGAAAAGGCAGTGACCGAGCCCAAACCAGACATCTTGAAAATTTGGGAAGGTGTGTATGGAGGTTACTTTCGTTACGAGCGGCGCCCTCGTGCGCAAAGTGAGGGTGAATTTGCGTGGGTGGCAGTTGGATTGGCTGGCTCAACTGGCGGAGAAACTATTACGCTCGACGAAAGCGACCAGCTTATACCGCCGAATCTGTTCCAATGGGTGCAGCGCTATCGTGCCACACATTGGATAGAGCAGGAAGTTCGGGCAAAACTAGAGCTCGTGTATCTCGGCGAACGAATGAGTCACGACCACACTGGTGGTTACGTTTTTGAATCAGGCGATTTATCGGCGTACTGGAATTCTTTGTCAGACCTGGCATCAAGTGACGCATCCTATTTTTTAAGAGGAATTTCAAAAGACTCGGAATTAGGTTATCGGGCAGAAATTGCCGAAAAGGCCAGCGGTCGATTTTGGACTATCAACGGCTACGGGCAACTTTCGGAAAATGCGGAGACCGCAGTTATTATCCAGCAATTCGACGCGGCCCGACGAAAAATAGCGAGTCACGGTGGTCTGCAGGCCGATCTGGGCACGCAGCAGAGCTCCGTATCCGGAGGCAATGCCGGCACTCCGTTTATCGTGTCAGACCCCGAATCTGGAAAAAATCTAATGATTGAACCAGTTTCGCCTACCGAAGTGAACCGCGGACGTGAAAAATTTTGACAGGTTCGACTAAGTTTCCTTAAACTGTTTAGACCTTGGCCGAGCGAGGTAAAACAGAGTCGGGCTCTTTTTCCATGGATGGAAGGATAAAACCAACACAATGCGATTAACACCTTTGATCTACAGCAAGTTTATTTTGAGTGTCCTGGGAGCCCTTTCGTTAGGGGTTCTGAGCGGGTGTGCCTCTGGGCCTCGAACTAATAACGACGCAATAGGTCATGTTATTCGCGAATCAGATCGTCCTTCGTCTGCGGAGCGCGACGCTCGTGCTGCTTCAGTGCCTGGCCAACCGCTCGAGGTGTGGGGGCAAAAAATTAAGAACACCACCTTCGACTATCCGGTTATTGTGAATCCCAGGGTTGAACACTGGATTTCCTATTTTACAGGCAAAGGGCGTCGGTACTTTACCAAGTACCTCGAACGAGGTCGTTATTTTATTCCCGAAATTGCCAAAGTACTAAGAGCGTCCAATATGCCGCAAGACTTAGTGTATCTTGCGATGATTGAAAGTGGGTTTAACAACTCCGCGCGTTCGCATGCAAAAGCGGTTGGTCCTTGGCAATTTATACGCGGTACGGGTCGCCGTTACGGCTTGGCTATTGATTATTGGCTCGACGAGCGTCGTGACACTCGTAAAAGCACCATGGCGGCTATCAAATATTTAAGAGAACTCTATGAGGAATTTGGCAGCTGGGAATTGGCGGCTGCTGGGTACAATGCTGGGGAAGGCAAAGTGCGGCGGGCGATCGCCAAATACAAAACCTCGGATTTCTGGCAAATCGCACGCCATCGTTTTTTCAGGCCTGAAACCCGGGACTATGTGCCGAAAATCATGGCTGCGGCAATAATTTCGAAAAATCCGGAACAGTTTGGGTTCGAAGATCCTTTTGCGCGAGATGGGAAATCGCGAAATCCGACAATTCTGTTAGATGCCGATGTAGCGGAAGCAGACGAGGTAACTCCCAAGGAACTTGAGGAACCTATCGCTGCGGCGGAAGAAACGGCGGATGATCCGGCCGAACCGCCTGCTGTGAACGATGTAGAAGTCGACACTGAAGTAGCTAGCGAAGACGGCGACGAGAGCGACGACGTAGAACACGCGGCGGTCTCCAGCGGACCGAATCCGGTGATGACCCCTTCGGTTTATATGGTCGCTAATCCGAATGAACAAATTTTGGAATTCGAAGTTAAAGGCCCAGCCGATCTATTTGCAATTTCAAAGGCCTCTGGATTGCCTTATTCTAGCCTCAAATTGCTCAACCCCGAAGTGCTACGCTGGCTCACGCCGCCTTACGCGAAAACCTACCGGATCAAATTGCCAGCTTCAGTAAAATCAAGATTTTTGGCTACCTACAATGATGCGAGCTTTGATCGAAGAGTGGCGTACACCCAGTATAAGGTTCAACGGGGCGATTCGCTGAAATCGATCGCGCGGCGATTTAAAACCGAAACCGATGCCATTCGCGAAGTGAACAGTCCGGGCACTGGATTGGCGGTCGGCAAGACCATTAATTTACCTATTCCGACCGGCTATAAACGAGTTATTGCCAGTATGTACGAAGAAAAACCCATTCCTTCGCGGAAACGTCGCCGAAGGGCCAAGCGAGTGCGTAAGGCGGATAGCAGTCGGGCCGAAATACGGCACCATTCACGGGTACAGCCGAAGCTGCGGCGAATCGCTGAGACGTCGGTTCAGCGAACGTCGGTTCAATAATATCCTCATAGATCCTATTTCGTTCAGTTGACCAATCCACATTGGATCGCTTAAAGTCATGGGCGTCAGAGACTATTAGGGAATCTTCATGGCATCCAAAAAAAATCAGCCTCGTCTAGATACCGATCGTTGGCCCTCCCATTGGGATTTCTGCATCATCGGCAACGGTGTCGCCGCCCTTTGGATGGCGCACCATGCTTGGCGTACAAAGCGTAGCGTTCTGTGGATTGGCAGCGACGATGCTTACACTTCTGCGCGCTCGCTCTGTTCTCATGCCTGGCACTGGGGACTCTCGGAATCGACGGCCAACGACTTTCGAGAATTAATGTCGCTCGAGAAAGAAACTCCGAATTTCGAATTAGCCTATTACGACGCGCGGTCTTCGAAACGTTTTCGTTCGCTCTCAGAGGTAAAGCTCGAGTGGGGCGAGCACGAGGTCGCTTATTTTGAGTCGTTGTTACCTACTGAGCCGGCTATGGACCTTTGGAGTTGGAATAATCAGATCCAGGGTTTTCACAGTACGAGCGAACTGCCTTCTGGCCCCTCGACCGTGGAGCTATTTTCGGACCCGGTTTTCGTTCGGCTGCATCGCTGGCCAGTGCAAGCGATGGAGACCAAAGACGGGCGCCTAATGCGGGTCGCTATTGGTGGGGGAGATCTCGAACCAGTTTGGGTGTCGGCGAGCCGCTTTGTGCTGACCGATTACGACGAAAACTTTGCTTCGCTGGTGCAAGACTCGAATGATGCCGAGGTATTGGCCGGCGCGAGTAAAGGGCGCACAATTCGTCCAGGATTTGGTCTGCGATTGCGCCACAAAAATTATTCAAATCCGCTTTCCCAAACCGTCATTATTCCGCTCACGGTGAGCCCCGAAAAAGGCAAAGCCTCCCATGTGGTTGGTCGATTCGTAGAGGGCGCGCAAGGGCTGGAAAGTGTCTGGTTCGGTTTTTTGACCGACGAAGAAGTCGAAGACAATAACGAGATTTTAAAGAAAATCAAACATGCAAAGCGGGCGATTGACCGCGCATTGCCCGGATTTTTGGACAGCATTGAACGAGAAGCCGTGACCTTTGAGCCGCGAATGTTCGCCAAGGAATTCGCCCGAGATTCAGGTCGATCGAAAGAGATATTGAGTGGAAAAGCAAAGCAGGGTAGTTCAGAGAACTCGGCCGCAAAGCCCGTTCTAGGTGCTTGGCTGCTGTCAGATCAATTCGGCCTGGAGCCGTTAGTGAAAGGGTTTTTAAAATGTCTGGCACCCGACGTGTCCGAACGCACACATGTGGAGAACTCACTTCCAAACACATTGGAAGTACCGTCACCTTAGTTGGATGGGCTCATAAAAGACGAGACCACGGCGGAGTGATATTTATTGATCTTCGCGATCGTTATGGTGTTACCCAGACCGTCGTAGATCCTACTAACGCTGCGGCCCTCAAAGAGGCTGAAAAAGTTCGTAACGAATACGTCGTGTTCATGCGTGGCTCGGTGCGAGCGCGTCCATCCGGCATGACCAATTCCAAACTACCAACTGGAGAAATTGAACTTTACGTTGAGCAGTGTGAAATTTTAAGTGAAAGTAAGCCACTACCTTTTCCGATCGAAGACGGAAGCGAAGTGTCTGAAACTTTGCGTTTGAAGTATCGTTATCTTGATTTGCGCAGACCCTCATTGCAGAACAATCTGATCACTCGTCATCGCGTTGGCCAGTTGGTGCGCAATTACTTAGACGAAAATGGGTTTCTCGAAATCGAGACGCCAATTCTCTATAAAAGCACTCCTGAAGGAGCACGAGACTTCGTGGTTCCATCCCGGGTAAATCCGGGCACGTTTTACGCGCTTCCTCAGTCACCCCAAACTTTGAAGCAATTGTTGATGGTTGCGGGCTACGATCGATATTATCAAATCGCGCGTTGTTTTCGCGATGAAGATTTGCGGGCAGATCGCCAACCGGAATTCACTCAAATCGACATTGAAATGTCGTTCATCGATCAGGAAGTATTGTTTCCGATCTTTGAAGGAATGATGAAACTTTTGTTTAAGAAAATTTTGGACAAAGACATTCCCACGCCTTTTGCACGCATGAAGTACGCAGACGCAATGCGAGATTACGGAGTCGATAAGCCCGACGTGCGTTTTGATCTTAAATTAAAAGATCTGACTTCAGTATTGAGTTCCGTTGATTTTAACGTTTTTAAGCAGACCATTCAGGCGGGCGGAATCATGAAGGGGCTCCCTGTCCCGGGGGCCGCCGATAAAGTGTCCCGCAAAGACCTAGACGAATACACCAAGTACGTCAGTACCTATGGTGCTAAAGGATTACTCTGGTTTAAGTTCGGCGCAGACGGTGTCAGTGGACCGGCCACGAAATTTTTTAAACCAAACGAACTAGAAAATTTGAAACAAGCTTGCGGCCTATCCACTGGAGATCTTTTGTTCGTGGTGGCCGATCAGGAACGTGTGGCCAACGACGCTTTAGGAAGCCTGCGTCTTCAAGTTGGCGAAAAGCTTGGCCTCATTGATAAGACGAAGTTCAATTTTCTTTGGGTAACGGACTTTCCATTACTTCAATTCGAACCAAGCGACGGGCGTTGGTATGCTTGCCATCACCCCTTCACCTCACCGGTAATGGAAGATGTCGCGAAACTCGAGTCGGGCAAAGATCTCGGCACCATTCGTGCTGCCGCCTATGACTTGGTTTTAAATGGCGTAGAGGTCGCCGGTGGTAGTTTGCGGATATTTAATCAGCGAACTCAGGCCGCGATGTTTCGGGCATTGGGATTGAGTGAAAAGGAAGCCCAAGAAAAATTTGGATTCTTTATCGAGGGTCTGCAGTACGGCACCCCACCTCACGGGGGGATTGCTTTTGGTATGGATCGATTAACGATGATTCTTACCGGCACCGACGCCATACGGGAAGTAATTGCGTTTCCGAAAACTCAAAAAGGTGCGTGCTTGATGTCGGAGAGTCCGTCGTCGATCACACCCGAACAATTGGCCGAACTACACATTGGTTTGCGACTGCCGCAAAAAGCTGAGAAACACTAAACTTCATGGTCTACCCCGAATTTTCCCGCGCCACGCGTGTTCAAAAGTTGGCCGAACTTAGCCAAAGTTCAGCGCCAGTATACGACGCCGTGGTGATTGGCGGTGGAATCGTGGGAGCGGGTTTGCTTCGAGAGCTGGCCATTCGTGGCGTAAATGCTTTATTGGTAGAAAAAAAGGATTTTGCCAGCGGGACGTCAAGTAAGTCCTCGAAGTTGGTGCATGGAGGGCTGCGCTACCTCGAAATGTTTGATTTCGGACTCGTCTTCGAAGCTCTTTCAGAGCGGCACTGGCTTTTGAAGACCCACCCTCACTTGGTTTCCCCGATGGAGTTCGTCTTGCCAATTTATAAAAAAGGCGAAGCGCCCGTCGGTGCGCGGAGTTCGGCGTTACTCGGGCTAGGGCTTTGGGTTTACGATGCGTTGAGCCTGTTTCGAACGCCGTTTTTTCACGGGCGCCATTCGCTCGACACTCTGAAGGGATTATTCCCTGGCGTGCGCGCACAGGGGCTGCGAGGGGGATATTATTACGCCGACGCCATGATGCTCGACGACGAGTTGGTACTAGAAGTGTTGCTCGATAGTGTGCGACGCGGCGCGTGTGCGTTGAATTACTGCGCGGCCACCAGAGTGGATCCGCGGGATCGCGACGGTCTGTATCGAATTCACTTGGAAACCTGCGACCCGGCAGTTTCTCCGCCCCCAAACGAGCAGAGCGCGAGTGAGTCGCTGCAGGTGCGAGCGCGAGAAGTGATCATGTGTGTGGGGCCTTGGACCGAAGAAGTCAGCGGAATAGTTGCAGGGGGAGCTCAAAAGAAATTGCGCCCTAGTCGCGGAGTTCATTTAGTTTTCGATTGGGCGCGACTTCCGGTCGAGCGCTGTCTGGTCATGTACGCGCCCGACGGGCGAATAATTTTTGCAATTCCACGTAAAGACCTGGGCGACGAAGCTGCCGTGACGATTGTGGGTACCACCGATGCTCCAGAACATGGAGCCATCGATCAAGTAGAAGCTACGAGCGACGATGTGGAATATTTATTTGGCGTGTTAAAAGAATATTTTCCAAATAGTAAACTCGCGAAAAGCGACGTCTTAATGACCTACGCTGGAGTTCGACCGCTGATCGACGATGGTGCCGAAAATGAAGCTAAAACTTCGCGTGAACACGAGATTTGGAAAAATGAACAGGGCGTAGTGTTCATGGCCGGCGGAAAATACACGACGTTTAGAAAGATATCTGAAGAAATCGCCGATTTTGCGTTTCCCCGGTCTAAAAGCGATGCCAAAGAATCGCGGCAGCCGCTTTCCACTCCGGACGACTATGCTAAACGTTTTTCGGGCGCTCCCTTGTGGGGCCGTTTTACCGAAGGCTGGGTAGAGTGGAAGCTCAAACATCATGCTCCCTTGTGTTTAGACGATGTGGTGTTTCGGCGCCTACCATTGTGGATGCATGGGCAGAAAATTCCCAAAGACGTGATCGAGCGCATTCAATCCATTAGTGCAAAAACCTGGAATCAGACCTCAATGTCGGGTCAAGCCAATCAAACTCGCGAACATATTGCGCGAGCTTTTCAGTGGTAAAACTACTCACCTAGAAGTTTTCTTCCTACTAAGTACAAAACGAAGTGCGGCCGATATAGAAGTATATGTTTAGCCAAGACGCACTTCGAAAGATGCTCAAACGCACGCCCTATGTCGCCAAAAAGAAACCCGAGATCGTGTACACCCAATTCACGCGGGTACCAGTAGAAATTCGGCCCGACGGTGCAGAAAAGGTAATTGCAGGACGCACTTTTTTATTTGATCTCAGACCCGAAAGCGTGGCGGTGTTTTCCACTGAACCGCTGGATCGTGGTACTGAAATCGCTTTGGTAATCGAACATCCTAGAAAGCTATTCGTCAAAGGCGAGGTTATGTTTTGTACTTTGTCGCCTTGGAATCCACGCGTGATCACGGACGAAGCATATCGCTACCGAGTCTTCATTCAGTTCCGTTTTGAATCGCAAAGCGAAGCGCTAGCCGTACAGCATTTTTGCCGATCCATTTGATCGAGCTGCTCAAATTAAAACAGCCGAGTGCGAATGCCTTCCTTTTGAAAGAACTTCTGGATGGCTTCTTTATCGAGTGGCTCAAGTCGCCACAAAAGCTTGTGCATAAGCTCAAGCGTCTTCTTGCCATCCTCAGTGCCCGTCTTGGCAGTGAGCACTTTTACGTCGCCTGTGATTTGAATCAGATTATTGATTAGCTGCGAAATGTCGGCTTTGAACATTTTCGATCGTTCAATATTCGTGAGGGTCTTGTTAATGTTGGATGAAAGCTCGTAGAGAAGCTTAATCGATTTGGTTATATCGCCTTCGTTTTCTTCGATAACCGCCTTGATTTTACCTGCGAGATCAAAACTCTGTGAAATTAATTGGTCGATTCGTGGCGGATCTACGCCACGTAATACGTCACCGCTAACAACCTTAGGCGAAGACACGGACCCAGGAGTGATTTCGACATATCGCTCGCCGATGATGCCGGCCAAGTTAATGTAAAAGCGACTGTCTTTGCGCACACCTGCGGCAGCTTCTTTGGCGACCGAAAGTTTGATTTTTAGAGGCGTGAGTACTTCTGTGGGTTTGGTGTCAGGTGCGTCGAAGGTCTGATCGGGTACAAAAAATTCAATTTTTTCTACTTTGCCGACCTTAATTCCCGCCACTCGAACGGGACTGCCGATATCAATGCCACCCGCAAAGTTATAGGTTACGTATATCTCTACATTACGGCGAAACGGATTATTCGCACCCAAAAGCCAGGCGAACACTAGTGTAAGCACCAATGTGGCAAACAATAGTAAGCCCACTTTCGCTTCATTTGAAAATTTCATAGGCCCGTAACCTCAGTAAAAAACGGTTAATATAGAAGAACCGAAAACGCAAATGTGAGAACAAAGTCCAAAAGTATGATCAAAATCGTCGAAGTAACCACAGAGTTCGTAGTAGCCGATCCCACTCCTTCGGCACCACCAGTGCAACGAAAACCATAAAAACAGGAAATGACCGGAATGACCGCCCCGAATACGAGCCCTTTCAATAGTGCAGAGATAAGGTCACGCGGTGTTACGAATACCAGTAGCGAATTCACGTACTCTAGCCAGGTAAAGTGGTAGCGAATCACCGCGATTGCGGTGGCACAGCTTAGGGTGACGAAGATTGAGATTAGAGTCAAACACGCAAGCGACACGATCGAGGCGACGAAACGAGGGTAGACCAAATATTCGATGGGGTCGATTTGCAGTAGACGTAAAGCGTCGATTTGTTCGGTCACCTTCATTGAACCGACTTCCGCGGTATTTGCCGCTCCCGCCTTAGAAACCATTAAAAGCGCTGGGATAACCACGCCGATTTCCCGTAGGATAAACTGTGCGGAAAACCCCGGAATCATTTCAACCGTATGCAACGCCTCGTCCATGTGAAAAGCGATTTCTCCTGTGATCACGAATCCAGCGAATGCCGTCGAAAGTAAAATCACCGGCAATGATCCTATTCCGATCTGATTAATGTGATGAAAAATCTCTTTCGCGCGGTGGGGCCCTTTCAAACAAGTAAGAAGAGTTTTTCCGAAAATAAAGAACACGTCATGAACGGCGGTTACGAAATAAAAGAGTTGTTTCTTCATCTCTAAAATCCCCCAAACGTGTTGTTCACAAACTGTTGGACGTTTTCGAGAAAATAGGAAGTGAAGGAATTGGCAAAAACTATTAATAAATTGGTATAAACTGCGCACTCTGTGACCGCGCGCCCAACCCCTTGAGCGCCGCCAGAGGCGAAATAACCCTTGTAGGTACTGACGGCTGCAACAATTAGTCCGTACACCAGGGATTTAAAAACGCCGGCTATGATAGTCCAAATGCCGGTGAACCGTGGGATCGACTCCATGTATTGTAGGAAATTCATGTTGTAGAGTTCTACGGCCACTACCATGCTACCGGCTACGCCAACTAATACCCCGAATACCAAAAGTAGGAGCGAGCAAAGCACTATCGCGATAAATCTTGGCACTATCAAATACTGCACGGGGTCGCGTCCAAGGCAACGTATTGCGTCGATTTGTTCCGTCACCCGCATGGTGCCCAGTTCAGCAGCCGTATAGGCGCCCACCTTACCAGCGAGAAGAAACGAAATGATAAGCGGGCCCACTTCGCGAATGGTCGCCGAAGTGTTTAGGCCACCCAAGAGCGTAACAGCGTCGTACTTTGACAACATTAGGTGAAATTGAATCACCAAAATCGCACCGACAAAGAAACCCGAAAACAAGATCGTCACCAGCGAGCGATAGGCAACGAGGGCGATTTGTTCAACAATGAGCGAACCGTTCTGGCCAAACGTGCGAAGCCAGGTGCGAACCACCTCGAGCGAGAATAACGCCATTCCTCCAATATCTGCAAAGAAGCCTAATACGAGCTGCATTTTAGAGTGCCTCCCGTAGGAAGTCTTGAATCAAAGGTTCGCTACTTGATTTGATCCGGTCTACAGTATCGAGCGCGAGAATGTTGCCCTGGTCCAAGACCAATATGCGATCTGCGATTCGAAGCGCGCAGCCCATGTCGTGCGAAACCACTACGCTAGTGACGTTCAATCGATCAGAAAGTTCCGCGATAAGTTCGTTCACTGCGTTGGTAGTAATCGGATCCAGGCCAGTCGTAGGTTCATCGAATAATAGAATCTGGGGGCCTGGAGCGAGAGTGCGGGCAAGACTGACTCTTTTTTGCATGCCGTAGCTAATTTCTTGGGGTTTACGATTTAAAATACTTTCGTCCAAGTGCACTAACTTTAAGCATTCAATAACCCGTTCTCGATTTTTAGTTTCGAGTCCAAAGGCCACGTTTTCAAAAATAGTCAGCGAATCTAGAAGCGCCGGATGTTGGAATACCATGCCACATTTTTTTCGTACTTGGGCGAGAGTGTGCTCACTTGCTGTGTGCACGGCTTCGCCGTGAACGTAGATTTCGCCTCGATCGGGTTTCATTAAGCCAATAGTCGTTTTTAAGGTAACCGATTTCCCCATACCGGACTTGCCAAGAATAAAAAGCACTTCTCCGGTCTCAACCGAAAAACTCACGCCATCTAATACTTTCTTTTGGCCGAACGCCTTTGCGACATTCTTAAAAGAAATCGCCATCCCAGAAATCCTTATTTGCTAAATTGTTGCGACTCTCCGAGCTGGCCGTAATTTTGGTAGTGAGAGGGCCTCTTGTGGCGCCTTTTAAAAACTGTTGAATGCGTTCGTCGCTTGAGGCTCGGGCTTCTTCGGGAGAGCCGGCCATTAACAACTCGGCTCCGAGGGCCGTGCGCACGAGAATGCCTACTTTGGTTCCCAGCTGAAATGCGCGCTGGACGTCGCTGGTTACCGTCACGAGCGTGGAACCAGCTTCTTTTTTTAGGCGCAATATGAGCTCGGCAATCAAGCGCGAAGTAATGGGGTCGAGTCCGGCAGTTGGTTCGTCATAGAGCACCACCTGTGGTTCGACAATCAGGGTGCGAGCGATGGCCAGACGTTTTTGCATACCCCCCGAAAGTTCATTGGGCATTAAATGAGCAGAGCCCGCGAGCCCCACCCATTCGAGGTAATTCATGATTTTATTACGACGTGCGGGAGCCGTTTCGCGTGTACGTTCTCGCATTACGAAATCGAGATTCTCGTAGGCGCTTAAGCTATCGAAAAGTGCATTTTTCTGAAAAACGATTCCAATGTTGCGAGTTCGAATTTCGGCGAATCCCTCGTCGGGCTCGATTAGTCGAGAAAGTGTTTTAAGAAGGACCGATTTGCCTATTCCGCTTTGGCCGAGCACGACAAGACTCTCGCCTTCGTCGACTGAAAACGAAACGCGATTAAGTACCGGTTGATTTGGAAACCACTTAGAAAGATGAGTGACGTGAATCATGGGCCCGCCACATGTTCCCCGCTGAGTGCTTGGCTAACGAGCAACGCGACTAGTTTTTTATTGGCATTGGCTTCAAACCCTTGCTCGAATTGCGAAAAGCGAAGTCCACGTTGGGCCCAGTTATAGGCCATTGCGAGTTGACCTTCGGCCGCACGATCGGTTGCTGCTTTTAAACACTCGCAGGAGGCCAACGCAAATAATGCGGTCCATTGTTCGTCGCTCAGCGCGCTCAATTGGTCGGCAAACTGTACGGTCTCTTGCCAACTCCGGCGTCCGCCTTGTCCGCTGGACTGTAGCCACTGACGGGCCTTTTTTAGAAATTCGAGTGAATCTGCCTGGGCGAGCGTATGAAGTCGGGCAAGCCCCCCACCGAGCAGTGCGGAAAAAACTCCTTTTAATTCCGAGGGCAATGCAAGCGATTGGCGCTCGGCGATTTCCCAAATAGCCGCTTCTTCGAGCGGACGAAAATAAACGAATTGGCTGCGGCTGGTAATAGTTGGGAGCAGTTGGGTGCGTTCGTGAGTGATGAGCACGAACTTCACGTACTCGGGTGGTTCTTCGAGCGACTTGAGCAGTACGTTGGCAGCCGAAACACCGAGTAGATGTGCTTGGTCGATTAGAATTAACCGAATTCGACCTTCGTAAGGTCGAAATGCGTTTGATTTTAGCACTTCGCGTAGTTCTTCTACATGAATGGTAGAACCTTTCGGTTCCACCTCCACTAGGTCAACGTGATTGCCATTGGCCACAAGCATACAGGTACGGCAAGCGCCACAGGCCTCGAATTCCGCAGGCTGCAGGCAGTGGATCAACTGAAATAGCGCGCGAGCGGTTCGTTTTTTTCCAACCCCCTCTGGGCCGAGGAATATTATCGACCCTGGTAGCCGCAAAGGGTCGGGGTGCGCCATTGAGCGCAGGGTGTTCCAGGCGTCATCTTGAAAGAGGGGTTTGAGATTCAAAATAACCTCTTCCAGGGTTTGAGTGCGAGCAACCTTGCAAACACGGTGTCGGGGTCAAGACTGGCGTCGAGTACGACACACCTGCGCGGGTTTGCTTTCGCGAGTTTTAAAAAAGCGCGGCGCACTTTTTCATGAAAACTATCGGGCTCAATGTCTAGTCGATTTGCGGCGCCCCGCAGACTGCGGCGGGCTTTGGCTTGCTTGGTGGCGAGATCCAACACGATAACAAGGTCGGGTTCAAGGCCCTCTGTGGCAATCGAGTTTAAGATAGCCACGGTTTTTTCTCCCAAACCTCGAGCCGCGCCTTGATAGGCAATCGACGAGTAGGTGAAACGATCACAGAGCACAGTGGTTCCCGCTGCTAGGTGCGGGCGAATAACATTTCGCACATGGTGTGCGCGTGCGGCCTCGTATAACAGTAACTCTGTTTTGGCATCGATCTCATAGCCCGGACGCTGGTGAGCAAGAATAAGCTCGCGAATTTCTTCCGCGAGTGGTGTGCCGCCAGGTTCTCGCGTTCGTACACACTGAATCGCACGTGCTTTTAACGCGTGCTCGATCTTGTTTAGCAGAGTGGACTTTCCGGTGCCGTCGCCGCCTTCAATTACAATAAAACGGCCGGACGCTTTTTGGGGGACTTTGCGATGTCGTTTCATGATCGTATTGAGTGCCGAGACTAGCGCGAGGGGGTTTAACCCGTCAACCGACGGACCGAAAGGGCGATCGATTCAGGTCGTTTTAGTAGTCTTCGGACTGACCGTTGGTTCCATCGGTGGTGCCGTCCGAGGTTGGAGTGCGGTAGGCGTCGTCCCCGACGGGAGGAGGCACGCCCTCTGGGATCGGTGGATCAGGGTAAGCACTACGGTTGCCGGTGACTGCTTGCATGGCCGCCGGATCCGAAGACGTTGGGTCGGTGCCAGAATAAGCCGAGTTCGGACCGGGATACGCGGCCTCGCCGGGCGTGGTCTGAGTATCATCGGTTACGACTTGTTCTTGCGGGTAATCTTCAGACGTACTGTAGTAGAGGGGACCTGAGCCCTGATTGTCGGTGTTTTGATTCACGGCATTGGCCGGCGGCTCGGTCGGAGCCGGTGCCGCAAGCGGTGCGATTTCGTTAAGAACTGAGGTGGGTTTTTTAGCTCCCGCCGATCCTCGGGGTCTTTGGATCGGCGCGCTTCCTTTGCCGATTTCTTCGGCCTGCTCTGCCGCAAACGGTTTTGACGACGTTACCGGTTTACTTTTTGGCGTGGCACCGGTTGCCGCGGGCTGACGTTGGGTTTGTTCGTTTGAAAATGTTTTGACCAACGCATAGGTACCAGTAAATACCAAGGCTAGCGACGCCGCTACTGCGAACTCTCGCAAATTCTCGCGAAGAATGTGTCGAGACCTTTGAGCAAAGTCCAGAACTTTGCCGGTTGAGGCCGCGCGTTCGCCCGTGGTTTTGCTCGGGCGTTTAAAATAACGTTTCAATGTTTTGGTAATTTCAGCGGCACCTTGCGAAAAAATTTTCGGTGCAGCCCAATTAGTCTTGGCATTTGGCAGCGTCTGGGGTTTGGCATTGGACTTTTCTCGATGAATTTCTTTTTTTCTTTCGGAAATTAATGCGAAATAATCGATTCCTTCGGTGCGTTCACGATTAAGTTTCGCCACGTGCACATTGCTAAGATCTACCGGTCGAGCCGGTGGGCGCCAGTCGCGAGGGGACTCAAAATTGAGATTGGGAATTACATCTGCCGCAGTGGTCCAGCGGTCATTGTCGGCGTCGAACAGGCGAGCGGAAACTCGAAGTGAGCCGGCGTGCAATTGTTGGGCAATCTCGTCGACGCTGTATGGGCCAACTAGTTTGCCATCGTGTTCAAAAAAGAGTGAAGCTTGAGCCATTCCCACCATTCCCCGACCAATATTGTATCGGCGGGAATGTTGGTGAAACAGAAGAAGGTTTTGCCGACCGGCAAAATCAAACTTGTAGCGCCTGCAAAAACAAAAAGCCCCCTCAAACCGAAGTTTGAGAGGGCTTTGATTTCTAAGTTCTTAGAACTCTTAGATCGTGCTCCGTTTTAGAGCATCTTGATCGTAGCGTTCAGGTTGATCGACGTCGTGCTGATTGGCTGGTTCGTGTACCAGTTCAGAAACGGCGTGAGCGATACGCGCTCGTGCAAGTTGAGTTCAACACCTGGTTCCAAGTCCGCGAGCGAGAGTTGATCGTTCGTGGTGTTGGAGTAACCCTGGTTGTCAAAAGCAGCTACGGCTTCGAAAAGAACAAACGCAGTAACTTTGTCGTTCACAGCGTAATTCACTTGTGGGCCCGTGTAGAACTTCCAGCGAGTAGCCGAAAGATTTTCTGTAACCGAGCGGTACATGTGAATGCGCGCGTAGTTTGTAGCTACGATTGAAAAGTTCGAATTCGCGATCTGCATGCTTGGAGAAAGCGACAGACGAACTGCACCGTACGAGTCAGCGTCACGAGCACCTTTGCTCGTAGGAAGCATGTAGCGAATGTCGCCATCGAGAGCGACAGCGTTTCCGCCCAATTTGCCGTCAAGCAAGCCAGCGCGGCTAAGCTTCAAGTAACTGTCATTCCATGCGAAGTTACGTTCACCATTTTCTACACCTTTAGGAATCGTGTAGTTAAGGCTGAAGTCGAGGGTTGGAGTAAACTTAGTTGACTCATCAATCGCATAGGAAATGCCGATTTGGTGACGGCTGTTTAGTGGTTGAACTGCGTCCTTTGCGGAATCTGCAGTTTGGCGAGCACCAAGATCGTTCAGGGCTGGGCCGTAAAAGTCATTTACAGCAGCGGCCGAGATTGGAAGTGCTTTCGGTTGAGCAGCCACGTCTTGAATGCTGGTTTCTGAAACAGCGCCGCTTGAAGCGGGAGCGTTCGAAACCGTTGTTGAAGTCGAAGCTGCAAGACCAGCTACCGACCACAGAGCTACTGCTCCGATTACTGAAGTCCGAGTAAAAAGACCTTTCATGATACCTCCGTTAAAAAAACAAAGCTTTAAGTCCGCCGATGCACAAAGCAAGCCGTGTACCAAGCAGAATTTCATGGCGAAAAAAGCCCGTTTTTCAGAAGTAAAACAAGGTTTTAGCACTCAAAGGTTGTTCAGAATTTGGACATCTGAGACCCTTGGATTCCTGTAATTTTTACAGAAATGTCTAACAAACGAGTCGTCTTTGCACCATTCGGCGAAATCGCACCGCGTTATACTTGAAAAGGTCCGTGAAAATCAAGGGTTCGTATTATAGAGTTGGGGACACCGATCATGATGAAACGCTCAGAAGCCAAAAAATCAAAAAAAGCCAAATCTACTCGGGCACAAGTACCGAAGGTCGTCACCCCTGAGATACTCGAAGGCGAGCTCGCCGAGGACGAAGGTCGATCAACGGCCAATTCCGAAGGGGCAGAGGGCGACGAAGGGGAGGTTCTTGAGGCCGAGTTGGTGGGGGATCCCGGATTTCCGGTACCAGCCGGTGCTTCGGGGCCGGATTTGGCCGCTGAACTCGAGCAGTTGCCAGCGCTTCCTCCTCATTTAGATCCGTTTAAACATTACCTTCGTGACGTGTCGAAATATCCACTTCTTTCGCCCGAGGACGAATTCGCGCTTGCGGTGAAGTTGCGCGATACTGGGGACATTGATGCGGCAAAACGACTGGTGCAGGCTAATCTTAGGCTGGTTGTGAAGATTGCCATGGAGTATCGCTCCGCTTATCAGAACATTCTAGATCTGGTTCAAGAGGGCAACGTAGGGCTCATGAAGGCTGTGAGCAAGTATGATCCCAGTAAAGGCGCGCGGCTGGGCTATTACGCGAGTTGGTGGATTCGCTCCTATATTTTGAAATACATTCTCGATAACTTTCGCCAAGTGCGCGTTGGAACCACGGCAGCCCAGAAAAAACTGTTTTTTCACCTTATGCGCGAAAAGGAACGGCTTGAAGCGCAAGGGCTCGAGGCTGGGCCGAAGCTCCTGGCAGAAAAATTAAACGTGCGAGAACAAGACGTCATTGAAATGGAAAAACGCTTAGGAGCGGGCTCCGGTGACGTGAGTTTGAATAATCCGTTGGGTGGCGAAGATGATAGCCAGACGACCCACCAAGACTTGCTAGCCGACGAGCGTGAGTCTGCTGATGATGAATTTGAGGGCCAAGAGCTTAAGAAAATATTGAAAGAACATCTTTCAGACTTTGTTAAAACTCTTAAAGAAAAAGAGCTGGCGATTTTTAAAGAACGTTTGGCGGCGGACCAACCCAAAACGTTGCAAGAGGTGGCCGATCAGTTTGGATTAACCCGGGAACGCGCCCGTCAAATTGAAGCGAAGGTTATCGAAAAACTTCGTGCCTTTTACCAAGACTATATTCGTTAATAATTTAATTGGATTTCGCGCGTTGCATTATGAGCAACAAAGAGCAGGCCGCGCCATCGACGTCGGGTATGCGGTCGAGTCCAGTCCAGTGATCGAAAACATCGGTGCTGTTGATAGATTCCAACTCTGCGTCAATGGTTCGAAGGGTGGTTCTTGCGGCATCCCGGACGGGAAGTTGAATGGTCCGAAGCGATTTCGATTCGTCTAGTCGATCTATGAGAGTCAGCGTCTTTCTTGCTTGCTGTTGAATTGTCGAAAGCATTTCATCAATCGATTGAAAAGAAGCAAAAGCGTCATCACCCGTTAGGCCCAATGTTTCATTGAGAAGTGCGGTTGCGTCGGGCAAAGTGATTTTTCCTCCGAGCAAATCTGAAGTAATCATGTTTAATCGAGTGGTGCGAACAATTGGGTCACTCGCGGATTTCATTACACGGTGTTTATATTTAGAGAACGTCGCTTTTAGATTCGTATCGTTCGCTTCGAGTTCTTTGATTGTATCTTTTACGCGAGACCGAGTTCGAGCAATGGGTTGCGAGTCGAGATCGCCCTGGGGAGTCTCGACGGATTTCGGATTACGAGGGTCCTTTCTTTTGGCTGTAGCATCATAGATAAGAAACGAAGCTATACGATCAGAGCTGTTAGGATCGCGAATACCGATCTGTGCGTGTCGAATACCATCATTTAAGATGCCCGCTTGATTTACTAAAGACGAAGCGTCGAAAACTTCGAGTTTGCTACCCGCGGCCTTGAAGTATTCTTGCATAATATCGGCAAAAAAAGCGTTCGCGCCGTCGCATTGTGCGCAGAGCACCCCTTGGTGCAAGAACTTGGCATGGGGGCCAAAGGTCGAGTCGAGTTCAATGGCACGTGGGTCGATTTGAGATTCCTTTATGTACGAATAAAGTCCCGCGTGCGCGACTATAGATTCAAGATCACTCATAGAAAGAGAGGCCCCTTGTTTTCGTGCGAACGCGATACGTTGGTCGAGTGCATTGGCGATTTGGGTAAAGCCTACTTTATTTAGACGAGCATTGATTTTTGCTAACGCATCGAGATCGAGACTACTTAGTTCGGAGTTAATCCCGGGACCTGTTGGTTGTCTTACGAACTCGACGCTAGGGCGAACGCCGTTAGGTTGTTTTTTACGAAATTCGATTAAGTACGAAAGTCCGTCTCCCGTCTCATGAACAATATAGTCTTTTCGGTAGGCCAGAGTTTTACCTTCATGGCCAAGCACGGATAGTTTTGAAATTGCATGCCCATGGGGACGCGGAATTATTAAAAAGCCATTCGTTGAATGTGGCAATGCTGTACTCGAAGTCACGCGAAGTGACGAACGAGGAGCTTTGTTGGGTAAATTAAACTCTTTTCGATTTTCGATATCGTTCGACACGTAGAAATAGCGAGGGGCGCTATGCGAATCTAGATTCTGGACCTCGAACAAATCCGGATGATCGGCAGCGTTTTGCTTGGGTGTGTTCGAGGCCGGGGCTCCTTTTGTAATTAAACCAGGCGCGATTGTTGAATCGATGGTCGTCGATCTATTCCGTCGCGATCTCGATTCTATTTGGCTCACACGATCCAATACACGAGAAAAAAAACCTTTCTTTAGAGGTGCGGGGCGACGATCTAACGCGTCGGCATTTTCCAAGCCGGTACCGATATTCGGCAAGTGGGCACTGGTCCGAATTCGATCGTTCCAAAATCCGCGTTTGCGACTTTCGCCCCAGCCATAGAGCCCTTTATAGCTATCCGCAATTGCTTTTAGAGAGCGGTCCCCCGTTTGGTAGTCGAGGATGTTATTTAACTTGGCTGCCGTGTAATTATTTTTAATGGCATCTAGAATTTCACCTCGTAGCTTTTGAAAAGCGAGAAGCCGTTGTTGAATAAAATCTACTTGTTCTCGAATTTCAGTACCGTCGAGTCTGTCGATGGCTCTTAAGATACTTACATTGGGGCCAGAATCATATCTTAGACCAGCCAAAATTGAACCGCGTTCAGGAATTGCAACGATCATTTCTTCTTGTGGTGTTCCAATTTCAATGGAGAAAATTTCAGTATTTTTTTGACGCAATTTTTTTAAAAGGTGTTTTGCTTTTTCGGGACTATTCACAGTTTCTATAAGATTTAGCTGGTATTCGCCTTCGGTGCGAAACCCAACGCTAAACCCAACTAAAATGTCGGGTGCTGGGCTTAGGCCTTTTTCGGAAATGGCCTCATAAAGCAAAAGCATCGCGCTATCGATGGTTTCATTTCGTTTCTTGTTCAAATCTTCGAGTAAAGCCTGAAACAAGACTTTGTCGGAGCTCCCCGTTCGAGGGTCCGTTAATGAATTTTCGAATCGGTTGTATATTTTCTGATAAAGTTTTTTGAATGCAGGGTGTACTTCGACCTTGTTCGTGCCAGTTCTTTTGTGAAAATCCTCCCGCGCAGCTCGTTCAATTTTGTCTGGTGAAGCGGGTTTTTCGATTGCGTTGTTCTGTAATAAACTTCGATATTCTAATCGGACCTGATTTGGCGAGTGCACCAAACTTTGATTAAGTCTCGCCTTAATTAGTTCTTGGCGTTTTTTTCCGAACTCGGTCCCAATATCCAGGCGAGCCTTAAACTCAGGGTGAGCGTAAAGTTCCTCTACGATTTTTTTTAATTCCCGCTCACTTATGGCGGACGTTTTTGGTGCGAGAAAAACGGTGTCTGCCGAGTAAATCGGAGGGTCCGAAAAGTAACCTCGCCATAAGACCTTGGCCTGCGGGGATAAATCCTCGGGCGGGGGGTCCCGTTCCACTTGGGCGTGGCCCAGCGCCGAGGCCAAAAGCACCAAAATAGGGGCTAGAATATTGAAGAGCCGTGCAGAATAAACCATATCGTTAACGAATCGGTAAATAGGGCTAAAGAGTTGATTTTTAAACAATAATAGTCAAGTATTAAGGACTGCATTGACGGGCCGAGCTCCCCAGGCTATAAGCCGAGGATCTAAAAAGATTAATTAAAAGGAGATTTACTTTGGCGCATCAGTCGTCGCAAGACAAACAAGAAAAAGCAGCAGTCGTAGAAAAATATAAAACTTCTACGGCAGACACGGGTTCTTCAGAGGTGCAGGTTGCGCTCATGACCCGTCGTATCAATGAACTTACCGATCATCTTCGCACCCACAAAAAAGATTATTCTTCGCAGCTTGGCCTTCTTAAATTAGTAGGTCGTCGCAAGCGCGTACTTGAATACTTGAAAGGTGCAAGCCCTCAGCGTTACTTGAAGCTGATCGGCGCATTAGAATTAAGAAAATAAATTTGAGAGAGGGCCCGAAAGGGCCCTTTTTTTTAGGGGTTTGATAGAAACCACGAATTGGAAAAAAAGATTTAACTAAAAATCTATTTTTCCGATTCGTGGTTCGACCACAAGACAGTGGTCGCGACTCAGGTTTCATAAACCCTCCTACGCTCTCATCATACAAAAACAAGGAGTGATCAATTATGTTTAATCCAGTAACCGTGTCTTGCGATTTCGGCGGACGCAAACTCACTATCGAAACCGGCCGCTTGGCAAAACAGGCAGATGGTTCGGTACTCGTGACTTACGGCGACACTGTGGTGCTTGTCACCGCAGTGAGCAAAAGTGACATGAAAGACGGAATCGATTTTTTTCCGCTGACTGTAGAATACCAAGAAAAATTTTATGCTGCCGGTAGAATTCCAGGTGGCTTCTTTAAACGCGAGGGGAGACCTTCATCCGACGCAACATTGACTGCACGGCTCATTGATCGCCCAATTCGCCCGTTGTTTCCAGAAGGCTTTTTCTATGACACGCAAGTGATTGCAACAGTACTGAGTGTCGATAAAGAAAATGACCCGGACGTTGTTGCGAGCGTAGGCGCTTCGGCCGCACTTGCGATTTCCTCGATTCCGTTTCAGGGTCCAACGGCTGCTTGTCGCGTTGGTCGCGTTAATGGCCAATTGATCTGCAATCCCACGATTGCGCAGCAAGAAGAATCCGACATGGAGATTTTCGTAGCTAGCACTAAGAGCGCCATTATGATGGTCGAAGGCGGCGCGCGAGTTGTGCCAGAAGAAGAAGTGTTACAAGCCATTCTTTTTGGACAAAAAGCTATGCAGCCTGTGATCGACATCATCGAGTCACTAAAATCAAAAGTGGGCAAAACGAAACGAACTTTCGAACCGAAAAAAGTTGAAGATACGTTTAAGAAATCGGCCGAGAAGATCATGCTTCCTCTAGTGCTCGAAGCGCTTGCTACCCAGAAAAAAGAAGATCGATACGGGCTTTACGATAAAGCCTACGATACGGCTGAAGCCCAGCTCATTAAAGACGGCGATGAGAACGCCTCTGAACGGAAAAAAGAACTCGAAGGAATTCTCGAGAATCTTAAATACGTTCAAATGCGCGAAATGATTCTTTCGAAAAAATCGCGCATCGACGGACGTAATCTAGTTACCGTTCGTCCGATCGCAGTGGAAGCACACTTGCTCCCACGCGTTCACGGTTCGGCACTTTTTACGCGCGGCGAGACACAGGTGCTTGCTGCAGTAACGCTTGGAACGGGCGATGATGTGCAAATGATCGATGGCATGCGCGGGTCGTATGACAAGAAGTTCATGCTCAATTATAACTTTCCTCCATTTAGCGTTGGCGAGACGGGCCGAGTAGGTTCGCCTGGACGCCGCGAAATTGGCCACGGAGCGTTGGCTGAGCGCGCATTAGTAAACGTGATGCCAAAAGACTGCCCCTACACTGTGCGGGTAGTTTGCGAAGTGCTCGAAAGTAACGGTTCTAGTTCGATGGGTTCGGTGTGCTCTGGATCCATGGCGCTTATGGACGCGGGCATTGAATTCAAAAAACCAGTGGCTGGAATTGCCATGGGCCTTATTAAAGAAGGCTCGCGCTTTGCGGTATTGAGCGACATTTTGGGGGACGAAGACCACCTGGGCGACATGGACTTCAAAGTCGCGGGTACTGACGAAGGCGTGACCGCAATTCAAATGGATATTAAAATTGAAGGCGTTAACGAAGAAATCATGCGTACCGCGCTCAAACAAGCGCACGAGGGCCGCATGCACATACTTTCGAAAATGGCACCGGCAATCGAAGCTCCTCGCGCGGCGGTTTCGGACTATGCTCCGACGTTCACCACGTTCAAGATCAAGCCCGATAAGATTCGGGATGTGATCGGTAGTGGTGGCAAGGTGATCAAAGGTATCATCGAGCAGACCGGCGTTAAGATCGACGTAGAAGATGACGGCACCATCAAGATTGCTTCAACCGACCCAGTACAGGGGCGTAAGGCTGAAGACATTATTCGCAATATCGTAGCGGAACCAGAGGTTGGTCGCACCTATACCGGCACGGTCCGTTCGATCGTGGAGTTCGGCGCGTTTGTCGAAATTATTCCTGGTACCGATGGACTGTTACACGTTTCAGAAATTGCTCACCAGCGTGTAAACAATGTGCGTGACATTCTTAAAGAAGGTGAGAAACTTGACGTCAAGGTTCTCGAGGTTGATCGCAACGGCAAGATTCGTTTGAGTCGTAAAGCGTTGCTTGAAAGACCTGAGGGAATGCCAGAGCCGACCGGCGGTGGGGGAGGTCCCCGCGGCCCTCGCGGTGACGGTGGTGGCGGTGCTCGAGGTCCTCAAGGTGGTGGCCGTGGTGGTCAGCGCCCAATGGACCCTCGCTAAGACCGAGAAAGAATCAGCATCACGATGACTCGAGACCGCGGGAAAAAGCGGTTTAGAAAATCGATTTTGGACAACGGCATGGTTCTCGTAACTGAGAGCGTGCCGTCGTTTCATTCACTAGCGATTGGCGTCTGGGTTCGGGCTGGAACGCGGCATGAGTCGGCCCATGAAGCAGGGTTGTCTCATTTCCTTGAACACATGATGTTTAAGGGGACGGAAAAGCGCAGCGCACTCGACATTGCCCAGCAAATCGACCGAGTAGGCGGGGAATTCAATGCGTTTACGGCTCGTGAATACACTTGTTTCCACGTACTGCTACTCGCCCGCGATTATACGCTAGCCGTTGATATTCTATCGGACATTTTGCTTAACTCAACTTTCGACGAAATTGAAATTGAGCGTGAGCGCAAAGTCATTCTTCAAGAAATTTCGATGGTCGAGGATAACCCCGAAGAGCTTGCACACGATTTATTTTTTGAGCAAGCATTCGGAGGGCATGCGCTTGGCAAACCGATCTTGGGTACGCGAGACACTCTGAAAAAATTCAATCGCTCTACGGTTTATTCGTATTTTCGAAAACACTACGCGCCAGGTGAAATTATTCTTTCGGTTGCCGGTGATGTTGACCATTTTAAAGTTCGCGATTCCCTTAATAAAACCCTTAAGCCGGAGTACTTGCGAGTAAAAGAACGAAGAAAACACAATATGCAGCGTCCGCGAGTGCGGCGAGGAACTCAAGTAATTCGGCGAAATCTAGAACAGGCCCACGTGTTGATCGGATTCCCCAGTGTTGCCTACAATCACGGTGATCGCTTCGTAGCCTATTTAATGAGCAATTACCTGGGCGGTGGCATGAGTTCTACGCTCTTTCAGGAAATTCGCGAAAAACGAGGCCTTGCCTATACCATCTATTCAACCAATTCGGCTTTTTCAGATTCTGGCGTTTTTTCGACCTATGTTGCGACAAATTCCGAAGGAGTGAAAACCTGTCTCGACATAACTGCCAAGCAGATCGAAAAACTAAAAAATGAAAAACTTGATTCAAAAGCACTCGATATTATTAAGCAGAACCTAAAATCTACTATTCTCCTGAATTTGGATTCGGTGGAAAATCGTATGACGGCGATTGCCAAGGCAGAGATGTTTTTTGGCAAACAATTCGAAATCGACGACGTGTTTCGACTTATTGATCAAGTCACGCCACAACGAATTCAGGCGTTGGCAAAAAAAATCATGCGACCTGATCAAACGTTGTTAACTTTGCTCGGACCTTTTTCGAAATCGCAGGCGAACAACCTCTACAAGAATTTCGTGCGAAATATCTAAATTAAGCGAGACCAGGTCATGCGCCGGCTGGAGGCCCGCCGCCGCCGCGTTTCTTTTTCAAATAAATGTACCCGCCCACTCCTGCTACTATCGCAATTAAGATCAACAGATCACTATCTGAACCTTCCGATTTAGCCGGTTTTTTTTCGCTCTCTGCGCCAGGTACTGGGCTAGCTTGGGCCTGATTTCCAAAAACACCCTGCGCTGTGTAAGTATTGAGCGGCTGAGTTGTGTTGAAGATCGAACCCGCGACATTGGTGTTAATGCCGCTTCCTTGCTTGCGGAACACACGAATACTTTTTACGAGCTCATCAAATTGGGTTTGATAGTCTTGGTATTTCGATTTGTTGATGGAATACGTCACGAGCACGCCAATGTCTTGTTTTACGGTCGCTAAATAGCGCGTATAAAAGTTAGGGATTTCGGACTCCATGTGCAAAGCATCAACCCAAGAGTGAGAATTGATTTGGGAGATTCGGTTGTACTTCGGTTGGGAAGTCACGGTTTTTCCGCTCGGAGGAGTGAACTGACGGGGCTTTCCGAGGTATTCCTGATATTTCTCTAAATTGTCTTGGTCGCCTTTGAGTTTGGCAGCGAGAACCACAATTGCATCTTTTCGTTTATTTTCGTCGGTGCTTTGACACACCCACTCAGCTCCTTCCAACACACAGTCCCACTTGAGCGGGAGCTCAAATTCGACAAATTGGTTTGTAAATTTGCGCGCGTGGGAATTGGACGGCAAAACGATAAGAAAAAAGGCGAATAGCAAAAAGAGAATGGGACGTCGATCCATGGCGATGTTCTCCTCTTTTCATTCTAAGGTAGAGGGCGGCGAACTACAAATCCTTCTCTCAAAGGAATAGGATTTCCGTTATTATCCTTTCCTGTCGGAAAGGTTTCTAAAATTTCGAGTTTTGACCGCGTAGGCCCCGCCTCAACAACGCGAGCTCGAGCAAAAGCTTTTCCTATAGTGTCACCTGGAGCATCGCCTGTCGCCTCTTTCGGCGAAAACACGTCTAAGTATTCGCCGACCTTGATCCCGTGAGTGCGACCTTGATTAATTAAAAACAAACGCAATGCATTATTTACGCGGATTACTTTCGCTAGGCCGGTGTATTCGTAGAATCCTCGATTAGAAGCGGCGCGCTGTTCTGGTGTGTTGGAAGCGTGAGGGGCTGGGACATCGCTATCTGTTTTAATTTTCCAAGACAAGGCGCCCAAGAAATGGTGCCCCACAGGTGAATTGCGGCCAGAAATTTCGCGTTGGTAACCGACTGCGAGTTCGATGTCCGGGCTTAAATAAATTCCGGCACCCAAATCGAGGGCTAGAAAACGGGGATCAATTGCGTTGAATGCTTGGCTGCCGGCCACCACTGTTTTTGCCCGCTCGGTCGCGAGAATTTGATTTGTGTATTGGTCTCCCGTGGCATGAAAAGTTCCAGTAATGCCGGCTCTTCCGAAAAAATTGTTTGGCTCGGTGAATTTGAAGAAAGCGGCGTAGGGGAGAAAACTTGAGTACCCTTCGGTGCGGTGGGTGTAACCAAAACTTGTTCCGAAAACTGTTCTCCGCGCAATCGGAAGCTCAAGTGTTCCTTTAAGAGTGATGAGAGCACTGCCGTTTCCTAGGGGAGCCTCCGACGTGCGGTCGAGACGGGCCCACTCGGCCGCGTTTAATCTGGCGTAAAGGGGAAACTCGAGGCCCGCATCAAAGAACAATCCGACACGCGGTTCGGGTGCGACGAAGCGGGCTCCAAGAAAAAAATGGTCAAGTCCGGTTTTGCTGGGGTCCACGAGGGAGGTGTCGACTGCAGTGTTTGCAAGCCCGACCCCGGCGATCATCGCCAGTTGCTCGCGAAAGCCATACTCAAATAGCAACCCACCGTTGGTGTGGGAGAGGGACCCATTTAAAGCGAGGTCCTGCGAAGTGCCCGAAGAGTCAAAATTGGACTGTGTGCGATAGTGCGAGCCCAGCATGCGAACCATTAGGTCACCGCGTTGGTGCTTGTTTGGCGTAAGTGGAGAGCGCTGGAAGAGAGTGGCGTTCGCCACCATAGGTGAGGCAAGAGAAATTAGAACCAGCAGCCATCGCCCTGATAACTTTCGAAAGAGCATGGCTTGATTATCTTCTTGAAACACCGCGGAATCAATTTGATAATTCAATCACATGGGTATCTACGAAGATTCGCTCGAATATCATCGCAAGGGTCGCAAAGGGAAAATCGAGGTGGTTCCATCGAAACCCTCGAGCACTCAGCGCGACCTCTCTTTGGCCTACTCGCCAGGGGTCGCGGGCCCGTGTCTTGAAATTGCGAAAAATCCACTAGATGTGAATTTGTATACGGCGCGTGGAAACTTGGTAGCTGTAGTTACCAACGGTACCGCCGTATTGGGGCTTGGCAACATCGGACCATTGGCCGCCAAACCGGTTATGGAGGGCAAAGGCATGCTCTTCAAAAAATTCGCGGATATTGACGTATTTGACATTGAACTTAATGCGCCGAATCCCGATGACGTGATCAAGGCCTGCAAGCTCATTGAACCAACGGTGGGCGGAATCAATCTAGAAGATATCAAGGCGCCGGAATGTTTTTATATTGAAGAAACGCTTCGCAAAGAACTTAAAATTCCGGTCTTTCACGACGATCAACACGGTACCGCTATCATCCTTGGTGCAGCGTTTTTAAACGCGCTCGAGTTGACCGGTAAAAAGGCTGAAAAAGTTAAGTGTGTTTTTGTTGGGGCGGGAGCCGCCTGCATCGCAAGTGCGAACATGTTTTTATTACTTGGGGTAAAACCCGAGAATATGATTATGACCGACATCGACGGCGTACTTCATAAAAAACGCGTCGAGGGAATGAACCCCTATAAAGAAAAGTTTGCGCGTGACACGAAACTTCGCACCTTGGATGAAGCCATAAAAGATGCTGACGTGTTCGTGGGTCTATCCGCTAAAGGCGTGATGACAAAAGAAATGGTTGCCAAAATGGGCAAAAATCCAATGATTTTTGCAATGGCAAATCCGGAACCCGAAATTTTGCCTGAAGATGTGGCCGCCGTAAGAAAAGACGCGATCATGGCCACGGGGCGCAGCGACTATCCCAATCAAGTAAATAACGTACTTTGTTACCCGTTCATGTTTCGCGGTGCCCTCGACGTGCATGCCACCGGCATTAACGAAGAAATGAAAATGGCTGCCGTAAAAGCGCTGGCTGCTCTAGCCAAAGAAGAGGTGCCCGAGTCGGTTTCTCGCGCATATGGCGGCAAGGCGTTTCGATTTGGGTTGGACTATCTTATTCCCAAACCATTTGATAACCGCGTTTTGCTTTGGGTGGCGCCCGCCGTTGCGAAGGCCGCAATGGACAGCGGTGTGGCCCAAAAGAAAATCAATGTTCAGGAATATCGCCAGCAACTCGAGCATCTGTTGGGCGCGACTTTTACTGTCATGCGATCGATTAAAAACCGGGTTAAAAAAGGCCAGCGCTCCGTCAGTGCGGGCACCGATGGCGGATCACGCCTTAAAACTTTGGTGTTTCCTGAGGGAGAGCACCCGAAGATTCTTAAAGCTTGTGCGCAACTCATCGACGATTCAATTGCGGAGCCGATTTTGCTCGGACGTCGGGACCGAATCACGAATGTAATATCGCAACTTGGACTCGACGCCGCTTTAGCGGGCGTGCAGATCGTAGACCCCGCGCAATCATCGAAACTCGACGAATATGCAGCGTCGTGGTCCAAAATGCGCGAACGTAAGGGAATGACCCCTAGACTTGCTCGGGAGTTGCTAGTGCGTCGAAATACCTTCGGGTGCATGATGGTGCACATGGGCGATGCCGATGGCCTACTTAACGGAATCTCACAAAGTTATCCGGAAACAATAAAACCGGCGATTCAGATTGTAGGCGCGCGAGCGGGTAGTAAACTCGCGGGTATTTACATGATGATTCTAAAACGCCGCGTGCTGTTTTTCGCCGATACCACTGTCAATATTGAACCAAGTCCCGAGGACCTTGCTGATATCGCCATCATGACGGCCGATTTGTCTCAGCACTTTGTCGACGAAGATCCGCGAGTGGCAATGCTTAGTTTTTCGAACTTCGGATCGGCTCGTCATCCGCTCGCGGAAAGAGTTTCCAGAGCTGTAGAAATCGCACGGGCTAAACGCCCCAATTTAGTGCTGGATGGTGAAATGCAAGCCGACACCGCCCTCGTGCCCGAAATTTTAAGCGCGGACTACCCGTTTAGCTGTCTTAAAGAGCCGGCTAATATTTTAATATTTCCCGATCTGCAGTCGGGGAATATTGCTTATAAACTCATGATGCGTTTGGGTGGCGCCGAGGCAATTGGTCCAATTCTAGTGGGCATGAACAAGCCCGTAAATGTGTTACAACAAAACTCGGACGTGCAAGACGTGGTGAACATGGCGACGATCACTGTGATCGAGGCTCAGCAAATGGAGCGAGAAAAAAATGGCAGCTAAAGAGATTCGAACCGACAATGCCCCAGCCCCAGTCGGACCGTATTCGCAGGCGATAGAGGTTAACGGCACCGTTTATTGCTCGGGCCAAATTGCTCTCGATCCCAAATCTGGTCAAATGATAGGGAACACGCCGGTAGAGCAGCTACAGCAGCTTATGAAAAACGTCGACGCAGTACTCGCGGCCGCCGGTTTGAAGTTCGAAAATATTGTGAAGACCACGATTTTTCTAACCGATATGAAAGCGTTTCCCGACGTGAACGCTGCTTACGAAAAAATTTTAAAAGGTCATCGGCCCGCCCGGTCAACGGTTGAAGCTTCGGCCCTCCCCAAGGGAGCACTAGTAGAAATCGAGTGCATTGCGGTTCGTTAAAATCAAATCACCGGCGCTCTTTTTTTTCGGCCGTTAATACGAAAACGTCACGAATTCCTTGTTCGTGGTTGCGAGATTTCATGACTGTCGCGTTATGAAAATATTCCCGGTCATTAAAAATCAATAGTTGGCCGGGTAAAAGCGTAGTTTTAAATTTTGGAGGGGCAGTTTTTGAAAGCGCCAGAATAGTTTGGGCGCCCCGAATATTGTGGCGCTTAATAACAAGGGCTCCAACAAAGTCAAATCCGTCGCGATGACGTCCCTCGGGAACAGGAGTTATTTCTTTCCCCATTTTTTTGGGTTCTATAGAAGTGCGAATTTGGTGTACTCCGACTTCGTAATCGAAAGCATTTCCTGGCAAGGCACCGGCGAAGTCCCGAACCAATTTTTTAAAATCCGAGGAGTCCACCATAGCCGATTCAAGCGGTTCGAAAACTCGGACGACTTCTCCGAACAATCGATTATTTTCCAGACTTTGAACAAGTGCCTGACCCGGTATTCGTTCTATCGAATGGTCGAACGCGCTGATCCGAAATCGTGAAAAGCGGCGACGTCGAAACGGTTTTCCCAAAGCGGCTAACGGTTCGTCGATCGGAAGGTTATCAAAATAGGGAGCCAATGGTTCGGTGAAGCCACTGAAGTTGTAGACGGCAATCTGGGGCAGAATTCCGTGGATCATAGCCACGCATGAATGCCCCTGTCTTAGCGGCCGAAAATACTCGCTCGCCTCAAGCGACGTCATCGGTGCCAGGGTGAGCGCACACCACAACGCTATAATAAGTTGCTGGATACAACGAGCCATCCCCGCCTCTTTAACATACCAAAAAAGACAGGTAAAGGACGGGTCCGAATAAGACCTTTTGTTGGGTAGCGGAGGGTTACTTCGCAGCAGCAGCCGACTTAGCAGCCGCAGCGGCTAACATGGCGGCGCGGTCGCGAACTGGTGGTTTGGTGATCAGACCACTTTTGATGCAACGAGTGCAGGAGTAAACAGTCTTCGTGATGCCTTTAGCGAAGTGTTTTACCTTCTTAAGATTTGGCAACCAACGCGTGCGGGTCTTGATGTTGGAGTGAGAAACAAGGTTTCCAGTTGTTGGGCGTTTTCCGCAAAATTCGCAGGCTCGTGCCATGGTTCGATTCCTCTTCGAAAGAAAATTTGTAGTGCCGGCAACCTACTTGAAGCTTTAAAAAAATGCAAGCGGTGTGCGCCATACTAAAAAAGGGGGAAGACTGGCGGGGGGGCGGGGCCCCTTGCTATAGTGTTGGTATGTCGCCAAATAAAAACAACCCCCCCTTGAAGGGCGCGGCGAGCAGGTTAAGGCCTGATTATGGACGGGCGGCGAGCGCGGCCCGCGTGCGCCGAAAGTTCAAGTGGTGGTTAGCCGGTTTTGGTTCAGCCCTAGTCGTTCTGGTGTTAATCACGCTCTCCCTGGCCGGTGTGGTCTATTCGGAAATGCCCGACCGGGTGAAGCTCGATACCTTGTATGTTCCGGCTGATGTGGTGGTGGTCCTAACGGGGGGGCGAGGGCGCATTCGAAAGGCTCTCGAACTTTTTGAGCAGGGACACGGGCGAACCCTCTATATTTCGGGTACTGACCGCACGGTATCGATGAAAGACATTTTAAAGGAATTGCGGTGGGTGGGGCCGGTCGACGAAAATCGAATCATTTTAGAAAACGTTTCGACCAACACGATTCAAAATGCTGAACAAGTTGCTCGATATGTTGAAGCGCATGGATTCGAGCGGGTTTTGTTGGTGACGAGTCCTTATCACGTGCGACGTGCGCACTTTATTTTCAAAAAACTTTTGCCACGTGACGTGCACCTCGACGTGTCTTGGTTCGACCGCGAGCCGTTTGCCCTAGAAGACTGGTGGAAGCAGTGGAATGGAATTTGGGTGACGACCAGTGAATTCTTTAAGTTCTTCTATGCTTATGTCGTTTTATCCCCGACGACTGTTCGATAGGTCGGCGTAAAGCGCGGTACCGGCGACAACGGCTACTGGAAGGTAGACAATTCCTAACAACGGTAACGCTATCATCAAAAGAAGCGCCGAACCAAAACCAAGACTCACCATTGGGTGTCGAAATACGAAACCCCAAACGGGTCCAAGGCGCGGCTCTTTTTGCGCGAACGGATAACCGAAATATTCAAACGACAGAAGTATCGCACCCATGATGAGGGCCGGTAGTTGAAGCAGGGGGATTAAACCCACTAGAAGCGCAAAAAGTCCGCCGGAGAGTAAAATACCGGTTCTTAGAATCTCTAATCTTAAAGAAGTACCGAGCGGCAACCCCGGAAGCGCCTCAAGCGAACTTCCTCGTTCAAGCGCTTCTCTTTGTTTGATGACGTAGACGCGTTTACTCATTCCGTCGTTGAAGGGGGCCGACAAAATGCTTCCAACAAATGTGAAGCTAATTACCGAGAGCAAAACCAAACTCACCCAGGCGGCAATCGACAAAAACCAGGACGCCAAGGTGGTGAGCCAGGCGGGAGTTTTGGTTGCCATCCATTGGACCAAAGACTGATTGAGTGCGTCGATTTGGCCCGAACCCCAGTGAAACAACAAAATATATAGCCCGATATTGAGTGCAAGAGGTATGGCCGCAAGGCTCAAGAGTTTTGGGTCTTTTAAAATCATTTTTGCGGCGCGCAATGGTGCCCAAAACCCCATCCAAAAGCCAGCTTTTGCCATTTTAATCATATCGCCAAGTTATCGAATTCATTTGGTTTGGGCAAGCTTTCACCTGCAGTCTGCGGATTGGCCATGGGTGGGTGGCGGTCGCTTGACGTCATTGCTCAGGTAAGCTAAGGTCGCCGCCTGCGTTTAGACGGCTGTTTGGAGTGGAGATACAGTATTGAAAAAGCGAACGGGTTTTTATTCGACCTCGGGATTTTCTTTTTTCAGATGCGCACGAAAAGTGCGCCTTTTGGGAGCGGTCGCCATCGCGGTAGCTGCGGCGGGCTGTTCGTCTTCTGTTCTTGAAGAAAACAAAGGCAGTGACCAGCCCGGCGCCAACCCCGGCCAAGGCGTGACGGTAGCGTCGTGCCGAGGCGTCGATTTATCTTCCGAACTACTCGGGGTTCGACAGCTACGTGAAGTTATTGCGTGCCTCAATGGTAATCACACGATCGACGCCTACCAACGGCTCCTCGAACGACTTTCGGACCGGCAGCTAACACCTCTAGTAGACCTTCTCAATGCGCACTTAATGACCAACGGTCGTCGCTTCAAAGATCTTCGAGAAAGTTTTGAACATCTCGATCAGCACGGTGTTCTCGATGCGATGCTCGATCGAGCTTCAGATTTACTTGGCGAAAACGGATTGGTTTCTGCGCTCATTAAACTGAGTAAACCCGCTGTTTTGAAAGACGATGGCAAAGTTGATCTTCTGGTGCTGGCGTCGCTAGAGCAAATCGCTAAAGATATACGTAGTGGTAAAGGGGCGCGAGCCAACCTTGATAAAGGTTTATCGGCCGTTGCGCGAATTTCTGCGCTGGACTCTTGGGCTGAAATAAGTCGCGGATTGAGTGTTCCGATTGAACTTCCGCGGCCTATGTTGAAAGTTTTGGCCGAAAACTTTTTTAAGTTCGCACAACGAAAGGCGCGCGAATCAAAACCATACCTGCGGGTTCCTTTGTGGGGAGTCGTCGACGGAAGTTTATTTGAATTAACAGATCGCTATTTTTCGGGTGGACGCAAGGATTTGTATGAACGCCCGAAACGAACCAGTGACAAAAAATGGGGGCGAGTCGAAGCCAAAGCTGCGGAAGTCGCAGTTGAGCGAATCGACGCGCTTGACGCCTTTTTTCAGTACCTCATGGTTGAGAACGTAAATACAGTAGTGCCTCAGTTGAACGAAGCGTTCGCAGCGCTCAATCAGCCGATTTCTTGCTTCAGCGGCACTAAAACGATTTCAAACGGGGCAATGCACGTCCTAGGAAAAATTGCGAAATATGCACCCGAGCGCGCCGCCTACTCGACGGCGAGGGAAATTGCCATTCTTACCAAAGTCGGCGCCGATGCGTGTGAGTTTCCGGCCAATATCGATAGTTCGATGGATGCGGTATTTAAACTGGTAAGCGACGACCAGCACTTGCACGGCGCAACGTTTGCGCGACTTCTCCAGGCCATGCGCGCCGCAGATGCGCGACCAATTCATAGTCAGTCAGTTTTAGATCTAGGATTATCGACCTCTGCCCAGGAACGTTATCTGCGCTTACTGGTAGAGTTATTAGCGGATCAGGGCGGGGAGTCGTCTTTCTTACAAGCGGTAGTACCGCTGTTTACCGAATTGGCGCAGCCCGCGCGTAACGTGATTGCGAACACTTTTTATTTGTCTTACGGAATCGCTCCTCAAAGTAAAGACCGAGAAGTGCTCGTAGCGATCTTAACTAGTCTAATGGAAAATCGTGAACCGCTTCGAGTGCGCGATATGATCGTGCGCACGGTCGGGGCCACTAAGGCACGCGAGTCGGTTTACGACGTATTTGTAGATGGATTTCTAAAACTATCTCCCGCGGATTTCGCCGACGCCTTCGTAAAGGCCGCAAACGCCATTTCAAAAAGTGACGGTAAGCCGTTCGTGCGAGTTTTGGCAGAGAACGCTCGCAAAGGTCTTTTGCTCAACGACGTTCAACCTGCGACCGATATTTTGCTCGATGTATTTGAAAACGCAGATCGGCATTCTTCTTTGGTACAAACGGTCTACGAAGTGGCTGATCTACCAGAATTTGCCGACGCGGTAGAGTTGACTGCACGGATGGCGCAAGATGGGAGTCTTAAAAACCTAGCCCGAGGAATTTTTAATATTTTTGACGGACGCCTGAAGCGAGTCGCGGGTACTCCTGTGCTCGCAAAACGTATTGCGCCTCTTGAGGCTATTTCGAAATATCGAAATCTTAGCCGAAAATCTGGAACTCAAATTATCCGAAGCCGGGTCGCAGCGGTTGAAAAGTCCTTTTGGCCGACTAGTGACAAAAAAATGAAGGCTTGCCAGAACCTTAACCCAGCCGTCGGGTTGCTCGATTATTCGCATGCCGAGTGGCGCGAAGAGTTGGTTGAGTTGGCAGTTTGTGCGAACGCTGACGGTCAGCTCGCAGCAGTAGAGGATTTCGTTGAACTTGCGACCGACCCTACAAAGCCTGTAAAAAATGGGCAAAGTCTCGCGGAATTTATAACGCGTTTAACATCCCAATTTAAAGAGCGACTGTCGGTGTCCGAGAAAAAAGCGCTGATAGCGGTGTTGGGAGAGCAGCTAGATCATTCTGGAAAACGGGCTCGTTTAAATGAACTATTAGAAACTCTGCCTTATTATCTGCGGAGTCGTTGGTGCGCCAATGATTCGGGAAAATGCGCACGTAGCGATGAAATCACCTTTATTGAAGCGATTGCCGATTTGGGCCAAGCAGTTAGGGACCACGGGGTCGACCTGAAGCCCTTTACTGAATTGGCCGCACGCCTTGTAGGGAAGAATTATTTTCGAGAGGCACTCGACGCAGCAGTTGATGCATGGATCGATGCTCGCGATGGTGGAATTAGTGTTAGTTCGAAAGAGAAGCCGGCGCTAAATGCTCAATTGGTTGCTGAAATCGAAGAGAAACTAGTTGATGCGCAGAAAGGTTGGCTTGGAAAGAATCCGATTCCTAGTGATTACGTCGGACCAGGTCCCGCTGAAGTCTACCAAGTGGCCAATAGATATTGGAAACAGGTTGTGTCGGACTTTCCCCATACACGTTACGCTTCAAAAAAGGATTTCTTTGATCGAGTCGCGCCCATGATCGACTCCTTGGCCGATCCTAAATTTGGGTTACTCGAACAAGCGGCCACATTCTTCTATTTGATGGACCGAAATCCTTACGACGCGGTTTGGTGGGACGGATGGTTTAAACGGCTATCTTCGAATCGTACGGCAATTCATTATTACTACCCTGGAACCTACCCCGGGAAAGACAATCCGACGGTAAGAGTGATCAATCAGCTCGATGCACTCGAACTAGTGGTGATCGAGGGGGACTTTTCGCTCAAAGAAATTGGGCAAACTACATTTAATGCAGGGCCGATTCCAGTTGGCGAGATTGCTCTTGGCCTGCTCGAGGACATTATTATCGATCCCAACGAAAACTTTGCAATCCGCAACCTCGCTCAATTGGCGCGGTCGGGAGACAAGATTGACGAGTGGTTGGCGCGATTGAAGTATGAGCTCGGTGTGTTTTGGTCTTTTATTACTGATCAAAACGCGAAGTGCAGTGGGCTCTTGATTGATTTGTCTGGAATTCGCTGCGGGGAACTGTTCGTCGACGAACTAAAAAGACGACTTTTCAACTTGCGTCAAATTGTGCCTGTGCTCGAAGCTTTGACACTTCAACAGGAATGGGTTTCCGGACCGCGCGGAAAAGTATTGCGAAACGACGTCGGGTTTTTGAGAGACGTATTTTATTCTGTCTTGATGGCGACTCCGAAGTCTCAGCAGTACACCTACCGACGGGAACACAATACTTTAAATTTCATAGTCAACCTAGTGAAGAGCGGAACGTTGCGAAACATTGGCACGTCGATGTGGTCGGTAAATTCCCAGGGCGAAGGCGTGAGTACTAATCTTACTCCCGTGATTTCGATGTTGGTCAAAGTTCTCGTCTTCAAGGAAAACGGACAATATCGACTCAACGCCAATACCATTGAAATTTTGCAGACCTTGTTGCGTAAAGATGGTTGTTGGGTCTCCGATCCGGCTTGTGGCAGTCGGAAGCTGAGTGAACGGTTTCCTCTATTAGCGAAGATCATTGAAACTGGTTATGAATGGGAAGACGAGGATCGGCGTTTTACCAAAGCTCTGGCCTATGCGCTCGTGGAAATCCTGGAAAAAGCCGATCGGGCGAGCGCCAAAAACGGCGAGTTCTTCGCGGTCCGCCTATCTCAGGCGTTGCGGCCTTGGCTCGGCGAAGTCGATGGAGTAAACTTTCTCGCTCGTCATTGGTCCGACTCAGAAGATTTACTTGTTGATCGAAGGTTGGGATCTTTTTTAGCTCGCGTTCAGAAACATAAACACTATGCCGAATTAATATCGTTAGTTTCTGACGCTACGACCGAAGCGGGAGAAAATGGTGCGGCGATTGCTCAACACACTAAATCCGTTGTGTTAACGCTCGATGGCGATGCCAAAAAACGAGGTGCACGACTCGCAAATGTGCTTGCCGCCATGTCAGACGACACCGGTTTAAATAAGCTTCAACGTAAAACCGTCGAGCCAGCCGTGCAGGCCGCCGTGGATTGGCTGCTTGAAGAGCAGACCATTGGCACGAAATTCCAAACTCATTTGAGTCATCGCTTAAAGTCGGGCGACCTCGAGGCGCTTCTGGATTTCGGTGCGAAACATAAGTCCAAATTGGTGTCGGTGTGTTCCCAATTCGGCGAACGCGATGTTGTGCGTCGCATTCAAGATTTTACCGATGAAATGGGTGAACTCTTGCAGAACCCCGGCGGTCGACGGTAGGATTCAGCAGTAAAAATAATTTTCACAGAAGAAATGGAGACAACCATGGAATGGTTTGCCAGAGCGGTATTACCGCTTATTTTGTTGTGCCCCTGCCTAGCAGTCGCTTCTCCCGCTACGTGTGATCGGGGATTCTCTGAAGAACGGCTAAACGAGAAAGAAAAAAAAGCACTAAAAGAAGGTGAGTTGGTTTTACGTTTTCAAAACGTAAACGACTACGCAATGGGCTATGCGATGCAGGATGTGGAGCTTGACCCGGAATTGGTGATGGGAGTTTATATCTCGGCCAACGAACACTCAAAGAAGTTGGGAAGTTTTATCAAGAAGAGTAAAATTCTCACCGAAAAAATGCCAGTTCCTGTTTTTCGGGTGGCGTACCAGCAGGATGTTAAATATTTGTCCGACGCAGATTACGTGGTCGAGAATACAGTTACCGAGAGAGAGAAACTTTATCTCCTGCAAACAAGTCTTGTTTCGGCCGACGACGCATCGTTTTCTCCGAAGTGGCTCGACGCCTTTTTTCGTGTGGAACGTTTGGACGACGGGCGAGCAAGAATTACTGCGTGCAACTACCAGGTGCCCCGCTCCGGTATGCAAAAAGGTACATTCAATAGTGAAGCTCGCAGTCGATTTAAACGAGTCGCCGAAAATCTAGAGAAATGGGTTTACGATGTTGCGAACGATTCGAATAAAGAGAAAGCAAAATTCTATCGCGATTCCCTGCGAACAATGCTCGATGAGTGGAAAAAATAGTCGTTAGGATTTAACACGCTCGACGTTGATAACGCCTTTTCGAGCTTCGAGCGCGGATAGTACCTTTGCGAGCTCTTCGGTGTTGGCCACTTCGACTTCAAACATGGACACCGCCTTGCGGTCTTTGGTTGTGCGTATGTTTGCCTGAGAAATGTTGACTCCGCATCCGGAAATTGCCTGCGACATATTTGCCAAAATGCCTGCAGTGTCGTGAGAAAGTACTCGAATGCGAACGTGGCGTTTAATCGGAACTTGTAAATTCCAAGTGACGTCGATCTTGCGATCTGATTCGGTATCAAGAGCTTTGGGGCAAGCGACGGTGTGCACCGTTACGCCGCGACCTCGTGATACGAAACCAACGATTGAGTCGCCGGGTATGGGGTTGCAGCAGCGAGCGAATCGAATCAAGATGTTGTCGATGTTCTCGACTGTGACTGCGTTTTTATTCTCGGTACGCTTTTTTGCGTTGTCGAAAATCTTTTTGAGTACGCTATCGTCAGCTTTCGGTTCGGGCTTCGGTGTCGATAAGACCTCGGGCGGCAAGACTGCCTGAGAAATTGTTTGAGGTTGCATGCGCCCGTAACCAACATAAATAAGAACCTCGTCGAGCGTTTTAGTACCTTTGCGTCGAAGAAATTCTTCAAGTTGTGGCAACTTAAGAAGTTTCTGAACCGTGTAGCTGTACAGACGCAGTTCTTTTTCCAACATTTCTTTGCCGAGTGCCAGCGCGCGTGAACGTTCTTGAATCTTAATGTATGCGCGAATTTTGGCCTTAGCTTTGCTGGTTTTAACTAATTTGAGCCAGTCTTTGCTGGGAGTTTGCGTAGTCGAGGTGAGAATTTCCACGGTGTCGCCCGATTTTAGTCGGTATTTGAGTGGAACAATTTTGCCATTCACTTTGGCGCCCATGCACCGATTTCCGACGTCAGTATGTACTGCGTACGCGAAATCGAGCGGGCTACTACCAAATGGAAACTCCATGACGTCGCCATTTGGCGTGAAGACATAGACGTCTTCCGCAAATAAATCGATCTTCACGGTTTCAAGAAACTCGTTGGGGTCTGAAAGGTCCTTGTGCCATTCGAGCAATCGATTGACCCATTCTACAGCGTTGGTGTCTTGGGATTCAAAACGCCCTTCTTTGTATTTCCAGTGGGCCGCAATACCGTGTTCTGCAACTTGGTGCATGTCGTTGGTTCGAATTTGGATTTCGATGCGTTCGCCATGGGGGCCAATCACGGTGCTGTGAAGCGACTGGTATTTGTTGGCCTTGGGAATGGCGATGTAATCCTTAAATCGGCCTGGTACGGGTTTGTAGGTCGCATGAATTACGCCGAGCGCTTTGTAACATTCGGTAATATTGTCGAGCAAAATACGGAACGCGATGAGATCGTGAATTTGCTCAAAATCAATCTTACGACGCTCCATTTTTTTATATATGGAATGAAAATGTTTTGGGCGGCCCACTACCGTGCCGTGGAGATCGTATTCTTTTAGTTTTTCCTGGATCATCGCGCAAACTTCTTCAATGTATTTTTCGCGTTCGCGTTTGGTCTTATGAACTTTAGAAGCGAGCTTATAATATATGTCTGGGTGTAAATATCTGAGACACAGGTCTTCTAGTTCAATCTTTACTGAGGAAATACCCAAACGATTTGCGATCGGCGCGTAAATATCGAGAGTCTCTTGAGCTATCGCTTTCTGCTTGTAGGGGAGCAGATGTTCGAGTGTTCGCATGTTGTGTAGACGATCTGCTAATTTGACCAAAATAACTCGAATGTCTTTGGCCATCGCAATGATCATTTTGCGAAAGTTTTCAGCCTGTTTTTCTTCACTCGTTTTAAAGGTGATTTTTGAGAGTTTGGTGACCCCGTCTACAAGGGTGGCTATTGTGGTGCCGAATTGTTTTTCCACCTCTTCTAGTGTGGCGTGAGTGTCTTCGACGGTGTCGTGGAGAATAGCGGTCGCAATACTAGCAACGTCGAGTCGCAATTCGGTCAGAATGAACGCGACGGATCGCGGATGCACCATGTAGGGTTCACCGGAATGCCGCTTTTGATCACCGTGTACTTTTTCAGCAAATTCATGAGCTCGTTTTAAGACGCTAACATCGGCATCGGGGTAATAAGCCAAGACGGCGTTACAAACGTCGTCGATAGTGACGTCAGCATGCTTACTCAGAGACAATCCTCCTCAGTCAGGATAGTTTCGAGTTCTTTCATAGCTTGAGAAAGTTCTTGATTCACGATTTGGTGATCGAAATGGGTGGCCTCTCGAAGTTCCTTCTTGGCAGTTTCCAAGCGACTCTGAATTGCTGATTCCGACTCAGTGGCGCGAGCTCTTAAACGCTTTTCGAGTTCTTCAAACGAGGGCGGCAAAACAAATATAGTTACGCAGCGTTTACCATAGATTTGTTTTAGTGCCCGGGCGCCTTGCACATCGATGTCGAAAACCACATGAAAATTTTGGGCGAGCGCATCTTCGACTTGTTGTTTCGAAGTGCCGTACCAAGATCGGCCGAAAACATGAGCGTATTCCAAAAAATCGTTGCGACTAATCATTTCTTGGAATTCTTTTTCACTTATAAAAAAGTAGTGCGTGCCGTGTTGTTCTTCCCCGCGAGGCTTACGAGTGGTGTGAGAAATTGAAATTTTAAATCTTGGGTGTTTCGCCAGAAGCAAAGTGCAGAGAGTGCTTTTACCGGCACCGCTCGGGGCCGAAAGCACAATAAGTTTTGCATTCGATGCCGTTGGCCGTTTATTCGACATTCGCTAGTTGTTCCTTGAGATTCTCAAGAAGTGATTTAATGGTTAAAACGTGTTCTGCAATTTCTGCATTTTGGGTTTTGTTACCCAGGGTGTTAATTTCACGGTGGAGTTCCTGTTGGAGAAACTCTAACTTTCGACCTTTAGGGCCCGTCTCTTTTTGAAGTGTATTTTCAAATGCCACCAGATGGGCTTCAAAACGTACACGTTCTTCTTCAGTGCCTCGCCGATCGATCCAAAACGCGGCTTCCTCGTTGAGGCGTTTCGCAAAGTCGTCGGAAACGTTGGTTTTTCCTAGTAGCTCGAGCGTCGCTTTGATGCGTTCCGCAAGGCTATCGCGAACGCGACTTTGTTCTAATGGTTCGAGTTTAATGATTGCTTGCAATTGAATACGCAGTTGGTCCAACAGAGAGCGAATATGTTTTTGAAGTGCCGAGCCTTCACTAGTGCGAGACTTTTGTAGTTCCTCAAGAGCTGGTTCCACTAAACACTCGAGGAGCTTAGCTTCATCCGTGAACTGGTCGAGTACCGAAGTCACGGTATTCCCAAAAACACCGGGCATGCGTAAAAGCGTGTCGAGTTGCACGGTTTCCTTGAGCCAAGTGCGCTTTTTACGCTTTTGTTTTTTCCAATGATCAATTTGTTGAATGAAGGCATCAACCGTGTCGAGTTGCAGACTTTGAGCGGCGGCGTGTTTCGACCCGAGAGGGGCAACGGAAACGCTCACTTCGACAGACCCGCGAGAACATTTTTGAGACACTATCTTTCGAACTCGGTGGTCGAGGGCCACCCACTCTGATCTCGGAAGTTTAACTTTTATGTCGAGAAATCGGTGATTGACCGAGCGAACTTGCGCGGTAAACACCAAATTAGATGTTTTGTACTCCGCACGACCGAATCCAGTCATAGAGTAGGTGGACATATTAGCGGCCACCTGTTTTGGTTGGGGTCGCCTCGCGAATGGCCGATTGACCAATACGGCGAAATTTTTCGAAACGTGACTTAATGAGGGTTTCGGGAGTCTTTGCCGATTTTAAAACTTCGCCGAGATGCTTGGTTAGATGTTTTTTTAGCAATGTAGCGGCTTCTTCAAGACTGCGGTGAGCCCCGCCTTTCGGCTCTGGGATAATGGCATCGACTACCCCTAATCGCAGAAGATCTTCGGGGAGCATTTTCATAATCTGAGCAGCCTGTTCCTGGCGCGAAGAGTCTGACCATAGAATAGAGGCGCAGGACTCAGGTGAGATGACTGAGTAAGTGGAATAGGCTTGCATCAAGACGCGATCCGCCACCCCGATAGCCAGGGCCCCGCCGCTTCCACCTTCTCCAATAACAGTTGCGATGATTGGACTTTCGATTTCAAACATTTTTTCAATCGCCGATGCGATAGCTTCAGATTGACCGCGTTCCTCAGCGTCCATTCCCGGAAACGCGCCTGGTGTGTCGATGAAGGTAAAAATGGGCAAATGAAACCGGTGCGCGAGTTCCATGATTCGTTCCGACTTGCGATATCCTTCGGGCTTGCCCATTCCAAAGTTGCGTTCGACTTTCTGCTTGGTGTTGCGCCCTTTTTGCTGAGCGATGATCGCAACCGGAGTTTTTCCAAATCGCGCAAGGCCGCATACGATAGCGGGATCGTCTCCAAAATGGCGGTCCCCATGAAGCTCGGTAAACTCGCTAAAAAGTAGGGGGATATAGTCTAGAGCGTACGGCCGCCCTGGGTGGCGGGAGAGTTGCACTCGTTGCCAAGGGGACAAGGTGCCATAAATTTCATCTATGAGAGCGTGAACCTTTCCTTCCAAACCCTTGATTTCGGATTGAAAGTTAACGTTGTCAGTCTGTGACATTGCGCGCAGCTCGGCAATACGTCTCTCGAGCGCAGCGATTGGTTTTTCGAACTCAAAAACAGCTTCCATTTAAGAAAAACAAGCTAACAAAAGCCGAAGGGGGAGTAAAGCGTTGCAAAAACCTAAAGCGCCGTTAAACTTGAAGAAATATGGCCGAAGCTCCAGCAACCCCACCAGATACCGCGAAAAAAGACGCACCACAGCAATCGGGGGCGCCAGCCTCTGCTGATGCGGCGGGCGCCCCAGCTAGCGAGGGGGACGCAAAACCTTCGTTCGTCCAGAAGCTAAAACTCAAGCTAGGTGGAGCAACGAAACTAGCGAAAGGAGCCGGCGGCAGCGCCGCCGCTATTCCCGGAAAAGTTTTCGGCGGCATTTGGGCGATCGTTAAAGGAATTTTGGGAATTCCATTTGCAATTTTCAAGGGCGATTTGAGTGACAAGCTCATTGCCGTAGGATTCTTGGCCAGCATCGCTCTAGCCGGGTTTAGTGGACTTCATATCTACCGATATTTGTTAAAAAAGTTGGAAAATCGAAAGCCAGCTCCGGTGGCCGAAAAAGTGGATGGCCGCAAGGACTTTTTGTCCGATCAAAAGGACCTCGCCAAACTCGCAGCCAACGTGTTTATGCTTGAGCGATTTTCCGCCAGTTTGAAGTCAAATACCGCTCGAGTGGGGGGGTATGAATTCGAACTTTTCGTAGAAAGCGATTCGGTCGAAACCAGCGAGATCCTCAAACGCCGATTGTCCGCCATTCGCGACAGCATCGGCGGAATGATCCAAAACCGCGTTTACGAAGAGCTTTTGACTGAAGAAGGCAAAGAAAAGCTCAAAACCGATCTTCTCAACACCATTAACGAAGAAGTGCGCAAAGGCGGTGGGGCTGGTAAGGTCAAACGGGTGTACTTCAGTCGGTTCGTAATGGGTTGATTTCAAGATTCCCTCTGTTATAGTCCCGCCATATGGCTTTTATTGATAAAATTTGGCGGGTATTGATTTCCGTCAAACTCACGATTTCTTTATTGGTAGGTTTGACCTTTTTCTCGGTTGTTGGCTCGCTCATAGCCCAACAAGGCACAACCCCCGCCCCTATCGAAACGCTTTATTCCCCCGAAACCCTCAAATGGTTGGTTCGTCTAGGCTTGGTCGACATATTCCATAGTGGCTACTTCGTGGCCGGAGTGTTGACCCTGGCGCTTAACCTGATTGCATGTTCGATAGAACGGTTGCCAGGAGTGTGGCGTCAGGCGTTCCATACCCCATCGAAACCAGCTCCTGAGGCCGTTTTTGGCGAATGGAGTGAAGAACAAAAACGAAGTCAGAAGTTTCTTTCGCAAAAACTAGAGGTTTCGAGCAAGCCGACCGTTGCTGAAGCCCGCGCACTTTTGAAATTGTTTTTCGGAAAAAATAACGGCGCCTCCAGTGGCGGACGTAACGAAACAAACGTTCGACTTTCCGGTCCGAGTTTTGTGAAGGAATCGAGCGAAGGTTTTGAAATGTACCTCGAGCGAGGGCGCTATTCTAGGCTCGGGGTTTATATTACGCATTTGTCGCTATTAGTGATCATGGGTGGCGCGGTGATCGGCGCGTTATTCGGATTCGAAGGAGCCATGCAAATCGAGGAGGGTACTCGGTCCGCTTGGATTCAGCACAACAAGGGCTCGCGTCTAGGCATGCGGCAATACCGAGAGAACGGACTACCCCTTAAAGGTCTACTCGGGTTGCCTTTCGAGGTGGAGTGCGAACAGTTTACACTTGAAACCTACGACGGTTCCCGGCCCAAACTGTTTAAATCAGTTCTAAACTTTTACGAAAACGACGTGAAAGTCGCTACCCGCGAAATCGCCGTGAATCATCCGACTGTTTATAAAGGGCTCACTTTCTATCAAGCAAGTTTTTCGGAAGCGAGTTTAGGCAAAGCCACGCTTCGTGTTTTTCGAGTCGCCAAAGGTCGTCAGCCGAGCTCGGCCGCCGATGCACCCAAGGTGCCTTCGTTGGTAGGGGAGAAGCTTCCTCCGATCGACTCAGTAGAGCGGGTGGAAAACATCCGTTTGAACGACCTTTACCGCGTTGACGGGAACGCTGCTTTTAAATTGATTCAAATAGAAAAAGACATAATGAATTTAGGGCCTGCAGTGCGCGTTCAATATTTTCGAACGCGGACCGAAAAGAAGCCACAGGAATTTTGGATCTTCAAAAATCTACCGGGCTTCGATTTTGCGCATCGAAAAGGCAACGATCTGCATTTTGTACTCGAAGATACGACCCCAATATACGCGACGGGCCTTTCCGTGGCGCGTGATCCTGGCGTTTGGGTGGTGTGGATAGGGTGTGGAATCTTAGTTTTGGCTCTCTTTCTTGCGCTCTATACCTTCCATAGTCGCATTTGGATTCGTTTTTCTGAAAAAGACGGTTTCTGGGTTGCGGGCTGGTCGAATAAGTTGTTTTTGTTTGAACCGAAGTATCAAAAACTATTATCGCAGTTAGGACCTTTTTTAGAGAAGGAACTCAAAGTATGAATTTCTTTTGGTGGAGCAATCAGTCCTTCAATGCGGCCTCTGTGCTTTATGCACTAGCTTTTTTGTTCTACAGCACCACGCTTGTTTCCGACAAAAAAGTTTATGATCTAGGAAGTAGCTGGCTGGCCAGAGTTGGGTTCTTGCTACATACCGCGGCGCTCATATTGCGTTGGATAGAAGCGGGAATTCACCAGCCGCCATGGACCAATCTCTACGAATCGCTGGTGTTCTTTTCATGGGGCGTAATGGGTGCCCATTTGTGGCTCGAGTGGAAACATCGGTTTAAACTGAGTGGCGTGTTCGCTTCGGCAGTTGTGTTCGCTGCGATGGGCATTGCAAGTCTGCATCCCGCAAAAGAGATCGAACCGCTTGTGCCAGCGCTTCAGAGCTGGTGGTTGCATTTTCACGTGTTCATGGCTTGCATAGCTTATGCGTTTTTCATGGCTTCGAGTTTCGTTAGTGTTTTTTATTTATTGAAAGACGGCACTAGTCTAAACGCCATGACTGGCGTCGCCGCCTTGGTGTGTACTTTCTTTTTAGCGATCGCTGCCGGGAAGAGTTTTTTTCTAACCGGAGAAATGCAGTTCTTTAAACTGGTAACGATTGAAGGGCGTGAAATGATCATGAACTTCAAGGGCGCCGGAGGCGAAAAAATACAAGAGTTCGTAAAAGTACCCTGGCTAAAGTTCGTATTAGGGCCAGTATTAGCGCTTTATTTGGCAGCTGGTGCGTTGTTGATAGGTTATGAACGTCGCAAGTTCAGTTGGGTTGAACGTCATCGCGGGAATTTGGCTACCTGGGGTAGAAGACTATTCGTTGTAGCGACGGTGGCACAACTTGGAATGTTGATAGCGTTGTTCGTAGTTAAAGCTCAGAGCGCAGAGTTGGGGCTCAAATCGAATCCCTATCGCATGGCCGCAATGATCATGACTTTGGGACTGGCCGTATTCTTTGCAGCATTGTTTCGCGTAAAAGAAAAAGTGATTCGCAAGCTTCCAGACCTTGGATCGCTAGACCGTTGGGGCTACGAGTCCATCTTGATTGGCGTGCCGTTCATGACAATCAATTTAATCAGCGGAGCTATATGGGCCTATTACGCTTGGGGTCGCTACTGGGGTTGGGACCCTAAGGAAACTTGGGCGCTTATTACCTGGTTTGTTTACTTGATTTACCTGCACATGCGAATTCTGGCTGGCTGGAAGGGTAGAAAAACTGCGTTGATTAGTATTTTAGGATTCTTCGTTGTGGTGTTTACCTATCTCGGCGTGAATCTCGTAATCAGCGGATTGCATTCTTATGCGACAAGCTGAGTTTATCGGAGGAGCACTCCACGCAAAAGATGTTGAAACTCTCCCTTTTGAACATCATGCACCTTTTTTCGCGTTTGCCGGGCGAAGTAACGTTGGGAAATCGAGTTTAATTAATGCGCTCACCAAGAGTCGTATTGCTCGAATCAGCAAAAGTCCTGGAAAAACACGGGAAATGAATTTTTACAATGTACCCGCACTGGGCGCTCGCGGTGCGGTGGTGGTAGATTTACCTGGTTATGGTTTTGCAAAAGTATCGGCAAAACTACGGGAGTTGTGGGGCAAAGAAATTACTCGTTGGCTTCTAAATGAAGATCGGCTCGCTGGCGTATTTGTCGTAGTTGATTCTCGCCATGGTTTTTTAGAAAGCGATTTAGAGTGTCTTGCGTTTTTGAACGATCGTAAACTGCGGTTTGGCGTGATTTTTACGAAACTCGACAAGTGGAAGTCACCAAGTGCAATTAAGAAGGCTGAAAAAGATCTCTTGTTACTTGCTGAGCGTTTAGGAGTGGAACAAGTGTTTTTTACCTCGGCTGAAAAAAATCTTGGACTGGGTACTGTGAAGGGCGCACTGGTCGATTGGAGTCGGGTGTGAAACCGGCTAAACACTCTCACGAACGCAAAGTGTATGGCCTGGCGCGAATGGTGTTAGGGTATGCGACTTGGTTGACTCGCTACCACAGAGCTATCCTCTGGATTTCTTTTTCGAGTTTTATTGTGGCGGGTTATTTTTCGGTAAAATTGTACCAAGATCTGCGCACAGATCTTGAGGAGTTATTGCCAGAAACCGCACAGAGTGTGCGCGATGTGCGTTCGGCGGTGCGACGAATCGGTGGGTTAAACCACCTTTCGATTGTACTAGAAACGACAGACTCCGCCGCTGCTATTCGACTTTCTAACGATATCGCCGCCGAACTAAAAAAATTGCCACCCGAATTGGTTGCTAGAGTTCAAAACTCGATTAGTGCCGAGAAAAGTTTTTTCGAAAAATATAAGGCACTTTACGTCGATCTCGATGACTGGAAGCGCCTCGACCAGTACGTGCGAGATCGGATTCGCTACGAGCGCAAAGGTAAAAGTCCTTTTTCTCTAGGTTTGGAGGACGAATCGCAAGCGCCTAGCTTTGATTTCGAGGGTTTAAGAAAAAAATACGAAGAACGTGCCGGAGCCTATAGCAGATTTCCTGGCGGCTATTTTCAGTCGCGGGATGGTCGCCACACGGTGGTGTTGGCGTTTTTACCAGGAAAAGTTACGGATCAACAGGCCAACCAGAAACTCTCGGCCGCAGCTCATACGATCGTAGAGAAGTTAGCACCAAAAACCTATGCTCCCGACATGATCGTTGGGTTTAATGGAGATGTTCAGAACATGGTTGAGGAACACGAGGGATTGACGGAAGATCTCATTTCCTCGTCGATTATCGTGACCATTCTTTGTGCCCTCGTCTTGTATCTCTATTTTCGTTCTTTTTGGGCAGTTTATGCGCTTTGTGCCGCGTTATTTGCGGGAGTAGCCTGGACGTTTGGGTTGTCCTACGGGATCGTTGGTTATCTAAACGCCAACACCGCTTTTATGGGAGCTATCGTCGTAGGGAACGGTATCAATTTTGGTATCATAATGGCGGCGCGCTATTTTGAACTACGCCGCCAAATGGTAACGGGTAGCGCGTTGATTGCTAGGAGCATTGCTTACACTGCTCAAAGCACTTGGACTGCGGCCGCCGCAGCCGGCGCTGCATATCTGTCCCTCGTGTTGACGGATTTTCGAGGGTTTAATCAGTTCGGCTTGATTGGCGGCATGGGTATGGTGCTGTGTTGGATCAGTAGTTTTTTGGTGCTGCCCGCCATGCTTCATTGGTTTAATCACCGAGGGTGGTTAGGTCGGACCGATCTGAAACAGCGCTCTTATTTTGCCGCCGCTTCGGCGGCAGTAGTGGAACGAGCAGCGCGACCAGTGGCAGTGCTTACCTTGATCAGTCTGATTGGGGGCGCGGTCGTGCTTACTCGATTCTCGAGTGACATGTTGGAGAGTGATTTTTCTAAACTTCGAAATAAGAGATCGCTTGAAACTGGAGCAGGGTTTTGGGGGAAAAAAGTAGACGGTGTTTTTGAACGCTATCTAACTCCCACTCTTGTTGCTAGTGCTGATCCGACTGAAACGTCGGCTATTGTACGAGAGTTGCGCGCAGCTCACGAGACACTAGGGACGCGGTCCCCCATTTCCGAGATTCGGGTAGTTGAAGATTTTTTACCTAAGAATCAGAGTGAAAAAATCAAAGTTATCGAAGCTATTCGCAAGCAGCTTTCGCCGCGCGTGTTAAAGGCCGTGAGTAAGAAAGACCGTGAGCTGATCCAAGAGTTCATTCCTGATGTAGTACCCGCGCCGTTAGCGGTAAAAGATCTACCTGAAGCATTAATTACTCACTTTCGTGAATTAGATGGAACCATAGGTCGACTGGTGCACGTGTACCCGCGCTTACAGCAAGGTAATTTTTGGGATGGGAAAGAGGTCATTCGATTTGCTGAAGTCATTCGAAAGGCTGTTGCCGACGCTAAAGTGGGTGCGATTATCGCGGGCCAGCCTCCGTTGTCAGCCGATATGATTACTTCTATTTCGAAAGATGGACCCAAGGCGACCTTGTTCGCGTTTGCCGCCGTTTTAGTTTTGGTATTGGTTATTTTTCCTCGAGTCGGGGTGGCCACGCAAGTGATTGGGGCGCTGTTGCTTGGAGTTACCTGGATGGTCGCTGTCATGGTGTTGCGTGGTTACAAGATTAATTTTCTGAACTTCATTGCGCTTCCCATTACCTTTGGCATCGGAGTAGACTACGCGGTCAACGTGTACAGTCGTTACCGACAAGATGGGTCCCGCGCGATTGTGTCTGCGATTCGTCATACGGGAGGAGCCGTCGTGTTGTGTTCTCTCACCACGATCATCGGTTATGGTTCACTGCTAATCGCTGGTAGCCAGGCGTTCGTTAGTTTTGGCGAGTTAGCAGTATTGGGCGAACTAACCTGTTTGGTTGCCGCAATGATCGCAGTTCCGTCATTGCTTGCAGTTTTTGAAAAAAGAAAAAAAGCCAAACTGCAATCCAACGCCGCGTTGTAAAATAACTAAAATCACCTACAATCTTAGGCATGGATCAATCTGCACGAAATAGAAGGTCGCTTTCCAATTTTTGGATAAATCCCCGTTTTCAGGGGCGATACGTTTCTTGGGTCGCTTTTTCCGGCGCGATGCTACTCGTAACCAACGTTACGATATTTTATGTGTTTACTTCTGCGAACTACGACCTTCTTGCGAGCATGCTGCCTATTTCAGATACTGCTCGTGAGGCGATGGAAAACGGTCTCGTAAAAATTAGTGTGCTTTTGGTAGCCACCGGCGTGTTGAATCTTTTGTTTTTGATTATCCTGGCAATCGCGCTTTCCCACAGCGCCGCTGGCGCGATATACAACCTAAAACAGACTTTCACTGCAATTCGATTGGGCGATCGATCGGCCCGAGTTAAACTGCGACCCGGTGATGATTTTCACGACGTAGCGAACGAGTTCAACGCTTTGATGGACCGAGTTTTCGAATCTAAAAACGAAAAGTCGTAGAGCCTTCGACACCAACGCTGATTAAACGCACAAACGATGGTTGATTGGGAAAAACGACCAATCGAGTTACTGCATCGGGTTTGGCTTCAAAGGCGACCGAGCGATATTGACCAAAAATCCCAAGGCCGAAACAGACTTTGCAGGTCTTTTGGTTCTGAATACCAGCGTACATTGTTAGGTTAGGTGAAAAATCTGTTCGGCTTTCCGCCGGAAGCGACAGCGTTGTAAAAGGAATTAGCAGTCGGTTTTGTACAACAACAGCCATACTTTTTGAAATGGCGTGCTGAAGCTTGAGTAGTGCGGCTAGACCGAGTGACTTGGGGCGCGCCACTGACACGGAACGATTAAACGAGAGTACTTTATCAACTTGAGGAAATTCGTGTAGGCCAATTCCCAAACCCGTCGTGAAGCGCCATTCGTCCGGATAAGGAGAAAACCTGGTACGATAGAGCATGGTGACGTCGGTGTTAAAAAAGACGACTTTGGTGGCAGGGGCCCCCGATGAGTTGCTAAAACGGGCGGTGAAGTTTGAAACCGTAGCTTGCGCATTTAAACCCCAATGGGGACTAGTCCAAAAGGTGGCCTCGACTCCACCATTGGTTGCGAAATAACGATCTTGCGTACGTAGACCCGTGACGTTCGAACGAGTTTGGTAAACAAAAAAGGGATCTACGCGAATAAATGGACGAAGCACTGTTTCGGCGATGAAATCGGCTGGATATTTACTTATTTCGAAGTGGCCAACTGCAGGGGTGCTGGGGGTACCCGTGCGCTCATGAATGCTGCTGACATCCCACCGATACAGGCCAGCCTTCATTGCTATAAAAGACGAGTAGGGCACATCTCGAACAACTATCCAGGGATTTTGCACTTCAGTCGTCCAAATTGGATGAGCCTGATGCGAGTGCCAGGGAACTACGCTATCGGGCACAGTGTTTTCTACGTACCACAAGCGTACTCGGTAACTGCGGGCATTTTCTTGTGGCACCCATGATAGACGAATTCGAGACTCCAGCGGAAATACGGCGCCCTCGTCCGGCGTCATGAGAACCGGCGGTGTGAGTCGTTTTTTTGCGCTGCCGGTGCTGTCGAACGTGTCGAAAATCGATTCGGGTTCTTCAACCAAGAAATCCTTTACGTCGAGAGTCTTCAAAAGTCCGTGCTGAGAGTACGCGTGCACTCGATAATAATAACGCCCGGGTCGAAGAGGCTCGGTCTCGAACGCAGTGTCAGTGACATTATGCTCGCTAACGATGCGACCAAAATATTGAGAATTACTTAGTTCTACTCTGTATTGAATCGCCAAGGGCACTTTGGGCCACTGGACCAGCACCCGCTTTCCGAGGCGCATGTATTCAATTTTTTTTTGGCGATTACGTTTTTCCGCGGCTGACGGTTCACTGAAACCACGCTGGGCATCGGCATTTTGAGTTGGCGCACTGTCTTCGGCGCGAGCCTTTGCGGGTGTGAGCGCCAAAAACATAAAAAGGCATAGTGCTTGAAATCGTCTCATATCTCTCGTTTAATTATGGGGGTGAATCCAGTACGAATCTACGGTTTTCTGTTCTTCTGCGCCGTGACGCTGATCAACCCGCTGGGGAGTCGTCGCAGTGAGATCTGGGTCGATCCTAAGCTTGCAGTATTGGTGGCGATCGGAGTGTTTCAGTTTTTTTGGATCGCAATGGTGGTGCGAAGAAAAAAAAGCGAATTCTGGTCTCTTTTCGAGCAGGTGTTCAACCAACATAAATGGCTCTGGCTAACGTGGATTGCCGCGCTCGTGGTTGGGACTCTGAGTACGATATTGAGCCCATTTCCGGAGCGATCGTTTTGGGCGCACCCGGAGCTGCGGGACGGATTGTTTTTCTGGGCAGTGCTGTTGTTGGTAGCAGTTGGCGCCAGTTTCGTAGCACGGTTCAATTCCCAGGCAGTTAGATCGGCCGAGGCCGGAGTGGTTGCCGGGGTGGCACTCCATGCGCTGGTCATGATCGTTCAGGTCATAGACTGGCGCTTTGATTTCACGGCCACAAGTTTTGTAACAAATTCCGTTTACTCCGAAATGTTGGCCAGTACGGTTTGGAAAAGCCAAATGCCCATCGGGCTATACTTACACCGAGCGCAAGCTAGTTACATGGTAGGACTCACGGCGTTGTGTTTGCTGATTTATTTGCCGCGGATTACGGCATCGAAAAAAGAAAAACCGGTCTTGGTGTTTATCGGGCTTTTAATCTGCGTGTTAATTTTGGGGAACAGCCGAGGGGTTTTGATCCCATTTGCTTTGGCATTTCTGTTGATCCTTTGGCAGAAGCTGCAAAGTTTCGGAGTCAACCTGCGTAAGCAAGTGTGGAAGCGGGCCGCGGTACTTGGCTTAGCGGTAATTTTTTTTGCGACTACAATTGGTATTGTTTTCCAATTAAAGCGCCCGATTGTTCATGAAAGTGCCGGTAAGATCAATGTGATTTCAGGTGGTCGGTGGGAGTACTGGCAAAATTCGTTAAAACTTGTACGCGACCGCCCAGTGTTGGGGTGGGGGTTCAATGGTTACGGAGTCGGGGCTCCTACTCTTGAGCGTTGTGCCAGATCGGCTGGTAATAAAGTCACTGAAGTACTCGACTATAACTTCGTTTGCCACATGGCCGATGGCAGCGTTCGAGTATTTCACAGTTTCGCAGCCAAAGCGCACAACTGGGTGTTAGACCAAATCGTTGCGTTTGGGTTGGACGGCGCTATCGCTTGGTTTTTATTTATTGGGAGTTTATTCGCAGCATTAATGCGCCAGGGACTTGCGGCCCTGGCGCTATATGCGTTTATCTATTTGTTATTTTGGTACGATACGTCCATGACGACGCCGTGGCTATTTTTATTGGCAGCCACCCGTCCCAGCGGTGCCGCCATTGGGGCAGTTGATATATCCAAATAAATCTTTTTCGATGTCCATGGTAGTCGAAAAGGAAACGTAAGGGTGTCCTTGATCCATGCTCACCCTTAATTTACCAGCGTACGGCGTTGGATTTGCGCTTTGATCAAATCGAATAGAGATTGTGCATTGCGAATTGCCTGAAAGTGGCCCCGTGCAGGATTGAAGGACTACTATTCTAGGATCCGCAGGGACCACCTGAGTACTTACGATACTTCCAGTATTCCCAAAGTTCTTAATCGTTACGGTTTTCGTCTGTGATTGGCTGGGTGCTACGTTGAACGCTATGGGGCCAGCAACGTCGTACCAATCTAGGTATCCCTGTTTTACCTTGTTCAACGAGCGGGATATTTTTTTCGAAAATATCTGACTGCCGTTTCCAACTTTAAAATAAATATTGCCGGCCACAGAAAGAGTACCCACCCCCCCTGCTGCGCCTCGTGCATCATAGTAGAATTCATCTGATTCGCCCGGGTTCAGTACCTTTTTGTCGTGCCCCGGACCAACTATAAAGAACGGTTCGACAAGTGCCTCCCCTGCCACCAAATGAAGCGACGAGGGCGTTCCGGATGCATTCACAAAAGTTATTGGTTGGTTGGTTATATTAGTTAAACGTACTTTCGCATCGCTGAGTTTATTGGCGCATCGGGAGATGTTTCCGGTAAGTCCATGATATAAACACACTCCGAGATCCACGGACAGGCCGCTCGCCGACAACGCGTTGGGTCCGCGGGTGGGGTCCACTACTGTTGTCGGGGGAGATGCTATAGGTGAAATGCCTATGCTGTTTTTGATTCCAGGCGACGCCGTATTCATCACAGCACCTGGGTTTGCGATGGCAACTGGTGAAGTTTTTCCGCCAACGACAATGTTTGCACCAGCTTCGTTGTTCATAGAGTTTGTATCATTTTGCGCAATGAGTTTGACCGAAATCCGTGCGTCTTTATCGAAGCAGGGGCCAATTTGTTTTGGTTGTCCAAACCCTTGTTTGGCTGGCACCGATCCAAGCGCGAGAGTTTCTGGAGCGCCACCAGCGCTCGATAGTTCGGCGCGGGCATTTTCGGCTGCTGCAGAGCCATTATTTTTAAACATGATTAATACGGCTTTGCCGGGTTTTCCTCGATAGCTGCAATCGCGAATTTGTAGGGGTTTATGAATTTCGAGATCGGGGCCCATTTTTACTGCGCCAAACGGGCTAATTGCGGGTTTTACAGCATTTAGCGTTGGAGTAATGGCCGTTGGAACACCGACTGAGGGCGCTTTTACGGGGCTAGAGGGGGCCGACGCTGGTGCGAGCACAGTGGTCGGCGCGGTTACTGACGTTGTAGTCGAAGTCGAAGGGGCCGTAAGGGTTTTCGTGGCCGTGTTGGTCAGTGTTGTAGATGAACTGCCCGTTGGCGCAATCGCCGTGCTTGAAACTTTGGTTTGAGCTAGAACTGGTTGTGTAGAATACAAAAACAGACTAAGCGTGAAAAACGCCGTGGCGAATCGTAACATTTAGTGGTCCCCTTTGAATGGCAAAATTGTAGCTATTTCAGACCCGAAAGCAACCGTGTCAAATAAACTCATTCGAAAGCGGACCCGAGACCTAGCTAGTTGTTATTTGGATTTTGGACCGATGCGGGTCTTGGACAGCCGTTGCAGGCCGCCTGGACTAGCTGTTGTTCTAGAATCTGTCTCTTGTTGGCCATGGTTTCGACCCTAGTGCTTAACACCAGGATATTAGAAGAAATTTTTACCTTTTTCGAAACGTCTCGCGGGTTAATCGACGCGAGTGCTCTTTTGTTCGATTCGAGTAGGTCGTTTGTACGAGTAGTTTCGGCTTCGACCCCTCTTGCCTCGGCAAGGAGATCAAAACACCGCGAACAGTCGATGGCAAAGGCGGGTGTGGTAAGCCAAATAAAGGCCGCGACCAGAGATAGCCGCATTAGGCTGCCCGGTAACAAATAACTCGGAAATTTTGGCCACTGAAAACTTTGCCATACTCGCATGCGGCGGAGTGTCCCCCTTATACTTAAAGGAATATCGGTCGTTTTATTTTAAAAGTTGAGGAACCGTCGTTGACCTATTTCGGGTTGGTTATCTTCCTGCTTTCTACCAGTGTGCTCCATGCCTCGCCCACCCGTGGTCTGGCTTCGCTCGAACTGTTAACAGTCGAAAAAGCCGTAGCTAAAGCCTTGCAACGTAGCCCCACATTGCTCGACCGCAAACTCGATCAAGAGTCGCGAGAAATTACTTACGAAAATGCTTGGAAAAGATTTTACCTGCCAAACGTGTCTTTAGGGGCAGCCGCGAGTTCAGCACTTTCAGTGGGTCAAATGCCCGGTAGCGCAACGAGTGTTACGGGTCGAACCGCTCTAGACCGAGGAACACCTGCATCCGCCATAGCGGTGAGTGTAGGGGAATACACGCTCTATAATTTCGGTCGTGACAAAGATATCTACGAACTCGCAAAAAAAAATTATGAACGAAGTGGCCAGACCATGAAGGAAACCGAGCGGGCCGTTCGATTTGATACGATTCGTAAATTTTTTTCCGTAAGGACCACGCAAGATCTCCTAGACGTCGCACAACGTTCCGTAGAGTCTGCGGAAGCGATTTATGAGTTGGTTAAAAGTCGAGTGCCGTTAGGTAAAGCCACTAGCACCGACTTATCTTCAGCAGAAGTCGATCTAATTAATTCTAAAAACGCCTTAATTCAGGCTGAAATCTCCGCACGACAAACTTTGTGGGACCTTAACCGTGCGATGGGGGAACCCATCGATCGAACCTACAAAATTCACGCTGATCTTAAGGCCAAGAAGTTGCGAATGACTCTCGAAGAAGCAGTTGCGATGTATAAAGAGAATTCCCCAGCAATTAAAGACGCCAAACTTGCTCTCGAGAGTGCAAAGCTAAATCTTCGTTATGTCGAAAAAAGTTTACTGCCGCTCCCAACACTGAAGTTTTCGGGACTTACATTTGGTTACACGTTCGGCCCTACTCAAACCACGTTAAATCGAACTACCAGCAACAACGGAAATTTCAACATTACCGCTGCCATGAGCATTTCGATTCCGCTTATTGGTGACGGCGGTTTTTTCGCACAGCGGCAAATTCGTGATGCGGAGATCAGTGTCGAACGTGCGGAGCTCTCTTTTAGAAACGCTGCTAACCAAACCGAAATTGATGTGCGAGCCCTTTGGGGACGTATCCAAGATCAATTAAAAACAATCAATCTGAACGAACGAAAATTTCAGGAGGCCGCGAATGTATTCGATTCGGTGCTGCAGCAGGTTCAACGCAGTACCGTGGTAAATCGTCTCGAAATTAAAGACGGTATTGAACAAGTACGTTTAGCCGAACAAGATCTCTCTAGCGCCATCTTAACTTACTACGATCTACAGTACATCCTTGCTAGCACGCTAGGGGTAGACGAACTTCCGGAGGAACCATGAATAGGTTAAACACGAATTCTCGCACCTCCAATTGCCTATTGTTTTTCTTCGTCGCGCTCACGGTGTGCCAGTTCTATTCGATTGCTTACGGGCAAACGCCTCCGTCACGTACACTTTCAACTGGGCGTCCGAGTTCGGCGAATTCTACGTTACCTGCGACGACTATGCCGGTGCCCGAACCCACGGCCGTGGAAACCCGCAATAAGTCCAAATGGTTTTTAAAAACGGATTACCTTGGCGTGCTCGCGAGTCACAGCGCTAGTGGAGTGACTCTGTCGGCCGGGCGCTTGCTTAAACACACCTGGCTCGACGCCTGGTTGCTTTATACGTCTGGTAATTACGGCGCATTTAATATCAATCAGTCCAGTGCCACGGTTAATGTGCAGGAAGGAAGTGCGTCTTACGATCGCGAAGTCGAGCGTTATCGTGCTGCAACGGGTCGAGTAAATTTATTTTCTGCTGGGCCCGGTTTGGGAATGATGTTTAAATTGTTCGAGAGTGAGCGTTGGGTGGAGTGGGGCCATTTTGGTCTCGGGTATGCTCGATTTTCAGATGGTGCCAATTCGCTTGAGTTCAAAGGTGCTTTGGCGCGCATGCAAGGTGGAGTGGGATATCGCTTAGATCCGGTGATGCTGAGTCTAGGTTTGAGTTGGAACCTATCCTACGTGCAGCGGATATCGAGTCCCTACGAAATGCCTCATGACAATTTTTTGCCTCTCCAGTGGTGGGGCGTGCACGTTGGTTTTTCATATTGGATTCGTTAAGGAGAAAAAATGTTTCTTAAAAATCGCCGAGCGATCAAAAATTTTCTAATATTCAGTGACTTTCAGGCGCGCTACATTTTTTGGATGGTTCTCTCCGGTATCTTGTTGGTCGGAATCAATACCGGAATTTTTTACAGTTTTATGTCAGAAAACTACGCCATTTTGGTAGATCTTTCGCCAATGACTCAGGAAGCAAAAGACTTGATGTACGCCGAATTAAATAAAATTGTATGGCTCCTGCTTGGGTCGAGTGTGGGAGTTCTGGCTTTATTGGCTATTCTGGCACTCGTATTTTCCCACCGCGCGGCGGGTCCAATGTTCAATTTTATGAAAACATTTGAAGCCATAAAAAAAGGTGATCGAAATGTAAGAGTACGATTGCGACCGAACGATCATTTTCAAGAAGTAGCCCGCGAGTTCAACGAAATGATGGACTCCATTACGAGTCCAAAATCCTAAGTAGAGAGTTTTACCAATCGCGCAACATTTTTACGCTAGGGTTATTGGGTCGGTAGTCAACCCATGGCCCAACAACCTTGATAAATCCAAACTCCGGAGCATTGATTAGATCTTGAATAAGCTGTGGAGGATTAGAAAAATCAGTCGTCCAGGTTAAATTCGAATCGTAATAGGTCAGTACGCAAAAGTGGTTTTTCCAGCAATCTCTTCTAAGTTTTAACTGCTTAAACATCACGTCGTGTTCGGTGTTCGATGCGGGTCCATAGATGCGTTTTAAGTAGAACTGGTAGGTGCCTGCTCCGTCGATGATTAAGATGTTATCACCAGAATTTGACTGCGGGCCGAAAGTGGCCACGACGTCTCGGTACTGATGAAAGGCAACGTCCGGAAAGGGCGGCATTTTAAAAACGGTAGACCGCACCCAGGGCCGAGCTCCTGCGAACCAAGCGGTCAAAAGAATCACCAGGCTCGTGATTGGTAGGGCTTTCCGATTGTGGCGCGCTTGATCGATGATAAACAACAAACCAAGGGCGCAAATTGCGAGAAATCCGGTCGTAGCGGCCACTACTTGTCGCGGGAAATAAGCGTATTTTCCAACTACGAGAGCGGCCACTGGTCCACCAACCGTAAGTCCGAAATAAAGCAAAATTCGGCCGAGGTTTGAACGATTTGTGCGAATCGAAGCAACGATGCCAACTAGAAACAGCGGAAGAAACAAAAACGAAGCTTTGTGAGGGTTCCCCAATACGCCGGCTGTTTGTCGAACGAATTCCCCAAGTGGTGGGAGCAATAAGTTACTAGACCATCCCGAAAATTCTCCGCTGTGAAACTTCATGTAGGTCGCGGTGAAGGCCACACTATAAACAAAAGTGATTCCGGCCCAGAGACGATCTTTTCGAAATAGCTGCGCAACGAGCAAAAATAGAAGTCCGTAGACGTGAGTAAAAAACGTCTGCACCCGCATTAACCACAACTCACTACGGGTAAAAACCGTACGTTCAAACATGGTTAAATACAAAAACGTACCAGCAAGAAATAGCGCGCTGTAGGGCCGGGCTTGAGTGGAGTGGCTTGTGAGCGAAGCTGAAAACAGTGTGAAGAACCACAGGTAAGGTGTTCGTGATTTAAACGAAAGCCAGAGTGCGAGCAATCCCTGGAGTAACGCAAAACTCCTGAGCCAGAGTTCTAAAGGAAGAAAGTTTGAAAAAACTTTTTTGACGCCGTAGAGAAAAACAATTTCGCCGGGAGTAAAAGGGCTGGGCTCCGAAAACACGCCTTTGAGTGCGAGCCATAAGCTGCCGAGCTCTACGTGTTCAATGCGGGAGAGTTCATCCATCCAGAGTGAACGACCGGTGGCAAGCCAAGCGTGTAGTGCGAACCAAAGGCCTATAATGACCAAGATTGTTTTTTTTGAATCGACCAACGGTGGAATTAATCCGACACGATAGGCGCTAGATCTGCCATTCACGAAGTGTTTCCTCTAGCAAATCTAGGCCGCGGTTGAGTTCTTCCGCGTTAATTGAAAGTGCTGGTTGAAATCGAACCGAAGCGGCGTAGGTCATTGCTAGTACGCCTTTTTCGACACCAGCCTTAAAAAGCGATTCAGTTTTCTCTTTGGCAATTGGTGTTTTTGTTGTGTGATCTTTGACAAGTTCCATAGCAAGAAACAAACCCTTACCTCGCACGTCGCCTATAAAGTCGAACTGCGATTTCCACTTTTGAAGCCTAGCTAGAAAAATCTCACCCTGTGCCCGCGAGTTCTCGACCAGTTTTTCGTCTACAATTGTTTGAATACTTGCCAGCGCAGCTGCCGCAGCAAGCGGGTTGCCGCCGTAACTTGAGGAACTTCCCGAAGGAATGGCAAATGGTTTTGCGTCTGCTATTTCGGCGCGGCAAGCGAGCATAGAGAGCGGAAACCCACTAGCAACCCCTTTTCCTAGAGTCATGATGTCGGCTTCGACGCCCACTTCCGGTGATGCAAACATGGTTCCGGTACGACCAAATCCAGTGATCATTTCATCGCAAATCAAAAGCGCGCCAAACTCTTTAGCGATTGAGGCGATAGCGGACAGCCATTCCTTCGGAGGTGGAATGTTGCCGGCCGTGCCCTGCATGGGTTCAACGATTATTGCTGCGAGGGCACCGGAGCTTTGCTGTTTTATGGTGTCGCGAGTGAACTCTGCACACAGCATGCCGCACGAAGGGTATTTGAGTTTGAAGGGGCAGCGGTAGCAGTTGGCAAAAGGAGCAGAAATATTGCCAGGGGGGAACGGTCCGAGTCCTTGTTTGGCGGTCGAACCCATGAGCGCCATGGTTCCCATCGTTTTTCCGTGAAAGGCCCCCCAAAAACTTAGAAATTCCCATTTTTTGGTGTGAGACTTTGCGAGGCGGAGCGCCGCTTCGACCGCTTCACTCCCGCCTGAATACAACTGCACTCGAGAAAGGTGTTTAGGCAAAACTTTGGCGAGCAATTCCAAAAGCTCGACCCGAACTTCAGTTGTAAAACTACCAATGGTCAGCTCGTCGAGTTGTTGTTTCAAGCGGGCGACATACTTGGGGTGGCAGTGACCCAGAGCGTTCACGCCAATTCCCCCAATGAGGTCGATGTATTCGCGACCCTCGACGTCCCATAGTTTGGAGCCCCGGCCCTTTTTCATTGCGCGATCGGCGAGGATTGCGAAGTTTTGCAGTCCGGGCGTTAGGTGGCGGTTTTCAGTTTCGCGCAAATGTTTAGATGTAGGTGTTTTCATATAATCCCTGCGTGCTTGGGGTGACCGCTCGCGGCTCTTTGGGCCACACGAAGCGGCGATGCATTGGGTAGTTCCACAACCAAGCAACTAAAATCGAAGCCAAGACTTTGGCCGTAAAATACTTGAACCCCGCGTACTCTGCAAAGAAAAAGACCCCTGCAGTATTGAACAAGGCCGACATTATCGAAACCAATGCGTAGCGCTTTAATTGTTTCGAAAGCCCAGCGGTGCGGCGCTTTTTGCGGGCATGGTTGCCCCAGTCGGAAAACGCCCAGGTTCGGTTGAGTAAAAAATTAGTAATCGCTCCTAAACATGCTGCCACCGCGGTAGCTAGCACGTAGTGTAGGTGGGTAATTTCCACTAGCAGGGCGAGGGTGCCAAAATCCACGACCGTGGCGGCAATGGCAGTGGCGTTGGCTTTACCGAAGGTGTGGAAATGCGCCAGCCGTTTGAGCAAAGTGTTCATGAGCGAGGACGAGTGCGATCCCTGCGCCGCAACGCCCGGTAGAGCGCTACGAAGCGCACAATTGCCGTTAAATTTGCAAACACTGCTACTAGAGCAACCGCGAACAACAATAGGTAGTGCATGGGGATCGGGTGATGTTTTTCGATCAGGTTCGTTAGAAGCGGGCTCAAAAATGCACCACCACCCAGATAGGCTGCGCGCTCAGGTCGGCGCATCCAGCCTTTCGGAATTTCCATTTGCATGGCCTCGGCTTTGGCTTGGGAATAACTCACCATAAATGAACCAAGTAAAGCGAGTAGCACCAGCGCCATGGCGGACGGCTCGAAACGATAATAAACGCAGAGCCCAGCCAGTAAAAAAAACTCGGTGTAGCGATCTACTGCCGCGTCGAAAACCTCGCCTGCATCTGAGGCGACGCCGCGGGTTCGGGCAACCATTCCGTCGAGGGAATCCGAAAGGGCAGACAAGATGCTCAGGCCACCGGCCAGACCAATCGAACCGAGGGCTGCAGCTAAGCCGCTGGCTGCTCCCAAAATTAAACAAGACCATGAAAAAAGATTCGGCGACAGTCTCAGCGCGGCGGCGAGTTTACCGATGGGGCCTAATATCCAGTAGCCAAACTCCATGGGCAGATGCCCAAGAAAGAAACTAGATCCCTGCTTTTGAATGCGAGCGCTGGCTCCACGGCCCGTTAACGAGGCGCGAATGGCAAATGCTGCAAATGCCACGCTCACGAGACCGGCAAGCCAGATCTGCGTGGTCGGAGTAGAGCGATCTCCCCCCAGCCATTGCCACCATTGCACCACGAAAAAAAACCTCCCGTACGAGTAACCGCAGCGCGATTAGCGCGCGTCGCTTTCATCGACTCCGTAGTATGTGAGTCCCAGGTGATTGATGAGCTCCTCACCAGCAAGAAATCGCAACGTATTTTGAAGCTTGAGCTGCTGTACGAAAAGATCGTGCTCTGGTTTCAGACCTGGAGCAACCATGGGGCTTTTGAAATAAAAGCTCATCCATTCCTGTACGCCCGAAAAACCTGCGCGAGAAGCGAGGTCGATAAAAAGCGCAATGTCCAGTGCCACGGGTGCGGCCAAAATACTATCGCGACAGAGAAAGTTCACTTTGATTTGCATGGGGTAACCGAGCCAACCAAAAATATCGATGTTGTCCCAACCCTCTTTGTTGTCGCCCCGAGGAGGGTAGTAGTTAATACGTACTACGTGATGAACGTCGCCGTAGAGTTCTGGGTACTGTTCAGGTTGCAGAATTTGATCGAGCACCGAAAGCTTGGTGATCTCTTTTGATTTGAACGAACCTGGATCGTCGAGAACTTCTCCATCCCGGTTGCCTAGGATGTTCGTCGAGTACCAGCCTGAAAGGCCAAGGAGTCGCGCTTTTAGGCCTGGAGCCAAAACCGTTTTGATAAGCGTTTGCCCAGTTTTAAAGTCGCTTCCGGCAATTGGTACGCCTTTAATTCGGGAAAGTTCCTGAAGAGCAGGCAATTCGACCGATTGGTTTGGCGAACCGTTGGCGTAGGGCACCCCTTCCATCAACGCTGCGTAGGTATAGATCATCGACGGTGCAATGCCCGGGTCGTTTGTTCTCAAGCCGGCTTCGAATTTGTCGAGTGTCGAATGCACGTCGCCGAGTGGAATGTAGGTTTCAGTGGAAGCACACCAAAGTACAACTAATCGGGAACAGTTGTTCTCTCGACTAAACCGGCGAATGTCTTCACGCAGTTGATCGGCAAGATCCATTTTGGACTTACCTTTTTTAACATTGGGTCCGTTGATCCGCTTAACAAACTCAGGATCAAAAACCGCTGCCATGGGTTGAATTTTTTCTAATGCCGGACGCACTTTTTCGAGTAGCGCTGGTTCCAAAACTTTTGCATTAAGTGCCGATTCGTAGGCGTTGTCCTTGAAAATGTCCCATCCACCAAAAACCACCTGGTCTGGTCGAGAAAATGATACAACGTCGCGAATGTTTTCCATTCGGTTTTCATTGCGTTTGCCAAGCCGCATTTTCCCCATCCAAGCAAGTGAGCCAATTGGCTTCGCAATATCTTGTTTGATTGCTTCTACACCGGCGATCATCGTGGTTGCGACCGCTCCGAGCCCGGGCATTAGGATGCCAAGCTTTCCTTCTGCTGGTTTCACTTTTGCGTTGGATTTGGACGTGGGTGCCATGGTTAGTGCCTCTTTCAAAGAATATAAAGGGCCCAGATACCAAGTCCGACTGGATTTGTCTATAAGGCGTTGGGCGTCAAATTAGATCCTACGGTTTTGTCGAGGCCCGCCCAGGCCATGTTTAGGCGGTAGATCGCTTCCCAGTGGTCCTTGGCAGTTTTGGCCCGAGCGAGATAAGCGTCGATCACGTTTTTTACCTCGCCGAGCCCCGCACTATAACCCATTGTTTCTGAAACGAGCCACCGTTTACCCACCTGAAACGCTTCTCTACTTTCCTCGACCCGGGTTTTCATCTCTCGTAGATCGGCGAGACTTTTTTTAAGTTCCATTACAAAACCAACTTGTGCGTACTCTTCCTTGCGTTCAAGTTCTGAAATTTCTGCACGCCCCATTTGTTCGTTGGCAAGCGTGGTGGCGAAATCGAAATTCCATTGAACTCCGATACCGACTCCGATTTGCGAGCGATTGTAAGGGTCAAACGCAAACGGAGAGTTTTGCTTCTGTCGAACGTTTGAATAAGCCAGTTCTAGTTGGCCACCCAAGAAAAGCATTGGGAATTTATTGGCTTTTTCAGCCTCGAGCAGTGCGCGTTTTGCGGCAATGCCGTGGTGGAGCTGCCGAAGTTCGGGGCGTTCTGTTGCCAAGCGAGCTCGGAGTAAAGACTCCTCTGGGATTGGCAATTCAATTGGTGAGAGCGCCGATTCGCTCGGTAATGTTTCGGTATCAGGGTGAAAACCAAGTTTTAAAGAAAGTGCGTGGCGTGCAAGCTCCCGTAGTTTTTTGGCCTCCTCGAGTCGATAAGACGCTTCGGCAGCAAAAATTTTCAGTCGATAAAAGTCTCGGCGCGAAATATCGGGTCGTTTCTTGGCCTGGTCTTCGGTTGCTTTTTTTACGAGTTCGTCGACATCATTTTTTCCCCCTTGGAGAAAGTCGACCAACTGTTCGGCCAGTACTGCGCCGTAATAAAGTTCTTTGATTTCATAGACCAGTTCCGATTCGCTTTTTCGAGTTTGGGCTTTGGCAACTTCGAGGCCTTGGGCCGCAGCTTCTTTGTAAGAACTAATTTTGCCCCAGGTGTAGACCGGCTGAAGTATTTGTAACGTGCTGGTGAGCCAGGGGCCCCATTTGCCATTTTCGTAGGCGTTGATGGCGTTGCCTTCGACGGAATTGATGGGTGCCAAAATCGCAGTGCCGAGCACTTTAGGGTAGTTGGCCGCTCGGGCTTGAGACTGCCGAGCTCCGGCGATCTCGAGCACTGTACGTTCGGCGAGTATGGAAAGATTGTTTTGTAGTCCTAGCTTTAACGCCTCATTCAGCGTGACAGTGCGGCTGACATCGACAGTCGAGACTTGAGGCTGGCTCAAGTCCGCCGCGGCGGCTAGAGTAAGCGGCAAACAGAAAAATACTACAAACTTCTTCACAACAAATAGAAATCAGTTTTTAGATTGATTTTGGCGAAGTTCGTTTGCCCGCTTCTGCATTCTAGCGACCAAACCGTTTACGCCTTTTTGGCGAATGAGTTCGTCGAATTGCATTTGTACATTTTCAACCCAGCGTTCGCCTTCGATCGCAAGGTCTACCACGCGCATTCCGGTAGGAGTTTGTTTGAGCCAGTACTCAACCTTCGATCGCTTGTTGTTTTTTGAAACAGTCGAGGTCACCTTCACGAGTTCTCTTCCGTCGGCTTTTGCTTGGCTCTCCCCAGAGTAGGCTATGTTGACGTCCGAAAAAAACTTCCCGGCCTGGGGGTAAATGGTGCCCGTGAGAATGGTTTTGAGTAGGTTTTGAACTTTGGCACGTTGCTGAGCGGTCATTGAACTTGCGTGTTCACCCAAAGCATTGACGGATAGTTCCGAAAAATCGACTAACTCTTCGATCCTTCGTTTAGCTTTTTCTTTTAGAGCTTTATCGTCGAGATTGCGGGCATAATCCGCGATGGTTTGAACCGTGGTTTGTGCGGCGCTTAAGCCCGAATCCGCTGCTTCTGGGGCAGCAAGGGCGGCAGGAAGCGGAGCTAAAAGAAAGGCTATCAATATAAAATAATGTCGCATAGGCCCCTAGAAATACGCCTTTTCGAGTCGGAGTGCAAGTGAGCACACGAACGTCAAGCATTGACCAATCCCTACCAGTTGGTTAGTTCAGTTTGGTTAAGTTCTTAGGGGGAAATCATGAAACAACCAAAATTTTTCTATTATGCATTCGTGTGCGCTATCCTTTCGATTATGACAAATCTCGATCATGCTTTCGGAACCGATCAAAACGCAGAATCTGTTAAAAGTACGTTGCAACGGATTGGGAAGTTCGAAGTGAAACAGCTGGTGTCCCCCGGCTTTGAACTCCTGCCGCTTGAGCGCAAGCTGTTCGCAATGGAAATTGCCAAAGTTATCGAGGCCGGCCACGACATTGCGTGGATTCAGGCAAACGAATCGTCGCTCGCGATCCGTGAGGTGATGCATGGATTGTGGAAACATCGCGAGAAGTTCGAGAGTTTGGATCGAGCTGCCCTGGCGGAGTATTTGTTTTTATTACACGCCAATCACGGTAACTACGATCATCGAAAAAATAAGAAATTTGTTCCAGAAGGGTTAACTTTAGACCGTGCGCTTAATCTTTCACGTGTGGCGGACGCCCAAAATTCGGCCAACGGTGTGAGCTCAAAACTCGAAGAACAAATGTTAGCGCTTGAACGCGAAATCTTCGCGGCGGATTATCGCCCGGCGTTTCACGCCGACGGCAAAGGGCAAGATATTGTTGCTGATTCGGCTGCAAATTTTTATGGCCCCGGTATTACCAAGGCCGAGATCCAAGGGTTGCCACCAGAGATTGGCGGCCATTTTCTAAGCTACCCGGTGCGTGGTAAATCTGGAAATATTGAACTGCTTGAACACCGGATTGGCGGAAGATTCGACGAATATTTGCGCCTGGTGGAACACCATTTAAAAAACGCTTTGCAGTGGGCTCTGCCTGAAGAGCGCCCCGTAATTGAAGCCTATCGTGTTGCCCTTCGAAGCGGCGACCCGCAAGACTTAGCTAAGGCCGATGGTTTGTGGGCGCTTTATAAACCTCGCGATATCGACTTTCAGTTTAATTTTATCGAGGTCTATAGCGATCCGCTCAACTCGCGGGGCGAGTGGGAGGGTTTTATGATTCTTCTCAATCAAGAGCCCGCCGAAGTTGCTCGCGTAGAGAAAATGCGCAGACACGCTGCTGCTTTCGAGGCCGAAATGCCAGTCGACGAGGAATTCAAAAAGCAGGGTGACTTTACGCCACCCAAAGCGGAAGGCGCCTATCTTCTCTACTCCGGGGGGGCCAACGGTGAACGTCCGTTTGCTGGTGTGAACCTTCCGAACACAACCATCAATCAAAAGATTCATGAACAGTTCGGATCAAAATCCTACACTGCCGACAACGTGATGGCGGATCTGGGTGAGGCTCCAAAGGAGTTTAGCCCTGAACAGATGAACGTGTTTTACGCGCCCGAATACCACGAACTCCTAAAAACCGTGAACACTAAGCTTGAGCGCACGCTTCAAGTAGCTGCGCACGAAATTTGGGGGCATGGTTCAGGGCGTTCCCGTGAAGGCGTGCGCGACACCGATTTGCGAGATTACTATTCGGCTCTGGAAGAGGGCCGAGCGGAAATAGCTTCTCTCTATCACATGCTTGGCACCTTGATTCGCGACACGGACATTTTGCCCCAAAGCTGGTCCGATCAACAGTTGCGTGATTTTCAAACAGCGACGATCTTAATCTTTTTTACGGCGCATTTGCGAACCTACGAACGTTTGGCTCCCGACGCTGAGGCCATTCGCCAAGCACATCAGTGGGGCCGCCAAGTGATGATGAACCGTTTGATCGCAGAAGGGGCACTGGAGGTTGATTCGGACCCGGCGCTCCCGGCGCCCTGGATTCGAAAAATTGACCTCGAAAAGGCTCGTCAGGCGCTCGGTGGGTTGTGGAAACAGATTCAGCGAGCCAAGTCGACTGGCGATTTTGAGCTAGCCGCCAAGCTCTTCGACACCGAAGGGGGGTATCAAGAACCCCACCGCAAGCTCCGAGAGCGAATCGCCAAGGCCATCAAAGACTTAAACCTGCCTACGGAAAAAGCCTACCTCAACCCTGGTTTCGAGGCCGTCAGAGACTCTTCGGGCAAAGTGACCGACGTGAAGTTGGTGTACGAGGCCCCAGGGGATCACGCGATGGAACGATTTGTTGATCGGCAGGTTCGGCGCGCCACCACCCTTCGGGAAGCGCTAAACTGCAATAATCTAGTGGTGGAATAGCCTAAAGATAGGGGTGGAAGGGCCAAACTTCCTCCCCTCTCGCGCTTTTCGATCAAATACAACAAAAAAAGAGGACCCCCGCTTGACGCATTTTGTCGTCCTCTGGTAACTCCGTTTTTCCTAATGCTGTTCGAAAGAACAAATTATGTCCGCAGGGTATAGACAGGGGTATTTCGAATAATGAAGAAAAATTCTGTAGTTTCGAGAGGGTCTTCGATTCTTTTGATCTGGGTTTTGCTGTTTCAACTTTCGCTAGGAACTGCGTTAACCCAAGCTGCTGGCAACGATGGGACGCCGACGTCCGATGGTGTGCCAATAATTGTCGATGGCTCGGAAGTTGACTCTCAGAACGAACTGAGTGCCGCCGCCGCCAGCGAACTGAGTGCGATCGCGCAGCAAATGGCCGAAGTGGCAGATTTTCACAGTCGAATTGATGGTGCGGCTCCCGGTTCCGCGGCTCCTACTCCGATAGATAATTGGCTTCTCAATGACCAGGGTATGCGAGTATTCGAAACCGTCGAAATTGAAAAAGGCCATTGGATCGATCGCCCAGTGAAGGAATACTCCTTTACTGGTCCTGGAACTCAGCTGCCCGAGGTGGTCGTGACGAACGCAATGAGGGAGCTCGAGTTTCAGTACGACCCATCTACTAAAGAATTAAAAATTTTAAAGGTTCAGTGGGACTCCAAGAATCAACGTCGCCAAATTACGCACGAACACTTTTTCAAAGGTGTAGAGCTTACAACTGAGTCTAACCATTTCCTCTCGGACTCTGATTTCGCGCTAGATATAGGCAAAACTATCGATAACGCTGAAGGTCGTCGCGAATACAGCATTAAGGCACCAGTAACCGTACTTTTTTCTTCTCGCCCGAAAATTATGCCAACCGGCGAGACCATCCCTTCTGGAATTCGTGCCTTTCTGTGGCCTATTTTGACAGAGCTAGTTTTTAAAGCCCCGGTTCCTTCGATGGTCGTGGTTCCTCAGCCGCCAGCGCGAGTTGTTGACATGGAGTTTCTCACTCCTGAAAAAACTCCCCAAGAACTTCAAGGCGCACAAAGTGGCGATTTAAGAGTGTCGCTCGAAGTAGAACCCCCCTACGGGAAAGGGGATTCGATGGTAGTGAACACGTTAGTTAGTCGCAAAGAAATTCATTCGTTGATGGTCGAACATCTACGCCAGATGTTTTATGGGCTCGTTGCGCTTTCTCCAAGTCCGGAAATCGTAGACCAAATTGCGTCTGATCTCCTCACTATTGAAAATCAGAAAGCAAAAGACGTTAGCGAAGTAAACGCCGAACGCGAAACCATATTAGACTTAGGTAGATCCTCTCTTCCTGGAGAACTCGGCAAACAAATAGCGCTTTCGACCAATCTTTCTGGATTGTATGATCTCGTTCGAACTGGCGGGGGGTTAGATGCGTTGAATGCGACTCCTAGACACCAGCTACCATATGACCAATGGCAGCGAGAAAACGAAGTTATCCGTTTAACTCGTGATGCAGAGAAGGAGATTGGTGCACCTGCGAAACCTTGGCGGCAGATCTTGGTTGAAAGTTACGAAGCGGGTGGTGGCCCGGTAGCGGCTCAAGTTGCAAAGGTCGAAAAAAAGCAGACGACCGCAGTAAAAAAATACGTGGGAGGCATGGCGAGACTCGCCAAGGCTGTGTTGACTCCGAAAACCATGCTTATTTTGGGCACTGCCTTTTCGTATGACATTACCAATCGCATGAATAACGGAGCGAGCGCCGACATGCTCGTGTCGACGTTGTCGCGCCTACTTGGTTGGACGCTCGATGCACCCGTGATTAAACATGTGGCGCAGGCCTTTTCGCAAACAGGAACTTATTTGCACGAACCCTGGGCAGCAACCCGATTGATGGTCGGAATTGGAGCCGTGTTGGCGCTGCGACCGCTGACTTTATTTTTGGCTCACCAGTATTCCAAAATTAAGAAGACCGGATGGTCCCCGGTGAAAGCGCTCTTTACTTACGGGACTCGTATCTATGCGTCTCTGTTGTGGGTAGGTTACGGACCCCAAAAACTCGTGATTGAAAAAATCATGAGACAGAAAAATGTTTATCGTGCGGTAGACCTTGGGATGAATCCTCTGACCACGAGGGCAGCGTGGCACGCGCCATGGGCTTCGAAATCTAAGGTTGAAGAAGCTAGGCAAAAACTTGAAAAAACAGCAAACGCGGACACCCTCGTTCGACGAGCTCGGGCTCTTACATTGGCCGCGACTATTGTTTCGGAAGGACGTGGAATTGACGTACCAACTTTGCTTATGGCCACCGAAGCAGCCGAACAAAATGCTTTGAGGCCGTTTCTAGAAACTTTAGGTTCACTTCCGGCGGAAGTGACGTGGAGAGAGCTGTCTTCGAAAGTCTATGCAGCGTTGAATGATCTGCACGATCGTGGAGTGGGAGTGGTTACGGCGGAAACTCCGAAAGAAGAGCTTGAAGCTTATGTGGAGTCTATGCGCAATGTTGCTGACGAGATAGATCGCTTAGTGACTGACCGTAAAACAGGCGTCGATAAAAAGAGCGCTGTGCGTGCAGCTAGGTGGACAAAAGAAAAAGCAAAGACATGGAAACGCCTTACGACGGATGCAGTGTTACCGTTTTTCTTTATCGGTTCAGCTGCGTACAAAGAACGTAAAAAGTACACCGGGTTTGAATCAAGTGAACAAGGCGGAAAAATCGGCTACATGCAGTATAAAGAGGATTACGATTTTAGTGCTTGGTTCTACGCTGGAACAGACCCGCGACTCTTCGGCGGAGCCGCCGGCGGAAACGTTGTCGATATCGCACGGGTAAGCGGAGACCAGGTTGAACAAAATCTTTTGTATGGTCTTTTGAACGGTTACGACGTTGAATCTTCGCTTGCGGCAGATGCCAATGCGTTGACCAACGTGTTTGAAGTGTTGAACAACGATAAGCTGATTTTAAAGCGCATTCGAGAACAGACGACTGGCGAGGCGGCTGAAGTGATTGTTAACGACACGGCCGATCCGAATGGCGACAGCTATTTTGCGGTACATCAGCGTACTTTGAATGCGAATCTTACGGGATTTCACCTTCGAACGGTTGTAGGAGTAATTCCAAAAACATTGAGTTTGGCTGCGATCGCAATTGCGGCGAACCCCGGTAGTTTTGCAACCGCTTTGGGTGCTGGTTTCGCGGGAGCTATTCAAAGCGTCCCTCGACAGGCTGTAATTATTCTAAAAAAATATGGAATCAGCCCAGATGGGGATGTTGGGTATGCGACGGTTTGGCCGGGTGTGCGTAATGCGTCTCGTGCGCTGGAGAAAAACGTAAAAGCCAACCTTAAAAAAATTCAGAGCATCGATGGGAAGATGGCCTCAGCAGAAGAAGCAAACATGCGAGCGGCTACTAGGGAGCTTTTGGATCTATACAGAGCGTCGGGTACACCGATTCCGCAGGAATTCGCAGTGAGCCCCGCCGAGTATACGCCAGAGAAGATGAAACAACTTTGGACGTATTCTTTGTCTTCACCGGAAGCGGTACCTGCGCCCACTAAGGCGAGTCATTTCATGCAGGCAAAACTTCTAAACGCCTCGTACGGAGCTCTGATAAGTACCGTGATTTTTTTAGCGGTTTCAAAAAACTTTTATAACCCCAAAGAGTCGGTCTGGACGCAGCTAGTAGAAGGACTCGTTACTATGGCAGTAACTTACGTTGGTGTTTCGGTCATGAAAGAAGTTGCGCCGAAGATCGCAGCGGTTCCAGCGGTGAATTGGACAGCCAAAAAGTTTGGAGCCGGTTTACGAACAGGGTTCAATGTTTTGGGGACCGTCTGGCGAGGCGTAACTTGGGCTCCTCGCAAAGTGAAAGCGGCGGTGGTTTACGCTGCAGTGAGTTGTCGAGAAATGCTGTCTTCTAAAGATAAGAAGTCGAAATAAAAAGACTGGGTTCTTTGGAATTGGCACTGTTTATTCAGTCTGATACACGGTGGGTACAAGGTTCATTAATGAACTAGCCCCCAAAGGGCTGACTAAACAGGAGACGTTTCACATGGTAAAAATCTATCAAAAAGCGCCTGAGTTTTCGACTCAGGGGTATTACGAAGGCAAGATCTCCAATTTTTCGCTGAAAGATTGGCAAGGCAAGTGGGTGTGTTTGTTTTTCTATCCGCTCGACTTTACGTTTGTTTGCCCAACCGAGTTGCAGCAGTTTACTGAAAAATCAGAGGCATTCAAACGCTTGAATTGTCAGGTGGCCAGCGTGAGCGTCGATAGCCCCTATTCCCACGAAGCTTGGTCGAAAGGCCCGCTCAAGGAACAACGCTATCCGATGCTTTCGGACCTGAATCATGCGATCAGTCAAAGCTACGGCTGCTACCTTGAAGACAAGGGTATTGCTTTGCGCGCGACCTACATTATCGATCCGCAAGGCACCTTGCAGTGGGCTCAATACCACCCGCTCAACGTTGGCCGTGAAGCCGACGAAATCTTGCGCGTTCTCACCGCACTTCAAACCGGCGAACTCTGCCAAGCTGGCTGGAAAAACGGCGAAGAAACGCTTACCAAGAAACTGGCTCGCAAGTAGTTTCGGTTCACATTAGGGGGCGAAAGTCACTTGCGTGATTTTCGTCCCTCTAACCCTCTTTCTCCTCTCATTTTTTGTTTGCTTGAAAAAAAACCAACTCTATCAGTATGCTAGTAGGTGCATGCAACGCCGAACACTCTTAATCGCTTGGGTTTCCGTTTTTTTACTCGTTTCCTGTGCTCATAAAAAGGAAGTGCACCCGCCGGTTGCGCAAGTCGTGCCGAACGACACCAACGGAGCGAGCCTGGCACTGACGGTGGAAAAAAAAGCGGACTCCGCTCGTCCTGAGATCAGTGACCGAGACGAAAAACGAGTGGACGATATGCCGGCAGTAGAATCGGAAACCGCGTTAGCGCGCCCCGTTGCTGCGCCCAGCCCCGATACCCAAGAACCGGTGCGGCGTTCCGATTATCACAAACTTACCGATATAAAAAAAATCTGGATCTCACTCGCATTTGCGAACGTGCGTGTTCAAACCGGCGCTAGCAAAAAGAACAGTGAAGCGCGAGTTAAAGTGTTTCCCCCTCAGGGACACACGCTCAAGACTGACCACTGTAGCGCCCATTTCGAAACCGACAATGGTGAATTACGAATTGTCGAAACAAAAAATATTGGAAAAGAAATCGTGAGTACGATTTCTGGTGCTCTGAAACTCGGTACCAATTCTATTCCAACGGAATTCGAGTGTCGCTACGAAGTAGAAATTGATTCTGCGGAATCCATAGATTTGGGTGTTCAAATTGTGCGGGGTAGTTTGACTGCCGAAAATTGGAAAAAAAATATAGAAGTTGAACTCGATTGGGGCGACGTCGATGTCGGCAACGTAGGTGCCGTGAATATAAATTGTGGGCGCTGCACCGTGGCGGGAGAGAACGTGAGTGGCCGTTTCGACTTTAGAATCGCCAACGGCAATGTCGGCGTCATTGGATTGCAAAACGCTGTAGTTGGCGAAACCTTGGGCGATCTGGTGTTAAAATGGAAAAATTTGCCTCACAATGCCAAAGTTCAAGTGAAGTCGCGCGCCGGCGACGTGGTGTTGGGACTACCAAAGGGCGTTTCGGTCGCGCTTGACCTTAAAACCCCCAAAGGCGAAGTCTACAACAGTGCAAAGATCCCAACCTATTCAGGCGGCGTTCCCTTCGACGTCGCCGCTGAGATCGGCAATATTCGGTTGTACCGCTATTAAATACTGTTGCCCTTCAGGTACAATACCCCCGTGAATTGGGGAAATCTTCCTAGACTGCTAGGGGTAGCGATTGTTCTTGTCGTCTTTCAGCCCATCCATGCTGATGGAGGGAACAACGACGCATGCAACCTGGCCGACTATCTCTTGAATCATCAAAGCGAAATCCACCAACGCAACGCCTATTCAGTAGACGGTTCGTTTCAAGATTACCGTGAACAGTTTGGCGTACGTTTCGTGAATCTAACGAACTCATTGAGAGCGCCCCACTCGTGGCTTGACGTAGGAGGTGGCATGGCGCTTCCGATGCTGCAGAATCAAAGTGATCTTTTAAAGAAACTATCGCCCGAAGAACTGCCTACCAATATTTCGCTCTCAATCGAAACACCGCCCCTAAAAGCTGAGGCCCAAACCTTGCGCAATTCACTCCCAAAATCTGCGGTGCAGTATGTGGCACGTGGAAAGGGCCTCGAGGACTTTAGTGTCGACGAGCTCGAGGCGTTGGGTTTGCAAACGCTGATCACCGATCGGGGCGGCGGCACAACCTACACGCTACGTCCGAAGGATCTTTACCAACGTTATCATCAACTATTAAAACCCAAGGGCCTATTGATGGTGAGCGTGCCGCCGAGAACCAAAATAAATAGCGGTGCGAAAACCTTTTTAGCGTGGTTACGATCCATTAAAGGATTTAAATTATTGGCCGAGGAACCTGGTTCCTATATTTTACAACGAACCGACGAGGCGTTCGACGCTCCTGAACTGACAATTAAATCGTTGATTCCGGGCTCGCCTCCGACACGCGAGTTTGTTTGGTAGTCTCGATCAACACGTTATCAATCAGACGAGTAATGCCTAAATAAGCGGCGGCCGCGAGCACGCGGCCTTGCGGCCAATATTCAAAATACTGCACGCGAAAGCCGTTTTGCTCGAGTACCGCAATTTGTTCGCAACAAACCTTCGCAGGGTCCGCGCCGCTTAGAATTTGATCGCGGGCGCGAGTGAGGGTTTTAAAAATCATCGGCGCTCGTTCTCTTTCTTCGCTCGATAAATATCGGTTGCGTGAACTAAGTGCCACGCCGTCATTTTCGCGCACGGTGGGTACGCCCTTGATTTCGAGATCAAGATTGAGGTCTTCAACCATTTTTTTAATGACGAAAAATTGCTGGGCGTCTTTTAGGCCGAAATAAGCACGATTTGGACGTACTACATTAAAAAGTTTTAGCACTACCGTCGTTACCCCGCGGAAATGCCCAGGGCGAAAGGCCCCGCACAGGGGCTTCGAGAGAGCGTTTTCTTCGACGTAAGTTGAAAAAGAATCAGGGTAAAAGTCGGCGACTGATGGTGAAAAAACTGCTGAAACCCCACAAGCTTCAGCAATGTCGAGGTCCGCTTCGAATGGGCGCGGGTACTTTTGAAAGTCTTCGCGCGGTCCGAATTGTTTGGGATTAACGAAAATTGATAGGATCGTTACCTGGTTCTCTGCCGCCGAGCGTTTCAGTAATTCGGCATGTCCGGCATGCAAAGCCCCCATTGTTGGTACGAATCCGACGGACTGGCCGTGGGGGATCGTCCGGCGGTACTGCTGAAACTGTTTAGGTGTTTGCAGAATGACCACGGAGCGCCTCCTGAGATTGTTTGATTAACGATTTTTTATAATGCCATTTTTGTAGGGCCAATACGAGTAATTGTGCGGCCAGCTCCGTTTTTTTCTGAGCGGCAAATGCGACGTCCGTGAATTGATCAATCCAGACCCCTTCGTTGGTATCGGACTCGAAGCCGCCAGATGAAACATCGTTGGCAAAGATCGCATCACAAGTTTTTGCGACGCGTTTAGTTCGAGCATATCTGATTACATCGTTGGTTTCAGCGGCAAAACCAAGGGTGAATTGGTCGGCGCGCGCGGCTTGCGAAACGCCCTTTAAAATGTCGGGCGCAGTACGCAAAGTAAATTGCCACTGCTCGCTTGACGTAGAATCTTGTTTTTTTATTTTTTCAGTCTCTGTTGTGGAAAATTCCCAGTCCAGTACGGCAGCAGTACCGATAAACAAGTCGTGATGAGGCCAAAGCTCCATGGCAGCTCGGTGCATTTCAGTGGCCGTATCGACTCTCAATACACGCACGCGGGGGGTGCCGACGGGAGGCAGTTCGATGTCTGTCGGACCGACAATACAGGTGATATCGCAATTCGAAAACAGAGCGGCCCAGGCGAGTGCGGCTCCCATTTTTCCACTAGATCGGTTGGTGAGAAACCGCACGGGGTCGGCAAAAGATCTCGTCGGCCCAAGGGTGAGCAGAACTCTGGCTCGAGTGGGAGACTGTGTTTTTTGGTCGGCAGCGGAAGCGGCCATGGCGACTTGAATGAGTAAGTCGATCGGCTCGATCATACGGCCCGCGCCCTCTTCCTTACAGGAAGTTTCGCCGACCGCCGGGCCTAAAATTTGAACACCGCGATTTTTTAAACGCGCGACGTTTTCTTGAGTCGCTGCCGCCGACCACATCGCAGGATTCATGGCTGGCGCAATTAAAATGGGTCCCGTGAACGCGAGTGATTCGGTTGTGAGTAGGTCGTCGCAAATTCCATTTGCAAGTTTTGCAATCACGTTAGCAGTAGCAGGTGCGATCAATAAAAGATCAGCCCAACGAGCCGCCGTGATGTGGTGAGTGTCGATCGCATCCGACCACATTGATTCCATTACTGGCGACTCCGAAACAGTCGAAAGCGCCAAGGGAGCGACAAAATTTTTGCCAGCCGGCGTAAGTACGACGCGTACTTCGGCGCCGGCCTTTTTCAACAACCGCACGAGCTCGGGCGTTTTATAGGCTGCAATACTGCCGGTAACCCCGAGCAGGATCTTTTTTCCAACGAGCCCGTGGCGGCAGTTATCGATCACGAAGGTTTGCGCGGACGGCGTCATAGAGATAATAAATTCCTCTTAAAGTTAGATCATCTTCGAATGCATCGATTTCGCGTGTCACTCCACGGAGTAAACGACTCACTCCGCCAGTGGCTATCACCTTAGCGTTTTTGGATTGCATTTCGTTTTTAAAGCGACGAACCATGCCGTCAACCATTTCAGCATAACCAAAGAGAATGCCGCTTTGCATGGCGGTCGTAGTGTCGTTGCCGATAGCACATTCAGGTGCCGTGAGTTCAATTGAAAAAAGTTTGGCAGCACGGCTTGCGAGCGCTTCCATCGATAACTCGATCCCCGGCATGATAGCGCCACCTAAATATAGCGGCTTCGTCGATGAACCGCCAACGGCGCATATTGTGGTGGCGGTGCCCGAGTCGACCACTATGCAAGGAGCTCCGAATTCGCGCACTGCGGTCTCGGCGTTCACTAAACGATCAGCGCCCACACTCGACGCAGGACTAGCCGTGTTGGCAAATGAGAAGTTCCAAGTGTGGTCAATGACACGAAAATTCAGATCACCAAAAGCGTTCCGCAGAACTTCGGTCATTTGAGGAACCACGCTCGAGGCTATTATCGCTTCGAATGCGCGAATAGAAATTCCTTCGAGCTTTAGAAAACTCTCGGTTTTAAGGCGTAATTCATCTCCCGTTCCAAAGGGCCGGGTAGAAACACGCCATTTTTTTTTCAGGTCACCGTCCCAAAAACAGCCAAAGACAGTGTGAGAGTTTCCGACGTCAATGGCTAATAACATTTTCGCCTTTCACAACGGGCTTGGATTCCTCGCCGTCGTTCATTCGCGCGACGAAGGACTGTGCGGCAGCCGAAATGATTCCGGCAACGTCGGCAACGGGATTAACGAATTTTGGTACGTGCCCTACGGTTAAACCGACCAAGTCTTGGGTCACTAACACCTGTCCATCACAGTTGGACCCGGATCCTATTCCGATTGTTGGGACCGCGATAGCCTTGGTGATCTCAGTTGCCGTTGCTTCCTGTACGCACTCAAGTACAACGCAAAAAGCGCCTGCTTCTGCGACCGCTTTGGCGTCCGCCAACAGCAAGTCACGCTCTGCCTCAGTTTTGCCATAGGTGCGGTAACCGCCGACCGCATGTACGCTCTGAGGAGTAAGGCCGATGTGAGCCACAACGGGAATGCCCGCTCGCACGATGGCGCGAATCGTTTCGGTTTGTTCAACACCGCCTTCGAGCTTAACCGCATGGGCTCCCGCTTCCTTTAGGCAGCGACCAGCGTTGGTGACCGCTTGCTCGAGACTGACTTGATAACTTAAGAACGGAAGATCTGCGATTACGAGTGCACGAGTAGCGGCGCTTGAAACCGTTCGAGTGTGGCGCAAAATGTCGTCGAGTGTGACAGATAGTGTGTTGGGCGTGCCGTATATCACGGGGCCAAGACTGTCACCCACAAGCAGCATGTCGATGCCTGCGCGGTCGAGTAAGGTGGCAAACGCAAAATCGTAGGCCGTGAGCATGGAAAGTTTGCACAAATTTTTCTGGGCACGCACCCAAGGCGCGGTGACTCTTTTTCGGATACCGTTTGTGGGAGCGCTATTTGCGAGATAAGTCATTTGGGGGATTCCTCGAGTTTCTTATCCCATTTCTCGAAGCGCGCTGCAAGTTCGGCGGCAAGCGGCTTCCATCGGTTGTTTTCAAAGAATGTAACAAACTCTTTATTGAGAATTTCTTGGGAGGCTTGGTGTATGGCCGATCTGGCTGGAAATTTTTCAAGTAACTCGCGCATTCGTACGGTGCCTGCTTTGGCCGCAGCGCTAATGGCCTGGAATGTCGGGGAAAACCCCTTGCTAGTGAGCATTTTTGCGATCAACTCGAGCTCCTTAAAACATTCTTCCCTTGCGAGACGAGGGGGAACACCTGCGTCCATCATTCGTTCGAGCGTGGCGTCAAGAAGAGTGAACACGCCGCCACATAAAAGCCCCTGTTCGGAAATCAAATCCCCAACCGTTTCCTTTTCAAAAGTGGCTGGAATTAGGTTGTGCGTCGCGAATCCAAGATCTCGAGCAAGTGTGCTCAGCGCTTCGCGGAAGGTTTCGCGGAGAAGCTCTGAGTTCGCCTCGAGGTGTAGCGCAGCTTTCAGATCGTGGGGGTGTGGGAAGTGCTCGAAAAACTCAGTACGTAGTTCGGGCCCGATTGCCTTGGGCGCAAGTAATGCCAACGCGTGATTAGAGGCGAGGGCTGTTTTGGGTAGGGAACCAGAGTACACCGCAAAACCGTGGAGAAGCACACACAGGAGCGGAGCGTCGACCGAGCGGAGATGTTCATTGTAGACCGAAGCAATGGCATCATCGGCACAGGCCAAGACCACTATTTGGACCTGGTCTCGTGATCGAGAGCTTAGCCCGCTCGGCAGGGATGCGGAATTTCCTCGGTGATAGACCAGCACTTGGCGGCCCGTTCTCCGTAAACACTCGTCCCAGGCCCTTCCTTGACTACCGCGCCCTACTAAATGTATGACTGAATTCATTTTAGTCTCCAGCCCCGCTTTTTAAGGGAGTTTTATGCAGAGAACAATGCTCAAATCAAAAATCCACCGCGCCACCGTAACCGACGCAAATTTGGAGTATGAAGGGTCTATTACCATAGATAAAGACCTTCTAAAACAGGCGGATATTTGGGTTTTCGAACGCGTTGAGGTCTATAACGTAGACAATGGAGCGCGGTTTGCCACCTATGCGATCGAAGGGGACGCTGGTTCAGGCACAATTTGTGTGAACGGCGCGGCCGCTCACTTGGTAAAACCTGGCCACAAAGTGATCATCGCATCTTACGTGAACATGGAAGAGTCTGACATTCCAAAGTACCAGCAGCGCATCGTGTTGGTGGATTCCAAGAACAAAGCAAAAAGCAGTCTGTGACCAGCTCGCTTGAGCAGACGTTGTCCGCCGCGCAAAGTCCGCCGCGCAAAGTCCGCCGCGCAAAGTCCGCCGCGCGAAGTCCGCCGCGCGAAGATCGCCGCGCGAAGATCGCCGCGATAAGCGCAATGCAAAAACCCCTCGCATGCCGAATGCGAAGGGTTTTTATATTAGAACCAAGTAGGTGATTTAGTCGGCCTTTTTTGCGCCGCTGTCACCGCTTGCGTAATCGTGCGAACCAGCGATCCCGATTATTCCACGAACGCCCTTACGTTCAGGGTCTTTCGGGGCGTAAGCTTCGTAGTCTTCGCCGCTTAAGTTCACGAATATATCGCCGTGTTTCGTGTCGTAGTGGCCTGCTACGCTGCCAGTGATTACGTTTTTCTTGTAACCTCCGAAAGCGTCGATGCCGTAGGTAACGTCTGTTACAACGGTCGCCTTGCCGGATTGTACTGCAAAACCGCCACCAAAGCCGAGACCAGTGAGATCAGTTTTTCCGCCGCGGGCGATAGTTCCGCCAGCGCCGATGTGAACCATTAATTTTTCGCCCAGCATTTTCATTTTTCGAAGTTGTACGCTGCCAACTCCATAGGTGTCATCTGAAAATCCGGTTTCAGCCCAGCCGCTGAGAGTTAGCGCCCAGCAACTATTTTGGCCGTCGAACTCACACTTGTCGGAGCGCCATACTGGAAGTGCAACTGCTTGAACGTTAAGATTCGCCTTAGCTTTTTCGGAGCATTCGCGAACGGTGCGGCCGTCAGCATCAACTACGGTGCAGCGGTCGCCTTCAATTTCTACGAGCTCCCCGTCGGTTGTAACGAGCGCGTCGTCGGTTTCGCGACGACCAATTCGCTCTTGAGACGAAGGATTCACCGCGAGTCCCGCGCCTAAATACCCTCCGTGTCTAAAAATTCCGAGTCCGACGTTGCCGGACGATTCCATGCCGTTTTCGAAAACCACGGGATTAGAAGAACCAACGCCCATATAGATTACGCCGAGGCTTTGGTTTTTCATGCCTTTAGAAACAACACCGTCTTCCTTTTTTTCTTCAGGGGTGTTTTCATCGCTATCTGAAGTTTCTTCAACGACTTCTTCTTCGCGACTTTGTTGCAGGGCCGCGAGTTCTTCGGGAGACAGAAGAACTTCGTCGTCTCCAAAAGCCTTTTGCGGGACTGCCGCCAAGATCATGGCCAGAGCCAATGTATTCAAACCAAAAATTGTAAGAATGGACTTCTTCATAATTCCCTCTCTCTATGACCATAGTAAAAGCAAGGGGCGGGCCAAAGTGGCACCACCATAAGTATTTGATTTTAAATGGATTTTAAAGAGAACCAAAGTGACGCGAGTCAGAGCTCTCTGGAGCGATCCTACAGTTGGCTAAAAGTTCGACAGCGATCGTTTAGCCGGGCAAGGAGGTATGCGGCAGCTTGAAATCAACGGAGAATTTTTGAGATGCCGTCATAGAGCACGTAGACGGCTATAATGACGATCATCCAACCAAACACCGGGCGTAGGCTTTTGGGGTCGATTTTTTTGCGCAATACAGTGCCACCCAAATAGATGCCGGCCGTGGCGGCAAGGAGCAGCCCAGAGAGCTTCCAAAACATAGGGAGCTCGAAGTGATGGATACTGAATATTGCCCCAAGGCTCGCATTGGTGACAATGACTACCAAAGAAGTGCCGATAGCTCGGTCCATTGGCAGACGAAACCACTGGTGGATGGCTGGTACGAGCATGAATCCGCCGCCGGCGCCAACGAAACCCGTGAGTACGCCGAGAAATAGCCCGCGCACTCCGGTGATAATGAAAAGAAGCGTGCGGTTTTTTTGAAGAATGGGGGATTTGTTTTTTGTTTTAGGTACTAACATCACCCAAGCGGCGCGCAGCATGACTAAGCCAAAAACCGTTAAAATCACGACGTCTTTGGAAACGGACGTTCCAAGCAGTGCGATCGAGTCCGGCACGGCTGGCAGGAGAATTTTGCGGGCAAACCAGACCCCTGCAACAGTTAGTGGGGCAAAAACAGCAGCGACTTTGAAGTCCACCAAGCCCGCCTTTAGGTAGGTGAGCAAGGCAACGGCCGCACAGAAGGCTACGATCACGAGCGAATAACTCGTAGCAACCACGGGCGTAAGGCCGATCACGTAGATAAGAAGAGGCACGCTAAGGATAGACCCACCTGCGCCTAACAAGCCCAACATGGTGCCCATGAAGGCAAATCCGATTACCGAAATGATGAGTCCGAAATTTTCCATAGGTGCCTCGTTCTTGGATGTACGCTCGTATTATTTAAAGTTCACGAACAACGACTCGCGCAATTTCTTGGGCGCAGGTCCGGTCCAGCTCCCGGAATCTGCGTAGAACTCGTCGTAGTTCTGAGAAAGCGCCGGAAACTCTTGAAGTTGCGTTTTCCAACTCGAGGCTCGGCCTCCGTTCATGTCATGTCCGGGCAGTAGAATGAATTCGCTTCCAACGTTAACCTTAATTTTTTGGAGACTCTCGTAATGTGCGCGTGGATCGCCGGTTGGCAGATCGTCGCGACCAGTTTCACCGTACAGGAGGGTGTCTCCGCCGAATATAAAGGGCCCCCAAATCGGTGTGATCGAATCGTGAGTATGACCGGGGGTGACTAAAAAACGAAGTGGGCCACCTGCTGTCGGAAGCAGTCCATCGCGACTCACCCGCAGATGTACAAGTTTGGTTGGCGCATTCGCGTGCATGATAAGCGGAGCAGTTAGCTTTGCAGCCAATTCACCAGCGTTCGAAATGTGATCTGCGTGGGTGTGGGTGTCGATCACGGCGATCCAGCGAGTGTTTGGAATTTTAGCAGCCTCGCTGAGCTGAAGGTCGAGGTCCCCGGCGACCGGATCCACGAACAATCCCTCGCGGGTGTTTTCGTTCCAAACGAGATAGGTCATGTTGTCGTCGTTAACGAGTACCCGAGCACGCCAGGGAGCCGGAATTTTAAAACCATCGGTCATTATTTCGGAAAGTTCTTTTACGATTGTTTTCATAGTTCACTCCTCTTCTTTACAGGTCTGAGAGCTGGGGCTCACAGCGCATAGTTCTTCTTTGGTGCTATCAACTGCTTTGTTCCACGGCATGAGTGCCAGCAAATTGGCCATTCCGCAGAACCCCGTACTTCCGGCCACGGTGAGTCCAGCGCCGACAAACACCGTTACGCCAAAGAACGCGGGTGCGAGCCAGAAACCAGCCGCGACACTCGCAAGAATCATGAGTCCCGCGGCCAACTGAACTTGCCGCATGATTGGGAGATGACCTCGCTTTCGCACTGTGGTGGGTTTGCCCTGTTTTTTCCACTCCAAAATACCGCCGTCGAAAACGGTGAGTGCGACTTTGTCGCCAAACCCGAGTCGTTGAATACCTTCGTATGCCAGTTTGGCGCGAGCCCCGGAACGACACATGAGCGTAACGTTTCGTTCTTTCAATTGGTCTAAGACGCCGGGAGCCACTGAATCCAGATGCGATAAGGGTACACTAATGGACCCCGGTACATGTTCGGCCTCGAATTCGTCTCGCTCGCGTACATCTAATATAACTTCAGTCATGGTTCTTCCTCCTGGTTGGTTTACAATATTGGGTCTGAATCACTTCCATAATGCTTAAAATTCTCACATCGCGAATTCGATAGTAGGCGAATTTCGAATCGCGGCGAACATCGACGAGCCCCTCCAGACGCATGCGGGTGAGAAATTGCGACACCCAGGATTGGGACGCTTCAACGTATTGCACAAGCTCGGTTACCGTTTTTTCACCCATTGAAAGCGCACACAGAAGTTTGAGTCGAATCGGGTGGGCAAGGAGCTTAAGTGTTCGGCTGACTTCGGGGGCGTGTTTTTCAATTTCAGTTTTGGTCATGTTCATACATATTATAATATTATTATTTTATAATATGTCAAGTGGCCAAAATGGCCCCTCGCTCTGGTGCCAAAAAAGCCCTGAATTTACTGGTAAAGCCCCCCTTGTCCCCTTTTTCCCTCGAGCGCGCCGCCCAGCAGTGGTTGGCACTAACCTTGCGATAGGAGAGTACGGCCTCGACGGAGGAGGCGCAGAATGACTCGATGGATTGAAGTGATGCCGAGTTTTTATCAAACAAATTATCAGGGAGAGAATAATATGGAACGCCATGAAGGCAATAAACTCGAGGTGCAGACCAAGCGTGCATGGACGCGCGCTGAAGCAAAGGCCATTTGGAAGGCCAATTTTCGAGAATTATTGTTAATCGGGATGTTCGCAGGCCTCGGCGCTGCAGGCCTGCTTGCGGTAATGTTCGTAACCACTGCGCGAGCTGCACTCGCTCCTGGTGCGAGTGTGGTGCAGGAGCAAGTTTTCGAGTTCCAGGCGAATGGGAGTGCGGCCAAAAAAGCACTGGGGGATCTTCAGATTCGTCTGATCGAAAACGGCAGTCGTGCGGTGCGCGGCTCGATCTGGAGCATACAGTCAAAATCACGGAAGATTTTGGCGAACTGTGTGGAAGAGAAAATTGAAAGATTTTCTGCGCCACCCAGTGGTCCCAAACTCGTACACTTCGAATGCACGGACGCTTCGTTGGGTACGATGCGCATGCCGCTTATCATCGTGTGGAGTAACGCCAACGCCCCCAATGTTGCGCGAGCAAGTCTAGGGAGCGCTTTGTTTGGCAACAAACTCCAGGGCTCGTTAAAAAAACTCTGATTATTCCAGACGTCTTCGAAACAAAGACGCTTCCGCGGCCGTAAGCCCTTTCGGTGCCCGCTCAAGTAGCTCGAGCAGGGTGCGCGCGGATTTTTTACGAAACCAACCAAGTGGGATCCACGACGGAAGTGAAGCCCTGTAAATCGACAGACGGCTCTCAACACCACGTAAATCGAATCGAACGTCCGTATCTAATGACCGCAAATTCGCTAGATCGCGATAATAGACCTTCTCCCAACGTCGACCTCGGTCTAACACGACACTAAACCCTTCGGGGCCAAACGAGAGCGTTCCAATAGATGGCTCCAGCAGAGCTCCTGCTGGTCCGAATGCAATTTTCATTCGTAGAGTAAGATAAGGCGCAAACGAAGGGGTCGACGTTGATTCCACTTCAGTTCGACGGGATTGCGAATCAGACGGCTGCGCACCAGAAGTAGCGTTGGCGGGCTGTTCGCGGGCTGGGGCCTGGCAGTTAGGGCAGATCACGGACCCATCGGTTTTGGTTTGAAGACCTTCGGGAATGTAACTTCGGCAGGTTGGGCAACGCATGATTACTTTTAACCCACCGCTATTTTCTGCACAAGCTCGAGCTTGTACTTGGAATTAAAACGCTGACCCGAACACGGGCCGCAACTCCAAACTCCACGGCGGCGTCGATAGTAAGGTACCTTGCATGACGGACATTTGTAGACGTAGCGCGCGTTCACCGGAGTAAGTCGAGAGTAGCGTTGAAAGCCGCATTCGTTAAGTTTGATCCAAAAAGCGGTATTGTGGCCACAGGGGCGCCCATGAAAGTCGAGCCAGTAGTGCACCATTTCATGCCCTAGAGTGTCGGCAATTTCTTTCCAAGAATTGGCCATCGAAAGATAACGGGTACTGACTTGAATGAGCCGGCGGGGCTTGCGAAAATATTGGCCGCCAGTTGTTTTGAGTCTGCCGGAAAAACGAACTTCGATCGGTGGTAGTACCCCTGCGAAATGGCGAAAGTTGAGTTCCCAAAATAGCGACATCAATTGCCGATCGTAAAACCGTTCCGTCACTTCCCGAGCTCCGAAAGTAAATTTGGTAAAAGTCCGTCGAAACCGCCATTACTCATGACAACAACTACGTCGCCGGCCCGAAGATCAGAGGCAAATTGTTTAACTCCCGTTGCCGAAGTTTCGAGTTGTTTAGCTCTACGACCCCGTTCTTTGAGATCGGCGAGAAGTTCTTCAGAAGAAAACGTATCGGGCGATGGGGCTGCCGCGGTAGCGTTATACGGTTTCGCGATATAAACCAAATCGGCTGAGTCAAAACTCTCGGAATAGGCTTGTTGAAAAACTTTTTTTCGAGATGTTGCGCTTCGCGGTTCGAAACAAGCCACCAATCTGGCTTTAGGGTGACGCGCTCGCAAAGCACTCAGAGTTTCTCGAACCGCCGTGGGATGGTGAGCGAAGTCGTCGATTAGGGTAATGTTTTTGACTACGCCGTAGACTTCTTGGCGTCGCTTAATTCCTTTGAAGGTTTCTAGGGCGGAAAAAACTTTGTCCATTGGCATATCCAAGAGACGACAAAGTGTTAACACGCCTGCAGCGTTTAGCACGTTGTGCCGCCCGGTCATTGAAAAGTTCAGTCGGTGTTCTTCGTCGCCAAATGACCAGAGAAACTTTGAACCAGTGGGGCCGAGTTCTAAGTTTGAGCAACGCGAATCTACTGCGTCACCGAAACCATAACTCGTAACGATTCCGCGAGAACGATGAGCAACCCGCAGAGTAACTTCCGATTCGCCACACACCACCATGTTGCCACTTGGCGGAACCAGTGCCGCTAAGCGATCAAAGGCCTCGATCACGGAACCAATATTTGGGTAGATATCAGCATGATCGTATTCTATCGAAGTAAGAATCACGTCACGAGGTGAGTAGTGAGTGAACTTCGGCACTTTATCAAAAAAAGCAGTGTCGTATTCGTCGCCCTCGAGGACCATGAATTTACTCGGGTGTACACGAAAACTTTCAGGAAAATTCTGCAGGACGCCGCCTACGAAAAACGATGGATCTTCTCCACACTGCTCGAGGCACCAAGCCATGAGGCTTGCGGTGGTTGTTTTACCGTGAGTGCCGGCGACGACCACGCTGTGCTTTTCGGGTAAGATCATTTTTTCGAGAGCGCTTGGTAGCGACAAATATGGCAATCCGCGTTCGAGCGCAGCTACCATTTCGACATTGTCCTTACGAACGACGTTGCCAACAATCACCAGATCGGGCGCAGCTTTTTCCAAATTGGCGACCGCGTAAGGGGTGAATACTGGCACTTTAGCAGCGGCTAAAACGTCGCTCATAGGAGGGTAAATATTTTGATCGCTACCGGTGACTTCAACACCAGCTCGTTTGAGAAAAGCACAAAAAGAGCCCATGAGTGTGCCGGCACAACCTATAACGTGAATTTTTTTGCCTGCGAATGATTTCATCGATGCCCCACCAGGAACCAGTGTACACTCTACGGTCGCGCAAAGCCAAGCTCGTGCATGAGCGAGTCATGAAATTCCGGTCGAAATTTTTTGATGGAATCGTTGCGGCGCGTCGGGTGCACGCGATTGGTAAGGAGCGTGACGATGAGTTCCCGATCCGGATCGATCCACAAACTGGTGCCGGTAAATCCTAGGTGGCCTCGCGAATTTTTTGAAAAGTAACGACCAGTTGAGCTCTCCTGGCTAATGCCATCCCAGCCAAGAACGCGAGAACTGCCGACGACGTGAGTGGTGTTCCAGTATTTTTGAATTAATTTTTTTTGCAGGGGTTTTTCGCCAAGCAACCAGATTTTGGCTAGTGCCAGCACCGCTCGGGTGGTTCCGAATAATCCTGCGTGTCCCGCGACGCCACCGAGGACATAACAGTTGTCGTCGTGCACTTCGCCACGCAACACACGGCCACGCCACGGGCAATCTTCCGTGGGAAGTACGTTCGGAGTGATCGGGAGAAATTGCAGTTCCGAGATTCCCGCGGGCTGCGCGACCCATTCTTGAAAAAGTGCATCAAGTGGCATCTGCCCGATTTGTTCTAGCATCCAGCCAAGAAGCATGAAACCAAAATCACTGTAAACGCATTCTTTCTCGAATAGATCTGGTCGCCAGGTTGCGATAATTTTTTCTTCGTATTTCACGCGAGCGAGAATGGGAGAAGAAAATGCGTCAAAATCACCTAAACCGTCAGGGGCGTGAAAATCTGCGTGGAGATCGAGATGGGCCAGCAGACCGGAACTATGATTAAGCAAATGCGATACTGTCACTTTGTTCGAGGGGAAGTCGGGAAAAAAAGTCTGAATTGGTTCGGTCAGAGTTAGTTTTTTTTTCTTTTCCGCCACCACACAAAGCGTGGTGGTACATAACACCTTGGTGAGGGAAGCGAGGTCGAACATCGAGTCTGCGCCGCATTCAGCTGAGTGCAAAAAGGTTCCCGTGGGAATTTTTTTTTCACGGTCTTCGGATTTCAGACAAATAAGCCCAACGGAGTAGTCCGGAAACACCTGGCCGCGCGCTTGATCGAGTAGCGCTGTGGTGCGCGGGAAGTGTTCCGCAAATGAGTGGGTTCCTATAAACCCTCCGTCCCGGATTCGAAAAAATCCACCCATGCCGGGCCCTGCGCTGGAGCGTGAAGGCGGACCCTGGTTCCAATCGGAAAAGTAACTTGAGGGTTCCCGTGCCCGGAGGGGAAACCAAATATACAGGGGATTTTTTTTTGTTTTAGAAAGGGCAATACCGAAAGTTGAATGGCGGCAGCGGCGTCGAGTTCTGGCCGATCCTTGGGGGCTACGATGTCGGTCATTTGCCCAAAAATTACGGCGCGCACTTTGTTGAATTTACCGGCATGAAGCAAGTGAGTGAGCATTCGATCAATGCGATAACTTTGCTCGGTGACGTCTTCCAAGAAAAGAATTTTTCCGTCAGTTTCAATTTCGTAAGGGGTGGCAAGAGAAGCTGCCACCATACTCAAACAACCACCAACCAGTGGAGCCGAAGCGGTTCCTACGACCAGAGTTTTCATTTCAGGCCATTCGATTTTTCCAACCGGATCGCTGGTGAAAAAATGTTGGTAAAATGTTTCCGACTCTATTTTTGCGGGTTCTCGAAAAAGCCTACTTACGACGTGGGGGCTATGAAACGTGACCCAACCTAGGTCTTGGTAAAGTCCATTCAGTAATATTGTCAAATCGCTAAAACCGCCCACTAGTTTTGGTCGGAGCCTTTTTACCGCTTTGAGGTTTTTAAGAAGAGCGCTGTAAATGCGCGTGCAACCGTAGCCGCCTCGGGCCGCCAGGATGGCGTCAATTGAGGGGTCCTTCAACCAACGAGTAAGTTCGTTCAAACGCCTGGAATCGGAACCTGCAAAATATGCATGTTTTTCGAAAAGGTCGGGCGCGACTAGAGTTTCAACCTGGTATTTGTCTTCGAGAAACTTTCGGCCTTGCTCAAAGAGCTTCGTATCGAACGAAAAGGCGGGCGCGACCAGCGCCACTCGTGAACCGCGGCGCAGGGGGGCTGCTTTCCTGAGAGTGCGTTTTTTTACCATGGCCTTCAAATTTATAAACAAAATCAAATATTTGAAAGTCAATAATAGATGACAAAAATGCTTTGTTAATGCTATAATGATAGCCGAGGGGTCTCGTTTGAGGGGTTATTTCAAGAGGGCGGTATTCGCCCCAGCATTACTATGTTTTAGTCTTGCGCTCGGAGGGTGCTCGCCCAAGCTCTTGCGCGAATTGCGTGCAGCGGCGCTTGCGTTGGCAGGTGTCGGCAGTGGTAGCGGTTCGTCCTCAAGTTACACTGTTAGCTCTACTGCGCTGCGAGGGTTTCAGGCCGTAGCATTAGACGTTGATCGTGACGGGGATCTCGACATTGTGTTTCCAAGTCAAACCACCAACGAATTAAACGTGCGACTCAACAACGGGTCGGGCGTTTTCGGCGCGGTGACCGGTTATGCCTTGAATGATTCCCCGGTTTCTGTTGCTACCGGTGACATCGACTCAGACGGATACACGGACTTGTTGTTCGGGCAATACACCCAGTATGAACTGACCGACGTAAGCGCCGGTTTATCTTTCGTGAATGCAAACGATAGCGCTCCGATAACAGGATGTTACGGCGTCACCATGTATGACCTCGATCGAACAGGCACCGGAGACGTGATTGCCACCCATTACACTGCTAATCAAGTTGAGATAGCTACGGGCATTGGCGGCGGCGCTTTGAACGTATCGGTCTATATCGCGGTAGGTACGGGCCCCGTGGGAGTCTCGGCGGGAGATTTTGATCGCGACGGATACGGGGATCTCGTCGTGGCCAATTCAGGTAGCGACAATGTGAGCGTCATTCTAAGTGACGGAGTCGGTGGTTACGATGCGGCAGTTAATTACGCGGTGGGAACAACGCCAATTGCAGTTGCGCTCGGGGATTTTAATCGAGACGGAAGTTTAGACTTAGTGACAGCAAACGCAAGTTCAAACAACGTGAGTGTTCGACTGGGAGCGGCCAACGGTACCTTTGGCGCAGTTGCAAGTTATACGGTCGGCACCAATCCCGTTTCTGTGGTGGTTTTTGATTCAAATAGTGACGGTATCCCGGACCTCGGTGTGAGCAATCGGGGATCGGACAATGTGAGCGTCTTGTTAGGCGTAGGCGATGGTACCTTTGGAGCTGCGACCAACACGGCCGTGGGCGATGAGCCGGTGGGTTTGGTGGCGGGCGATTTTGACCGAAATGGTGAAGTGGATCTCGTGGTGACTCACGCCGCTTCGACCAACGTCCAGTTAATTAGTTCTGCTGCCTCGGGCGCGGCTGGCACCTTGGCCAATGGTGTGGCGGTGCTGCTCCAAGTCGGTTCGAACCCCCAGTACCCTGCGACGGCCGACTTCGACAAAGATGGCGATATGGATTTAGTCGCCGTGGGTTCCACTACCGATCGTGTGTATGTTGTTAGCAACGACGGAGTGGGCGGTTTCTCTGCAGCAGCGGGTTCGCCTTATGCGGAAACCGGCGGTGGCGCTCCAATGGGGGTTGCGACGGCCGATTTTAATCGTGACGGCTGGGAAGACTTTGTGATCACCAATCGGGGACTCGATGAAGTGGTGGTTTACCTCAACGACGGCGACGGCACGTTTACTAGACAGGCCACAGTGGCGTGTCCGAACTACGGATCTCCGCAAGGTGTCGTGGCAGTAGATTTGAATAAAGACGGGTTTCCCGATGTCGCTACGGTGAACGACAATTTCGGTGGTGCGTCGGGCATTGAGGTTTTTCTTAATAATGGGGCGGGGGTCTTAAACGCTCCGACTGGTTATGCTTCGACGGTTGCAGCTAGTAATCCGAGAAGCATATTTGCTGAAGATCTGGACAAAGACGGTGATTTGGATTTGGTCGTAGCGTTGCGCGACAATGGGGAAGTTGGAAGATTCTTGAACAACGGAACTGGTGGATTTGGTGCTATTGCCCGCACGACCATTGGTGACCATGGCGCGGGAACTGAATACCCCGTTAGTATCCGAGCGGGGGATTTCAATCGAGACGGAAACATTGACGTTGCTGCGACGCTTGAGACTGATTTCGTAGGATTATTGTGGGGCGACGGGGCCGGGGCTTTTCCGACCCAAAATGGCTACGATATTGGTGGCGCTGGATTGATTTCACACGACGGGGCAGTGGCCGATTTTAACTTCGACGGTTTTCTCGATGTGTTTGTATTCGTAAATAATCCGGGTATTGGCACCGAGCTATTTTATGGCGACGGGACGACCGGGGCCACCGGCATGACTTCGGTTGGAACCAATACAGGGTGCGATGCCGGGCGCCACATGGTGACTGCGGATTTCGACCGAGATGGTGCACCGGACGTAGCGGGAACCTGCGATACGACTGGGGAAATCTATATTTACCTTAGTAACTAATAGCCGAAATCTGATTTGTGCTTTTTTAATTGAAGAGCGAAAGAACCGAGTAGGTCATTACAGTCGTCGCTAGGTTTTTCGGCCTCAAAATCGCCGATCTTCAGCACAGCAAGGTGAAGTTTTTCATGAGAACGACTACCGCCAAGCATTTTGCGTAGTTTGCGATTGAAAAACAACGCCATCATTTTTTTCTCGCGCAATTTGGCACTTTGGATCGGAAACTTTAACGAATTGATCACTGCTCCTACTGGATTGGTCGCCGCGGACTGAAGTGCAAGCACGCGCTCGGGGTCATTTTCCAAATCGGGCAGACGCTGCAGTTCACCACGCAGCTCTGCGATTCGATCGGCCAGTTGAAGTGCTAGATTTTCTATTGTCTCGCGGTTATCGATTTTTTCGATTGTGCGATCGAAGATGCGCCAGAGTCGCTACCGTTGATCGTCTCCGGCGGCAGAAATTTGAGCCCTTAATCGAGAAATCTTTTTCTGAGATTTTTTAATTTTTTCGGCCAACTCTTTAGAACGTGCTTGGAGAGTTTCAATGTTGTTTGAAAGGGTAATCTTACGGGCAATAGCCGCCGAGATGGCGCCGTAGTTTTCCCGAAGTTCTGTTTCGATCTGGCGTTTTTTTGCAAGAGTGAGGTGACCAGTGGATCGTTCATTTAGATCTTCGACCCGTTTTTTTCTTTGAAGAATTTCTTCTTCGAGGTTGGCGATTTCACGGTGGCTCGACGGGGCAGTTCCTTCGATTTGTGCACTGACTGTTAGGCTTTCTCTATCAAGGTCGCCCAATAGAACTTGCTCGGCTGCTAATCGAATGAGGGCTTCTTCAACAAGCTGAGCTCGCATGTCGTAACCGGAACGATAATTGGCGTTGGCAGTAAAAGGGAATGTGAGGGCGCTCAACGGTATGGTGAGCACGAGTAATGCTTGGCAAATTCTTAACTTCACTATCCGCACCTAGCATTAAAGGGCGGGAGTTTTCAATCGTGTTGACAAGGCGCAAAGGTGTTATCGAAAATAACGGCAATGTTCTTCATGTTATGGGTCTATTTTTGTTCGACTGTAGCGGCTCAGACCGTGAGTGTTCCGATTCTGCGGGGCACGGCCCCGCCTGTTGCCACGGAGTTGCCAAAGCCTAAACAACGGATCGTCGAAAAGCGCAGAATTCCAGTTCAGCCAACATCGGCGCCGTTGGGAGCCGAGGGTAGTAGCGAACAAGAACTGGTTGGAGAACTGCAGAGTGCTCGAGAGGCGGCAAAAGCGAAGGTCGAGCAGCTCAATCAATTGAATCCATTGGTTAAACCCCCAGAGCAAGAAATGCAGACCACCGACGAAGCGATCGCGCCGGGAGTGGCCGGGAGTGTGCAGACGGCCATTGAAAATTCCCCGCAGCTAAAGGCACGAGTGCTTGCCTTGGTAGAGGCGACTCGCAGTGAGCGTTTCGTACGAGCCTCCCATGCGATTATCAATAGCCCAAACCTTCGTTGGTTTTACGGGTTCGTCATTGCCTCATTTTTTATATTTATCTGGATCCGCCGCAGAGTACTGGCCGGAACCGATCGGTTTTTAGTTCGAATATTTCTCAAGGCGGGCTTTGGCGGTCTTTTTGTTGTTGCGCTTGTGGCTTTGGCTTTTGCTTGTTTTGGCCAGGCTGCTTTTGACGTTTTGAGCGTTTTATGGGCATTTTCGTTGCGGTGAATAAAACGACACCTTAATGATTTCTTAAGATTTAATTCAACTAGTTGTAATTATTCATTAATTTTGTAATCAATCGAGTACCTCCCAGGTCCATAATTCGCTAAAATAAACATATCAATGGGTTACGCCGATTTAATGATGATTGGGAGGTCTTCGCTTTATCATTGGATTGAAACGCCGGCCGTTACACTGCGTCTTATTGCCAGTTATTGCTGCGTTCGTCGCAGGGTGTAGTCCTTCGTTGTTAAAGAAGCGAATCGCCTCAGTCTTGGCTGCTGCCAGCGCCACTGAAGAAGTTACAATATCCACCTTTTCGGTCATGTTGGGTACCGCAGTGAACGACACATCCTGTGCCAACTGTCTCGCGGTCGATGGGTCGGGAAATATTTACATTGCTGCGATGACTGCTGGTTCACTTTCTGAGGCGAACGCTGGAAGCACCGATGTCTTTGTTTTGAAATTAGATTCAACCGGATCAACCGTTTGGACGCGCCAACTCGGAAACGTAACGATCGGCGCCGGTGCAAACAACGTCGACACTGTCGCGGGTATTCGAGTGAACGCCGCGGGAGAGGTGTTTATTGCAGGGCAAACCCTTGGCTCATTGGGGGAAGCCAATGCGGGTAGCGGCGATGCGTATGTAGCTAAGTTAACTGCAGCGGGGGCTGTAAGTTGGATCAAACAGTTCGGCAACGTGACCATTGGCGCAAATGCCGCGCTCAACGAAGACGTTACGGGTATTGGTCTTCTCTCTGGTGGTGATGTTGTCGTCGGAGGCTACACGCAAGGGAATCTTGCCGAAGTGCGCGGTGGTGCATCTGACCCCTGGATTGCTCGTCTCGATAGCTCTACTGGCGCCCTTAGTTGGATCACCCAAGTGGGCAGTGTTACCCACGCATCTGGATCCCCGGCAACCGAAACTCCTTTGGGTGGGTTGGTGGTCGACGGCAGCGACAATATTTATCTTTCTGGCCGAACAAGTGGCGCCTTTGGCGAAGCTTCCGCTGGTTCCAACGATGCGTGGGTGATGAAAATGGATTCAGGTGGAACATACACTTGGATACGCCAGTTGGGGAACGTGTCTGTCGGCGTTTCGGCCGCAGGTTCGGAGTTCGCACAAAGCATTGCGATTGATGATCTTGGTGACATTCTACTTACAGGCTATACGGGCGGCGCCCTAGATGAAGCAAACGCCGGTAACGTAGATGTGTTTGTGGCGAAATTGGAACCAGTGGCTGGAGCAATTTCTTGGATAACCCAACTCGGAAACGTGACCGTTGGAGCGGGGGCAAGCGGTACCGACGTGCCCATCGGCAGCACTACCGATAGTTCGGAGAGTCACTACGTGATTGGATATTCCAACGGTAACTTCGGTGAGGCAAATGGTGGTACCTGGGACGTGTTTATTGCTAAATTTACGGCAGTTGGGGCTTATCAGTCAGTAAAACACTATGGGCTTGTGACTGGCGGAGCTGCAGTTACTTCGGCGGACTTTGGCCGTGGGGTTTACGTTCATTCAAGCGGAAAAGTTATTATTTATGGCGATAGCACCGGAAGTTTTGCTGGGGCGAATCTTGGCGCGCAGGCCGACATTTTTGTAGTCACTTACGATCCATGAAACAGATTTAATTGGATGGTTTTATGAGTGGTGGCTCTCCCGAGACTCGAACTCGGACACCCGTGAGGATACTGATGAACATGCATAGAACATTGTTTTCATGCGTAACATATAGTAATTTTTCCGCATGATATATTCCGGTTTAAAGATTGAGGAATTGGGTAATTCGCACATTGTTCAGAGTCTTTTGGATCAGTTTCATCTTCCCAAAGATTTTGAACCAGAGCAGGGATATTCGTCCCATTGGAAAGATAGGTCTTCAAGATCGCTTATCAAGGTAGAGTCTGGAGTATTTACGCAGATTCAGGGTGAAGGTTTTGGCAACTTCTCGACCCCTCCTGGCTGGTCCAATAAATTAATGGGTTTGTTGAATTATTTATCTTATGCTCCCGCCTTGATTTGGGTTTTTCCAAAGTTTTTTTTAGCACTATATCATTTGCGAAAGGCAGGAATTGGGCTTTTGACATATGACTCCTTACGACAAGCTGCTTTAGCGGCAAATCTTGCGAAATGGATAGGAAAAATTGGAATAAGCCCGAAGCAGATTTGCATGATCGGCGATGGTTACGGTGTCTTAGGTTTTCTATTAAAGCAAATTTATCCGAAATCTAAAATAACCTTCATTGATATTGGAAATACGCTTACGTTTTGCTCGATTTTCATTGGAAAAAATTTTAATAATAATAGCTTTAGCTTGCTGGGTCCTAGCTCAACGAAAATGCGCGAAAAGAACAATTCACCCGAAGTTGACTCAAGCGACTTTTGTTTTATTCCTGCAGAAAATATTCGTTCGATAGAACTCAATGCCCGTTTTGATCTTTTTATAAATGTAGCTTCTATGCAGGAAATGACCCCTTTCTGGATATCTTGGTATTTTGAATTTATTAGAAAACATAAATCCAGCAAGTCGGCCTTTTATTGTTGCAACCGGGAATACAAGACTCTCCCAGGGGGTGAGGAGCTTATTTTCGAAAAATATCCTTGGGACGCTAGAGATAAAATCATATTTGATGAAGAACCGCGGTTCTATCGATGGTTTTTTAGTAGAGAGCTAGGGCGTAAAAATTATCTTGTTTTTGGCATTCCCATTCCGTTTATGAAATCGTTTGACGGTAGATTGAAACACCGTCTGTTACTCCTAAATTCTCCTTAAAATGCTCCGTTTTTTTTCGATTACGACTCAATTGATTTGCGTATGGAGGTTGGGTGTTAAAAACACATGCATGCGCACATTTTCGCTACCTCGGCTTTACGATCCACTTTTTGCTCCCACAGCGCGTTTGTGGACCCGGGAGTAAGATCTCCGTCGCCCGGGCGGCTCGCTTCAATTTTTCTGGTTCTAAATCACCAAAAAGTAAAAAGTGGTGGCTCTCCCGAGACTCGAACTCGGACACCCGTGAGGATACTGGATTTTGAATCCAGCGCGTCTACCAATTCCACCAGAGAGCCGTTTGGAAAAGTGCTTTGGAACTTACTCGAGGACCACAATGTCGTCAACCCTCTGGGTGGGTGCTGTCGGAATTAGTTAGGGTGTGAGGTCAGGCTGCTTTCGATGGCGCGGCATCTTCGGAAAATTCGCCGGTCCAGGGTAAGTCGAACCAAAAATCACTTCCCGTCCCGGGGGAGCTGCTTACGCCAATTTGCCCCTGGTGCTCTTCGACAATGGCTTTAGCGATGGCAAGGCCAAGCCCACTGCCTTCTTTGTTTTTATGCAAACTTTCCTCTACCTGCTGAAATTTCTGAAAAATTCGATCCTGAAAGTCAGCAGGAATGCCGTTTCCGTTGTCGACCACGTGAATTCTAATGCGCTTTTCGGAATCGGCCAAATCTACGGAAACCGTGACCCGTCCGTTTTTCTGACAAAACTTAATTGCGTTTGAAAGTAGATTTAAGAGCACTTGTTCAATGCGGTCGCGATCGATCACTACCAGCGGCGTGTTTGAGGGCGGATTCCAAAGAAGATTCACTTGCTGACTTGCAGCTACCGGCTTGAGATAGGCAATTACTTGGTCGATGATGGTCGTCAAATTTACCTTTTCGAATTCTAGTCGAAAAACTCCCGCTTCGATCTTAGCGATATCCAAGATGCCCGAAATTAATCGATTGAGTCGATCAGCGTTTTTTTCAGTCAAGCGCAACAAATCTTCGGCGTCGCGCGGTAGTTTTCCCATTACACCGCCCAACAATAAACCTACCGCTCCACGAATGGCAGTGAGCGGGGTCCTCAGCTCGTGACTCACAGTCGATACGAATTCATTTTTTTGATTATTGCTCGCCGCAACCTGATCGGCCATTTCGTTAAATGCTCGGGCGATTTCTGAAATTTCCGACTGATCATGAACCGGCGCTCTAAGCTTGTATTGGCGCTTTTGAAAACCTTGTATAACCGCAAGTAATGCGCTGAAACGCGGAATCATCGTAAACCACAGCGATGCCACAAGCGTGAGTACGAAAATCAAAAAGATACTGGCGATTATTCCGATTTTGCGCGCAGTTTTTTGGCTATGTTCAATTAATTGAACGCGGGACTGATGATCGGCCGCACTAAGATGCATGCGTAGTTCTTCGTTAATCGCCCGAATCTGCGCAGCTAAAGCATCGCTCATGGGTGTGTATCTTTCACCAGAAAATACTGCTGCCAAGGTTGTGGTTCGCCACAACGCGAAAGTTTCGCGCAACTGTCGGGCCCCAGGCATTGCGCTCGGGGGTAAGCGCCGGTCTTCTAAAGTGCGAATTTGTTGATTTACTTGTTCGAGAGTTTCTTTTGCGTTGTCGCTTTTTTCCGAGAGCTCCAGAGTAAGCAATAAAATCGTTGCGTCGAGTTCGAAAGACTGTTCCGTAAATGCTTCGCTGTCGACAATCAATTCGTAGAGCGATGCGAGTCGGGCTACGTCTTTTTTTAAAAGAAGCGGCACCGTCACACCGAACGCCGCCAGTGCAAATCCTAAGATCAAAATCCGCGTGCGAATTAAAAAACGCGGTTTACGAAGCATGCGCCTGTCCCCCGCTTAAGATCTCTTCGATTTGCTTTGGTAGAGTCATTGGATCGAACGGTTTTACGATGTAGCCGGCTGCGCCAAGTGCGAGTCCCTTTTGAATCTCCTGGGTTTGGGCTCGGGCGGTCAAAAAAATAATGGGAATCGCTTGAGTCTTGGCATCGCCTTTAAGAATACGGCAACATTCGAACCCGTCGAGTTCAGGCATCATGATGTCGAGTAGAATTAAGTCAAAAGTCTGGTGTTTCAAGGATTCGAGTGTTTCTCGTCCGTTGTTAACAGTGGTTACTTGATGGCCGCCGACACGTTCGAGCGCTAGGCTTGCGATTCGTTGTATCGACGTGTCGTCTTCTGCCAATAGAATTCGCATGACTATGCGGCCTCTTTGGCGTTGAGAAGCTGACTAAGTTCTTCGAGGTCGTTATCCAGCGCGGCGGGAGATTTTTTTTCGCTAATCGCATTTTTTACGCTCAGGGTGAACGCTTGTTGCCATGCTTGAAGATAGCGGGCAGCCCAGTTTTTCTTTAAGCGTGGTAAGGCGCCAGAAAGAAGCGCGTTTTCAAGGTGACTTAAGACCCGAGATAGGGCGCCGAAACCATAGGTGCCCGACGATCCAGCGAATTTATGAACCATAAACTCGAGTTCCTTCCAATTGGGGGCTCGCTTGCATCCTAAATCGTGCAAAATCGACTGCAACAAGTTGCCAAGGGTCGTGGCCTTGTTCTGAAGTTCCGCGAGATACTGCTGGCGTAGCAATTCGATTTCGTTCATTGAGGTGTCCTCTCTATGCTATCTTTCGTTTGGCAATGGCGCGCGCCGTGATCCACCGCCGAATCTTACGCATCGCAATTTCGTCGAGTCCAATAAATGAAACGGCAATTTCGTAGTCGTATTCTGCGTCGTTTATCGAACGACAGAGACTCGTTCTCAGAAAAGGTGGTTCAATTCCGATTTCGGAAAATACCGGCGACTGAATTTTTATTTTTAAGTTGCGGTCGAGATAGGTTTTGCTTCGCAAAACCAGTCCCACTTCGGAAACCGACGAAACAATGCAAGGAATAATGACCGAGGCTGCCGCGTGGGTACTGCCCCCAGCAAATTGCACCTCACTGTGGTGCGTAGCCTCGGGCCCGTGGAGGCTGCTGCGACTCGCGCGACCAATTAGCGATTCAACTTTGGCGAGAAAAACGTCTTTGTCGAAAGGCTTAATCATGTAGTCGAGTGCACCCAACGATATGGCGCGTCGTACGTCTTCCGTTGCGTTACGCCCGGTAAGCACCAAAATCGGAGCTCGAAACTGGGGCATGCGCTTTAGTTCTTTGAGTAGATCGAAACCATCCATAATTGGCATAACGATATCGACGACAATTAAATCGACGGGATGCGATCGCAACAACTCAATTGCTCGCAACGCACTCGAACAAGTTACGGATTCGTACCCGCGGGCCGCGAGCAAAGTGTCGCAAAATTTTAGAATATCATTGTCGTCATCTACGACCATTACGCGTTTCATACCTTAGTCAGGAACCCCCCGTTCCTAAGACCCGCATCGGTATAAAAACTCAGAAAATTAATGGCTTCGCTCGTTTGCACTTAGGATTCGGCGCAGAATTCCGAGGGCCACAAGTAGTACGGCAAAATTAACCAGGCGAAACATGCCGCCAGAGCGGTTGTTGTCGGAATGGTTTGTAATAGATCCGCAGCCCGCCGCCGTTTCTTTTTCTACGGCTGAGAAGTTCGAAACATATGGATTGGGCTCACCGGGCTGCGAGTAGATTCCAAAACTGTCGTTGTATTCGCAGCGAGGCCCTGCTGGATAGACGCTAGGAGCCGCTGGGTCGCGGGCAATCGTGACAACGTAGTAAGGCGTGTTGGACACGCCTAGATTCGAAGCTGGAAACTGATGACTCGCAATAGTTCCGCGAGTGTATACGTGTAGGAATACGGTTTGGGGTGAGCCGAGCGTGACGACAGTTTTCGCATCGAAATTGGTGTATCCCGAAGGCGCGCTGAAAACATTGTTCGAGATGGATTGCCCCGAGATGCTGCGCCCGGCGCTGTCTAACCACTCAAGGCTGACATCAGTGCGTGAAAACAACGAGTAAGCGAGCGCGTTGGCGCTCAAGGTGCCGCTCGCGTTGTCGATTCGGTAATAGTGATCACTGCTAGTTCCGAAAACACTCATGGTGGCTACCGCGTTGTTCGATAGATCGAGTTCTGGCGCGGTTGCTATTGAGTTCTCGAGTTGAAAATGTGGAGATTCGGGCGGAAGGCAGGAAACCGAGATGGCTCCAACATCGGCGCGAGCGCCCGGTCCAAGGTTTATGGACTCAAGCATGCCGTTTTCGTCTAAGAGAAAAGAACGTTGAAAAAAATTTCCGCCACACACGCTCGAAGAAATCTGAGAATAGTGGGCGTTGAGGGTGGCTGGTCCCGGGTAGTAAGGTTCGACCAAGAGTGTGTAAGTTCCCGGCTCAAGGCCTGTAAGCTCGAATCGTCCGTCGCGTTCGGTTAGTCCACTAGCAATCACGGTGCCTCGTTCAATTTGAATGGCACTGACGTACGCGCCAAACACGGCGGAACCATTGGCAGTCACGCGACCACTAACATTGCCGGCGTTGCCAGCCACTCCTAGCGCGTAGTTCGAGACCATGGCAGATTGATCGTCGCACGATGGTTTGTGCATTTGTTTGGCGGCAGTGAAAAACATGGTCGATTGCAGATTTTGCGAGTGATCTAAACCGAATGAATGGCCGAGTTCGTGAGTGAGCACATCACCTAAATACACTGTCGTGCTACCCATACGAGTGTCGGCGACGTTGTTGGAAAAACGAAAACAGGTATCGTTGAGGCGCATGTCGGAACGACGAATGTTGCCCGAGTTGAGATCATACCAAACTTCGGTAAGTCCGATCACGGAACAGGGAAGGCGTTCGTTAACGCTGGCTTGACTGGTAAAAAAAATAGAATTGTCTTGTGGTGCCGCAAGTGCCGTAGGGTAACGAGCTGGGTCGGTGCCCTGAAAGTAGGTGAACGCAAGGCCGCCCTGGCTCGCTCGGATCCAGCGTTCAATAGATGTCGAAAAAATCGAAAAAATTTCTTGCGCGCGAAGTCCGCTCGCATTGCTAGGATTAGCCCGAAAAACCACATTTGATCCCGGAATATATTTTACAATGGTGCCATTCTGGGACGAGCGCACATGAGTGGCGGCGGAAAGTGAGCCTGGAGCCAACCCGATCGTTAACAAAAAAGCCAAAATAGGGGCAAAGCGACTAGAGAACATCCTTGTTCCAACTCCCACTGGTTTGCGCTACCGAACCCAGGCTCCGTGCCTGGGTTTATTCATACTAAATCATTACAAGGCTCGTGCCAGAGGGGGCCTAAAATATTTCTGACCGAAAACACTGAAGTTGCGAGGTGTTGGGCCATTGTCCCGCAGCGGGCGCTGAGACTGGGTGGGTAAAAAAGACAGGGTAGGCAAGATGACACCCCCAACTCTCAGACCATTTCGGCCGATGGGTTCTCTTGGAGAACTATGTTGAATGGGAAATTGCGCCTAGAAGGTGCGATAAGAAATATTTTCGTTTATGGGGCAAAGGGCCTTGCGTGCGCCTGCGCAGTGGTGGGCGTCGTTTTCTTGGCAGGCCTCGGGAGTGGGTGCGCGCCGCTTCAGAAAATTCCGAACCTCAACATTCGAGCACTGCTGGATCAACAGCAAATTCGCACTTGGCAAACCGCGAGCACTATCGACGCCGGGGATTATGAAGCCAATAACGACACGGGCCGCGGCTGTTTAGATACTGGTGGTGGCGACATTGGGCTGCTCAATGCAGGGGGGGGCATTACGCGAGGCTGCATGCAGCGGCCGGCGCTCGCTTACAGCGATGGCGCATGGTTTGTGGGGTTCTACCAAAATTATCTTTTCACCACTGCTTCGAGTAAGTTTTCCGCATTCGTGAATTCAACACTCTACGGCGGAGTTTTCGGGGCCTTGGGAGCCGGTTTGAACATTATTGACACCGGTCTTGGTGTTGCTCCTACCGCGGTGGCCCCTATGGCGGGAGCCCGTAACATTCGATTCGCAACACTCTCCACTGGCGATGTAGCCGCGGTGTTTTTGGTGCACGACCCAGACGACCTAGGACTGACAACCTCTGATGATCGCGTCGTATTTGCTGCAGTTTATAGTGCTTCGAGTAACTCTTGGGGAGCGGCCACCCAACTCGGCACTGCAGACGCGACGACAGATGTTGCAGAAGACTACGACGTAGGAAACTGGAATACACCGTTTTGTGCGCCCGCTATCGCGGCCGGCCCCGACGGATCGGCCATGGTTCTGTGGTGTGAAACAGTTGGCACGGAAGCGCGAGTGTTTTACTCGCAATACACGCTGGGTGCTTGGTCAGCGGCAGCGCAATTAATAACTGCCGCTTCGAACGTCGCGTTTCCTGGGTATTCCGGCTACTATCACACGTTCAACGGCGTGGTGAACACCACGACCATTCAAGACGGTGACACGTTTACCGTTAGTTTTGACAACACTACCGAAGGCAACATTGGCAATGCCAATTGCATTGCAGATTACACGATGACGGCAGCCTCTACAGAACCAGCGACTGAAAACGAATTTAAAATTTACAAAAAAGCCGATGGAACCGTTTTGGTGTGCGACACCATGCGCGAAGCACTCAATCGTGTTTTGTTCGCCGATGCCGATGACCCTTTAGACACTTTAACCCTGCACCAGTGTGGCGTGAGCACTTGGATCAACCCAGGTTGCGTTGACACCGACACTGCAACTTGGGACTTTGCGGTGCGCTACAATCAGTCGCTGGCGGCGAAATATCGAACCATTGGTGAGGCAGACGATAACTCTGTTCTGGCGGTGGCTGATACTTTCGGGAACATGCCGATAGATGCTGGCACACTTCAAACAAACGTCGCGCCCTACAGTCGCGCTGCGGTGGTCGATGTAGCGGCCGATGGGTACGGGAATTACTTGGCAGTTCGCTCAGTGGTGGCGCCATACTTCGACGACAACATTGGTTCGACGGTCGGTAACGGTCGCCAACTCGTGGGTCACGTTTACTTAGCGTCGAGTGGTTGGGTCTATCGTTCAGGTGGCACCGACCCCGAAGCCTATCTGATTTCGCGAACGCCGGCGTGTTACACCGGGCGCACGGCTACAAGTGGCGCCACATACGTTGCATGTTCGGTGCGCCAGCCCAAAGCTCTTATGTCTGAAAACGGTCACGGACTGGTGTTGTACTATCAAAATCAGCGGGACACGGTCTCAAGTACGGTCGCCACTTCGAGTGATTCTTTTCCGAATCGCCTTTGGTATTCCACTTATTCCGTTGCAACAGGATTTACTGGTGCTTCGGCAACGGTGGACTCAGACGTACTTTGTGATAGCAACTCCATTCGCAACGATCGTTCAGTGTGTGAGGGAGGATCGTCCGGGGTAGCGTGCCAGCTTGAACGCGAACCAGAAGAACTGCCTCTAGACGAATTGTGGGTAGATTCCAGTCTGCCTCCAATAGCAGCAGACATGAACGCTAGCGGAAGCGCAGTCATTGCGTACCATAAAGATTACTATTTGAGCGACGGTACTTGTAGTGCATTGATCGGCGTGCATGTGGCGCTTTATGATCCAGTGAATGGGCTCGGTAGCGTAAAACAATTAGACGACGGCACGGGTAACACCATGAACGCAGCCGTGACGATCACGGAGAGCGGCAAGGCCGCAGTGGTTTGGGAACAAATTGTATCGGGAGTCCGCTACGTTTACCTGCGATCCTACGAAAACGGTACGTGGTCGGTTCAGGAACACATCAACTCAGGACTCACGGCAACCTCCGACGCCGCAATGCCAGCAGTTAAGATGCTCGATTCAGGCGAAATTTTAGTGTCGTTTACCGCGAACTCCGGTACCGGCACCACGCGCAGACAATACGTAAAACGCTATTTACCGATAGGATTGTGACGAATGAAAACGAACGTAAAAAATAGCTGGCCTCTAATAATTGGCACACTTTCTCTCGCGGGTTTGAGTCTCGGAGGAAACTGTCCGGGAACAGGGCTTTCTGCAAAATTTAGTTCGATCGGCGATTCAGTTAGCGCGACGGCAGCAAAATCTTGGCGTACCGCAGCCATCATGGACCCCAACTCGATCGATGGAAATACTTTTGATCAAAATATAATTTTGCCACTCGGAACCATTGGGCCCCATTCTATGTCGGTGTTCGCGGAATCGGCGAGTTCATTTTTTGTCATGTTCTCTCGTGAAACCGCCACTGGTGATGTTTCGGTTTACGGCACGCAACCAATTACCTTTGCCACAGGGTCGTGGCCCACGACCATGGGAGGGTTTACTTTATTAGATACCGAAACTGCAGCGGACGAAGCGCGCAATCCGGTTACGGCAGTCGACACACTCGGAAATTCAGTGACTGTTTATTTGCAGGACCCTGGCGGTGGAGCTGAAACTCGCCGGGTAAATGCGGTACGCCGGTTGGCAAGTAGTGCCGCGTGGATTTCGCCAGTCGATCTACGCGCGTCTGCCGAAGTCGCTGCAGCCGTTGACGTTGGAAACGAATCGCTTGCGATTGCGGTAGATGCCTACAATGCGTTTGTTCCGGTGTGGTGTAGTTCGAATAACATCTTATATTTTAATCATTACCGATCAAGCGTTGGTTGGCGGTTCAACACCAGTTCCACGGCAGATGCGACCTGGGATGGAGCTAGTGATTGCGACAATTCTCTTGGCGTGGACATCGCATTCGATGGATACGGGAACGGTTACGGCGCTTTCGTGACCACGGGTGATGAAGTTAAAGTGCGCCGTTGGCAAGGAGATACTGCCGCCAATTGGCTTGCTGCTGGGTACAAAGACATTACCAACGGAACCACGGCCTGTTACCCACGCCTTTTTATGACTCCAGATGGAGAAGGTTATTTATTTTTTTACACCAACTGTGCCGGTGCCGCAGGGGATCTCTACTATTCCTACGCAGCCGCGACTTCTACGAGTAGCCCGCCGGTGAGTTCAGACTTCGGAGCAGCTGCGGCGTTTGATACGGGTATTGGAACTGGAAACGCTTATATTCAAGACAACGGAGATCCTATTCCCCCAATTCTGGCGGTGAATGGCAACTACGCAGTGATCGGGCATATAAAACAAGACGACGGATTAATGTACCGACTTTGGGTTTCCCGTTACGACGGGAACTCTTGGTCGACACATACAGCGATTGATCAACGTTTTGGTTCAGTGACCAATGCGGCTTTGGCAATTAATTCCAACGGTGAAATCGCCGCGATGTATTCGGCCGTCTACAATGGTTCTGAAGTAATCTACGTCACGAACTACACCAATGGAGTCTGGAAAACTCCAACTCAAGTTTCATTGCCGGGGGATCTCGTGCCTGGCAATGGTGCTACCGCTCGTTACCACCCGTCGATCGCAATCGACGCTAGCGGTAACGCAATCGGTACCTTCACCATGACAGACACCGGCGGGAACCGCCGTGCGGTCGCAGTAATGTATCGATGATTATTTTTTTAGCCACTTCGGAATGGAGCAGGCAAGCACGATTCCAAGGCTCACCATCATGATGGCAGTTAGAATTGCATTTAGATAAGCGCCATTAGGAATAAAATTGTAACGAATGGTTTGGTAGCCGGCTGTAACCGTAATGGTTCCGACAAACGCAAGGGGAGCCAACGTTACCCAAGCATAACGACGTCGTCGTTTGGAATTCACGATAAATGTCGTGCCCACGCAGAGTGCGATGCTGGCTAGTAGCTGATTACTGATGCCAAACATGGGCCAAATCGTAGATATGCTGCCAGTCCAAATGAAGTAACTCCAGCCGCCCACCACGAGTGCTGTCGAAATCAAGGCACCAGGGAGCCAGTCATTTTTTCCGAATCGGGGCCAAAGTTTACCGCCAGATTCCTGCACAAGAAAGCGCGCTACGCGAGTGCCTGTGTCGATCGTGGTCAAAATGAAAAGCGCTTCGAACATGATTGCGAAGTGGTACCAGTATCCGAGTAGTCGCTCCATGAACGGAAGGCTTGAAAAAATTTTTGCCATGCCGACTGCCAGCGACACTGCGCCTCCCGGGCGCCCGGCTACATTTTCGCCGACTTGGGCTTCGAGGTGCGGCAAATCTACCGTTGCCATGCCGAGCTGCGCGAATTTAGAGGCCGACACATTGATAGCAAAATAGTCTTCGGGGTTTAATGCGGCAGCCGCTATTAGAGCTACGACACCGACCAGACCCTCTAACAACATAGCGCCGTAGCCGATCGGTCGAATATGCATCTCGTTTGCGATCATCTTTGGAGTGGTGCCGCTTGCGACAAGAGAATGAAACCCAGAAATGGCACCACATGCAATTGTAATGAAAACGAACGGAAACAGCTTGCCAGGGATAATGGGCCCGCCTCCATCGGCCCACTGGGTGATCGGGGGCATTTTGAGATCAGGCTGAACGATCAACACAGCGATTACCAAAAAAGCGATAGTCCCGAGTTTCATGTACGAGCTTAAATAGTCGCGCGGGCAGAGAAGCAACCACACGGGTAAAACGCTCGCGACGAAACCGTACAGCGCGATGGCTACGGTGATTTGTCCTTTTGAAAGAGTAAACACCCCTGACCAAGTCGGCGAGTCTCCCACCCATTTGCCAGCAACCACGGCGAACAATAACAATGCCACGCCGACGGCACTGCCACGTTTGATGGCGGAGTCGGAGCCGCCACGCATTTTGTAAATATAAATTCCCATGGCGAGCGCAAGGGGAACACTCATTGAAATCGTAAACGTACCCCAGGCGCTTTCATGAAGTGCGTTGACGACCGCAAGACCGAGTCCTGCGAGAGCGATGACGACAATAAATAAAATCGAAAGACTGGTGACTCCACCTGCGACCGTACCAATTTCGCGGCGGGCGATTTCCGCAATGCTGCGGCCACCATGGCGCACGCTGGCGGTGAGAATCACGAAGTCGTGAACGGCACCACCGATCACCACGCCGATGACGAGCCACAAGAGGCCGGGGAGAAACCCAAATTGGGCGGCGAGCACCGGACCAATGAGAGGACCGGCGCCGGAAATGGCAGCAAAGTGGTGCCCGAAGAGCACCCATTTGTTCGTAGGGTGATAGTTGTGACCGTCGTAGTGGGTGTGGGCCGGGGTCGTTCGGCTACTGTCTAGCGCCAATACTTTTGCCGCGATAAATGCCGAGTAATAACGATACCCGATGGCCATAAAGCAAAGTGCGCCGATTAAAAATGGTAGAACAGGCATAACCGAAGTCCCCCTTACAAAATCCTAATCAAAAGTGTTATCAAGTATTTAGGGGGAATTTTCAATGAGCCAAATCTGCTATTTCTGTAAACGCGAACCGGCCACGAGCCAATGCTCAACATGCAAACGCCACGTTTGTATGCGCTGTGGTGACAACCATAATTGTTATCCGCGGGACTAGGCGCGGGGGCGCTGGGAGCGCGTGCACTAATTCCAGATCTGGTCGAAATGGTACAGATCACGAGGGTATTCGTACCAGGCTAGCGGCTTGTTGCCGTCAAAGCGCCATACATGCACCGTGCGGTATTCGATCGTCTTACCGCTGCGCTCGAGCCGGCTCGTCATTAGAACGGCGGCGTGCAGATCACCTGCTAAAATGTCGTGTACTTCGAGTTTTAACGTGTTTCCCGAGAGTTCGCGCAACCGGGCCGCGAAGTCAGAAACGAAGTTGGCTTTGGTGTACTTGCCGGCCAGTCGGCTCTTGCCAGAGACTTGAAAGGTAATGTTCTCGGCGCAAGCGTCGAGTACGCCCTGAAAGTCGCCTTTTGCGAAGTCGGCGTAGAGTTTCTCGAGTACTAGGGCGTTGGGATGTCGTTGCATAAAGTGCCTCCGTAGAGTTGCTATCGCAGAGGCGAGCAGGTAAATCAAGCAAACCGCTATGGCTACCTTAGTTAGTGCCCATAAATTGTCGAAAACTTTTGCGACGCGCGCGCTATTTACCGGACTCACTTTCACAATCGAAAGTGGCGATCGCATTGGCTTGATTGGCCCGAACGGGGCGGGTAAGTCGACGCTTCTTAAGATCCTCGCAGGCCAGACCGCACCGGACGAAGGCAGTTTGTCGGTTCAACGAGGGTTGCGAGTCGGATTTTTAGAGCAAAACCCCAGTTATCGTTTTGACGCGACGATTTCTGAAACCATTCTGGAAGCAGTTGCAGACCCACACGACTGGGAAGCCATTGCGCTGGCCGACGAATTGACGTCCAAACTGGAACTCGATCACTTTGAGCCAGATACCCGAATTGAAAAACTCTCAGGTGGTTGGCGCAAGCGAGTGGCGTTGGCGCGGGAACTGGTGAAAACCCCCGACTTACTATTACTCGATGAACCGACCAACCACTTAGATGTAGAAAGCATTCTTTGGCTCGAAGAATTTTTGGCGCGCGCTCGATTCGCCACTCTTACCATCACGCACGATCGCCTATTTTTACAACGAATCGCCAATCGCATTTTAGAACTAGACCCCCGACACCCTGGGGGACTTCTTAGTGTTCAGGGCGACTACACTACCTATCTCGATGTACGTTCGCAGTTGATTGCAGCTCAAGAACGGCGAGAAATAATATTAAAAAACACGCTTCGTCGCGAAACCGAGTGGCTTCGCAGGGGCGCCAAGGCGCGCACTACCAAACAACAAGCGCGCATCGCTCGGCACGGGGAACTCTCGAGCGAAGTCGAAGACTTAAACCTTCGAAATCAATCGCGTACCGCAAGAATCGATTTTCAAGCAGCCGAACGAAATCCAAAAATATTAATCGAAACCAAAGGGCTCACCAAATCTTACGATCAGCGGGTGATTTTTAGCCCATTGGATTTGATTCTCACTCCCGGCACCCGGATTGGTTTGCTCGGGCAAAACGGCTCTGGAAAATCGACCATGATTCGATCGATTCTGGGTTTAGAGAAGCCTACCGCTGGAACCGTAAAACATTCTGACAATCTTTCGGTCGCCTACTTTGATCAAACACGCGAGGCTCTCGATCCAAACGTTACGGTTGCGAAGACCCTGTGCCCATCGGGTGAACACGTCGATTATCGCAACTCGAAAGTTCATATACGCAGTTATCTCGATCGATTTTTGTTCACCCAGCAACAAATGGACATGGCAGTCGGTAAACTCTCAGGTGGCGAACAAAGTCGCTTGCTCATTGCGCGTCTGATGCTTACGCAGGCAAATCTTTTAGTGCTGGACGAACCAACCAACGACCTCGATATGGCGACACTAGCGATACTTGAGGAGTGTCTCACCGAATTCACCGGAGCAGTCATTTTGGTAACCCACGATCGGTATTTTTTAGATCAAGTGGCAAATCGAATTTTGGCTTTTGGCGACCACGGCAGGCTCGAGTTTTTCGCCGATCTATCGCAGTGGGAAGACTGGTACGCCGAAAAAACTCGCGCTGCAAGACGCCCTACGAAAAGTGAGAGTCGCGCCACCGGCGGACCGTCTAGCGAAAGACCAACAAAAAAAAATAAATTGAGCTTTAACGAACAACGAGAGCTCGATTCAATGGAGTCAAACATTCAGGCGGCCGAATCCCAGCTTGATAAACTTACAAAAGAGAGCGCTTTACCGGAAAATTTGACCAACGCCGGGGCTTTGGCAAAACTCTCTAAACAGATGGCCGAAACTCAGGCGAGAATTGATTTTCTCTACCAACGTTGGGCGGAGCTCGCGGGCGATGAGTAGATCGACGTTTTTCGTGAACGAAGTAATCGAAATTATGTTCTCGGAAATCGAGATCACATACACTAAAAGTTCGGGCCCTGGCGGGCAGAACGTCAACAAAGTGAACAGTAAGGCGCAACTACGATGGAATGTGGTTGAAGCGGTGGGACTTTCGGCTGACGTGAAAATGCAATTGCTCCTGCGTTTAGGCCCGAAGCTCAACGGAAGCGGGGAACTGCTCATTACGAGTGATCGGTTTCGCGATCAAGCGCGCAATCGCGAAGACTGTCTCGAAAAATTGAGAAATTGGGTAGCTGTAGCGGCGCGAAAACCGAAACTGCGGAAAAAAACTAAACCGTCGCGTTCGGTAAGAGAGAAAAATAAAACTAACAAGCGCCGGCATGCGGCCAAGAAAAATGCCCGTCGCAGACCTGAGTATTAACGATGGCTACACTGCTTCAGCTCTATCAGGGGCAAAAATCCTTCGGATCGCGTGAAATTTTTAGGAACGCCGGTTTTTCAATCGAGACTGGCGAGCACGTCGGCGTGATTGGACCGAATGGTGCAGGGAAAACCACCCTGTTTAAGATTCTCGCAGGTATCGATGAATTGGACTCCGGGGAAATATCGAAAACCGCGCGTCTTAGGATCGGTTACCTTGCTCAGCACGACAATTGGTCGCCCGACGAGACGGTCGAGTCGTACCTCAGTCGCGACTGCGTTACGCCGATCTGGGACCTGAAATCCTTGGGTCGAGGATTAGGCCTTCGCGAAGAAGATTACGGAAAAACTCTTGCTTCGTTGAGTGGTGGTTATCGCATGCGGTGCAAGTTATTACATTTGCTTGGTGAAGAACCCGATTTGCTTTTACTGGATGAGCCAACCAATTATCTAGATCTCGAATCGCTACTAGTACTCGAGCGTTTTTTGCAGGACTATCGCGGTAGCTTTATGCTCATTTCCCATGATCGGGAGTTTTTACGACGCACCACAGATCATATTCTAGAAGTCGAAGGCGGTGAAATTACCAAGTACAACGGAACGATCGACGATTATTTTGAGCAAAAAGCATTGTTGCGGGCGCAGTTGGAAGCGCGGGCCATGTCGATTGAAGATAAACGAAAAACCGTGCTCGATTTTGTTGCGCGTTTTGGCGCCAAAGCCACCAAAGCCAGACAGGCGCAGTCGCGGTTAAAAAGTTTAGATCGTTTGGAAAAAATTGAAATCAAAGCCCTGCCGAGCGCGGCACAGGTCCGAATTCCGTCGCCGACCCCTACGGGAAAACAAGTTCTGGAAGTGAAAGAGGCCGATTTAGGATACGGCGACCGGGTGGTGTTGCGGAATATTTCATTTAGTTTAAATCGCGGCGATCACTTAGCGGTGGTGGGTGTGAACGGAGCGGGTAAGTCGACTTTTTTAAAAGCCCTAGCGGGTCGCCTTGATCCACTGCGTGGCCGAGTGAATCACGGTTACCAGGTAAGTATCGGCTACTACGCACAACACGTGGCCGAGGCGCTCAACCCCAATCTAACGGTCGTTCAAGCCATGAGCGCCAAGGCGCATATTGATGTGTTGCCCCAACAAGTACTCGACCTAGCGGGCTCGCTGCTTTTTTCTGGTACCGATGTTCAAAAAAAGGTTTCCGTTTTGTCGGGTGGGGAAAAATCGCGCGTAGCACTTGGACAGATTTTGCTCCAGCGTTCGCCGTGTTTGTTGCTCGACGAACCCACCAACCATTTAGATTTTCAAACCGTTGAAGCACTCACTCAGAGTTTACAGGCCTACGAGGGCACGGTCGTAGTTGTGAGTCACGATCGTAGTTTTATTAGCCGCATCGGTACCAAGGTGCTCGAAATCCATGATGGACGGGTAGACTACTATCCAGGCACTTACGACGAATACGTGTGGAGTTGTCAAAAAGGGGGCCTGGCTTCAAACAAAGTTTCAAGTCCGACCGAGTCTAGTGCCAATGCAACGTCGATGGAACGGAATGCTCCAAGTGGGTCAGTGGCTGAAAAAAAATTCAACTTCAAGGAAGAAAAAAAACTGCTCGAACGCGACGTCCGAAAAGCAGAACGCGAGCAGGGCGAACTGGAAAAAAAAATCGCTTCGTCTCAGGAACGAATGAAGATTCTCAATCACGAACTCGCCACCCAGTCGGGCCACGTCGACGCAGTGAAATGGGTAAAGGAGTTGGGTGAGTTACAACGAGCCGTCGAGCAAGCCGAAGGGCGGTGGCTCGAGCTTGGGGAGTTGCGGGAGAGCTTGGCCGCGAAAATAGCGGGTCTTCTAGAGTGAATGAACTCCCTAAGACGTTGATTTCAGTCCATGGGCAGGTTAATGATGCCGCGCGCAATATTCGGCGGGTTTTGAAATGCAGCGATATTTGAAATCACTTTGTTATCTGTTGGCACTGTTGGCACTCGACGTTTACGCAGGTCTAGGGGCACCACGGGGGTATCGAACCGCCACCCATGACGACGTCCGGGCATCGCGGGTGTGGCAGGAAGTCTACACGGCCGAACCAAGGCAGATGCCAAACCAAGAGATGTGTTCCGAGCTTCTGAAACAATCAGAAATTCTTGAAAATAATAAATTCGAAAGTGGAAGAGGGCTGCCGGAGTATCGTGCCATTTTGGGTACGCGATTCGCTAACGATTTAAACCGTTTGGATTTCGAAGATACTTTAATGGACCCCGGCGCAGGTCAGGCAGGCATGTTAATTCAGTATGCGACGTCTGAGTCCGCAATCGTAAGAACTCCTTTAAATAAACGAGCGCAGGTAATTGCAATTGCCATACGGAGACCTGGTCCATTTTTAACAGAAGAAGAACAGCGATTGCAGGCGGCTGGTCGCATGCAGTATCACGAGGGTCGTGCCGTCGAAGAGTACTCCAACCAAGATTTTAGAGTCCAACTTCTCGCCGAAGTTTACGGCGGGGTGTTTTACACCGCCAATCTGGGGACGGTATTAGAACGGTACCTAAACTGGGCAGCTATAGGCAGACCCATTCATGTGGGCGGAGACCTTACAAAAACTCGAATTTTTAGAAAAAGCACCAGCGGTCAGTGGCAGTCGTTTGATATCGGGGAGTGGTTGGCAGATATCGGTGGGGCGCAGATTGAGGTGAGTTTTACGAGAAACTCTTTTCGCGCCGTACAGAAAAGGTCTATTCAACTTCCGGTGTTGGTGCCCACCTACTTTCGCGCCGATCGCCCACCAGTGCGGCATTTCGTCGAAATTAGCGACTCCGTTGGCGTAGAATCAAAATAATAATCGAACAACCGAATAAAGCGCCAGCGATCTTGGCCCAGACGTAGGGTACGAAAAATATAATCGAACTTCCCATCGTAAGAACGATCAAAGTTATTGCTACGATTTTGGTACGAACCGGTACGCGGCGATGTTCAACCCAATCGCGAATATATTTTCCGAAAAGCGGATTGGTGAGTAAACGCGTGTAGAATTTCTCTGACGAACGAGCAAAACAGGCGGCAGCGAGCAATAAAAACGGCGTCGTCGGGAGCAGCGGCAAAAAAATGCCAAGCAACGCCAACACAACCGATATATTACCCACCGCGATTAAAAAATAACGTACATATTTACGGCGATCTTCGTTTACCGATTTCGAAAAATCAGGAACCGGTTCGCCCGCGCTCTTGCGACTCACCGGAAAACGTTTAAAACCAATTTTCGGTTCCGTCTATAACTTCGAGGTCAAGATCCATGCTTTTTAGAGCGTGCGACCATTTTTAAAAGACGTTTTGTAGTAAAAACCACCCGGCGTGATGGCCTTAATCGTGAAAACGACTTCAGGGTAGTCGATGGAGTAACGAACGGCGAGCGCCAAATCCGAATTCGAAAGAGGCGTAATAAAAAATCGGGGGCGTGGTTGGGCTAAGACTTCAACGAACTGAAACATTGGGTGAGTGTGATTCAGTTCAATTTCCTCGATTGGGTGTTCGCTCCCTGCCGCTCGTTTTAACAAAAGATTGATCTCGTCGTGCCGGCGTCCGGCTAGAACTTGGTTACTGGTTCCGCGAAACACGGTTCCGGTGAAATGCGCAGTTTTGCCGCTTAGTACCCGAAATTGCAGAACCTCCTGAGGGGGAGTGGTCTCACCACTGTGCGCAAGCAGCGAAAATTCGTATTCGCCGTTGGCTTCAATCTTTTGTACGACGTCCGGCCGGCGCGCAATTGAGGTGGTAAGATGGGTGCCGACTACTTTAATCTCACTCGACGATGCGGCCGCCGCTTTAAATGATTGAAAACTGAGAAGTGCGTATAAAGTAGTACCTCTTGTTAACGGGTTCAGACTCTTGGGTAAAGTACGAGCGGTGTTTTGGAAGAGAGCCTCGGAGGGGCGCGCGTTTCCCACCCAATTAATTTGATCGAGCGTTGCGATTTCCGACAGGGTGGCCGAACAATCTTGGGGGTTGGCCGAGAGCCCCGGTGCGGGCCCTAAAAAAAACATCAAAAAAAGTGTTGGCCCCGCCCAAAGGGGGAGCTTCCAAAAAAACATCTGGCCATTATCAATATATGACAAATAAAGTCAAATATTAAAAAGACCTGTAATTCTTGAGGTTTAGGAGTTGCGATTGAGCTGCTTAATGTCGTGGAGCACCGAACGCAGTAGATCGACGAACCGATCCTGCTGGCTTGGTGGGATGTGGGAAAAGCGCACGCCCAGGTAGTGGGCCAGGTTTTGAGAGTCAAGGTTGCGTTCCTGGAAGGTGCGTCGCACGATCCCTTCGAAGTGGATTGAATCCGCGTAGCTCCCTCGCGGTTCGATTTGGCCTCGTACGCGATTTCCCGGCAGGTAGATGCCTCCCTTAGGGTTTTCGGTGTAGAGCAGTATGCCGTTTGGCGAGAGGTTTGCGATGTCAAAAACCATTTGGTCATTGTCGTCGACCTGCGCAATGGCGCGCAGAGGCATGTCTGAAATTTTCTGTACGGCAGGGATTCTGGGATATTTTCGCATGTGACTGGTCGGGCAAAAACCTTCGACTGCGATCGCATGTTCTAGTTTTACTTTGTCCTGCGGCTGTAAATGAAAACGAATTGAAAGCATATTGGCGTCGACCGTTTGTTCGGCCATGAGCGAGCCCGTGGTGGTAAATTTGAAGCGTTCGCGAGCGAGTACGTCGACGGAAATTGAGACCAATTCACCCACGCGACTAATTGGTTCGAAATAAGACCACTTGAGAGCGCTAACCCCAAACACCGAAATTGCCTGATTTAAAAAGCTAAACTCCTGCCCCAGAACGTGAAACTTGAAGTTCGCGCGAATAAAGATCGGTGGCGGTGTAGCCGCGGCCTTAGCCGCTTTGAGGGTGCTCACCCAAAGAGGTTAACACGAATTATTTTGAATCACTTCGAAGTGATCTTGACTGTCGGCAAAATATTCCCGTATAGGCTGATGATCATGCAGTTCAGGGCCGTTTTCTTCCGAGGCTTGGTTCTAGCCTCTTTTTTGGTTTTTCTCTCAGTCTTGAGTGTGGTTGCGAGTGCTAACGAAGGCGTCGCCACAGTGGGAGACGTGTTGGTCGAGCGCGATCGACCTCGGTTTAATGATCAGATTGCTCACGATCCTTCGAAAATTCGATTGGAGCGGCCAAATCTAGATGCCGAGTTGCGTGAGACGGTTGGTAAGCTTCCGCTGCTGACAAGTGGGTCGCGCTCTGGTTTTGGGAGTGCGAGTTCGGTGATTACGGCGACCGGACTTTCGTCGGCGGCCACTGCGGTGAGTATCGACGGTGTGCCGATCGTAGACCCTAACGGCGTAGGTTTTAATTTTTCTCTTGTTCCCAGTGCCTTAGTTGAGAGTGTCGAGTACTGGTTGCCGCACCATCAGGCGCTCGATCCTGCGTCGCAGACGCTGGCCTCGACGAGTGGGCGCATGAATCTTCGTACCAAGGCTTCGCGCCGGCTTCGCAATCGCTTTGGTTCCACGTTTACCGTCGGTTCGTATCAGAGCATTCTTGGATCTGCTGTTTACGAGCGAGTGACGAATTCCGATTCCGCGGCCTTCGCCATAACCGGGCACAACACCAAGGGCGATTACGAGTATAAAAATGATCGCAACGGGTCCCGCGAACGACGCGCCAACAATAGTTCGGCCGGTGGTGGCGCACTCGCCCGTTGGTCGCGGGTTTTTGACCGCGACGGCGCCAGTGGCGTTGATGTGTTTGGTCTGGCCTCGGGCAATGCACGCACTAATCCCGGTTCACTTGAGGCTCCCGGGCGCGATCGCCAGGAAGATTTGTTTTCGGTCATTGGCGCTTCCGCGCGTAATCCCGAATTTTTTAATAAATCGAGCGGCGCGAGTGTTGCGTTGGCGGGTTCCCTATCTAAAGTAGCCATCAAGAACCCACCGCTTTATGAAAACCGCACTTTTGGGGGCTTCGCTAAAGTGGCGGTTGAAAAACGATTGCGGGGAGCCACTGGAAAGGGCGCCGATTTGCATTTTGCCGTCGACGACCACGTCGACTATGTTCGTGCCGACAGCGGGCGTTTAAATCGAAATATCTTGGGGCTAGCAGCTGCGGTACCAGTCCATTTGACTTCGGAAATCACGTTTGCCCCTTGGGTGCGGCAAGAGCTTGCGAATCGAATGCCGTCGACCCGCGATGCAATTGCCGCGATGACCTGGAGTCTGGGGCGCGATAATCACTTCACTGCATCGTACGGGTATTTGCACGCCTATCCGACAATCACCCAAATTGCGGGCGAACATACGCCGTTTGGTGAAGTCTTGCCGAATAACTCTTTAAAGCTAGAGCGCAGCGGTGTGTGGACCGCCATGTTCACTCACGAGTCAGAGCGCGTGCAGTTTCTTTCGCTCGTGCAGCACGCCCGCATTCGCAATCGAATTAGTTTTGAAAGTGTCTTTAACGGCACGAGTTTTCGATCGCAGTACGTCAATGCGGCCGACGCTTTTGTGACCGCCTGGTCAAATGACCTACAGTGGAACGTCGTCTCTTTTATTGGACTGCGGGCCGCCGGAACGGTGAGTCGCTCATTTGATTTTCAAACCAGGCGAGATCTTGCCTATAAACCCCGGGTAATTGGACTAGGGTCGGTAGTGTGCGATCTGGGAGCGTTCGCGCGGGCGCTAACTTTGTTGCCGAAAGCTCGAAGCGGGTTTCTGTTTTTGTCGCTCGAAGAGTCGGTCTGGGGAAAACGCTGGACCGGACGAACGGGAGTGGACACGATTAGTCCGATTGCTCAAACTCACGTGAGATTAGCATTGCAGTCCGGGCCCCTAGAGATGGCGGTACGGGCCGCCAATATTTTTGAGGAAAGCGGATTCGACCATCCTGGGTACCCGATCGCGGGACGTAGTTATTGGTTCACCACGAGTCTAGCGTTGTGATGTTAAAATTTTTTGCGATTTCAATTTTTGTTCACGCCGCATTTTTATTTTTTTTCGGACTCTCCCTTTGCCCTTGGGCTGAGCGCTGGTGTCCGGTGTCAAAGCGAGCTGACCCTCAGGTTGAAGTACTGGTTGAGATGGTTCGCATTGGTTCGCCTAGCAGGGCGGGGGAGCTTCGGCCGCTAGCGGCAAAAAAAGCGAAAGCAGATTTAACAAAACAATCGCTAAACCCCGGCGCGTCGACCAAACGAACGGAGCCCTCTGGAGCAGATGAGGAGCAAGTTCAGAAAATACCTGAGGTTCGTATATCCAAAGACGACGGTGGCGACGGTACCTCAATGAGTGTCGAACAGTATATGAGGTGGAGCGTTCAACAAAACGTCGCGCCGGTATACCCGCGTCTAGCTCAGTTGCGGGGCGAGGAAGGCCGAGCGATCGTGGAAGTTTTGGTAGAAGGTTCGGGAGGGCGTCTCCTCAGTGCCGCGCTAGTAGAATCCTCCGGAAGTGAACTGCTCGATTCGGTTTCGTTATCAACGGTACAGAAGTGGCGATTCGCGCGATTTGAGGGTTCAGAACGCGAAATTCGTTTTCGCATTCCGTTTCGGTTTTCGCTGAAATAACATGAATGCATGTTCGATACATTTCGAGATTTCGCTTTTCAATTACGACGGCGCGCAATAGGGCAACTCAAGCTGCGCTCGGGGTTGCCAGCGGTGTCGCAGGAAGTCGCGGCGAACCCAGAAATTGCATTCTACCAGATACTTCTAGATGCTATTTCGGTTCCGGGCGTTCAACCCCCTCAGATTGTGTGTGATGTTGGCTGTCGCAACTGGTCGTATGTGAGAGCTTTGCGGCGATCTTTCCCGCGGGCGCAACTCTTCGGGCTAGAGCTCGACGGGTTCCGCCGCTATTTGAATCTGTGGCGCCGCATGGACTACGCAGCCGCTCACGGAGCGGCGGTAGGAGGGACCGCTATCACTGGCGACTTTCTTAAAGTGTCACTTGAGGAACTATTCCGTGGGGACACGATCCTATGGACCGTATTTTTTCCGTTCGTGTCGTGCGGGCCGTGCCATGGTTGGGGGCTGCCCAGCAAATATTCAGATTTCAGCGCCCTCGTGGCAAAAATTGTGAATGAGTCGCAACGTTTTACGGAGGCTAGAGTGTTGAGTGCCCATCAAGGGGCATGGGAAGCAGAGATCGCCCGGGAGGTGTATGCCGCACATGGACTACGAGTAATCGAAAAAAAAATCGACTCGGCTCACACTAGTAGTCTTTGGCCTTCGCCCTACGACACATTTGTGTTCTCGGTTTTAGTTCGATAGATTTGGAGCGATGAACCTGCGGCGGCGGAACTGCGTTCGCGTGATGTGTTGGGGGTTTTTGAGTTGGATTGTTCTTGCAGCCACCGCTCATTCTCAAACAATCGAGTTGAACAGTGAGTTTGACGATCGCTATGCCGAACATTTGCGAACTCAAAACAACTCAGTTCGGTTGGAACCGCGAACTTTTGCGGTCCGAGCTTTTCGTACCAAAAAAAAACAGCGCCGTCCGAGGGTGTTTAGCTACGAACGATATGTCTTGGAACAAATCTTCGCGTACTTCAACGCCTATGCGCGAGAATTCCACATAAGTACGGATCGCAATTTTGCACGAATGGGGGATTTTCATTTCCAGGCAGTGCGAAACTACCGAAAAGTCCTACCCTCGCAGTTCGCGCTTTATCTCGATATTTGGGAAACCGTGGTTTTCGATAATCAGCTTGGCGTAAAATCCAAGGGTGGTGCGGCCGGCCTGCGCTACACCTATCGTCCGAATCGAAAGTCGGGTGTGAGCTTGTCTGTAGCTCCGATCGCAATTGAGGACCTCACTTACTATGACGGGAGCTCCTATTTGTCGTTTGGTTCTGATCGATTCTATCGGCACTCCTCGGCGCTAGAGCTTCGCCACTTGTTGCGTGGATCCACGGAGGCCAGTGCCCGAATGGTTTTCGAGCCCGCACTGCTCGATTTCGGAGAGTTTCGCGTTTATGTCGAGACCTATGCTCGGTTTACGGCCTATAAGAACCAACACCGCCATCGACACGGTGTTCGGCTCGAGGAGATCAAAGTGATTCCCAAGGTGGTTTACATCGACCACCCTCAGACGGGCACCCCGCTTGATCGGAATTTTTCGTTTTTCACGAAGCTTGAGTTTCGCTTTCAGGCTCAATAGAATAACCCCATGCCCAGACACTCCATCGTGATTCCAGTGTTCAATGAACGAGACGGCCTTGAAGAACTATTTTTACGCATGAAGGAGGTGGCTGATCAAATTGTTGATTCTTCGAGCGATGACGCCGAAATAATTTTAGTAAACGACGGTAGTAAAGATGGTTCGCTTGAAAAACTCGACGAGATTGCGACTCGCGACAACCGCTTTAAAGTATTACATCTTTCCCGAAACTTTGGTCATCAAGTCGCCATCACAGCTGGGCTTGAGTGGGCCAGCGGCGATACGGTCACCGTCATGGACGCAGATTTGCAGGATCCACCCGAGGTTATTTTAGAGTTCATTCAAAAGTGGCGTGAAGGTTTTGAAGTGGTCTATGCCGTGCGCCGTTCTCGCGCCGGGGAGACGAAGTTTAAACTCTGGACTGCCAAGTTATTTTACCGAATTATTCGCCGAATCACGCAGTTCGACATTCCAGTCGACACTGGAGATTTTCGCCTCATGGATCGCCGAGCCGCCGATGCGTTCTTAAAGCTTCGGGAACGCCACCGTTTTATTCGCGGTCTTGTGAGTTGGATCGGATATAAACAAGTGGGGGTGCCTTACGATCGGGCGGAACGCAAACACGGGCAAACCCACTATCCGTTTAAGAAGATGCTGAAATTTGCCCTAGATGGCGTGACGTCGTTTTCTATGTTTCCTTTGCAGATTGCCACCTATGTGGGCGTGGCCAGTGCAGCCTGCGCTTTTCTCGGAATTCTTTACACGCTCTATTTAAAGTTCGGCACCGAGAAAACGATTCATGGGTGGACGTCACTCATGATCGTTGTGTTATTTCTCGGGGGGGTTCAGTTGTTGGCAATCGGCGTGATCGGCGAGTATTTGGGACGCGTCTTCGACGAAGTGCGGCGCCGACCTCTGTATTTTATTTCGCGTTCGGTAGGGTTTGATCAATCGCCCGTAGGGTACGGGGAAGTAACCAGGCAGGTTCTAGTGCGTTCTTAAGCCATTTTGCGCGTGGCTCATAGTCGCGTCGTTTAACTTTGGGTTCCGTTCGTTCAGTCTTAGGTTGTCCCGAATAACTGGAAAGTCCGAAATGGCTGATTCCGAGGTGACGCTCCAATAAAACATCGAGAGCCGCTGGTCCTTTGGCGACGAAACGAAACACGTTACGCGAGCTGTTGCCGAGCCCCAGCATGAAGGGCGCCTGGTCAGTAGGATAATAGGCCGTGGTGGCGGCGTACATCGTGCCGCCTTCGTCTAGCAGGCGGATGGCCATCGAGTTCAATAGTTCGTCGCCATTTTTTCCACGACCAGAAAAGCATGTGCTCATGCGAACCTGTGCATCTTTTGCGAAAACACCTTCTAACATTCTGGTTTTCGCAAAGTCGAAAGCGGTCATGTTTTGGCTACCAAAATAAATCGCTCCCTCATTGCCGTGACCGACGAGGTCGAGGCGTGTTATCGGGCCATGGGTGGCCGCGATCGCTTCAACCTGACTCAAGAAATCTTCGTAGGAAGATACTTCGATGTACTTACGGTTTTTGAAATGACCGTATTTTGTGTCGACTAAGCTTTTTACGAATCGGTGACCCAGATCCGAGCTTTGCATCGTGTTGACGACAACGAGCAGTCCGTCGGGATCACCCTGGTCGAACTCTGGGCTAGATTCGTCAAAAACATAGGACATAATAATTTCGTCATCATTAAGTTGGATCAGCAACAAAAACCCGGCTATCAACACATAGTCTTCGCGCAAGACTTGGAAGAAAACCTTCCACGCGCTTTTCGCAGATTTTTTCGATTTGAAATGCGAATAAGTTTTTGACCCGGCCTTAAATGGACCAGCCACAGGGTAAAACACCAGCCGAAAAGGGGTGCCGGCGATGCGAGCCGCATTCCAACCCAGTTTGCCACCCGGTTTGACGTTAAACGTTTTCTTTAACTCTTCAAAAAGACGATTTTTCGCAGACGAAAGTACTTCACTACAGAACGGACCACTACCAGAATGAGCTTGCGCAGGCAGCGTGAAATTCGCAACCAAGATGGCGCACAACAAGAATTTCGATAGCCGCCGAAGTTGAAATGGTAAGGTTTTTTGCATTATCCCCCGGTCCCCAGGAGGACGCTAAACAGTCGACGCACGATTTTCAAGAGGGGGGGCAAAAAAACTAGGAAACGTCTTTAGCGGCTTTGCGAATGACTTCGGCGAGTTTGGGGTCCTTTTCCATAAGTTTTTGTAAGCGTTCCGCGCGCTTAGCCAGACGCCTTGCTCGTTTTCCTTCACGTTTTTCGCGGGCCATCGCGCGGGTAGTTTTAAAGAAATCGACGATATAATCCTTCGCCGACCAGAGCGAAATCAAAAGTGAAAGGTACGTGAAAACAGTACCCAGCAACTGCATTGGAACATGCAAGTATGTTTCGTGCAGCATCAACATTGGAATGGCGATCATTTGGGTCACGGTTTTCCATTTTGCCAGATTGCTGGCAGCGATCACGATTCCTTCGGCCGATGCAATAGCTCGCAGGCCAGTAATGGCTAACTCACGGCAAATCAAGAGGATGACGACATAGGGGTGAATGCGATCCAAGTGCATGAGCATGATCAAACAGCTCACTACAAGGAACTTGTCGGCCAGAGGATCTAACAATTTTCCTAGTACAGTGACCAGTTTTCGAGTTCGCGCGTAGTACCCGTCGAAATAATCGGTAATCGCGGCAACCCCAAATAAAAGAGCGGCTATAAAACCATAGAGCGGCGAGTCTTTCGTTAGAAAAAAAACCACTAACGGCACAAACGCGATACGTAGGGCCGTGATGCGATTCGGTAAATTGTCATAGCCTTGATCGGGAGCGTCCGGAATATTGCCAGCCTGCGAATTGTTTTCAGTGTTCGATGTCGTCATGATCTTGCTCAAGAGCATACTCCGCGTACAATCAATAGTCGAGGTCTTCTAATGCAAGCTCAGAGTGGGCCTAAGCAGTGGTTAACCCTGGTATGGTTGGTAGTCCTAGTGGGTGCGCCTGTTCGGGTGGATGCCACTGGCATCCTCTGGTCGAAACACAAACCGACCCCAGAGAGTCTTGTGAAGGAAAAGACTCTAAAAAGGGTTCGTGAAGGCAGCGCCTCAGTAACTAACGCCAACTGGAATGATTCCGATGATTTTACGTTTCTTTCGTCGACTCTCGTGCGGACCCCCTTGCGTTTCGCGCGGCCCCATGTGGTGGATCCAAATTTTTACGCCCGACTCACCGATGCGATTAAAAAATTAACCTACGACCCACGCACCAAAACCGCGGAAATAATTGGTGAGGCCGGCGGACTCACGATGCACTCGTGGTTAAAAATGGATGATCGACTTTGGGATGAAGTGCATTTCACGATCATTAAAGGTGATCTCAAAGGAATGCGCATCCGAACCTATTTGTGGGAAGAGTCCGGTAAAACACTGATTATCGGAAAAGGAGAACTCAAAAATGCCCGTTCCAAATTCGGTGGTTTAGTCGCGCGAGTTTTGCCCACGGTAGCGGAGGTGGTGATTGACGTTGCAACGGGTAGATTCCGCGGTTACATTGAAGAGGAGTATCAGAAAAAGCGACTCTAGATCTTACGGGAACTCAAAAAAAGATAAACCTCGATGACCGAAAAGAAGAAAACGACGCGAAAGACGAAGGGCGGAGCCAAGAAAAATAGTTCTGCGTCAACAAATACAAAGTCGCAGACTGACGCGACGGACCGAGCAAATTTGCGTTTAGTTGAACGACGTCGGCACCCGCGTTTTTTATTGAGTCGAGAGCAATTTCGCGAAATCAAAACCGGAAAAACTTTTCCGGTCTACGATCTCAGCATGAACGGCCTTTCGATTCGAAGCGATGAACAATATTGGCCAGCGGGTTCCTTGATGTCGGGCGTACTTAATATTCATCCAGAAAGCATCGAAGTCACCACTAGGTTGCTTGGCTATTATGGCGATCGCGCAGCCTTGCGGTTAGAGAGTGTCTCTACCTACGCGCGATCGGTGCTCGAAAAAGCGTTGAGCCCTAAGCGTTTGGGGCAAAGTCTTCATTTAGTGCGCGAACATTTGCCCTTGGCAGATTACTGGTACCATGGAGTTTGCAACACCGACGTGTTGTTGCGCCTCAACGGTGAAGGTAAAATCGCCAAAGCGGAGGTGTTTTTTTCGAACTCCTATTGGAGTTGGACTGAACACTCGGATCTTATGGCCACGGGAGTGTGTCAGTCGATTGGGGAAAAGGAACGCGAAGCCACCTTAATCGCAGAAGAGCCTGTAAAACTCGAGTCCGTCTCGCTTGAAATGGACGGTGCCGTGGATCCTGTGAAAGTGCGTTGGGCCAAAGGAATTCTCGAGTCCGCGCCGCTAGAGCCGCTGTTGAAACAAGACTTATTGGCTCGCTTTCAATAAAAAACCACCTCAGTGACAATGGCAGACCTGTTTCCGAACCTTGCACTGTATTGGCAGTTGCAAAATTCGCTCTCCTGCGTAAAAGTTCGGCCACGGAGATTTGTATGCACAGAAATTTTGCGATGGAATTCGTTCGAGTAACCGAAATGGCAGCATTAGCCGCTGCGCGTCACATGGGCCGGGGCGACGAAAAAGCGGCGGACCAAGCAGCGGTAGATGCTATGCGCCGAATGCTCAATTCGGTCGACTTCAACGGTACGGTTGTCATTGGTGAAGGTGAACGAGACGAAGCCCCAATGCTTTATATTGGAGAAAAAGTTGGAACAGGTTCCGGTCCGGGGTTGGATCTGGCGTTGGATCCACTTGAAGGCACTACGATCTGCGCTCGGGGGGGGAACAATAGCATTGCCGTGATCGCCATTGCTGAAGAAGGCAACTTCTTGCACGCCCCTGACACCTACATGGAAAAAATCGCAGTCGGGTCTGACGCTCGAGGTGCGATTGATCTGGATCGTTCGCCCACTGAAAACCTTCGCGAAATTGCAAAAGCCAAGAAGAAAGAGCTTCAGGATTTGACTGTTATTATTCTCGATCGTCCGCGTCATGCCGATTTAATTTCGGAGGTTCGAAGAGCAGGGTGCCGCATTTGGCTGATCGGCGACGGTGACGTATCAGCGGCCATTGCGACCTGTAAACCCGAGTCGGGCGTAGATGTCTTAATGGGCACCGGAGGAGCACCCGAAGGCGTTATTGCCGCTGCCGCACTGCGCTGTGTGGGAGGGGACTTTCAGGGGCGTTTGAAGCCTCGGAACAACGATGAAATCGAACGCGCACGCCGCATGGGCATTCAAGACATTCATCGAGTTTACAAGATCAATGAACTTGCCAAGGGGAATGTCATGTTCTGCGCCACGGGCGTGACCCAGGGCGCGTTTCTCGACGGAGTGCGATTTTTGGGAGGAGGGGCGATTACTCATTCAGTGGTCATGCGCTCTGAGAGCGGAACTAGCCGCTATATTGAAGCCGAACACCACTTCGATCGCAAACCTCGTTTCGAATACTAAGGGAATCAAGTCATGGCAGAAGCCTCAAAAACAATGGAGATGAACGTCTCCGCCGCCGCGCTTTGGAAAACCATTACCAATTACGAAGGTTATTCGCAGTTCGTCGATGGTGTAAAATCAGTTCAAGTTTTATCTCGGGCTGGCGGAAATGCGCGAGTGCAGTACAATATAGAACTACTAGGAAAGACGATCACCTATACGCTCGATCACGTCGAAGTGCCCGAAAAAGAGATGACCTGGCAGCTCGTAGAAAGCAACGTGATGAAGGCCAACGATGGTGGTTGGACGATCAAAGACCTGGGGTCTGGGCGCGTCAGTGTGACTTATCGGTTAGCGCTTGAATTCAAGATTTTTGTGCCCGGTATGATCTTAAACGGACTTGTAAAAAACATGCTCCCGCGGATGATGGAGAGCTTCGAAAAGAGGTCTCATGGCTGAGGAAAAACGCAGCGGTCTTTCGGACGCAATGAAAGAAAATCTGAAAGAGACGATGAAAAAAGTCGTCATGACGGGCGTTGGAACGATATTCCTAACTGAAGAAACGATTCGCAACGTACTGGGTGAAATCAAATTGCCTAAAGAGTTATGGAGCGGGATCATCGATAACGCCTCCAAAACCAAACAAGAATTTATGGGCGCTTTTGCCAAAGAAGTCGCGCAAGTTGTGTCGCAAATAGACATTGCGGGCGAAGCCAAAAAGTTTTTTGAAAACAATCGAATGAAAATCAATATCGAACTGAGTTTCGATCCAAAAGACATTGATAAGAAGAGCGAATAAAAATTTCGTAGAAAGGTTACTCTCCATGAGACTCCTTTTTGTAGTGCTTGCGGCTGTTTTGATGCTCGAAAACTCTGCTTTTGCAAAACTCGAAATTCCAGGACTCTGCCGCGACTCAGTCGAAAAGCTCATTCAGGATGAGAGCAAAAAGCTTGGTGTGAAATTCGAAGGCCTGGGTTCCCGGAATAATCTCGATTTTAAAGAAGAGGGAAATAAGAGTTTCGGATATTCCGACAAATACTACATAGCCGGCAACGTAAAAGGTATAGGAGTCGACGAGTCCGCGCTCACCAAAAAAAGTCTCCGAGCCGCTAAAAAATGCAAAGGACCCAAAGAAGTGTTCTCAGCTTCAATTCGAAAACTAAACCCAGGTGGGCGATCGGTTGTCGATGCAAAATACCTTGAAGGCAAACAAGGTTATGAAGTCACGTTGAAAGGGTGTTTGTACGAAAACGAGAAAATTCGCGAAAAAAGAATCGTGCTCATGGACGGCGCCAAAGGTTGCCCAGTGGCCGTCGTGATCGAGCAGCCGATAAACAATAATCTCGAAATGGAACGAACGGTTGATTACCGAAATTGCAGAACTGACTCTAATGCTCCCAAGGGGGCGATTGTTCGGCACAAGTTTGGCGTCGATTACCCGAATCTCAATCTTTATAAAAATTATACTGGGCATGTGGCCTGCCGTTCCGCAGACGCACTTCACCCAGAACACAACTCCGACTATTGCGACAGAGCGAGGACTGCATTCGACGAAGCCTACGAAAAATCAAAAGAGCTTTGCGTAAAATATGCCGCAGCATTTCAGTCGGCGAGAATACATGCCCCGCCCAGAGAGGACGCCGCCGTGGCAGTTGGTGTCGAAGGTGGAAGAGACGCTCAGTAGAAATGGGCCCAAGGTGAAAAAACGAGTCGTTCCCAATCGGTTTTTACAGGGCTCCGTTTGCCTTATTCTTTAATCCTTCAATCAGATGAAAACGCCCGGGTGTTAATTCCCATGCCCAATACTGAACGTTTCGAGCCTTGGGGAAAAGCAAACAGTCGTGATCGGCCAACCCTTTGGGTGCTTGAGTGAAAAAGAACGACGCAAGAACGTCGTTCGACAGCGCTCCTGCTTCTGAAACGAATTCCTCAAGCAGGACGTTTCCCGGGCCCGAAAGGCGGTCGTGGAAACTCGCCCAAGTACGGTTTTCCAACAAAGTTTCGATCGCCCCTGGATTCAAAACCCACGGTCGTTTCGAAGCTTCGTCGAAGTCGTCGAGATAAAGCGAAAGTTGGCCGAGTATGTTCGAAAATAAAACTCCGGCTCGGGGCATTGAATCGAGAATTTTCAAGAACCGCATAGGTGACGGGTCGAGAATTGCGTGTGTCGATGCGATTGATTTGGCAGTAGCTCCGTGGGGCCACTTTAGGGAACGCCCAGTAAACAAAAGGCGGGCAATTGGATCGGGTTCAATAAAATAGATTTTGTTAAACTGTTTTAAAAAACGCGACGAAAGGCAGTATCCCGCACTAGGGCCAACCACTAAGAGCTCACTGCACCCACGAAAAGCTTCCGAGAGCCACGGTTCAAGTTGGGTGGAAAATGGCTTCCACAGGGGCTTGCGATACCTTAATGCACGAAGATGATAAAGAAGTCCGCCGGACGGATGAAGCAGCATTTAGATTGTCACCTCTGGTTTTGGTTTCCCACCAATGGCTCCTTTAGCAAGCTGGAGGCCGACGTCCCAAATACTACCAGGAAACTTATGAAGTTCGATCATCACATCTTCAAAGGCACGGGCAAACCAGCGAACGTCGTCTTCGCCAACAGTCAGAGTTGGAAGCAATTTGATAATATCAATTCCATGGCCCGCCACTTGGGTGAGAATTTTGTGTTTGGTAAATAGTGGCAACACAATGAGTTGAGCGAATAAGCTTTTGTCAGCCGTGTGTACCAGTTTCCAGCCAATGTTGAGCGAAAGTGATTTCGGTGCGCCGAATTCGAAACCCACCATGAGGCCCTTACCTCGAACTTCTTTCAACATCTCGAACCGATCGACCATCGGGCGGCATAGATCAAGGAACAACTGCCCCATGCGTTCTGCATTTTGAATTAGGTTTTCAGCTTCTAATACGTGCAATGTTGCGAGACCCGCTGCTGCGGCGAAATCGTTTTGACTAAACGTCGAAGAGTGCACCACACTGCGATCCATGCTTGAGAAAGTTTTCTGATGAACGTGTTTAGACAACAAAACAGCCGAAATCGGAACGTAGCCGCCGCTCAAACTCTTAGAAATCGTAATTAGATCTGGTTTTAAATTCCAATGTTCGTGAGCAAAGAATTTACCGGTACGACCCATACCGCTCTGCACTTCATCGGCAATAAAGAGGGTGCCATGTCGTTTGCAGAGATTTGCGGCCTGCTGGTAGTAATCGTCATTCGGGAAATAGACGCCTTTGCCCTGGACGGGTTCGAAGATGAATCCTGCGTACCGTTTAGTGGCTAGTGCTTCTTCGAGCGCCGCGAGATCGCCCATGCGCAACGCGCGCGCGTCGTAGAGTTCGCCGAAGCCATTGCGAAAACTTGCGCATCCATTCACCGATAGCGCGCCGAGAGTGAGGCCATGGTAAGACTGGTTCAAATACAGAAATTCGTTTCGGCCAGTGTAGGCACGGGAAAATTTCATGGCAGCTTCCACGGCTTCGGCGCCCGAGTTGGCGAAAAACACGCGCTCGCATTCGGTGTGAGCGGCTTTCTTTAAAAGTTCTCGCGCAAGCAAACCCGATAAGACGGGAGCATCCATTTTAATGAGGCTTGGAAGGTCGGCGTCCATCGCGGTTTTGAGAGCATCGCGCACGGTAGGGTGATTGCGGCCAACTCCAAAAACGCCGTACCCCGAAAGAAGGTCTAAGTAGCGGTCTTCCTTGTCATCCCACAGGTAGGCGCCTTGACCTCTAGTCCAGGTCCGATCGAACCCGATCGTTTTGAGGACCTTTGCAAAGGCGGGGTTAATATAGGTGGCTTGCAGGTCGAGGCCACGAGACCGATTGTCCTGAACGAGTTTTGCGATGTCGAACATGAGCGCCCTCTTTATGACAGAGAGCTTACGAAATTTGTTCGATTTTGGAAACTGTTACGGAGCCTTGCCACCGTAGATTTTGACCATCGAGTCAAACAATTCGGCGTCGATTTTGTGAGACAGCTTGTCGCGAATCAGTTTGAAGGCATCGAAAGGTGAACGGGCAGTGGAATAAGACCGGTCAGTCGTCAGTGCGTTATAAATGTCCGCAATAGTGGTGACCTTGGCAAATAGGTCGATTTGGGGTCCTGATAGCCCGACGGGATAGCCAGTTCCATTGGTCTCTTCATGATGTTGTAGGACCGCAAGTTTGGCACGCATACCAACGTTAGGATTGTCTTTTAGAATTTCGTAACCGAATAGAGAGTGTTGTTTCATGACGGCCCACTCCGATTCGTCGAGGGGTCCCTTTTTATTGATGATCTCGGTTGGAACTTTGGTTTTACCGATGTCATGCAGTAGCCCACCGATGCCGAGTTCAATTAAGGCGGCTTCGTCGTTTACGCCGACTTTTTTCCCGAGAATAATGGCATTGGTTGCTACGCCTACGGAATGCTGAAGGGTGTAGTGGTCGTGACTCGAAAGAGATAACAAAATGTCATAGGCTTTGGGGTCTTTCATTAAAAGGTAAACAAATCCGTTTACGACTTTTACGCCTTTTTCGATTGCCTCCGGAGTGGGTGATGCAAAAATTTCGGTCATCACGCCGATGGCTGAGTCACGAAGAAGTGTGACTTTTTTCTGATCAACCATGGGCGAAGTAGTGGGCATTTCCACTAGCACACGCTCTACATATTGGGTAAATTTCGGAACATCGCTTCGCAGGATGTAGACGTTTTTCACTCCATTATCGATGAGCGCTTGAACCTCGACCGTACTGAGATACAGGCCTTCCTCGCGAAAAATTTTGTAGGCCGGGTGGTTCTTGCTGTCGGTGGTGGCAAGAAAGAGGGAAACATCGGGCACTTCTTCTGACAATGCGAGTTCAATGGGCACTGCGCAGTGCGAACTCTTGATCTGACTAGTATTGGCGTAATATTTATCGATCGCGGCAATAAGTTTTTCATTGGCAGCAACAGTGGATTCGGGCGTCATGGAACCGGTCGATTTCTTAAGTGCGTTGCTCATTGCCGCAGGTCTCCTTACAGTTTGGGTGTAGGTCGGCACGCGCCAACTTCCAGTGGATCTACTTAGTGATATCGACAGATCAGAGCGGTACCTTGATCGGAAATGTTTACCTTTCCCACTAGGAGCCCGGCTGGTCCGGGCTCATTGTCGTTAAAAAGGGGCGCAGTGTCACCTCGACCTAGGGGTGTCTAAAGTTTAGACATTTTCGCTAGGCAATTCTTGGCGTTTCCCCTGGGTTTTCTTAGGGGTTTTCTCCCCCATTCGTGGATTCAATCGTGGCATCGCGCTTGCTTTAGTATAAGAGCGTGAGGCTGGACGTCACCCACCAGTCGGCACAATGTGGAAGCGAAAGTAGTGGGTGCATGAGTGAGAGCGCCAGAGGAGGCAGCAAATGGCTAACCGTGATGAGTCCCAGAAAGTCGCATTCGTCTATTCAAACATCTATCAACTCTACAAAAAGGCCCAGGCTGCCGCAGACACGCAGACCAAAGATTTACCCGATGCTAAAGTATTTCGGACCGACGAGTTAACCCCGGCTAAAGTTAGTAGCTTTAAGCCATTAGAATTTAAAAGCGCTACTGCGCCGTCGGCCGCGAGTCCTTCGCCGCATGGTGCACGCCAAAAAGACTTGGTAAACCCGTTTGATGATTTAAAAACTAACATTTCAAAACTGCAAGACCTTCACTCGCGTCTGCGATTCATGTTGAAGGAACTCGAAGATCTCGTTGAAAAAAAGTAGTTGTGCCCGTTAAACGCGCGGAATCTTGAAGATCACGTTTGATCCGTCAAACGTTTTGGTAAGATCTTTCATGTTCAGTGCACCGGTAATTGGCACTGATTCGGAATAGCTTTGGTAGGAGTTAGTTGTTACTTTGCGCCCGTCGTCTGATTCGGCGTTCCCTTCGAAACGACGCGTGGTGCTCACGGTGAGTCTTCCTGGCTGATGAGTGACTCGCACTTGGCCTTCGTCGTGTGGGGAAGCCGGTACTTTGAGAGTAACAAACTGATCACCATCGGAAACCGAAACATTCAGATTATGCACGCGATAGAACGGGTCGGCTGCGCGCGATGAATAGCTCGCCACTTTTTTAGCGTTGGCTAAAACCGTTGCATCGAGCTGCTTTTGACCGATTTTACGATTAAACATAATATCGGTGGCGTATTGATTGGTTTGGTCTCCGAGGGTTTTTTCGCTCTTTTCTTTGAGCTGTTTGCTTTGCAAGTTTAAATTTTCAGCCGCTTGTTTCCGCATAAATTCCGATTGCACGCGAGCATCGTTTAGCGACTGTTGGTTGTTTTGTTCTACGATCTGTTGCTGGTGACTGAAGGCCTGTTTAGCAAGGTGTTCTTTTAATTTACCCTCGTTCTCAATAGTTGCCAGTTTTACCGCTGCTTGGGTTTGAGCATTACGAACCTTTTCTTTGCCATCTTTTTCGGCCATGAAGGTTTCGACCATCTGTTTCTCGCGCGTTTCATCGAGCATGCGTTTACCGCGCATTGAAGTACGATTAATTTCTAGATTGTAACGACGATTCTGTTCGTCGATCGACGCTGCATGGTCACTATCGAGCAACATTTTTTGAGTTGCCTGATTGATTCTTTGTTCTTCAATTTGAGCGCGGCCTTGTTGCCGAGTGTGATTGACTTCGTTTTCAATGCTTGCGGCCTGATTGGCTTTGTCTCGCTGTAAGAAATCTAGTGTTCGGTTGCCTTCGGCCTGAATAGCTGCTTTTTTGTCTTTAATTTCCCGTTCTTTTTGGGCGATCTCAGAGGCGTGCCTTTGCTCCGCCGTCATATTGCGGCGTTTGTACTCGTTTTCAATGCGCAGCGCTTCGCGTGCGTGTTTAGACGAAAGGTCGTTGTACCGTTCTTCGCGCTCTTTTTGGATGTGGGCCATGGTATCGCTGTGCTGTTTAGCGAGGTAACGGCGTTCGTTATCCATTTGTAAGGAAGCCTTTTCGAGAGCTTTTGCTTTGTGTTCAAATTGGCGTTTAGCTTCTTCAGTCATTCGAAGAGCGTCTTGCTCGAAAGCGCGAACGCGTTCGTCGGCCGCTTGTTTAGCGCGGTCCACCTTAAACTGCGCGTCGTCACGCTTAGACTCGACCTCGCCCTCTGTCGCTTGGTACACCTGCTCAAGCGCCTTTTGACGATTTTTTTGGGTCTCTTTAACTTGTTTTTTGTAGCGGTCTTCAATGCGGTCGAGTTCGCGGGCTTTCTGCTCTTCTAGCGCACGTCTACGAATCGCATTCGTATCGGAGTCGCCGCCACCAATTCCGTCTATGGCCACAAAACCTCACTGACAGTACTTGAGACTCTCAAATATATTATTTTCGACGATCGAAAAGTAAGTGCGCACCACGTTCACATAGGTGTCGTGGTTTAAACTCTCGAGATAGGCTTTCTTCGAAATCAGCGTGGGCTGCAGAATCAAGTTCTCTATATGTTTTTCGGCACTTTCGTCTTTTGCTTTTTTCTTTGCTGAGGTTTTCGAGGGTCGTTTTTTGGGAGTAGATTCACTCGCATTCGCTGCGCAGAACGCATAGCGAATAGCGTCGAGGTCGAACAAAATATGGTGCCCGCGAGTGGACTGCTCGATCAAGTACTCGACCTGGTCGAGTTGCTTCTGATTGACATAGATCATTGTGGACTCCTTTCCACGTTTAAAACCTGCTCGGACTGAAACCCTCCGGGCTTCCATACGACAGGGGGCCGACTCATCCTGCTTCGGCCCTTATATCTAGACTACTGTGCGCCGCAATCCTTGCAAAGCGCGCCGCGTTAATTTTTTTGAGATCTAGGGTCCCGTTGGGGCTGTTAGGTTAAAAATATATTACAACCTATTGAATTTATTAAATTAAATAAGATAATATTAATTGACTTAATTAGTCCTAAATGGGACAATGTTCGTCGGGTGGGGATCAATGCAAGGGAAGGGGACTCGTTGGAAGACTTACGATTTTCGGATTTTTGCGCCAATTGCCGTAAAAGCTTGGCCGAAATCGAGACCATTCTTTTTGTGGAAAAAGAAGTCGGCCGCTGCTTTTGCAGCGAAGAATGCATTCACGACTATTTTCAACCCGCTGTCGACGCCATGCTTGAAGAGCATGATCGCCTTAGATCGCGCGGCGACTATGGAGACGGGGCTGGCGAGCGATTCTCGCAGTATCGCGCCCTTACTTTGGAAGACCCGGACGAAGTCTGGCTGAATGAAACCGATTCCGGTGAGCGGCACTTTACGTTCATGAGTAAGTTTCGAAGCGGTGAAGATGCATTCACCTATGTTTGCGTCTGCCTTACTATCGAAGGGGTTCCTAGTTTCGTATTTCTGGGATTCGCGACTCGAGACGAAGATCTAGTGGAACAGTATCGCCGTGGTACGGAAATTCCGCTCGAGAGCCCTGCTGCCGAACCCGAGGTGGCGGGCGGGCCAGAGGATTCGGCGGCGAATCTCGCCGACGCGGCAGCAAACGAAATCGGAAGACAACTTTTATGGGAAAAACTCTTTGCGGGTGAAGGAGCCTCTTCTAGCGACCTACGACGCTCCGATGATATTCCCCGAGAGCAATTTGATCAGTTCGTGCAGTTTATCGAGCCTACGATGGACGATCCAGATGAGATTTGGTCGTTCGTTGATCCAGAGAAACAAAAGTGGCTGACCTTTATTTCCATTTATAAAGATCACGAAGACGAAGAAACGTTTTTTTCCATGATCGTAGTTTGTCGGTTGTTTGAAAACGGTGAAATGCAAATGGTCTCGGCGTTTCCGACGATTGATCCCGATTTCGCTCAAAAATTTCGCCGAGGCGTGCAATCAGTCAATAAAGCCTACGGCGTTGGTTGGACCCGAGGAAACGCTGCCTAATTCCCTTTAAGGCGTGCCTTGCGAGTAAGCTGGACAAGAAACAGTACCCGTTAAACATTGCTTAAAAGCGTAGTTCACCGATTGATCGACGATCACCACGTCGTTGATGTTCGGTGAGTTGAAATCAAAAATTTGAGGTACGTCGTTATAGACCGCCGCGCAACGCTCGTTTTCTAATAGCGACCAGCTAGTGCCAGTCTTAACGGCAGGGTAAACGCAAATAGAGCGGCTAGAGTTCGGCACTACCAACAAGCGAGAGCTGTCGTTGCGAGCTACGCAAACCAGATAGTTGCGAGCACCTGTGGTGTCTTGTTCGGCGTAACCACCTTTTAAAGTAACATTGTCGTAAGAAGGGCAACGCCAAAGGGTTTCGTCGATGCCATTGGCCGTGGCTCCGGCAATGGCCGAGAGGGCTGCCTCAAAACGCGTGGCTTGATTTTTATCTGTGGCAGCGCTGGGTCCACTCGGGCCGCACGCCCCCGCAAAAAGTGGCAAAACAGCCACTAACAATATTTTTAACCAGCTTATTCCGCTTTTCTGCATCGTCTGCTCCCTCATCTCTACGGGCTATACTCTTTCAAGCCGAGTGCCAGTTTTAAACGGGTCTGGTTCGGGTGTTTCGGGCTAATCGGCCATGGGGCCTGTGTCGAATGAACGCGGCGCCCTGTGCAAGTGTCTAAAATATAGACACTTCTAAGGGGGAAAAACCGGGGATTTCAACGCTCTTTGCCTATGTCGCCAGACGCGCTAATGTGGCACTCCAATTGCTCTACTGTATCCCGTAGCAAGCCGGCCAAATGGCCGCGCAGCAGCAGTAGCAGCAGAAGCGAGTGGTAGATGTTGTACGCAGTGGCAGAAAAACTTCAAAAGACCTCACGGAAATTCCGCAAGGCTTCGCGCGCCCGTTGGGTACGATGGGCCGGTTTCCAAACGCTTTTACTGCTGAGTTTGTTTTTACTCTCTAACAGCACAGAATTCTTTAAGTCCCCTTCGGGCGACCGTGTACTGGCTTCAGTTTCGCAACTTCGAAATTGGGGATTGCTCAACCATGTGAGTGATTCACATATTCACGCAGTCGACGCTTGGAAAATTGAAAAGGGCAGTAGAGAGGTTGTGGTTGCAGTTGTCGACACCGGGATCGACGTTAATCACCCCGATCTCAAGGCAAATCTTTGGAAGGACAAAGAGACCGGAGCCCACGGCTTCGATTTCGTATCCAACAATGCTAACCCGATCGATACCCATGGTCATGGAACCCACGTCGCCGGCATCTTGGGCGCGGCGCTAAATGCCAAGGCTGGAATATCTGGTGTTGCCCATAATGTTTCGATCATGGCCGTAAAATACTACTCCAACGACGCCACCGGTGCCGAGAACCTACGCAATAGCGTGCGCGCGCTTAATTGGGCAATCGATCATGGAGCTAAGATCATCAACTACAGTGGTGGCGGTCCCGAAGCGTCGCAAGAAGAGTACCGCGCTTTGCGAAGAGCTCAGGAAAAAGATATTTTATTGGTCGTAGCAGCAGGGAATGAGAAGAAAAATTCTGATAACCCAGAGCATTACTACTACCCGTGTGCATACCAGCAGCTCACCAACGTAATTTGTGTAGCCGCTACTAATATTAAGAACGAACTGCTCTCGAGCAGCAATTGGGGCAAAAATCGGGTCGACGTAGCCGCCCCCGGCGAAAAAATTCTTAGCACTATTCCGGGTGGAAAATACGGTTACATGTCGGGCACTAGCCAGGCTACCGCGTTTGTTACCGGGTTGGCCGCGCTGATCTTATCGAAGAATCGCAGTCTCAAGCCCCAAGAGGTTCGGGAAATAATTAGATCGACCGTAGACCGGGCCAGTGGACTGATCGAGAAAATAGCGTCGGGTGGCAAAGTGAACGCTTACCGAGCTTTGGCCGAAGTGAATCGCCGTTCTGGCGCAAAGCGAGTGATTGCACAAAAAACTTTAACGCCAGTAAAAGTTCCAGCACCGTTGGCAGTTCCTACCGTAGCCTCAGGTACGAAGAAATCTACACTAGAAAAAAAGCTCGAAAAAACGGTATTTCAGCCGGTCTGGGTTCCGGGGTTTTCCGAATCCGAGTGGAGCAAGATTTCCAAGTAGACTGTTCTATAAAAACCACTTAGTTTTTTTTCATGAAGCCCACCGTCAGATTTTTCTTATTAGGCGCTCTTTCGGCGCTATTTTTTGTATTAGCCTTTCCTCCGTATGGTTTCGTGCCCCTCGCGTTCGTGGGTTTAGTACCGTTTCTATGGGCAGTCGAAGCCGCTTCTACCGCAAAAAAGGCTGCCTGGGTCGGCGCGGGCGCCATGATTTCGTATGTGCTTTTCGGATTCGGGTGGGTCAGTTATGTGGCCGTATCGTTTGGCGGGTTCCCGTGGATCGTCGGGAAAATAGTTCTCGTTTTGTTTGCGCTGTTTGCAGAACTTCAGTTTGTAGCTTTTGCGATCGTGGCTCGCGTACTTGTAAAAAACGTTAGACCAACGACATTTGGTTTTTTGTCGTTCGTCGTCATGTTGTCTTCGATCTATGTGGCTTTTGACTGGTGGTATCCAAAAATATTCCCAAACACATTGGGGCACTCACTCATCGCCTGGTTTTCGGTTGTACAAATCGCTGAATTCACGGGGGCCTATGGCCTGACATTTTTGATCATCGCGTTTAATGCCAGCGTTTATTTTCTGTTGCGGCGTCGCCATATGCGGGTCGCAGCTATAACTGCCGGTGCCTTGATCCTGCTTTTTCTTGGATTTGGCATTTGGGGAAACCACCGCATTACCCAGTTACAAGCCTTAGAGCGGAGTTTCAGTCGGGAGTTTAGATTTTCAGTCATTCAAGCCAACATTGGAGATGCCGAAAAACTTGAGAGCGAGAGCGGTTTTGCGCGAGCGATTTACCGCGTTCTCGACACATATCGTGAGATGACGATCGATGCGGTAAAAAAACGCCCTGACACAGATTTACTTATTTGGGCGGAAACTGCTTTTCCGCTTTTGTATCTGCATTTCGATAATCCGATTGCCGACCAGTCTTCAATCGGTGGGCGAAGTTATATCAAAAACGTAGCGCGTGAAGCTGGAAAACCTTTGTATTTTGGGGGTTACGCCGCCCGCGGAAAGCGGGATTATAATTCGGCGTTTCTTTTGAACTCCGACGGAAAAATATTGGACTACTATCACAAATCGATTCTTCTCGCATTTGGAGAGTACGTTCCGTTAGGGCCATTTAGTTCGTATATCCAGGACTTAGTGCCCGCCATCGCCGACTTCGGCCGCGGCGCGGGCCCCATGATCATGAGCCTTCCTTTAAGTGAACGAGACCATGTACGCCTAGCCCCGCAGATTTGTTACGAAGGGTTGGTGCCGGAGTTTTCTCGCAGGAGTGTGCGCGACGGTGCAGATGTGTTGATAAATATTACCAACGATTCGTGGTTCGGCGACACCTCTGAACCGCATCAACATTTGGGGCTCACGCGATTTCGCAGTATTGAGCTTCGAAGACCAATGATTCGTGCGACCAATACCGGAATCAGTGCGGTGCTGGGGCTTAGTGGTGATTTAAATTTTCAAACACCATTGTTTCAACCCACTGTGATGCAGGGAACTATTCGTTTACCTGGACCCGAGCAAAAGTTCCCGTCGACCTTTTACGCGCGGCTAGGCGAAGTATTCGCGCATTTTGCCAGCGTCGTGGCGCTAGTATTTTTGTTGAGGAATATCAAAACTATTGGTCGTCGTCTGAGGTTGGGTCGTCGCTAGAGTCGTCGTCAGAGTCGTCGCCAGAGTTGTCGTACGAAGCAGGGTTGGGCAATGGTTCGGCTGGTGGGCGAAACGCTCGGTCGCAGTGAATTTGTCCCTCGGCCAGAGTACCAATGGTTGGTTCTTTCGGATGCCATGCGTTGCCAAAGTTTACGATGCCACTCCAACATCCTTCTTTTAAAGGGTAGGGGGTGCGCCATGCAAAACGTCGTTCAAATAGTTCCAGCGCCGCCCCGCAGTCGATTTTCCAATGGCACACCTCTTGTACGGTGCTTCTTTGCGCATCTTTTATCGAGTACCCGCGATAGCTCCATTCCGAGGTTGGTTGAACTGTAAATTCGTAGAGATGGCTAGCCATGTATTCCTTTATCTGAGCCTGGAAGTTCAATAATTCATCGTATTCTAAATCACGAACTCGATCTAGATTGTCTTCTGCCGCCAGGTAGGCGGAATAAGCTTCAGAGTCCCATTTGCGGGAATCCCAGTGCTCCCAAAGAAATGCTTTTTCTGCTGCATCTCGTTTTTCAACAAGAGACTGTTGTTTTAATCGAACGCCATGGGCGAAGGCTCGCGCTCGGGTAGCTTCCGCGTGCTCCAACCAGCGGCAAAGCACCGGCGTGCCGTCGGGCCAGAACACATTTGAGCAGTCCTCTGCTTTGATGAAAGGTCCGATATTCCGAAGTGCGGCTTCAGAGCCGTTAATACATTTTTCAATTTTCGGAAGACTGTAATTGTCGTCACAAGTCTCAAGGTATTCTTGGATCCAGTCTTCGTAGTCACTGCCTGCGTATTCTTCGTCGGTCAGAGCAACTGATGCATCTAAATCGCCAAAAGTTTTAAATGGATCTGGCAAGGTTGAAGCGGTTTTGCGTGGAGCTACTTCGAATTCCAAACCTGCATCAACCGCTAAACATCGGAACTTGGCAGGTTCGCCCAAAGGTTGTTGAGCGTCCGCAGTGAAGACTTCAGTAATTTTCCGATTCCATTCTTTGCAGCCAGGCTGGTTGGGGTTGCCACCACAGGTGTTTTTTAAGCCTGCGACTTTGGTTACGGTTTTGTGTAAATTCATCAGACTGCCCTCGATTAGGGCGCGGGCGTCAAGTAGTGCGATGCGAATTTGACTCGTGTTAAAGTTGCAGGGGATTTCAATGCGAATTCCATGTTTTAAAGCTTCGGATTCGGTGGGAAACACCACCCGGGATGTTTTCGGAATGTTCGCCTTTTCCGAGGCGCAAACAAAGCGTACTTCAGATATATTTAATGGTATCGTGAGCTCATTTTTTTTTGTTTTTTTTAGAAAAATAAATTGAAAAGCTAGAAGCCGCGCTTGTTTATCTTCTAACTTAATCGGAGGAAACCAGTCGCGATCGCGCGCCAGAGCGATGGCTTTTTTCGAATACTCGCCGTTACCGTGCTGACAAATTTTTATCAGCGAGGCGTCTTGGGCGTGGTGACCTTTCATGGTTCGAAGTTTATTGTCCTCGTAACATTGGTGAAAGGTTGCATTGGGGGCGCCGACCTCAAGAATAATATCGGGGTTTTGGCGAGTGGGTCGTTTTTTCTTTTGAGCGTAGGAACCCTCCGAGCAGAATACCCCTACGCACAATACAATAAATAACGCTTTGACCAGCTTCATTACCTGTATCTTCGGTCTACTAACGGCAAAGGCTGAGTCGGCAAAATGATGCAAAAAAAAGTTTGAATAAAGAGAACTTCAGAAAACGTTCCTCGGCGTCGATGAGCGGGTATGAGGTTGTCGTTCATTTTTTGTTTTCTCGCCATTCTCGCTTCTAATGCCTTCTCTGGGGATCGGACTTTTTGTGGTCCAGGGGAAAAAGTTTCCGTTCGCGAAAAAAACTGGCTTATCGAAAGCGTTCGCCGTTCGGGCACGGGCAACGAGTTGCTTGAAGCGTTTCAGAAGAAATTTGGTTCTTTTGACCGACTTTATATTTATTGGGACGATGTGTCGTACTCGCAGCTCGGCGGCCGCGACAAATCTGCTCAGACCGTGTGCATTCGTCTGGCAAAACGGCTGCCAGATATCGAGCACATCGCTGATTTTGCTCATGAGTTGACTCACGCGGTGCGCCTAACTGAAGAGGTCTTGCACGGCCAAGCAGCGACCGCGGACGAATTCGTGGCGGCGCGGCTCGGTGCCCATGGCGGCGAAGCCGACGCGTTTGCGACCGAATGCAGAGTTAAAAGAGATATTCTAGGTAAGTGGGACGAGTTATGTTCGCCTTTTGCCTCAAATACCGACATGAACGTCGACAAAGTGCTAAGCGCACTTAAAGATGGAACCCTGGCCGCCTCCCTGACGGGAGAACCATATCCGGTGATGTTGACTCGGCAGTACGAAATGCTGGTTGATCGTCGCGGCGGCCGAACCCCAGCTTCAGCGATCGACCGGACTCCCGCGTCGGCCCAAGCCGAGGAACGTCAGAAATAGACAAACCAAATCGCCCCGTGTAGTTCTAAAAAAACACGAGGTTTCGATGGTTTTAGACCCAAGAAAAAAAGTTATTCTTACCATTACTGGCCGCGATGCACCGGGTATTACTTCCAGTTTAACCGCTATTCTTAATCGCGACGGTGTACTGCTGCTAGATTTAGAGCAGTCCGTTACTCATGGTCTCCTCTCGCTTTCGATGGTGATTCAGTTTGTCGGAGAAGAAGGAGATGACAAGGCAGTACTCAAAGATTTGTTGTTCAAAGCCAAAGAATTGGGAGTGGCGTTGGACTTCACCGTAGTGGATGGCGACGAGATGTTGCGATCAAGTAATCACCAGTTTGCCATCACGCTAATGAGCGACGATTTGCAAGCCAAGCACGTGGCGGCAATCAGTGCGGTTCTAGCACGCCGTGGTGTGAATATTGATTCGATTCGTAAATTGAACGAACGAGGACTATTTTGTTTAGAAATGCTCACCTACACCAGTGCCAACATGGACTTGGGTGCACTCAAAGACGAGCTTTTGAAGGTTTCGACTCGGTATCCTACTCTAGACATCGCGGTTCAACGAGAAAGTTTGTATCGCAGGGCGAAGCGCCTGGTAGTCATGGACATGGATTCCACACTGATTCAAGTTGAAGTAATTGACGAGCTTGCTAAACGGGCCGGTGTTGGGGACCAAGTGGCGGCAATTACAGAGCGAGCAATGCAGGGAGAAATCGGATTTGACGAAAGCCTGTACGAACGAGTCGCTCTATTGAAAGGTCTCACTGAGGCCGATTTAAAGCACGTGGCTGAGGCAATTCCCCTGACTCCTGGTGCAGATATTCTTATCAAAACAACTAAACGACTGGGTTACAAGGTGGCGCTAATATCGGGCGGATTCAGTTATTTCGGCGATTATCTCAAAGAGAAACTAGGTCTGCATTACGTCTACACGAATCAACTTGAAATCATAGACGGCAAGTTAACTGGCAGGGTAGTGGGCCCAATTGTAAATGCTGAGCGAAAAGCCGAATTATTGGAACAAATCGCCCGCCTGGAAGAAGTTCCGCTCGAGAGCGTGATTGCAGTAGGCGACGGAGCAAATGACATTCCTATGCTAAAAAAAGCGGGGCTCGGAATAGCTTTCAACGCTAAATTAAAAACCCGCCGAGCTGCTCCGGCAGCAGTTAATCAACGAACCCTGCATTCCATTTTGTACCTCTTGGGAATCACCGACAAAGACATCGACGAAGTCGGACGGCTGTAGCTCATATGTGGGCGGAATAATTTTCCCGCCAAGTTTGAATTTTAAATGTCCGATAAGGTCCTTAGGAGTGACATGGGTGTTGCTCCGAAACAGGAGCCTACGGTGTCCTTTCGAACGAGAGTTCTCGTAATATGCGCGCTGTTTTGCGCAATCGTCCCACTTGCCGGCTGCACCTTCTTCGGAAAACAGGTTGACGAGAATGCCAATCTAGCGGTTGGTCAAATCTCTGGTGGCCAGTCCATTTTAGGTAGTTGGACATTTAGTTTTGCGCAGGCCACAGCTACCAATAATCCTAGCGACGCACAAAATATTACTTATTCCTTCGAGCCCAATAGCGTCTTACGGGTGGAGGTTCGCAACCCTCACTACAGCGGTTTTTTATGCACGGGATACGGTCAGTACCGCATCGCCGGGCGCGATGTGTTTGCCTACGTTCAAGCCGAGAGCCCTCAGGGCTGCGGATTTTCGAGTTTTACCCATTTGGGAGCAGCAGAGGTCGGTTCTCAGAGAATCGTTTTTACTTCGCCCGACGGAGCCAAGGCCTATTATTTTAAAACCCGTTTTGTTCCGACGGTGTCACCCGTGGGGTTGTGGGATTTCCAGGGCGACGGCGGATTCGACTGGATTTATTTCGACCACAACGGGTACTTCATTCTGCAGACCACATATGAGTCTGAAATGTATCTAATGGTGGGCTACTTTTCAGTTGCACAGAATGGCGTGACGCTAGTGTTTTTCGACAACCTTGACCCCGCATCTGTGTCGACAGCGCCGATTATTTTCGATCAGTTCATGACAGACGGATTTACGTTGGACTTGATCGAGCAGACCGACGCAGGGCCCGTGACCTACCACGGCATTAGGCTCTAGCGCCAACTCTTGACGCGACCGTTTTCAAATTCAATTTCCATGCGCGGACGGTTTTGATAGTGGGCCGGCGGGTGATGAGCGGCCCGTGGTCCGAACTCTGGGTAACCAAAACTGCCAGAGAGGGAATCGCTGGAATTAGGCACGTTCGTGCGCACTTCCTGTGGCTTACTAGTGCCGTAGCGCCACACTGAGATAAGTTTTCCGCCACTTGAGCGTTGCGTTTTCTCCGCCGGGTGGCCCTTAGCAATATAAACCATGGTTTCAGTAAACCCGGGTTCGATATCTCCATTTTGTAACTTTAATTGAGTGTCGGAATCGTAGGAAGTGAACTCATCGCGGTGCTCATCGATTCTAGAATTCACCGAGGCACACGACAGAACGAGCGCGAGCGCGAGGATTCCGGAGCCCTGAAGCAATCTCTTGTGGCCACTTCTGATAAGCAACATTATGTAAACTCCTATGGATAGCCGCTAGGCTTTACGTCTAGAGCCAGTTTTAATATTTACTATCTCCACGCCCAGGGAAAAGGCCATGGCGAAATAGATGTAACCCTTTGGAATGTGATTGCCCATACCTTCCGCAAACAACATGCTGCCGATGAGGACCAAAAAAGACAGCGCCAGCACCTTTACGCTGGGGTGTCGTTCAATAAAGGCAGAAACGCGGTCCGCTGCCAACAACATCGCCCCGACCGCTAAGAACATTGCGACCACCATGATCTAGAGTTGATTGACCATTCCGACGGCGGTGATCACGGAGTCGAGCGAAAATACAATATCGAGTACCATTATTTGTAGGACAATCGAGCCAAAGGTCGCAGCTTTTGCGCCGGTGACACCGTAACCCGAGTTTTGTTCTTCCACCCTGTGGTAAATCTCGTAGGTCGCTTTTGCGATGAGGAACAGTCCCCCTAAAATCAAGATCAGATCGCGCCCGGAAAAGGTTTTCTGAAATATCGTGAAAAGTGGGTTCGTAAGCTTCATGATCCAGCTAATGCTAAGCAACAAGAGCAGACGCATTCCGAGCGCACCAATAAGACCGATGCGACGTGCGAGAGGTTGCCGATTTTTTGGCAATCGCCCAACTAAAATTGCGATAAAGACGAGGTTGTCGATTCCGAGTACAATTTCCATTGCCGAAAGCGTTGCAAGCGCAATCAGCAGGTCCATCTCAGCCATTTTTCTTTACCCAGCGAAAAACGTATAGGTTCCCGAAGTTCGACATGAGGAACAATTCATTTTCTGACTGAAAAGGATTCGATACAAAACCACTGCGAAGGCCGACGTTGTGTCGGTAAGCGAGCGATCCGTCACCCTTGTGAATCACATAAAAATATTGCACGGAACTACCAAAGGCCAGGTAGTTGTCTTTGAGAACCAATTCAGTGGGAGTTCCCGCGTCGAGTTCGAATTTCCACAATATCCGACCCGAGCTACGATTGAGAGCGACAACAGTACCATCGCTGGCGGCCACGTAAAGGCTCTTGGAGTCGCGGGGATCTAGCAGAACCTTTTTCGCGCTCCCAGCGTCCACTTTCCATAAAATTTTTCCAGTGGTGCGGTCCAGTGCATACAATCCACCGTCGTAAGAGGGCATAAAAAGCGTACTACCATCAGCCACCGCCGATGCGTCGACGTCCATGAATCGTTTTCCCGAATGAATTTTGCGTTCCCAAACTAGGTTGCCGTCTTTGGCTCCTAGAGCAACGACGTAGCCGTCAGAAAAACCTACGATAATGTGCTTCCCGTCGATTGTCGGCGACGAATTACCGCGAATCGAAGTGCCGATATTGTGAGTGCGTTTATAATGCCAAAACCATTTTCCGCTGTTTTGGTCCAAGCAAAAGACTACTTCGTCACTGGTTGTGAAGTAAATCTTGCCCCCAGCAAGGGTTGGTTTTGCGTAAACCGGGAGTTTTGTTTCATAACGCCAAAGAATGCGTCCAAATTCGGCGTCGAGCGCGTAAAAATAACCGTCGTTAGCTCCAAAGAATAGAGTGTGGCCCCCTGCCCCGTCTTCGGCCAATAGCAGCGCACTTGACACGCCATTTTTTACACGGAAGGTCCATTTCTTGGCGAAGTTCGATCGAAAAAAAGCCGCGACGCCTTCTACTTCGTTGGCGGTGAAAACGGCGTCTGCAGTAGACACGGCCGCTCCGAACTCTACCCGTTCAACTCCTGCGTCAGGGTTTTCTGGGTGAGAAGTTTTTACGAATGTGCGTTCAATCGGAGAACCACCCGCCTTAGAGAGATCGGTGTTCTTGTGCAAATTGCGCGAGCCACAAGCCAAGATGCCAGGTAAAGCAAACGCTACTAAGGTGAGACTGATTTTTCGGAAGTCCATAGTTTTTGAAAGCCCTCAGCTGATGTGGCCCAAACAGTATTTGGAAACTCTTTAGATACTTCGTTTAGTTGTTTAACTGCGCCATCGCGGTCACCCTTTTGAAAAAGATTGCGCGCCAAGGCTAACATTGCATCGGCTTTTACTTCTTTTACGCCTGATGCAACTACTTGGCGAAGAATGGCAATCGCTTCGTCAGAGTTTTTTAGATTTTCTGCGGCATAGGCAGCCGAAACTAACGCCGCAGCTTTCGCGTGACGTGATTTAGCTTCTTCGACAGCGTTTCGATAATAGGAAAAGGCTTCAATGAATTCTCCGCGATCAAAATAAACATCACCCAACAACAAGAAAATATTAAATGAGGCGCTAGTAAAACGTGCATCGAGGGCAGGCTTTTTCGCTTCCAAAGCGAAGGAGTCAACTTTAGCTTTCCAATTAGCGTCTGTTTTGGGATGAGCCCGCAAAATTTCCGCTAGAGCTTTTTCGATGCGATAGAACTCTGCTGCACCTTTAAGTTCTTGTTGGTTTTGCCAAATCTTAAACCCGGTGAACCCAAGACCCACCAAAAAAAGGCCCCCCCCAGCAACCACAAGAGCCTTGGTATTTTTTTTTGCCGCAGCTACCAGGGCATTGGCTTTTCGTAGAAAAAAATCAGCGCGGCGCAGCGATTTTCGATCCAGGTCGTAGGTCGTAGACATGGTGTCTCCCGTCACAGAAATTACTTTTAAAAAGTTACTATTCGAGTACCCTTAAGGTATGAGACTTTTCAAGCATTTTCGAATGGTTGCGATGTTTTTGGTGCTTGCCAATTTGCTCGCCACGAGTGTTTTAGCCAAGGATTTACGGAGTCGACTCGGGATCGGATTTGTTGATCAATATTCCAATGGCGTACCGGCACTGAGCGCCAAGTATGGACTAACCAAAGATCTTCACATTGCAACGGCGCTCGGGTTCTCAACCGCCGACCGAGCCGATGTGGTTTTTTCGGGTAAAATTTTTAAGAATATTTTTTTTGAAACCAATCTCAATTTTTACAGCGCGCTCGCCCTGGCCTATCTAAAGCATGACGAACGTTCGGGAATAGAAATTCTCGGGGTGCTCGGGGCCGAGTTTTTCATACCCGGAGTCGACAGCCTTGGGCTTTCCTTCGAAACAGGAGTGAGTGGCTCGAATATTACGAACACGTTTGTTCTTAAAACAATTGGATTTACCTTCTTGCACGCGGGGATGCATTTTTATTTTTAAGCCAATACTGCACAGATCATTCGGGACTTGCCTGGTGAGCGCTTGGCTGTTGCTGGGTTTGCTGTCCCCGACTCTCGCGAAGGCTGTTGATGAATACGAAGCAGTAGGTGCAGCCAAACGCGCAGCTGCTCCTGACGACGAACCCACTAGTGATGGCCCAATATCGGGGCCGTTTTCGGAGTATGGCGAATTCGACGCCGCCGAAGATGAAGCAAATGACGAAAAATTTTTTCAGTTCGGTCGCTTTTTCGGCGTTGGTTTGGGCACAGGACTCACAACTGCAACTGGAAACTCAGGCAAGCTTTACCAGGGCGGATTTCCGATGATCGACGGGCGTCTGGCCTATTGGTTCGATTTTCAGGTCGCTCTCCAGGTTGCGCTGCAGAACAGTAAACACAATTACAATCTCCCCGTAAGTAGCGGTAACTCGGAATTGGTGGACACCAATCTTTTTCGAATTTTGTTTCAGGTAAAATACTACTTCGACACTCGCGATCTATCGGCTCCAATTACATTTGTAGGGCCTCATATGATCGTTGGTGGTGGAATGTACTCTCGGTCCGACAATAAAACTGCGGTAGACTCCCAGGGTACCAGCGGCGCGACGTCGACCGAAAAGGTGAATGCTTTTGGCATGAACTTCGGTATGGGTTTTGAACTCACGATTAAACCTAGAAAAACCTACTTGCAACTCGAGGCGTTGGCTCACTTAGTGCAGTTCTCCGATCAATACGATAATCGCTATGCTCCCACTGTGAATGATAAAACAGGAACTTGGATTACCGCGGGCATCGCACTGATGTGGACTTGGTAGTCTAACTCACGAACTGAATCGCACTTAGCGCTGCGCGGAAGAACCACGCGATTTTTTTGAAGGACTGCGAGATCTAGCCTTAAAGACTAATCGTATCGGGCTTCCCATCCAGTTATAGCGATTTCGAAGTTCGTTTCGAAGATAACGTTCGTAGGAAAAACGTACATTTTTGGGGTCGTTTACTAAAAATGTAATGGTAGGTGGGCTTACCTGGGTTTGACTTGCGTAATACAGCTTTGCATCGCCGGCTACATTGCATCCTTCGACCATTTCGATAAAACGATTGAGTTCGCCCGTGGGTGCGACGAATTGCCGTGCGCGTACCATTTCATCGATCAAATCAAAGAGCGGTTCAATCCCCTCGCCCTTTTCCGCGCAGATAAACAAAATCGGTGCATAATCTAGAAAATCTAAATTATCTCGCAAACGCTTGGCGTAGTCTTCCTTGGTTACGCCACAGAGGTCCCATTTGTTGACGATCAACACTATGGGACGGCCCGAATCGCGCAATTCGCCGGCGATTTTTTCGTCTTGATCGGTAATGCCTTCGTACCCATCAATCAAAAACAAAGCGATATCGACGTCGACCACAGAACGGATTGCTTTTACAACGCTAAGTACTTCTACACCTGCGTCGGTCTTGCTTTTACGGCGAATGCCTGCGGTGTCTAAAATGCGGTAATAGCGACCGTCTTTTTCGAAATCACTGTCGACCGTATCTACTGTAGTGCCAGCGATTGGCGAGGTGATCATTCGTTTTTCGCCCAGTAAATAATTTACAAGTGTGCTTTTCCCTACGTTTGGGCGGCCATACACTGCCATGCGAATAGGGCGCTCTTTCGTGAGTCCCCTAGCTTCCGGAGTTTTGGCGACTGATTCCTCGAGCGTTTCGTTGGGCTCATCACTAGATAATTCGAGCGCTCCGGCGATGGCATCTTTAAGATCAGAAATTCCAAGATTATGCTCGGCCGAAGTGCAAAGCACATGTTCCCAGCCGAGAGCCGCAGTTTCCATACGAGCGAGATCTTCGACTTTACCTTCTACTTTCGATAGCACCATGATCACCGATTTTCCGGACATTCGAACTAGCGTCGAAAGGTGTTCGTCGTGGGGAGTGAGCGGCGATCGAGCATCTACAACGAACAAAACAAGATCCGATTTTTTTAGGTAATCAAGTGCGGCTTCTTGTGCAAGGCGAGCAAGCTCTGCGCGTGGTGAACGGTCTCTTCGCGAGAGATCCGACTCGAGCCCCGCCAGATCCGCCAGCTGCACAGTGCCCGCATCTAACTCCAGTTCCGCTAGCACGACGTCTCGGGTTACTCCTGGCTGATCAAGGACAAGCGCTTTTCTGCGGCCGATCAGACGATTAAAAAGAGAACTTTTCCCAACGTTGGGTCGGCCGACGAGACAGACTTTTTTCATAAAGAAACTTCTCCGTACCCAAAGCGCTCCACCAACGCACTTTTTCCAGCCCAGTTGGCCGATACTTTAACTTTAAGTCCTAAAAAGGCTTTACGTTCAATCAGCGCTTCAATACGTTCCCGCGATTTTGTGCCGATGGCTTTGATTTTTTTTGCTCCCGAACCGATGACCATACCCTTTTGACTTTCTTTTTCTACAAAAATGGTTGCCTGAATTCGAGTGAGGGCTGGGTCGGATTCGTCGAAAGTCTCAATCTCCACTGCGGTGGAATACGGCAGTTCGTCGCCCAATTGCAAGAAGCACTGTTCGCGAATGTATTCGGCTGCAATCGTGCGAGTGGCCTGATCCGTGAGTGTATCGCTCTCGAAGAGTTCGCCAGGGTTTCCGGCCGGTAAATTGGCTTCGATCGTTTCAAGTAACTCTGAAATTCCGCTCTCCGTATGGGACGACAGCCAGAGTCCCGATTGGAGATCTGAAAACAAACGTGTTGCGAAGGTGGTCACCGTATTTTCGATTTCGGTGCGATGTTCTGGCTTCCGCACAAGGTCAGCTTTGTTGAACACTGGAATGACCCGAACTTTAAGTGGGAGGTCAACGTTTTCAAAAGACGCAGTAACGATGCGCTCGAGCGCCAGCAACATTGGCGGCGTGTGAGATTTGTGGTCTCTGAGTTGGGCTCCCAAACTGGGAGCATCGATCACAAGCAACATGAGCTCGCCACCGGCCATCGCATTAGCCGCTGCGCGCACGGCGTTCCGGCCGATCGCTTGGTTTAAGGCCTTGGTTCCTTCTTGCAAGCCTGGCGTGTCGACAACAACAAACTCGCAAGTTGAACTGGCGACGTGGCCCCGCAGAAGCGTGCGGGTGGTTTGGGCCTTGGGTGTTACGATGGCAAGATTGGAATCTGTCAGCTTATTAAAAAGCGTGGATTTGCCGGCATTCGGAAGGCCCAGCAGGGTAACGAATCCGCATCTGAAGGACGTCGGTTGAGTTTGATTGGTGGTATTCATGGCCAAGCGTTTTTATCATGTATTGACCGCCAAGTGTTAGCTGAAAGTTATTATTTAACCATTGAATATTACAGTTTTTTTGACCGCGTACCTGGCTTACCAGGCGCGGGGGGATTTCCAGTGTAATCTCCAGGGCTTCGCGAATGCGTTCTTGTTTTAGCTGGTCGGCCAGTCGGTGCCGCCAAATGCGCGATCGCACGAGTTCTCCGAAAGCAGGGTGGTAGGGGCCGGCCATTAACTCGTCTTTCATGACTTCGTTGGGTTGAAGCCCGATACGGAAGACCGGAATATGAGCTGCCTCAAGGGCAGCAACGAGCCTGGCGGTGCGCTCGATTGCAGATTCAAGATCGAGCGGTACGAAATTCTGGTTCATCACGTCATCGGCCAGCGCGGTTTTCTTAAACACCAGAAGCGGGTGAATACGTACGAAATCGGGCCGTAGTTTTAATACGCCGTCGAGGTTTAATTGATCGTCCGTAGGGCCTTCTGATGGGCATCCTACCAATAGGTGCAGTCCGATCGTTAATGAGATGTCTTTAAGTTTTTTAATAGCCTCTTCCACATCAGTCACTGAATGGCCACGCCCCATTCGTTGGAGTACGATGGGATTAAAAGACTGCGCACCAATTTCAACCGTACTCAACCGGTAGCGCTGTTTCAAAAACAACAGCCAGGCGGAGTCTATAGCGTCCGGGCGAGTACTAATGCGGACTCCCCCCACTTCGCCCTTCTCGATGAACGGCAGCACCGCATCGAGGTAAGTAGTCTGCAAGGTCGTGGATAGGGCCGTAAAAGTAGCGCCATAGAAAGCGACCTCGGGCAGCGGCGAACCGAGCGTTTGTTTTTCGGCAGTCGCGAGATGGGCTGCGATGTGTTTGGTAATGGCGGCGGGTGCTACAGCCACCCCCCCGCTCGTTTTTTGATCGCAAAAGCTGCAGCGCACGGGGCAACCACCGTGTGGAATAAATACTGAAATAATCATTTCTTTTTCAAATCTGGATGCCCCAGTTTGGGCCCAAAACGGTCGAACGCATTTTTTGCTGCCTGTTGTTCAGCTTCTTTTTTGCTTCGCCCAGTACCTTCGGCCAGTAATATATTGTGAATCGACACTTCGATTACGAAGGTTTTTTCATGGTCAGGTCCAGTGGCGGAAGTGACGGTGTAACGCGGCGCTGTTTTATAGAGCGCTTGGGCAACTTCTTGAAAGCGGGTTTTATGATCTTGAAGATGTAGCCCATCTCGTTCGTCAGCACCGGCTTGAGCGGCGTGTGCCCGAAAGCGTTCGTGAGCCCAAGTTTTCGCTACATCGTACCCGGCGTCACGGTAAATAGCGGCTAGAACCGCCTCTAGGGTGCCCGACAAAATACTATCCTTTTCCCGTCCCTTCGTGAGGTCTTCCCCACGTCCCAGTTTTACATGGTCACCAAGTTGGAGAGAACGCGCCACCTGTGCAAGCGTGTGTTCGTTGACGAGGCTTGCTCGTAGTTTAGAGAGCTCACCCTCTGGCAGTTGCGGAAAGAGTTCAAGCAGGAGTTCGGAGATCGCTAAGTCGAGAACCGCGTCGCCCAAAAATTCCATTTGTTCATTGTCGCGGTCTGAGGTGGCAAGCTCGGCACGGTTTTCGTTACCAAAGGACTTGTGAATGAGCGCGACTTCAAGAAGTTTAGGGTTCCGAAAGTGATGTTGCAGTAGTTGTTCGATGCTCTGCATTGTTTTCATTGGACAAAATGAAACCACTTTTTCAACTAAAAATCATCAAAATTGCCACGGGTCCACCGACTAATTCTATCATGAAACCGTTTAAAGGTGACTTGCCATTCTCCGAAAAAGCCCGCTAGCATTAGGGGCGAGTGGATCATTTTTAGACGTTGAACCAAATTCCGCGAAAGCGGGGATTTTTCTCAACGGGGGCAAACCTGTGCGTTCGAATATCTTGGCGATTTGCGCTTACGTGATGTTTGTTGGCTGGACCTGTGGCAGTTCTGCCGCCGAAGTTCCGTTGACGATTATTCATACCAACGATCTTCATTCTCACTATCGCCCCGAAAAAGGCCCCTTCAATATTGGTGGGGTGTCGAGAATGGCGACCATTCTCGATCGAATTCGCGATCAGAATCCTAACACTATATTGTTGGACGGAGGCGATTTTTCCGAAGGCCACATTTACTACAATCTCGGAGCGGGCCGAGCCTCTGTCCAAATGATGAATGCGCTTGGTTACGACGCCATCGTTTTGGGCAATCACGATTGGTATAATGGTCCGCGCGTGTTGGGTGATGTAATTGAAAAAATGCCACCGGAATTTTCCTTTCTAGGAGCCAATTTGAAGATTCCCGACGGATTGGCCGCCGATGAACCACATTTAGTAAGAACCATCAAGCCCTACGACATCTTCGTGCGTGGCGGCGTGAAAATCGGTGTAATTGGAATCGTAAACTTCGAACTTATTTACGACGAGTTCGTAAAGCCAGCGCAGCCAGACGTAGGATTTCCTTACGTACGTCGCTATGCCAAAGAACTTAAAGAAGAACACAAGGTTGATTTGGTGGTTGTTCTCTCGCACAACAACTTAGCCTACAACCAGGTGATTGCGGGTATGAGGTACGTCGATGTCGTAGTGCATTCCCACGATCACGATCGGTATTCACGCCCGATTGCAGTTGAGCGCAATGGCAAAACAGCTCTGATGGTGGAGGCTGGAGCGTGGGGGCGATTTGTCGGAAAACTCGATTTATTAGTAGATACTGAAAAGAAAACTTGGCGCCTAAAAAATTACGATTTGATCCAAGTCGATGCGACAGCGCACGATCATCCCACGATTTCGAATCTCGTGACGACTTTGGAGCTTGAGCTAGAGAGTAAGTACGGAAATATTTTTTCAGACCAAGTAATTGATCTTGGAATGGATCTGCGGCGCGAAGGAAATTTTGGGGAGTCGGTGATTACTAACGTTATGGCCGACGCCTATAGGGCTTACACTGGGGCTGATGTCAGTTTTGAGTCACCCAAGTTCGCAAGTGGTGAGTTGTACTCTGGACCCGTGTCGACTGCAGATTTAATGAACGTGATCGCGTTCATTTATAATCCAGTACGTGATCGAACGTGGACATTAAAAACCGGTGAAATGACCGGACGAGCCTTAGAAGAAGTTATTACGTATATGGCCTTTGGTATGCAGAAATTTGAAATGCGGGGCGGGAGTATTTCAGGAATACGGGCCATTTACGATGCGGGACCTAAGACCCCCGATCGTAGTTTCGGGGAGACTGCTTTGTCGTTGGGGGCACTCAAGTCGCTTGAAATCAACGGTGAACCTGTGAAGTCGAATAAGTATTATAAAGTCGCGTTGCCCGAGGGAATACTTGAAACAATCACCTTTATGCACAACGATTCTTCGGCAAAAAAGCGTTTCGAAATTCGAAACCTCGAAGATACGGGAGCTGAGCAGTGGCAGGTGCTCTCATGGTATCTCCAACAAAATGCGCCGCTTAATCCTAGCAAGTTTAGTCGCAGTGGGCGGTTTATCGCGATTCAACCCGATTTAGCGCTCTTCTACGAAGATATTCAGGTGCGGCGAAAGAATCACGAGGCGGCGGTGCGAGTGAGTGTACGCAACGTAGGATTGACCGATGCCCCGGCGGGTCGTCGCTTGTCGGTGGCTTACGAGAAAACGCCAGATAACTTCGTAGACGATCCTAACATGCAGATCGTGTTGGAGGAGTTCGAATTACCAGCCATCGCAGCTGGTGCCGCAGCCTCGTTGACGGTCAATGTTACACTTCCGCTCGAATTTACCGAAAAAAATGTTCGTTTATATATCTATATGGACAACACCTCCAACGACGCGGTTCATAGCAATAACCGCGCTTGGGTAATGTCCATGGCTCAAGTGGAAAAAGTGGAAAAAAATGAAGAAGAGCTAGAGAGCGTACCTGTCGCTCCGCCGGCAAAGAGTAAGAAAAAAATTAGAAAAAAAAGCAAAAGGTAAAGGCGGGTTGGCCGTTTAGAGAATCGCGGTACCCGTAAGAGTCCAATCTCGGTGAGGTTTCGGAATTACGTCTTCGATACTCACGGAAATGAACTGATTGCGAAATTTTTCAATGTTGTCGTTAGATGCCACTCGTGCGAGCACCCGCGAATAGTTAGGCGCGTGTCCTACAACGTAATTGAAGTTAGATTCGAGTTCTGAACCGCGATGTGTGGTTTCAATCAATACCTGCGAGGTAGTGTGGCCAATCGCCGATCTGGCAAATTGTTCGTGACGGCGATCGGAAAGCACCATCAACTCGGCGGCACGGGCCTTGCGGTCAGCTGGCGCTACCGAACCAGGAATTTTCAAGGCCGGAGTGCCCTCGCGTTCGCTGTAGGGAAACACGTGCATGCGCATCCACGGTAAAGATTTAAGTAGCTCCAGACCCTCGCAGTGCTCCTCGACACTTTCAGATGGGAACCCAGCAATAATATCCATGCCGACGAAAATGGGTTCGCCGCGCGAATCACCAGCCCGCGCAATAGCCTCGAGCGCTTGTACAACGTTCTCCGAGCGATAATCCCGTTTCATTGCCCGAAGTACGCGACTCACCGGACTTTGAAGTGATAAATGAACGTGTGGCATCAATCTTGGTTCATTAGCTAGTAACGTCAAAAGCCGTTCCGAGATTTCACTAGGATCAAGCGACGAAAGTCTTATTCGCGGTATGGCAGTACGACGGAGAATTTCATCGACTAAATCCTCAATGGACGAAGAAAACTCTTTTCCCCAATCCGCAATGTTGGTTCCAGTGATCACCACTTCACGAACGCCTTGAACTTGCAAACGGTTGATCTCGGTTAACACTTGTTCAAGGGGGACGGAGCGGCTTTTGCCGCGAGCGTAAGGTATGATGCAATAAGTGCAGAAATCGTTACAACCTTCTTGCACTTTAAGAAACGCTCGGGTGCGTCCAGCGAATTCCGGAAGTTGGCCCCAGTACACCTCAGAGGTTTGTTCGGAAGCGGCAACAGGGAGCTCAAGCCCCAAGGAATGAGCGACTATCGTACGAAGTTTGCTTTTCGCGTGATTAGGCACGAGATGGTCCACGTAAGAAGTCTTTTCGTTGGAGTTTGCGACCTCGGCCGAACATCCGGTCATGATAGTAACCGTATTCGGGTGTTGGCGTCGCGCAAGGATGAGTTCTCGGCGCGACTGCTTGTCAGCCTCAGCGGTCACCGTACAGCTGTTGACTAAAAAAACCTGCGGATCAAGTTCGTCACGCACACCGCCGAGCTCCATTAGTTCGCGCTCTAAAACCAGTGAGTCATAAACATTGGCCTTGCAGCCCAAAGTCTTGAGAGAAAATCGGAAATGATTCGTTACAGCAGACTGCATGGATTTATTTTGTCGCACCGGCCGAAAAACGTGCTCGCATTCGAGTTGTCACTGGTTCAACGAGGCCTTCGATCCAGCCGCCGCCTAGTACAAGGTCGCCTTGATAGAAGACAACAGCCTGACCAGCAGTGATCGCGCGTTGAGGTTGATCAAAATCAACACGAACAGAATCGTTTTGAAGGAGCGTAATCACGCACTCGGCCTCTTCATGGCGAGAGCGGATCTTAGCAGTGGCCCGAATTCCTTTAATGAAATCTACTGCACCGATCCAGTTGCAATTGGTCGCGACAAGAGCGGATTTCATGAGAAATTCCTCTGGCCCTACGATCAAAGCATTCTGTTTAATGTCGAAACCAATAACATAAAAGTCTTGGTGTTCCGGCCGATCTAGACCTAACCCCTTGCGTTGACCAATAGTGTAGCGAAACAAACCCAAGTGTCGGCCGAGAATGTGACCTTCGGACGTGACTATCGGTCCACCGGGACGGTAGCGATCAGTAGAATTGTTTTCTACGAACTCCTTGTAACCGCCTTCGTCGATGAAACAAATTTCCTGGCTATCTGGTTTATCCGCCACCGCTAAACCGAAAGTGTTCGCCATCTTTCGCACATTGGTTTTTAGAAGGTCACCAAGAGGCATGAGCGTTCGGCTCAACGCCGGCTGTTTTAATCCGAATAAAAAGTAACTTTGGTCCTTCGAACGGTCTGTCGCGCGATACAGCGAAGTCTCTCCCCCATCGGCACTGTGAACCACTTTGGCGTAATGGCCGGTTGCTACATATTCGCACTTGAGTTCATCGGCTTTTTTTATGAGGTAGCTAAATTTAAGTTTGTTGTTGCACAACACGCAGGGGTTGGGGGTGCGGGCTTGCAAGTACTCGTGTACAAAATAATCGATCACGTCGTTCTTAAACTGATCGCGTGCATTGATAACGTAAAACGGGATTTCTAGAAGATCACAAACACGGCGAGCGTCGTTTGAATCCACAATCGAACAGCAAGAACCGCCAGATTTCTTTTGAGCAGCGTCAGCCTGGTTCCATAGCTGCATGTGCACGCCGATGACTTCGTAACCCTGAGTCTTAAGCAGAGCGGCGGCCACTGCGCTATCTACGCCGCCACTCATAGCCATGAGGACGCGAGCGCGTTTCTTGAGTTTCTCGTTATGGGCTGAAGGTAATGCCATACTCCCGAGTGTATAGCATACTCCGTGCGCCGATAAGACGCTTTTTTAGAGTTACTCTTTCTTACCTATAATGTGCCGAATCCTTTGAATTTGTGCGGACTTAGTGGCTTCCTCATAGCGGGCGATGGGGTCCATTAGTATTTCCCGGCATAGCAAATTGCCACGAACCCGGCTGGGAACCTCATTAAGGTCGCCTTCGGTGGTGGCCGTGGCGACCGTTGGTGGGAGCGGTTGCGGCAACTGCGGCCCATCGACAGGGTGAATGCCAAAGTAGAGACCTGCGACTAGATTCGATACATCCGTTGGTGAATCGACAGCGATGGTAAACGTTTGGTCTACCCTCTCCAGTGGCGTTAGAATCTGCGGTCCGAAGACCGCCGTCAGTTCGTACTTTGCTACGCCCATCCAATCACCTTTTTCGAGGTTTCGTCGAGACCAGAAATCGGCAATGGCGCGTTCGGACCAGGATCCGTCCATCGCGTCCTGGTAAAACATGGTCGCAAGCTGTTCAGCCTTGGCGAGGAGGACATTTAAATCAGCTTCGGCAAGGTACACCGAAGTGGGCATGCGAGTCATTTTTTCCAACATCAAATCACGTTCCAAAGTGAGGTCTTCTAGGTCCTTTTTGCGTTCACTCACAGAGTTGCGAACCAAGAATGCAGGCGTTGATCCAGCTAGAATCTGTCCTCCATTGTTTTCACCAAACACTGCTTTGAAAACCGCAGTAAAACGCTCGAGGGCTCGTGCGGGCTCTTCGATTTCCCTTTCTACGCCTTCGCGAAAATACTGGAGATCGGCCCTTTCCATTTGGGCGAGCATGGCTACGAGAGCTAGATCGGGAGCGATCTGATATGCGTGTTGAGACGCAAGTCCGGGGCCCGAGATGCGGCGAGCCAGTGCGTTCGATTTTGATGGCACTCTGCCCAGTTTTTTTACTAGTGGGAAAAATGCCTGATCACGTAGTTTAGAAGCCATTGGGCCAATCAAGCCCCCCGACAGTTTCCAAGAACCTACGGCGAGGTTCTTACCTAGCCCGACGGTGGCGCCGCCGAGTCCGATTGTGGCGTGGCCGGCGGTTGCAAGCGCTGCTTTTGGTCCTGGAAAAAAACGCGACTTGCGAGTTTCCCTTTCTCTTGCCACGTCGTGGTCGGAAATAAGTATATTGCGCGCGTGCTCCGCAAGGCCAACCAGCGCGACGCCCGGAATGGCAGCAACACTAAGGGCGGAGCTAGCGACGAGGTTGGCAGCCGTAGCGGCTGGTTGCAGCGTCCAGATCATGAGCGGTGCGGCCAACCCGTACCCGAGATCGGCTTTAAAAAACAGCGTCACTCGTTCGAAGTTCTTACCCATGAAGCCAGTTTCCTGCGAGTTACGGTGATCTTTTAATAGTTCACGTCGCTTTTCGCGCGAGGCCGCCACTCGCGAACGCAAAGTACCGCGTTCGCCCGAGGGTTCGATCTCCCCAGTGGTTTGATTCGCTTCCCAGTGCGGTGCGAACGGTTTCTTTTTAAATAGCGATTTTAGTCCAAAAACCCCGTTGATTACGTTTCGGAAGATTAAAAACTGCAGGGCTCCTTTAAATCTCGCGATCGATCGAAAAGCGAGATTTTTGGCTCGCCACATGAAGCCACCGGTGTTTACAGTAGCGGTCGAAAAATCACGAATATAAAAGCGGTCTCCGACTTTTTCCACATCCCAATTTCGCACCAAGAGCGTAGGAATTTTAAATTCGAACTTGCGAGCGGGCTGTTGTTCCCGATTCCATTGGTGCAGTAGAGCCTGTGCGTGGGCCATGAGTGCGGTGGAGAGACTTACGAATCTGGCTTCTTTGTTTAGGCCCTCTTCCTCGAGTTGATCCGAAACGCCTAAGTAAGCGGTGTAAACGCTTGGCATTCGTGAGCCGGAGGAAAAGGCGAAGTTCTGAATCTTACTGGCTGCCCACTCCGTATCTCTGGCACGTATTGGAGCCTTTATTTTCAGTTGCTCGTATTGCTCGAGCACCCAGGATTCAAGTCGAGATTCATAGTTGCGTTGAGCCTGTTCAAGCAGTTCGATAGTGCGCACTCGATTGGCAAGAGCTTCGCCGAGGCGCGGACTAAGCGCTTCAAGCTCCGGACTGTCTTTCAAAGCGTCCTGAAACTCAGCATTAGTGGCGTTGTGATCGAGGCGCGATTCAATGGCCAAAACGATAGGACCAGCTTTTCCCATCAAATTGGCATTTAAGAAACGGTGCTCTAGCAGATCGGCGGGAGCCTTTTTTAGCGCATCCGTGAAATGAGTTTGTATTAGTTTTCGAACTTCCAAGTCGCCGTAAAGTGGCGCGCGAGTTGGCAGACCAACAAATAAGCCCGCGAGTTCTTCGAGTCCGCGATAAATTCCGCGTAACGAATAGGCGAAGCTCCAGCGTTTGTTGACATTAAATAGTCGATTCGGCACTGCTATTCCGAATTCAAACAAACCGGTGTCGCGGTTTTTGTAGAATCGAACCTCGATGTGCTCGATACCTTCTTGAAGCCAGCTGTTCACTTTCCAGACGTGGAACTGTCCGGGAAACTCCCGACTGGGTACGCGAAAGACACCATGGGAACGAATATCATTGAGCTGCGCGGGCGTGAGGGACCCTTTGCCCGTAGCTAATTTTGGAACTTCATTTGAAGTAGGTGTCATGAATAAAGACGCGATTTCAACGATCGCCGGTTCATCCGGGCTGAACATTGATTCGGGCATCTCGGGAAAACCAAAGTTTTTCCAAGTAAAAAGTCGCTCTTCCGCAATTGCAATGATCTTTTGAACATCCTCACGTTGTTCTGGGGTCATGCTTCGGAGTAAGTCTGCCTCGATCCAAATTCGTACTGGAGTGCGTTCGCTCACCGGGGTCGTGTCTTGAGGGATTTCGAGGTTTGGTTCGTTCGCCTCTGAATCAGCGGCACTTGCTACCGAGAGAAACTGTAGGCCAAGAAGCAAAACACCAAGGCTGAACAAACGGAAGGTTCGTAGCAAAGACATATACACCCCTTTTGAACTTTTAGAATCGTGGTGTGACGCCTAGCATCCAATAGTGGGGTTGGCAACTTCAGGTGCGAAGTCGCGAGACGAGTTCGGAGAGCACGTTTAAAAGAGTTTCAAATTCGGACCAAGTCGTATTGGGACCGGAACTAAATCTCACGGAAGATCTGGCGAGTTCGGGTGTACAACCCATGGCACTTAGCACGTGACTGGGGTCGAGACTTCCCGAGCTACAGGCCGATCCGCTGGAAGCGCAAACGCCCTCGAGATCAAGACCCATGAGTAAACTGTCGCCATCGAGCCCTTCAAAGCCGACGTAAGTGGTGTTTGGCAATCTCGCGGCACCTAGGCCGTGAATGATTGTTCCCGGAATAGTTTCCGTTAATTGTTTTTCGAAACGATCATGCAGGGTCTGGCAGTGTTCGAACGAACGAATTTTTCCGTTTTGATAAGCGCTTAGCGTGCGAGCGAACATGGTAACGCCCGTTACGTTTTCGGTTCCGCCGCGCAAGCCTTTTTGCTGTTTACCATGAATCAAGGGATACAGTAGACGTCCCTCCCCGCGAACCGCGAGCAAACCTACTCCCTTTGGGGCTCCAATTTTGTGACCAGAAAAAGTCAAAAACTGAATGCCGCGATCTGCAATCGTGAAAGGAATTTTCGCCAATGTTTGAACGCAATCAATATGGACGGGAATATTCGCACGAGCGCAAATCTCGGTTAGCTGATCGACTGGTTGAACTACGCCTGTTTCGTTATTAGCGTGCAAGACGCTCACTAAATCATAACGCGCTTGCGTGAGCATTTGAGCGAGAGCTTCTAGATCAATCTGTCCATTGCGAAGTACTGGCAATAGATCGACGCGTACATCTTTAAACTGACTTGCCAGGTGCTTGGCCGCTAACAATGTCGATTCGTGCTCAATGGCGGAGACAAGTAATTGTGGTGAACGGCCTTCGGCTTTGGCACGAAGTACCGCTGAATGCAAAACCCAGGTATTGGCCTCAGATGCGCCAGAAGTCCAATAACAAAACGCGGGATCGGCGTTAACGAACTTTGCAACAAACTCAGTTGCTTCATTGATGAGGCGTCGAGATTTTCGTCCAAAAAAGTGGAGACTGGAAGGATTGCCGTAACCAGAAAGAAGAACGGAGCTGAACTCTTCGTTCAGCTCCGTCGGAAAAGGTGCGGAAGCATTATAATCAAGATAAATTGCGTCCAAGCTTCGTAGTCGTTTCACCACGAGTTGCTTCTGGAGCAATCATCGGGCGAACTGTGTCGGTTCCAACGTTCTTTTGAACGTCGTGGCCGCGCGCTTTGCGAATGAGATCGCCAACGCTGGTTGTAGTCAAATATTCTTGCATCAACACGCCAAGGTTCTCAAAGTAAGTCTTGGTAAGAACGAATTCTACCGTGTTGCTCTTAATGTCGTCCGATCCGATCAAGTCTTTAGCGGGGTTGATGTTTTCACCAACGCTCACCAAAACGTCTTTGATCGAGATTTCGTCCATCGAGCGGGCGAGAACGTATCCGCCGCCCGGTCCACGTACAGACTTTACAACGCCGCCTTTGCGCAGACGTCGAAAGAGTTGCTCCAAATAGTGGAGCGAAATTTTTTGGCGTTCAGAGATTTCCTGTAATCGCACAGGGCGACCATTGGAGCTGAACGTTAAATCGAGTATGGCCCGAACTGCATATCGGCCCTTAGATGTAAGCCTCATAAATTCTACTTCCTCCCTTTTCCTTCATAGAAGCATTCAAACAGCTCCGCACACTAGTGCACCGAGCTTTTTTGACGGGTACCATACCGTATCAGCACCGTCAACTAAATGTTTGAATCTTTTTATTTCTTTTCAACAGATGCCGATATCCCTTTAGGCGCAACTCATTGTCAAGTGTTTAGGTGACTAACTTTGCCGGGCGCTGTTTGCTAAGTGAGTAAAACTTTGGAGCCGTACCGTCATGGGTGAACAAAAAAAAGACCCTAAAGAAGACTCTCAAGTCTTCAATTTAAAAGAGGAAAACTCGTCCGTCGACATCACGGCGTCGGTGTCGGGGGTGGTGCGGGAAATACCGACGGTTTCTACTTTGTTGCAACGCAAGAAATACACGGCCTCGGGTGCAGAGGGCTCGGAACCCAACGTCGTTCTCGAAGACAGTACGAATGCCCCTAATGCGGTAGGCAATAATGGACCATCTATGTTCCATATGGAGTCGGAAGCCGTGGAGCGCAAGGAGTCATCGCAGCCCAGCATATCGAAACTCACGCCGAGTTTAGCCACTCCTTCACCACAGACGGCCGCAATTCCAGCGGCCCGACCCATGACGGGGTCTAGTTCCGCGTCGGGTACTCGTTCGACATCAAGTTTGAAGCTGAAACAACCACCACTTTTTAAAAAGAAGCTTCATTTGGAAAAGATCACTTTATCTCAATTGCCCAAGCACTTAAGACGTGCACGCCGATCAAGCAATGCGAACAAATTAAGTTTACTGTCGTTCTTGGCGGGATATTTTTCGGAGATTACCTACTTCGCACTCACGGCCGAAGGACAAGTCACCGGACAGCTCGGATACGGTAGCCCAGAATTAGTTGCGATGACGCGTGGAGTGGTGTTGAGCAGTACACAAATGCCCGGCCTGTTTCAGATCATTCAAGGTGGCAACTGTTTTGTAGGACCTTCTAGTGGCCTACGCGACGAAGACTTAAGGCAGCTGCGCGCAACAGGATTTAAGAGTCAGGGGTTTGTAGGGATTTTCCCGGTAACAAAACGAAAAAAGATATTGGGTCTTATTCCGCACGGACCAGTTAAAGTGTTGGGTGTATGGCTTTGTGCGGCAAGCTCGGCCGTGGCGCTAGATCCGAAACTACAGAAAAAAATACTTAAACTGCTCGCTCGTAATTCGTATTAATTTCTAAATAAAACCTTAACCAAACGTTTTTCGCTTCGATCGGCTGAATCAAAAATTATTTTGATTACTTTTCCAGTCTGAGGGCGGAGCTGCTCGAAAACGTCGATACGATCTGGCCACTCGATCAGCGTGGCAGGTGTTTCGTAAAAGTAGCTTTCGTATCCTATTTGTTCGAGTTCTGAGAGCTGTTCGAGGCGATATAGGTCTAAGTGCGCAATTGGCTTGTGACGACCATACACTCGAACCAAATTATAGGTCGGGCTGGTGATTTCTTCCGATGAACTTTCCCCGGTCTTGGAGAGCCAGGTTGAAATAAAACTGCGGGCGAAAGTTGTTTTGCCCATACCGAGATTGCCATAGAGCTCGATAAAAATTTTGTCGTGTGAAAATAATTCGTGGGCAAGCTTCTGGGCCAACGATACGAGCTCACCCTCGGACACTGATCCAACAAAATAATCAGACCAGTTCGACATAAAACTCTGACAAACTACATGGGCTTTGAAATTCTGCTAGAGTCGCAAAGGCAGTCGAAATATTTTCGATAATGCTCCCAGCGGTCATGGAGCGATGCCCGAATCGCTCAGCAGCCGCTTTTCCAGACAAACTGTGAAGAAACACACCGCACTTGGCAGAGTCGACAGCGCTCATCCCCTGCCCCATAAGGCCGCCGATCATTCCAGCCAGAACATCGCCGCTGCCAGCAGTTGCCATTCCATCGTTGGGGTAATGGTTAATCCAGGTGATGCCTTCGGCGGAATGTACGAAAGACGTTGCGCCCTTCAACACCACTGTAGCCGTTGTTGCTTCGACAGCTTGTCGAACACAGTGAATTGGTTGCTCGACGACCACGTTTTTGTCGACTCCGAGGAGTCGGGCCATTTCTCCAGGATGAGGAGTGAGAACCGTGGGCTGCACACGTTTTAATAACAAGTTCTGAAGTTTGAATTCGGCGAGAATATTTAAGGCATCTGCATCGAGTACGAGGGCGCCAGTGTAAAGTTTGATGAGCTGCTGTAACAACTGAGCGGCCTCTTCCGATACGCCTAGTCCCGGGCCAGCAACAATAGATGAGAACGCGTTGAGACCGGGTTTTGGAACATAAAACTCGCCGCTCTCTTTTGAAATTTTGAAGTTCATGACTTCGGGCGAAAGTTTGTTTTCAAGCGACGGGTAGGACTCGGGCCAACTCGCTACTGTTACCAAGCCGCTGCCCATTTTAAGAGCTGCTTGACTGGCCATGACAACGGCACCGAGGCGGCCGGGGCTGCCTCCGATAAAAAGGGTGTGACCAAAGCTATTTTTGTGTCCGAATCGATCGCGAGACTGCAGTAAAGTGGCTGTGTTGCTTTCGTTAAGCAAACGCTTGTCTCCTTGATCACCCCAAGTCGACGGAAATGACAAAGGCACGCAATACAAGCGGCCGCGTTTAGAAGCAGCCGGCATTTGGTAAAGTCCGATTTTCGGATAGCCAAATGTAATGGTGTGGGTGGCTTGAGCGCTGGAGCCCCAAAGACTTCCGTTGTTAGCGTCGGTTCCACTGGGAACATCTAGCGAAATTAGAGTGTCGGCGTGGCGATTGATCGACTGTACGGTGTCGAAATAAGCGCCTTCGATGGGGCGACTGATGCCCGTTCCAAGCAATGCATCGACGACTACGAAAGGACGTGAAGCGGCGCTTTGAAAGTATTCTTCGACCACTGCAGCGGTAGGAACCTGCACGATTTTGGCTTTTTGCCGCTCAAGAATCGACAAATTGTGAGCAGTCTCGCCAGTATGATCTTCCTTCTTGTGCATAAGAAACACGCGTACGCGCCCGCCGCGAGCAAGCAACTGCCGGGCGACTACCAAACCGTCGCCCCCATTTTTTCCTCGTCCGCAAAAGACCAAAACTTCTGGATCTACTCCGGGGTACCTCTGCGATAGTATTTTGCTAATAATTTCGGCGGCACCGATACCGGCGTTTTCCATCAGCATGAGAGACGAAAGGTTTAGATCGTCACTCGCAACTTTCTCGAGGTCCCGCATTTCTTCGGTAGATACGACTCGCATTTATGCTTGTCCTATAGCTTTAAAAATAGTTACCGCAATTTTTTTGGACAACGATTGAATTTGGCGCAAATCTTCGCCTTCGACCATTACGCGGGCAATAGATTCGGTGCCGGAGTAACGCACAAGAACCCTTCCTTTTTGCCCGAGGGTTTTTTCGGCTGCAGAAATTTCTGCCACAACGTCTTTAAGATTGTGAATTGGTTCCTTACGCGCAACTTTCACATCTTCTCGCACCTGAGGCATAAGATCTACACATCGCTTTAGCTCAGAGAGCGGTTTTTTCGAACGTCGCATTACTTCCAACACTTTAAGTGCCCCAACGACACCGTCCCCGGTGGTGGCGTGTTCTAAAAACACGATGTGTCCGGACTGTTCGCCACCAAGACCGTAACCGCCCTGGCGCATCGCTTCAACTACGTATCGATCACCGACTTGGGCCCGCACCACCTGAATGCCGGCCTTCTGCATGCCGATTTCAAATCCCAGATTCGACATGGGGGTGGCGACAATAGTGTTGAGCGAGAGCTGATTTTTACTTTTCATGTCGAGAGCGCAAATCGCCATAATCTGGTCGCCATCAACGATTTCGCCGTTTTCGTCAGCTAATATGACCCGGTCGCCATCACCGTCGAGTGCAATACCGATGTCCGCTCGATACTCGAGCGCAGCGGCTGCAACGTTCTCTGGATAGAGCGCTCCACATTTGTCGTTGATGTTCAAACCAGTGGGAGAAACGCCCTTGCGAATGACTTCGGCTCCAAGCTCTTCGAAAACAGCTGGGGCTGCCTTATAGGCCGCTCCATTGGCACAGTCGAGTACGATGCGAAAGCCGGTTAAGTCCAAGTCTTTGGGAAAAACATTTTTAAGCTGAACAATGTATCTGCCAAGAGCGTCGTCGATTCGAAACGCTTTGCCTACCGAATCTCCGGTAGGGCGGCACTTTTCAAGTTCTTTCGAGTGAAGAAGGCGTTCGATTTCGGCTTCCTGCGCATCGGGAAGTTTAAAACCGTCGGCTGAGAAAATTTTAATACCATTGTCGGCAAACGGGTTATGGCTTGCGGAAATTTGAATTCCGGCATCACAGCGCATGCTCTGAGTAAGAAACGCTATGCCCGGAGTGGGCATTGGTCCGATCAATAAGACGTCAACGCCTACCGAGCAAATTCCCGATGCTAGCGCCATTTCAACCATGTAACCCGAAAGGCGCGTGTCTTTTCCAATTAGAATCTTGGGTTTGCGTTTTTTCCCACCACCACGTTTTTCAAGCTGGGTACGAAACAGATGCGCAGTAGCTCTGCCGATCTGCATGACGAGTTCCCCAGTCATGGGGTATTCGTTTGCGGTACCGCGAACACCGTCGGTTCCAAAAAGTTTTGCAGCCATGTGATCCCCGATCGCTAGTAAAGCGTAACTTTAACTTTGTTTGGGATAACCTTAATCAATTTGGCAGTTGATGGCAAATGGGTAGTCACGGACTGCTGATCATATACTCCGGGACCTTTGTTCTTTAGATCTACGGTAACGTAGGTACGGGACGAGGTTAAATTTTTAAGCTCTTCAGCAGAAGCCCGAACCAGAATGGTGACTTCCTTGGGTTCGGCTTCGAAACGACGACTGGTGAGTACTTTGACGTCAGCGTTTCGTATTTTATAAGTGCCAAATGTTTGAGTGACTGAAAATCGCACTCGCGGAGGCTCCCCTTCTATTACGACGCCGGGGATTTTACCCAGGTCCACTGCGATATCTCGTTCACCACTGTCTTCAAGAGTGCTGATGTCGAGCGGTACCGTGGGAAGCTCGCTGATTTGATCGATGCGCGATTCCGGGCCTCTGATGCGAACCACGTTTTTTAAAAGTTCTAGGCTGTTGATCTTGTGTCCGGCGGCGGCTTCGCCTTTCATGACCAGCCGTACGGGGATCTCTTTTTTACGATTAACTTCGAGTTTTACTACGATCGCCGTTGGATTGATTGACAACACTTTTACGCCCAGCGGAACCTGAATGTTGTCGGTAAAAAAACGATAGGTAATGAGGCCCGGTTTTGCGGCAGTTAAATTGACGCGAATAGGGTCTTCTTTGCGGTTAAGAACATTTCTCAGAAATGCCTTGGGGCCGGCGAGTCGGAACGAAACCTTGTCTGGAACCTCGTTGGCAACAATGAGATCGGCTGGCGCCACGACTTCAATTGGAACTTCTTTTGCAATTTCTACGTTGCGGGAGCCCAGCACCACGAACCAAAGAACCGCTGCGATTAAAATGCTAAGTGCTTTGAGCGAAGCGTTAGCCATGAGGCGTTCGATCATGACGAATCCCTTCCCGCTTTTTCGTCGCGCCCCTTAGAGCGAGTCCCAGTGCGAACTTGGAAGGACCGCAAACGTATGCGACCAATTCGGGAGCCGTCGTATAATTCAAGTATTGCCATGAGACTTCCGCGAAGTTCTTCTTCTGAAAGATTAGTGGTCATTTTACCATTTCGAACCAAATGCGCTTCGCCGGCTTCTTCCGAAACAAGAATGACGATAGCATCGGTCTCTTCGGATAGTCCGAACGCCGCTCGGTGTCGCGTTCCCAGTTTCTTTTCAATATTGGGGTCGTTTGAGAGTGGCAGGAAACAACCAGCCGCAGCGATGCGCCCCTCGGAAATGATTGCGGCGCCGTCGTGTATCGGACTCGTCGGAGTAAAAATGCTATAAAGAAGCTCAGACCGAACTTTGGCTTCGATCTTAGAACCGGTATCAATAAAATTCTTTAATCCGGTTTCGCGCTCTATGACGATAAGGGCACCGATACGTTCACGTGCCAAGCGAGCCGCTGCTCTTGAGATTTCGTCGATGATTTCGATTTCTTCTGCTGTGCTCGAGGAGGAAAAAAATGGGTTTTTACCCATATAGGTGAGCGCTCGGCGAATTTCGTCTTGGAATAGAACGATTACCAATAAAATGAGCGAGTCGAAGAAGTAGGAAAGAATCCAGTGCAATGTGAACAACTCGAACTTTATCGAGATCATGAACGCAATGCCGAGGATCCCTAAGCCCGTAAGCATTTGTACGGCGCGCGTGCCTTTGATCAGCAATAAAGCGCGGTAAACGATATAAGACACGACGGCAATGTCGAGTAAGTCGATGGGGCGAACGGAGTCGCCGATCGTTGCTAAAAGCTCCGTCATGAAAACGTTCCTCGAGGGGCGGAGAGCGTTAGTTACATCAAACTATGCTGGAAGCGGAGGTGTGCTGCCCTGAGGAACAGTGCCCCCGTCGTCAGCCACCGGAGGAGGCGTTTTCGATCCTCCTGTAGTGCTTTTTACGTAAGGCAACCCGTCGACGATCGCTTGAATTTCTTCACCGTCCAACACTTCATGCTCAAGCAAAGCTTTAGCTAGATTGTGAAGGATATCGATCTTATCCGTCAATATTTTCTTGGCTCTAGCAAAGTTGCGCTCGACGATATCGCGGACCTCTTTGTCAATCATGCGAGCGGTATCTTCACTGTAGTCACGGTGCTGCGCGATTTCCCGGCCAAGGAAAATGGCTTCTTCTTTTTTGCCAAAAGTTAGAGGTCCGAGAACATCGCTCATTCCCCACTCGCAAACCATTCGCCGTGCCAAATCTGTAGCACGTTCGATATCGTTGCCAGCGCCGGTGGTTTTGTGACCAAAAATAATTTCTTCGGCAATTCGCCCGCCCATCAAGAATGCGATCGAGTTTTCGGCTTTGTCTTTTGAAAGACTCAGGCGGTCTTCTTGCGGAAGGGTTTGCGTTAAGCCGAGCGCCATGCCGCGTGGGATAATGGTTACTTTATGAATAGGATCCATTCCCGGGAGCACTTTGCCGACCAAAGTGTGGCCTGCTTCGTGGTATGCAGTGTTCTTTTTCTCTTCGTCAGAGATCACCATGCTACGACGTTCAACGCCCATGAGCACTTTATCTTTGGCTTCTTCGAAGTCCGACATTTCGAGATATTTTTTGTCTTTCCGGGCGGCTATGAGCGCAGCTTCATTGACCAAGTTTTCGAGATCAGCACCTGAAAAACCAGGAGTCCCACGAGCAATGAATTCAAGGCGCACGTCAGAGGACATTGGTGTCTTGCGCGCATGAACAGCCAAAATCTGAGCTCGTCCTTTAAGGTCTGGCTTATTGACGACGACTCGTCGGTCGAATCGGCCCGGTCTTAACAGGGCCGGGTCCAGCACGTCTGGTCGGTTGGTGGCAGCAATTAAGATCACCCCGTCGTTTGATTCGAAACCGTCCATCTCGACGAGAAGCTGGTTTAGGGTTTGCTCTCGCTCGTCGTGGCCGCCACCAAGGCCGGCACCACGATGTCGACCCACTGCGTCGATTTCATCGATAAATATGATGCACGGTGCGTGTTTCTTACCCTGTTCGAAAAGATCCCGGACGCGAGACGCGCCAACACCTACGAACATTTCCACGAAATCCGAACCTGAAATCGAGAAAAACGGAGCTCCAGCTTCGCCCGCAATAGCGCGTGCTAAAAGGGTTTTCCCGGTGCCTGGAGGGCCCATCAGAAGCACGCCTTTTGGAATACGACCACCAAGACGAGTGAATTTTTTTGGGTCTTTCAGAAAACCGATAATCTCTTCAAGTTCTTCTTTAGCTTCTTCGACCCCTGCGACATCTTTGAAAGTTACGCGTGTTTGATTTTCGGTCATCATGCGAGCGCGCGATTTTCCAAATGACATTGCCTTGCCGCCGCCCACCTGAATCTGGCGCATAAAAATATAAAAAACCAAAAACAGAAGCGCCATCGGAAACCAGGAAATTAACAGCTGCTGCCAGAACGGGGTTTTTTCGGCGCGCTCGTAATTGGGGATGATCCCGTTTTGATCTAGGATATCAAAAATCTTGCCGCTAGAGGTGTCGCCGATGGTTTCGAAATATTGTTTTCCATCTGGTGGCTGTGGTTCTTTGAAGGAACCGATAATCGAGTTATCGCCCTTAAAAGTGACCTCCGCGATTTTCTTTTCTTTCACTGCTCGAATGAAGTCGCTGAATTTAATCTCGCGGCGATGACGGGAGTTTTCGTCCACCACCTTGAACAGGACCGCGAACATGAGGATAAAAACGATCCATAAGGCGACTGTCTTATGAGATTGTTTCACTTCTGACCTTCTTTCTGTTTCGAGCTTTGCTCGAGGAATTAGCTGGGTTCAAAGAGGGTTCCCAGCGGATTCGAGGACCTTCAAAAACGACCCGGCCCCCACCAGGAAACTGTACAAGTTTTCGGGGGCCTCCGCCACTTTTTGTTGTTTTTCGTTCCTGTAGAATTCGTTCAAGTGTACTCCATTGGCCTCGAGTAGTTTTTTGGCTATTTGCGCCAAGATACCGATTTAAAATGGATTTTAATTCGTAAAAGTCAAGTTGCAGTGACGGGGCTCCGTTTGGGGAGCTTAATTGGTCGCCCCCGCCAAGGCTTGGTGTGCGGGCCTCTTCGAGTGTGGACGAAAGTTTTTCGAGGTCCGAGAAAAACGTTAAAAGTTTTTTAGTCGACTTTGGACGAAGTGATTCGATCAACGGTAATAATTCGTTGCGAATTCGGTTGCGGGCGTATTTGGGTGACGAATTGGTGGCGTCTTCGTGCCATTTGATTCGATTAGCTAGCGCGTATTGAACTAGTTCGGATTTATGAAGTTTCAGAAATGGTCGAACGAGCCACAGGGCTCCCTTACGAGATTTAGGAGCCATTCCTTTCAGCGAAGTTGGGTGCGATCCTCTTAGCAGTTTGAGTAAGTAAGTTTCGAGCACGTCGTCTGCGTGATGAGCGGTGAAAACCACTGGCGCGTTTCGTGATACTGAAAACCGTTCTAGAACACCGTAACGTAGGCTTCGTAGTTGGGCCTCGGATGCCGATCCCAGCAAATCTCGTTTGGGAATACGTATACGAGTCGGCGATTTTAGGTGCGGCAACCTGGAGCACAACGTGCGTACACAGGCCCAGTCTCGCTCAGTATCGGCTCTCTGTCCGTGGTCCACGTAAACCGGGTAAAGATCGATTTGATTCCCAAAGTGGAACGCCACCCAATGGAGCAGAACGAGGGAGTCCACCCCACCGGACACAGCAACTGTTGCCGCCAATTTCTGACTGGTACCGATTGTTTTGAGTGTTTTCATCGAGGGCAGACTGCTCTACTTTAACGAATGCGTCAAACGATGTTGAATTTCGTACTATTCTCCGTTATCACCGTAGGCTCTTTAATTTCACCAGGATTGGCTGGGTAGCTCAGTTGGTGAGAGCGACGGATTCATAACCCGTAGGTCGGCGGTTCGACTCCGCCCTCAGCCACCAAAAAACCAAAGAAAATCAGAGAACCAATGCGCCGCTGGGTCGTTAAACTTTGAAGCGGAGTCGAACGCGAGGAAGCGACCTGCGGGTAGTCGCAAAGCGACTGCGCGCGGGGCAGCAAAACAGGATGTTTTGCTGAGCGACCGAGGAGAGCCTACGCAGCCTGAGCGCGTGAGGCGCGAAGGTGTAGTAGGTCGACTCCGCCCTCAGCCACCAAAAAACCAAAGAAAATCAGAGAACCAATGCGCCGCCGCGGACGTGAGCCTTTGATAACTCCCCCCATCTAGACACCCCCCAAGACCGGTGCTAGCGTTTTTTTGCGTATTGAGTGGGGGGGATTTAATTGAATCGACGTTTATTTAGCTTTTGGCTGGTGACGGCCTCGATTTCGTTGGTAGCGGTATCTCATGGGGCACTAGCCGATGGCCGCATAAAAAAGGGTAACAAGGTCACCCATCGTAGTCGTTCAAGTGGGCCCGACGAGAAAAACTTTTGCCACGCCACCGACCCCCGCTGCATCAACACACTATTGCGTTTGCTCTCAGGAGCGAGTCTTCCGGTTGTCGAGACAACCGTTGGGTACTCGAGTGATTCGACAGCTTCAGATTCTTCAGTCACAGGCGGAGTCACAGTTGAAGCGGGATCTATTGAAATGCCAATCGGCGATGCGAGTCTCGGGCGTTTTGAAGCACTATTTTTGTCGCGAGATCGCGGCGTGCGTTTGCGACTGACGCTTGGTGAGTCAAACGTTATGTTTGAATGTAAAACTCGAGAAGGTAAAACCAATATTCCTGGTCTCGGTCGCATGAACCATTTTTGCCAACCCAGACGGAATAAAGGAGTGGGCGGTAAATTATTGGAGCTTCAATACGATCCCAAAAAAGGACGATTCGCGGGTCGCTGGGCTCAGTTTAATGCCGTTCTTGATTTGTTAGGTTCGTCCCATTCACAGACATATCTTCAGCGACAGCTTAACTTGAGTGCTGGTCTAGATGCCGAAAGTATTTGGCACGGCGACGGCAGTGATTCAGATCACTTCAGTCGACTCCAATTGGGGCTCGCCGGATTGGTGCGCTCCGCCGATGCACGATGGGAGGCTAGTGCGCAGATCGGCTATCGACCAGTAGTTTTTGGTACTCTCGATGCGTTGACAGACTACGGGTTAACCTCAGAGGGCGCATTGGTTTATAATTTTTTAAAAAACGAATCCGCGGTGGTTTCGACTGGCTTGCAGTTTAACGCCGAATATTGGTCGAATCCCGAGAGTTCGCTAGGGGTATTGAGTTCGATCGAAGATCGTACTTCCATTTACATAGGAGCTGTATTGGGTGTGCGCTATGAGTATTCGCGCTTTTAGTGCCGTATTAGCCGTGCTTTTGTGGCCGTGCTTTGGATTTTCGAAAGAAGTCGATCAATTTTCTGATCGGCTTTTTCAGCTTCGACATTTGCCAAATTCTTCTGAAATGATCGATCGCGAAATAAATCGGATGCTAGTTCGACTCGAGCACACGCTCAATAGAGTGCAGCCCGTTGACCTCAAAAAAACTCGCCAGATAATTTATCAAGTTTTTCAGGGACGCTTTTTGGCGGAACTGCGAACGCCTTTTGAGTATTGGGTGCGGAACTCCAGCGACATTACGCTTTATTGGCCTGAACATCGAGGCGTTTACGGAGGGACTGTCAATTACGACGACATGGGCTTGGGTTGGTATGTTGAGATCAGCCCGGTGATTCGTTTGGGTAATTTTTTAGTGGGCATCGATAAGCTAGGCCACTTCATCGGACAAGGTTGGTACTACGATTCGTTTTATAACAAACTATTAACCAGGGAACCTCACCTCTCCCCATCTGAAATGTTTGGCCGAGTGAGAGACTATGGCCATCAACTTGAAGCTTCCTATTTAGGCGCGACGGGGACTGCGGTGTATTCCTACGGCGACTTAGCCGCGAATTGGCAGGGATTTAGATTTTATCGCCAATTGCTTGCGGGTTCTAAACCCTACATCGAATTTAAAAACGGGCGCTATCGTTTGCAGCGTTCGTTTCGTATTCTCGATTACGTGAGCGACGATTGGGACGAAGTCTTAAATCCATCGCGGGTTCTTGGGGAGTCATTCTACCGGAAAGTGTCTGACAATGTGCGTTGGGCGGCCTGTAGAGATTTTCGTAAACGAACTCGTCAGTTTTTGAACCAATCAGGTCGAAAACTTCGCCGTGAATCTTACGTTTCTAGTTTGGCAAGGAGTCATGAAATGAGAGATCCCTACTTTCTTGACGTCAAGAAAATTTGCACTCAGCTAGAAAAAAAGCATCGGAATAAATCTGCCTCCCGTTAAAAAAAATTCCGACTTGCCAGTTGCTACAAATGCACTAACCTCGATCAGAACAAGGAGGCCCTCGAATGTACAAGAAAGTTACGACATATATTTTTGCGACTGTATTTGTTGTTCTAGCTGGAGCGTTTTCAATTACGGAAGCCCAGGCCACACAACGTTCTGTTTATGGAGTGCCGTGCACCGTGGAATTTCGACCGTCGGCAAATGGAACCGCCTATGGATCCGAAGGGCATTTTTCGATTTACATTCGCACCGGGGGATCATGCACTAGCGGTTCCTATGTTAGGGTGCATTTCTTGTCGGTTGGCGCGAACGGGAGCCTCAGCTACGATTCAGCGCAAATGTACACGGGCGAAGAGCTGCGCCATATGATGGCTCAAATGCTCGAGGCAGGCCGCACTGGAAAATACGTACGCGTTTATTACGACGATATGATTACAACGATGAGCTCGTCAGTGTATCAAGCGCGTTGGGCGGTTTTCTAATTTCGAAAGTAAGTGGAACGAAGCTTGATTAATATTTCTTCCGCGATCATTCGATAACCCAGCGGAGTACAATGCCCGTCCTTCGGATAGTGAAGTGCTTCCGGAGGTTCGGGCGCCGCTTGAAATCGGTGATGGGTTGGAACGAATAAAACTCCATTAGCATTAGCCCAATTTTCCAGATGCTTTTCAATCTTCTCCTGCCCTTTTAACCAGGAACGTGATTGAGGGATTACAACAATCATCATTTGGGCGCCAAGATCTCTGCTTAGTTTGGCCATATCGTCGTAATCCGCTAGGATGCGTTTCCACGCGTCTTTGTTTTCCTCGACGTCATACATTAACTTCCAATGAAGCCGCTGAGAAAAACGAAAAATGGTGAATCGGATAAATCGCCACACATGGGAATTGCGATAGAGAAAATCGTTTATAACAGACGGTTCCCGCGAACCGATTTGCAATCGACCGTCAGGACGTACCTGAATACTGTTAAGTGACAAGTGCGTGTCAACGATGTCGTTGGGTGTAAATCCTACGATCACTAGGTCTGGGCGGTAGTAAGGTCCGTATTTTTTTAGAACGAGTCTTTGATGTTCTGGGAAACTGCGAGAAATGCCAGCTTTGATTATTTCTACCCGTTTGTTCAGGTTATTGTTATTTAGCTCTCGTTCGACTACTGCAAGATAGGTGTCTTCGAATTGAGCCCCCGCGCCGTAAGTGAAGCTATCGCCTAATCCGAGAATGCGAAATGTTCCTGGCTCCTTTTTTTCAGGATGCTCGATATCTCGGAAGCCCTGGCTGTTGTGTCGGTATTCATAAACGAATTCGTCGTACGGAGCGGTACCCGCAGAAACGGTATTCGGAGAGTGGCCGTAGCTGATTTCTGAATCAACACGAAATGCGCTGTATTGTTTATCAACTGTGGGGACCACTGAAAATATTCGTAGACCAGCCTCGAAAACGACCAAAGCCAGAGTCATAGACAAAAAGCCGAACATTCCAAAAAATATTAAGTCTTTTTTCTTCATCGCGGATTCCGAACTCTAAAACAGAGTGTAAATGAACGGCGCGACTGCTGACCCTTGCGAGAAAACCAGTATTGCGCCCAACAAGGCAAGCATTACAACTACAGGAAGGAGAAAAAATTTCTTGCGTTCGCAGGTGAATTGCCAAAAGTCTTTAAATAGATCGTACATTAGAATGGCCTCTCGAGAGATTGTGAAGTGCGGGGTAGTGATTGTATGCGGTAGGTATTTTTCTCTGTGCTAGTTCTGTGGTGTGACGGTGAGAATATTCGTCTTAAAATCCCAATTGGAGTTAACACCAGCAGAAAAACCGCACCAAGAATGATGCGGGAATTGATCCACCCAAGTAGCTCACCCAAGATCATCCAGCTTCGATACGGGATTGCCAAAGCTTTTGGAGCAGTTACCGCCAAAATTAGTAACAAGCCGCCAATCGCCAGCGCCCAAACCGAAACGGTGCTGCCTTTTATGAGAGGTGCAATCAATCCAAAAACCGCAAAAAACACTCCACCGACCAAAAGTCCAAAGTGCTTTAGCGTTGCGTTCGTGGTCTCAGTCAAGCTCGAACTCCTTTTTCCAAAGATCGTCGTTGGCATGTGTTGGCTGACGAGTTTTTTCCAATATGAAATTTTCGACCACCAAAAAGTCCATTTCAGTTCTCATAAAACAACGGTAGGCGTCTTCGGGGGTACAAACAATTGGCTCACCACGCACATTAAACGAAGTGTTGACGAGCACCGGGCAACCGGTAGCGCGGTCAAACTCTTTTAGTAGCGAATGAAATCTGGGATTGGTACGAGCGCTTACTGTTTGAATCCGTGCAGAGTAATCTACGTGGGTAACCGCTGGAATTGAAGAGCGCGGTACGTGGAGCTTGTCGATTCCGAAAAGTTTTTTCTGTTCTGGTGACATCGGAGTACGAATTGCTTCCTTCACGCTAGAAACCATGAGCATGTAGGGGCTCTCACCATTGTAATTAAAGTATTCGCTTACTCTTTCTTCTAAGACTGCCGGAGCAAATGGCCGAAAAGATTCGCGGTATTTAATTTTTAGATTCATCGTAGATTGCATTCGCGCACTACGCGCATCTCCTAGAATCGATCTCGCTCCGAGAGCCCGTGGTCCAAATTCCATGCGGCCTTGGAACCAGCCCACAACATTTTCTTTTTCCAAAATTTTTGCAACGGCTGTTGGAATTTGGTGAGCATCTAATTCTTCGTAGACCGCCCCTAGTTGATTGAGCTTGTTCTTGATTTCATTATTTGTGAAGTCGGGGCCCAAGTAACCGCCATGCATAGAATCTTGTTGAGCGTCAGACACTAAGCGCGGGTTTCCGAGATAGGTGTGCCACCCAACGAGGGCGGCTCCTAAAGCACCGCCAGCGTCCCCTGCGGCAGGTTGAATCCAAATATGCTTAAAAGGCCCTTCACGTAGAAGTCGACCGTTTGCGACGCAGTTGAGGGCGACACCTCCGGCTAGACAAAGACTGTCAGTGTTGGTTTCCTTCTGCAAAGTGGTCGCAAGGCGGAGGACTATTTCCTCAGTTACGAACTGAATCGAGCGTGCCAGATCCATTTCTTTTTGAGTGACCGGTGCATCGCTCTTTCGTGCGGGGCCCCCGAAAAGACGGCAAAATTTTTCGTTGATCATTTTAAGGCCGGTCGCGTAATCAAAATAGCTCATATCGAGCTCGAAAGTGCCGTCTTCCTTCAAGTCGATCAGATGATCCAATATTTCACGAACATACTTAGGCTCTCCGTAAGGAGCGAGTCCCATAACCTTGTATTCGCCGGAATTAACTTTGAACCCTGTGTAATAAGTGAACGCCGAGTAAAGAAGTCCCAAGGAGTGGGGAAAATTAATTTGCCAAAGCGGGGTCAACTTGGCTCCGTCCCCGAGCCAGGCAGAGGTAGTGGCCCACTCGCCGACTCCATCCAAGCATAATACGGCGGCTTTCGAGTAAGGGCTGGGATAAAACGCTGAAGCGGCATGCGATTGATGGTGTTCTGAAAAGAGAATTTTTATTTTTGGGGCGTCCTTTTCGAGAAAGGCTGCGAATTCTTTTTTTAAAACAGTTTTTAAATAGAGTTTTTCCTTCAGCCACACAGGCATTGCGGTGACAAAAGATCGAAGCCCTCGAGGCGCATTCGCGAGGTAGGTTTCGAGCAGACGTTCAAATTTTAAAAGCGGTTTATCGTAAAACACCACGTGATCGACAGAATCTAACCGAATACCGGCGCGATCTAGACAAAACTGAATGGCTGCTTTTGGAAAAGAAGCGTCGTGTTTTTTTCGAGTGAATCGTTCTTCCTGCGCGGCTGCAATAATCTGCCCGTCTTTAAGAAGAGCAGCGGCTGAATCATGGTAATAAGCAGAGATTCCCAAAATGAATTTTGGGGACGTTGTAGGCATATAGTCGTTTGATAACACACCGGATTTGAAAGGCAAGATTGCAGATTGACGCACGCGTAAGGAGTGTTTTAGTTAGCCAAATCAGGAAGGGTTTTCGTGTGCATGTTATATAAGGGGGAGCAAGAATTGAAAATTAAACTCTTGTTCATAGTGGGCGTCGGTCTCTTGGGGTGTGGGTTACCATCACACGCAGGGTGGCTTAATGTGGCGCAGACGTTGACTCGCGATCTCGATTTTGGTCGAACGTTCGACGGGCGAGTTATTTTGAGTGAACTATCCACTGCTCGTGAAGAAAAAATGGAACGCCTGATGAATGAACAGGCCGATGCAGCAGTGCGGCTAAGCCGAGGTGGGCCGCTGCGGCGCTGGAACGCTCGAAGGCATTGGCTGAACGCGACTTTGCAGCTCGCGGAAATTGACGGCGAACGTGCCGCTGAGTGGATGATTTCGCGGGATTTAAAGGTCCAGTATCTTTTGTCTTACGCCTGGTGGGCAGAGGCACGTCGTCTAGGTGTTCCAGCGCCGGGGGCTCCGGTGCAATGGAGGCCTGGTGAGGTGTCTGGTTATTTCGAGCGAAACAAAAACGATCTAATTACTTTGTTCGGGGAATATGACTTTTACATTGATCTCAAAGAGCAAAAGGATCGTGAAGTCCCACATTCATTAAAGAAACAGCTACGTAAACGAATCAACGCGTTCGTCGTAGGGCTCGAGCGAGGCCTCAACCAACCTTTGCCACACGATTTTGAGGGTCAATTGCGCTTAGTGCATCAGCTGCATCGTCGACTCATATACGGAGCGTCGATGCCCTGTGGATTACTGCTTATTGAGACCGAAAAAGTTGCTCGAAATATTCTAAAAAATCCTTAAATGGGAATCAGAAATGTTTAAGCGCCCCTACTTGCTTTTGGCGTTTTGTTTTTCGATGAAGGCCTTAGCAGCGTCTCAGGGTGAAACGAGTGCTTGTGTCGATCGAATGCTGCGCTCTCCAAGTATACGTTCACCTTACCTAGATATTTACCTCCCATTCCTAAAAGAAATAACCGAGATTTCGCCGGAACTAATGGCCGAAACAAACTGGAAGTGGTCATCGCGGTCCGATTTAGAAACGCTCGAGCAACGTTTTCGCGAACGTCTTGAAGGAAAATCCCCCTTACTTCGGTTGCGCCTTGATTTACATGAATATCAGCACCGCAAGCACGGAAAGGGACTGCTACTTTTGGGCGTCATTTATCTGGACACCGAAGAAAGTCCTTCGGTCGGTCAGTTCGCGAGGTCGTTTCGACGTAGTCCGATCGACGGAAAGATAGAAGTGTGGGGCGATGGGCTGCGGCTGGATCACCGCTATATAGAGACTCGAAAGCTAATTTTCCCTTTGCTCGATTATGTCGATTCCATTTACACCGACGTCGGTGTTGATCGTGAACGCCTAGTGGCGGATTGGCGCGGGCGTTATTATTGGACGATGTCTAATTTCGACTTTGATCCCGATTACCGATTTTTTGAACAAAATCGTGAATCCACAGAGTTGCGGGACCAACTTACGGTCATTCGAAATGCCTTTGCTCGTTTTCTGCGATTAAACGAAATCCCGCTAGATGAATTGTTAATAGTGGAAAATGGCACAACTAAACCCGTTCGTTCCTTGCAAGACTTTAACCGGCCTCAGGATTTTATTCGGGCGGTGCACCCGTCGCGAAAAATCAGCGTGCGAGCGCTGGTTGAAGTCGAAACCATAGAACCCGCAACGAAACCCCTGGAGGTGGGTGTGGCTTTTGCACTTGCCGATTACGCACCGGTTTACGGTGCCGGGGACACGAATATTTTGAGTTGCTCAAGCATGCTAGCTTACTCAAACTCTACGATGCCAGCATGGCGAGCAATACGTCGTTTTCGATAAGTGCTGAATTTATTTTAGCAAACCTTCTTTGCGTAAAAGTGCGTCCGGGTCAGGATCACCACCCTTGAATTGGCGGTACAGTACATCGGGTTCCAACGAACGACCTGCTTCAAGAATAGCCTTCCGAAACCGCATGGAAGTTTCAGAGTCGAACACCCCATTCTTCTCGAATACACTAAACGCATCCGCTGCGAGTACGTCGGCCCATTTATAGCTGTAATATCCAGCGGAATAGCCGCCACCGAAAATATGGGAAAACGAAGGTGACATCACATTACCGGCGGGTACCGGTATTACTCGGTAGGGGTTCATGATTTTTTCTTCCCATACCGTGACGTCGTCGGCGCTTTGCAATTTAGAGAGAACTTCGAGGTCGCTGCCAAACCAGGCATAATCGAGCATGCCGAAACTCACTTGGCGTAAACCCATTAGACCGGCTTGAAAGTTCTGCGCTCGGCGTACTTTGTCTGCTTCGGTCTCTGGCAAAGGTAAACCTGTTTTATAATGTTTGGCATAGACCGGGAGAACATCTTTATGGATCACCCAGTTTTCATTGATCTGTGAAGGCAACTCTACGGCGTCCCAAGCCGTGTTGGCGCCCGAGAGTGAACGGTACCCTACTCGCGTCAACATGCCGTGGAGGCCGTGACCAAGTTCGTGGAAAACGGTGTAGACTTCGTCGAGACTAAGGAGAGCTGGAGTCCGCGTGCCGTCTTCGTTGGTGACCGGCGGTGTAAAATTACCCGCGTTTAGTACGTGCGGAATGACCCATTTGCCATCTTCGTATCGGGCGCGTTGCAGCTCGCTCATCCACGCGCCTTGGCGTTTAGATTCACGTGGGTACGGGTCGAGGTAGAACAATGCCAGTGTCTTTGCCACTCCTTTTTCGTCTGGCTCGCGCACTTCATAAACCAGTACGTCCTCGTGCCATTTCGGAAGATCTGTCCGTTCCACGAAGACAATGCCGTAACGCTTTTCCGCAGCGAAAAGAGCTCCGCGCATCACCTGATCAAGTGGGAAATATTCGCGGAGCGCGTCTTCACTATAGGCGTACCGCGCTTCACGCAGTTTCTCCGAATAATAGGCTACGTCCCAAGGTTGAAGATCGTGACCGGCAAATTCTCTGAGCTCTTCAATATCTTTTTTTGCCGCCGGCAAATAAGCAGTCGCGAGACGTTTTAGAAAAACGCGGACATTCTCCGAGTTCTTCGCCATTCGGTCTTCGGCGATAAAATCTGCATGAGTATTATAACCTAATATCTGAGCGCGTTCCGCATTGAGTTTTGCGATTTCAAGGGAGTTCATGCGATTGTCGTACTCTCCGCTCGAGGCCTTGGTATTGAAGGCGCGCCAAATAGTTTCGCGTACGCCACGATCGTTGGCGAACGTGATGAGCGGCTGGTAGCTAGGAAATTGTAACGTAAAAACCCAAGAGTCCTTGTACCCCTTCTTGGCCGCGAGCGCTTTTGCTGCAGCCAAGGCATTGGACGGAACGCCCACGACTTGAGCTGGGTCTTTTAAAACCAATTCGTAAGCATTGACTTCCGCAGTCACGTTGGCCCGAAATTTTTCCCCAAGGAATGCCAGGCGTTCGTCAATTTCAGCGACTCGTTTTTTTTCGGAGTCCGAAAGTTTGGCCCCGTTTCGCAGAAACTCGGTATAAGTGCGTACTAACAACGCAGTTTGTTCGGTGTTTAACCCAAGAGAATCTCGTTGATCGTAAATCGCGGAAACACGCGAAAAAAGATGCGAGTCCATAAAAATCGCGTTGGAGAGACGCTTTCTCTCGGGCGTAAATGTTTGGGAAAGTTCGTCTAGTTTGGGATCGGCGTTTAGACTGGTGTAGTTTTCAAAGACTAACCATGCTTGTTCGAGCGGCAAATCGATAGCTTCGATTGCCTCGATTGTGTTTGTAAACGTAGGGGTTGCGGACTCTTCGCGAAGTAAATCTAAACGCTGATAACATTCGCGAAAAGCGGACTCGAGCGCCGGCTGGAAACTGTCCGTAGTGATCTCGTTGTAAGGCAACGCTCCCAGGGGTAGTTGAGATTTCGCGAGGAGCGCGGAGCAAGTGAGTTCAGTAGGGAGTGTCGGATTGTTCATAGAGTGGGCTGATGTTGGTTTCATACCTAGGAGAATCGTAGCTAAAAGAAAAAAAAGATTCGAGAGTTTCATGATTTATTTCTCACTTTTGGTCAAAGCACGACAAGTTGTAGGATCTTCTAAGAGAGCAAGTATTCGATTGGAGTGCGAAAGTTCACGCCATTCGAGGCCGCTGTAGAGCGCAAGCGTATTTGAAAAATTTACTATGAAGCGGTGCAGTGTCTCGAGGTGCTTGTATTCCTCTGAGAGCTGGTTCGATATACCGGCAACGGCACTCCCGGGGAGAACTGATGAAAATAGGGCTCCCCCGCCCATCACGAGATCGAGATGTCCAATTAAGAAGCCAAACGCTGCCATGGTTGCTCCGGTTAATCCTGCTCCGACGGTACCGAACGCCGCGAACGCAGAACTCCTTTCCTGGCGCTTTGACTTTATTTTGAGTTTTTTCGGTTCAAGTGTTTCGATCCAGTTTGAGTGAAGCGAAAAGGATTTGTTTTTTACTAAACGTTTGTAAATTGTCGGCGCGTTTTTAAGGAAAAACGCCTCGGAATAAATATAGGAAAAAAGTCCAATCAAGTACTGTAGATCGCGCAGTTCACCTGCGTCCAAAGACTGGTAGTTCTCGCGATAATTTGCGGGTAACGGTCGACTTTTCGCTACGAGTATTGCGTAGGAAGTAAATAGACGGGACTGTTCGGCAGGCGTTAATTGGACAATCTTTTTGTATTCCTGGTCCCAACGCATTGAGGTGAAGTGAATGAAGGGATTTTCCGAACGTATTCGAACGAGATTGGAAGTCAGGGGATCGTCGGAGTACCGAGGATCGTGGCGTTCTGCCCCGAAGGTTGAATTACTGAGAACTCCCGCTAACGATAAAAATAAACCGGCCAGGACCAAGACGTGACGCATTTTGGACCCCCCCTAAAGACTTGCATGGCTGGCGCTCACCGGTAGTTGACTATCGAACTGGATGCCGCGTGTCAAATTCGATGGGCTTGGCATTTGTGGAACTACGCTCTCGGGTTTAAACTATAACGACGATGAGTTTTTTAGCGATTTGGTGGGCACTCTGGACCTGGGGTTATCCATTGCTCGAACGAGCAAGGGTCGCCCCCGTTACAGCTGTAGCACCGCCAACGAACTTAACCTCACCGGTTCGCCCATTTCCGCAAAGACTGGAGACCGCGATTCAAAACTCTCTCTGGGCTCCGGTATTGCTTGACGATGTTTTGGGAGAAGGTCCGGGAGCCTGGGACCCAGGACCCCGAGGTTTTGTTACGGATCGGCAGCCCGTCAATTGCATGATTTGGTTTCAAAAAGTAGTTGCCGAAGCCTATGCAAATTCGGAAGTAAACTCGGAAGTCGTTCTCGATCGGCTTCGCTATTTCCACGGTGCCGTGAGTTTCGGAACTCGCAAACATTATACTGAACATTGGTTGAGGCTGGATCCGGGTCCCCTTCGCGCAAGTGCATTTTGCGGACAGGGCAAAATAGAAAGGGTGCGTCTGGACCCTTCCATTTTTACGAAAGCCAAGAACTATGGTTGCTCATTGTTTAAAATGAATGAGCGGGACTTCGAGATCGAATATTGGACTCCCAAACAACTAGAAAAATGTTTTGGGAAACATCGAGGCCAGTATTTCGCGGTCTTTGCTGTACCGACCAATGCCTACGCCGAAAAATATCTTAAAGACTCAGGCCCCATGGGATTGGTGCATGCCATGATAATGCGGTCAGGTGACAAAGAACAAAATACGACCATCATACACGCTTCGACTTCAGCAGGCCAAGTTTTGGTCGAACCAGCGAGTTCATTTTTTGAAAAAATGAAATCATTGCACAAAGGATATGCCATTTACTCATTTGATGAGGCGTGGGATTTTACGCAGGTCCAGCCGTTTGCGGAACTTTCAGCTATCACCGAGTGTGAGAGCTCTCTAATGCGCAACTAGGAGCACCGTGTGTTGATTTGGAATATTATTACGTCGTTAGTTTTCACAATGCTCATCGTGCTGAGCGTATTGGGAACGGGCGGATGGATTGGGCGTTTTTCAAGCAAGCTTGGCGGTTCAACGTCGTCGTACGATGACGTCGGAACTGAAGTGAATTTAGTGCTCGCGCTCGGTGTGTTCTGCCAGAACGTCTTAATTTTGGGGCTACTCGGACTTTATCGTAGTTGGGTACTAATTCCTTTTCTGTTATTTTCGATTTTCGGGATACGCCACAGTCGTTTTAATTTCAAAATTAAAGGCCCCGTGTGGTGGCTCGTGTTTCCGGGGCTTTATTTTTTAGCACGATTTGTTTCGGTCAGTATTCCTCACCAGCACAGCGACCCCCTTTACTACCACGTGTATGCCGCGAAGTTTTGGGCTTCGTTGGGAGCTATTCGTCTCGAGTCGGCTCATCCGAGCTTTGCGCAGGCAACGTTTATTGAGCCACTGTACGGAATATATCACGCAACCTTCGGGCGAATCGCTGCTACACATTCGCTGTTTCACGATATAAGTGGGCTCCTCACTGCGCAACAAATTCACCTCTGGTTGGGGCACGCTCTAGTGGTTTTGCTTGGCGCCCGCGTAATTGCACAAATTAGAGGAAGCTCAGTTAACACTCGTGATTTGTTTTTTGCCTGGCTCGCTTCTGTGCCTTATTTTTTTGAATGGTCAAGCGCGGTGGCGAAAACCGACTATTTCCTAGCATTGTTCACTCTAGCGACTTTTGCTGCGCTACTTTCAAAATCGTGGTTTTTGGTAGGCCTTTTCCTTGGATTTGCCTACGCCACCAAAGTGTTTGCCTTTTGGACATTGATTGCGTTGCCGATTGTTTTGCCGCCACGGCATTGGCACCGAGCTGCCGTAGGGTTTCTTTGCGGAATGGGTCCAGTGTTGTTGCGCAATTTAGTGTTTTTAAAAAATCCTATGTTCCCTGCACTTGATTCCGTACTGGGCCCCGGTTGGATTTCTCAAAAATGGGCTCAGTCCAACGCGGGTTTCGCCGGCCCCCCAGCATGGCCTACTAGTTTTCACTGGTACCAAAAACAAGTGTTCGCCAAACCGATTAGCGTGTTGATGCTGGCGGTCTTTGTTCTCGCTCCATTATTGTTTGTACGCGTTAAGGTCAGGGCCTATGCGCGCTGGTGGCTGTTTCTTTTTGCGCAAATCGTAGTAGGAGTTTTAATCTTAAAGCCAACGGCCGAAGGAAGGTATTTTGGTCCGGTAGCTATTTGTGCTGCACTTTTTGGCTTTGCAATAATTCTAGAACGGGTGAAATCAAAAAAGGCTTGGACGTTTGCACTTTGCGGACTTGGGCTCATGGTCAATATTCCTGTTGACGTGTTTTATAAGATTCCGACGCGTTATTGGTTCGCCGCGCGTGAGCGTTACTTGCAACAGTATCTTCCGGTGTACGAATGGCAGGCATGGGTTAACCAAAATCTTGGGAGCGATGCGAGGCTGGTGTCCCTCAATGAGAAACAAAATTACTATCTAAAAGGATTTCTTGAAAACACCGTCGAAATGAAAAGCTGGGAAGAGTTAATTAATAAGAATAAAGATTCCGCGAGAACACTTGCAAAGGAAGTCGCGGCACTTGGATTCACTCACCTACACTACTACCCTAGTCAGTCGCGCTTTACGCCGTGGTACGAGCTTCCGAAAGATCTCGAGTCCTTGGCGCGGGACTGCGTTTTGTGCACCAAGGACTCGGTGATCGTTGATCTTACGGTTTTTCAAAGTCAGCGCTAGTAGCCCAGTCAGGGCCGCCGTCGCCTTGAGTGTCGGTCGAATACGCGAGCTCAGCGATATCGAGCTTCGGAGGTTTCGCCAGAAACTTGCTGACGACGATTTCACGCGGCGATGTTAAAATTGTCGCCATTAGATCGATGACCGAACCACTAAGACGGCGTCTGCGAATTTCACCTGCCGCCTGTAGCGCCCGATAAATATTCGTTTTGCCGACTCCATAGTGCGGGTTCCAGTTGCCCTCGTCGCGTCCGTCTTCTTCGCTCATGGGGGTTGCAGTGGCCATCATGAGTTCCTTGAGCTGAATCGGAGTCAACGCAGGGTCCACTTGTAAGAGCAAGGCCGCTGCGCCTGTAATGTGAGGAGCCGCCATTGAGGTACCACTCATCTTTCCGAACGTACCGCCAGGCATGGTCGATTCAATATCTACGCCTGGGGCCGTGAGATCTGGTTTTTGGGTATTTTGACCACGGAACCTTCCAGGACCCCGGCTCGAAAAATCAGCGATTCGTCCGTCGGGACCGGTGGCGCCGACTGCAAGAACGAACGGGTGTTCGTGAGGTTTGGTGATCGTTCCCATACCGCGGCGCCCGGAGTTACCAGCCGAAAACACTGGAAGTATTCCTGCCGCTTCCCACGCCGAGATTGCTTTATAAAAGAGCTCTACGTCGGGAGCACCTTCACAGTTCCACGAGTTGTTGATTGCACGTGGCATATCAGCGGTGTTCGGATCTGAATCGGGATCTAACATGAACTCCATTGCGCGAAGCATGTGATCGTAACTAGACAGAGCCGCCGAGGCGACGAGTTTTGCTTCGGGCGCTACGCCGATGAGGGTGCGAGAACGATCTCCGCCCACAATGGTTCCCGCCGTGTGAGTTCCGTGATCGTCACGATCGTACGGTTCGGTGATCTGACCCGTGCGAGCGTCGAAGAAGGTTAAAATTTTTCCCTGCAGGGCGGGGTGGTGCCCATCTACTCCGGTATCGATCGCTCCTACGACCACGCCTTTACCGGTGATCTGAGGCATTTCCTTCATGACGAGATCGAGTCCCATTTCTGGGAAATCGTAAGGCATTCCTACGAGTTCCGGATCTGGACCGTCGTCGGGATTCGGTCCGTTGATTGTGGGTTCTTCGAGAACATCACGGTTAAAATAGATCTTCGCAATTCCCGGAGTGCGGGCAAGCGCGCGAAGACCATCGGGAGTAACTTCAGCGGTGAATGTATTGTTAATCCAGTGAGCTGCTACCGGCCGAACAGTTTGCTCGAGATGTCCGGTTTGGTACAAGTGCCCCGCAACATTGTTCCACGATTCGTAGAGTCGGGCTCTTAGAAACGCGAGCACGGCGAGTTGGTCGTACCGAGTAGGAGCCGGGGGTTCGTTGGCCGGAGCAGACATTGCGGCGATGACAAATACTGATTCAGCGTCGGTTTCGCCGCGACCAAACGGAACAAGATCCGGATCGATCATCACAGCCGCTTGGGCTTGAAGGTTAATAGACAATGTGAGCACGAGCGCGGCTCCGAGCCGCAGCTTGCGCCAGGAACGATTACGGAGTGTCATTTTCATTCTTGAAAAGTCCTTTTATTCAAAAACTAATGGTTACTGAACGAGACGAGTCGTGATTTTATTTTCTTTGAGGGATATTTCGAAAAGATCCTTGTCGTTAATTAGTGCATAAATAACTCCACCACCCCGCAGTTCCGCGGGCAGTGTCCAGCCGAGATGACCTTTGCGTTTCGCAATGCGATCTACCGCGCAGGGGCCGAAGTAGGTTTTGATCGCTAGTAGTTGGAGTCTTGAAAAATACTCGAACTGCCCAATTGAAAAGTCGCATGCATTTTCAACTTCTGCGGTGTCTTCGAGATCAATGCGAATAGACCCTTGGTCGCCAAACGAAACGCCACTAATCGTCTGACTGGTCGACGTTGTTTGCGCAGTTGAAGCCATCGAAGGAATGAGACAGGTGACTAGGAAAAAATACGCGCATGCAGAATGCATACGCCACGGTCGCACTTTCTTGTGCATTGCTTTTACCCCCTTGTAAAAACCACGACGAATTTTGAATACTTCTAAGGAGCTATCACGGAAGAAAAAGCTTGTAAAAGATTTTGCCGATCGCTACCAAAAAAGATCGGGGGCATGATTGCGTTGCTGTTGCTGGCAAAAATTCAAGCTGTTTAATATCGCGCTAATTTGTTTGGCGCTTAGTGTCGCAAATAGTCTTGCGCGTCCCGCGCTGGCTGATTGGGTGGCAGTCGACGCCGGGGTGTTTCTCCCTCGGCCAGCTGGTGTTGCGCTTGATCGCAACGGTTCGAAGTCGTTTTACGAACCACGACAATATTATATTGGGCCGCGCGTGGGGCTGCCACTCGGCGAAGCGCAGCGAGTGGAGTTCGCGACCTGGTTCTTATTGCCTTGGGATAGCAATCTAGACGGCGGATCTCAAACTCAAGTGGCTACGCTGTTTCGAGCTGCGCTTGGTCATTTCGTGAGCAAGAGAGTTTTGTTGAGCGGAGGTACTACATTTCGATGGGTATACATTTCGTCCACTGCGCAATCGGTGACGCAACGCAACGGTTCGACAACCAGGACTTTCTTTACACCGTCGCAGAATCGCAGCACCTGGAGCGCGTCCATTGACGCGAGTGTTGGAGTGTACTTAATAAAGGATTTGCGATTGTCCTTTGATGTTTTGGTGTGGCGGGCCCTATCGGAGTATCGTAGCGCGAGTGTCGCTGCAGGAGCGCATTATGCGTTTTTTTAAAACGAACGGTCTTCGGGCGTTTGGCGCGATTATATTAATGTCGCTATATAGTTCCAACAGCGCCCATGCTTGGACATTGTTGTATGAGTCGGCATTTAAGGTGGGCGGTAGTACCATGTCGGTCACTGTCAATCGGACAAACTGCCCGTCAGGCATTGATGGTTGGCTAGAAAAGGCCGCCGAATTATGGAGTGCAATCGATACGTCTTATCTCGAAATAAAAATAGAGGGAGACTCGAGCGCCACGGCCTCGAACATTTACAATTACGAACTTCTAGGGTTTTCGGTGGTGTGTGATACGAATTTTGGAACCACCACGGGCGCAGATCCAAATTCTGCTATCGCGGTAGGGGGATCGTGGATTGACGAGTCCGGAAATCTCGCAAAGGGCGGGGTGATTATTAACTTGCAGGGCACGGTTTTTACTGATCTCGACGATAATCAAAAAATCAATTCCCTTGCACACGAACTCGGACACGTGCTGGGGTTTGGTCATTCGTCTGATCCCGCCGCGGTACTTTATTTTTCCTCGAGGCCAAACGGCGCTCGCACCGGACTAGGGCAAGACGACATCGAAGCTATGACCTATTTGTATCCGCGGAACGAGTTCAGCGGCGCAACTTCGGGTTCGCCCTACGGGTGCGGCACTCTGGGGCGCGGAAACGGCGACACCGGTCCCCGAGCTTTTTTGGGATTTCTGCTATGGGTGGTATTGATGTGGTTTTGTGGACGGGCGTTGCGAAGTAGGCGCCCTACTCACCAATCTTAAAACCGGCGTTTTCGAGGTGCCGGTAGACGTCGGCTGGTTGCAGCCCCTTAATTTCAATGCGTTTGACCCGCGCTGTGTGACCCGCAGCAATGTGAACCTGCGACTTAGAAGTGTCGAAAAATTTTGCCAAATAGCGCAGCAGCTCTTTGTTTGCAGCGTCGTCGACCGGGGGCGCTGCGATACGAATTTTGAGCCGACCCTCTTCAAAACCAACTATTTCGCTTTTTTTGGAGCGAGGCACGATTTTTACAGAAACCGAAACTCGATCGGTTTTTTCATGAAGCCAACTGTTCATATTTGATTCGCATCCAAATTTGGGGCCAGGCCCATTGGCCTAGATTCTTTATTGGTGATAAGTTTAATTATCAATAATAATTATCCGCCAATAAAGGGTTTAGTCTTTTCTAATTCGGAATTCGCCTTCATAATCTTGAGTCATGGGTACGGTGATTTCGAAAATATACTGGCGACTTCTCGCCGCAGTGCATGGTTGGTTAGAAAAAAAACTCAAACCTATTTCAGCAATTCAGGCCCCTCCCATTATCATTCCGGAACCCGCACCTTTGCCGGTACCAATCGAGCCGCAGCAATCCGTCGGGGAGCAAGAGCTTTGGCAAACCCTATGGGCATTCTTGGATTCGTTTCTAAAAACGCAGAACAGCCCGCATACGCGACGCGCCTACGAACGTGATTTAGAGGATTTTCTTTGTTTCATAGACTCCAATCGAACAACGATCAGCGTGCATTCCCTCGTGCGATATCGCGAAGAGTTGCGAACCAAAAATAGTTCTCAAACAGGGCAGCCGCTCTCTCACGTGTCGATCAATCGTAAGATTGCGACCATTAAGAGTTTCTTGAACTGGCTCGTTCTCAACGGCGTATTGCCGAACAATCCGGCAAAGGCCGTTAAGTCTTTTAAAGCGGGTCGCGACTCGCCCACTCGCGATATTCCCGACGACCGCGTGAGGGCTATGTTAGACTTGCCGGCCCGTCACACAGTAGCCGGTCGTATGCATCACGCCATGTTGATGGTGCTTTTTCATCTTGGCCTGCGCCGTTCGGAGTTAGTTGATTTGCGAACATCTGATCTTTTTGAACGCGAAGGAATGCGGGTACTAAGGGTTCGAGGTAAAGGAGACAAAGAACGTGTGTTACCGGTACCAGAGCCAGTTCAAAATAGCTTAGATCAATATCTTTTAATCGCTCGAAAAACTCTAGACGTAGATCAGCCACTCTTTACGCCTGTGAAAAACAATGTCACCAAAACAAAAGAGAAGAATCTACACCCCAATGCGGTCGCCTACGTAGTTAAACATTACGCCAAACTTGCCGGCATTCATTACCGCGTGTCGCCGCACTCCGCGCGGGCTACCGCGGTTTCGAACGCCCTTGACCACCACGCGCCCCATCGTTCAGTACAACACATGGCGGGTTGGAGTTCACCTCTAATGGTTACGCGCTACGATAAACGAAAAGAAGAACTTAAAAATTCCGCGGTGCGGTTTGTTCAATATTCATCTGATCCAGATGAAGAACTTACATGACTTCGCAGGTAATTCCGACCCAGGCCAAACCTTTATGGGGGTAGAGCTCGATAGAAGTAAAGTTCGTGGGAACGGCTTCTAGCGATACACCTACGAAGGTCTCGTAGGTGTTTTTCAACGATCCCAAGTTGGCATTCGTACGTTTTTCCAGAGCGGTTTTCGAAGCTGACGACTTCACCAATCCACTGTGAATCCTCATGCGCGCGAGCGCCCCAGTTTCAATATCAAATTCAGGAACTAATCGCAGGTCGACGGCCCACTTGTCTTTGCTACCTTTGGTGGAGAACTCAATCGACTGAAGATTTTCTTTTATGTTGTGTTCGGCCGACGCCGCCGGATTCGAAGTGTCCGGTGGGGTCGAAAAAGCCGCAAGGTCCACCAGTACACTATAGTCGTCTTCTTTTGTGGTTACCTTCGAAGATGCGCCAATTTTTGAAATTGCGAGTTTCACTGGTTTTTTTTGACCTGCCACGAGTGCTTCGCCTTCGCAGGTTAAAAGAAAAGAACCTGCCTCTTGCGCGAGAATCGGTTGAATTGAAATCGCCCAAAGAGCTGCGATAAAGAAAAGGGTCCATCCATTCGGTTTCAGCATTCCGTGCCTCCCAAAATCATTAGGTATCAGAGGAACATCAGTTGTACAATGACCACTGGACACCTTTTACAAAATCGCATGCTGCACTACGTAAGAATAAATTGGTTTCGATTTCGACTCCTGTGGTTTGTGCCGATAGTCATACTTTTCGGAGTTGTCCTAATTCTAGTTGAAAGCTCGCAACGTCCACCCACCTACTATTTTGATGAAAATCATTACGTGCCCGCGGGAAAAATGCTGGTTTACCAAGGCGAAGATTTGAACCCCGAACACCCGCCGCTCGGAAAATGGATAATAGGCTGGTCGGCCATTGCGTTTGGTGCCTTAACGAAAAGTGGTTTGGGATTTCGGTTGCCGAGTCTTTTAATGGGCCTATTGGCGCTTGGCTGTCTCGGTCTGTTGCTTAAACGGTTAGGTTTTTCCAGCCACCAAGCGCTATGTGCCGTAACACTTGGCGCGCTCAATGGTTTGTGGTTTGTGCACGCGAAAATCGCAACACTTGATATTTATTACACCGCCTTGGGGCTAGGAGCGCTCGCCTTAGCCGCTCACCGCCATTCGATTGTGAGCATCGCGGCCTTTGCGCTCGCGTGTTCTACGAAATGGTCAGCGCTCATGTATTTTCCGATACTGTTATTAATGGAATACCGAGAGCAGCGACTCTGGGGCACGCGAGCGGCGTTAAAACTAGTTGCGCAACGAGGGTTCGCTTTAATTTTAGGGGCGTTCGCGGTTCGAACCTTCTTGGATGTGGTTTTGTATCGGCGGTTTTCGCTAGGTTGGGTGGTGCGAGAATTTAATTTAAATGTGGATATACGAAACTCGATCGCACACCCCTACGAGACTAGCTTTTGGCAATGGCCTTTTATGCTGCGACCTATATGGTTTCATCACGACACGATTTCCGCCGATGCCGTGACCGGGGTGTGGGCTGGTGGCAACCCGTTCATATGGGCGCTCGCTTTGCTTGCTTTTATTGGCCTACTTGTCACTTTAAAGCGCGGACGATTGCGCGGTGTTTTTTTTACTCGGATCATGCTGCTTGTAGGTTTCACTGCACCGCTGTGGTTTTGGGGATTTGCCCCCGCGCATGCCCAGTATTTTTACTACTTTTTGCCGGGCTCGCTTTGGGCTGGGCCGCTCATTGTGTTTGGAATCACCCGAATCGTGCGCCACGAACGCGCCGCTCAATACGTGCTGACACTCACCTTACTCGCTTCAGCTCTAGTCTTTTTTTATTTCTTACCCGTATTTTCTAACTGGCCACTCACTCCCGAAGCCTTGCGTTCACGGATGTGGTTTGAATCTTGGATCTGACGATAAACCCGAAATGAATAAGGTGTTTTTAAACCAACCATGCCCATGATCTGCCCTTCAGTACGACCCTTTTGAAGTTCCGATACAATGTACATGTGGCGAAGCACTCTTGGCCTAAGGTTTTTCTGGCCCAATTGCCGCCCCCAGGCTTTGAACAACAGTTCCACTCCGCGTGCCGTCATTCGTTCGGGATAGGGCCCGGCCTTTGAATACCCGTGAAAGAGAAACGTTTTTCCTTTAAAGTGTTGGTGCAGTTTGTCTTTCAACAAGGCTATTGAATGTGCGGTTTCTTTGGAAATCATCACCATTCGTGCGCGTTTTCCGCCGACCTTCAACGAAAACCCGTGCAAGTCGGAGGTTCGTAGCGCCAAGGCCTCGGTGACCAGCATTCCCGTGTCCAATAAGACATGAATTAGAGCCCGGTTGCGCAATCCAATATCGGTTTCCGGCTGCAGCTCGAGTACTTCTTGAATCACCTCGAGATCCACAAGTCGTGGCGGCTTTTCAACCTTCTCCGGAGGAATGTGTTTTTCAATTCCGATCGTTGCGACGTCCACTTTTCCAGACAAGAACCGAATAAACTTCCGTGCCGTCATTAGTTTTCGGCGACAAGAATTGGTCTTCAATCCTTTTTTACGCAGATAAAGAACATAATTTTCTAACTCTGCGACGCCCAGCGATAAGAAATCACACTGTGTAAGTGAACAATACTCACGCAATTCTCCCAGGTCGCAACGATAATTTTTTATCGTGTTCGACGCTTTGCCTTGCGCGGCGAGTTCAACTAAAAAACTTTCTTTTGCGCGATCGAACCCTATAGACATGTCTAGACCGATTGTTTAAAACTTCTGAGTGTTCGTCAACACTGGTTTGGGGGGAATCATGAAATTTCATTCGAGTTTTTTCACTTCAGTGCTACTTGCGGCGGGCACGCTCGTACTCGCGCCGGGATGTAATAAATCTACGCAAACGGGCTCAACCGCGACAGATCCCGCAAATGAAATCGTCATCGGTGAAGTCGGAAGTCTCACTGGGAACGAAGCCACCTTCGGAACCAGCACTCGCGACGGAATTCGACTTGCTATTGAACAGATCAACCAGTCGGGCGGTATTCAAAATAAAAAACTGCGCGTCGTTACGATGGACAATCAGGGAAAACCCGAAGAAGCAGCCACTGCTGTCACAAAATTAATTACTCAAGACCGCGTAATCGCCATACTTGGAGAGGTGGCGAGTTCTCGTAGTCTTGCAATGGCGCCAATTGCCCAAACCAACAAAGTACCAATGGTAACGCCGAGCTCGACGAATCCGAAAGTCACTCAAGTGGGAGACTACATTTTTCGGGTTTGCTTCATCGACCCTTTTCAAGGTTCCGTCATGGCGAAATTCGCACACGGAACTTTAAAGGTTAAGAAGGCTGCCATTCTTCGCGACGTTAAAAATGATTACTCCGTCGGATTGGCGAACTTTTTCACTGAAACCTTCAAGAAATTGGGTGGAGAAGTGGTGGTCGATCAAAGTTACTCGGCAGGTGACGTAGATTTTAAAAGTCAGCTGACATCTATAAAGACCAAGGAACCAGAGGCCATTTTTGTTCCCGGATACTACACCGAAGTAGGGTTGATCGCGCGCCAAGCGCGTGAGCTTGGAATTAAAGCTCCGCTGCTCGGTGGCGATGGCTGGGACTCCGCCAAACTTACTGAAATCGGTGGCAAAGCTTTGGAAGGCAGCTACTTTTCGAATCACTACTCACCAGATGACACGAGCGAACACGTACAAAAGTTTATCGCCGCTTACAAAGCCAAATTCGGTGGCGTGCCCGACGGGTTAGCTGCCATGGGCTACGATGCCGCCATGGTCCTTGCCGATGCCATGAAGCGCGCCAAAACACTTGAAAAAGATGACATTCGCGAAGCGCTTGCCAACACCAAAGATTTTCAGGGTGTCACGGGGCGTATCACGATTGATCACGACCGCAACGCAGTGAAACCCGCTGTCGTGCTCGAAGTAAAATCTGGCGGCTTCGCCTATAAAGAAACGATTAATCCCAGCTAATGACTGAATTTCTTCAGCATATCATCAATGGTCTAGGCCTCGGTGCGATCTATGCTCTGATCGCGCTTGGTTACACCATGGTGTTTGGAATATTGCAGCTCATCAACTTCGCGCATGGCGACGTTTATATGTTGGGTGCTTTTATTGGGTATTACGCGGGTCGGTATTTAGGACTGGCGAATGTGCCCGGTTTAGGATCGCTCGGTGCTGCGCTCGCACTCGCCATGCTCGGCGCCGCGGTCGCAGGATATTTAATCGAACGTTTCGCCTATCGACCACTGCGTAAATCCCCTCGCATAAATGTTTTAATCACCGCGGTAGGTGTGTCGCTACTTCTAGAGTTTGGCGGCCAAATAATTTTTGGCGCGGATCCAAAATTTTTCCCCACTCTCTACGTGCCGGGCGAACCTTTTATGATTGGAACTCTGCAGATGAACCGTCTGCAACTATTGGTTCTCGCCATCAGTTTGGTGCTCATGACCGGGTTGCGTACGATTATCTTTAAGACCAAAACCGGACGAGCGATGCGAGCCGTCTCGTTTAATCACGACAATGCCGCTCTCATGGGTATTCCGGTGGATCGCATTATAAGTGTGACCTTCATGCTAGGGTCCGCGCTTGCCGGTGCGGCTGGGATTCTCGTAGGGCTGACCTATCCAAAAATTGATCCGCTCATGGGTGTGATGTTCGGCCTCAAAGCCTTTGTAGCCGCAGTGGTCGGAGGTATAGGCAACGTCACGGGTGCAGTGATTGGAGCGTTGTTGATGGGCGTAGCCGAGAGTCTGGTGATCGCCTACTGGGCCAGTACTTATCGTGATGCGCTCGCGTTCGGCATACTTATTCTCATTTTGTTGTTTAAACCCGCCGGCCTTCTGGGCACTCATCGGCAGGAAAAGGTGTAGAGGAACTTCGTCGCGTGAACTGGAAAAACAACTCAACACTCCGCGCTGGCGTTGTCATGATTCTTGGCATTCTATTTTTCTTTGGGTTGGGCGCTATTATACCGACACTATTTAATGCCTACGTTTTCACAATTGTAATGTACGCCGGCATCAATGTTACGGCCGCGGTGTCGCTCAATTTGGTTACCGGAATTACCGGCCAATTTTCGATGGGGCACGCGGGGTTCATGTCGGTCGGTGCTTATGCCGCGGCTTTTTTAACGACCGTAATATTGCCTACCGCTGAAATTCCGCCCGCCCTGGTTCCTTTGGTTTTTGCTGGAAGTCTGTTTTTCGGGGGCATCGTGGCTGCGATTTTAGGACTCGTCGTAGGTCTGCCTTCATTGCGCCTTCGCGGCGACTATTTAGCCATCGTCACGTTAGGCTTTGGCGAAATCATTCGAGTGGTCATACTGAATGTTGAAACCATAGGCGGCGCCAGAGGACTACCCGGAATTCCGCAGTGGACCAGCTTCGGCTGGGTGTACTCGGTCGCATTTCTTGCGGTCCTTACCGTACGACGACTTTTAGCATCGTCCCACGGCCGTGCTTTTTTAGCTGTGCGAGAAGACGAAATCGCAGCTGAAGCAATGGGCGTGAACACCACCCGCTATAAGGTGCTCGCTTTCATTATAGGTGCATTCTTTGCGGGTGTTTCCGGCGGGCTATTTGGCCACTTTTTGACCTATTTGAATCCGGCCACCTTTGATTTTAATCGCAGTTTCGAAATCATCATCATGATCGTGCTCGGCGGTTTGGGTTCGACTACCGGTGCGGTCGCCGCTGCTCTGTTTTTGACATTTTTGCGTGAGGCCTTGCGTCCACTTCAGGAAATCACTCAACTCGACTTTCGCATGATCATTTATTCGGGTTTATTGATCGTCCTCATGCTCACGCGTCCGAACGGGTTTTTGGGTACCAAAGAGCTTACTGATTTTGGTTTTTTTCGTCGCTTTAAGGGACTTCGCCAATGACAGGACTTCAGGCAAAAAACCTTACAATGCAATTTGGCGGTATTAAAGCCGTTACCGACCTCTCGTTTGAATTACCTACGGGGAGTATCACGGCATTGATCGGTCCTAATGGCGCTGGAAAAACCACGGTGTTCAATATGCTCACCGGCGTTTATCACCCTACAAAAGGCAGCGTTGAGTTCCGTAAAGAGCAGATCTCGGGATTGCGCCCATTTGAAATAGCTAAAAAAGGGGTAGCGCGGACGTTTCAAAACATTCGTCTATTCAAGAATCTTTCGGTGCTCGACAACGTACGAGTGGGGCTTGATATCCATTCTCAATTTGGATTAGTTCACGCGTTCTTACAGTCTTCTCGATTGGTCGAGTCGGAAAAAACACGAGTCGATGATGCCTTGAAACTGTTGGCGATTTTTGACCTACAGTCTCGGGCGCAGGACCTCGCCAAGAACCTGCCCTACGGCGCACAACGTCGTTTGGAAATTGCTCGCGCGCTAGCGACTGGCGCTCAAGTGTTGTTACTAGACGAACCTGCCGCCGGCATGAACAATCAAGAAACCCAAGAACTCATGCACACGATTGAGCGAATCCGGAAGGACTTCGGCCTTACGATCTTGTTGATTGAACATGACATGAAACTTGTTATGGGAATTAGTCAAAAAGTGATCGTGCTCGACTACGGCGTTAAAATAGCCGAAGGACTTCCAAAAGAGGTCCAAAAAGATCCAAAAGTAATTGAAGCCTACCTTGGTAAGGCCGCAGCGAAGGAGCACACTCCATGAATAGCGGCACCTCTAACCTTTCAGCGTTGAGCCAGCCGATTCTAGAGTTTCGCAATGTTAACGTGCACTACGGTGCAATCCATGCGCTCAAAGGTGTTTCGCTAAAGGTTGAAACCGGTAAGATTGTCACGCTCGTTGGGGCCAACGGCGCCGGGAAAAGCACCACGCTGCGGGCGATTTCGGGATTGTTAAAACCATCTTCTGGTGACGTTTTATTTCGAGGTCAGTCGATCGCCGGCCAACGGACCGATCGTATCGTGGCCCTTGGAATTAGTCAGGCCCCGGAAGGCCGGGGCATTTTCGCCAACATGACGGTAGCCGAGAATCTTGAGCTGGGCGCGTATTTAAGAAAAGACAAAGAAGAAATTGAAAACGACCGGGCTCATGTCTTCGAACTGTTCCCTAGAGTTAAAGAGCGGTTGTGGCAGAGCGCAGGGACTCTTTCCGGTGGTGAACAACAAATGCTTGCCATTGGGCGAGCACTCATGGCTCGGCCTAGTTTACTTTTGCTCGACGAACCCTCGCTGGGGCTTGCGCCCCAAATCATTGAGCGCATTTTCGAGATCATTGTTAAAGTAAACCGCAGTGGGACGACGGTCCTATTGGTCGAACAAAACGCCTTGCTCGCAATGGAAATTGCCCATTATGCCCTCGTACTTGAGACCGGCAAAGTCGTGGCCGAGGGCCCCAGTGTCGAACTCAGTCGTTCTCCCGAAATTCGAAAAGCCTACCTTGGCGAGGATTAAGGTTCGAGCTACACTGAAACTCAATGAATCGACGCACGGTTTTGTGGGCACTGATTACAGCTTTCGTACTCGCGGGTGGCGCGCCAGCGGTTCTCGCGCAAGAGGCCGAACTCTCGGAACCAGATTATCCGGCGCTTAAAAAAGAGCTCCCATCGCCCACCAAATCGATTGAAACCTACGAAGACGCTCGAAACGAACGCATCAAACAAACCGGAATACCTGATTGGGCGGTTTCCGCTGGTACGGAGCTCGCGCCTTTTGGCAAAGCGGATTTTCGCATTCCGAACCCAACTGCGAGCAGCTCCCGTTTTCGCGATGGCAATCCTGAAATGACCGGAATTCTAGTTTCTCTAGAACGTTTTCTGATTCGCGATTACGGCATGCTCTCGGTAGGAGTCGACGGTGGCGCCTACGTTAGTAAAGCCAAAGAGCCCTTCGACAAGATGAAGCCTGCGATATGGTCTTTCGCACCGACAGCGCACTACGAACTAGTGTTCATGCATCGACAAATTCTAGTACCCAGCGTTCGGTTTAATTATCAATTTTTGCGCTACAGCTACACCTACCATTCACAAACCGTGAAAGGCATTAAACGTTACCCGCGCATTGATATTGGTATGCTGTTGTACTTAAATTTTCTGGAACCCTTGCAGGGTGGTTTAATGCAAGCAAACTGGGGCATTAAACGCACGTACTTGGCCGGTTATTATAGTTACTCCAAAGACGCAGCGAAAAAGGATTTTGACGCCACCGATAACACTTGGAAAGTCGCACTGCGTTTCGAATTTTAAACTCCCCCCACTTGCGCATCTGTTTTTATTCGCACTAACATTTTTCTAACGCTCTCATTGAAGGAGCATTCGCAAAACATTTCGCCACGGAAAAAGGGGGACTCATGGTTCGAGTCGCAGTTTCGGCGTTGTTCATGATGATTGTTTTAGTGACTAGTGTACCGGTCGCCCACGCTAAAGTGGCAAGAGCGGTACAAGATGGTTTCGATCGCGTGCGAGCGACTTGCCTTACCGAAAACTCGCTCGAACTTTACCAACCGCGTTTTACAACGCTTGAAAACAACAACACCTCAGGGTTCGGCAGTTCGATTAACACTAAAGTTTTAAAACCCTCTCTGGTGGGAATTCCCTACCGCGGACGCAAAGACGCCACCGCGGTTGCATACCGCGAATTGAAACAGGAAATCGAAGCCTACATTGCGGAACATGAGTTAAGCGGATTCAAAAGAGCCTGCGTATACCAATGCGCAGCCAACAGCTATTTCCAAGGCGGGCTTCGCGGGGTCGGTTTCGACGCTTTTCTTTCCGTAAGAAAGAACGACTTCAAAAAAGCGCGCGGCGATTGTGTACACACCAGTCTCATGGCCTATGACCTTGCCAACGAACACATGGACATTCACGTAACCACTACGAGTCTTTGGTACAACGTCGACCGAGGCTCGGGCCATGCCTTTACGGTATTAAACGTGGACGGCGCCAAATACGTGATGAACAACAACTGGGGTTGGGACGAAATGTGCGTGTTTAGGGCAGGACGCTAGTTCGAATCTTTTTTTATGGTGCGCTCGGACGGACTCGACCTACTACGCTCTTCGCCTCCGGCTCTTCGCTGCGTAGGCTCACCTCGTTCGCTCAGCAAAACTTCCTGTTTTGCTTCCCCGCGCGAAGTCGCTATGCGACTCCCCGCGGGTCGCTCCCTCGCGTTCGAGTCCGTCGTCCTCTGACTTCGGTCGCTGTCTTCGTTTTCGATTCTTGGATTTAACTTGTTTTTTATGGTGCGCTCGGACGGACTCGAACCGTCACGGCTTTCGCCATACGCCCCTCAAACGTACGTGTCTACCAATTCCACCACGAGCGCACTTGAGATCTACACGAGGGTGCCCGAAAAATTAATCGGCACGACCATGCTAGTCAAGGTCGTTTTTCCGATCTCGTTTATAAATCGATGTATGCCTTGGCACCCACGGTCAACACCATTTCGGGCGATTCGTACTCTCTTGGAAGATCTTCGTAGCGCCAACGTAACTCCGGGGCAATCTTTGCAAACGGAATTTTGATCAACTCGAACTCGTGCTCACCGCTCGCAACCGCGCATTTTTTGGGGTTAGTATAGAGGCGTTCGGCAACCGCACCCCAGTCCGTGTCCGAGCCAATCGAATCAAAGTTCGTCGTTCGGCAAATCGCAATGCGCATTTCGTTTTTTAGGCGGTACACCTTAACTTTCATGACCGCACCGACGTACGCACCCACTCCCGTGATCAAACTGTCATCATAATAGTTTTCAGCTGGAATAGCAGTCCATCGCAAAGCAATCGCCCCTGCGCTGAGCGAAAGTGCGAGGTTTAAGTCTTTTCCACCAATGCTACCACCGCCGCCTAATCCAGCAGCGATATGCCCGTTGGTGCCGCGAGGGGCGTAGGATCGAACCATGACTTCGTGGAGTTGAATACCGAATAGGACCGTGCCGTTACCGGAAACTTCGTAGGTAAAGTCGTTTTCCTGGTATTTCATCGCAAGTATCTGGCCCTTTGCTTTGAGCAACCAAGCGTTGAGATCTGCATACCCGCCTAAATAAACACCAGCAACCGTGTCGTCGAATTCGTCGTTGGTCGCCGCCGAACCGAGCTGGAGACCAAAGTCAAACCCAACGGGCTTTGCAAATGCAGACGCTCCACCCAATAAACTCGCTAATAAAAGAACCAAAATCGATATTCTCATAGTTAAAACACCTCGCCTTAATGGGTCCGTTCCATACCACATCTCTCATTAAAGTGGTGTCAAATTATCGGGCAAAGGTTCTCGGGGAGTGCTGTTAGCACTACAACTAATCACCTCAACCTATTGATATCACGGGTTTAACCTAGCGAGGGAACACTGAAAAATAGAACATTTCGGCGAACTTAGCGGGCACTCTAATTCCCGAAACATGGGGTAGGAAAACGACAAACCACACGCCCGCTGCGCAAACCACGGCAGCGGCGGCCTTACGTCCTCTCGGGAGCGTCCAAAGCGCAAACGAAAGAAGAATGCACAAAAACGGGACGGCCGGCAGGTAGTGATAAAACAACATGATTCGCGGAGAAAACATCCAGGGAATCCAAAGCGCGCCGTAACAAGCTAGAAAAAACATTGGAATCGGTTGAGCAAGCGGCACCCGCCGGGCGAACACACTTTTTTTTGACCGCCGCCGGTGGCGCCAGGCCTGCACCACCAAATAAATCACCGCAAACAATCCTCCGAGCAACACCACAGAGTTTCCGGCATTGTAGATGTTCCCGATTTTACCAGACTCCGAGTAGTCGACATGCATCCACACGGGTTTAACATTCAAGAGCCACTGCCACGGTTTCGATTGATAGGAGTGGGTTGCCGTAAGATTATTGTGATACCACCACATTTGACGCTGTAGTTCTTTGAACTGATGCCACTTAAAACCCAATAAAAAGAAATGAATGTACGCAGCAAAATAAGCGGCCACCGCGCCGGTCGCGAATAAAAACGCCCGAGTTAAATAGTGAAAAAATTTTTCAGTGCGACGACGACGCCACCACTGAATTACTTGGTCGACTCCGATAATGCCGATCACATAAAAACCAGTCCATTTGGTACTCAATGCAAGGCCCGCGCAAAACCCAACGCCGAGAGCTAGCGAACCCGCAATCCCCGACTTTGGGCGCAAACCTAAATAGAGGTAAAACGTGAGCAACATAAAAAATACGAAATAACTGTCGTTCATCGCGATCCGCGATTGCGCAAAGTGGAGAGTCTCAAGCGATAGAAACGCCATTGCTAGCACCGCGATCGGGATCGACTTTAAAAATCGGTACGCGATCAGTCCGGTAAACAAAACTGAAAGTGTCCCGAACAACACCGATCCAAACCGCATCCAAAAAAAACGGTCGCCAAAGACTTTGAGAAACCCCGCCATTACCACTTTTGCCAGGGGCGGATGAGTCCATTCGTAAGCGAACCCTTTAGGGGGACTAGCCCACGGGTCGTAGGCTTTGGGGTCGTTCTGCACATAAACTTGGGCGGTGAATCCGTGATAAACTTCGTCGAAATAGTGGTTTGCAGGGAGATGCAGCCGCACCAACTTGGTGGTGAATCCGAAGACTAGAATTCCCACTGCAAAATAAAGCCATCGCTTCTCGGCAAGGAGCGCGCGAACGAACGATGGGTTCTCTGCTTCCATATTTAAGAGGATAGCATAAACTTTTAGGTGAACCAGAGGGTCCACGTCGAAATGAACATCACAAGATGGTTAACCAAATTTGATCTCCTCTTGCTAGCGACCTGGGGAGTATATTTTATTTTTTTATTTTCGCGCATGGTAACGCTCTCGCCAGATCAGGGGCTTCAGGTAGGACACGAATACCTTTGGAGCGACTGGGCGAGCTTGCACACCGGAATGGTTCGCATATTTGCGACCAAGCCCCTGTCCGAATGGTTCGCTTATCACCCAATTTACGCCGACGGTAAATTCACTTATCCGTTTCTGGTAAACGCAATCTCCGCTCTGTTGATTCGAATCGGGCTGAGTTTTGAATCAGCCATGATGGCGCCCTACTATGTTGCGTTTCCTTTATTGCTCCTGGGGCTAAGGCGTCTTTTCACTTTGGTCCTACAAAGCCAGCGCCTCGCCGTGCTCGCTATTTCCCTATTTTTTCTCTCGGCTGGGTTAAGTTTTTACAAAGTCCTCGCAGTGTACTTTGCTACCGGAAGTTGGGACCTGGCTTTTCCAATATCGAGTCTCCATAGCGCGGTTCCTTCGCACAGTTGGGGGGCCAACAACTTCTTAATTGCGATGTTGCTCCCTCAACGCGCGTTTGCCTTAGGCCTACCCGTCGCGGTCTGGGCCATTTATGGTTTTTTTTCGGAGCTTCTCCGCGAGCGTCCTGCACGGTATTCAGCGGTCAAGATGGCGGCGAGCGGCGTGGCGCTTGGGATACTGCCTATCGTGCACGCCCACAGTTTGATTGCAGCGTCGATCGTTTTGTTCCCGGCCGGAGTCATGGCGTTAACTCAGAAGCACTTGCGAATCCGAGCTCTCTACTTCGCCATGCCGGCTGCGGCGGTGGGTGCGTTGTTTTATTTTATTTGGATCGCCGGTGGAATTCAGACTCGCTTCACGCAACTGTTGATCGGTTTCACCGCCACCTCCGTTAGCGACTGGCTCTGGTTCTGGGGCTTCGTCTGGGGTGTTTCGCTTCCACTCGCTCTCTACGGCACTTTCAAGGCCACACAAAAAGCGGCCTCGATCGAACTCTACCTGGCGGTTGCAGGCCTCACGCTATTTATTTTGCCAAACTTCTTTTTGTTTCAGCCTACGAAGTGGGACAACTCTAAGCTCTTTCTTTGGGCATTTCTCCTTCTCACGCCAGCCATGGCTCGTGCGCTGGGCAGCCTGTACGCAAGAAACCGCTATCTTGGCGTTGGAGTCGCTCTCATTGCAACTCTTACCGGTGCCCTCGAGCTCGCCGACCTTCAATGCGTGTCGCGCCATCAGTTTCAGATACTTCAACCCCAGGAACTAGCACTGGCCGAACAGGTGCGACTCGGAACTCATTCCATGTCCCGTTTCGCTGCAGCGACGACCCACAATCACTTCGTATCGACCTGGAGCGCTCGCGCGGTGTTGGTTGGGTACCTAGGCTGGATCGGCAACTATGGTTTCAACCACCAACAAACCTACGAAGAACTACGCGAAATCTATCGAGGGTCGCCCCGCACGCTTGAACAAATCAAAAGCCACCGAATAAATTACATTGTCTTCGGACCCGCCGAGCGCCGTGAGTTTCGCGAACTAAACGAGGAGTTTTTTAAAAATCGATTTAAATTAGCGTTTGAATCAAAGCCACTGGATATACGAATATATCATCTAATCGAGCTCAATTAGGCTCACTCGGATTTCGTATTCGCTGATCGTTCGCATCCGATCTGCGCTTTCTTTTCGTGCCTGGGGCGTTTCGTCTAGTTCCAAGAGAGAAAATCGCACCTCAGAATCGGTTCGGTGATCGTTCGTCGCGTCCCCACTTGGGATACCTGAATTTTCGTCACCCATCATCACGCGCTCTCGGACCAAGTTCTCTAGATGTTCGACCGTCATGGAGTGATACTGAACATTAATAATGTTGGGCAACTCGCTCAATAGATCACCCCAGTATGCGAATTGCCGTCGTAGTTCCTTACCTCGGGCATGCAACACGATCCAAATGCGGTTTTCCGCTAGGTCTCCAAAAAACTCATCTTTGTAGAGCGTGGGGCGCGGAACCAAAACTTGGTCATGTAAACTATAGGCGAAGTCTCGAAACAATCGGTAGGCCACATGTCGGTCGATTTTCTTGATACGCACTTCGAAGATAAAAACTTTTTTAGATTCCGGCGTCGGTAAAGCGCGATACCCGATTCGATGCGCAAGCGCCCCTCGTCCACCGCGCGGCACTCGGTACGCTTTCGCTTCGAATCTATCGAACCAGTAATTGTTCTCTTCCGCCGTAAACAACTCAAGATGGCGTAAATCTGGGCCAAACCTCGCCGCCATCGGAGCGTTCCAAGAAACCACGATTCGGTCCGAAGCGATGCGTTCATAGGGACGTTCGAAAAGCTGAGCTCCGAACTGAATGGCTTCAACAACTGCTTTGTTTGCATAGGCCTCGACTAACGCAAAGGTGTCCGGGGAGTTCTGCCAACGCATTCGTAACGCGGGTTCAATTCGAGGATTGCGAGTTAGAGCATCGAGTCGTTCGTTGAGTAAAGTGCGACACGTCCAACTGCTCGGCAGGTAAGCGTCGTTTCCTGGGTAATCCTTGGCGGCCTCGGCTCGTATAGCGCAAAATAGTGTCGCCCACAGTGTGACAACACCAAGCACCGCCTTCACTAAATTGAAGTGGTAAAAACTCCCCCGCATCCAAGAACCCCTATACGCGTTCGCGTATCACGGAATTCTTGGATTGCGAAGAATGAGACCAACTATATTTTGGTTAAAATCTCGATGATGATGTAGAGACCCGCACACACGCCAAATCCGCAACCAATCACACCTTTTACGGTAGTCATTGGTCCGGTTTTACCCTTGAGTGCGTTGAACTCGATCGCACCCAGAACGGCCGCGATCACAAATACAAGTGGCCACAACGAAGCGGTTGTCACTGCGAGTGGCAAGTGGCTAGCGGCTCCCATGAAAAATAACATGGGAATCGAGAGCATCGTATTCGTTCGCGAGGCAACTCCAGCGCGCAGAGCAGCGCCCGGAGCCTCGGGCAGCGCAGCCCGACCGGCAGCTGTTTCTTGCGCCGACTTAATAACGATCTGCTGACTTGGCCAGATCACGAACCAAACGTTCGCCCACATAATCGTGCCCATGGCAACGCCCGTTAGAATTGAAACGCCCCAGGAAGAGGCAAACATTTGAAACCCGCCTTGGTGACCGCGAATCGCAAGAATCGTGAGACCCGTAACGAAAGTCCCCATCGCGCCCCAGCGAAACCACCACAGTGCCCGAGGCACCAATTTCTGTATCGCAGCCGATTTAGTGTTGGCATCAGTTTCGGCGAAAAAACTGCCTTGCACAAAGTTAAAGTAATACAATAGCCCGATCCAGATTACGCCGAAGAAGTAATGCAACCAGCGCATGAGATAAACAAAACCTTCAAGTCCAAGTAGACTCATCTTTATGTGCCTCCAATAAGGTCAATTTTAAAAATTTAATGTGCTCTGAGTTTCGTACCCTGGACCGCAATTGTCAACCGATAGCTTTTTCGAATGCGCTCGCTAGTGTTAACCTTAACCGCGCGCTTACTGCCGGTATCTCGCGAGCGGCACGCGGGTAAACACACGACATCTGGGTGTCGGGCTCGCCGCAAGGGTGAATCCACTGAAATGGCGCCGTCGAGGTTTCGTCAACATTGAGCGCAAATCCGTGAGCCATTCGTCCGCGGTGAAACGCCAGTCCTATCGAAGCTATTTTCTGGAGTTCCCCTGTTTCGGTGCGAGCCCACACGCCGGGACACTGCGCCGCCTTTTTGCGATCAATGGTGCGTCGGTCCCCACTACGTCGCCATTCTGATTCCACGAACCACTCCAGCGCAGACACGAGCTTTTCAATAAATTTTCGAACTCCTCGCGAATCACCCACGAAGTCGGCGAGTGTTCCTAGGGGAAACCCTACGATTTGACCCGGCCCATGGTAGGTGGTGCGCCCCCCGCGGTCCACTGTAAGTAACTCGATATTTTTTTCGTTCAATAAGTTACTGCTCACTCGCAGTTCACCGGGGCTAGATCTTCGCGTGACGGTTAGCACTGGAGGTGGCGTAAACAGCAGCCACCCGGGCCCGCTAGCAGCGGTTTGCCGGGCTAGAGCTTCCTGATAACTTAAAGCGCAACTTTTCGACGCGCGGGTTGGGTCCATGCTCATCGAATTAACACGGCTCCCCCGGGGCGTAAATTCGGAAGCTTGAATCCCGGTTCGGCCTGGGCTAAGAAGAGAAAGTTCTATTCCCTAACGTTGGCTCGTAGCTCAGCGGGAGAGCACTACCTTGACATGGTAGGGGTCGCTGGTTCAATCCCAGTCGAGCCAACCATTTTTTTTCAGTTAAAACCTAATTTTTTTCGACGGGGACTTTTGTTTCAATCTCCGAGTTGCTACTTTTCTAGTGAGGGGACGGAGTGCCTGAGTCCCTCTGGTTCAATCACGGCCTTATTTTTCTGGAGGCTCCCCATGTTGAAATTTAGCCTAGCTCTTGGAATTTTCGTATTGACGCTGGTCTTTTCCGGCTGCGGCGGCGGTGTCAGCATAGGCGCCGGCAACAACGCCCAGAATGCCATCAACGATTTTTTGGCCTCTTTACCGAAAGTCGTCTGGGGCGCTCAAATAGGGTCCGTCACCACACCTAGTGGTGGCGACAGCAGCAACCTTGACGGGTGCATGGCTGTCACGGGCGACGATGCGGGAAACATTTATTGCGCCGGCGAAACCCATGGGAGTCTGGGAGAAGCTACAGCCGGGGGACCTGACGCCTATCTCGCAAAGTTTAACGCCACTGGACAACTCGAATGGTTGACCCAACTCGGAGCTGTGACGAAAAAAACGGGTCGCAGTAACGCTGGCGCAGAAACGGTGAAGGGAATTACTCTTGATACCGCTGGGAACATTTACATCACTGGCGCCACCAATGGTTCGATGGGCGAAGGCAACGGCGGCGGCTATGACATTTTCGTCGCTAAATTTACCTCAACTGGCGCGTTATCAAATATTTTTCAACTCGGTGACGCTACGCGCTTGTTCTTTGGACTAAGCAACGCGGGTGACGACACGGGTTACGGCATTAAGGTCGACGCTAGTCAAAACATCTTCATCGGTGGCTCCACCACGGGATCGATGGGTGAAACCAATGCGGGGCAAACCGACGTCGTGCTCGTGAAGTTGAACTCAGCCGGCGTTCTTCAATGGATCAAACAACTCGGTACAACCACCGTGGTCGCACCGGGCGGATATTCGAACTCAAGCTACGACGTTTGCACAGGTCTTGCCATGAACGCCGCCGGAGATCTCTACTGCGGTGGCTACACCGCAAGTGCGATGGCCGACAATCCGGGAGGACTCTATGACATGTTAATCGTCAAATGGAGTTCGGCTGGCGTGGTTCAGATGATCAAGCAACTCGGGCGCACCAATACTTTTGGAGCCAATGACAATCTTGGCCAGGACATTTGCCGTAGCATCGCAGTGGATGCGGACGGTTATGTTTATTGTGGCGGCTCCACCACTGGAAACTTCGGAGAAGCTCGTGCCAACAGCGACGGGTCTTGGGACATCGCCGTTGTGAAGTTAAGTTCAGTCGGCAACATCGAGTGGGCCACACAGTTAGGTGCAAACACTAAACTTCTTTTTGGCAACAACGCTGGCAGCGACAACTGCTACGCACTGACGCTTGATTCCGGTGGCAATGTGTACTGTGCGGGCGCCACTTCGGGCGCTTTGGGCGAAACAAATGCGGGATCCCTAGACCTTGTTGTCGTTCGCCTAAATTCGGCTGGGGTACTCAAATCTGGAATTCAACTGGGCGCGAACACCCGTCTTTCGGGCCAGGACAACTCTAGCATGGAGTTCTGTAGTAGCGTTTATGCCACCGGTTTAGATTCAGTGTATTGTGCTGGCCAGACGAGCGGAAGCCAATTCGAACCCAATGGCGGAAACAACGACGCGATTTTAACGAAACTAAGTTTAGGAAAGTAAACGCAGACGCTGGGGCTTTGTTAGCGATCGCGGCTTTCTGAATTTCGCAATACGTACTTACTTTCGCGGTCGGCGATCCCCAGATGCGGTCCCCAGGCATTGCGACGCATCCAAAGAGTTAACCACGGGTCCACCACTTTGCTCAAAACAGGCTCATACGACTCCGCATTTTTAGTTTCGTATACGGCAATCGTACCCATGGCTTCGGGTATTGCGATAACACTCAATCGACCGCTTGCTCCGAGCTGCTCCTCGAACCATGCCATATCTTGGCTTTCAATCGCAGTGGTGGCGAAAAATTCAGTGGCCGCTCCAGTTCGCTTGTTCACTCGAACATAACCCACTTGATGATCCACGGCGCAACCTTCAACACGAATACATCCTTTGACTTCCACGTACCAAGAACGAGCGTCGGCTCCGATCAAACCAGTGATCCGGGCATGTTCAATGCCGTTTTGCGAAGCAATCATTGTGAGCGACTCTTGATCGACGGCTCCGCGCCGTAGATATCCTTGAGTGCAATCATAAATCTGTTCGGATACTGCAAACCACAAACAGGGACTATGCGTTTTAGAAGAATCGGGCACTTCGACGAGACCAAGCTTTTTATTCGTCTCGGCGTCTACCAACATCGAATAATCTGATCTCTCAATCAGCACGATCGACTCGCCCACCCAGCGTGCCCAGCGAATCTCGCCCTTTGCCGGCGCCTTTGCGACGACTTTCAAATCACTTTGCTCGATTTCGGTTTTTTGATTGCCCGCTAACACAACTCCAACTCGGTCTCGGCTATACACCAACCAGTGCCCCCGCACCGGAGCAATGTCTGTCACCCGTGATTTCGGCCAATGCGCCTGAATCACCTGCGTTGCTCGCGCAAGTTCAGACGCGTCTGTGGTTTTGATTAGAGCGATCCGCTCCGTTCGCTGTTGGTAGCCCGTGCGCGGATCACTTGCAAGCATCCTCAGCGACTCTAATTCGAGATCTAATCCCCTTTCTTTAAGAAGCGAATCAAGACTCGCGCAACCCCAGGCAAAAAGACAATAGTTGTCGCGAAACTCTGCCAAACGCAAAAGCTCAATGTCGATCGATGCCGTCGTCCAGCGTCTGAAGTTCTCGGAACCGGGAGCACACCTTTCGGGATCTTCCTCGCAGGGCGCGCCGGCATTGGTGTGTTGGTTAATAATTTCCTGACGTTTTTTTTGCAGATACTCTTTGCGACTCACAATTTTTGCGACCAACGCGGGAACGTCAGTGCCCCAACGAGCTGAAATTGAACTGGTAGCTTCCGAGTCAATTAAACCAGCCCGCAGCACGCTGGTTACGACTCCAACGCTCATGTCCTGTTCTCCATTGTTCATGGTCCAGACCTCGATCCTTCGTTGTCGGTCTTTGTCACACTGATCGAGCCCTCGGAACTGACACTCGCTTGCGATTAAATCAATGTGCTGCAGAAGCTCGCGCATACGCCGGTCACGGGAGTGGGTAGAGTAACTATCTTCGTCGCGGCTACCAGGGGGGCAAGCGCCCTCGCGCCCGCATACTTGCTGGGCCTGAACAACAATTGAGCTTCGTTCAGTTAACAGCTGCTCCATACTCAGAGTACCCTCGGAGAACCGCCGCACTAGATCGAACTTTACACCCAATCGATCGAACACCGCCTGTGAAAAACTCAGATATTTTCGAAGAAAGGATAGTTTGTATTGTTCAGTCGAATAACCCGGCATCTCAGATTTCTTCGTTAAGTGAGGCCAAACAAAACGACGAAACCCTTCATCAGATGTGGGCTGGCGACTGACCCAAAATCCGTGTCCGTCCAACTCGCGAACTTCGCGAGGAACCGTGGACGAAACGAACCTAAGAAACGGGGTTTCCTTTGGATCAACCCGACTCAGGAGCTGGGCATGACCGGATACGCTCGAAAGAGTTAAGTAGATAATGCCGGGCTTTAAATTCGCCTCATTGATGGCCACTGGAACGGTGTCGTCAGGGAGCGTTCGCGTGTAGGTCATTTTCATGAGGTATTCTAATGCTGCTCTAAACCGTTGATCCTCCGCCCAATGCTCGGCCGTGGGGAGGCTTGCCCACTCTGCTTTTTTGGAATTTTGAGTGAACGCGACGTCACCGTCGATCGTAGCTTTAACTGGCAATCCGAATTGCCGGGCAAATATCCAGCGAACAGCGTAAACCACGTCGGCGCAGTCCGTAGCAATTCCGTGCTCTAGAAAAAACCCATTATCCACTTCGGAGGTCACCCACTGGGCGTACCGCTGCTCCCACTCTAGGTTCCACTGATTTTGCACCACCCACAGTGGCGTCGCCTGCGCGGCAGCGTCTTGGGGAGCCGTGAGGTTCGGAACCTTAGGGGGCTCAGCTGGCGTTTGGCCGGGCGCAAATTGATAGTGGGTCGAAGCGCCATGGGACTGATCGAGTTTTTGACTTTCTCGTTCATACGCCTGGGTCGCCAGATTTTCCGAGGTAAAACTTCTTTCAGAAACTAGATCTGGGAGTTCGTCTCCGCAACGCCTGGTGACCGTTAACCAAAAATAAAAGTCGTCGGGAAAAAGGCGTATCTGGAGTACACAACCGTCGTCAGTGATGGTTTTTTTGGATTTTATTGGTACCGAGTAGTAGCTCTCCGTCGCTTGGCCGCTACCCGCCGTGGCCAACCCCGAAAGTCCCAAAACAACTGCCAACCCCCAGCGAATCATTCGCATGACGTTTCCCCTTTGTTTTTGTTTCCCAACAAAACTTGACCGCATTTTTCTGGAGTCGGCAATCGGCCCAAACTAGTTTTTCAAGAAAAAAAGCAACCCGGGTTGACTCTATTTTGCTTGACAGGTACGAGAATGGGCGAAGGGTTGGTAGTAAAACATGAGTCAGATTTTGATTCGGACCGGGGTCTCTTTTTCTATACTTGTTCCTGTTCTTATTTTGACTTTATTCACCCACACCGCGCAGGCTGGTGGTACCCGCGAAGGCCGCGGCTCGAGATCGGGCGGAGGTAATTGCGAATCCTTGGTACAACCAAACGAAGAGTTTCGCGCTGGAGCGCAGAGCGAACGCGGTTTGCCCGTTTCTACCCGTCGCTCTATACCGCGCGACCGGATGGAATCTGTCTCAGATCAAGGTCGCACTTTCGATGAAATGGGCAACCGCCCACATGCAACCTGGGATACTGGCCTCTGGGACACGACCGGTGGCGCCGGCGGCAACGAAGCGCCCTAACTAAAAAGCGGGTGTTTCAATCGCTACGCGAGGTTACACCCGCTGTTCGATCCAGTATTCAATAAACACTTTAACGGTGGCGGCGGTGGGAATCGCAAGCAACATTCCTACGAATCCGAAAAGCTCGCCCCCGCACATGAGCGCAATCAATATGCTGAGAGGTCGGAGGCCAACTCGGTTCCCTACGATTTTGGGGGTCAGAAACACGCCTTCGACCGCCATGCCGATGGCGAATACGATTCCGAGCGCAATAAAAGTTGCAGCCGTCGCTCCGTGCAATAGAGCTAGTAGCGTTGTCATTGCAATGACGATCATGATTCCTACGTAGGGCACTAAATTGAGCACGCCCGCCAGTACACCAAGGACCAGCGCGAGATCTATGCCCAGCACGAGAAAGGCAAAAACGTAGTAAGTCGAGAGTAGCCCACTCACCAAAAGCTGCCCCCTTAGAAACCCACCGAGGACAAGGTCTAGGCGGTCTCGGAGGTCCTGCACCATGCGTTGCTTGTTGCGGGGAATGATTCTCATCAATCGCCCGCCTAATTTCGGAAAGTCGCGCAACAGATAAAATGCGAGCAACGGAATCACGAAAAGCCCAAGCACTCCGGTGAGCACTCCTGCGACCGAACTCAACACGTTACCCAGAATCGAAGAAAACGGAGAGGCCATTTCCTTGCCAGCCTGTACCAGCGGGGCGACGGACTCCGCCGTAGGCGCTGTTTTACTGGGGTGAAGCAAAGACTCGAACTGCGGAAATAGTTCAAGAGCCCGCTGCGCCAGTGTGGAAGACAAGTATCGATCGGCAAGTTCGCGGGCCGCTAAAATAATTTTTGGCAACCTCTCACCCAGATCTCGCGCTTGATCAATTAGAAGTGGCACCGCAATCGAAAAGAACCCAGCGAGGACGACGAAAAATCCACCTAACACCAGCGCATCGCCGAGACCGCGGGGTACTTTTTTCTTTTCCAATTTCGACACGAGCGGCTCAAGCGTATAGGCCAACACGAAGGCAATCGCAATGTAAGCGTACACCTTGGCGAGCAACAGAAAGCTTGCCAGAAACACCGCACCAACAACCAACCAGGCCCATGCCATTAGAGACTCCTTTTAGAGATCTCGGGTCGTTTTAATACAATTGAACCGGATCATTTTCGAAAACATTCCCGCCACTCTGAAGCACGGTGACAGCTCCGTCGGGCCCGACGTAATCCACCACTTCAAGGGTTCCTTTAACCTGCCCTTGACTGCGTCCTAGGTAGGCATTGGTCGCGGGGTCGTAGACATCTTCGCCCGGCGTGAGAACCTTTAAAATGTCACCCACCAAAATTCCGGAGGCCCGCCCAGCATTAATGTAAATTTTTCCACCGCCAATTTTGGCAATGCGCCCTTCCCAACTGATCTTATCGAGCATGAGATTGATGTCCGTACCAAATTGGTGCGCACCGTTGCGAAGCGCCATTTTTATAAGCTCCACTCGCTGACTCTTTGGGTCCTCGGCTTCGTCCTCTACAAAATCTACTTCACTACTTTCAGCATCGACCGACTTCTCGACGAACAAGAGTTCTTTATTATCTCCTACGCTAAACACTCGCATTTCTAAGTCCACCGCGGCGACCGAGAGTTTTTTTCGGAACAACCCGACTTCGTCGCCTTTCCGGCGATAAATAATCTTTTTAATTTTTCCGACCGCCACCATTGCCACTCCCATGCGCTTGGCTTCACGAATCAGCGGGCTAAGCCGGATCTTATCGCCGCTGTAAAAATCTTTAGACGTTTCCTTGGGCCGCAGATCGTCGGGCACCACGCCTTTTCCCGAGGTTCTTACTTCGCGTTTAAGTTCCGACACCATGAAGTCGCCAAGACCGTCAGCCAAAAATGGAGTGTCGTTGTGAAAGGAATAAAAAAAGATCTTCTTTTTTGGCTGACCAAACTTTGAAGCCCGCGAAGTGGCCGACCCACCATCGCGGCGATAGTAATCTTGGTCATCGCGATATGCGGTGGAACGCGTGCAAGAGACCAACATTAGGATACCTAATACACCAAGTCCAAAGCGCACTTGTTTTTTCATATTTGATTCCTCACAAAATCCGGATCGTTAGACCCGTACTATCGCCTTTAACTTCTGCGTTCACGCCCCCGATGCCGCCGAATTGATTGGCCTCTCGCTTGGCTTCATGGTGCAGGTCTTCTTTAAAACTTATTGGATATACGAACTCTATCGCCCCAGGTGTTAAAAATCTCTCTTTGAGTTCCAGTCCTTTTACTAACAAGTTCAATCGATTTTTTATGACGAGTAGCGTGGCATAATTCGGAAGATTCTCGATTTTCAAAAAACCTTCCTGACCAAGACCAACGTTCACAACCTCTTCTTTAGCTCGGTTGGCTGCCACCGCCAGAACCTCGGCAACTACGTTCACCGCTAACTTCGGAGTTTTATTAGTCGTCAACTCTAGCACGGCTGCCTCCGAAATCTTAAACGTACTTTGAGCTCTTAACGATCGTTGACGTCGATCACGCATCAATAGTGCTGTGTCGATTTTGAGCGAACCCGCCTCCACCGAGGCATCCGACGAAGCCGAGATAGTACTCAATAGCGCGAAATCGCACCCCTGCCCCTGCGCGCGCAACGCATAGTCTTCAAAAGCTCGTTCACCGGTGAGCGTCGAATCGCTCGCGAATTCTGGCCCAGCTACCGCTTGCACGCCGCGTTTATTCAGCAATGCGGTAACGCCTTTCTGTATTTCGAGCGCAAAATCTCCGCACATTGCACAGTCTGCCAAACGCCGAACTCCCACACAAATCGATACGTCTGGGCGATTTGTGAAAGTATCGCGTGAAAAGTTCAAAAACCCGCGAAGACGATCGCGGTCCACGTCAACCGACGTTGTCTCGCGGGTGACTTCATAATTGCGAACAAAAACCATGGCCGCCGATAAAACTTCGCCGTTAAACGCAGTGTCGGCACCCGGAGCGGTTCGCCCTGAACTCTTGAGTTCGCTGTAGGTTTTCTGAATCGCCTCGAGCACCCATTCGTCAAACGTCTTGGTCGTTTTTACCGGTTTCGGTGTCTGAGCAATCGCGGCGTTTGCCACAACTACCCCGACTATGAACGTAAGGGTTCTCATTTTGGCTTGGAGCAACTTAATCATACCCCTATTTCAACACGACTAAACGAACTTCACAACGTCGCCGCCAAAGAGTGCGTTCACTTCGTGGGCCATTTGGGTCGAAGGGGTGGTATACAGCTCTTTGGGAAGTTGGTGGCGACTTCGAAATCGTGCGCCGCCCAATTCACCGCTATACTCCAGAGCGATGGCACATTTTCCTCGGTGCCGCACCAGCACTGCCCGCAGTTGCGCCAAGACATGCGGGTTCACCTGCGACGGATTCAGGCGAATCGTCACGCCGTTGATTCTTTTATTCTGATACTCCTCAACGCGATCGATCGTTCTAAAAAATATTTTTGCGGTCTCTTCTTCGAGCCCAATGTTGCCAGAAATTATTAACGGAACGCATTGGTCGATCGACTCTTTTAACATTGCTCCGTACTGTTCGTATGCTTCCGGAAAACAAATCGCCTCTAACTTACCTCGTGCGTCCTCGAGCTCCACAAAGGCCATGCGTGTGCCTTTTTTAGTTATAATTTCTCGAGTCTCTGCAACCATGCAACACAACACCACGTCCCAGCGCGGCCCTTCGTTGCGGTAGGCGCCGGGACCAAAAGACTCACGTTGCACCATAACACCGCGCTCTTTGAGTGGCAGCGCCTTACGACGTTCAAACTCGGTGTTCAACCATTCTAGGTCGCCGTGCACAAACCCACGCACCAACGGCCACCATTTTTCCATGGGGTGCCCCGAAACGTAAAAACCCACGAGCTGTTTTTCCATTTGCAAACGCTTGCTCTCGGGCCAATCCGGCGTCGGCGTAAATAAATGGGAAGTGTCGGACTCCATTTTTAAACCAGTTGCCTGGTATTGGTCGAACATGCTCACTTGCCCGAGACTAGCTTCTTCCTGCACGCTCGAGGCGTAATCCATGATCGCTTGCATGCTTTCAAGCAGTGTTGCGCGATTTTGTTCTGCGATACTGTCAAACGCCCCGGTGGACACCAAACATTCCACAACTTTTTTATTTACCTTGCGAAGGTTCACGCGTTTGCAAAAATCGACGAAACTCGTGAAGGGCCCTTTTTCTGTTCGTTCGGCCAAAATCGCGTCGACTGCAACCCCACCAACACCTTTGATCGCTTCGAGCCCGAAACGGATGTTTTCATGCTGCACGTCCGGGGTTTTGACGACGCCGTCAGTCCCTTGTCCCTGAGGGGGGACCACACTAAATGTCTTTTGGCTGGCGTTGACGTCCGGCGGGTGAACTTCAATGCCGCGGCGTTTGGCGTCGGCAATGTATTGAGTGATCTTATCGGTATTGTCCATTTCAGTCGCCATTAAGGCGGCCAGAAACTGGGCTGGATAATAATGTTTTAAATAGGCCGTCTGGTACGACAACACTCCATAGGCAGCGGAGTGCGACTTGTTAAATCCGTATTCCGCGAACTTGGCGAGCAGGTCGAAAATGTGGTCCGCAGTGGCGGTGGCAATTTGATTCGCTTCGCAACCCTTTACGAAGCGATCTTTCTGTTTGGCCATCTCCTCTGGTTTTTTCTTACCCATCGCGCGACGGAGAATATCGGCTTCACCAAGAGAGTACCCGGCCAACACCCGAGCCACCCGCATCACCTGTTCTTGGTAAACGATCACACCATAGGTCTCTTCAAGTACTTCTTTAAGTTGGGGAAGCTCGTATTTTACTTCGGTGCGCCCGTGTTTGCGATTAATGTAGTCGTCGACCATTCCCGAATTCAAAGGGCCCGGGCGATAGAGAGCACAGATCGCCGTAATATCCTCGAGATTCGTTGGCTGCACGCGCATACAAAGGTCTTTCATGCCCGAGCTTTCGAGCTGAAACACCCCGTCCGTGTCCCCGCTCGAAATCAATGCGTACACATTGGGATCTTCGTAATTTACCGCATCGATCGTGAAATATTGATTCTCCGGTACATTCTTGATTTTCTGAGTTTCGCGCACATACTTCACCGCGTTCTCGATGACCGTAAGCGTTTTGAGCCCCAGGAAGTCGAACTTCACGAGACCAATTTTCTCGGCAAAATCTTTGTCGAACTGAACTACTGTCTCATTCTCTTTGTCCTTGGCCACATAAAGCGGGCAGTACTCCACCAGTGGGCGATTTGTAATCACCACACCGGCCGCGTGCACCGACGCGTGACGACCAAGCCCCTCGAGCGCCCGCGCGTTTTCAAAAAGTTTTGCGACTCGCGGTTCTTTATCTGTGAGTTCCCGAAGTCGAGGTTCTTTGGCAAACGCTTCTTCTAGCGTTATTCCAAGTTCTTCGGGTACTAGTTTAGCCAGCGAATCCACTTCTGCGTATGTCAAACTCATCACTCGGCCCACGTCACGAATCACTCCGCGCGCGAGTAATTTACCGAAAGTAATGATCTGCGAAACCTTGTCGCGTCCGTACTTGCGTACGACGTAATCAATAACTTCGCCTCTTCGCTCCTGGCAAAAATCGACGTCAAAATCCGGCATACTAACGCGTTCCGGGTTGATGAATCGTTCAAAGAGCAAATTAAACGGTATCGGGTCCACATCGGTGATCTGTAAACTATAAGCGACTAGCGAACCTGCGCCAGAACCTCGCCCCGGCCCCACCGGAATCCCGTGCGATTTAGCGTAAGCAATAAAGTCGGCAACGACCAAAAAGTACCCGGCAAATCCCGTGCGAATAATCATTTCGACTTCTTCTTCGAGCCGAGCGTAGTAGGTTTTCTTAATTTCCTCGGTAAGCGGACCACTCGAAGCACGCCGGGCAGCGATCACCGCAAAGCGATCTTCCAAGCCCTTACGAGACAATAGTCGAAGAAAATTTTCCGATGAAAAAGTGCCATCTGCCGAAAAAACTTCAGCGCGATGAGTTTCTGCTAAATCGCTCTGAATTTGCATGTGCGGCGGGCGTTCCGAGTTTGTATCTTCCCACTGCGACGGCAAATACGCGGGGAGATGGTAGATCTGATTGCCCTTTTCGTCTTTCAGTTTGAACTGGAAATTGCACTTCTCGGCGATCAAAGCAGCATTATCAACGGCCTCGGGCATCCAGTGAAACTGGCTTCGCATAGTGGCTTCGTCTTTGAACCAAAACTCATCGGGATTCAAGCGAACGGCCCGCGAATCATCAACATTGCGGCCAGCACCAATGCACATAAGTACTTCGTGAGCAGGTGCGAGTTCTTTTTTTAAGTAATGCACATCCGCGCAGGCCACGAGCCCTACGCCAAGTTCCTTGCCAATATCGACGCACATGGAATTTGCGTTAGATTGCGGAGGAAGGCCATTTTCTTGAAGCTCTAAAAAATAGTCGTCTTTAAATACGCTCTGAAACCAACGCGCAGTTTCCGTGGCACGATCGGGCCGCCCCGTCGCACAGTGATAACCCACTTCACCCTTAATTCCCGCGCTAAGACACACCAGGCCCTTGGAATATTTTTCGATCAATTCGCGATCTGCCCGTGGTTTTCCGTGGTGAAACCCCTCTGTGTAGGTGCGAGTCACCAGTTCACACAAACTGCGATATCCGTCGGCGTCTTTCGCCAGCAGCACCAAGTGATAAAGGCGGTTGGCTTCCTCTTCATCGGCCGAAACATTTATGCGCTTTTTGGAAACTGCATTTTTCGTCAATCGGCTACCAGAGGTATAATAAATCTCACACCCAAGGATTGGTTTAATTCCCGCACTCTTAGCGGCAAGATAAAAATCCACCGCACCAAACATGTTGCCAAGATCAGTCAACGCGAGCGCCGGCATTGCCAGCTCTTTGGCGCGTGCTAGTGCGTCGGGAATTTTAACTGCACTCTCTAGTAAGCTATACTGTGAATGAAAATGCAGGTGAACAAAAGCCATGCGTTATTCCCACTCGATCGTCGCGGGAGGTTTCGACGTAAGATCATAAACCACACGTCCTACGCCACGCACTTCACCAGTAATACGATTCGACACTCGCTCAAGAAACTCGCTATCAAAGCGGAACCAATCAGCGGTCATACCGTCTGCCGAAGTAACGGCTCGTAGCGCGACAACATTGTCGTAAGTGCGCCCATCTCCCATGACCCCTACGCTTTGCACCGGCAAATGAACCGCGAAAGCTTGCCAAATTTTATCGTAAAGACCGTGCGATCGAATTTCGTCGATAAAAATCGCATCAACTTCGCGCAACAATGCCAGCCGTTCCTCGGTCACGGACCCGATAATTCGAACCGCCAGTCCGGGGCCTGGAAAGGGATGGCGCCCCAGAAGTTCTGCCGAAATTCGAAGTTCGCGACCCATTTTACGAACCTCGTCTTTAAACAGTTCCCGCAAAGGCTCAACTAATTTGAATTTCAAGTTCTTAGGCAACCCACCAACGTTGTGGTGGCTTTTGATTTTGGACGAATGCCCCACAGTGCCGGAACTTCCCTTCACAGCGCGCGGCGGGGGTACGCTTTCAATCACATCGGGGTACAAGGTGCCCTGAACAAGAAACTTCGCATTTTTTATTTTTTTTGCCTCGGCCTCGAACACTCGAATAAATTCTCGGCCAATAATCTTTCGTTTTTTTTCGGCATCACTCACACCTTTGAGTGCCTTCATGAATCGTGCACGTGCGTCGACTGCCCTTAAGTTGAGTTTTAAATGCCGGGTGTAGGTTTCAATCACACGCTCGGCTTCCCCTTTTCGCAAAAGCCCGGTGTCGACGAAAATGCAATGGAGCTGTTTTCCAATCGCTTGGTCCACGAGGGCCGCCGCCACCGTGCTGTCGACCCCACCCGAGAGCGCACAGATCGCCACGTTCTGACCTACCGTTTTTCGGATCTCGCCTACTTTCTCGCTCATGTACAAACCAACGTTCCAGCTTGGCACGCACTTACACACCTCGAACACAAACCTTTTTAGAATTTCGATCCCGCGTTCGGTGTGCGCCACCTCGGGGTGGAACTGAACGGCAAAAAGTTTGCGCGCGCGGTCTTCCATCGCGGCAGGGCTCTGGTTGTGAGAAGTGGCGGTTAACGAAAATCCGGCCGGCAGTTGCCCGATTTCATCACCATGACTCATCCACACTGGCAGTTCTCCATTAAAATCCGGAATCACTGCACTGCTTTTTTTAAGTTTAATGCGAGCTCTTCCGTATTCCCGAGTTTTCGCCGCAATAACGTTGCCGCCAAAATGCGCGGCCATGTACTGCATGCCGTAGCAAATTCCCAGAACCGGAATGTTCATTGTCCAAATCTTGGTGCTAGCCTTGGGAGATTTCGGATCATAAACCGAATACGGCCCCCCCGAAAGAATCAGTCCCTGGGGAGCGAATTTTTCGATCGATCCAAACGGCGCATCGCTCGGGTAAATTTCGCAATAAACTTCGAGTTCGCGCAAACGCCGCGCTATCAACTGCGTGAACTGCGAACCGAAATCTAAAATCAAAATACGCGATGCCGCACCTGATTTTTTTTTCTGATTAGCCGACATTGTAATTCGGTGCTTCCTTCGTGATCACAACCCCGTGCGGGTGACTCTCGGCGAGCCCCGCGGCCGTAATTCGGATGTATTTCGCCTTGCGAAGCTCGGCAAGGCCCTGCGCGCCAACATACCCCATTCCCGCTCGCAACCCACCGATGAGTTGGTGGATATTGCTCGAAAGCGTGCCGCGGTGCGGAACCCGACCTTCGATTCCTTCAGGTACTAGTTTGCTCGCTTCATCGACGTCGGCTTGAAAATAACGATCTTTCGAACCAACACGCATGGCACCCAGGGAACCCATCCCACGGTAAACTTTGTAGGTGCGACCTTGATATAAAATGGTTTCACCGGGCGACTCGTCAGTGCCCGCAAAAAGTGAGCCGATCATTACAGCCTCTGCTCCACCGGCCAGCGCTTTAGCTACATCGCCGCTGTATTTAATTCCGCCATCGCCGATCACGGGAATTCGGTGTTTCGCAGCTTCGCGCGCGCACTCACGAATGGCGGAAAATTGCGGCACGCCAATGCCCGCAACCACGCGAGTCGTGCAAATACTTCCGGGCCCAATACCGACTTTCACGGCATCGGCACCGGCCTGCACCAGTGCCCGAACTGCTTCCGGAGTAGCGACGTTGCCGCCCACCACTTCAATGCCCTTAAATTTTTTCTTAAGCCCTTTCACCGCATCCAAAACATTCTTGGAATGTCCATGCGCGCTATCTACAAAGAGCACGTCGACACCGGCGCTCACTAACTTTTCAGCACGCTCTTTGAGATCCGCCCCAACTCCGACAGCCGCTCCCACAGTTAAACGGCCAAACCCATCTTTCACTGCTAATGGGTATTTTTCTCGTTTTAGGATGTCTTTGATTGTGATCAATCCCCGCAACATTCCCTGGCGATCAACGACTGGAAGCTTTTCGATTCGGTGTTTATGAAGCAATTTTTTTGCTGCCTCAAGCGTAACGCCTTCGACTGCGGTTACCAAACCGTCTTTGGTCATGAGATCTTTCACTAACAAGTTGAGATTTTCTTCAAAGCGAATGTCACGATGAGTTAGTATTCCAACGAGTTTGCCCTTTACGGTGACCGGCAAACCAGAAATTTTCGTACGCTGCATTAACTCAATCGCTTCACGCAACCGCACATTCGGAGCAATAGAAACGGGGTTGAGAATCATGCCCCACTCCGATTTTTTTACTCGTTCCACTTCGAGTGCCTGTTCGTCGGGGGTCATGTTTTTATGAATAACGCCAAGTCCGCCTTCTTGCGCCATCACGATGGCCGCACGGCTTTCGGTGACGGTGTCCATCGCTGCCGATACCAGCGGAATATTAAGTTTAATCTTGCGGGTTAACCGAGTGGCAACGTTGACCTCAGAGGGTAAAACCTCCGAATAGGCTGGAACAAGCAACACGTCATCAAACGTGAGCCCCGTTGCAATATCTGCCACCGGTTTCATTTTTCGCTCCCTTTGGTCGCAGCCCACGGCCCGTCTTCACGGTACCAAGCCACGTATTGTTTGTAGTTTTCAGGACTCTGGTGCAAGAACGCGATTTCTTCGTCGCGCAGAGGTCGCACCACTTTTCCGGGACTTCCAAGCACCATCGAACGCGGCGGAATCACCATGTTTTGCGTCACTAGGGCACCCGCACCAATGACACTTTCCTCACCAACCACAGCACCATCTAAAACCACGGCCCGCATGCCGACCAACACAAAGTCTTTAATGGTACAACCGTGCAAGGTAACACTATGCCCTACCGTCACGCCATTTCCTATTTTAAGAGCGGCCGTCTTATGGGTGACATGGAGTATGCTGCCGTCCTGAACATTGGTGTCACGCCCAATGCGAACAGTGTTCACATCACCGCGAATCACAACGTTGAACCAGACCGACGAATTTTCGCCGATTTCAACGTCGCCAATGATGTCGGAACTAGGTGTAACAAAAACACTGGAATGTAATTTTGGCGAAACGCCACGAAAGGAATGAAGCATACGAATAATTACAATGCAGTGTCTTTGATCGGCAACAAAAATACGGCCGAACCTTCGTTTTTACGCAAAGCATCACGAAGATTAAAAGGGCTCGAGCTCGCCGACAAACTCGAATGCAGCAAACGAGAGACTCTCGTTACTGGCCTCGAATAACGGTACCCAATCGACCGGGGCAATTCTAAGAATAAACTCTTGCGTGTCTGCCCCGTTGGGCACCTCGAAAAGTAAGTCTTCCGCTTTTTTGGTTGGTAGCGGCCAAGCCACCTCTCCTACCTTTGCGGAACCATCGAAAAGTAAATCGGAAAAGCCGTCTTGTTCGACCTGAATTCCTAATCGCAATCGAAGGTCCCGGAACACTCCCGTCGAACCAATCTGCATTTTGATTTGTTCCACGAAGAGTCGCGTTGTCGAGTCGGCAGCATTCGTTGGTGAAGGCTCCACCCGTACCACGAGTTCACCGGAAAGAGGCGCGCGCTCGATAGCCTCAACGAGCAAATGGTTGCCTTCGTAAATGTATCGTCGAAGCGAAATCGCACTATTGGTGGTCGTTAGCGCAGCCCGAAATCGCTGCGTAGGCGCTGGCTCAGCACCGGGGTCCGAAGGGCAGCCGCTCACGCCTGCCGTGGCAAGCAAAAGTACAACTGCACCAAGCGTCCTAACTTGAAAGAACTGGTTCCAAATCCCCTTCATCGACAACCCCCGTTAACGCTAGACCCGTAGCCCGTTCGATTCGAACTTGAACAAATTTCCCTTTTAAATCTCGCGCGCCTTCGAACGCAAAATTAACTACTTTATTGCAACGACTCCGACCCATGAACATGTTTTGCGACTTCGATGTTTTAAGTGCTTTGGTGCGCCCCTCTACTAAGACTTCCATCGACTTGCCGACGAGGCGCTGATTGTTTTCGTTGGCAATCTCGACTGCACGGCGTTGAAAGCGCAACAATCGCTCATGTTTCACTTCATTCGGAACATCATCTTGCAGTTTTGCCGCTTTGGTTCCAGGGCGCGGGCTGTAAGCGAACGCGTAGACAATATCGAAACGCAGATCTTCGAGAAGCTTCATCGTAAGTTCAAAATCGGCGTCGGTCTCAGTGGGAAATCCAATGATCATGTCGGTAGACAACGCGCCGTCTGGGCAGCGCTCGCGCCATTTTCGAATCTGCTCGTAATAGGTTTCGATTTTGTAGTGCCGATGCATTTTTTCCAGCACTGCGTTGGATCCACTCTGAACGGGCAGATGCAACTGATTGCAAAGGGCTCGCACACTGCCGTAACAGTTGATTAGATCGTCGCTAAAGTCGATCGGGTGCGAACTGGTAAATCGCAAGCGTTTAAGCTCGGCGACACTATCGAGCGCGCGCAAAAGCTGCGGAAACGTTTCGTTGTTGCCTTTACCGAACGAATTCACGTTCTGGCCAAGCAGCGTGACTTCGCGCACGCCAAGCAACACCAAACGCTGCACATCTGCGACTAACTCCGCAATCGGGCGACTTTTTTCGCGACCCCTCGTAAACGGCACTATGCAGAAACTACAAAACTTATCGCAGCCTTTCATAATGTTGACGAACGCCGATGCGGACTGATGAAACACTTTTGTGTCGGTCGAATATTCGCGAGTTTTGTCGAACTCGTTGTAAACCACGTGGCGATGTCCGCTTTGCACTTCGTGCACAATTTCGGGCAACTGATCGATCGTGTCGGTTCCGAAAACGAAATCAATGTGGGGATTACGTTTAAAAAGCTTAGCGCCGTCGAGCTGACCGACGCAGCCTCCGATTCCAATAATTTGTTTTTTGCCCTGGGCCCGGTCCACTCGACCACGGTTTTTGGTCATTCCTCCCAAGGCCGAAACCATTTTATGAACTGCTTTTTCGCGCACTTCGCAGCCATTTAGGATGATGACATCGGCCTGTTCCGCCGTCGCCGCTTGCTCTGCGCCCGATTCCGCCAAAAGCACCGACATGCGTTCGGTGTCTGCCACATTCATTTGGCAACCAAACGTCTTGATATAAAAAGTTTTTTTCGCATCTGGCGAAAAGTTTAAGTCGGCACTCATGAGTAGAGCCTGACTTATACGTTCTGACTAATCGAGTCAATAACTTCCATGGTCTGGCCGCGAGGCGGGCGCAAGCGACCGGGGGGCGGGCAACAAAAACCCTATTTTACCTTCTCCAACCGCTGCCGCGAGAGCACCAAGAGCTCTTCCGGGTCGGTGGAGTCCTCGGGGAAACTAGCCAACCCGGCCCGGGCGTTGGTTAAAAACTTTGCAGCTTCGCGATTCATTTCGGCAAACAATCGCGAAACAATTTTCGGGGCGTCGGATTTTTTACAATCGTCCATGACGACGGCAATCTGCCCTGCCCGCGGGAGCGTGTACACCGCATCAGATGCCCGAAAAAGCGCAGACCGCAGTGTGGACACTACCGCTTGAAATGACTTTACCGGGACCTCTAGTATCAAAAGCGATGTGGCGCCAAGTTCGGTGCGTAGTGCGTAAATGCGACTCTCTAAAACCTTTAGCAGAGCCCGCTCATTGTCGAGCACCGGAAGCTCTACTCGAACGGCGAACTGACCATTCGCTAGTTCGGCGTTCAATACGCCCTCATGTTGCGCAATGGTTTCGGCCGCAATCGCCAGAGATCCGCCTACCCCTTCGTGGACCCGATCGAGCACCGCCTCTCGCTGCGAAAATATTGTAAAAATATCCCGCAGCTCCTTAGCAGTTATATTCGATGTCGTGGGATTGGTGCATTCGAACACCACCTTTCCGACTCGTTCCACGGCTAGCTTTACGTTCAGTTTGCCACCGGGCGAACCAAATTTCAGCGCATTTTCGCAGATCGATCGAAACACTTGTTCCAATCGAAACGCGTCGCCGAGTATCACCGGTAAATCGCGCTCGATCGAGAGCGTCAGCTCATAACCCGCAGCGTTCGCACGGTCGCAAAATTTGTCGAGAATCGGCAGCAGAAGATTTTTTAATGGCACTTCCTGAAAGCGACACACCAATCGCCCAGATACAAGTTTCGATAAATCCAGCAGCTCGTTTAAGGTTGAATTCAAACGTTCGGCATTTCGTAGCGCCATTCCAAGGAACATTTCCCGTTCTTTTGGCAACACGTCTTCACTGCTAAGCATTTTAATGGCATTCAGTACGCCCGTGAGCGGCGTGCGCAACTCGTGCGACACCAGCGAAAGCAAATCGTGTTTGGTTCGCTCAATGACCGACTTCGAAGTTTCGCCGCCATTGTTCTTTTTTTTACTGTTTCGAGATGGCGTTACAGTTTTTTTTCCCATCGCATCGTGCTTTTTAGGAACTCTCGGTTAAACGAACCAGCCAGCCTTCAGAATACGGATCGTCGTTGACGATCTCAATGTCCTGCATCACCGCGTTATTGATGGCATCGATCACTCCGCTCGTAGGTGCCACAAGCTGCAGTTCCCCATCGTCGCCCAGCAGTGTGCACAGAATATCACCTTCACCACACTCTTGATTGACCCTCGGGAACTTGACCGATTGCAGACGGCCCAGCTCTTCAAGGCCGCTCGCACCGACACCGATGACCAGCGTACCATCGTCATTGAGCGACCAAAACCGATCGTCGTCAAAGTGAATGTCGGGAGTCTCAGGCACCATACGTTTGATTATGACATGCGCACGAAAACGCGCCAAAGAAATTACTTCAAAAGAGACGAATAGTTGGGACAAGTCCCGAGCGATCTTAGTTTTTGTCCCAAGTACTGGGTTTGTTGCGCCGCAACTCGACGTCTTTGGTCCAGTCACCATCGGGTCCATCGGCTAAATCGATTAAGACCGGGCCCCGGTTGTTCGGTAGCTCGCATGACTTCTTCTTACAGTCACATTCATACTCGCAGGTAAACAAAAGTCCCGCGCCGTTTGTCACCGAACCGGTCAGATCGCCACCTTCGGCCGTGCGGTGCACCGAGCGATCGCGAAAAACATGAACCCGTGGGGCACCTTGACTATTTCCACCGCAACTTTCTTGAATAATTGCAGGCAACCCCTTTGGTTTTTTTACATCGCAAGTGGAACGCATTTTGGGCCAAAGCACGACGGCATCATGATTTTTTGCTGCAAGGTACTGATTGCGTGTTTGAATATCTTTGGTTTTGCTGCCGACTTCAGTGCGGTAGCTAGTAAATGCACACTCGCCATTGAAGGCCTTGGCGTCGGTGGACTTCGACGTACATTCTTTTTTGGCACAATCGTAAATGCACTGATAGCTGAACTCGAATCCGTCTTCTTTGACGCTGAATTTCGCCATCGTGCCCGAAAGATCTTCCTTCACGTAGGCTAAGAGCTGTATTTTTTCACTTTGTCCGCCGCAAAAATAATTTCCTGGCGAAGCCGGATCTTTGCCATTTTTGGCCAAATACTGCGGCACCCGTTCAACTGATACCGAACAATATTTTTTGGCCCTAACTTCGGTTTTTTGCCGAGCTGCTAAACGACGGTTCAGGTATTCCTTGTCAAGCAGCAGACTGTCGGATTCCATGGCTCTTACAGCTTCTGCGGGTTTTACTCTTTGGCTTGTTTCTCCTACCGCTCCAGAGTGCGAGTCAGGACTGGAGGCTCCAGAGTCACGTTGAGAATTTCCAATTTGCACGATCTCATCAGTCGAGTATGCAGACACATATGCTTCAACTACTGGAACTTTCGAATCTCTCGCTTGATTAAAATGTATATCTTCCGGCAACTGCACTCCTTTTACCGGCTTTGCAATGCAGGAAAAATCGGAACACGAACAACTAATTTCACAGGTCATTCGTACACTTTCAGAACCCGCAATTCGCGAATGATAGTCAAATTGGGTGTCGTAAGTGAACTCCCGACCTACGTCGTCACGCTTACACTGAGCACTCGTGGCATCTGGAGTCCACGTTTTTTGCAAACAATGTTTACCGGCAGCGTAAACGCCCTTCGACGACTCGAGAAACGCAATCTGTTGTGTGGCCCAACGGTTAGCGTATTTTATGTAGCGAGCATCTTCAGAATTTGAATCCACTATAGGTACTTTTACATCGCCTGAAACCACGCCCTGATAGGCCGCTTCGCCATAGTAAGGAATGATTCTCGCACGATCGTCGCACTGAGTTGCGCGCGTTTGGCATTGGAAAGAAAACCCAAAGCCAGACTCGTTAAATACGAGCGGTTGTGACCACAAATTCATATCGATGCGATTCACCTTTTTCACTTGGCACGCGGTCACGATCTGATCATACGAGATCGGCAGTTGAGTGACCTTGGCACATTCGGCCTGGGCACGTTCCATTGCTTTAGTTAATGCGTCGTCGCGCCGCTTAATATCAATGCAATAGTTCCGAACTTCATCGCTCGAGGTTTCGGTTTGCTCGCCAAACATGTCCTTGGAAAAACAACGAGCCACTTTGTTCTTTTTCGCTATCGGCTTGGAGTCGTTGCCCATTCCTTCTTCGTCAGATTTAGGTTCGGCCGCGTCCGAATGGACCCCTCCCTGCCCTTGGGAAGTCTTACCGTCATCTCCAGATTTAGATATGTCTACGTCCTCGTTCGGGTGGGATCGAGCATAACTTTCGCGTTCTTCTTGATCGATCACTCCGTTACCATTGGTGTCGTGGGCCCGCTCTACTTCGCTCACTTCACCATCACCGTTGATATCGAGCCCAGCGTCTGGGTTGTTCTTTTTGTAATCGGCTAACTCTTCGGGCGACACTACGCCGTCTTTATTTTTGTCGGCCGCTACTTCGTAGGCGTCTTCGCGACGGTCCCCGTCGGTGTCGCGACCGTATTCCGGATTACGATCACGGAACTTTTTCTGTTCATTCTCATCCACGACGCCATCGTTATTCACATCGGCCTTGCGTTCTTTGTGATCGGCAACACCGTCTTTATTAAGGTCAAACGATTCGTCTTTAGCGGAAACTTTACCGTCGTTGTCTTTGTCGTCTAAATTATTTTCTTTCGCGAATTTCTTACGTTCTTCTTCGTCAACAATGCCGTCGCCGTTTTTGTCAGCCTTCTTTTCTTTTTCGTCGATAATACCGTCTTTATTGACGTCGAACGTTTCTTCGCGATTGTCGTACTTACCGTCTTTATTTAGATCGCGCGCACGCCGGCCTTGCTCTTCGGCAAAGCGTTCTTTTTCGTTTAAATCCACCACGCCATCGCCGTTTAAATCGTAGTCTTTTTCGATATTGTCTACTTTACCGTCCTTGTTGAGATCGCCTCCGGCATCTGGATTTTCTTTAAGGTAGCGTTTTTTTTCTTCTTCATCGACCACGCCGTCGTAGTTGCGGTCGGCGTCGCTGTACGGACCGTCGGCCTTGCCGTCGGCACCTCGGTCATAGGCGTCGGGGTAACCGTCGCCGTTGACATCGATCAAATTCACTTTTTCGCCATTTGGTCCATCAACCACCGCGACTACCTGATCCGGGCTGTAAGGACCCGGAATATACGCTCTGCGACCGTCGCGAGGCTTCTGATCTAAATCTTTTTGCAGTACTTCGATAACAGCTGGCTCTACATCTTTCGAAGCATCTACTTGATCGCTGCCAGCCCCAGCTTGGCCGCCTGTAGCTCCCGCTTGGCCGCTTGGAGCGTCGCCGTCAGCCCCAGCTTGGCCGCCTGTAGCTCCCGCTTGGCCGCTTGGAGCGTCGCCGTCAGTCCCAGCTTGGCCGCCTGTAGCTCCCGCTTCGCCGCCTGTAGCTCCCGCTTGGCCGCCGGTAGCGCCTGGGCCGCCTTGGTTTACGGTGAAGGAGTCTTCTTCGGTTGGGTTCATTTCGATTTCGTCGATAATTTCTAAGTCGCTTTTTGTTTCTTTTGCGTGTTCTTCAGAGCCTTTTTGAATAGCTTCGGTTGCTTCTTCGATCATTTGGCTCTCTTCGGGCGTTACGTTCCAGTCTGGGTTTAAAATAAGCCCTTTGTAATAGCGGCTCATGCCCTTTCGGAACGAATCAGCCAATGAACATTTCGGCTGAACCATCGATACTTTTTGTTTTTGACTTTTTTTGCCCTTAACTTTTACTTTAATTATTTTTTCTTTGAGCTTACAGCCCATAGCACTGCGCAGGTGCTGGTCTTTGGCGAGAAACTCATTCATAAACACTTTGGCGCTCGGCATACCGCTGCCGTCGATAGACTTCATCGTGCAATACGAAGCAAACGAAGCGCGCAGTACTGAGTTTCGTTTCTTTTTCTCATTCTTATTTTTCTTGGTGAGGCTTTGTTTTTTGAACCAATCAGCAAATATTTGATTGGCAAATTCCTGCGCCACTAAATTGTTGGTCTGCTCGCGCCGACCCATGGCTTTGCGTTCTTGAATTTCAGTTTGCGTGAGCGGCACCGAACAATGCGGCGCCGATTTGTCGTTCACCGACCGCGCACTAGCCCACTGATCGTAGGCGAGCGAATCCGAAAACGCGTTCGGCACATCGCCGCCGCCCAAGGGTGTAACCATCCCCTTTGATCGTTCGACCACGCACGCGCGTTGGCCTTGTAGCATGTCTCCCAGGGCGACTTTTGGCGAATGACCCACCGTCATGCGGTCGGCTTCACAAGAATCCACCGCTTGCGCAATGGCCCGCGTGAGCATGTTCATGAGCGCAGCCGATTTTTCTTCTTCAAACTTACCGGTCGAAAGTGCTTGCAGCATACCGGGACACACCGTGATCATGGGGCCCTTGCCCGAACGCCTGGTTACCATAACGTCCATTTGATCGACCGTGCACACCGATAAAGGGTCTGGATTGATTTCAATCGAATCGAGGTGGCGAATCATTCGACCAACCGCTGCGCGCACTAAAAGATCGGCTTTTTTCTTAAACGCACTAGGTTCAATTTTTCCTGCACCTTGCGCTTGTTTACCTATATCTTCATTTAAAAATGAATCGATGCTTACAGCAAACGACACTCGGTATGCGTCGGCCAATTGGCGTTTTACCACTGCGAGAGCACTTGCCTTGGCATCGCGAAATTTTTCCTCGACCACGCTGAACCTGCCCGACATAAATACTGCTTCGCCGAACATGCTATTTCTCTTTTTCTCGAACATTTTCCGATAATGCGGAGTGCTTTGCGCACAAATTTGTAATTCAGGAGTAACTTGGTTTTCCTCTAACGCCTCTTTTGCAGCCTTAATTTCTGTTTCACAGTGGGCGCGAAACTCCGGATCGTTAATCAAGGTACGCGGATTGGGTTTCCAATCGTCGTCAGAGCCCGTGTATTCGCGAATATATTCGTCCGAATACTGGCCTCGAAACAAGTCTTCAGCGTCTCGGTAGGATTGTTCCTTAAAACCCGGATAGTCGCCCAGACGACGCCCCATCATTTCTTGCACAATGCTTTGACTAGAATTGCTGGTAGCTTTTGCCCCGCACACAAAATTAAAAAATTCATCGGGATTGCAGCCATCAAAGTGCAATTTCCCCGGGTTCTTCATGTCTTCAATTTCGAAGTCCGAACCATTCGAAATTCCGTAAACCGCTTCGCTCGAATACTCGTCTTGCAGCAAGGGCCGCGGTTGAATAGCGCGGTCGGCGCGGGCTGCGTCGTTTTCGGCGTCGTCAGGGTTTGGTTGCTTTGTGACGGTTATAGTGTCTTGGGCTTCTTGGGCATAGGCCAAAGAAATAGTTGCCGGTGTCGGCAACATTAAACTTAGAAGCGCAAACACGGTTACGATTTTGTTCGCAACCTCGGTTCGTTTCGACTTCATTTTTTTAGAACTCATAACTCGACTCCAAAAATCTCCCCCAAAGAACACCCCGGAACTTTACTCAAACATCACCGCTGCCCTGCTGGCCCCTGCGGTTTCGCTAACACTGCAGTCTGGTCTAGAAACTGGTAAAACGCGTTTGACATTGCATCTTGGCGCGCACTGCCTAAACACAAATTCGACGAATTCTTTTTGCGTGCGCCGTTTGGACCGCCCAATTCGTACGACAGTCGCGCAACGTTGATACATTGAAACGAGCCTCGCGATTTAAGTTTGCTCTGCGCGATCATACGGTCGACGTGCGGCCAGGCATGCTTCTGCCACGCTTGGCAGAGCGACGGCGACACTTCGTTTTTTACGCCGCCACGGATGTTGCTAGAGGCTTCGCCGGCCCCACCCTTTTTAAACTGCACTTCGTAGCGCTGAGCGGGCGTACCGCTCACGCTGTTCACCGCACCATAAGAGAGCGAAAGTTTAAGGCCATCTTTGCAGGGTTCTGGAATAGCCCTAGCTGCGTTGGGATTTTTGGCCACACTGGCGGGCTTTCGCGATTTGCCGTGTGAACTCGCGGCAAATGCAATCAACGAAAATAGCGCACTCGCTACGATTGCAAAAAGCCAAAACGCCCGCTGCAGTTCGCGGCGGTCGATTTGCCGAGCCATGGCCGATACTTTGGCCGATATACGTGCAGTTCGCGCCCTCTCCGACGCAAATCTGAATTTACTCATCCCCACAGAGTTATTCTCCTTTATTTAGACCTTTTTAGTCAACTAAAGATCGGCATAAACTCCGTCTTTCTTAAGATATTTTAGAGAAATATACGTAAATATTTGATTTTAATATATTTTATATAAAACATATAATTT